>RCUH01000007.1_pt1 | contig 524466 bp, 516 predicted proteins | sample 2166191 | NCBI WGS metagenome assembly RCUH01 (sample SAMN09932848, study PRJNA488358) | compost metagenome | feature: garden; material: soil; isolation source: compost soil in an enriched community after 214 h of incubation | place: Germany: Experimental Botanical Garden Goettingen | collected... | reverse complement strand
CGCAATGCGCTGGAACACAGTTTTATGGAAGCGGAAGTTTTTTCGGCTCCGCAGGCAGGAATCGTGGAAGCCGCGCGGACGATCCTTGGAAAAGGGCCGGAGAAGCCGGAATGGCCTGCGGATTCTGTGGCGGAAAAGACGGAAATATTAGGCAGGAAGCATCCGAAGGAGACTGAAAAACGTCGAAAAACCAAACACCAACCTACTATTTTGACATATTTAAGTTCGGTTCTGACCATTAAACAATAAAAACTAGCAAATAAAAAAGGCAACCTATCTTTAGATTGCCTTTATACATATATATTATAGTACTGTATTATGTTTTAGATTTTGCTACTTTCTCATTCCATGATTTAGAAAGCTCTTGATAATTTATGTTGATGCCTGGTTTTTGTTTGGGAAGCCTGCCTTCTTCAAAAGCCCTTACTAATATGGTTTCGATAAGAAAATCTTCGGCTACATTATAAGGATTGTATTGCGTCTTTAGGTTTATGCTAAAAACTCGAGCCGTCTTGTTTGCCCAAAATGCTTTCCAACCGCTTTTTTGTTCTTTAATCAAATCAAATGTAGTGGAACCCGTTTGCCTATGAATCAACTTCACCAATATCTGTCCGTCTCTTCGGGATAGCTTTTTCAGTTGGCCTTCAAATTCGTTTTCGAGATACTTCTCTACAATCTTGAAATATTTCTTTTTCTCTTTCTCCGTTTTTAACTTGGCCATTCCTTTGTCTAATGCGACCAATCTGTCCGCTGCAGTTTTCGCATACGGATAGACTCGCTGGACTCTTCGTTGCAAGACCAGAAAGTTCTTCTTGCTTTCTTCGTCAACTTCTCCTTTTAATATAAGCACTTCATCAAGCTGCACGACCTTGATCGTATCCGGCTCGTTTAAATACTCATCGTTTTTATCAACTTGTGCCTGCAGCGCATTGGATAAAAAGAACAGGATAGAGAAATAGTGTATAGCTTTCATTAAATTGACTGTTTGTTGTGTAAAATTATATAATATATGGATAACTGTTATTTCAAATTTATATTTTAGCGAAAAAATAAATTATGGCATCAAAATCTATATTAAAAAAGTCGTCTTTGACCTTTTTGGAAAACTACTTAAACAATGCTTCACCGACCGGATACGAATCGAACGGACAAAAAATCTGGATGGATTATCTAAAACCATACGTTGATACTTTTCTTACCGATACTTATGGTACCGCCGTCGGAATTATCAATCCTGATGCCAAGTACAAAGTTGTCATTGAAGGGCATGCGGACGAAATTTCCTGGTATGTTAATTATATTACTGATAATGGTCTTATTTATGTTATCCGAAATGGCGGTTCCGATCATATGATTGCTCCTTCAAAGCGCGTCAATATTCATACCAAAAATGGAATCGTGAAAGGTGTTTTTGGATGGCCTGCTATCCACACTAGAAATCGCGGGAAAGAGGAAGCTGCGCGAATCGATAATATTTTTATTGATTGTGGATGCGAAACCAAAGAAGAGGTTGAAAAGTTAGGCGTTCATGTTGGTTGCGTAATTACGTATCCTGACGAATTCATGGTCTTAAACGAAAATAAATTTGTCTGCCGAGCCATTGACAATAGAATGGGTGGCTTTATGATTGCTGAAGTAGCCCGACTGCTTCATGAAAACAAAAAGAAATTGCCTTTTGGATTATATATTACTAATTCCGTTCAAGAAGAAGTAGGATTGCGTGGTGCAGAAATGATTACCAAAACAATCAGGCCCAATGTAGCCATTGTTACAGATGTCTGCCATGATTCTACTACTCCGATGATCGACAAAAAAATTGAAGGTGATACTCAAATCGGGAAAGGACCTGTGGTAACTTATGCTCCTGCTGTTCAAAATAACCTGAGAGAGCTAATTCTAAATACGGCTGAAGAGAAGAAAATTCCTTTCCAAAGGCTAGCTTCTTCAAGAGTTACAGGTACCGATACTGATGCTTTTGCCTACAGTAATGGCGGTGTTGCTTCTGCTTTGATTTCTCTTCCGTTGCGTTATATGCACACGACTGTCGAGATGGTTCACCGCGAGGATGTCGAAAATGTGATTCAGCTTATCTACGAGTCTTTGCTTAAAATTGAAAGAGACGAAACTTTTACTTATTTCGGAAAATAAGAAAACTTACTAAAAAACAAAAGTCCCGTTATTGATGAGATAGCGGGACTTTATTCTGATTGATGATTTGTTAAGCTTTTTTGTGGGCTTTTATAAGTTCAGCTGCTTCAGTAGCATTTGATAATTCTGCATGTTTTAATGCTGTAAATCCTTTTTCATCTTTTGTGTTTACTCTAGCTCCGCTTTGCAAAAGTAGCTGTACTATTTCTACTTTGTTATAACGTGCAGCAAACATTAATGGAGTCATTCCGTTTGATGTTGCATTAACATCTGTTCCAAACTGGATCATTTTTTTTACGGTGTCAACATCGCCTTTAGCGATAGCTTGACATAAAGGGTTTACGCTTTTGCTTACAACAGCAATTTTTTCTGTTAGGCCGGTTTCAGTGTTAGCTGCGATAGCAACATTTCCAAATGCAAGTAATGCAATTCCTAAATAAACGATTGATTTTTTCATGATGATTGTGTTTTAAATTATTTTTTGATTTGATTGTATAGAATAGACGACGAACTTTATCTTTTGTTACAGCATTATTTTTTTATAACATAACTTTAACATTTGAGCTAACTAATTGCTTCTTTTGCTGTTACAAAGAACAAAAAAACCACGCAAAGCGTGGTTATTATAGAATTATGATTGTGTTAGATTATTTGTTCAGAAAGTCCAATACATTTTTTTCGATACGTTCATCTATGTTGGAAACGTCTGCCTTGAAAAATTTTTCTCCTAGAATGTTTTCGTATAGCTCGATATATCTTTCTGAAACCGATTCAATATAGTCTTCTGTCATTTCTGGAATTTGCTGTCCTTCCTTACCTTGAAACCCATTAGCGATAAGCCACTGTCTTACGAATTCTTTCGACAATTGTTTCTGGGCCTCGCCTCGCTCCTGTCTTTCTTCATATCCTTCTTTGTAAAAGTAGCGAGAAGAATCTGGCGTATGTATTTCATCTATCAAAACGATTTTGCCCTCTTTGGTCTTACCGAATTCGTATTTGGTATCTACTAAAATCAATCCTCTATCTGCCGCAATCTGCGTACCTTTATTATACAATACTCGGGTATAATTCTCCAATACTTCGTAATCTAGCTCAGAAACGATTCCTCTTTCAAGAATTGCTTCTTTAGAAATATCTTCATCATGTTCTCCATTGTCAGCTTTTGTCGTAGGCGTGATAATCGGTTCTGGAAACTTATCATTTTCTTTTAATCCTTCTGGCATTTCTACGCCACAGATTATTCTTTTTCCTGCCGCATATTCTCTTGCTGCATGGCCTGAAAGATAGCCGCGTATTACCATTTCGACCTTAAACGGCTCGCATAAATGACCTATCGCAACGTTCGGGTCGGGCGTGGCGATTAGCCAATTGGGTACAAGATGTGAAGTCATTTCCATGAATCGGGTTGCAATTTGATTCAGGATTTGTCCTTTGTATGGAATTCCTTTTGGCAAGACTACGTCGAAAGCAGAAAGCCTGTCTGTAGCAACCATTACGAGAAGTTCGTCGTTGATATTATATACTTCTCGGACTTTCCCTCTATATACTGATTTTTGGCCTGGAAAATTGAAATTGGTAGCGGTTATGGTATTGCTCATTTTTTTGGTTGTTGTGTTGTTGTTTGAAAGATACAAAAGTAATTTGTTTCGCAGAGATACACAAAAGAAGCAACAAAGTTTCACTAAGTTTATCAGAAAGGTTAGGTTCTTTATTAATTCCGATCAGTCATAATCAAAAAGCCCAAGATAAACCATGCGGAATATCTTGGACTAAGCTTATGAAACAGAACGCTTACAGCTATTGTTTTATAATTTTGTAAGTTTCAGTTTTCGAATTCGTATTTATCTTTACTAAATAGGTTCCTGGCGAAAGGCTTGAAACATCTACTTGTTTATCTCCATCAATATCCATTTTTCTCATGACTTCTTGTCCCAACAAGTTATAGATGGCAACATTAGAAACTTCTTTTAGCCCAGAAATATTTAATACGTTTGTAACTGGATTAGGAAATAATTTCACTTTATCCTGACTTATATCTTCGGTGCTTAATGCTGGGGGTGTTACCGTGAAGTTGGTCACATCAAAATCTAAAACTTTTGGATCGGCCCAAATTCCGACACCAAAATATATCGTTTGATTTGCCGCCAAATCCGTTACTGTAACCGATAAAGTTCCTGTTGCAGTGTTAAACGATCCCGAATACGCTCCTGATAAGCAACCAGAAATTACCGTTCCATTGCAATCAGAAAAAGCCATCAAGCCCATATAATCTGTCTTGATAAGAATTTCAAAATACGCTGTTTCTCCTGCAACCGGTCCTGATGTATATTTAAACATATAATCATCACCTTGAGAAATAAATACATCATCAAAACAAGTTGTGTTAAAACTTAGCGTGCTGCTAAAACCTCCTGTTCCTTGGCAGTTTGGTGCGGATGTTACCCAAGATCCGGGACTTCCTGTTCCTGGCGTGACAATATTAGGTTGCGTAAAGCCACTTGTTATAGGAATGGCATTGGCACATGAATATTGCCCATAAGAGGCTATTCCTCCTATAAAAAACGTAAAAAGTAATAAAGTAATTTTGCTCATAGTTTATTGATTTTAAGTATAATAATCTCAAATTTAGCTAATTACTTTTTATCACAACAAAAAAAGACAGCTTTTTAGAAACTGTCTTTTTTATCATTTATAGAAATTTACTTTAATCGTGATTTTCAATCTGCTTATAGGCGTCGATTACTTTCTTAACTAATCTATGACGAACGATATCTTTGTCATCAAGATAGATGATGCCGATTCCGTCAATGTCTTTCAACACCAGAAGGGCTTCTTTCAAACCAGAAATCGTTCTTCTCGGCAAATCGACCTGTCCCGGATCTCCTGTAATCATGAATTTGGCGTTCTTGCCCATACGCGTCAAGAACATTTTCATCTGGGAATGTGTTGTGTTCTGTGCTTCATCGAGAATAACGAAGGCATTGTCGAGCGTACGTCCGCGCATGAAAGCCAAGGGTGCAATCTGGATTATTCCTTTTAAGATATAATCTTCGAGTTTTTCATTTGGCAGCATGTCTCGCAGCGCATCATATAAAGGCTGCATGTACGGATCTAATTTTTCTTTCATGTCACCAGGAAGAAATCCAAGGTTTTCACCAGCTTCAACAGCCGGACGCGTCAAGATAATTCTTTTGACCTGTTTTTCTTTCAGCGCTTTTACAGCCATCGCAACGCCTGTGTAGGTTTTTCCTGTCCCGGCTGGACCAACGGCAAAAACCATATCGTTCTTGTTCATCGTATCGACGAGCAACTGCTGGTTTGGAGTCATCGCCTTGATGATCTTTCCTCCTACTCCATGAACCAAGATTTTGTCATGGTCGCCCATTCTTTCGATCTGCTGGCTTCCGCCTTCAATTACTCTTTCAATGACGTTATCGTCAATGTTATTGTAGCGTGTGAAGTGGAGCATCAATCGCTGGAAACGGTTTTCAAACTCGTCTAAAACTTCTTTTTCTCCAAAAGCCTTAATCGTAGTTCCTCTGGCAACAATCTTTAATTTAGGATAATATTTTCTAATGGTTTCAAGATGAGAGTCTTGAGCGCCCCAAAAATCTTTTGGCGCGATGTCTACGAGTTCGATGGTTCTTTCGTTCAAAAGCTATAGTATTAAATTAAAAAATTATCTGGCTATTTTGTTAGCTTTGCATATCTCAAATTTAATAAAAATTTAGGCGCCTAGGCGTTAATGTTATAAACAATTTTATGTCAATAATTACCCTTACGACCGATTTTGGATGCAAAGACCACTTTGTCGGTACTTTAAAGGGCAAGATTTATTCTGAATATCCTGATGCTAAAATTGTAGACATTTCGCACGAGATCGATTTGTTCAATGTTTCTGAGACAAGTTATATTATTGGAGCTTCCTATTCTAGCTTTCCAAAAGGCACCGTACATATAATAGGAGTTGATTCTGAGCTGCATCAAGAAACGCAGCATATTGCCATGCAATGGAACGACCAGTATTTTATCTGTGCAGATAACGGTATCCTAAGCATGCTGACGCAAAAGATCATTCCGCAGAAAATCGTATCCATTAATATTCACGACAGGCTAGCCATCAATGCTACGGCAATGGATGTTTTTGTAACAGTCGCTTGCCATATCGCACGCGGCGGTTTGTTGAATGTTATCGGAAAAGAAATTACCAAGATAAAAGAAGTCACCGAATTGCAGGCTGTTGTCAGTCAAGACAGCAGTTCTATTAAAGGCTATGCAATCTATATCGACCATTTTGGCAACGTGGTAACGAATATTTCAAGGCAACTTTTTACCGAAATCGGAAAAGGAAGAAAATACGAAGTGAGTTTTAAAAATTATAAATTAAAGACCATCTTGCCGAATTATTCTTCGATTATTAATTTTGAGCAGAATTCCATGAAATTTTACGAAGGAAAGGAACTCGCTATTTTTAATGAAGCAGGTTTTTTAGAAATCGCAATGTACCGCAGCAATCCCAATTCTGTTGGAGGCGCTTCAAGTTTGTTGGGATTGAAATACCGGGACTTCGTAAGCATTAATTTTATTTAGCTTTAATCTGTAGGCAATACGCTTTAAGCATGCAAAAAGTCATAAATCAAAATTCATAAATCATATATCAAACACTATGTTCGTACGAATTGTAAAACTATCCTTCCATGAAGAAAACATTCCTGCTTTCTTGGAAAATTTCGAATTGATGAAGGAAAAAATACGAAATGCCCCAGGAAACCGTTTTCTAGAATTATACCAAGATAAAAACAACAAGAGCATTTTTTTCACGTACAGCTATTGGGAGACGGAAGAAGATCTGGAAAACTATAGGAAATCGGCTCTTTTTGATAGCGTCTGGACATTTACAAAGAAATTATTTAACGACAAGCCTGAAGCGTGGAGCGTGGATAAGCTGGTAACGCTTGAATAATTTTTGATTTTAGATTTTAGATTTTTGACGTAACTTGTCCCACTTCAAACATTCAACTATCAACTATCAACTATCAACTATCAACTATCAACTATAAACTATAAACTATAAACTATAAGTTATAAATGAAGTCAATTTTACTACGAGAGATCAAATCCTTTTTCGGTTCGCCGATCGGTTATTTGGTTATTGCTATTTTCCTTTTGCTCAACGGACTTTTCCTTTGGGTTTTTGAAGGCGATTTTAATATTCCTAACTCTGGATTTGCAGACTTGAGCCCATTTTTTACATTAGCTCCTTGGATTTTGATTTTTCTTATTCCAGCCGTAACCATGCGAAGTTTTTCGGATGAGAAAAAGCAAGGAACTATCGAGTTGCTTTTCACAAAACCTTTAAGCATTTGGGAAATCGTAAACGGAAAATTCTTTGGCGCATTCTTGTTGATCGTAATCGCTATTATTCCGACTCTCATTTATGTGATTATGGTTTACAATCTCGGAAATCCAGAAGGAAATTTAGATTTCGGAAGTACCTTAGGTTCGTACTTCGGGTTATTATTCTTGATTGCTTCTTATACTTCTATCGGAATTTTTACTTCTACGCTTTCTGAAAACCAAATTGTCGCATTTATAATTTCGGTGCTTTTGTGCTTTGTGTTCTATTTCGGATTTGACGGAATTTCAACCTATGCTGGAGGATTCGACCTTGTTGTTTCATCAATTGGAATGGATTATCATTTCAAAAGCATGAGCCGCGGCGTATTGGATACGCGAGATATTCTTTATTTTGTAAGCATTACGATATTGTTCTTATCCTTTACTGCTTTTAAACTTAAATCTTTGAAATCGTAATGAAAGCCTCTAAGAAAAAAAGCCTGCAGCAGCTCGGCCTTATCATCATAGCCGTAATTGCGGTAAACATTGCCGGAAACTTCTTTTTTAAGCGATTCGACCTTACCAAAGACAAACGCTATACGCTGTCGAAAAGTACGCTCGACATGATCAAAAAAGTCGACCAGCCGTTGTATATTGACGTATTTCTTGATGGACAGTTTCCACCAGAATTTAAACGTCTGCAAGGAGAAACAAGACAGATGCTAGAAGAATTCAGAGCGTATAACTCTAACATTATCTTTAATTTTACGGATCCTTTGGCCGACGAATCCAAAGCTGATCAATTTGTTGCCGAATTGTCGGGATTGGGCTTCTCTCCTACCAACATCCAAAGCAACAAAAACGGAAAAAAATCAATGATTCAGGTTTTCCCGTGGGCTATTGCAAACTACGGTACTAAGTCTGTCCGCGTTCCTTTATTGATCAACAACTTCGGAAATAATGCAGACGAAAATATCAGCAAATCTGTACAATTATTAGAGTTTGCTTTTGCTGATGCTCTTACGAAACTGGCTACGACCGAAAAGAAAAAAATTGCTGTACTGAAAGGCAACGGCGAGATGAACGATAAATATCTGGCAGATTTTATCCTAAACTTAAAAGAATACTATCTGATTGGAGAATTCAATCTCGATTCGCTAGCCAATGACCAAAACAAGACGATGCAGAATTTGGCTCATTTTGATGCGGCTATCATTGCCAAACCTACCGAAGCATTTACAGATTCTGAAAAATACATTTTAGATCAATACATCATGAACGGCGGCAAGACGCTCTGGCTTATCGACAAAGTCGTGGCTGATATAGACAATCTTCAGAATGAGTCTCAGTCAGCTTTGGCGTATCCACTAGAGCTAAATCTTGACGATATGTTTTTCAAATACGGCATCCGTATCAATTACAATTTGGTTCAAGATTTATTATCCACGCCAATTACAGCGCGTTCCGAAAATGGGGACTTCCCTATCGACTGGCTGTATTCGCCTATCATAAAATCGGGAGAAAACCATCCGATAAATAAAAATGTGAACTTGGTAAAACTAGAGTTTGCCAACCAGATTGATACGCTAAAAAATAACATCAAGAAAACGGTATTGCTGAAAAGCTCTCCTGAATCAAAACTTGTCGGATCTCCAATTGAAATGAGCCTGCACCAGTTTATGGAAGAGCTAAATGAAGCCGAGTTTTCAAAAGGAAACCAAACATTAGGTGTCTTATTAGAAGGAAAATTCACTTCGGCTTTCAAAAACCGTGTGAAGCCTTTCAAAGCAGACAAATCGCTTGACGAAGGAAAAGACAACAAGATGATCGTGATTGCCGATGGCGATATTATCAACTATACGTATGTCAACAAAAAACCACTTTTGAACGGTCTAGACCAATGGACACAGCAGATTTATGGCAATAAAGATTTTCTGATGAATTCTATAAATTATCTGCTAGATGACAACGGACTTATCAACATCCGAGGCAAAAATGTAGAATTGCCGCTTCTTGATGAAAAGAAAGTAACAGAAAATTATACTTTTACCCAATTCATAACTATTGGATTACCAATTCTTATCCTCGCAATTTTTGGATTATTGTTTACCTACCTCAGAAAGCGTGCGTATAGCAAATAATGTTAATAAATTGGTTTTGTTTTAGAATTAGTTTAAGATATATTTGTGCAATGTAAAATTTTGTAGTTTTACAATCCTTATTAAATAAAAGACGAAAATGAAGTTTATAGTATCGAGTTCATACTTATTAAAACAATTGCAAGTTTTAGGAAGCGTTATCAATAGCAGCAACACTTTGCCTATTTTAGATAATTTCCTTTTTGAATTGGATAACAATCAATTGACTGTTTCTGCATCCGATTTGGAAACAACAATGTCTGCTACGCTAGAAATCGATTCTACGAGCACCGGAAGCGTTGCTGTTCCAGCAAAATTGCTTTTGGAAATCTTGAAAACTTTTCCAGAGCAGCCGCTTACTTTTACGGTAGAAGAAAACAGCACAATTGAAATCAGTTCTAATTCTGGTAAATATGCCTTGGCCTATGCTCCAGGCGAAGAATTCCCGAAATCTGTAAACCTTGATGATCCATCTTCTACTATCGTGCCTGCTGGCGTTTTGGCAACTGCTGTAAGCAAGACCATTTTCGCTGCTGGAAACGACGACTTGCGTCCAGTAATGTCTGGCGTATTTTTCCAGTTCTCTCCAGAAGGACTGACTTTTGTGGCAACCGATGCTCACAAATTAGTAAAATATGCGCGAACTGACGTAAAAGCATCACAAGTGGCTGATTTTATCATGCCGAAGAAACCATTGAATATCTTAAAAAGTATCCTTGGAACTTCTGAAGCAGAAGTAAAAATCGAATACAACGATTCGAATGCTACTTTCTCTTTTGACAACTACGTATTGACTTGCCGATTGATTGACGGAAAATATCCAAATTATGAAGCGGTTATCCCAAAAGAAAATCCAAACAAATTGATGATCGACCGTTCTCAATTCTTGAGCTCGGTTCGTCGTGTTGCGATTTTCTCAAATAAAACTACGCACCAGATTCGTTTAAAAATTGCAGGAGCAGAATTGAATATTTCTGCCGAAGATATCGATTACTCAAACAAAGCGGAAGAGCGTTTGACTTGTGATTATCAAGGCGACGATATGCAAATTGGTTTCAATTCACGTTTCTTGACTGAAATGCTGACAAACTTGCAATCAGACGAAATCATGCTGGAAATGTCGCTTCCTAACAGAGCGGGTATCCTTACTCCTGTTGACGGACTAGAAGAAGGCGAAACAGTAACGATGCTTGTAATGCCAGTAATGCTGAACAACTAAAATCTTTTTTATGCGCAATATCATCAAAGTAGTTCCTTTTTTAGCGGTTTTTCTTTTTCTGTCTTGTTCAGATGACGACGGAAGAACTTTAGGTGAAAACGGATTTACTTTTAACGGAGCTTTTCATGTTTTGAACAATGCTTTTGTTACGGATGACAATATTGTGGATGAAAATCCGAGTACCATTTCTATAGTACTTTCAAATGTAAACCTAAGCGATTCTACTGCCGTATCGAATATCTCTAAAGTCTATTTTGATTTTAATGGTGTCAATTTGGAACCAGGAACCTTAACCGATATTCCTAACTATTCTATTGAAACTGGTGGCGCTTTTGTACAAAATGCAGAAGATGAAGATTTCACGTATACAAACGGTACTTTCTTGCTAAAAAGTTCAGACCCTGGGCTGACAGCAACTGAGAAAACGGTTACCATCAATTCTGTTACAGAAACTAAAGTTGACCTTACATTCTCGTTTACAAGAGCTGATGGCCAGACTTTTACAGGAAAATACAACGGATTATTTACTGACTTGAGCAGTACCGAATAAGCTACAACCAACCCTTTATACCAAAAAAATACCGTAGTCTCTTTGAGCTACGGTTTTTTATTTATAGGAAGCTAAAAATTATTTGTCGCTGATGCGGATGAGCTTTTTATTAACGAACTCTTCAATTCCTAATTCTGACAACTCCCTGCCATACCCAGAACGTTTGGTTCCGCCAAAAGGCAAATCCGGACGAGATGCTGCATGTTCGTTGATAAAAATCATTCCCGTTTCAATCTGGCTGGCAACTTCGATTGCCCTGTCAATATTTTGGCTAAAGACAGAACCGCCTAATCCAAAAGTAGAATCATTAGCCAACGCAATTGCTTCTTTTTCGTCCTTTACTTTATAGAATGAAGCTACAGGTCCAAAAATTTCTTCATGATACGCTACCATTCCTGGCTTGATATCGGTTAAAATTGTAGGTTCAAAAAAAGCTCCTTCTCTGGCAATTCGCTTCCCTCCCAATACGACCTTCGCTCCTGCTTTTACGGTTTCATTTACCTGCTCTTCAATCTTCTTGGCAGCTTCCTCACTGCTCAAAGGTCCAACTTGAGTATCTCTTTCCATAGGATCGCCTATTTTCAACCCTGTGAGCTTTTCTTTAAACTTTTCCAGAAATTTATCAGCTATTTCTTCTACCACAATAATTCTTTTAGACGAAGTACAAGCTTGCCCCATATTGCCGAATCTTCCCTTGACAGCATTTTGTACGGCCTTATCCAAATCAGCATCTTCTAAAACGATGAAGGGATCACTGCCTCCTAATTCCAAAACCGATTTCTTTAAGTTTTTTCCAGCGGCTTCAGCCAAACTAGAACCCGCCTTTTCGCTTCCCGTCAAAGACATACCTACAATTCTCGGATCTTCCGCAATTTTAGCGATTTTCGGGCTCGAAAGAAATAAATTAGTATAGATTCCTTCCTTAGCACCGGCTTGCCTAAATATTTCTTCTATGGCTTGAGCACATTGCGGAACGTTGGAAGCATGTTTCACCATGATTACATTTCCAGCCATAATATTCGGCGCAGCGACCCTTGCTACTTGATTAAAAGGATAATTCCATGGCTCGACCGCAAGAATGATTCCTATCGGAGTGTATCGAACGAATGCCTTTCCATCTTTTACCTCAATAGGTTTGTCTTCTAAAAAAGTAGCGGTATTTTGGGCATAATATTCATATACCGAAGCGCACATGTCAATTTCAGCTTCGCTTTGGGCAATTAGTTTTCCCATTTCGAGCGTTATCAGTTTTGCAAGTTCTTCTTTTCTTTTGCGTAATATCGACGCCACATTCATCAAAAGCTTGGAGCGTTCTTTTACTGCAACTGATTTCCAAACTTGATACGTTTGGTCAGCTTGCGCTATTTTTTGCTCAACAGTTTCTGCCGAAAATTCTTCAAAAGATTTGACTTCTTTATTGTTATAGGGATTGATTGTTTGGATTGCCATTTTTTAATTATTTATGCGTTAGTACTACTTCTTTCGTGTAGTGCCAACATTGGAATATCGATCTTATAGGACATTTTTTTTGTCAGACTTGAACTAAAGAAGTCTTCCCAGAAACCTCTTCTTTCCGTCAGCATGGTCAGCATATCGATATGCTGATTATTTATAAAATCTTGGATGGTTTCTTTTACGTCGTCATGAGGAACGACAAAAAACTGGACTGGCCAAGCACTGCAGCGACCTTCCCATATTTTAATCTCTTCATCTGAAATAGCAGAAGATGATTTCTTGACATATAAACTTTTAATAGAGGCATTAAATTTTAGTGCAATTTCGACTAAGCGTTCCAAAGCCTCAAAATCTTTTTCTCTATAAAGATTGGTAAAAGCGATTGTTTTTATTTTCTTGTATCTCGCTTCTATCGGAATACTCAGTACCGGAACCGTAAGCGAGGTTATAGCTTCGCCTGTCTGAGAACCAAAAAGAGAATCAAACCAATTCGAAACGCCGCTAGTTCCCATAACCACTAAACTTATGTTGTGTTCTCCCACCGCATCTTGCATTGCAAAAGTCAGATCGCCCGACTTAAGCAAGTGTGTTATTTTAATATGTCCCATCCCATGAGCATCGGCTATTCTCTGGAGTTTCGGAATATAATCTTGAAAATGGGCCATCTGCTGAAGCTCAAGCGAATCATACATTTCCTTAAAATTAATCGGAATTTCAGCCCCATCGATAATCGGCATATCAAAAGTATGAAGCAACATTATCTCTGCTTCAAGCGAATCCGCCATTTTCAGCGCGTAGAGAAAAGCATTATCAGCTATTTCTGAAAAATCTGTTGGAAAAAGAATGCGTTTCATAATACAAGTCGTTTTGTACATATAAAGTTACAAAAAACTAAAGCCTAAAGAAAATCATACGCTTGAAGTTTGCTTTTATTTAACACTGTCGGTGGTTTTGCCACATAGCAACTTTCCTGCTATCTTTGCATAAAATAAAAAATATGCTTTCACAAGATACTATCGTTGCCTTGGCTACTCCATCAGGTGCTGGAGCGATTGCCATCATTCGGATTTCGGGAAAAGATGCACTTACAATTGCGGCTTCCTTATTTGAGTCGGTTTCTGGAAAAGACATTCTGAAACAGAAGACGCATACCATCCATCTAGGGCATATTGTCGACGGCGCGAAAGTATATGACCAAGTATTGCTTTCTATTTTTAAGGGTCCGAATTCTTATACGGGAGAAAATGTGATTGAAATTTCATGCCACGGCTCGACTTACATTCAACAGCAGATTATTCAATTGTTGCTCCGCAAAGGATGCAAAATGGCCGAGCCAGGCGAATTTACGCTCCGCGCTTTTATTAATGGAAAATTAGATCTATCGCAAGCTGAAGCTGTAGCCGATCTTATTTCTTCAGAGAATGAAGCTTCGCACCAGATTGCCATGCAACAGATGCGAGGTGGTTTTTCTAATGAAATTGCCAAGCTCCGTGAAGAACTCCTGAATTTTGCTTCCCTAATCGAACTGGAATTAGATTTTGCAGAAGAAGATGTAGAATTTGCCGACCGCACGCAATTTCATGAACTCTTGGAACGCATCGAATTCGTTTTGAAACGGCTTATCGACTCGTTTGCAGTGGGTAATGTCATCAAAAATGGTATTCCTGTTGCGATTGTCGGAGAACCTAATGTTGGAAAATCAACTCTATTGAATGCTTTGTTGAACGAAGAACGTGCTATCGTTTCTGAAATTGCCGGAACAACACGCGATACTATTGAAGACGAGCTTGTAATTAACGGTATTGGCTTTCGATTTATTGATACAGCTGGAATCCGAGAAACTGCAGATATTGTGGAAAGTATCGGAATCAAAAAAACTTTTGAAAAGATTGAACAGGCACAAGTTGTCGTTTATCTTTTGGACAGTTCTCAGATTTCGGATTTCAGACTTCAGACTTCAGAAAATAGCAGACTGCATACAATAAAAATTGAAGTTGAAAAGATAAGAAATCAGTTTCCGCTAAAACCTTTAGTCATTATTGGAAACAAAGCTGATATGCTGACTGGATCTCAAATCGAAAATTTAAAATCTGAAATCCCTGAAATTCTTTTAATTTCTGCTAAAGAAAATACAAATATTGAAGACTTAAAAAATCAGCTGCTTTCCTTTGTGAACACAGGCGCCTTGCGAAATAATGAGACTATCGTGACCAACACAAGGCATTATGATTCCTTGTTAAAAGCGCTGGAAGAAATCCAAAAAGTAAAATTCGGGCTGCAAACGGGAATTTCAAGCGACTTGATGGCGATCGATATCCGCCAGGCTTTATATTATTTTGGAGAAATAACCGGTCAAATAACTAATGATGAACTCTTAGGAAATATTTTTGCTAATTTCTGTATTGGAAAATAGGGAGCACAAAACATCACAAACTAAAACAAAGCATCCCAGTTAAAATGTTATAAAACAATATTTTAACTGGGATTTTTCTTTCTGCTAATATAATTTTATTTGCAGATAGTTTGCTCCTTTTTATACCATGATTGTACAACGAAAAGAATTCTCCTCTTGGAAATTTTTTCGGCGAAATTATGACACAATGAGACACACATAGACACGATGGGACATTCAGATATCTGCTGACTATTGGGTGACTTCGTTGTTGCCTACCAAAATTTGATTATTTAGATTTTTGTATTTCTTTAGGTCGATTAATTTTGAGATTATTCTTTTGTTGGTGAACACTGCGACAACAATAGTAATCGACTTCTTTGCTTTGTCAAAGTGCTCTAGGATACCCTGCTCTATATTTAGGGTAAATAATTCCATAAAATTCCTGTAGCGTTTGCCTTTAAGCCCAGCTGCAGGTGCAGGTCCGCTAGTATTCTCGATGAGGATAATCCATCCTGTAAAATAAATTCTGCAAGGACCTGCAAGCCGACAGCCTACACTGCCCTATCGGCAGGCGCTTTTCTTAAGTTATAGATCTATAAATAAGGAATTGAACCGGTTCCTCTCAATTTTTCTCTCTTCCGAATCTATAGCTGGCTCGAGAAGAACCTCGCTGAAAAACAGCTCTATCCTTTTTAATAATTTTTCTAAGACCTGCTGCTCGGAAGGAGTATAAGATGCTCTGTTTTTTGAAATAAACCCGCTTAAGTTCACTATCTTGCCATCAATTTCAGGCAGTTCTATCGGAGTATTCTGATTCACTATCGTCCTGATCGAATCGATAGAGACGTCTGTCATGTTGTTATGGTCTACACAATCCGGATTCGTATACCCTGCGTCGACTTTTACTCTTAAGGTAGAAATTCCGACGCTGTGTATTTCTGAATATAGATCCGTGTAAGTCCCGCAATAGGAGTTCTCAAATGTAATCTCATCGCCTTTGAATGCCTTGAAGAAATTTAGCGCTTTGTTTAGTGTTAGGGTATTGCTCATAGTTTTTATATCAATTTTAATTTTTTAGTTCCAGGTTTAGCAGCCATGGTGGATTTGTATTATAGTCGTACATTTCCTTGATAGACCTGAATAGTCTAAAATAATTTGTTCTTTTTGCTTTTGTATCCTCTAGTGGCATGATGATCTCAATAAATTCGGCATTGAAATTTTTAGAAGGAAAAACAGTAAGCCTGCCGTTATGATACAGTGCCAAAAATTTATAGCCGTGGTCTGTCATTCTTCCGATCTCATAGTAGATGGTTCTTGAATTTATGGCAGCCAACCTCCTTGAGTATAGATATTTATACTGCAGGCTGTCGGTTTCTTCCTTGTTGGGAATCTCTCCGTACTCTTTGAATGACCTTACGATCTGCGCTCTAAAATTGTTTAGCTTATTGTCAAACTGCTGCGCATTTATTGCAGGACAAGAAACCAATAATAGTACTATTAATATCGCTTTTTTCATGCTTCTATTCTTTTGGCTGTAGCAGTAGTTCCTCAATAATTTTATTTTCTGTTGCTTCAGGCTTTTTTTCTGTATCATGCGATGTGCCTTTCGTCTTATTGTCATAAGATTGCTGTGCATTTTCTTTATCTGTTGCATGATCGATCTCATGCCCGCTTGTTGCAGAAATCATTCCCTCCATGTCATCGGAAAGCTTGGCCAGTTCTTGGGCCTGCGGATCAGAGAATAAGCTACCGGCATCGACTTTTGCCTTGAAATCTAAAAAGGGTTTTTCGAAAATAGTGATTTCAGCACTTTTAATCGTAACATTCCCATTTTTATCTACGGATAATGTCTTGGCAGTCACTCCAAATCTATTGCTTTCGCTTACCGCGTCGACTTTGAAAGATACGTTATGCGTAGCATCTCTTGCCTTGTCTAGCTGCGCCATTCCCGTGGATGTTCTCGCAAGCCCATTTCCTATGCGTTGCGTATCGGCGGACGCGTTTGCGCTCCAAGCTAAGGTTCCATCGCTCTTTTTGGTATATGTAACTGCCTTGCCGTCTGTTCCCGGAATAACTTTCATGCCGTCAGGATCGGTAAAGAAGATTGGGTTGTCAACGGCAAAAGTATATGGAGACCATCGCCTGTACTCTTCGCTCAGCGGATCGGGGGACATCCAGCGCCCCGGCGCATCTCCAGTTGGCCGGGCATCTATATCCAGCGTATCCATTTCGATTCTTCCTGCGATTTCTTTTTTATTGGCATTCCAGCGTATCGTGCCGATTGTTACGATGCTATCCAGGTCATGGACTTCCATGTATTTGCCTTCGCTCAAAGTCGCGACCCGTGCTTTGCTGCCATATTTGAGGAAAGGATTTCCTGCCTGGATATTTCTTTCCCTTCTGGCTTTCTCTTCTTTAGAAAGCTTTTCTTTTTTCTGTGCAGATACCGTCCCGAACATGGCTAAAAGCAATATTAAAAAATAGCAGTTCTTCATAGGGTTAATTTTTGTTAAAGGTATTTAATCTTTTGTTCTCATATTTGCCGCGTTCTGCTTTTAGGGAAGCCAGCCAGCTTAAATACATATCTTCCGGCATATTTCTATACCCGATCTCGTGGATATGGGCATATTGTTTTTCTAAATCCTTAAATTCAAGATCATGTCTTGCCTTGTCTTCTATCTTCTCGATTTGGCGGTAGCGCGTTTCTGCTCTTAAAATCAAAGCAGCGGCAAGATTGGGATAGACTTTTATTGCTGTTTCGCAGCATTTCAGGATAAAAGCTCCGTCGTTATTTTTGAATTTGGCATTGTAGTTGTCTGCCAGATCAGTCAGGACAAGCGCGATACTTTCTTTATTATTTAATGCTTTCATGTATACCCCGTTGGTAATTGCGTCAATGTGCACAAATCCCGAAGCCATGATCCAAGCATCAATCGGAAAGATGCCGCTTGTAAGTTCGGTATTATACCAGCCGTCTTTTATGCTCCTGTGCTTGATATAGACATGATTGGGAGCAAGTGCCAAATTAGCCTCGGCTCCCAGTTCTTCAGCTAGTATCTTATATAGGTAAGGCAAGGAATGGCAGTTGCCTTTTCGGGTCCGCAGCAATTTTGATACAAAGAGATTCTCCCTTGCAGTATGCCCAAATACATCATTAAGATCATAACCGAAAGGCTCGTATTTATAAATGGTATCATTTATGATTATCGGAATTGTATCATGCATCACTTGGAAAACAGAGGCCCATTTGTTCACCTTCTCCTTGTCCTTTTCAAGATAGGCCAAGAACCTGTCTCTAATCAATGATTTGCTCAGATTGCCTAGTAGCTTGATTTGCCTATCTATCGCAAGCGTATCGAGATTATTCTCCAGATAGGCGTTTTCTACAGAAAATACTGCTTTTTTAAAGCTGTAGTTATTCTCATTTTCAATCATATCCTTTAGAAGGGCGTAACTGTTCTCAAATAGTTTCTGCCTATCCTGCCCAGCCATATAAGATACTGAAAAGAATAGCAGAACAAGCATGAAGTTTTTTATCGCCATTGGTTAGTTTTTGATTTTCATTACTGTTCCTTTAAATTGCTTTACCAATTTCTCGCTTTCTTCTTTCTTTTCAGCTTCTCGTAACGAGCCGAGCCATTTTTCGTACGCCTCTGCCGGCATTTGCTGAAAGCCTGAATCGTCAATTACCTTATATTGCGCGTGCATCTCTCGCAGGATCTCCACTGCTTTTGGATACTCCAGTATTTTTTCGCGGCCCTGCTGTGTCCGGGTATTTATTCCCAGCTTCATGATTGCATATCTTAACCGGGCTTCGTTGTAATTTGACTTGACCATATTGGCATTGATACTTTTGGGATCCAGCTCCAAAGCCTTGTTGGCAACTTTCTCGACAAAATCATCGTAGCCGAATTTATGCACATACCCAGAGGCTAGATCTGTATAAAATTGCGACAGCATCTCTTTTTTGGATAAATTCTGCATATACAGCTTGTTCTGGATGGCTTCAGCGGTAATGAAGCCATTATTCAGGATGAAGGATGGTACGGTAAACATTCCGTTTGTTAGCTCGAGGTTGTACCATTTTCCTTTATCGTCTTCAAATCTTATATAAGAATGATTTGGAGAAAGGGCCAGGTAGGCTTTCGCGTCAATTTCTTCTGCGAGCATTAGATAAAGTAGCGGCATCGAATGGCATTGTCCCGTATTTGTCTTCAGGAGTTTGGTTACGAACATTTTCGCCCAGTCGTCCCTGCCCCAATAATCCTCAAAATCATATTTGATAGGAAAATGTTTTTCTTTAAATCCTCTTACCTGCATCGGTTGGGTAAAAAATTCAAAAAGCATAAAATTTTTAGCCGTGTTGCTGTTCATGTCAAAATTTCTCTCTTTCATCTTGACTGAAATGAAATCTGCGGTCTGTTTTATGATCTTGCTGAACTCAGCCATATCGAGCCTGTTTCCGAAGTACGCATTTTCAATATCGAAATTAACCTCCTTTACCGAGTAGCCGTCGATGTTCAGCGAAAGCATTTTTTCATAAACATTCCTGTAATATTCTGTTCCTTCCTTATTTGAAAGAGATGGAAGGCTGTAAGACATTGCGGGATCCGGTTCTTCCATAGAAGCCTTGGAGCCATTCGCGGCACTCTGGCGAAGTTTTTCATGTTGTGCCACCTCGTTCATTATGTTTTGGTTCTGTCGCTGCTGGATCCTTTGTCCTGCAGGCGGATAGATTTCTGCAGAAACCTGCTTCTTTACATTTGAGGGTATGCCTTCCTGCGTCGTATAATTTGGAAGCTGGGTCATTGCGACATAAGTCAGCCCGGGAAAATTTGGAATTGGGGGTTTCTGCCCGAATGAGATAGCGGAAGACAGCAGGAAAAAAATTCTGGATAGATGGTTATGATTGCTTGCCGACAATTTTTTTTGCTAAAGATATTCATATTTTAATTTTAAGACAATAAATATGGAAATTTTACGCGCACGAAAAACTGGAGTTCATGCCAAAAGCGGACACGAAATGATGGAACTTTGAGGGTACTAATAATTTGGAATGCAAAAACAGAATATAAAAAGTCAATAAGAAAAATAAAACACAGACAGAACCAGCAGTCTGTCGACTAGACCAGGGTAATTGGCAGCAGACAACTGACAATTGTCCAAAATCTAAGAAACGTGATTGAGGAAAATTTCAGGATAAAGCATTCCTCCAGCGATTATGCAGAAAAACTTCTATATATATGATTGGATCATAATGGGCGGCATGGAAAAAATGCTCAAATTGAATACGACTGATTAACAACAAGGTAATATAAATAACTCCAGAAAGTATCGAAATAAAAAAAGTTATGATGGCTAGATTCGAAAACCTAACCATTATAACTTTTAGAATTAACAAAATCTATATTTCTTATTTTATGATCTTGACTGTTTTTGTTTTAGAGTCGGAAGTAACCTTTACGAAATAGGCTCCTGATCTTAGATTTGACATATCGACTTGTACTTGCTTATCATTTACTGTTTCTGCGATTATCAGCTGACCTAGCAGGCCGTAAATTTCAATATTCGAAATATCTTGGCTGTAAGAAATATTCAGGACATCATTGACGGGATTCGGATATGCCTTCAGCCCCACTAGATTACGATCGTCTATATCCAAGACTATCAATCTGAAATTTGCTACTATCGAATGGTTGGCAATAATATTCGAGAAATTATAAGCTGCACCAGTTCCGATATTTACGTTATCGACCAATACCGATTCGATTTCATAGCCTTCAGCTGGAGTAATCGTATAAGATCTGCTGCTTCCATCTTCGACAGAAATATCCCCGATCGGAGAAATGATTCCTTGCGTCTCATTATTAACGCTTGAAGATATTATGCTCGTCAAGTGGCTTACATATTCAAAAAATGGATATCCCTGGCCTTCGCGGATCGTCCAGACTGTCGTAAAATCCCAGGCCATATTGCTTTCATAATTTAATCCGGTTTGCAGCTGCATTGTCGTTTTATTAAGACCCTGGTTATCTTCTGGCGTCCCTGCAAAACCGCCAATTCCGTTAATTCGCATTGATTGCAAAGCATAAGAACCAGCTATTTCAGCATCAAATTCAGTCAGTCCAACTAATCTTTTGACAGTGTTTGGGTTCCCTGATGCTGAAGTTGTTATGCTTGGGTTTGCCGCTACTGAATTTGTCACATTCGCCCAAGCATCCCCTATCAGTCCGCCAACCATGCCATAGGCTTCGCCCTCAATAGTTCCAGAAGCGTAGCAATGGGCAACCTCTCCTCCAGAAAAACCAATCAGCCCGCCAATGTACATGCTGTTTGACTGGGCAGAAATATTTCCTGTCGCATAGCAATTTGTAGTCATATTAAAGGTATTTCCAATCAACCCGCCAATATCAATCAGCCCGCCTTCAGGAGTAATGTCAGGATTCGTGCCTGTGATATTTCCAGAGGCAAAACTGTGCGAAACTGCCATATAAGATATCCCGACAAGACCACCTACTGATTTTGCGCCGCTAACAGCTCCCTTAGCATAGCTTCTTTCTATTGCTCCATATGACTGTCCTGCCAGACCGCCGGCCATGTCCTGATATGCAGCTACGTTTCCTGAAGCGTAGGAATTAATTACGGCATCAGAATTTCCGGCCAATCCTCCAACATATGCATTGCCATTTACGTTCCCGCTTGCGTGGCTGTCAATAGTCGGAGCATAAGAATCCCCTACCAAGCCTCCAATGCCGTTAGATCCCGTTACTGTACCGCTTGCATGGCAGTTGGTTATTGTAAATTTTGCAACTCCTGTAAGCCCGCCCATAAAGTTACCCGTAAAAATATTCCCTGTGTGGGTCACATTTGCAGAAGAAGATGAACCGGTGATTGTAGCATTAGCATATCCGACCAGACCGCCGATGTTATCTCCCGAGGTATTTAATGTTCCGCTTGAGATGCAATTTGTAATCGGTGAAGAAACTTGCCCTGCCAGCCCGCCAACATAGCCTTCTGAGGAAATGATCGTAACAACAGTAGTATTGTTTGCAACATCCACATTTTCCTTTATAAAGCCGACCAGTCCACCAATATAGGCCGTTGCTGTAATTTTTCCTTTAGCGATGCAGTCGGTTATCAATCCTCCTTCGATAAATCCGGCAATAATACCGACATTTTCATCGCCCCTGATACCCCTTGTTGAATCCAGTTCAACCGTCAGGTGGTCTACTCCTCCATTTTTGATGTACCCGAAAAACCCGACGAAATCGCTTGCCGGCCTGTCGATCCATAAGTTCCTGATCGTAAAACCTGATCCATGAAAGAAGCCAGTGAAAGTCCCTGCATCGTCAGGACTGTTCCCAATCGGTTCCCAGCCTTGAGAAGCTTCAGGAATTGATTCTGAGAGATCGATATCGTTCATCAGCTGAAAATGCTTTCCGCTTCCCGTCGTGCCAAGAAAATTGCGCATTTCGCCTAATTGTACGGCAGTTGTAATCTGGTACGGATCTGCAGCAGTACCAGTCCCTGTCCCAGAAAATTGTGCTTGTGCGTAAATGCAGACTCCTAAAAATAGGACTAGAGAAAAAATAAGTTTGTTTGTTTTCATATTTAAGATATTTTTTAAGGAAATTAGTTTTTGAAACAATTAGCGTGTTTTCCTAACAGCTTCAACAACGCAAAATTACCTGAAACAATTCTGGCACCTTAGTTTTGGACGTGTGCAAAAGGTGTGCATTCACGATAAAATAACGTTAAAAACATGAATATTAAGGTTTGGAGGCATATATTGCAGCTGGTTCGCAAGTTTTATTTTTATCACTCTGACCCTATTCAATTTATCTAGATGAGGCTAGTTTTTATTATTATTCTTTTTTTCTTTTCGGGAATCTTGCATGCAGATTATAGCCAGCAGTTTGATTCCATTTCTTCAGAAATCAACAGGCTGAGTTTTACGCAATACACCAAGGCAAAAAAACTGGTCAGGAACCTGTATGAAATCGCAGCACTTCATCCCAAAGAAAAAAAACTCCTTCCGCTATGTTTTTATTGGGAATCCTACCTGAATTATTCACAAGGGATTGCCGATCCGGCATTAAACCCGAAAATTGAGGCCCGTTTGAGGTTGCTGGATGCCAAATTGTATCCGTTTGAGAATGCCATCCTGCTCCAGTCTTCGGCTCTCAATGACGTAGCTGCTGGAAATTATGCGGACGGGCTTACGAATTCCTTGCAGGCCTCGACAGTTTTTAAGCAATTGGGCAATACCTTGTTCAGGTCAAGGGCATTGCAGTTATTGGGCGTAATCTGTTACCGTACCCGGAATTTTGAGATGTCAGAGAAATTCTCAAGGGAATCCCTTTCAAAAATCACTCCGAAATTTGAATATTATAAGTCCCTGATCAACATGTACAGCGTGCAGGCGTTTATCAAAGGTAAGTCGCAAAGCGCCCAGCATTCATTATTGCAGATTATTCCGGTTCTTGAAAAATCAGATGACCAGGGATTATTGGCCGTAGTCTATTTAAATGCGGGCGTTACCCACTATTTCAAGAATGAGCCGGACAAGGCGCAGGTTTATTTCGAGAAGGCTCTGGATATAAACAGGCAGATCGACAATAAGTCCTTTACTGTTTCATTATACGTCAACCTGAGCGCCTATCTTATCGAAAGAAAGGAATATACGGCAGCAAAAAGATACCTGAAGGAATCTGAGATGATTGCAGGCAACTCCGAACAGCTTTCGATGGTATATCTTGCAATCTCAAATCTTTATGACGGCCAGGGCGATACAGCCAATGCCTATTTGTACTTAAAGAAACATAACACGGTAAAAGATGCTATCCTGAACAGCTCAAAAACGATTGATTCCTACCAAGATTACGTCTCGAATTTCCTAAAATCCGCTGAAAATGAAGTGAATCTTACTAAAAACGAGGCCTTGCTGGAAAAGAGAAAATACATGATAGGCCTACTGTTTGCCATTTTTATAATCCTTCTGTCGGTCTCGCTTTTGGTCATCCTGCAGCAGAAAAGGCGACAGCAGACAATTATCAGGAAAGCCGAAAAGCAATCTTTGGAAAAGGAATTATTCCATGAAAAGGAAATCCAGCTGATTCATGAACAAAAGCACAAAGAAGTCCTGGATGCCAAGGCAAGGGAAGTCACGTCCTATTCCCTAATGCTTTCAAGCAAGAACAATGTTCTTCAGGAAGTATTGCATCAGACAAGGCTGCTTAAGAAAGTCTTGAAGCCGGAAGATGCAGATCTTTACAGAAGCGTAGTGGATGTCATCAACGACAATCTGAATAAAGACCTGGAAAGCAACAAGTTCATGTATCATTTCAACGAAGTGAATCCTGATTTTTTCAATAAATTGAAAGAGGCCTGCAGTGACCTTACCGAAAATAACCTGCGGATGTGCGCCTATTTTAAGATGGGGATGACAGCGAAACAGGTTGCCTCAATCTTGAACATATCGGTAGAGACGGTCAAAAACGGACGTTACCGACTAAAGAAAAAGCTGGGCCTGACAGAACAAGACAACCTTGATGATTTTATCAGGAATATTTAATTTTCAATTCGCAAGCCGCATGCTCAGCTTTAATTGCTGTATTTTCCAACGCAGTTAAGCTTATAAAAACAAGCGTACTGCTTAACAATTACTATTTTTATATAATTAGTTTTTTGCCAAACTTAATTTAATCAGCAAACAACTCCTATGAGTTATGTTATCTTAATAAGGATACTTTGTTTTATTTTGTGATATTTGGCCAGATTTGTACCATTTTTATACCACATAATCTGGAAACACAAGTAAATGCTGGACGCTAATTTCTGTATCGGAAAGTAATTTCTAAAAAATATAAAAACAAAACTAAACAAAATATTATTTTTGTTTTACTCACTGATAGTTTCAAAACTAAAAAGACGTAAAAACATTTTAGATCATTATTTATCCAATCTACATAGAAAATTATTCTGAAACAATATCTATGGATGCTCTTTTTTCATCCGGCAATAAGTATAGCATAATGCCTACTAAAAACACGCAGACTATTATTGCAAATAAGCCGGCATCAAAAGCTGTTTGCCAGCCTTGGTCGGAAAAATAAAAAAATATGCCTCCTATTATGCTGACGCCAAGTGCTGACGCAGTTTGCTGAAAAGTAGAATAAATACCAGCCGCAGCTCCAGCATATTCAGCAGGAACGCTCTTAAGTACTATATTGAGAAGTGATGGCAGCACTAATCCGTTTCCTAGGCCCCACAATCCCATCAAGGAAATAATATCCCAGACACTTACACCTGGTTTCCACCATGCAATTTGCAGGAAAAAAGCACTCGCCAAAAGTAGGACTCCAAACTGCAAGACTCGTTTACCGTAACGTACAATCAGCTTTGAGGCCGCTAAAGAAGACCCCATAAACAAAAATCCTGGTACGATAAAATATATTCCGCACTCTACAGCAGGAATATGAAGACCGTTTTGAAGGTAGACCGCACTCAGCAAAAGATAAGACGTATGGAGCATAAAATGGAACAAAACAGCTACAAGCCCTATATTAAAATCTTTTATTTCAAATAACCGCACATCTATTAACGGGTTATTATTTTCGGTCAATTTTCTTTTCTGGTTATAAATAAAATAGGCAAACAACACAAATGACATCGCTATAGCTATAAAACTCCACAATGGCCATCCTGCCTCACGTCCCTGCGTTAAAGGATAGATCAGGCAGAACAAAGCAAGTGTTAGGATAAACACACCAAAATAATCAAACTTACTACCTAGATTGCTCTTGGTTTCCGTAATGTATTTGTTAGTTGCCCACAAAGTGAGAATTCCAATCGGCAGATTGATGAAGAAAATTAGCCTCCAGCCTTCTATAGCCCAGTGTGTATCTGCTAAATAACCTCCTAAAACTTGTCCGATAACTGCTGCCAAGCCTAAAGTAATACCAAAAAGTCCAATTGCCTTTGCTCTTTCTTTCTGATCTGTAAAAAGTATCTGAATAAAGGCAATGGTTTGCGGCACCATAAACGATGCACTCATTCCTTGTAAAAATCGCGTTGCATTCAATTGCAGAGGTGTCACCGAAAGTCCGCACAAGCATGAAGTCGCCGTAAAGGCTAGCATACCCCAGAAAAAAACTTTTTTTCGCCCGAAGTGGTCACCTGCCCTTCCGCCGGTAATAAGAAAGGCGGCATATCCCAAAAGATAACCTGCAATAACTAGCTGGATTTCTGCATCTGTACCATTAACTCCTTTTTTTATGGCTGGTATAGCAATATTGATGATAAATACATCTATAACCGACAGTAGCGGTGCTGAAAGCACAATAATAAGCTCCAGCCATTTATTTTTTATGTCTTTCATTTCAGATTATTTTTTGAATTATGGCTTTAGCAGACATTAGGTCGTTTGTCTGTTTGAAAATAGAAGCGGATACCATCCCTCCTTCTACCATTAAGAAAATCATTTCGGTTAATTCTTCGTCAGTTACCTGCAATTTATGGGCTGAATTTAAAACAAGCCCACTAACAAAATTCTTTAGACGAGATTTTGTTTTTTGTATTTCCACAAGAATACGTACATCACATAGTCCCGCCTCGTCATTTGCTTTGACAAACGGGCAACCGCCATATTCTCTGTACAGCTGACGTTCTGCAAAATAATCAAATATAGCCAGCAGTTTCCGCTTCGGGTCTGTTTCTTTTGCTATTGTAGCTTCAAGTCTTTCAAAAGTTTTTTCATGAAAACGCTTCAGATAAGCCACCAAAAGATCTGTTTTTGACTCGAAATGCTTATATAAAGATGCCTTGGCAATGTCAGCTTCTTCTATGACCTGGTTTATCCCTGTCATATTATATCCTTGCTTATAAAAAAGCTTTTCGGCTGTATCCAATATTTTGTCTACGACCGCTTGTCCTCTTTCTTTTTTCATGATACAAAACTACTTAATAAATAGACAGATTTGTCTATTTATAAAAAATATTTTCCAATCGTCAAATTTGATTCTTTTGCTTTTGTAGTTATAAGCTTAATCCGATTTAAATTTTTTAAAAGTTGCTGGCTAAAATCCATGAAAACGTTTTAGTTAAAATTACTTGTTAAAACGTAGCAAAAATTCTTTTTTTCTTTCAATACTTTATTTACTTTTGGCGGCAAATGAAAAAGCTAGCTGTACTATTTGTTTATGTGTGTTTGCTTCTGTTAAGCGGGAGCCAATACGTTTATGCTAGTATCCAGCAATTTTCTACTTCCACTCATTCGACTCATAGCTTAGAGAAAAGACACCGAGTAAAATTTACGAATCAAGATACCAGCAATTCGCTAATTGAAGACGCTTTAGATCTTGATGAAGAACACTTGGGCGGAGGAGATATAGACGATGGAATTTCAAGTAAATTTTTCATTATCAATTACAGCTTATTAGATAAATGGTACCTGACGCTCAGCGGTCGGTCACTTTTAAACCATTATCATAATAATTTTAAAACCTTCGCGCCATTTTGTGGCCAATCCAATCCTATTTATATTACTCACAGAGTATTAAGAATCTGAAAAGCGAGACACATCGGTTACCTAAAGCATGACCCAACATATCTTGTAGCTGTAAAGTAAACTTACTTCTCAAGCGTAGTCATGTATCACTGTGGTTACTGGTGTTTTTACATCTGAACAATCATTGCATTCCGATCATTCAATCGCTTAATTTCCATTCTTAAATACTATGAAAAGAATAGTCGTATTAACAGGCATTATTGCCTTGTTGTGCCTAACAAGTTGTGCAACTAAAGAAGAAAAAAAAGAAGAAGCCGACAAATTTACAGTGACGAATCCTGTAAAAATCGATACTACATTTACCAAGGAATATGTTTCGCAGATAAGATCTGTTCGAAACATCGAAATCCGTGCCCAAGAAAAAGGATTCCTACAAAACATCTATGTTGATGAAGGCCAGTTTGTAAAGGCCGGACAGCTATTGTTCCGAATCATGCCAAAACTATACGAGGCAGAATTGCTTAAAGCCCAAGCAGAGCAAAAAGCAGCTGAAATAGAATTGCAAAACACTAAAATATTAGCTGATAAAAACGTCGTTTCTAAAAACGAACAGGCCATTGCTCAAGCTAAACTTCAAGCCGCAAAAGCTGAAGTTGCATTAGCGAAACTTCATTTATCATTCACAGAAATCAGGGCGCCATTTGACGGAACTATCGACCGTATCCCGCTTAAGCTAGGAAGCCTTATCGAGGAAGGCGAATTATTGACCAGCCTTTCAGATAACAGCCAGATGTTTGCCTACTTCAATGTATCAGAACCTGAATATCTTCAATACCAAACTGAGGTAAAAGATCGTGCCGAAAGCAAAGTAAACTTGCTTTTAGCCAATGGCGAATCTTTTAAATACAAAGGAAATGTAGAAGTTATCGAAAGCGAGTTCAATAATGAAACGGGAAATATAGCCTTTAGAGCTCGATTCCCTAATTCAGAAAAATTGCTTAGAAATGGCGAAACCGGAAAAGTACAAATGCTGGTTCCGTTGAAAAATGCTATTGTAATTCCGCAAAAAGCGACTTATGAAATTCAGGACAAGAAGTATGTTTTTGTGGTAGGCAAAAATAATGTGTTGAGCTCGAAAGAAATTACTATTACCGGCGAAATTCCAGATTTGTATGTGATAAGCAGCGGCCTTACCGCAAATGATAAAATCTTGTTGGACGGTATCCAGAAAGTAAAAGATGACGAAAAGATTTCTTACGGATATGTTGCTCCTAAAACGGTGATGAATAATTTGCGCTTAAAAGCAGAATAGGTCTATTGTTTTAATCATTAAAAATTACAAAAAATGTTTAATAAATTTATTCAAAGACCTGTACTGTCGATAGTAATATCGCTAATAATTGTCTTTTTAGGGGTATTGTCGGTAATGAATTTACCTATTACCCAGTTCCCTACCATCTCCCCTCCGATGGTTAATATTACCGCAGATTATCCGGGATCTAACGGTGAGCTAATGATCAAATCGGTTATTATTCCTTTAGAAAGAGCTTTAAATGGAGTTCCGGGAATGAAATACATGACTTCTGATGCTGGAAATGATGGTGAAGCAAGCATACAAGTAGTATTTAATTTAGGAACCGATCCTAATCAAGCCGCCGTTAACGTTCAAAATCGTGTCGCTTCGGTTACTAATAAGCTGCCTCCGCTGGTTGTAAGAGAAGGTATAAAAATTACCCGTGAAGTTCCGAGTATGTTGATGTATGTGAATCTGTATAGTACGGATAAAAATACCGACATGAAGTTTCTATACAACTATGCCGATATCAACGTGCTTTCAGAATTAAAAAGGGTTAATGGTGTTGGTTCTGGAGATATTTTAGGAACACGTGAATATGCCATGCGTATCTGGTTAAAGCCTGACCGCATGTTGGCTTATAAAATATCGGCCGACGAAGTAATGGAAGCTTTATCAAGTCAGAGTTTAGAAGCCTCTCCTGGTAAAACAGGTGAAAGTTCGGGTAAACGTTCTCAAGCGTTTGAATATGTATTAAAATACTCTGGGCGTTTTACGACCAAGGAACAGTATGAGAATATTGTTGTACGATCAAATCCTGATGGGGAGCTTTTACGTCTGAAAGATATTGCCAGCGTTGAATTTGGCAGTTCGATGTATGATATTTATTCGAACTTAAACAGCAAGCCATCTGCGGCTATCGTACTAAAACAATCTTTTGGAAGTAACGCAAACCAAGTTATTAAAGACGTAAAAGCCAAGCTCGAAAAAATCAAGCAAAAATTCCCAAAAGGAATGAATTATGAAATTTCATACGATGTTTCTAAATTCTTGGATGCCTCGATCGAAAAAGTAATCCACACTTTGATTGAAGCCTTTATTTTGGTAGGATTAGTGGTCTTTCTTTTCTTAGGCGATTGGCGCTCTACGGTTATTCCGGCAATTGCAGTACCCGTCTCGCTGGTCGGAACGTTTGTGTTCATGCAATTCTTCGATATTTCCTTGAACTTAATTACATTATTTGCCTTGGTTTTAGCTATTGGAGTCGTCGTCGATGATGCGATTGTGGTTATTGAAGCCGTCCACGCCAAGATGGAAGAAGAACATCTCTCGCCATTTAAAGCGACTAAAAAAGCGATGCATGAGATTGCCGGAGCTATTATCGCCATTACATTCTTGATGGCTGCCGTATTTATTCCAGTTGCCTTTATGTCGGGTCCTGTAGGAGTTTTTTACAGACAGTTTTCGATTACGATGGCAACAGCTATTATCCTTTCGGGTGTTGTAGCTTTGACTCTGACACCGGCTCTTTGTGCGATGATGTTAAAAAACAATCATGGCAAGCCTAAAAAGAAAACACCTGCAAACAGATTTATCGACGGTTTCAACAACAAGTTCAATCTAGCACAAGGCAAATACCAAAATGTACTAGGCAAAATCGTAAATAGAAGAGCCGTTACTGTTATCGCATTGCTCGGTTTTTGCGCGGGAACATGGCTAATCAGCAGTACCGTTCCTTCTGGATTTATTCCGAATGAAGACCAAGGAATGTTTTATGCGATTATTCAAACGCCTCCAGGTTCATCGTTGGAAAGAACAAATAATATTGCAGAAAAACTGCAAAAAATAGCGGAAGGCATAGAAGGAGTAAAATCGGTTTCTTCATTGGCTGGTTATGAAATTTTGACCGAAGGTACCGGAGCTAATGCAGGAACATGTTTGATCAACTTAAAAGACTGGGAAGACCGAAAACAATCTGTACAAGAAATTATGACAGAATTGGAAGAAAAGTCGAAAGATATTCCAGGCGCCAATATTGAATTTTTCCAACCGCCAGCGGTTCCAGGCTATGGAGCGGCCGGAGGATTTGAACTTCGTCTGTTGGACAAAACAGGTTCTAGTGATTTCAAAAAACTGGAAGAGGTAAATAAAGAGTTTGTAGAAGAATTGAGCAAACGTCCTGAATTGTCTAACGTGTTTAGCTTCTTTAGCGCCAGTTTCCCTCAATACATGATGAAAGTTGATAATGATTTGGCACAACAAAAAGGAGTTTCTATCGAAAACGCCATGAACACTCTATCGACTCTCGTTGGAAGTAACTACGAAATTAGTTTTATCAAATACGGAATTAATTACAAAGTAATCGTTCAAGCGGCTCCAGAATATCGTGCACAACCTGATGATATCTTAAAACTCTATGTGAAGAATAATAAAGATGAGATGGTGCCTTATTCAGCCTTTATGAAATTAGAAAAAGTATACGGTCTTTCAGAAATTACAAGACACAATATGTATACTTCTACTGAAATTAGCGGTGGACCTGCTCCAGGGTATAGTTCGGGTACGGCTATTAAGGTAATCCAAGAAGTGGCAGAAAAAAAATTACCTAGAGGATATGATATTGACTGGGCAGGTATTTCTGCCGATGAAGTAGCACAAGGCAATCAGGCCATTTGGGTATTCTTGATTTGTTTGGGATTTGTATACTTAGTTTTGGCATCTCAATATGAAAGCTTTATTCTACCACTATCCGTAATTCTTTCCTTACCAGCAGGTATTTTTGGTGCTTTCCTTTTGCTAAAATTAACAGGGTTAGAAAATAACATTTATGCACAGGTTGCCATGGTAATGCTTATTGGTTTATTGGGTAAAAATGCCGTATTGATTGTAGAATTTGCGATACAAAGGCACGCAGCCGGCAAGTCCGTTTTAGAAGCTGCCATGGAAGGAGCCAAAGCAAGATTCCGTCCTATCTTGATGACTTCATTTGCCTTTATCGCCGGATTATTGCCTCTTGCATTTGCGACAGGCCCTGGTAAAATTGGCAACAGAACCATTGGTACTGCTGCTGCTGGAGGTATGCTTATAGGAACTATTTGCGGTGTGTTTGTAATTCCTGGATTGTACTACATTTTCGGTAGAATATCAGAAAAGTACAAACTGGTAAAACATGAAGAAGAAAATCCATTAACAGAAGAAATTGATAACAATCATGTATAAAATCAAATTATATCAATACAGTATAGCTTTAGCACTTTGTCTTGCCGTAATAGGCTGCAAGGCACCGCAGACTATAGCCGAAACACCTAGCAAACCTCTTCCCGAAGCATTTGGAAATGCAAAGCCAGAGGACACTACTACTATTTCTACTTTAAAATGGAACGATTTTTTTAAAGACCAAAATCTTGTCGAGTTGATTGATGTTGCCCTGAAGAATAATCAGGAACTGAACATGACGTTGCAGGAAATAGAAATTGCAAGGAATGATATCCGTGTCCGCAAAGGCGCTTTATTGCCGACAGTTGGTGTTCGTGCCGGAGCCGGACTTGAAAAAGTAGGCCGATATACAAGCCAAGGTGCAGGTGATGCTTCAACAGAAATAAAACCAGGCGTTGAAACGCCAGATCCGCTACCCGATTATACAATCGCGGCGTATGCAAACTGGGAAGTTGACATCTGGAAAAAACTGCGTAATTCTAAAAAAGCTGCAGTAAACCGATATTTGGCTACGGTTGAAGGCAAAAACTTCGTCATTACCAATCTTATTGCTGAAGTTGCCGATTCTTATTACGAGCTACTGGCTTTAGACAGCCAGTTGGATATTGTAAGACAAACTATTGCTTTGCAGACCAACGCTTTTGAAATCGTAAAAGTTCAAAAACAGGCCGCAAGAGCAACAGAACTGGGTGTTCAGAAATTTCAAGCAGAAGTCTTGACTTCAAAAAGCTTAGAGTTCAATATTCTCCAGAGAATTAAAGAAACAGAGAATAAAATCAACTTTTTGTTAGGACGCTATCCGCAGGAAATCAAAAGAGATAAAACCAATTTTACTGATTTATTGCCAGCGGCCGTAAATTCTGGAATTCCATCTCAATTACTGACGAATCGTCCCGATGTAAAACAAGCTGAATTAGAGCTAGTAGCTGCAAAACTAGATGTAAAAGTGGCTCGTGCCGAATTCTATCCTTCACTTGATATTTCTGCCGCTTTCGGCGTACAGGCATTCAAGCCAGCTTATTTGTTTACATTCCCTGAATCAATTTTGTATTCGTTGGCAGGTGATATTGCCGCACCTTTGATCAACAGAAATGCTATCAAAGCCGAATTTTCAAGTGCCAATGCAAGACAACTTCAAGCCTTATACAATTACGATCGTACAGTTTTGAATGCCTATCTAGAGGTTTCGACGCAACTTTCTAAGATTGATAACCTCCAAAAAGGCTACGATTTAAGATCACAGCAAGTCGATGCCCTAAATAAATCCATTGATGTTTCCAATGATTTGTTTAAATCTGCCAGAGTCGATTATTTCGAGGTTTTGATGACACAAAGAGATGCCTTAGAAGCTAAGCTCGAGCTGATAGAAACTAAAAAAGAACAGCTGAATGCGGCCGTTCATGTGTATAGAGATTTAGGAGGCGGCTGGAAATAGGCTAATACCTAAAACATAGTTTTTCTAAAAAATTCCTCGTCAATTAAAAAATAAATATTTTAAGTGGCGAGGAATTAAACATTATAAAAATAGCATTTTTTAGGCATGTCAGAAAAATGGCATTAAAGTTTTCCGAATGCCTTGGAAATTTTCACAAAAAAATTATATTTGGAAAAATTAATTTCCAATATGAAAAACATATTCATCGCCTTTATTTTAGGACTTAGTAGCGTTACTTATTCTCAAACCGACTATTCTTTTGTATATGACAGCGAGGCCTTTTTGAAAGAAGGTATCCACCTCTATGAAGAAGGAAAATATCAAGATGCTATTAAAGCATTTGATAAGATTGTAAAAAATGATCCTAAATTCTATAGTGCTCAATATGAAAAAGCCTTGACTCTTTCTGCCAGCGAAGACAAAGAAGCAGCAAAAGCATTTTATGAAGAAGCCTACAACAAAGGCTACATGAAAGAAGAACCTGAATTCTATATGGCCTATGGAAGTTTTTTGAGCGACCAAAAAGACTATGAAAAATCAGAAAAAATGTTTTTAGAATCTCTAAAGACATTCCCCAATTCAAGTACATTATTTTATAATTTAGCATTACTGTATGTTCGCAAAGAAGAGCGACAAAAAAGCGTAGATTATCTTGAAAAAGCAATTACAATAAATCCAAATCATGTCGGTTCTCATTACCTTTTAGGTTTGATTGCTCTTGAAGATGGTCGCGTAACCGAAGGTTCATTAGCCCTACTCGCCTATCTTACACTTGTTAGCGAAGGCAAAGGCTGCGAAAATGCAATCTTAAAGCTAAATGCTAAATTCGCTGAAAACTATCTCGAAAAAAGCAAACTCGTTTTCTCCAAATCAGGTGATAATTTTGAAGAAATCGATGTCATCTTGCGTAATTCACTGCCTCTAAAAAGTGCGTACAAAATCAATTCTACAATTGATGATGTCATCACTCGCCAAGTACAGGCAATTGCAGAATATGCCGTTGACCATAAAATGGAGAACGGTTTTTTTGAAACAACTTACATTCCATTTCTTGCAGACATCATAAAGAAAAAACAGTTCGAAGGTTTTTCCTATCATATATTATTAGGCATGAAAGACCAGCTAGGTAAAAAACTTAGTTCACAGAATAAAAAGATCACAGCTTTTTATGAAAATTATATTTCTAAAGATTTTTGGCAGGTATTTGCAAAACGCAATATCGATTTATTTGGCAAACAAGAACAAGTGGTGGTCTATCTAGAGAATGGCAAGCCCTATCTTTTAGGCAAAGAAGAAAACGGAAAAAAAGTTGGCAAATATAAAGTTCTCAATAGCAGCGGAAACATGGTCAGTGAACTTAATCTAGTTAATGACCAATTAGACGGCTTACAAAAATACTACGATAATAAAGGTCGCTTGACAGAAGAAAAGAACTATTCTAAAGGCAAAGCAGAGGGTAAGAGAACCAAATATTACGAAAATGGCAATATTGAATTCGTAGAAAATTATAAAAATGATATGCTAGAAGGAATCAGCACCTCCTATTATATTAATGGTGGAAAAAACTGTGAAGTAAATTTTGTCAATAATGAGCGTGATGGAGCTCTTATTTGTCTTTACGAAAACGGGACAAAGAAAAGTGAAATTAATTATTCAAAAGGTAAACTACATGGCAACTATATACAGTATGATAATGCTGGAAATATATCGAGTACTTACCCTTATACAATGGAAAAAATTGACGGTAAGGTCTATGAATACTATAATGGTAAGATTTTAAAGTCTGAAATTGAATATAAAGCAGGTACAATTTCATCGCCTTATAAAAGTTATTTTGCAAACGGAACACTTAAGGAAGAAACCGCTTATGTAAATAACAATCCTGCCAAAGCTATAATAAATCTTGCTAATGGGAAAAAATCCTATGAAACGCTTTATGACAAAGAAGGATACGTAGCGACCAATAATTATTACAATGGCAATGATGCTCCTTATTTCCAAGAAACCTTAAAACGAGGAGAAATAAAATCTGCCTTACAATTTGAACCTGGAAAACCAAAACCAACAGAAGTACCTGTAAGCAAAGGAACTTATGTTATGAAAAGCCTAGAAGGTTCTGTACTAACGAAAGGCAATTATGAAAAAGGAATAAAAAAAGGCGAATGGAATTACTTTTATACTACCGGTTCTTTGAACACGCAAGAAAGTTATGAAAACGGAACACGAACCGGTCTTGCACGTACTTTTAATCCTGATACGCGCCCTTCGTCTGTCTTTAATTATGTTAATGATACTATTTCGGGCGTGTATGAAAGTTTTGAAAATGGCAGGCTCGCGAATGTTTATCACTATAAAAATGGCGAATTAAATGGCCTTCATAAGTCCTTTTATCCTGATGGAAGTATTTTATCAGAAAATTTCTATAGCGATGGTACGTTATATAAAAGCTTTAATTATTGGCAAAATGGCACTATCAACCTTATGACAAGGTATATAAATAATACCCCAGTCAAAATGGAATCGTACAGCACCGAAGGTAAAAAACTAAATGAAGTTGATTATACCAATAAAAACGGTAAAATGACCACCCTTTATAATAATGGTATAGAAATACATGAATATACACTAACAAACGGCTTATTTGAAGGAAAATATCTTGTAAAAGACAAAAACGGCAAGACAAGGTCTGAAAGCAGTTTTACCAATGGTATCAGAAATGGCAAATCAGCTGTTTATGGTCCAACTGGAGGACTTCAAGTTGAAAGGAATTATTACGCTGGAAAGCCAGACGGAATCTCCAAATACTATGATATTGCTGGAAATTTGAGAATGTCAGACAATTATATTTTAGGCAATAATACGGGACTATTAACGCGCTATTTCCATAATAAAGGAAAATTCTTAGAATACAACCAACTTGATGGCGACATTGAAGGCGAAGCCAAATACTACAATCAAAAAGGCGATAACATTCTTATCCTAGGCTATCAAAATAATGCATTGGTCTATTATATAAAACTTGACAAAGACGGAAAGCTGACTGAAAAAACGCCTATCGCTGCTCAGACAGCCAAAATAATTTCGTCATATACAGACGGAAAAACTGCCATTGAAATTAATTTTGTGAAAGGCAATATTGATGGCAAACTCATAGTTAATAATCAAGAAGGCAAACCTGAATTTGAAGCCAATTATGACATGGATCTTTTATCAGGAGCAAGAATAGAATACTATTCTAACGGAAAAATCTATAAAAAAGAAAATTTTAAAAATTCTTATTTCGAAGGAGTACAAGAGTTTTTTAAAGAAGACGGCAAGCCTTTACTGACGGCAGAATATAAAAACGATGAATTGCATGGACTATGCAAAATTTATACTAATGGAGTTGTTTCTCAAACCCAACGTTATGATTCAGACGAACTTATTGAAATTACTAAGTAATAAACCTCTTGTTATAATAGTATGCCTTTTTGCCCTGCAGGCCAAGGCACAAGAAAAAGCCCCGCTGTTTTTAGAATACAAAAAAAAGTACGGAGACATTAATGAGCTCATCATAAGCAATAAGAGTTCGTATGATATTTTTGTTGAAAATAAAAAGTTGCGCGTCTTGCAAGACAATTATTATGAGTCGATGATTCTTTCTGAAAACGGCATCCTAAATAATCAAGAAAACTTTTCTTATTCTGAGCTCGTAAAACTGAATCAGTATGAAGCCTATTCTATTATCAATGATAAGGGTAAAGACCGTAAGATTAAAGTAACACAGACAAATGAAAAGCAAGCAAGGCAAAATTCTGTCTTTTACAATGACGTAAAAGAAAGACAGCTTATTTTCCCCAATCTTGAAGCAGGTGCCAAAAAAGTATATAGCGTACAGACTGAGTTTGTCGATCCTTTTCTATTGCAGAGTTTTGTGTTTGGAGACAATTTTCCGATACTAAATTCAACCTTTGAAGTGCGTACTGACAAAGACATCAACATAGGCTATCGCATTTTCAACGATCCTACAAATAGCATCGAATTTTCTAAATCTGAAAAGAAAGGCAAATACATTTACAGTTGGACATTAAAAGATGTAAAAGCCGTAAAAATGGAACCTAATAATCCTGGCTTTCGCTATTTTATACCGCATATTAATGTATACGTAAAAGATTATACCATCGATAAAAATAAAATCAATGTGCTCGATAATACCGAAAAGCTCTATGATTATTATAAATCGTTTATAAAAAACTTAAATAAGACCGAAGACGACGATCTCAAAACTCTTTCAACGGAACTGACTACAGGGCTGACATCAGATACTGAAAAAATCAAAAAAATATTCTATTGGGTAAAAGACAATATCAAATACATTGCTTTTGAAAATGGTTACGAAGGCTTTATACCGCGCGAAGCCAGCCTAATCTATAAACGCAAATTTGGCGATTGTAAAGACATGGCAAGCATTATTTCTTCGATGGCTAATTATGCCGGAATAAAAGATGTTACCGTTTCTTGGATCGGAACGCGGGAAATACCCTATTCCTACGAACAACTTTCAACTCCTGCTGTCGACAACCATATGATTGCGGTATACAACGATAATGGTAGCTATGTTTTTCTGGATGCTACCGATCGTGAAACCCGCTACGGGCTGCCGACATCATTTATCCAAGGAAAAGAAGCGCTGTTGAGCAATGGTGATACCTATAAAATAATAACAGTTCCTGTAGTTCCTGCAGAAAACAATGAGACTTTTGAGACTCTCAAACTCAGTTTAGACAAAGAAAAAATTATAGGCACAGGAACGGTAGGCTATAACGGATTTTCAAGAAGCAGCATATTGGCGCAAATAGGAGACGCTTCAAACAAGACTCGTTTTGAAATGATCAAAAGCTTAGTGCTAAAGGGAAATAACAAATTTCATCTCAAAGAATATACAGAAGCCAATGTTTCAGACCGGGATAAACCTTACCAGATTAATTTCAATTTTGACTTGGCCGATTATGCAATACAAGTAGACAAAGAACTCTATATCAATCTTTTTCTAGACCGCATGTATGAGAAACTTACATTAGAGCCAGATCGTACAACTGCATTTGATCTTGAATATCTGGCTGCTTATAACGGTCGTTATGATTTGGAATTGCCAAAAAACTATACGGTCAAATACCTTCCAGAAAATTCCAGTTTCGATAATGCTCTCATGAAATTCGACTGCCAGTACGCCAATAAAGCAGGACTTGTTTCTTTAGAAGTAAAGATAAAATTGAAAAAAATATTGCTTGAGCAGTCGGATTTTGCGTTATGGAACGAGACGATCAAAAAACTAAAAAACACCTATACACAAACTTTAATACTTACCGAAAAATGATTTTAAAACTTAGAATAAAACCCCTCCTATTATTCTTTATTTTCTGTGGTTCCTATGCATATGCACAAGACTTTTCATTTAAGAACTATACTTGGGATGAAAAACAAACTAAAGAAGAGATTCCTGCCAAATACAAGGATGAAAAAGAAGCCATACTCGAACGAAATACCAAAGTAGAATTTATTTCTGAAAAAGGTAAAGCAATCCAATACTATCTTTTGCACGAGAAAAGGTATATCAATAGCGATGATGCCGTAGAACGAAATAATAAAATCTATATCCCTTTTGGATCCAACGAAAGCGTACTTACGACGAAAGCGCGCGTTATTCTAAAAAATGGTAAGGTAATAGAACTGAACAGTAAAGATGTAAAAGAAGAAACCGATGAAGAAAGAGGCGTCAACTTTAAATATTTTGCTGTCAATGGTCTTGAAAAAGGGGCTATCATCGAAAAGATATTTATTTTGGAAGAACTTCCAGAAATTAAAGGAAATACTGTAAAAATGCAGGATGAATATCCAATTGCAAAAAACACTTTTCAACTGATCTATCCCGACCATTTGGTGTTTCGTACGAAAGCTTATAATGGTCTTTCCGAACCTGTCATTGAAAAAAAACTGCCAAGGGAAAATTTTACCACTTTAACGATTAATGAAATCAATACTCCTGCATTGGATGACAATGAAAATTATTCGAACTGGAATAGCAACATTAAGCGATTCCGCTACAAGTTAGATGAAAATCTAGCAAATGGTGCAAAGAATCTTTACAATTTCAAAGAGTTTTCTACAAACTTATACGAAAGATTTCATCCGCAATATGATAAAAAAGAACAAAAGGCTATAGATGAATTTTGTAAAAGCATCACCAAATCCAAAGACGTCCAAGAACAAGTTTGGAATATCGAGAACAAGATCAAGAAAACCATAAACTACAGCCGTTATATTGATAGCCAAGAAACGTTGCAGGATATCATTAAGTCAAAACAAGCCAATCAAAGTGATATTTTGAGGCTCTACATTGCCATATTTGACAAAATGGGCGTAGAAACCAATCTTGTATTTACGTCAAACCGTTATAAGGTTCCTTTTGATAAAGATTTTGAAAGCTATGAAAATCTGGATGAGATTTTGTTTTACTTTCCAACAATCAAAAAATTCATGACTCCTACCGAGATTGAGTACAGAATTCCGCTAATACCAAGCGTATTGGCTGGTACAAATGGACTTTTCATAAAAGAAAAAACCTTTGCTGGAACAAAAATGGGAATCGGTGAAATTAGCACCATTGACATTCCGAGTGTAGAAGTTACCCATGACATAATGGAAATTACGGTAGACTTCACAAAAGATATCGAAAATCCGATCGTAACTGATAATATTCAATTTGGCGGCTATTCTGCCTTCAATTTTCAACCCATCAAAGATTTTGCCTCTCCAGAACAATATAAAACCGTCCTGAAAAGCATTGCAGAAAATTATACTGTTGAAACAGAATACAAAACACTAACGACTGAAAATGACGGAGTAGACAATATTGGCAAAAAACCATTCGTGTTGAAAGTAACATTTGAAGGAAAAGACCTGATTCGAAAAGCTGGAGATAACTACCTATTTTCTGTCGGACAAACCATTGGAAAACAGATGGAACTTTATCAAGAAAACAAACGTATGCTTCCTGTAGAAATAGATTATCCACATGCTTATACCCGCAAGATCAAAATCCTGCTTCCTGAAGGAGTCACCGTAAAAAATTTAGACAAATTCAACATGAATTATACTGCTGATGTAAACGGTAAAACCGAAGCCGCTTTTGTAAGCAAGTATGAGAAAAAAGGAAATGAGATTGTTGTAGAGAATACAGAATATTACAACATTCTTCATTATCCTCTTGAAAACTTTGAAGCGTATCGAACCGTAATCAATGCTGCTGCCGACTTCAATAAAATTGTGATTATCCTAAATAAACAATAGACATAAAAAATCCGGACAGTGTTCCGGATTTTTATTTTAAATATACTTTGAAAATTTATTTATTCAAATAAGCATCAATAATATCAAATCGCATTACATTCAGATCAACGGCATCGGTATTTGACAAAAAGATAAAGGTCAATCCTTTATCAATAAGATGAACCCAATTGGAATGGAAACCATAACCTCCTCCTTGCCTTTCGGCCAAAAGAGTTTCTATTTTCCCAAACTTTTTAGGATAGACCCAAAAGCCTAATGCTGTTTCGTCTAAGTTGCTATAAGGCGTCAGCATCAAATCAACCGTTTCTTTTTTCAATAAAGTATGATTGAAAATTGCTTGGTCAAAAAGCAACATATCTTCTGGCGTCGAAAACATAGCGCCTGCCGAATACAGATTGTCGATATAATAATTAGTGGGACTATAAAATTTTTGCGCTAAAGAATCGTCATAAGAATATCCTTCGGCCATGCCTTTTATGATATCGATATGATGCAGATAATCGGTATGCTGCATTTTTAACGGTACTAGTATTTTTTCCCGTAGCATTTCTTCATACGATTTACCGCTTACTTTTTCGATAATTTTCCCTAACAGTATGTAATCACCATTACTATAGTCGAATTTAGTTCCTGGCTGATTGATTAATTTTCCTGAACAATATTTGTCAATAAAAGTATCCAAGCCCCAGATGTTGTTACTATACACATCTAAAAAATCTCTCATTTCCTGTAAGTCCCTACCGCTACTGTATGTCAGCAAATTTTTGATTGTAATTTTACCCCTTCCTTCTCCTTTATATTCAGGATAATAAGTCGAAATTGTCGCATCAAGATTTATTTTCTTTTCTTCATACAATTTCATAATCAAAGCGGCCGTAAACGTTTTTGTAACCGAAAAGATATGAAATCTCGATGCTTCCGAAAACTTAATATCATAATGCCTATTCGCAATTCCAGTATATTTCAGATACTCTATTTTTCCGTCTTTTGCAATCAATACGGCTCCATTGAAACCTTTTTGAATATAGGAATCCATTACAGTAGTAACCTTTTTTGTTTGCCCGATTATCAAATGAAACGTAAAAAGAAGAAAAAAGACAGAAAACTTTTTCATAAAGTAAAATTAGAAATGAGGAGGTCGGTAAAAAATCATTACAAATATAACTTTTAAACTATCACACAAAGTTGCTAAGTTTGTAAATAGAAAATTTGAATCACGTCTCCTTTTTTTTGCACGAGTGCTCTATTAGATTTGTCAAATCCTACATAACATTCTAGAAATTCTATTAGAAAATAGTATTTTCTATATAGCATCTTTCAGTTTCTATCAGCATTTAAGAAATGCTATCAGGAAAAAGCAGTTTCTGTGTAGCATCTCTAAGTTTCTATATAGCAATTCATAAATCCTATTAGAAAAGAGTAATTTCTGTATGGTATCTGTCTGTTTCTGTTGGCAATTCAGAAATTCTATCAGGAAAAAGTAGTTTCTGTATAGCATCTCTCAGTTTCTATATAGCAATTTATAAATCCTATTAGAAAATAGTAATTTCTGTATGGTATCTGTCTGTTTGTGTTGGCAATTCAGAAATTCTATCAGAAAAAAGTAGTTTCTATATACCATCTCTTCTTTTATTTTGGTATACACTTCCAGACAGTTATTATATTTTACCTTTTTGCTTACTTGAGAAAGCTAATTTCGTAGTTTTGCTCTTTCAATCCGAAACTTTCCATGAGACTCAAATCCATCAATATACCTCCTATTCCTGCCGTTCTCATGGCAATCATAAGCGTGCAATCTGGAGCAGCTATCGCAAAAAGTCTTTTCCCGACTATCGGGGCTCCGGCAACGGCTTCACTCAGGATTGGCATCTCGGCAATTATCTTGTTGGCTGTGTATCGACCGAACTTGCGCAAAATTACGCTCGATCAATGGAAATTCGTACTTCCTTATGGTCTGTGCCTTGGAGCCATGAATCTAGTTTTTTATTTTGCTATAGAAAGAATTCCAATCGGGTTGGCAGTAACATTAGAATTTATCGGTCCTTTAATGGTCGCTGTCTTAGGCTCAAAACGTATTGTTGATTTCTTGTGGGTATTGCTTGCAGCAGCTGGCATCATTTTAATCGCGCCTTGGACTACTAATGGAGTTGATATTTTAGGGGCCTCGCTTGCCTTATTGGCAGGAGCCTTTTGGGCAGCCTATATCGTATTGGGCGGAAAAATTTCGGCTATAATGAAAGGCGGCGATGCCGTGGCAACCGGAATGCTTTTCGCAGCCCTGCTCGTTGTTCCTTTCGGAATCTTTGGAGAAGGGCTAAACAATCTTACTCCTCAGCTTTTGGGCATGGGCATCGCTCTTGCGTTATTGTCTAGCGCTATTCCGTTTACGTTAGAAATGAAGGCTCTGGGTCAGCTCCCTGCACGTACCTTCAGCATCTTGATGAGTTTAGAACCCGCCGCGGCTTCTATCTGTGCTTTTATATTTTTGCAGGAATATTTGTCTTTCAATGAAATTTTGGCTGTGGCTTTTGTAGTTACGGCATCGGCTGGCTCAACGATTACATCTAAGCGTTAGTCTATTCGTATTTTCTTTTTACAAACCAAATGTCTTCAAGGCTTAAATTCAAAGTAAACAGATGGTAATTTTCATGGATAAGCGAATTCGACATTTGTCCTCGCTGGCCATAGCTATACGAAACATTTATAAACGTATTGGTTCTGTAATCCAAAGGAATGCCTAATCCAGATGTTACTGCGAACCCAGACACTTTATTTCCATCAATAGAAAGATAGCCGGTATCATAATTGCCTCCCAGCCTATACGTTATTTTCTGCAAAAGATTGTTTTTTGTTTCGCTAGTATATTCCAATCCGGCAGCAATAACATCTTGGTCGGTAAATTGCCCAATATTATCTTCCATATCAGTAGCCGACCATTGCGATCGAGTATAATCGGCGTTTAGCGTCAGGGTCTTAACTATCTGCGCTTTGATGCCTATATTCAGCGTGAGCGGCAGCTTAAAATCGGCTATGCTTTCCGAATCTTCTTTTACAACCGATTCAGAGTCTTCTACTAATTTTAGTATCCTGTAGTCTTTAGTGCCGTTCAAAGCTGTTGGAAGGCCGATAACACTCGAAATCGTAATCTTTTTGTTGATATCATACTGCATTCCTATAGCCGCTTTTAGTCCCATATAATAATTTTTATCGTCCATCATTAAATAATCTTCATTCAGCTTGGTAATCTCTACTTCAGAAATTTTCCCGAAATGATAGCTGAGACTCGCTCCAATCCGCAGTTTTTCTGAAAAGCTTCTTCCGTAATTCAGTTTGATTTCATTGAGTCCGCCGCTTCCTTTTATGTTGCTGAAATAGGATTCTGTAGAACCTTCAACGGTATTTTCAATTCCCATCAAATTATAGCCTACATCGGAATAAGGCGAAAGCGAAAGACCGATTCCCGATCGGCTGTTGAGCTGAAAGGCAAAAGCCAGGCTGGAGAAACTCACCGTGGTTACTTTTGTATCGTCAATTTCATTTGTAAATGTGTTCATTTCTGCTTTAGCTCCAACATCAAAAAAAAACGAGTTTTTCCTGATTGTGGCAAATGAAGCTGGATTCAGGTTGTTTATTTCTTTTTCGGAACTGAGTGCCGTTCCGCTTTTGCCGAGCGCATTTGTTTTTCCGGTGTTGGCATCATTAAAACGTCCCAATCCGAAAAGGGAATAAGGCGAACTGGTCTGGTTGTTGGTTTGTGCGGATAAGGAACAGGCAGAAATAAACGCTGAGAGCAGCAAAAAAGCAGATCTATTTGTCATAAGTTGCATAAATTACTTTTAAGTTAGAAGAATATTCTGGATTGTTTTCGCCATTTAAGACCATCCTATTGCCAAATTGAGAGCTGTATGGCAGGACGAGCAGCCCATATTCTAAATAATTGCCTTCATTGATTATCTTCTGCAAAAAAACATCTACCGGCAAAATCAAGAAGACTTCATTAAATTCTTTGTCTTGTTTTGCTACCGATGCCTTGATTTTTTTCCCTTTTGAATCGGTGTACTCATTGATAATATTGTTATTGCCATCCACAACAAAAACTTGCAAAGAATCGGATAAGTAGAGCTTGTTAGTATAGTAGGCCTGACTTAGCTTGATTTTCATTTTTGCGTTAAACACATGCCCTTTGCCACCATTTATCTGCGAGATTGTGCGAATATGAGGAAACCTGACTTTAGCAGCAATACCTGCACCACCCTGTAGAAAACTTAGGTTGTCTAAAGCCAGGGAAGAAAGCGATTTATTTTGGGGTAATAATCCTGATAACGGGGTGCCACTTCTGTCGCCTATAATTTGGTTGAAAGACTTAGCGCCTGTATCCTTGCTATCAAATTCCAACTGCAAAAAAGTTTTCTTGTCATTGGGCTGGTCTGGCTTTGAATAATACATCCTAATAAAGCTATTGGCGCCTTTGAAAGCTATCAAGGAAGCATTTTCATCTGCACCAGGAAAGAGCTTTAGTCCTTTAAAAAATTCTTTCAAATCTTCATCGGTTCTTATAGTGCCGCCCCTGAACTTATCAAAAAGGTCTTTCCCAAACATTGGGTCGAGTTTTAGGGTAAGCGAATCTTTGCTAATTCTAGGGTTGAATGTCTTGCTTGCTAAAATCGGGCTAAAGGTGGGAACTTCGGAAGTATTATAAAATGCCGTCTGCTGTGGCCCTAATTTTAATTCTTTGGATAATTTCTGAACCAAAACGGTCTTGGGCCTTAAGGTATCGCCATAAAAATAGCCATCGTATTTAAGGCTCAATACAATACTGTCAAAAACTGCTTCTTCAGAAATTGTGTAGGTTTTCGGAATAAAGGTCATAAATGCTGAAGATGTTACTTTTCCGAAAACAGGATCAGTATACTGCCCGATTAGTAACTTATTTCCTCCCGAAGTAATGACGCTGTCTAGTTTTATGGTAGACATCTCAACAGTAAAAGTGTCAATGCTGATAAACCTCACATCGCTTTCGGCAAAATCTTTATCAACAATAAATGTCTTGTCTAGGCTGTCTGCGCTGCATGAAATCAAAAATATCGATAGTCCTATCAGCAACAGTGCAACAATGCTTTTTTTCATTCGTATAATTTTTTAGGATACGAATGTAGCAGTGATCCAATTCAGCAATTTTAAATTATATATAGAATGCGCAAAATTGCAGTCATATAGCGTATTTCTAAATACGGATTCGTTTTTTTAAAATCTGTAGGCTATAACTTAAAAACTATAGTATAAAATGGCCTGATTGTATATTTCAGTTTTCGGGAAAGCAAATAAAAAATAGGTTTGAAGCAAATTATCAATCATGCACAGACACATTGCTGCCCTTTTGTTGGCATGTCAGGGGATTACTTATTCGCAAGAAAGTTCAAGTTCAATACAATATGAGTACAGTATGATTTATAATACGGATGCTGCGTCGCTAAACAAACATTTTGCTGCCTTTGATTTAGAGCAAGGACAGTTTACGTACGGCGCTTCATTTAAAAAATTTGAAATCAATTATGGCAAAGATAATGATGGGGCTTATTTCAATGAGTTGCAATCCATCCACTCAGTCAAATTTGCGATGGGCTATACTCATGAGTTCAATAAGAATTGGGACTTGCTAGCGGCATTTGAGCCCGAGTTGAATTCAAACTTCAAGAATACGATAACATTTGACGATATCTATCCTACATTTTCTCTTGCTGTTAAAAGAAAAACAGAAGGAGACTATCCCTCCTACACTATTTTGGGAGTATCCTTTTCTTCGTTATTTGGAAAGCCGCGATGGTTGCCTGTAGTCAGCTACCAAAAATTCATCAGCAAGAGCGCTAGTTTTACAATTGGCCTTCCGGAAACCAATTTCCAGTATGCCCTATCTCCAAAGAACAGTATAAAATCATCCCTTTTTGTTGATTCTTTCTATTCAAAAATCAGGAGCGACAAGCAAGACAATATTCCGAACATAAACGCTATAGAAATGACAAGTTATAATGCCGGATTGGAATACAATTATGTATCGGATAACAATTGGATGGCCACACTACGGTCGGGTTATGCCTTTGCCAATCAGCTGGATCTTTTTCAGGAAAATAGACCAAAGACCGGCATCGATTTTAAGAATACGATATACATCACAATGGGTTTCAAATACAATCTAAATTTATAATACTTATGAGAATGAATTTTTTAAGCTCCAAAAAACTACTTTGCACAGGTCTATTAGGGACATTGTTTTTTTCTGCCGGTTGCAGTAAAGATGATGGCGAAAGCAGTGTCGGCAATTGGCTGGAAAGCACCGTATTTAATGGAAGGCCAAGAAGCAGCACAACTTCTTTTACGATTGGAAATAACGCCTATGTAGGCACCGGATATGACGGCAGCAACTATCTTAATGATTTTTGGCAGTATGATATCGAAGGGAATTTCTGGGTGCAAAAAGCGGATTTTCCAGGTGAAAAAAGAAGTTCTTCCGTAGCATTTGCGATAGGAAACAACGGCTATCTAGGCACTGGATATAATGGAACTACGCAGCTGACCGACTTTTACAAATATGATACGCAAAATAATACGTGGACACCGATATCGAATTTCGGAAATGGTTTGCTGCGAAGAGGTGCCGTAGCTTTTAATTCGGCTACAGCCGGCTACGTCGGTTCTGGTTTTGATGGCGAAAATGACAAAAAAGATTTCTGGAAATACGATCCTGTTACAGACACATGGACAGAACAATTTGGTTTTGGAGGCGCCAAACGCCGTGAGGGTACAACTTTTACGATCGGTACAAAGGTATATTTTGGAACTGGTTCTTCTAACGGAATCAACATCAAGGATTTTTGGGTATTTGATACAGCCACCGAAACATGGAAAAAACTTTCGGATCTGGATGCAAATGAAAAATACAACATAGCCCGTACGAATGCTGTCGGATTTTCAATTGGTTCCTACGGTTATATAACTTCGGGAGGAACAACAAAAGATATTTGGGAATATAATCCTGCGAATGATACCTGGAGTACAAAAACAAACTTTGAAGCTGTTGCCCGTCAAGACGCTATCTCAATTTCAAATGGTGAGAGAGGCTTTGTACTGCTTGGAAAAAACGGTACTTTTTATTTTGATGATATGTATGAGTTCAAGCCTAATGATACTCCGAATAGCAATGATTAATTTTTTGTTTGGTTTTTTTCAGCTAGATAAGGGGCTGTCCCATCATACGGCCCCGAATCTAAAATGGCTAAAAAAATCGCTTGGCTTTATTTTCCTAATTTCGCTATTCGCTTCTTGCCAAAGCAAAAAGGATAGCGAAATTGAAGGAATCGTATATAAGACCAAAAATGGTTTTGGATATAGGGTGATTGTACATGACCAGCTGCTGATCAATCAAGATTTTATTCCGGCAATACAAGAAAACGTCCCTTTTTGCGATAGTATTGAAGCGGCGGCGGCTTGCCATCTTGTAATCCAAAAAATAAAAAGAAATGAAATGCCTACATTGACGTTAAAAGATTTATCAACTCTAAAAATCAAAACCAAATGCTGATTAAAAGATATAGTATTTTTTCATTTAATTTTAGGCTCTTTCTGCTCCATATTTTTATCTGGCTTTTGTTTTTGGCCTTCCCTTTCAGTGATTTTTTTGCTGGCTATACAGACCTTAAAAGTTTTATCCCAAGGATATTACTCCCGATTTCTCTTTTTTATATCAATTATTTCTTCTTGGTTCCAAAGCTTCTGCTCAAAAACCGTTTGGTACTCTATATTGTCACCACTCTTATATTGATATTTGCCTGTTCTATAACTATTTTTAAGATTGAGGTAATGTACTTTAGTCGGGTTATGCCTCTAACGCGGACATTTCAAACCATTCCGCCATCCCAAATAACGCCTAGGGCTGCTATGATTTCTATTCATAAAGAAAAAGCCGACACGGTATCCGTCCCTTCCCAACCTGCAAGATTAAGTATTCCGCGAGCAGTCAGGGGCGTAAGAGCGGCACCTGCCCTTCCTTTTGATAATAATTATATATTCATGATCCACATGATGTTGCCCAACATTATTCTTTTTACTTTGTATCTTACGGTCAGTTCCATGTTTAAGATTTTTATTGAATGGAATGCCAGCTACAAGCGGCAAAAAGAGGCAGAAATGGAGAAAAAGAATTCTGAATTGAATTTTTTGAAAGCACAGCTGAACCCTCACTTTTTCTTTAACTCGCTCAATACGATCTTTTCCTTGTCTATAAAAAAATCAGAGCAGACTCCTGTGGCTATCTTGAACCTGTCGGAATTGATGCGCTATATGCTTTATGAGACCAATAAAGATACCGTTCCTCTTGAAGAAGAAATCTTATATATCAAAAATTATATCGAGCTCCAAAAACTGCGACTGACTGAAAACGTTAACATTATCTTTGAAGTTGATTGTGATGAAACTTCTATCTTTATCCCGCCGCTGCTGTTTATTTCCTTTATAGAAAATGCTTTCAAGCATGGTATCGATCCGTCAAAAGAAAACGAAATTATCGTAAAGTTCAAGGTCCAAAAAAACGAAATAGACTTTTCTGTAATTAATGATATCAACAGGATTAAAAGCAATGGCGATTCCTTCGGTTTAGGAATTGAAAATACGGTCAAGAGAATAAACCTTTATTTTCCTGAGCGAAACGAATTGGAAACCTATGCCGATTCTGGAAAATTTTATGTAAAGCTAAAATTAAAGCTGAATGAAGATTAGGACAGTTATTTTAGACGACGAGCCTCTGGCTATTGATGTCATAAAAAATTATTGCGATACGATGCCCGATATTGAGCTATTGGGATGTTTTACCAATCCGGTAGAAGCGATGAAGTTCGTCACTTCAAAAACGGTCGATCTTATATTCCTAGATATTGAAATGCCGCTCCTTACTGGAATTGAGTTTATTGATACGCTTAAAATCAGACCGCAATTTATATTTACGACTGCCTATCCGCAATTTGCTATCGATGGTTTTGAGCTGGAAGCATTAGATTATCTCGTCAAGCCCATAGCGTATACCCGCTTTCTGAAATCGGTGAATAAGTTTACGTATCAAGCATCAAAAAACGAAAACAAGAAACAGCCTTTAATTGTTCAAAAACAGGAACTTTCAGATAAATTTTTGTTCGTAAAATCCGATTATGAAAGCCTGAAAATTTTTATCGACGATATTAAATACATCGAAGGACTTAAAGACTACTTAAAAATCAACCTCAACAGCGGCAAATCTGTACTGACCCTTTCTAATTTCAAGAACCTATTGGAAAAACTGCCTAAGCAGAATTTCATGAGAGTTCACAATTCGTATATCGTCAATCTGCAATATATCAATTCGATTCAACGAAACCGGATTATCATAGACCAAAAAAGAATCCCGATTAGTGAAACGTACAAGAAGCTTTTCTTTGAGCGTATAAAACTATAATGCTTAGCGATCAATCAGTTCAGCATTTTCTAGTTCTTTCACGATTATCTCGTTAACGGCATTATTGATTTTCTTGCGTAGAAAAAGCCGATTCGCAATGCTAAACCAAAAATTATCCAGCAGCCCATTCGCAACCGATTCAATTCTCCGCAACATCAGTTTTTTGTATTTCTTCTCAAAATTATCAAGGCGGATTGTCGGATATATTGGATAATCTAATTTAGCATCGATGCCGTACTTTTCTTTATCCGATTCGTTAGACCTTGCTTGGAGAACACGCATATCGGGTATGATTGGAAATAGCTTTGAACTGGCAGGATCGCCTTGAACTTCGTTAAAATAAAACCTATCAAATGCAGCGGCATCAGGTACAACATTGAGCCTTTCGTCGATATCTTTTTCTAGCATCCCGAAATAATAGCGTAAAAAAGTCTGGCAGTTCAGCCTTCCCAAATAATAATCATGGTGCCTGAATGATTTATCAATAAATCCTGCAAAGCCGCTAAAAGGTGCTGACGCAAGGTCGTTTTTAGCTCTGGTCAAAGTTCCTTGAACTCGAGTTTTTCGAACAGGTTCAATCAAAAATTTTGTTCGGTCGCTTAATTCCAAGGCATCTAATATTCCATCTTGATTAAACATTACCTGATTCCGCAAGGCTTTAAACATTCCTTTGGCAATAGAAATGATGTCTCTTTCGGGATTTGTTTTTTCAATCTCGTTATCCTTATTCGGAAATGGATCAATCATAATGACGGCATACTTGTCTTGTATTACTTCTTCGGCACTTTTTTCTTTAAGGACTTTCAACGCAATAGCAAACGGCTCGTTATTGATAAGACCGCCATCTATAGAATTGAATTTGTATACGGTGTCTTCTTTTATCAGCGGATAAATGCCCGTTCTTTTTCCAAAAAGATATTTGGGATATCTCTCGACATATTTTTGCGAAATGGCTACTTCTCTTGACTTAAGTCCAATTGGGAAAGCGGCCGTACTCAATGTCGCATCTTTAAGATAGCCCATATCTTTGGGATTCTTCAGATCGAGCACATAATATAAATTTTCGCCTTCAGGAATTCCGGTAGGGTATTTACCATTGGCCAGCTTGTATCTGAAAAAACCCGCATGACTCGTAATGACCGAACCACTTTTGTCATTTCCGCCAAAATCAATCTTGAAATTGATGCCGCGCAAATTTGTGGTCGTGAGTATCAAATCTAAACTATCTGAAATGTAGGGAGGAAACTCTCTTACTTTCTCAATGTGTAGCGCATTCTCTGCAATAGCGTCGATCGATTGCGAATTTAGCAGCGAGTCAGGTTTTTGATTTTTCTTTAGGTCGCCTGTTTCTAGCATTTTTTCGAAGGTCGTTACTTTAGAATCATCGGCCATTTCTACCCAGCTTTGGTAATAGCGGTTGTTTTTCCCAAAAGGATTGTCTTTATTGACATATTGGTGATTTTCATCGACAACATTCAGCATCGTCAAAGAACCCGAGATACCTCCAGCAGACGCACCACTGATTACATCTATCTCGACATCATGCATCGGCACAGAAAAATCATACTCAGGATGATCGATACCTAAATCTCTGTTCTTCTTTTTTGCCTTTTCCCACAGGTCTAATGTTTCTAACAGATAATCCATTACGCCGCCCGTAAAAGCTCCTGCTGATACGGCTCCAGCCATTGCAATACATATTTTAAATTTTTGGGACATATTTTATTTTTTATTTATTTGTCGATTAATTTTTATGCTCGCAGTAGCCTTCCCACCATTCATCCAAAACTTTAAGAATCGGAACCAACTTGATTCCATGTTCAGATAATTTATATTCGACTCGTGGCGGCGATTCGGCATAGACTTTTCTGCAGATGATTCCGTCACGTTCTAGTTCTCTTAATTGTAGCGTTAATGTCGTCTGGGTTACGTCTTCCATTTTTCGCTTTAGTTCTCCGAAGCGTTTCGGGCATTCTTGGCTGATGGCATTTATAAGCGGAACTTTCCACTTTCCGCCAATAACTTTGAATACATTTTTGATGGGACAATTATTTTCAGAAAAATCAAAATTTTCTTTGTTTTCAACCGATTGATAATCAGTATTAGTATCATTTTCCATACTTGGTATCGTTTTAGAAACTACTTGTGGGCGCTAGTAATCCGCCCTAATTTATCCCATAAATGTAGTAAAAATTGTGTTATGGACAGGAGTATTTCGAGGTGGTCACTTCTTGTATTGGTATCGACCGCTGTGTTTTTATCAGTAATTGATATTTTCGTGGTTAATGTGGCAATACCTTCGATTAAAGTGGGAATTAGAGGGACAGATACGGACATGCAATGGGTCATCGTCTTATATGTACTGGGTTATGCTTCCTTTTTAATTGCCGGCGGAAGAGCGGGCGATTATTTCGGAAAAAAGCCCGTATTTGTAATAGGTATGGCTGCTTTTACACTTTCTTCTTTTTTATGCGGACTGTCTCAGAATACAATCCAGCTGAATATTGGTCGGACTTTTCAAGGAATAAGCGCTGCTTTTATGGTACCGCAAGGTATCTCTTATATTCAAGTGCTTTTCCAAGATCAAAAATCACGGACAAAAGCTTTGGGTATTTATGGCAGCATCGCTGGAGCCGCTTCGGTTATTGGCCAATTCTTAGGAGGTATGCTTCCTGAAATCCATAGTTTTGTTGAAGGCTGGAGACTATTATTTTTAATCAATGTTCCGATTGGCATCATAGCAATCGGCTTGTCTATAAAATATCTCGAAAATACAGTTGTAGTCCGGACCCAAAAATTTGACAGTTTGGGTGCCGCACTGCTGGTCTTGACTCTGGCTTGTTTTATTTATCCCATAGTGCAAGGGAGGGAGTTGGGCTGGCCAATTTGGATATTTATCCTTTTTGGGCTATCTATTTTAATTGCGTTGTTTTTCTTTTGGCAGCAGCGTCGCAGGCAGAACAAAGGAAAACTCAGTCTTATTGACGTCAGGGTATTTAAGCATCGAGATTTTACGATCGGACTTTTCGCTTCTGTTTTTTATTTTATGGTTCAAGATTCTTATTTCTTGATTAATGTTGTACTTCTTCAGAACGGATTTGGCATCAACTCATTTGATACCGGATTGTATTTTGTATTCCAAGGAGTTGGATATGTGATTGCTTCCTTGCTATCGATACGGTTGATTACGCTGTATGGAAAATTCGTCCTGATTTTTGGTGTCATGTTGATGGTCGTATCCTTAATTTTTCACCTATGGCTTCTGGATGGATCAGCGGCCACTCGCCCATTTTTGCCCTTAATCTTTTTTGTTTATGGAATCGGATGCGGGACCGTGCTTCCCTCTTTATTGACCGTTTCTTTACGCAACCTTCCTTCTTCCTTTGCGGGCATGGCTTCGGGAACGTATTCGACCTTTCAGCAGACAGCGATTGCTTTGGGAGTCGGTATCGTTGGGGGCATTTTTTTTTATATTTTGAAAAATCCGCATAGAAAACTTGAAACGTATCTAGAAGCTTACAAAGCAGCTACAATTACGAACATAATTTTGTTGTTAATTATGGCTGTCTTTTTGCTTTTTATTTCACATAAAAAAGCCAAATAGGGAAACTATAAAGCATTTTCCTTTGCAAATTTCAACAGTTCAGCAAGGTTTCTGGCTTGACATTTATTCAGTAAGTTTCTTCTGTGAGTCTGTACGGTAAGGTAACTTAAGAATAAGGTATCTGATATTTCTTGGGTAGATTTGCCGTCTGCCAATAACAATAAGATTTCTTTTTCCCTTCGGGTCAATCTGGGAACTGTTTTTAGGTCATGAATGCTTGTCTTCTGAATAACTCCTTTCACTTCATTACTAAAAGCCAATTCGCCCTCGACTGCCTTATTTATGCAGTTCTTGAATTCATCTAAAGAAGCGCTTTTGAGCAGATAGCCATTGGCTCCATTTTTTATCATCTGCATGACAATGCTGCGTTCTGCCTGGCTGCTCATTGCGAGTATGATAATTTTGGGATGGCTCTTTTTAATTTTCAGGCATAAGTCTATTCCGTTTATATCGGGCAAGAAAACATCTAGAAGAATAATATCAATCTTGCCCAGTCCACCATAGTCCAAAAGCATTGATCCTGTTTTGAAGATTCTGACGATTTCTACCTCTTTTGATTGCGAAAAAACAACCTGCAGTCCTTCACTAACTATAGGATGGTCGTCAACAATTAATGTCTTATAGGGCTTTATCATTGTCATGTAAATTATAGGGACAGTTCGATATTGAAAACCGTGCCTCTTTCTTTTGATGAATCGATTTCTATTTTACCATTCAGCAGCTCTACTCTGTTTTTCAGATTTTTCAAGCCTTGACCTTCAAAAACGTCCATCTTGCTCGTATCGAATCCTATTCCATTGTCTTCGACCGTAATAAAAAACCGTGATTGATTTTGACTGCAATCCACTAAAATCTCACTGCTTTTTGAATGTTTTAAAGCATTACTTAATAATTCTTGGACTATCCGATAAATCGTAATTTGCATGCTTTCTGGAATGTCATCTTTGATCGCATTGGCATGGAAATCAATCCTGACATTCTCTGTTTTCAACATATGACAGAGGTCGTTAAGCGCATGTTCAAGTCCTAATTTGAGCAGCGACTCGGGAATCAGATTATAGGAAACCTGACGCAATTCGGTAATCGAATTAGTAAGCAAGGTATTCATATTGTCAATTTCGTTGAGATCGACTTCAGAGGAACTATTCACTTTCATGAATCGCATCTTCAACGAAGATAGCATGCTTCCGATACCATCGTGAAGATCTCTTGCAATTCTTTTGCGTTCGCTTTCTTCGCCTTTTATCATGGCCTGCATTACCTCTATTTCCTTTTGGTTTTTGAGAGCCGTCAGATTTTGTGTATAGTTTTTGGCATGTTCAATCGCTATCTTTTTTTGATTTTTTGAATTTATCCATAGGAAGATTACCAATAAAAGTAACAGGACTGAAATAGCAACTAGCAATCCATAATATAACTTGTTGTTTTCAGCAATAAGTTTGTCTCGTTCGCGCTGTGCTTCTAGCTGGCTGATTTTTTTCTCATTTTCAGCCTTGTTGAATTTTGCTTCGAGCGCAGTTATCTTTTCTTTGGATTGTATTTCATTGAGACTGTCATTGAGTGCGATATATCTCGAGCTATATTTATAGGCATTTTTAATATCTCCTAACTTTTCGAACGTCTGTGCCAGTTCTAAGCTATAGTTTTTTTCGTCTACAATAAAAGGATTACTGTTTTCTATCAGATCGAGCAAAACGTTTTTGACATCCTCATGTCTATTCATTGCCTTAAAAGGAAGATGTTTGGCAAATTTTAGGCGATTGACCGAAAATACATCTTGATAAAGCATGCTATTGGCTATTCCTTTGTCGTAGCTTTTTAACGAGTTTTCAAATTGCTTTATCTTATAGAAATAATAACCTTCAGAAAAATAATAGCCTCCATTCATATTGGACTTTGGGTATTTTTTTAATATTTCATAAGCTTTGTCCAATGATTTTTTAGCATCTACCAGCTTTTCAAGGTGCGTCATATTTTCGGAGTCTATGACATAGATTTCTACCTTAGTCTCTTTGTAGGTGTAAGATGACTTGGATGCTTTTTCAATATATTCTTTTGCTGATTTCAGGTAAGTTTCTGCTTTTGTCCTTTCCTCATTATTCATAAAAATGATAGCTACTGATTTGTACAGGCCGCTCAGTACTTCGTAATTGCCTCCTTTTTCGGCCAGCGGCATAGCTTCCTCTATCAAAATTCGCATCGCCTCTTTTTCATTATTTTGGACTTGCTTGACTATGGATAGATTTCTCAGTATATATGCCCGTAATGAATACGAATCTTTGGTCTTGTATTTTTTGAGTTTCGTGTTGGCCAGACTCAATTGTTTTCCAAAATTATCAATATCACCTTTGCTCAAGTAAGGTATCGAGTTATAATAAACAGCTACATCTTTTAGAAAAGGATATTTGGGAGCAATCGTATTGGCAAGGGCAAGATATTCATCAGCCAGTTCGTTTTTTTTGCCTCTTCTGTACAAATCAGCGAGCCTAAAACTACTAATGCACTTGATACTATCAACACGAGTTGACTTAATAAGTTGCGTCAGGCTATCGGTATAGGATTTGTCATCATCAAGCGTATACACTCTTTGAGGATATGCCTGCGAAACGAATAGTATAAACAGGAGTAATAATTTGTTTTTCATAGCAATACAAAAATATTAACTTTCACTACACCTTCTGTTAAATATTCAACTTTATTGCTGAAAAATACCTGATATCAGGTATGAAATTACACCCGTTTTCAGGTATAGGAAGCCGTTAAGCATCAGAATAAATTTGTATTTCAAATCCTAATAAAAAATTAAAAATGAAAAAATCGATTTTAAAAACAGTTGGTATTGTTGTATTCGCAGTAGTTAGCATGGTATCATGCAGCAGTGATGATAGTGATGGCGGTAATGGCGGCGGAAGTATTGACGCAGCTGTAGGTACTTTTAAAGGTACATTTGAAGTTTTAGATGGCCCGAACGCAGGACAAGACTACTTTGACGCCACTTTAATTATTACTAAAGTTAGTAATACTGAATTGAGAATGACTCCTAAAAGCGGGGAAGCTTATTCTAATTTAACTCCAAAAACAATAAAAGTATATAATCTTGGTGGCGATATACTTGTAGATGGCGACGCACCAGCTGGAACTTTTGCTTACAGAGCAAGCAGCAAAGCATTGCTGGCACTTACAAAACAACAAGCTGCTACAGATATCACTTTTACATTTTCGGGAACAAAACAATAATTCATACTTTTTTATTGGTTTATATTGGTACACCGGCTCTTGTGTTTATGAATTGTACAAGAGCCAAATTTTCAAAAGCAATACCTTAAAATAAGAGGGGGTTATTTTGAGAGTTAGTAAAATGCCCTTACGTTTGGAAGGGCATTTTTATTTTTTAGTACGAACAATTTCTACGCATCATAAAACTCACCATCTACATAAAACCAAACTTCTTTTTCCTTTCTAAAAAAAGATTTTTCGTGATGCACATGTCCTTCGAGACGATTGTCTAAAAAGTAAGCTTTGAATTCAACAACATTTTCTGAAACATCCAAGATTTCGAGCCGAAGCCATTGGTTTGACTTTGACCATTCTAGAATAGCGGACTTGGAATGATTCTTTCTTGTAGAAGCGTGTGTAGTGGCCATAAGATAATCCGCAGCTTGTACTGCGTATGCGCTATAGCGGGAACGCATCAATTTCTCAGCCGTTGGAGGGTTTTGGATTCCTTTTATAAATGTTTCGCAGCAGTCTGCAAATACGATTCCTGAGCCGCAATAACAATCAGACCTCATGCTTACTCGGCATTGATTTTTTGATGCAGCTGGTTCAGCAATACTTGATAGCGGCTTATTTCCAAAAGTTCCTCGTCTTCTTCGGCATGATCTAATAATTCATCTAGCGTTTCGCTAACTTCTCTCAGCTTGTTATTGGCTTCTCGATTTTGCTTGCCAGCTATCAGATCAATGATTTCTTGTACTTCTTTCTTTAGTTCTTCGTATACTTGACTGTTCATGTTATTCATTTTTGGCCTCATCTGAAACATTAAATTTCTTGACAATTTCTTTCAGCTTGTTTTTTCTTAGCCGTTCCGCTTCTTGTTCTCTGGTTTTCTTCTGATCTACCTTTTTTTTATGATTCAATCGGTTTGTTTCGTTGCGTCTTCCCATATACTAAGGATTTTGGTATGCTTGCACAAAGATAGCAAATTCAGTCAGACGGTATGTTGTCGCAACCTCCCCTCTCTATTGTCTTCTTTACACACTGCAAAATAAGAATCATAGCCCTAATTTTGGTTAAAACAATTAAACAATGGAAAACAAGACAGAAAATTTTAGCACGGCTGCCCTAGCGAATGAAGCCAAAGAAACTTTTGACACTCTAGGCCAGCTATTGTCAACAATTGACGAAAATATTTGGGACAAGAGTCCTTCTCAAAAAAGCTGGTCGGTTGGTCAGGTTATGGAACACATCTTGAAAGCCAATACAGGCTTTGGAAACTTTGTAACCGAAAATGTAGTTGAAACAGACAGGCCTATCGACGAAAAAGTAGCCTTTCTGAAATCCGTTTTTCTAGATTTCAGTCTCAAGATGCAATCGCCAGATTTTATCTGTCCCGTTGAAACCAAACATGACAAGCAGAAGCAGCTCAATGAACTTACGGCCTTGAAAAATGAAATTGTCTTGCTTATAAACAATTTAGATCTCTCCAAGACCTGCATGAATTTTGAATTGCCCACTTTTGGATACCTAACACGCTTGGAGTGGGTCAACTTTGCATTGTTTCATACACAAAGGCATACAGAACAAATCAGAAATATTCTTTTAAACGTAAAAAACTAACCCAATCCCAACCTAAGTTAAGTCATGAAAAAACACAAATTATCTTCTGGATTACGACAATCCTAATTTTTTTATTTGAAGGCGTAATGCCAGCGCTTACTTCGCAGACTGAATTAGCCAAAGAAGGCATGCGTCATCTCGGATATCCGGAATATTTCGGCATAATTCTTACTATTTTCAAAGTACTGGGTGCACTAGTATTGATTATTCCGGCGGCACCAAAACGTCTGAAAGAATGGGCCTATGCTGGCTTTACTTTCGATTTTCTCGGCGCTTCTGCAAGCTATATAGCCGTAGAAGGATTTGGCTTTGCAGCTGTTTTTCCTCTTATTGTACTTGGAGTCCTTATGCTTTCTTACGTAAGCTATCATAAATTAAACTCTGGAGCTTTGGAATAACCCAAGCAGTTTTCGTAAATTTATAATCCAAAAAGTGGCGCATATATTTCTATGCGCTATTTTTGTGCTAAAGAACAAGCCTATGAACAATCCTTTTTCATTGAGAACGGTCAACGTTACCCGCTACATTGCGCCCTTGAGGGAAGGTGGCTCCCTGCCTGCCCTCGCAGATGCCGATGACGGTTTTAAATATGTACTGAAATTTAAAGGCGCGGGCCATGGCGTAAAAGCGTTAATTGCAGAACTGATTGGCGGGGAAATCGCTAGAGTATTAGGACTTCCTGTACCTGAATTAGTTTTTGCAAACCTTGATGAAGCTTTCGGGAGGACAGAAGCAGATGAAGAAATCCAAGATCTATTGCAAGGAAGTCAAGGACTCAATTTGGCGCTTCATTTTCTTTCGGGCGCCATCACTTTCGATCCGGTAGTTACAGAAGTAGATGCTGTCCTAGCTTCAAAAATAGTATGGCTTGATGCTTATATTACAAACGTAGATCGTACGTTTAAAAATACAAACATGCTGATCTGGCATAAAGAATTGTGGCTGATAGACCACGGCGCTTGCTTGTATTTCCATCATTCATGGAATAACTGGGAAAATAGTGCTAAAACACCCTTTGCACTAATCAAAGATCATGTCTTGTTGCCAAAAGCTTCTAATCTGGAAGAAGTAGATAAAGAATTCCGATTGCTGCTCACTGAAGAAAAAATCCGTTCTATTGTAGGCCTCATTCCAGAAGAATGGTTGCAATGGGAAGGCTCCGACGAAACTCCAGATCAGATCAGGAATATTTATTCCAGCTTTTTGATTACCCGTTTAGCCAATTCAGAAATCTTTATAAAAGCTGCCCAAGATGCAAGACAAATACTTATATGAATATGCCGTGATTCGCATTGTGCCTAAGGTAGAGCGCGAAGAATTTGTCAATACCGGAGTTATAGTATTCTGTAAAAAAGAGCAGTTCATCAAGATTTTGTATAAAATTGATGAGGCCAAACTGCGCCTCTTTTCTAATGAGCTCGATTTTGAGCAGCTTGAGCAGAATCTCCAAGCTTTTGAAAAAATCGGCCGAGGCGCGCAAGATGGTGGCCCAATAGCCAAATTCGATGTCCCATCAAGATTTCGATGGATGACGGCCGTAAGGAGTTCTATCATCCAGACTTCAAGACCACATCCAGGCATGTGCACCAATCTGGAGGAAGTTACAGAGCGACTTTTTTCCGAGCTTGTTTTACCCTAATCAATTCAAAAACAACCACCTATAAAAAATTGTTTTTTCCTTACTGTTTTAATTTGACAGAGCGACCTATGGAATTGTTGTGAATAGCTTCTAAATTAAATATTAATTTATATTTTAGTCACCAAATTAACAGATTTCCTAGTACCCCCATAACGAATGAAAACAGAAAACAAGTGGTCAAAGATAACTGGCTGGTTTATATCCAAGCCAAAGTTAACTGGCTTTTTGATTTTCTTTATGATGCTTGCTGTAATCAGCTCGCTTGCCTTGCAGCGCTATGAAATCGTCAAGAAAAATAGACGGCAGGAAATGTCTAATATCCTGCATGTAGTACAACAGAATCTAAACCATTCCTTAAAAAACTGCTATACGACTACGCTTTCTTTAGCCCTGACCATCAACGATCAAGGGGAACCAGAGAATTTTGAATCCGTGGGAAAAGCGCTTGTTGACTCAAATCCGAGCATCGATGCTGTACAGCTGGTTCCAAATGGAGTAATCAAATACATTTATCCTGATAATCCTGCGATAATCAATTTTGATATCCTACATACCGAAAGCATTAAGGATGAAGCGTTAGAAACCATCAGAAAAGGCAAAATACATTTCGCAGGTCCTTTAAAATTAAAACAAGGCGGAATGGGAGTTGTAGGCAGACTTCCGATATACAAAAGAGGCAAATTCTGGGGATTTTCTGCCGTCATGATACGCATGGAAACGCTATTAAAATCTTCGGGCATAAATTCTATAAAGGACTCGAGATACTATTTTCAGTTTTCTAAAGAAAATCCAAAAACAGGTGTGATTGATTTTTTCCTTCCCAATAAGGAAGATTTCAGCGATAAAGATTATCAGGTCTTATCGATTCCAGACGGAAACTGGAAAATATACCTTATCAATAAAAGCAAATATGGGATTGTTTTTGAGATACTCCCTGCCCTTGTATTAGCTTTGTTGTTCTGCATTATGTTTGCTCTTTTCATCATGAATCTTTTAAAAAAACCTGCCGAATTGCAGCTTTTGGTTCATAACCAAAAAAATAAGATCCTTGATGACGAAATAAAATTCAAGACCATTTTTGACCAAGCCGCTATCGGTATCGCGCATGTCGATTCCGTAACAGGAAACTTGATAGAAGTGAATGACCAATATTGCAGGATGCTTGGTTATACGTTTGAAGAAATGAGAAGCATGAGCTTTCGGGACATTACGTACAAAGACGATCTTGATGATAATCTCAGACAGCTGGAAAGGCTCAAAAACGGAGAAATCAGGGAGCTGAATATGGAAAAGAGATATGTGCATAAAAATGGCAACCTTATTTGGGTAAATATCACCTATTCGCCACTCTGGAAAAAAGGAGAAAAGCCGAGTTCTCATATTTCCATCATAGAAGATATTACGGCTAAAAAGGAAGCGAAAGATGCCATCAAGAAAAGTGAAATCCGTTTCAAAAGCCTTTTTGAAGATTCGCCGATTGCCTTATGGGAAGAAGATTTTTCTTATCTGAAAAAATACTTGATAGAATTGAATCTGATTGGAAAAAATCCTACTGAAGTAGCCACATTCCTAGATACGCATCCTGAAATTGTAAAAAAATGCATTTCCCTCGTAAAAGTCATCAACGTAAACAACGAATGCCTCGCGCTGCATTATCCAAAAACAAAAGATGATTTGATGCAGCCGTTGGAAAACATCATAAATAATGATGCAATGGATTCGTTTAAGGCACAATTACTTGCCATTACACAAGGCGAAACTAGGCTGACCGTTGATTCAAAAATTAAAAAAGCTGATGGAGAATACCGTGATATAAGTCTTCGCTGGAGCATCATGCCTGGCTACGAAGAAACGTTGGAACGGGTGATTATTTCTACTGAAGATATTACGGCTCGGAAAATTTCCGAAGAAATCGTAATACAGTCTCAGAAAAAAATGGAATCGCTTATCAATACGATCGATGGAATTGTCTGGGAGTGCGATTATGAAACTTATGTTTTTACCTACATCAATAAAAAAGCAGAAGAAATTACAGGCTATACAGAAGAAGAGTGGTTTAGCAATGGTAATTTTTGGGGAAATACCATACATCCGGATGATCGAGATTGGGCAATAAATTATTGTGCGATAGAATCGGAAAAAAGCCAGCAATATGATTTTGAATACCGCATGATTGCGAAAGACGGATCTATAATATGGATTCGCGATATCGTTAATGTAATCCGCGAGAACGGAAAACCTATTTCTCTAAAAGGTATCATGATTGACATTACGAAGAGTAAAGAAGCTGAAAAAGACCTGAGCAATTCGTTCGACCTTGTAACAGAACAGAACAAAAGGCTGTTGAACTTTTCGTATATCGTTTCCCACAATCTGCGTTCGCATACGAGCAACATACAATCGATCTCTGCTCTGATTGAAACCGCCGAAACAGAAGAAGAACGTTTTGAATTGGTCAAGATGCTGCAAAACGTTTCAAACACGCTAAACGAAACGATGCTGAATCTGAACGAAGTCGTAAACATACAGACGAACATCAATTTGATTATCGAAAACTTAAACCTAAAGGACAATATTGACAAAATTCTCAATATCCTTTCGGAACAGATTGCTTTTAAAAAGGCAGTCCTAGACAATAATGTAGCCCCGGAAATCTTTGTGAAATACAATCCGGCCTATCTCGAGAGCATACTGCTCAATTTTATTTCAAATGCCATCCGCTATAGCCATCCTTTGCGACAACCTACTATCGCACTGAAAAGCTATAGCGAAAATGAAAAAACCGTTCTGGAAATTTCGGATAACGGTATCGGTATTGACTTAAAAAAATATGGAGATAAGCTGTTTGGGATGTATAAGACATTCCATGAAAACCCTGATTCTAAAGGAATCGGACTGTTCATTACCAAAAACCAGATTGATGCCATGGGGGGCTACGTAACTGTTGAAAGCGAACCAAACGTAGGAACCACCTTCAAAATCTACTTTAAATGACCAAAATAATTTGTCTTATCGATGACGACCCAATCTATCAGATAATAACAAAAAAGATCATCCAAAAATCAGAAAAAGCCAGCAAGATTATGTCTTTTGTTAATGGTGCAGAAGCCATTGACGGGCTAATCGGATTGATACACAAGCCCGATGAATTTCCTGATATCATATTGCTTGATATCGAAATGCCCATCATGGACGGGTGGCATTTTATGGAGCGATTTGAAAAAATAAAAGCCATGTTTCCAAAAGAAACGGCTATCTATATCGTAAGCTCTTCTATAGCGAGCTCTGATAAAGAGAAATCAAAAACATACAATGGAATACTCGGCTATTTTACCAAGCCGATTGCCTTTCAGGATGTGCTAGAAATAGCAAAAGCTAATGGAGGCCATTAGCTTTGCATGCAATTTATTTTTTTCTAATTACTGGATTATTATTTTTCTAACAGCTGTCCTGTTTTCAGAGATAATTTTTGCAAGGTACATTCCAGGAGCTAGGTTTAGCTGAATTGTTGATGTTCCTGAAAAATCAGCTGTCAACAATTGTTGTCCTGAAATAGAAAACAACTGCAGGGTTGCGGAACTAGTTATTCCTGCAACAGTAATATAGTTTTTTGTCGGATTAGGATAAATGGCCACTTTGAGTTCCGAAAAATCGGGTGTCGATAGCGAAAAAGTCTGCCCTGCCCTGTTGCCCCAAATGTAATCAGCCAGATAAGGATAATCAATAAACGGATTCCTATTTTGCTGCCAGGTGTAAATATAATTATTCCTGTTCATCTCGAAATCATCCGACGGATCGTTTACGTTCCATTGAAGCAATGTCGCCAAATCTCCTAGCTGGCCGACAGTCGTATCTGGCGGATTTCCGTTTACAACATCCAGCCCATTATAACGAATTGCCATATAGAATACCGCACGGGCTACGTCTCCTTTCCAACTTCCTGCATTTCCTGAAAAGCCATTATAATCGGTCAGTCCGTAATCTTTATTGTTTCTTGAACTATTTTCAGGTCCGTCCTCAGCTCTCAGATGGTGTGCATCAGCATGGCCGTGATTGAGCATGGACGCACTTGTTGGTTCCCATACGTTAATTCCATCTGGAGTATCAGAAGTTCCGTCTGCAAATCCTCCTCTTGATTGTGGATAGATATGTTCCCTATTCCACCTGCCCGTTCCGCTGCCCGTGTCTTGAAATAAAAATTTAGAACGGCTTACTTCTTTATACATCAGCCAAACTTCATTACTATTTAACGGATTCTGGTCCGCCACTTTTAAGATATTCGTAATGTCGCCATAATTATGCGCTCTGACCACAGCTGGGTTGGCTATGATGTCTTGTACAGCTTGTTTTAATACGGCACCCGACTTACCTTCTAGCGAATCATAATAACCCGCAGGAGCCGTGCTGGTGACAATTCCATGTGTTGGATTTAAAGGTGTTCCCCATTGAGAAACTGTAAAATCATTATCTAATATTCTGATTTCAATATTATCATTGAGCCTGATATAACCCGCAGGAAGATTTCCAAGCTTGATTTTCATTAGCTCATCGCCTTCATCAATCGCATCGTCTACAAGTTGGACATTTGCCGTAAATGTCGTCGATCCTGTCGGAATCAAGACATTTGTATTCGCAGTAAAATCAGCAGCAGTGAAGCTTCCATTAGCCAGCGTATAGGTAAAAGCCAAATCGCTGGTCACAGGAGTCTGTGTCGCAAATGTGATTGTAAAACTATTGCCTTCTGTATACTGCAAAGCAGGAACGCTTATACCTATTCCGTTAAAAATAATACCGCTTCCGTCATTATTAGCTCCCGGTGTCGGCGCCTTGACTTCGTAGGTTCCATCAGGTTTTCTTTGGATAGACTGATTGACGCCTTGATTATTTTCATCTTCATTAATTTGTATGGTCAATCCCAGCAATCCCATCAATGCAGTGGCATCGGCATCGTTCGTATCATAGGCTAAAGCATCAATCAAATTTGTTGTAGTTGCCAAAGTTCCGTCTGGAAAATTAGCGGCTGTACCTTGGTAGATAGCAACAGCATCGGCACCATTTTGGATCAAGTTATCACCCATGATTTTTTGTGGAACAGGCGAAACCGCATTGCATCCTATCAAAACCAAGCCATTAGCATCAGTAGTCAGTCCGTTTAATGAAATTGTCAAGTAACTTTTATTTCCTGTACTCGCCGATTCAGCATTTCCATTAAAGAAAACAAGCACATAGCCGTCAAGCGAAAAATTAGGCACGGTAGATTTAAGCTCCACGAACTCTTTGTCATCAATACCTGGCGTGTCAGAATCAAGCTCATTTATTACTACCTGTCCATAAGAAAATGAAACAGAAATAAATAAAAATAAAATAGAAAGATAGTTTTTTATCATGTTTAAAATTGATTTTCAGTTCAAAATTAAACATTTAATATTACTAATATGTCTATTTAACACTAATTGAAAATTAGGTTAGTGACATACAATCAATCTACTAGCTATTCAAAAGCTTAAAAAATACCCGTCAAAAGGAATAGTCCTTTTAGTTTTTAATATATTTACGGAATAGTTTCAACCTTTTCCATGGAAGAATTTTTCGGTTATTTTGGAGCACTTATTATAGGACTTGTCTTAGGCCTAACGGGCGGCGGCGGTTCTATTCTCACGGTTCCAGTGCTTGTTTACTTGTTGGGAATCAATCCTGTTACGGCAACGGCTTATTCCTTATTTATTGTCGGGACAACATCGGCTTTTGGCACGATCCAGAACTACAGAAAAGGACTCGTAGAATTAAAAACGGGGTTGAAATTTGCGCTTCCTTCCCTAATTGCCATTTACCTGACCCGAAAACTAATCGTCCCAAGAATTCCTGAAATAATTTTTACTATTGGAGAGATTACGGTAACGAAAAATTTCTTCATCATGGCTTTATTTGCCATCGTAATGTTATTGGCGGCGCTTTCGATGATTTCGGATAAAAAGGCTGAAAAATCAACTGCAATGCCTAATGCAATGATAACGATATTGCAGATTTTTGTTGTCGGTATTATTATCGGACTGGTTGGAGCGGGCGGCGGCTTCTTGATTATTCCTGCCTTGGTTTATCTGGCTAAGCTTCCGATGAAAAAAGCGGTCGGTACTTCCATATTTATTATTGCTATCAATTCGCTTATCGGATTTACGGGAGATTTAGGGAATATCGACATCGATTGGAGCTTCCTATTTATTTTCTCTTTTATTTCAATTTTAGGTATCTTTGCAGGGATTTACCTCAATAAGTTCATCAATGAAAAAAATCTAAAAAAAGGCTTCGGATGGTTTGTATTGACCATGTCAATCCTAATTCTCACCAAAGAAGTATTCCTTTAGATTTTCAAACATAAAAAATTATGAAACTAGAACAAATTTATACCGGCTGTATTGCCCAAGCAGCCTACTATCTTGAAAGCAATGGCGAGGCAGCAATTTTTGATCCTTTGCGTGAAATACAACCTTATATCGACAGAGCAACCAAGGACAATGCGAAAATAAAATATGTTTTTGAAACGCATTTTCATGCTGACTTTGTTTCGGGACATTTAGATCTTGCGAAAAAATCGGGAGGAAAAATTGTGTATGGTCCGACTGCAAAACCTAATTTTGAGGCTATTATTGCTGAAGACGGACAAGAATTCAAAGTCGGGAAGTATACGATAAAAGCGATCCACACGCCAGGACATACGCTCGAAAGCACCTGCTATCTTCTTACAGATGAAAACGGGAAACAGCACGGAATCATAACCGGAGATACTTTATTCATCGGAGATGTCGGACGTCCGGATTTAGCACAAAAAATGTCAAACGACTTGACACAAGAAAAGCTGGCTTCTTATCTATTCGATTCTCTCAGAAACAAAATCATGACACTGCCAGACGAATTAATCGTATATCCGAGCCATGGAGCTGGAAGCGCCTGCGGAAAAAACATGAGCAAAGAAACGACAGATACTTTAGGCAATCAAAAGAAAACAAATTATGCATTGAGAGCCGACATGACGCGAGAAGAGTTTACAGCAGAATTGCTAGACGGACTTGGAGCTCCTCCTGCCTATTTCCCGCAAAATGTAATGATGAATATCCAAGGCTACGAAAGCCTCGACAGCATCATAGAAAAGTCTTTCAAGCCTTTGACACCAAGAGAATTTGAAGCAGCAGCCAATCAATCTGAAGCTTTGATTTTGGATGTTCGCCATGAAGATGATTTTGTAAAAAGCCACATTCCAGGCGCTATCTTTATCGGTATCCAAGGAAATTTTGCCCCTTGGGTTGGAGCTTTGATTCGCGATGTCAAACAGCCTCTGCTTTTGATCGTGCCAGAAGGAAGGGAAGAAGAAACAATTACTAGGCTTTCTAGAGTCGGTTTTGATAATTCTCTCGGCTATTTAGATGGAGGCATAACGGCATGGAAAGAAGCTGGATTTGAAACCGACAGTATCGAATCAATTTCTCCAGAGCAGTTTGAATCTCAAATGACCGAGAAAAGCATTATCGTCGACGCTAGAAAACCAGGAGAGTTCAGTGCCGAACATGTAGAAAGTGCTGTAAATATTCCTTTGGACTTTGTCAATGAGCAATTATCAGAAGTTCCTAAAGAAGAGGAATTTTATTTGCACTGCGCAGGCGGATACCGTTCTGTTATCATGGCTTCCATTTTAAAAGCGCGAGGCTATCACAATATAGTAAATGTTGAGAAAGGTATGGCTGGTATTCGAAAAACAGGAATCAAACTCAGCACATTTGTCTGTCCTACAACAAATAAATAATTCTTAAATTTAGAGCGATTTCCATCGTGAGATTATAATTTTAAATACTTTTGCTAACTAAAATCAAAAATGAAACTACAAATGAAAAAAATCCTTTTATTGCTTTCTGTTACGGCTTTAATGGTTTCCTGTAAGAAAACAGGTGAAAACGAATATATCATTACAGGTACGGTAACGGGTATCGAAAATGGAAAAACTGTAATCCTTCAGAAGCAAGACGATGAAACAATGGGTAAAATGGTTTCTGTGGATACCGTAAAAATCGAGAATGGTAAATTCGAGATCAAAGGTACGGCAACTGAACCTGCTATCCATATTTTGAAATTTGAAACCAAACCAGGACAAATTGATTTCGTCCTTGAAAACGGAGAAATTAATGTTGCTGTAGATAAAGATACGATTGCAAAATCAAAAGTTACTGGAACCTATAACAATGAGGAATTGACCAAGTTCAAGACTGACATGCAGGTAATCCAAAAAGACCTTCAAAAGAAAGCGATGGCTTTCCAAGAAGCAAACATGCAAAAAATGACTGCTGCTCAACAAACTAAAGATACAGTTGTTATCAACCAGTTAATGAAAGAATATGCGAAAATTCAAGAGCCTCTTACACAAAAGTACTATACGTATGCAGAAGGCAACCCAAAATCTTTCATCAGCGTCTTGATTACGCAAAGCTTATTCAATATGCCGGAACCTGATTTTGCAAAAATCAAGAAAATATACGATGGATTAACTTCTGAATTGAAAAACACGAAACCTGGTAAAGCGATCAAAGAAAAACTAGACAATCGCGAGGCTGTGCAGGTTGGCAAAAAAGCGCCTGATTTTTCAGCAAAAACTCCAGACGGAAAAACGGTTTCTTTAAAAGAATCTTTAGGAAAAGTGACGATTATCGATTTTTGGGCTTCATGGTGCGGACCTTGCCGTCAAGAAAATCCAAATGTTGTGGCTTTGTACAATGAATTCCACGATAAAGGATTAAACATCGTTGGTGTTTCTCTAGACAGAGAAGGCGAAGCAGAAAGCTGGAAAAAAGCTATCGAAGCTGATAAACTAACATGGACACATGTTTCTAATTTGAAATTCTGGCAAGATCCAATTGCTAAAAAATACAATATTACTTCAATTCCAGCTACATTTATTCTTGATGCTTCAGGAAAAATTGTCGCAAAAGACCTTCGTGGCGATGAATTGAAAGCGAAAGTAAAAGAGCTTTTAGGAGCTTAATTCCTTTTCAGAATAGCATTATAAAAAATCTCCCTTGTGGAGATTTTTTTATTTTATTCATTACCAATACATTAAAATTTTGTTGTGAAATATCTTAAAAAAAGGCTTGCATAAATTAAAAACAGTCCTATATTTGCAACCGCAACAAGCAAAAAGGCCACGGGGAGATACTCAAGCGGCCAACGAGGGCAGACTGTAAATCTGCTGTGAAAACTTCGCAGGTTCGAATCCTGCTCTCCCCACAAAATGAAGAAAACCCTGTAATTTTTTTACAGGGTTTTTCTTTTATATTCTATCCAGTTAGAAATTTTGGCCCAAATCTAAATCCGTCAATAAAGTTATTCCATAAAAAAGCCTGAGAGTTTTTCTCAGGCTTTTTATTAATTCTATAAGCTTCTTATTCTAAAGAAAAGCTTATTGTTACGTTAGCCGTTATTTCAATTTCTCCTATTGCCAAAGTTTCTCTCGGCATAGCATCCTCAGCAGCACCTGCTTTCATTGCATACATCATCGGAACTGGATAGTGAGTCTGAGAATTATCAGAAACCATGATAGCCTTTCCTACTTTTTGGCTTAAAGCTGATGCATAATCTAATGCTTTTGTTTTAGCATCTGCTACAGCCGCTTTTCTGGCGTCTGATTCGAATTGCGCTACTTTTGTAGATTTGAACTCCACGCCTTGGATGTTATTGATTCCTGTGTCAACCAATCCCATCATCATAGTATCGTATTTTGACAAATCTTTTAGCGTAATAGAAATCTGCTGTGAAGCCACATAGCTGTATTTCTTTTTGGTGTAATCGTAGTTTTTGTGCAGATACACTTGTTTTGTTTGGTAATCCGAAGCTGGAAGCTTGAACCCTTTCAGATACTTGATTACCGCATCAACAGTTGCATCATTTTTCTTTTTGACTTCTGCCGCATCTGCACCTGTGTTTTCTACACCAATAGAGATGATAGCATAATCTGGCGTTACTTTGATTTTCCCTTCTCCAGAAACGGTGATTTGCGGAACTTGCTTAAATTCTTGTGCTTGTGCAGCGGCTGTAAAAACAGTCATCAAGATCAAAATTGTTTTTTTCATAGTGTTTTGTATTTATTTTTGTTGTGTATTTTCAAATTGCGTGCCAATGTCAAATATCTTACAAAATTTTTAGCCGCTCCTTAGAAACTTACCTTAAAAATACATCTTTTAAAACAAATAGCCAACGTATAAAATCGTAATGCTAAGTGACTTATAAAAAACTTACCTCTTGATGTATCTGATTGAAAAAATTATATCTTTCCCATCTTTGCCATGACAAACAAGATGATAATCGGAAGTGCCAGTATTATTACAGTCTGAGTGTTTTCGGTAATCATTTCAGGCACGCGTGACAATGTAATCAGATAACCTCCCACAGCGCCTCCAAAATGCGCCGTATGTCCAATATTATCACTTTTGGATTTCATGCCGTAAATTGAATATAAAAGATAGATGATACCAAAAATATAGCCTGGCATAAAATATATTTCTAAGGCAGGCTGTACTAAAATTGCAGCATACACCACTCCGATGACCGCGCCCGAAGCACCCACGGCTCTGTAGCTATAATCATTCTTATGCAAAGCCATCGTCAGCAGATTGCCCAAAATCAAACTTCCGGCATACACCATCAAAAAGGTAAATGACCCTAGTCCTGAAATTACGTAAGGCGCAAAAAGATAAAGCGTCAACATATTAAACGCTAAATGCGCGATATCAACATGGAGAAATCCTGATGAAAACATACGAACTTGTTCGCCGGCTCGGATACTGCCGACATGAAATTCGTATTTTCTAAAAAAAGACAGATCGTTGAATCCTTTGAAACTTATTATCAGATTGAGAGCGATAATAACAATAAGAAAAATATTCATAAATGGTAATTTGACCGTAAAAATACAAACCCTTTCTGTATCAATTGTAAAAGCACTATACTATTTAACAGCTTTCGCCTTATATTTGCATAAAATATTCCAAGAATGCAATTACTACTTTTTATTTTCCTCTATCCTTTCCTGTGGCTGATTTCTATATTGCCGTTTAGGGTGCTTTATTTCTTTTCTGACTGCGTTTATGTATTGGTATATTACATTATCGGCTACAGAAAAAAAACAGTACGGGAAAATCTTGAAATCGCCTTGCCTCATCTTTCAAAACAAGAAAGACATGTCATCGAAAAGAAATTTTACCATCATTTCTGCGACAGTTTTTTTGAAATGATAAAAACCATGACGATTTCTGATTCAGAAATTGAGAAACGCTTCACATTTACCAATCTTGAAGTTTATCTGGATATGGAAAAAAGAGGAAAAAGCATTGCATTGTTTTGTGCCCACTATTCGAGTTATGAATGGCTGATTTCAATGAACAGGAAAATCAATTTCAAAGGATATGCTATCTACAAAAGAATACGCAATAAATACTTTGACAAGTTGGTAAGAGATATACGTGCAAGATTCCAAGCACATCTTATCGATACGAAAGAAACCATTAATGTTATCCATGAAAACCAAAAGAATGATATAAAAGGTGTCTATGGCTTTGCTAGCGATCAATCTCCAAAAGCTTCCAAAGCTTTTCATTGGGGAGAATTTTTCGGTGTCAATGTCCCGATGCACACTGGAGCGGAAATGATTGCCAAAAGAATGGACCTTAACGTGATTTTCGTCAAAGGAGAAAAAATAAAACGCGGCTATTATCAAGCCACGTTTGTAGAAATGGTTGACAATCCGAAAGAAGTTCCGAATTACCAAATATCGGATATGTTTCTTCGTTTGGTCGAACAGCAAATACTTGAAGCGCCAGAATATTATTTATGGACGCACAAGCGTTGGAAATTCCGAGGCCAGAGCCAGCTGCATCCTACTAAATAGTCCCGAACCACTGTTTTACCAAATCCTTTTCCGGATTCTGGGCATGTTTATGCGTGAATTCATTGGAGTTTTTATGATACTCATAGTCCTTTGCCCATTCTTGGTGATTTGCCGCTACGGCTTTGATGCTTTCGCATACAAACTGAATTTCAGCATTTGTAGTCGTCGGATGAATTGACATTCGGATCCATCCTGGTTTTCTGATCAAATCTCCTGCCGTAATCAAATTAGTCAAGTCATGCGATGTTTCTTCATCCACATGAAGCAGATAATGTCCGTAGGTTCCTGCACAGCTGCAGCCACCGCGTGTTTGTATTCCAAATTTATCATTCAGCAATTTAACGCCAAGGTTAAAATGCAGGTCGTCTATGTAAAAAGAAATTACTCCAAGTCGATCTTTATGCTGGTCTGCCAAAATATTTATATTGGAAACAGCACCTAATTCGGAAAAGATATAGTCAATAATTTCATGCTCTCTTTTCAAGATATTGGCAACACCCATCTTTTCTTTAAGCTGGATGGCCAAAGCCGTTTTTATGACTTGAAGGAATCCTGGCGTACCGCCATCTTCTCGTTCCTCGATATTGTCAAGATATTTATGTTCTCCCCAAGGATTGGTCCATGAAACCGTACCGCCACCAGGGTTGTCAGGAATCATATTTCTGTAAAGTTTTTTATTGAAAATCAAAATTCCCGAAGTACCAGGACCGCCCAGAAATTTATGAGGCGAAAAGAAAATGGCATCCAAATATGCCTCGCTGTCTTCAGGATGCATGTTGATATCGACATAAGGCGCCGAACAGGCAAAATCTACAAAACAGACACCATTGTTTTGGTGCATTAGTTTTGCTACTTCATAATAAGGCGTTTTGATACCCGTCACGTTGGAACAAGAAGTAATCGATGCAATCTTTAATGTATGGTTCTTATATTTCTCCAAAAGCGCTTTAAAGCTATCCAAACAAAGCAATCCTTTTTCACAAGCGGGAATTACCTCAACCTTTGCGATAGTTTCCAGCCATGAAGTCTGGTTCGAATGGTGCTCCATGTGTGAAACAAAAACTATCGGTCTTTTTTCGTCTGGAATAGCTGTGAATTCACGAAGATTTTCTGGAATTTTCAATCCCAATATTCGTTGGAATTTATTGATTACGCCCGTCATTCCTGTACCATCTGCAATCAATATGTCATCTTCATTGGCATTTACATGCTTTTTGATAATGTTTCGTGCATGATGATATGCCATTGTCATCGCCGTTCCAGAAACAGTCGTTTCAGTATGTGTATTGGCAACAAAAGGACCAAACTCATTCATCAGCTTCTCTTCTATCGGACGATAAAGGCGGCCACTCGCCGTCCAGTCTGTATAAACAATCTTCTTCTTCCCGAAAGGCGAAATAAACTCTTGGTCGATGCCTATGATATTGTTTCGGAATTGCTGAAAATATTGTTCAAGCTGGGTGGATATTTCGGTTGTGGTCATTGCTTTTTTATTTGTTCCAAAGATACTATTTTTTGCTGATTTCAAAATTGTGTCAAAAAAATTTAAACGCTTCAAAAAAAGGTAATTTTTAAGGTTTGAAAAAATGCTAAATCCCTTCATAAAATAAGCGGATTTAAGATTTTTTCGGCACTATGTATTTTTTTATTCCTCTTTCATTTCAAAGGAAGCTTTTTTGTTAAAACAAGTATTTGTTTTTTCACGCAAAACCTTCATTTATAGTGAAATTAACCTACAAAAATCAGGGTTTCTTGCTTTTTATAGGTTATCTTTGTTAGGCAAAATCCGAACTCTCATGGATAATTTAGATGCTGCAAGAATGCAGATGGCATTTACCCTTATATTCCACATCGTCTTTGCTTGTATTGGAATGGTAATGCCTTTTTTTATGGTAATTTCACACTACAAATGGCTCAAGACGAAAAAGTCAGTCTTTCTAAAACTTACAAAATCTTGGCAAAAAGGCGTCGCCATTTTCTTTGTCACAGGCGCCGTTTCTGGAACAGCTTTATCTTTTGAATTGGGACTGCTCTGGCCAGAGTTTATGAAACACGCCGGACCAATAATCGGAATGCCTTTTTCACTTGAAGGCGCCGCCTTTTTCGTAGAAGCGCTTGCCTTGGGATTTTATCTGTACGGATGGAACAAATTACCAGAAAGATTTCATCTGCTCACCGGAATTATCGTAGGCTTATCAGGCGTGGCTTCGGGAATTTTGGTGGTTTCTGCCAACAGCTGGATGAATGCGCCTTCTGGTTTTGATTATATAAACGGTGAATTCCTGAATATTGATCCGCTGAAAGCGTTCTTAAATCCTGCTTGGTTTACTCAGGCGCTGCACATGACTTTGGCTGCTTTTGTGGCGACTTCGTTTGCTGTTGCGGGAATCCATGCGTGGCAGATTTATAAAAAACGAAATGTAGAATTACACCGCGAAGCTTTTAAAATAGCTATCGCCTTTGGTGCAGTTGCGGCTTTACTTCAGCCTTTAAGTGGCGATTTGTCTGCTAAAGATATTGCCCAAAGGCAGCCTGCAAAATTGGCCGCGCTTGAAGCTCATTATGAAACTGAAAAAGGAGCTCCACTGTATATCGGCGGAATTGTTGACGAAGAAAACCAAACCGTAAGTTACAAGATTGAAATTCCGAAAGTACTTTCTTTCTTGTCTTTTGGAGATTTTGACGCCGAAGTAAAAGGCTTGAACGATTTCCCGAAAGAAGACAGACCTCCGGTAGCCATCACGCACTATGCTTTCCAGATTATGGTAGGATTGGGAACATTGCTTATGTTTTCTGGACTGCTTTATTTCATCAGCCTCAAAAAGAAAAAGTGGCAGGATTCTAAAAAGTATTGGCTCTATTTTGCCTGTCTCGCTCCTGTCGGATTTCTGGCTCTAGAAGCCGGATGGATTGTCACCGAAGTGGGAAGACAGCCTTGGATTATCCACAACGTTATGCGGACCAAAGATGCTGTAACACCAATGCCTGGAATGATTTACAGTTTTTACCTCTACGTAATTCTATATGTCGTCCTTTCTATTGCCGTCACATGGCTGATGGGACGCCAGATAAAAGTGCTCAATAACTCTGAAGACTAAAGATTATGTTATACGTTGTTTTGTTTTTTACCATTTTCTCGCTTTTCCTATATGTTTTATTAGGCGGAGCTGATTTTGGCGCAGGAATACTCGAATTGTTTTCCTCTAAAGACCATCAGGTTTCGATCAAAAAAAGGGTATACAGCGTCATGGGACCGGTCTGGGAAGCAAACCATATCTGGATTATCATCTTAATCGTCATTCTTTGGATTGCTTTTCCCGCTTTTTACAATATCATCATCATCTACCTTCATATTCCGCTGACTCTGATTTTGTTGGGAATTACGCTCCGCGGTGTTGCTTTTGTCTTCCGTCATTATGATGCCGTAAAAGACAAATCGCAGCTTTTGTACGACCGCATGTTTGAATTTTCCTGCTTGGTCACGCCTATATTTCTAGGAATGACTTACGGAGCTTTGATCAGCGGCAATATTATACTTTTAGAAGACCATCCGAATGCGGATTTCGCTTCTGTATTTATCAAACCGTGGCTGCAGCCCTTCCCTATTTTGAACGGCTTTTTCTTTAGTGCGCTCTGCGTGTTTCTTTCTGCTAGTTTTTTGATTGGAGAAGCCACCGAATACGAACGCAGCATGTATATCCGAAAAGCAGGAATCGCTACTTGGGTTGTAGTCTTATTGGGCTTTATTACGTTGGCTGTTGCTTATTCTGAAGAAAATAAATTTGTCCTTGATTTCCTTAAAAATTATTACGCTGTTGGAGCGGTTCTTTTGTCAGGATTATTACTTCTCCCTTTATGGAGAAGCATCCGAAAAGGAAAGGTCGTGTTGTGTCGCTTTTTTGCGGGATTACAAGTCGTATTAATTCTTTCAGCAGCAGTAGGGGCTCATTTTCCAAATCTGATTATTACGAAAAACAGCCAAGTCAGTTTATTAGATGGCATCGCGCCAGAAAGCACCATAAATATATTAGGGATTTCCTTGATTATCGGCGGACTGATTATCTTGCCCGGCCTCTTCCATCTTCTAAAATCATTCAAGATGATCAAGATTCTAGAAAACGAAGAAAAGTAAAAAGGTTCACCAATAACAGCAAACCTTTTTAACTTTTCACTTTCGACTTTCAACTAAAAAATAAACTTAGTACTCAAGAAATTCGATTTATCTGAGTTGACAATATCATTAATCAGTTCTTTGTTAGCATCATTCATCTTGAAAGCAACCAGCGAACGAATCGAAAACGAACGAATGGCATCTGGAATAGATAACGTTCCTTCGGCACTGTCTTTTCTTCCCGTAAACGGAAAAATATCAGGGCCACGCTGCGACTGACTGTTGATGTTCACACGGCTTACTTGATTTACCAAAGGATCGATCAATGAGCCTACTTCCGAAGCATCCATACTGAAAATACTTACCTGCTGTCCGTATTTTGCATCAATTAAGTATTGGATGACTTCTTCGACATCATCGAAAGGAACAATTGGGATAATCGGTCCGAACTGTTCTTCATGATATAATTTCATCTTTTCATTGACCGGATAAACCACAGCCGGATAAAAGAAAGAAGCTTTTGAAACGCCTCCATTTTCATTCACAACTTTGGCACCATGTGTTTCCGCATCTTTGATACAATCATTTAGATAATCTATTTTATACGGTTCAGGCAACGGCGTCAAAGACACTCCATTTTCCCACGGAAGCCCGAATTTTAAATCGCTAACTGCCTTGCTGAATTCACTTATGAATTGATCTGCAATGCTTCTATGTACCCAGACGATTTTCAAAGCCGTGCAACGCTGTCCGTTAAAAGACAGAGATCCTGTAATGGTTTCTTTTACCGCCAAGCCGATATCTGCTTTTGAGGTAATAATAGAAGCGTTTTTTGCATCCAATCCTAAAACAGCACGAAGTCGGTTTACTTTCGGATGTTGTTTTTTCAGTTCGTTGGCCACTTTGCTTGAACCAATGAGCGTCAGCACATTAATTTTTCCCGAATGCATCAAGCCTGGAATGATATCGCTTCCACGCCCGTAAATCACGTTGATAACGCCTTTCGGGAAACTTTCCTGAAAAGCTTCTTGTAGCGGATAGTGCAATAATGTTCCGAATTTTGGTGGTTTGAACAAAATCGTATTTCCCATAATCAAGGCGGGAATCAATGTCGTAAAAGTTTCATTTAGCGGATAATTAAACGGTCCCATACAAAGTACTACGCCAAGCGGAGAACGACGAATCTGCGCCGCAATTCCTTCAGCGATTTCAAATTTCGAAGAATCTCTGTCTAAATTCTTGAGTGAGTCGATTGTAGCATAAATATATTCTACCGTTCTGTCAAATTCTTTTATGGAATCGGCATACGACTTGCCAATTTCCCACATGATGAGTTTTACAACCGTTTCTTTTTTGGCAATCATCTTGCCCGTAAATTGCTCAACGTGGTGGATTCTTTCGGAAACGCTCATCGTTGGCCATTCACCGCGACCGTCATTATAGGCTGTAACTGCTGCTTCAAGCGATGCTTGGGCTTCTTTTTCGGTACTAACGGGATAGCTTCCTATCAGCTTCGGCTTTAATCCATCGGCAGTTTTTGTATAAATTGGGGAATAGACTTCATGGACATCGCCGGTCCATTTTTTCATTTCGCCATTGCTCAGGTATTCTTTTTGGTGGATTTCCTCAATTCGGAATTGTTCGGGGATTGCGCTTTCCTCAATGAACAGATTTTCCAGAGATTCCTCAAAGGATATTTTTTTGTCATCCATAAATTTCTAGTTTTAAAAGGAATTAATCATAAGGCTTTAGGTACGTAAATATAGTCAGATTAATGACAAGTCACATTGCCTTCGCATCATAATTTGTTATAGAATCATAGCGATAGCCCTATTTTGGGCTTTTGTTGCTTTTTGAAATCAAATCCAACAAAAAGACCATTTCTTTTGTCAGAATCGCATTCAGTAATTTTAAAAGCATCTTTTATTATATTTGTATAGAGTTAACCAATACAAGCGTCCAGATGCAGTACAACTCCATACCACCTGCCCCGCAATTGGAGCCTTTCGTAAAACATATCGAAGTAATCACTTCTGGAGCCTTTATGCAGTCTGAAACCAACCTACGCTTTTTTGCCGACGGTTGTCCTGGAATTATTTTCAGCCAATCAGAAAGCGGCTTTTTTACGGATGCCTGCTCAGATAAGCTTTGCAGCTTCTATCTGTACGGACAGACCATCAAACCCATCAATATTTTTTCTTTCGGGCGATTTACAAAGATTATCTTCTACTTGAAACCGCATGTATTAGGCTCGCTCTTTAGAATCAATGCTAGCGAAATAACGGACACTTGCTTGGACATCTCATTATTGCTGCCAAAACTGACTCCGGAATTATTGGAGAAACTATCTGAAACGACAAGCATCCAAAATCAGATCAGGCTGATTTCTGATTTCCTTGTTTTTATTGCCGGGAAAAATAATCCAGACTTGATGCTACAGCAAGCTACAGAGAAAATTATTCGTCGCAATGGCGAAATATCGCTTACAGAACTGCAGAAAGAATTCAGCTTGTCGGAACGTACTTTCGAAAGACGATTCGAGAACTCCATAGGCGTATCGCCAAGGCTTTTCTCAAGAGTGTGCCGATTCCAGTCGGCATTGGCGCAGCTGCATTCTTATGATTACACTAAACTATCTGACGTTGCCTACGAAAATGGTTTTTCAGATCAATCACATTTTATCCGCACCTTTAAAGAATTTACTGGCATAACTCCCAAGCTCTACCTATCAGAATTTGAAAATAATTTTGCAACACAGCCAGCTTTGTCGGTTTGATTCTATTTTGTCTTTTTTATTCGTTGCAATTTTGCTAAAAAAAAGATGAAAACATTCCTATACTTAGGCTTCCTCTTACTTACAACAAATATAACAACCGCTCAGAATGCTGCTTCCGGAAAGAACATTTTTGAGGCCAAATGCCAGCGATGCCATGGCAATGACGGTACAAAAGGGCTTTTCGGCGCCAAGAATCTACAAACGAGCCGATTGGAGAATACCGAACTGACCGCCATCATATCCAAAGGCAGAAGAGGAATGCCGCGATGGGAAAAGAAATTGTCACAGACAGAAATCGAATCTGTGGCAGCTTACATAAAATCATTACGAAAATAAAAAACGAACCATGAAAAAAACAACTATGACAGATCTTATCTTGATTATCACAGCACTGCTATTAGCCTTGTCCGCAGGGCTTTTTTACAGCTATTCTTGTTCCGTAAATCCTGGCTTGAAAGAGCTTGGTGATTCGGAATATATAGGCGCGATGCAATCTATTAACCGTGCCATACTCAATCCCGTGTTCTTTTTGAGCTTTGTAGGCACTCTTGTTTGCCTACCAATAAGCGTATTCCTTAATTTTACGGCTTGGGATTCTCCAAAATTCCTCTTGCTATTGGGCGCCTTGGTATTGTATGCCTGCGGTACATTTGGTATCACTATTTTTGGCAACGTGCCTTTGAATGAAGCATTGGATGCTTTTGATTTGAAAAGTGCATCAGCAGCAGAAATCAGCATCGCCCGAAAAAATTTCGAAATTCCGTGGAACAATCTTCATCTGGTACGGACTATCGCTTCGGTAATTTCTTTACTTTTGGTACTTATCAGCCTCACGATATCCTCGAAGGCCACAACACTAATCACCTCTTAAAAGACTTGCTTTATAATGAGTGCATTAAAAGACATCTTCTCTCCTATTTTTTATGACAAGCTAGCCGACACGCTGACGAAGACTGTTCCCTCGTTTGAAAAGAAACTATTTATCGTACAGATTTTTGACGATTCTTTTTCACAGAAAGAACTCAAAGACCGTATGCGCCATACAACAAAAGTATTGCGCAATTTCATGCCTGACGATTTTGGAAGCGCATCGGATATCCTCCAAAAAACAATTGTACTTCTTCGCGAAAACCAGCATGGCGAGGACAGTCTCGCTTATATATTCTTACCAGACTATATCGAAATGTACGGAATCGATGATTATGAAAATGCCGTAAAATCTATCGAGTTTGTGACCCAATTCATTAGCTGTGAGTTTGCCGTGAGACCCTTCATTATCAAATATGGCGACCGAATGATTGACCAAATGAAAAAATGGTCCTTACACAAAAGCCATAAAGTGCGCAGGCTGGCGAGTGAAGGAAGCCGTCCCAGATTACCTTGGGCCATGGCCTTGCCAGAACTGAAAAAAAATCCAGAGACTTTGCTTCCGCTTTTAGAAAACCTCAAAAATGATCCTTCAGAATATGTACGGCGCAGCGTTGCCAACAGCCTTAATGATATTGCGAAAGACCATCCGCATATCGTATTGGCAGTAGCGCAAAAGTGGAAAGGTCATAGCAAAGAAACCGACGCCATCATCAAGCATGGCAGCAGGACGCTGCTCAAGCAAGGGCATCCAGAAATTTTAAGCCATTATGGGCTTGACAGCAACGGGCTTGAAGTTACAGATTTCAAAATTATCACTCCAAAAGTAAAAATAAAAGAGAGCCTTGAGTTTGCTTTTGCTGTCAAAAACACCAATGACACACCAAAAAGCATACGATTGGAATATGCAGTCTATTACAACAAAGCGAATGGCCAGCTTTCAAAAAAGGTCTTCAAGATCAGTGAAAGAACTTATGCTTCTGGACAGAAGGAAACAATCAACAGAAAACAATTGTTTAAGCTAATCACGACACGTAAGTTTTATCCGGGCTTACATAAACTTTCTCTTATCATTAATGGTGATGAAAAAGATACAGAATCCTTCGAACTAGCTTTGTAATTTTTCAGAAATAAAAAACGCTTCTCCTTCACAAGGCTTCCATTTAGGAAGCCTTTTTTATTTGTAATTATTTTCGCATTAATTCATTCAAAACAATAGTGAATACAAATAAAATCACAAATTGAGAATAAATAATTATTCAGCAAAAACAACCATATACTGAATTATACAATTGTTAATTGTTTATTTTATAATAAATATTCAATAAATATTACATAAATTTGAGATACCTTCAAATCTATTGCTATGATAACGATTACTAAAACCATTCCAATGGTGCTTCTTTTTTTGCTAAGCACGTTCGGATATTCGCAAATTGGGATTGGCACTACTTCGCCTGATCCAACTTCTGTCCTGCATGTAGAATCTACAACACAGGGATTTTTAACTCCAAGGATGACAACGGCACAAAGAACCGCCATAACGACTCCAGCTAATGGACTCATGGTCTATGATACTACATTAGCATCCTTCTATTACTACGACACGCCGACAACAGCTTGGATTAAAATAAACAGTGGCAAGGATGGCAGGCTGAAATACAAACTCATTAAATCGACAGATGTACTAGCTACCGTTTTAGCCGCTGAAAAAACAGCAGGAAGCAACACAAAATATTTGCTAGATTCGGCAACACTCTATGAAATCAACGGAACAATCAGCGTAGACCTGCCCATAGAGCTGAATAACGCTTATATTGTAGGAGAAGATTCCTCAGAAGACAAGCTGGTCAAAGCCACTGGCGACCTTTTCATAGGAACTACAGGTGGTTCAATGCGTATTCTGACATTGCAGGCTACTGCAGGAAATGTATTTAACATTACAGGAACAGGCTCCATCGTAGGAGGAACACAAACCCAGAGCATGATTGTCAGGGACTGTATTGTCAGCACTTCTGCTAATGTAGGAAAACTGGAAAATTTTGCGCTCGTATTTATAAGTATCGTCCAATATATCAACAATACGACGGGAATTATTTATAAGGATATCAGCAGATTGTTATTGAGCAACGCAGGATGGTTTTCGAGCAACTCTGGAACTTACGAAACCTTACAAGGTACCTTCGGCCTTGTGGCCAAACAAGGCGGCTTTAGTGAAGTTACCGGAACAAAAATCGGCTTTGATGTTTCGGGAAATCCGACAATTACGGGAGATGCCGTGATGGAAACCGTCGTCTTTACAGGAACGCTGACTTCTGGAAAATATGTCAATCCTTATACGGTGGGAACTTACACAGGATTCAACTTTAACAACAGCTGGTCGGTAAGATGTACTGGAATCCCTAACGAAGGTGACTCACAATCGACTGGAACGGTCTATCTCGATAGAACTGGAACGGCGCAAGTTCAGACGCCTATTGGAACATTAAACGTAGGAGCTAAATTAGCCATCAATGCCGGATTGAATTCTAACCTTTACCGAGCTACTTCGGCGCAGACCAACAGAATTACCTATTCAGGAAAAAAAGGCAGAGTATTTCAGGTAAACTGCTCTATTTCATTCGGTAATGCTACAGGACTCACTAATACAGAATATGCTTTTTATATCATGAGAATCCCGTCTGCTGGAGGAACTGATCCGCAAATATCTACAGAAACTCTAATTGATACCAATGCAGGATATATTCAATCATTCCCTGTTCAGGGCTCGGTTTATCTCAACACAGGAGATTCTATAGAATTATGGGTCAAGAGATTAAACCAAGGAACCGGCACCACAGCACAAAGCTTTCTGGTAAGGTCATTTAACATGAGCATAAAATAACCCAAATCCCAAAACAATGAAAAAGCTCCAATTCCTACTGCCGCTTCTGCTACTTTCGATTGTAACACAAGCACAATTGTATGTGAGTACCAACAGCTATATGTATGTTAAGGACCAAGTAGTATTCGTAAAGCAGGATATCAATCTCCAGAATAACGGAAATATGTACATGAGAAGCGAATCCCAGCTGCTACAAGGAACGACAAGCGTTTCTGCTAATAAAGGTCTTGGCAAAGTCTCTGTCTTTCAAGAAGGAACGGCAGACAATTTTGACTATAATTATTGGTGTTCGCCTGTAGGCAATGCTTCGGCAGCTACAGGAAATGAAAATTTTGGAATTTCAATGATTCATCAGCCCACAACAGTTACCGCCAGTACTCAAGCTACGATACTGCCATCCTCCAATTCTAACGGTACAGCCAATCCGCTTGCTATCTCTTCCAGATGGATTTATAAATTTTTGTCTTCAACTTCCTATTCGCAATGGATATATGTAGGAGGCGCTTCGACCTTGGCTCCCGGCCAAGGATTTTCCATGAAAGGAACAGCAGGAACAGACCCGACTATAGTAGAAGCCAACGGAATACAGAACAATCCTGGAGGTGCTGGTTCGCAGCGCTATGATTTCCGAGGCAAGCCAAATGACGGAAATATATTAGTAACAGTCGCTGCGAATAATTTGACACTTACCGGAAATCCGTATCCGTCCGCACTGAATGTCAATGCTTTTCTACTGGACGCTACAAACAATGCTGCAACAGGCATTGCCTACTATTGGGAACAAGACAAAACAGTTAATTCCCACAATGTCGGCCTTTATAAAGGGGGTTATGGCGCTTATTCGCCTATCAGCCTTGGTTCCAATGGCGTGTATGTTCCAGCTACGTTTAATTCTTATAATTCTGACGGATCGCTGAATGGCGTAGGTACCTCATCTGGACTGATCATCGAAAGAAAATATGCTCCAATCGGGCAAGGATTTATGATCAAGGGCGCATCAAATGGAACGGTAACTTTGAAGAATGCCCACAGAGCTTATTATAAAGAAAGCGGCGCTTTGTCACAGTTTGAACGCTCGCAAGAGCCAGCGCCAAAAAAACTTGCTGAAACTACCGAAAGTGAATCTATTGTAATCACAGAAGCGCAGTTCAAGCTCAATATCATCCTCGACAACCAGTTTACGAGACAGATTGCATTGGTATTCCTACCTGAAGCTACAGACGGAATCGATGTGGGAATCGATGCCTTGAGCATAGCCCCAGACGACCTGCCAAATGATGCTTATTTTTTTCTGGACAATAGCAAATATGTAATCCAAGGAACTAATTTCGACATTAACAAAAGAATTCCTTTAGGCGTAAAGGCAGCCAACAATGCCTCGATAAAATTTTATGTGCCAGAAGTAACAAATTTTGATCCGGCTCAAATGATTTACTTATACGATGGAGCTGACGATTCGTATCATGATATCAAAAATGGCAGTTATGAAGTGACACTTCCTACTGGAATCTACAACAATAGGTTTCAGATTACTTTTGTAAATACGGCTTTAGGCGTCGGTGAAACGATTAAAAATAATTTCGGAATCACGCAGGACAATGCATCGCAGACATTCACCGTGCAAAATCCGAATCTAGCCAATCTTAAATCAGTCGTATTGTTTGATATTACGGGCAAAAGCATTTTCAAAAAAGACAATCTGGGTACCAGTGAAAAGTATTCTTTTTCAACCAGCGGCTTGAGCAAAGGAGTTTATATAGTCGATATCGTGACTTCTGATAATCAGAAATTCAGTCAGAAAATAATCGTCAACAATCAAAAAAATTAGGCCTTTAAAAAGGTCTTTTTTTATTTAATTTATCAGATATTAATGGTTACTAAGGTTATAAGCAGCTTATAGCTAACCTTTTTGGCGCTAGAAACATTTTTTCATAACTTCGTCTACATCAAAAGAGAATTACTGTATAAAGCAAAATTTCTTTATGGTCTGTTCACTTGTCTTCGGACAAGAGCATAATATCGCGTTAGTATAGGGCTTAGCTAAAAACAACACTTAAATTAATCAAATATGGCGAAACTAGAATTTTTAAGAGGACTTGCAACCGTCAGTTTTTATGCTGCTGACCATGAGGCTGCAAAAAAATGGTACAGCGAGCTGCTCGGCACGGAGCCTTATTTTAATGTGCCTGGCTATTCAGAATTTCGTATTGGCGACTACCAGCAGGAACTAGGAATTATTGACAGTCGCTTTGCTCCATCAGACATCTCAAAAGGACCCGCTGGTGCCATAGCCTATTGGCATGTGGATGATTTGGAAGCTTCTCTTAAAAAATTGATTGGCTTAGGAGCAAAAGAATATCAGCCTATAACAGACCATAGTGGTGGAAAAGGGAATTTTGTCACGGCTTCTGTAGTAGACCCTTTCGGTAATATACTAGGCATCATGACCAACAAGCATTATCTTGAAGTCTTGCAGCAAAAAAATTCCCAATAAAATCTTATGGAAACAAAAGATGGAAAATTAGCAGTTTATGCTAAAACAAGAGCTGACTGGCGGCGCTGGCTGGAACAAAATAGCCAGATAGAAAAATCAGTATGGCTAATCTTATACCATAAAAAAAGTACGGTGCCGAGCGTCAATCTTAACGATGCTACTGAAGAAGCCGTATGTTTTGGCTGGATTGACAGCTTATGCAAGAAAAGAGATACTGAGAGCTATTACCTCACATTCTCACCCCGCAATCCTAAAAAAAGCAAATGGAGCCAGCCTAACAGAGATCGTGCTGCCAGAATGATAGAACAAGGGTTAATGACAGAACATGGACAAAAAATGATTGATGCCGCCAAAAGCACAGGCAGATGGGAAATTTCTGAAACAAAGCCATAAGTCTCAATGAAACTAATACTACTACTTTGGGGATTCCTTGCCTTCGGACAAGACGCCACCTTTAACGATATTACCAAGCAGTTGCTGGATATTGATGAGCTTGACCAGCGCTATCGAAACCAGATGGAAGAAACAATAGCACGTTTCGGAAGTGATTCAAAGGAATCAAAAGCGTTGTTTAAAAACATGAAGACGACCGATTCACTGAATCTGATTCAAGTCGAAGCCATAATCAATAAACATGGCTGGCTGGGTTCTGATAAAATCGGCAGTCAAGCCAATACGACTTTGTTTATGGTCATACAGCACGCGGAACTTCCTGCACAGATAAAATACCTGCCAATGATGAGAGAAGCTGTAAAAAAAGGAAATGCCAGAGCAAGTTCGCTCGCTCTCTTAGAAGACAGAGTCGCTTTAAAACAAGGAAAAAAACAAATTTATGGGAGCCAAATCAGCTGGAACATGAAGACTAATGAGGGCTTTGTCGCTCCACTTGAAGACCCCGATAATGTAGACCTGCGAAGAGCCGAAGTAGGTTTGCCAAGCCTCCAAGCCTATTTGGCAGAAATGGACATGAAATGGGATGTAGAAAGTTATAAGAAGGAATTGCCAGCAATTGAGGAAACCTTTTTTAAAAAGAAAAATAAAATCGATTAAGTTCAAGACAAGGAATGACAAACAAAGTTTCTATCTATCGACAAAAATTACAGCTGACTCAATCGGAACTTGCCGAAAAATCAGGAGTATCCTTACGAACAATACAAAGAATAGAATCAGGTAGTCCGCTCAAAGGATTTACCCTAAAGAATCTGGCAAAATCTTTAGACATTGCTCCAGAAGATCTTATAGAAATACCCAAAGCTGAAGCTCCTGAAAACTGGAGCCTAGACAAAGCCAAGCTCATCAACATAACAGCTTTGTCCTTTATAATCTTGCCTTTTGGGAATATTATATTTCCTTCGATTCTGACCTTCAGAAATTCTGGAGCAGAAACAAAAAAAATAGGACGTGAGATTATAGGTTTCCAAATAGTATGGACCATTATTAATTCTTTTCTGCTTATCATAAGTCCGTTTGTGCAAAAACTTCTTTCGACAAAAATCCCTATCATTTTAGTCGTCTTATTGGTTTCGTTGCTGACGAATACCTATATCATCATCAGGAATAGCATAGAACTGAACAAAAACCAAAGACTTTATATTTCACTGAAAAACAATATATTATAAGCCATGACGTAAAAATGGCGCAAAATTGGCGGTAGTTTCTAAGCGAAAAATTAAATTCTTCATCGGAGTATTGCAAAAAAAATCCGATGAAACTTTTAAAAAAAATTATTCTTATTGTATTTGCAATTATCGTCATGGGAGCCCTATTTGGCCACTTTTATTTTGATCAAAAATTTACTCCCGAAAAAAATGCGTTGACTGTTCGCGGTTCTTCAAGCAGAATTCCTATCGTATGGGAAGATTCAATGACCGCCTTGCTGCTTCCTATAACCCTAAAAGGCATTCCCGAAAAATTTTATATGCAATTAGATTTGGGTTCGCCTACAACATTATTTTATACTGTGCCCTTAAAATCAATCCAACAAAAATACGGTGCTAAATTTAACTTTTCTGACAGCCTTTCTCCTATAAAGCTAGGTTTTGAATTAGGAAATATGGAAGTTTCTTCAAACCGATTCAAAATGTTAGAATATGGTGATTCAATACGATGGAACGATTCGGATTCGCCTATTATAATTGGAACTTTGGGAACTGATTTATTAGAAAAAAGAATAACTGTTTTAGATTTTAAAGATAACTACTGTTCTTTTTCCGAATCAATTCCCAACGAGCACAAGAAACACGATTGGTCCGATTTTGAATTTAAAAAAAGACGGATACTGCTTCCTGCGGAAATAGAAAACGAAAAAATCAAAATAGTATATGATTCAGGAACTAGCGCATTTGAATTGATTACGAGCAAAAAAAGCTGGGAAAAATATAGGGATAGTGGGCCTATTCTTAAAGGAGAAGGAAATTCCTGGGGTAATAAGCTGACAACTTATACCGCAAAAGCAAATAAGAAAATCCGGATTGGCAATACTAACATTACCTTGTCGGAAGTAACTTACATTGAAGGAACCTCTTTTTTACAGCGTATGCTAATGAAATCTTCAGGAATGGAAGGCATGGCAGGCAATAAAATTTTTATGGGCAAAATACTGCTCCTGGATTGTAAAAAACAGAAATTTACGATCTATTAAATCAGACTTTTATAGATTTTTTCTTTACTGTCTTTCTTTTTCTTAATTTCATCTGTATTAGGGAACTAAAAATTCAGACACTAAATGAAAACTGTCCGCAGCCTACATCCTGATTTTCAAAATCTATTGGAACGCAAGGAGCCAGAATTAATTCATTTATTTCAGGACCTAAGAGCATTAATCTTAGAACTCTATCCTGAAAGCAATGAATTGCTGTATCATACGCATGCGCTGACTTCGGTCTTCTCGATTTCAGAAAAATTATCAGATGCTTTCTGCATGATTCCAATCTATACAAATCATCTCAATCTAGGCTTCAACAAAGGAACCCTACTCGAAGATCCAGATAAATTACTGACAGGAACAGGAAACCTAATACGCCACATTCCGATAAAAGCCATTGCTGATTACAGAAACGAAAAAGTAAAGAATTTGATCAAATCGGCAGCAGAATTCGCAATCAACGATATGGACAAGCCTTCAAAGGCAATTGGCAAGACAATTTCAAAAATCAAAAAAGTAAGATCAAAAGACATGAACTTGACCCATCAAATAGCAAAGCACTTTAGAGAAATTCATTTTGGAGGCAACTGGACCTGCTCCAACCTAAAAGAAAATCTGAAAGACATAACTTGGCAACAGGCAACAACAAAAATCCATTCGTTTAATACGATTGCAGCCCTAGTCTATCATATGAATTATTACGTAAGTGCTGTCTTAAAAGTACTGCAAGGAAATCCGCTAGAAGCCAAAGACAAATACAGCTTTGACCATCCTCCTATCCTTTCGCAAGCAGATTGGGAAAAGCTGCTCGACAAAACTTGGGCAGATGCAGAAAACTTTGCAGATTTGATCGAGCAATTGCCAGAAGAAAAACTTTGGGAACATTTTACAGATGAAAAATATGGCAATTATTACAGAAATATTCACGGAATCATTGAGCATACACACTATCATTTAGGACAGGTTGTCATCATAAAAAAACTAATTTTAGCGGAACAATAAACGAATATGAAACACCTCTTCCTTCTGGCATTCGCAGTAATTATATTTACATCCTGCACTAGCACTCCCGAAAGCAATATCAAAGAAATAGCAAGCAGCTATCACAAAAAAGGCGCTTTTAACGGAACGCTTTTAGTCGCCAGAGACGGAAAGATTCTTTGCGATACCGTTCTAGGCTATAGCGACCTACAAACAAAACAGCCAGTAAACGACAGTACCGTTTTTTATATAGCATCGCTGGCTAAACCGTTTACTGCGCTGGCTATCATGCAATTGAAGGAACAGCATAAATTAGAGTATGAAAACCCTATTACACTATACATTTCCGATCTGCCACCATTTGCACAAAAAATTACCATCCGCCAATTGCTTAATCATACTTCGGGAATTCCTGATTATGAAAAAGAAATGGCTCCCGTAAAAAATCTTACGAATACACAGGTCATGCAATGGCTAGGCACAAAAAGCAACCTGAACTTTTCGCCTGGTGATAAATTCGAATACAGCAATACAGGCTATATTATTTTAGCATCCATTATTGAAAAAATAAGCGGTAAATCCTATGCCGATTTTTTAGAAGAAGCTGTCTTTCATCCATTGAATCTAAAAAGAACTATCGTTTATGATACTACAAAACCAACCATTACCAACAGGGCGATCGGTTACAACAAAGACAAAGGACTTGATGATTATTCGATTCTGACCACTGGCGACGGAAGTATTTTTTCAACTACAAAAGATTTGTTTGCTTGGGAAGAGGCGCTTTATAGCCAAAAACTGCTGAGTAAAAAGGAAATGAAAAATGCTTATCAGCCAGCAAAACTAAATGACGGAAGCATTTCAAATTATGGTTTCGGATGGAACATACAAGAAAAAGAAGGGCATACAATAGTTAGCCACACTGGTGGATTAAACGGCTATAGAGCCTGCATTTGGAGAAACCTTCATGATAAAACAGTGATCATTGTGTTGACAAACCAAGGCGATGCTTTTCCGCTACAGCAGTTTATGCAAGAAATTGAAAACGAGTTATAACCGTGCATATTTCAATTTCATAATCTTTTGAAGGAATCATATAACACAAAAAATCCACTAGCTTGCTAAATTTGATTTTCTTTCAATAAGGAACGTTTATGGAAGATAGTAAAGAAAATCAAAAAAACACTGTGAAGACAGACAACGGCAAAGCTTCCGGTGAAAAATATATTCATGTTTCTGAGATTCCTATGCAAAAATTGGATGATGATAAGGATTTCCGAGACAGCCTAAAAAATAAGCGCGACAGCGCAATTGATCCTAAACCAAAAGAATCACAGCCAGAGACTGGAAAGGACAATGAAACTATGGGAATACCATAAACAAATTTGAGTTTAGTTATGAGGCGGAAGGTAATACTTCCGCCTTTTTTGTTACAGCCACTTTTTTCTCCTGAACCAGATAAAAATAATTACCGAAACAATGACCATGGCCAATAATGCAAGCGGGTATCCTAACCTTTCATCAAGCTCAGGCATAAACTTAAAATTCATCCCATAAATACCTGCAATAAAAGTCAAGGGCATAAAAAAGACAGAAAAAATAGTCAGTATTTTCATCACGTCGTTTGTTTTTCGGGCAGATAAAGAAAGGTAGATATTTAATAGATTATTTGCGTCATCCTGCACCTGTCCGTAAAGCGTAAGCAGCTTGATATGCAAGTCTCGGACATCCTGTAATGCCGGAAGATCCTTCTCTTCTACTTTCACCGAATTTACGACTTCATTTGTCAACAGCAGCAATTTCTTGCAGAGTCCCGCTTTTCTTTTAAGGTAATACATCCCTTCAATCATGTCGGCAGGAATATTTTTTTTGAGAAATACTTTCGATTCATAGTAATCTATCTTCTCCGAAAGCCGTATTGCGGGCACTTCGTACGAATGCAAAGTTTCCCAAATAATCTTTACTGCCATGCCACCGGTCGTTTTTAGCTTGCCCGTATCCATACAGGTCTTGCGTATTTCTTCCATGATCGGCTGGGCAGATCGGTGAATCGTGATGATAAAATTAGAATTATAAAAAACGGCAATTTTGCTACTAAGCTCTCGGATTGTCTGCTCGTGTTCATGAGAATGCTGCAAAATCCTGACGATAAAAAAGTGCGTATTGTTATGCTCTTCATATTTAGGAAGATGGTCTGGATCAAGGCTGTCCATCAAAGTATAAGGATTTAAATCATATATTTCGCTGACTTTTTCGAGCTCTTCTTTTGTTGGATTTGTAATATCGGTCCAGACAATATCCGTATCTGAAAATTTGCAGGTTTCTACAGCCATAGCCTTATTTTTTTAATTATCTCAAATTTAAGGTAATATTTGGGAACATATTCTGAAAGAATAGCAAAATTTTTGCATTCTTCTGTCTCTGACTTTAAGATTTTCTTAACTTTGTTGTACCCTCTAACTCTGACATTACTATGCCGGCATCCAAAAACTATTCTGCTATCGAAAAAATCATAGCATCGGCACACGAGCCTATGCTTTTGCTTGATAAGGCGTTAAAAGTAGTATATTCCAATGTTGCGTTCAATAACAAATTCAGCTTGTCAGAGCCTGATAGCGACGGGAGAAGGTCTTTTCTGGAAATAAGACATGACGCTTTTGATATTCCTACTCTGTCCAAGCTTCTTTTAGAAACTCTGGAAACAAAAGGAACTATCCAAAATTACGAACTCCGTTATGCCAAAAATTCAGAGAACAGCAAATTACTGCTGAATATCGATTCCATCGAATTGCCAGAAGAAACATTCCTTCTTTTAGCCGTGAATGATATCAGCAGCGAGGCCGAACAACTGCAGTCGTTTCTCCAATCCGTGCTAAATTCTACAAACTATGGAATTGCAAGCTATGAAGCCGTATATCAAAAAGACGGCACGATTGGCGACTTCAAGATTTCGTATACGAATCCAGAAGTACCCAGAAACTTCGGACTTGAGCCGGGGCAAGTAATTGGAAAGACATGCCGGGAAGTCTACCCTGGAATCTTTGAAAACGGAATCTTTGAAAGAATGGCCGCTTGTATGGAAACAGGAATTCCTGATAGTTACGAAATTTCTGTTGAGCATAACAATACTACCATATGGTTCAATGCCACTATCGAAAAAGTAGGCAATTCTGTTGCCGTAACCTCAAAAAATATAACTCAGGAAAAAACTGCTGCCCTAGAAATCGAAGCCATTAATACGCTTCTTTTAAATAAGAACAAGGAGCTCGAACAGCAACTACTTACTGAATTTTCGGAAAGCTTTTACTCTTATGGAAGCGGTCAGGATTTTTTCAACTCACTGCTGCTTGAAATAGCGGCTAAGACAAAGATGGACTATGTGCTTCTTGGCGAAGTCATTACAGAAGAATCGGGAGAAGAGTGTATCAAAAGCGTTTCCGTAATAGCTTTTGGAAAGGTTACGGATAATTTCAAATACCTCTTAAAAGGCGGTCCTTGTGAAGAAGTCATTAAAGGAAACAACACGCATTATCCTAACAATAGCCAAAAACTCTTTCCTGATAGCAGGACGCTGGCAGAGCTAAATGCCGAAGGTTATATTGCCCATCCATTAGTCAGTTCATCGGGAAAAATAATCGGCCTAATAGCTGTGCTGCACCAAACCGAGATAAGTGACATATCGTATATCGAATCGCTGTTGAAAGTAGCAGCCAAGAGAAGCGAGATGGAATTTGAGCGCCTCCAGAATGAAAAGCTTTTGGAGATGAAAAACAAAGAACTGGAAAGACAGAATATCGAACTAGCTTCCTTTGCTTATATTTCTTCTCATGACTTGCAAGAGCCGCTCCGTAAAATACAGCTGTTTGCCAGCCGTATCCTCTTTCGTGAAAAGTCTAATTTCAGTGAGTCTTCACTTGGCTATTTCCAAAGCATCACGAATGCGGCGAATCGTATGCAGAACTTAATCGAATCATTGCTCAACTATTCGAGCATGGATGCTTCTGAGATTCATTTAGTTCCTACCGATCTGAATGTCGTAATTGACGAGATAAAAAACAACATGATCGATATTCTCGAGAAAAGGAATGCCCGCATTGAAGTAGCGAAATTGCCTACGCTTCCTGTAATCCCGATCCAGTTTCAGCAGCTTTTGACTAATTTAATTTCTAACGGCATAAAGTACAGCCGAGAAGATATCGATCCTGTCATAAAGATAAATGCTGAAATAGTTTCTTTAGAAGAATTTGCCGGAAAGCAATTCTGGAAAATAAATATTGAAGACAACGGAATCGGATTCCAGCAAGAATACGAAGAAAAAATCTTCGAACTATTTAAAAGGCTACATGGCAAAACCGACTATGAAGGCACTGGAATCGGCCTTGCCATATGCAAAAAGATTGTTCAAAAGCACGACGGGTTTATTCGCGCCATAGGCACGCCTGGAGTCGGGGCACAATTTTTAGTATACCTTCCTGTAAAATAATCAGGCAACAAGATTATTGAACTTTTCTCTATAAGCCGTCGGAGTCATTCCTACATTTTTCTTGAATAGGCTTCGGAATGATTTCAAATCGTTGTAGCCCGACTCAAACATTACTTCCATAACGCTCTGCCTTGAATGTTCTAGCATCTGCTTTGCGGCTTCAATTCTGGTCTTCTGCAGGTATTCAATCGGCGTAATGCCTGTCACCTGCTTGAATCGCCTTACCAAATTTCTCCTACTGGCTGGAACATCCGTAATAATTTCTTCAATTGTATTTGCCTCTCTAAAATTTTTCTTGATGACATCTTGCGCCTGCTTCACCAGATCATCGCCATGGTCTTCGGCTGGAGTAAAAGTCCCGAAATAGGTCTGCTGGTTTCTGTCAAGATCGATAGAAAATATCTTGGCGGTTTTCACAGCCATCTTTCTGCTGCAGAAGTTTTCGATAAGACGCATCATCAAGTGAAAACTATTCGTGGCGCCTCCGCTTGTGTACACCCTATCTTGTTCGGTAACCACGGCATCTACTTTCAGGTCAACCGCCGGAAAGGCATTCGCAAAAGCATATTCTGCATTGATGTGGGTTGTTGCGGGTTTGTTATCCAGCAAGCCTGTAGAAGCCAAAAGAAAAGCGCCCGTGCAGAAACTGGCTATCGAGGCTCCTTTTTCATACTGCTCTCGCAACCAGACAATCCAATGTCCGTTTAAGGTAACGGCTCTCGGAATAATATCCTGCTTGAATGCCGGAATGAGCAAAATATCATATACCGTATCTGAATCCGGCTGCCGCAAGTTATATTCAGAATACGTCTGTGCTACCTCTTCCATATGGAGAAGGCTGATGTCAAAATAAGGCTTAAGATTGTCTTGTAGATAAAATCTATTGACGGTCTCAAAGACGTCTAGCATCGCTGCAACGCTCAAAAGCCTGTGTTCTTGTGTAAGCAAAATACCTAGTTTCATAGCTAATTTTTTAGGAAGAACAAATATAAAATATTTTGTCTTAAATCCCCCCTCATAATGACTTTAACCCACACCTTTTATGCTTATTTTTTGAATTAATTTTATCAAACCTTATAAAAGAAGGAATTTAATTCAATTTTTAATACTAAAAAATATCAATATGAAAATCAAGCCCACAAGTAGCAGGATGTTTTCTTTGCTTGTCTTATACGACATGCAGACGCTTTTTTTCGAGAGAGCCTTAGAGAAAATTTCGGATGAAGATGCACATAAAAGACTAGACACCAAAGCCAACCACATTGCTTGGCTGGCAGGAAGCTTGGTACAGCAACGCTACGAAGTCGCAAACCTATTAGGTTATACAGAAAAGCAACAAGCAGAGAACTTATTTAAGGATGGAAAAGGCATACAAGACAATGTACAATATCCGCCTTTATCGCAATTCTTACAGGACTGGAACAAAATCAGTCCAATATTGCAGGAGCTATTGTCTAAAGTAACTGATGAAAAGCTAGATGAAAAATTTGAAATGATGCCAGGAATGGTAATGTCTCATTACGAACTAATCACTTTCGTTATCTACCGCGAAGCAAACTGCATAGGCCAGATAGCACTATGGAGAAGACTTTTAGGCTATGATGCTTTACGATATGATGATATGTAAACCTTTAAAACAATAGCCATGTTACATAAAAGCAAAGCATTCAGCGGCTTCTCTGTCGATGACAGTAAAAAAGCCAAAAAATTTTATGGCGAGATCTTAGGATTGGAAGTAGAAGAAGATCCAGAAATGGAAGGAATAATAACGCTAAAAATAACGGGCGGCACTTCGATACTAATTTATCAGAAAGAAAATCACGAGCCCGCCACATTTACGATTCTTAATTTTCCAGTGCCTGATATAGAAAAAGCAGTGAATGAACTTTCTAAAAAAGGCATACAATTCGAACACTATGTTGTTGACGGCACGCCAACCGATGAAAAGGGAATCTTTAGAGGCGGCGGTCCGTTGATTGCTTGGTTCAAAGACCCTGCCGGAAATATACTTTCAGTACTAGAAGAATAAAACAATTTCAATCAATTACGAACAATTAAATTAAATCAAAATGGCAACGATTAACACGTATTTAAATTTTAATGGCAACACAGAAGATGCCTTTAATTTCTACAAGGCAGCTTTTGGCGGCGACTTCGCAGTAATAATGAGATTTGGAGATACTCCTGGATGCGAAGAAATGCCTGAGACAGATAAAAACAAAATCATGCATATCGCCCTTCCAATTGGTGGTAATATGCTTATGGGAACGGATGTCCCAGAAACGATGGAACAAGTCAAAAACGGAACCAGTATGTCCATTTCAATCAATACCGACTCTGAACAGCAGACGAGAGACTTGTTTGCAAAACTTTCTGAAGGAGGCAAAATCCAAATGCCGCTAGACGATATGTTCTGGGGTGCCTTATATGGTATGTTTACCGACAAATTTGGCATCCAATGGATGATCAATTATGAGTATGAGAAAAAGTAATAAATAAAAAAAAGAGAACTATGGCAACACAAATTTTTGTAAACCTTCCCGTAAAAAACCTGAACAAATCCATTGAATTTTTCACAAAGCTAGGCTATACTTTTAACCTGCAGTTTACCGATGAAAATGCGACCTGCATGATTATCAGCGACACTATTTTCGTAATGCTAGTAACCGAGCCTTTTTTCTTGAATTTCACCAAAAAAGAAATCTGTGATACTTCTAAATATACAGAATCTATCATCTGCCTTTCTGCAGAAAGCCGCGAAGCTGTAGACAATATGGTGAAGAAAGCAATAGCAGCAGGCGGTTCTGCACCAAATGACAAGCAGGATCATGGCTGGATGTACGGCCACGGTTTCCAAGACCTAGACGGCCATCTTTGGGAAATAGCGTATATGGACGAAAGCGCCATGCCGCAATAAACAACCTATGTAAGACTATTCAGAACACGGCCAAAGGCCGTGTTTTTTTTATTGGAAAAGGCCAAACAGCCTATAAATAACAATAACCGACAAAGCAAACAAAATATAAGCCGCAAAAAGCGGCAGGTAATATTCTTTAAAACGCACTTTAGAAACTACAGAAAACTTAAAAAGAAAATACCAGCAGCCGACAGTCGCAAGGCCAGTAATAATTCCAAAAATAAGACCGCTAAACCAAGTAGGATCAATATCCGTATGCGTCCAAATATAATGATAGCACAAGACGATAAAAAGTCCGGATAGATAGCGGAAACCTTGTTCCCAAACTTTCTTGCGCTCAAGAGTAACATTGCTTCCTATCCTTGACAAAATAAGGCTTAACACCAAAGGTTCTTTAAAAATTTGGCCGAACCGTTCCGAAACATACTGGCTGAATAATAATGTGATGCGTGTAGCCACAAAAGCAGCAACGCAGATTTTTAAAAGTTCCATTTGAAATAATTTAGTAAAGTTTGTTATGATCTGTTTACAATTTTTATATAAAACTTAAGGATAATTATATAATCGATTTTAGGTTTTGCAATCGTAACTTTGGATTAATAAGAATTGGAAAATCTATTAAATAGCCGATAATAAAAATCATCTAAAATTTCAATTCAAGAACTCTTGATTTGTATTTATTTTTTGAGGTTTATTATTTGTTTTGGAATCCCCATCATTTTCATGATGGGGATTTTTATTAAAAAGATGTTGGAAGCAAATCGTAAGGTTGCTGGTTCTCAATATAGTCTTTAAACCTTTTGATATCCTTCTCAATCATATTCTCAAAAATAGGATTCAATACCTTGGCTGCCGTCTCTCCTATTTTTCCAAGCGGAACCTGATACGAAATCATGACTTGCATTTTTGTGCCTGATTTTCCATTATCATAGAATTGGACTTTCCCTATATTGTGGATAATAGAATCCGAAAACGAGCGCCAGCTAATTTCCCTATTTTCTTCATCTTTAATAATAGCGGCCTTCCATGCAAGATGCCCAATATTTCCCGGAATCTTTACTTTCCATTCCGAAGTTTCTTCATCTAAGAGTACTACGCTTTCAAGATGCTCCATAAATAGAGGCAGGTTTTCTAAATCGCGCCAAAACGGATACACCTGACAAACGGGCCTATCAATATTCATCTGGATCTTGATGTTGATAATCGGAGTCTTTTCGACTTTTGCTTTAGTTTTTAAGGTATCGTAGCCAGGACAGTATCCCGTGGCTCCCCTAAAAATCATAAATCCTGCCAATAGAACTCCAGGCATGCTTTTGGGTTTTTTCGCAATGGCATCGTAAAGCAAGACAGAACCTGACAAAACAGAAACAACTCTTTCGGTTGTTCCCATATTCGTTTCCAAATTAGATAAGCGAGAAAGTATTTCCTGTGGTTTCATTTTCAATAATTTATACTTCTTTCCACATAAATTTAGAGCTAATAATTCAATTTATGTTTATTTCCCATCAGCATTTAACCAAGTTTTAACGTACTATTTTCTTTAATAGCGCTACACTTCTCCGTTTTTAGAATTTTAGCGGTTAATTTCTTAAATAATTAACATTTATTAACATAAATTAAAAATTATATAAATTTTATTAGCAATAGTATAAATAATTAACAATACAAAATCATCAAATTTGTAAAAACTGTTACAATTAACCAATCTTAAAAACACATGTTATGAAAAAAGGAAAATTTTTAGCTCTAGCAATTTTAGCTATCAGCTTAGGAGCTTGCTCAAGTGATGATGATTCAAACAACAACAATTCGGGCGCTATCGCTGGAACGTATGATTTGACAGAGTTCAACACAGGAGCAGCAACAGATTTTAACGAAGACGGAACAGAATCCATAAACCAGATGGATGAAAGCAACTGTTATGACGACAGAAAAATCAGTTTTAATTCGGACAATACGTTTACGTATGAAATCGATTATATCCTGATCGATACTAATACCGGAGTAGCTGTATGTGCACAAAACGACGTAACAGGAACATGGACAGCGAGTAACAATACCATAACTGTTACTTATGAGCAAGAAGATGGTACAGACGTGACCTTAAATTTTGCCAGATCCAACAACGGCAACACCTTGACTCAAACCACTGTCTTGACAACGTATCCTGACCGCGATGGCGATGGAGTTCCGTTCAATAGAGCCGGTAGTGTCGAACTAGTATTTGATAAACGATAATACTCCAAAAAACTTAGAGCTGCTTCCATTACGGAAGCAGTTCTTTTTTAAATTTAAGCCAAATTATAGGCCGTATTAAAAAAACATTTATACATTTGCCACAATAATCATTCACATGAACTGCATTTTAAACAATACTTGGTGGTGGAATAACTTACGTCGAACTTCGTGAGCGAATCCTGCTATCTGTATTTTTTAAATCCAAATATTTAAGGCTTGTCATCACGACAAGCCTTTTTTTATTCCCAAAACTGAACGCATGAAAATGTATAAATTACACTCAAAACACAAGCAAATCCTGGCTGATACCATAACGCCAGTAAGCGTTTATCTAAAAATAAGAGATAAATTTCCGAACAGCCTTTTATTAGAAAGCAGCGATTACCACGGCGGTGACAATAGCTTTTCATATATCTGCTGCAATCCTATTGCGGCTATAAAAATAGCAGGCAATAAGATCCTTAAGACGTATCCCGACGGAAGCTCTCACGAAATAGAAATCGAGAACACAACCGAAGTTGCTCAGGCCATCCAAGAATTTGCTTCACAGTTTGAAGAAGAAAAAAACAACTTCAAGTTCATCAATAGCGGCTTGTTCGGCTATATCGGATACGATGCCGTGCGTTATTTCGAAAAGATTACGATCAGTCCAAAGCCAGATAGTCAGGAAATCACAGATATCTATTATGCCGTCTACCAAAATATCATCGCTATCAATCATTACAAAAATGAAGCTTATATCTTTTGCCACAGTCTGGACGGCAAGGACAATATTGCCGAAATCGAACAGCTGCTGTTGGCCAAGAATTTTGCTTCTTATTCTTTTTCCAAGCAAGGAAAACCCTTTTCAAACCTGACCGACAATGCGTTTAAGGAAAACGTAGCCTTGGCAAAAAAACACTGCCATCGCGGTGATGTATTTCAACTTGTGTTATCACGACGCTTTACGCAAAATTTCAAAGGCGACGAGTTTAATGTCTATAGAGCTTTGCGAAACATCAATCCTTCACCCTATCTCTTCTTTTTTGACTATGGCAATTTCAAAATCTTTGGCTCGTCGCCAGAAGCACAATTAATCGTCAAAAACCGCAAGGCCGAAATCCATCCCATTGCGGGAACTTTCAAAAGAACCGGAAATGATGAGCAAGATGCCGTCCTAGCCAAAAAACTTTCCGAAGACAAAAAAGAAAACAGCGAACATGTCATGCTTGTCGATCTTGCCCGAAATGACTTGAGCCGAAATTGCCACAGCGTTCAAGTGGAAAAGTACAAGGAAGTACAATTCTTCTCCCACGTCATCCATCTCGTTTCAAAAGTAACCGGAACAGTAAAAGAAAAATCAAGCACCATGAGTTTGGTAGCTAGCACTTTTCCTGCCGGTACCTTAAGCGGCGCTCCAAAGCACAAAGCACTGCAACTTATTGAGAAAATTGAAAAAACGAACCGCGGATTTTACGGCGGAGCCATTGGATTTATGGATTTCCAAGGCAATTTTAACCATGCCATCATGATACGCACTTTCTTGAGCAAAGACCATCAGCTCCATTATCAAGCAGGAGCCGGAATCGTAGAAAGTTCCGACGAAGAAAGCGAAATGCAAGAAGTATATAACAAATTGGGAGCGCTGACGAAAGCATTGGATCTGGCCGAAAACATCTAAAAATCAATAAAATGAAAATAGTTATCATCGACAATTACGACAGTTTTACCTACAACCTTGTCCATTATCTAGAAGAATTATCCGGAGAAGTAACCGTGCTCCGAAATGACGAATTCGAAATCGAAGAACTGCAAGCCTTTGATAAAATCTTACTGTCTCCGGGCCCTGGAATTCCAGACGAAGCAGGTCTCCTAAAACAAGTCATCAGCCACTATTCCAAGACCAAAAGTATATTGGGAATCTGTCTTGGACAGCAAGCCATTGGAGAAGTTTATGGTGGTAGCTTAATTAACTTAGATAAAGTTTTTCATGGCATTTCATCTAAAGTAAAAATTTCAGTAAAAGACGAGACACTTTTCGATACAATTCCAGAAGAATTTGAAGTCGGTCGCTACCATTCTTGGGTCATTTCAGCAGAAAATTTTCCCTATGAATTAGAAATAACGTCTACTGATGAAAACGGACAAATCATGTCATTAAGACATCGAAAATTCGATATAAAAGGCGTACAGTTTCATCCCGAAAGCGTCCTGACGCCACATGGAAAAACAATCCTAAAAAATTGGCTCGACAGTTAAAAAGCAACAACTAGTCCATGTCAATTTAAAAATAGAAACAATGAAAATTATACTCAACAGGCTCATAAGCCACGAAACCCTATCCAAAGAAGAAGCCAAATCTGTGCTGGTAGCCATTTCTTCGGGACACTACAATCCGAGCCAGATTTCGGCTTTCCTAACCGTATTTATGATGCGAAGCATTACCATAGAAGAATTATCCGGTTTTAGAAAAGCGCTATTAGAACTCTGCATTCCGATTGATTTTTCCGATTATAATACGGTTGATTTATGCGGCACAGGCGGCGACGGAAAAGACACCTTCAACATCTCTACCCTAGCTTCTTTTGTAACGGCAGGTGCGGGAATTAAAGTCGCAAAGCACGGAAATTATGGTGTTTCCTCAATTTCAGGTTCCAGCAACGTGATGGAAAATCTCGGCATAAAATTCAGTAACGATGCTGTTTTTTTAAGACGATGCCTCGAAGAAGCAAATATTTCCATCCTTCATGCCCCGCTCTTCCATCCCGCTATGAAAAATGTAGGCCCGATTCGCAGGGAACTAGGTGTCAAGACTTTTTTCAACATGCTCGGCCCTATGGTAAATCCGTCATTTCCGAAAAATCAGACCGTCGGCGTGTTTAGCTTAGAACTGGCTCGGATGTATGCCTATTTATACCAAAATACCGACGTAAACTATACCATCCTGCATTCCCTAGAAGGCTACGACGAAATTTCGTTGACGGGCGATGCAAAAATCATCGGCAAGACTTCCGAAACCATTATCGGTCCCAAAAATTTCAGCCTGCACGCCCTGAATCCTGACGCTATAAAAGGAGGTGCTACTGTCGAAGCAGCAGCACAGCTGTTCCATGATATTATTTCCGGAAATGGAACAGAAGCCCAAAATCAAGTCGTCTGTGCCAATGCTGCTGTAGCAATCAGCACTGTAGAAAACAATTCGCTGGCGGAGGCCTATTACAAAGCCGAAGAGAGCCTCAAAAGCGGAAAAGCCTTAGAAAAATTAAAAAAACTGCAACACTTAAGCCGATAGCCATGACTATTTTAGACCAAATAATTACCGACAAAAAGCGCGAAGTCGCCTTAAAGAAAAGCATCATTTCTATCCAACAATTAGAAAGTTCCGATTTATTTGGAAAGCATACGATCTCGCTGTCTGCACACATCAAGAAGTCCGCAGGAATCATTGCGGAGCATAAGCGTCGTTCACCTTCAAAAGCAGTAATAAATAATAGTTTTTCAGTAGGAGAAGTCGCAAAAGGATATGAAAAAGGCGGTGCTTCTGGAATTTCGGTATTAACCGATACCAAATATTTTGGCGGTTCGCTCGAAGACCTCCAATTGGCAAGAGCCTCTGTTTCCCTACCTCTTTTAAGAAAAGAATTTATTGTCGATACCTATCAGATTGTAGAAGCCAAGTCGCACGGAGCCGATGCCATCCTGCTGATAGCAGCTGTATTGACCCGAGAAGAAATCAGGCAGCTTTCGCAATTTGCCCAATCGCTCTCCCTAGAAGTCTTGCTGGAAATTCACAACCATGAAGAACTGGAAAAAGCAATGATGCCCAGCCTTGACCTAATTGGCGTAAACAACAGAAACCTTAACAATTTCGAGACCAGCCTGACCAACAGCTTTGAATTAGCCGCTTCGATTCCAAATGATTTTGTCAAGATATCAGAAAGCGGCATCAATACTCCAGAAGACATCCAAAAGCTCAAGAAATATGGCTTTGAAGGATTCTTGGTCGGCGAAAGCTTTATGAAGACCAACAATCCTGGTCTGGCACTTGAAAAGTTTATTAAAGAAATCAATTCCAAACTATGACAAAGCAAATACAGCTAAAAATATGCGGCATGAAGTTTTCTGAAAACATTCAGGAAATTGGCCTGCTGGCGCCTGATTTTATGGGTTTTATTTTCTATGAAAAATCGCCCCGTTGTTTTGCAACCGAAATACCCAAAATCAATTCTGCCATAAAAAAGACAGGCGTCTTTGTCAATGCTTCATTTACAGAAATTCAAGAAAAAGTGCAAAAGCACGGCCTCGAGTTTATCCAGCTGCACGGCAATGAAACGCCTGAATTTTGCACCACAGTAGAACGCATTTCAGAAGCTAAAGTAATCAACGCATTTGCCCTCGGCAACGATTTTGATTTTAGCATTTTAGAAAAGTACAAAGATTCCTGTTCCTATTTTTTATTTGATACCAAAGGACAGCATTTTGGAGGAAATGGAACCGCTTTCGATTGGAACATCTTAGAAAATTACGCTTTGGAAAAAGACTATTTTTTGAGCGGCGGTATCGGCATAGAAGATATTGAAAAGCTATTCGAATTCTTCCAAAAAGATTATTCCAAAAAGTGTTTCGCGATAGATGTCAACAGCCGATTCGAAACCAGTCCCGGACTAAAAGATGTCGCCAAGCTAAAACAATTTATACAACAACTAAAAGAAAATCATGAACACAAATTATAACGCAGACGAAAAAGGATATTACGGCAGTTTCGGAGGCGCATTTATTCCCGAAATGCTCTACCCAAATGTAGAAGAATTGCGTCGAAACTACCTCGAGATTTCCCAAGAAACCGAATTCAAAAAAGAATTTCACTCACTGCTCAAGCAATATGTGGGCCGGCCGACGCCTTTGTATTTGGCCAAAAGACTGTCCGAAAAATACAATACAAAAATCTACCTCAAGAGAGAAGACCTCTGCCATACCGGAGCTCATAAGATCAACAATACCATCGGGCAGATATTGCTGGCAAAACGATTAGGAAAGCAACGCATTATTGCAGAAACCGGTGCCGGACAGCATGGAGTTGCGACAGCAACGGTCTGCGCCTTGATGGGACTGCAATGCATCGTTTATATGGGCGAAGTCGATATCGAGCGCCAAGCTCCGAATATTGCCCGAATGAAAATGCTAGGAGCCGAAGTCCATCCCGTAAGCTCTGGGTCGAGAACTCTAAAAGATGCCACCAATGAAGCCATCAGGGACTGGATCAGCAATCCCGAAGCCACTTTTTATATTATCGGTTCCGTCGTCGGTCCGCATCCCTATCCTGATATGGTGGCCCGTTTCCAGAGCGTGATTTCCGAAGAAATGCAGTTGCAGCTGATGGAGCAGGAAAACCGTCAAAATCCCGACTATGTCATTGCCTGCGTAGGCGGAGGAAGCAACGCTGCTGGTGCATTTTATCACTTCTTAGAAAATGAAGACGTAAAGCTTATCGCCGCAGAAGCTGCCGGAAAAGGAATCGATTCAGGAGAAAGCGCCGCGACTTCGGCACTCGGAAAAATCGGCATCATTCACGGAAGCAAGACGCTTTTGATGCAGACAAAGGACGGACAAATCACAGAACCCTACTCTATTTCGGCAGGTTTGGATTACCCTGGAATCGGTCCGATGCATGCCCATCTATTTAAAAGCAAGCGCGCCGAATTTCTTTCGATAACCGACGACCAAGCCATGCAAGCCGGTATAGAACTGGCACAGCTAGAAGGCATAATTCCTGCGATTGAAAGCGCCCATGCCTTAGCCGTTTTGGAATGCAAAAAATTCCGTCCCGAAGATATCGTAATTATCAACCTTTCTGGCCGTGGCGATAAAGACCTCAATACCTATATCAACTATTTTAAGCTTTAGAACATGAAACGCATCCAAGATAAACTAAGAGAAGACAAAAAGCTGGTTTCTATCTATTTTACGGCTGGCTTCCCCAATTTAGATGACACAAAGGTCATTATCGAAAATTTAGAGAAATCAGGCGTTGACATGATTGAGATCGGCCTTCCGTTCAGCGATCCTTTAGCCGACGGACCGACAATACAAGCCAGCTCTACCAAAGCATTAAAAAACGGAATGACAACACAGCTGCTTTTCGAGCAATTACAAAACATCCGCCAAACCGTCAAGATTCCGTTATTGATCATGGGCTATTTTAATCCGATATTGCAGTTTGGCGTAGAAAACTTTTGCGAGAAATGCCAAGAAACAGGAATCGACGGATTGATTATCCCCGATCTTCCCTTAGAAGTCTACCTGTCCGACTACAAATTTATTTTTGAAAAATACCAACTTGCGCCTATTTTTCTTATCACGCCACAGACATCTATCGAAAGGATAAGACAAATTGATGAAGCTTCCGATGCCTTTATTTATATGGTCAGCAGTTCGAGCGTTACTGGAAGCAGGACAGCATTTGACGAAAAGCAGCTGGCTTATTTTGAAAAGATTGCTTCCCTGAAGCTCAAGAATCCGCAAATTATAGGTTTTGGAATCAGCAACCGTACCACTTTTAAACAAGCTACACAATTCCAAAAAGGCGCTATAATAGGCAGTCATTTTGTAAACCATCTTGAAAAATACGGCTCTCACGATGCAGAAACATTTATAAGTACCATCATTTGACGCTATCCTATAAATCATTTATGAGTAACACCTTGCTATCTAACCAAACATATAAAAATTAAAATCAATTGTATAAGTAAAAATGCTTGTTCAAGTTGGAACTTTGAGAATAGATCAACTAAAAAATAAGCAATTATGAAAAACTCAAATTCTTCTGCCGCAAAAAATAGCAGCAAAACCTCAGCAAAATCCAGCAATTCTAAAAACAGTCCAAGTGCCTCAAAATCGACAGCAAAAAGCCCGAGTTCCAGTGCAAAAACGGTGAAACCAAAATCAAACGCTGCCGATGGATTAAGAGAATTGTTTATGGAACAACTTAAGGACATCTATTGGGCTGAAAAAGCTCTCACAAAAGCACTTCCGAAAATGGCAAAAAACGCGACTTCCGAAAATCTAAAGGCTGCCATCGAAGATCATTTAGAAGTTACCAAAGAACAAGTTGCCCGACTCGAAGAGGTTTTTGATACGCTCGGCAAAAAAGCCACAGCCAAAAAATGCGATGCCATGGAAGGCCTTATCAAAGAAGGCGAAGGCATTCTAGAAGAAACAGAACCAGGCGCTGTTCGCGATGCCGGAATCATAGCGGCTTCCCAAAAAATTGAACACTATGAAATTGCCAGCTACGGAACACTCTGCGCTTTTGCAAAAACATTAGGCGAAGATGAAGCTGCACGACTTCTGGAAATCACGCTAAACGAAGAAAAAGAAGCTGATGTTACCTTGACCGAAGCCGCCTACAACACGATTAACTTCGATGCAGCCGATGATATAGACGAAACTGAAGAATAACTAAAAAATAATGCTATGAGAACACAATATAACGACTTGAACGAAGAGCTGCTCTGGGGACAGAACAGCCCAAGCCATCCTCTTAATGGAGAACAAATAAGAGGAAACGGCAAACGAGAAATTGACAATCCTGATCTAAACAGAGATCGCAATAATACCTTTGATCAAGACCGAAATTTCGATAATGATGATGAGGAAGAAGAAGACAATGATGATTTTCTAGACGATGGTTTTGATGACGAAGATGATGACGATGACGATTCGCTGACGGATGATGAAGATGCTGACGATGATCCGCAGCAGACAAAACGCGACCAGAAGCGCACAGGATCGGATACTAATCCGGAATAATCTTAAATACAATTCAAAAACGGAGGCTAAAGGTCTCCGTTTTTTATTACTCTTACACGTGAAAGGGATGTTAAAGCCCTATTATTTTTGGCCAAAAAGCAATAAATTTAAGTAGTTGTAAATCAAATCATATGAAAGCAATTTGGAAAGGAGGCATCAGTTTTGGCCTGATCAATATACCCGTTCGCCTATACAGTGGCGCTGTCACGCATCGGATTGACCTGGATATGGTGCGCAAAAAAGACCATTGCGCCATCGAATTTGTCCGCGTCTGCAAAAAAGACGGAAAAGAAGTGCCTTGGGACGAAATTGCCAAAGGCTATAAAAAAGAAAATGGCGACTATGTGGTGCTCGACAAGGCAGACTTTGCCAGAGCCATGCCCGAAAAGACACAAACCATTGATGTTTTTGAATTTGTGCTCGAAAAAGAAATTCCTGCTCAGTACCTTGAAAAGCCTTATATCGTAGAACCAGCCAAAGAAGCCAAAAAGACCTATACCCTGCTTCGAGAGGCTCTAAAGAAATCGGGAAAGGTCGGCCTTGCAAAATTTGTGCTGCGAAACACCGAGCATCTCGGAATCCTTAAGGTCGAAGACAACGCCATCCTGCTCATACAAATTCGTTTTGATCAAGACCTGCGCAGCCCATCCGAAGCAAAAATTCCAGACGACGTAAAAGTTGCCAAAAAAGAACTCGATATGGCATTGAACATTATCGAACAGCTTACCGACAAATTCGAGCCCGAAAAATACAAAGACACCTACAAGGACGAATTGCTGAAAATTATCAGGAAAAAATCAAAAGAAAAAGGCAAGCCCGCAAAAAAAGAAGAACCAGCAGAAAAACCTAAAGCAAAAAAAGAAGCTACAGACGATCTACTGGCACAACTCAAAGCAAGTCTTGAAGCAATAAAAAACTAAGACCATGGCGCTCGAAAAATACAACCAGAAACGAGATTTCTCTAAAACCAAGGAACCCAAAGGAATCAAAAAAGCCTCCAAAGGCGAGCTTACTTTTGTCATTCAAAAGCACGCGGCTTCGCGATTGCATTATGACTTTCGATTAGAAATAGATGGCGTTTTGGTGAGCTGGGCCGTTCCAAAAGGACCTTCCGCCAATCCGTCAGATAAGCGCTTGGCCGTACAGACCGAAGATCACCCGATGGATTATTTTGATTTTGAAGGAACCATTCCCAAAGGAGAATATGGCGGCGGGACCGTGATGGTCTGGGACTACGGAACCTACCGCCCCGAAAACACAGAAACAGCCGTTGCCCAAGACAACAAGACGATGAAAAAACAGCTTGCAGAAGGCTCCATCAAAATCATCTTGAAAGGAAAAAAATTGTCTGGCGCTTGGCATTTGGTCGAAATGAAAGGCAAAGACAACCTGTGGCTGCTGATGAAGTCGAAAGACGAATTTGCGGGCGCTAAAATAAAATTCGATGAAAACTCTGCCGTTTCCGGATTAGATTTTAAAGGAATAGAAAAGAACGGAGCCATGTACAGTTCCGACAAAGGCAAAAAGCTTTCTAAAGCCGAAACCAAAAAAGAAAAAGAGAAAGAAGACAAAGAAGCCGAAAAAGAAAAGCCCAGGCAATCCCTAATCCGTAATGAACAAGCTTTTTCTGCCGAAGACCTACAAGAAGCCACTACGCTAAAAACCTTCCCAGACGACTGGCGTCCGCAGCTGGCGACGCTGGCCGATGAAGCTTTTGACAATGATGACTGGCTTTTCGAAAACAAATTTGACGGCTACCGTGCTTTTGCGCAAATCCAAAAGAATAAAGTAAAGCTTATTTCCCGAAACGGAATTTCTTTCAATACCAAATACGCCGATCTTGTCACGGTCTTAGAAAAAATCAATGACGATGTCATTTTAGACGGCGAAGTTGTCGTAGAAGACAGCAAAGGAAAAAGCCATTTCCAGTGGCTGCAGCATTTTGACGAGCACCGAGAAAAAGGCCCCCTAAAATTTTACATCTTTGACATTCTATATTTTAACGGCTATGACCTGAGACAGCTTGAATTGCTACAGCGCAAAAAAATACTGAAAGCCATCCTTCCAAAATTAGACAATATTATTTTTTCATCGCATACCATCGGGCAAGGAAAAGAAACCTTTGCCGCCATCGAAAAATTAGGAGGCGAAGGAATTATTGCCAAAAGAATCACCTCAAAATACCACCAAGACCAGCGCACCAAAGACTGGCTCAAGATAAAAACCACTCAACAGCAAGAAATGGTCATCGGCGGGTTTACCGACCCGCAAGGAAGTCGAAACGGACTAGGCGCCCTGCTTTGCGGTTATTTTGACAAAGGCGATTTTATATATTCCGGAAAAGTCGGAACCGGATTCGACGACAAGACCCTGAAAGAACTCCGTACCAAACTAGAGAAGCTCGAACGCAAGACAAGCCCTTTTAAGACACCGCCCAGATTGCAAGGCACGCATTGGGTCAGGCCCGAACTGGTCGCCCAATTAAAATTTACCGAATGGACCGATGCGGGTAGCATGCGCCATCCGGTATTCCTAGGCTTGCGGAAAGATAAAAAAGCAAGCGAGGTCATAAAAGAAAGCAAGATAGCCGCAGAAACTGCCGTCGAATCGAAAGACAAAACCACAAACAAAAAGGCAATGGAAAAGACAGACAGCAAGGCCGAATTTTCAAATCTCGACAAGATTTTCTGGCCCAAAGAAAAATATACCAAAGGCGATGTGATAGCCTATTATGATACCGTTGCCGACTACATTCTTCCTTACCTGAAAGACCGTCCAGAATCATTAAAACGCACGCCTAACGGAATCACAAAAGACGGCTTTTTCCAAAAAAACGTAGAAGGACAAGTTCCGGATTGGATCAAGACCAAAAAACTAAAATCAAAATCAACAGGCGAAACCATTACCTATCTGCTCTGCCAAGACAAAGACACGCTGCTCTTTTTAGCCAACTGGGGCTGTATCGAAATTAACCCTTGGAGCAGCCGCATCGGCACGCTGAACAATCCCGACTATATCATTTTTGACCTCGATCCGAACGAGGCAGGAATGGACAAGATTATCAAGACCGCTTTGACCTTAAAAGAAATTCTAGACTCCCTAAAAGTGCCCGCCTATATAAAAACATCAGGCGGAAAAGGACTGCACGTCTTTATTCCGGTACTGCCCAAATATACCTACAACCAGACACGTACTTTCTCCCATCTCGTCAGCCAGATGGTACTCAAAAAGCTGCCCGATATCGTCAGCCTCGAAAGAAGTCCGTCAAAAAGAAAAGGAAAAGTCTACCTAGATTTCCTGCAAAACGGAAAAGGAAAAACCATGGCAAGCATCTACTCGCTTCGCCCGAGAGACGGAGCTACCGTCAGCACTCCGCTAGAATGGAACGAAGTGAATGCAAAGCTAGACCTTGGCGCGTTTACCATCAAGACCGTCCCAAAGCGACTTGAAAAAAAAGGCGACTTGTGGAAAGACTTTTTTAAAGACAGCATCGATTTAAAATCCCTGCTAGCTCAAATCTAGAAAGTAGAAAAAGCCTATTCCAAAGTAGAAACGAAAGGTGTATAGCCTGAATTCGCTTATTCTTAAACAGAATGAGCTTATTTTCAAGTTGAAATCGCTTATGTTCATCTGGAAAAGCAATATTTTCACGTTGAACGCGCTTAGTTTTACATAGAAACTACTTATGTTCAAGTGTAAACGAGATATTTTAAAATTAAAAACAATCATTACAAAATTGAAATTATTTATGGTAAACTTGAAAAGGCATATTTCAAACTTAAATACGCTTGTAATAAAGTAAAACAAGCCTATTTCAAACTATAAATCATTTAGATTACATTAAACAAAATTTGTTAGTTTTTTTCTGTCACTTTTAGCAAGTATTTAGCAAAAAACCATTTTTAAATTCCTATATTTAGTCTTATATAAAACCTGCACCATTGAATAAGTACGTAAAGAAAGGGCTTAAAATTACAGCTTGGATCCTAGGTTCCATCCTAGGTTTGCTTTTATTGATTATAATTTTGATCCAGATTCCTTATTTCCAAAATCTTATCAAAGACAAGGCCGTGACGTATCTCGAAGGAAAAATCAAGACGCCTGTTTCTATCGGACACATCGAGATCGGCTTTCCCAAAACAGTAATTATAGAAGACGTTTATTTCGAAAGCCAGCAAGGCGACACGCTTCTGGCAGGAGAAAAATTAAAAGTAGACATCAGCCTTTTCAAATTGCTGAGCAACGAAGTCGAAGTCAATTCCGTTGACCTACAAGGAATTACCACGACTATAAAAAGAGACAAAGACTCAGTCTTTAATTTCGATTATATTATCAAAGCCTTTGCTTCCGAAGAACCCAAAGCAGAAGATTCAGAGCCGATGAAATTCTCCATACGAAAAATAAATCTCGACCGGATCAAAGTCCGTTTCGACGACAAGATTTCCAAAAACGACCTTACCGCCTATCTCAAGCATTTTGATACCAAGATTACCAAATTTGATTTAGACAAGATGGATTTCGAAGTCCCAAAAATCAATCTCGACGGATTCACGGTAATGCTGAAACAAGGCGAAATTGTTCAAGAAGTCGCCCAAAATACCGTTGAAGTAGCCGATGAAGCCGTCCGCAGTCCTGAACTTAATTTAAAATTAGGAGCAATCAACCTCGCCAACATCAACATCGGCTTCGACAATGCCGGAACAAAACTGAATACAGGCCTAAACCTAAAAAAGCTAGTAGTAGAATTCAATTCAATCGACCTCAAGAAGCAATTTATCGACTTGAAAAACTTTGAAATCGACGGTATCAAGGGCGGACTCACGTTTGGAAAGCTTGACAAAAAGATAACCGTTCAAGCGCCCGATTCACTCAAGGCTTCGGGACCAAAGTGGAAAGTAAAATTAGACCAGACGTCCTTAAAAAACATTGCGTTCCGCTTTGACGATGAAAACGCGGCAAGAGCCAAAAAAGGAATCGATTACAAACATCTGAACCTAGAAAACGTAAAACTCCAAGGCGAGAAATTCTACTACAGTGCCGATACCATTTCGGGAAACATCCAAGCCTTCACGATGAACGACCAAAGCGGCGTAGCCATCGAGTCGTTCCGTACCGATTTTTTCTACGGTTCAAAAAGAGCCTCCCTCAAAAAGCTCTATCTAAAAACACCGCAGACTTTAGTCAAAGACGAAATCAATATTACCTATGACAATCTTGCTACAATTGCTGATAACCTTGGCAATCTCGGCATCAAGGCCTCATTAGAAGACAGCCGAATCGGGTTCAAGGACATCCTGCTTTTTGTGCCGAATCTAGAAAATACCAATCCATTCAAGAACAATCCAGAAGCCATACTTTACATCAACAGCGAAGTATCTGGAAAAATCAGCGATCTTGTCATTCCCAACCTCGAAATCAGCGGCATAGGCACGACAGTCATTGCGGCCAGCGGCAGGATTACCGGACTGCCTGATGCCAAAAAAGCATATTTTGACTTAAAAATCAGAGAATTCAAGACTTCTTCAAAAGACATCAACACCTTTGTTCCCGAAGGAACCCTTCCGGCAACGATCCAGCTTCCGGCCCAGCTGTCATTGAACGGCTTTTTCAAAGGAGCGGTCAATAATTTCAATACCGACTTGAACCTCGCCAGCAGTTTCGGAAAGGCAAAAGTAAAAGCCTCTTTTGACCAGAGACGAAAAAATCACGAAAAATACCAAGCCGATGCCACGATCGACAATTTCGATATCGGCAAGCTACTTAAGAATGATTCTCTAGGAAAAGTAAGCCTGAAGGCAAAAGTAAAAGGAACGGGCTTGGATCCAAAAACAGCGAATGCCACAATTGACGGTACTTTAATCAAGGCCGAATTCAACCGCTATGCCTATCGCGATCTACAATTAAAAGGCGCCATCCAAAACGGCAACTTTAATGCCACAGCCGGAATGAATGATGCCAATCTCACCTTTGCCTTAAAAGCCGAAGGAAATTTCAAAGACAAATACCCGTCTGTAAAACTAAAACTGAATACCGACATTGCCGATTTAGAAAAGCTGAACCTCCATGCCGGACCTATGAAGATTCGAGGCGATGTCTATGCCGATATCCCGAGCTCAAATCCAGAATTCTTAAACGGTACCATCAGCATCCACAATATCTTGATTGCCGATGCTAAAGAAACCTATGCCTTAGATTCGATAAAAGTAGAAGCCATTTCAACGGCTGCAAGCGATACCATCAGGCTAAAATCACAGTTCGTAGATGCGCAGCTTGCAGGGAAATTCCAGATTGACCAAGCACCGACAGCATTGGCCAACTCTATTGCAAAATACTACGATACCAATCCGAAAGTACCTAAAAAAGCAACCAAACCGCAGCAGTTTGACCTAAAGATTGGTGTTAAAGACGATCCTATTTTGGTAAAATTAATACCGCAGCTCACCAGCGTTTCGCCTATTGAAATTACCGGAAGATACAACAGCGAAGGCGATAGCATTACCGTAAACGGAAAGATTCCGAAAATAATCTACGGAACCAATACCATCACTAACGGCCAGCTTGATATCGAGACCGATGAAAACGCGCTGATTTACAGCTTGGTTATTGACGATATCAAAAATTCGCAGATCAACCTGCCATACACCAGCATTTCTGGAGAAGTACGAGACAACAAGATCAACTATACCTTGCTGGTAAGAAATAAAAAAGACGAAGACCATTATCTTGTGGCCGGAAGCCTAAAATCTACCGACGGGACGATGCAGGTTTCTCTAGAACCCGACGGACTGATCTTAAACTACGAGCCTTGGGACATTGACAGAGAAAACATCATCCAGTTTGGAGACAAAGGCATCTACGCTTCTAATTTTGAATTAAGCAACGAAGGAAGCTCTATAAAAATCCAGTCGCAATCCGAAGCGCCGAACGCGCCGCTAGATGTCAATTTTAAAGACTTTAAGATCGAAACCATCACGAGCGCCATACAAAAAGACACATTGCTCGCCGGAGGAAGAATAAACGGGAATGTGCTGGTGAAAAACCTTTCTAAAACCGCAACGTTTACAGCCGATATGACTATTGAAGATTTCAGCTTTAAAAAAGATACTATCGGCAATATCAGCGTGAAAGTCAACAACGAGACAGCCAATGTATTAGATGCCCAAGTTGCCATTACGGGCGGCGACGGCAACCAAGTAAATCTGGACGGAACCTACAGAACCGACAACAGTACTTTTGACATGACGCTGGATATCGAAAAACTCAACATGAAAAGCATCCAAGGCTTTACGATGGGCAACTTAGCCGAAAGCACAGGATTCTTGTCTGGAGATTTCAAAATTACTGGAAGTACCAAACAGCCGAGCGTGATTGGAGAACTGCAGTTCAACGAAGTCGGATTCAAGGTAAAACAGCTTGCTTCTAAATTTAAGTCGATAAACGATAAGATTACGTTCACCAGTTCAGGAATTAACTTTGATAATTTTTCAATATCCGATTCAGAAGACAACCTGCTTGTAGTTGACGGACGCGTGCTAACGACCAATTATACCGACTATGGCTTTGACCTTACAGTCAATGCCGACAACTTCAAGGCACTAAACTCTAAAGAAAAAGACAACGACCTTTACTATGGCGATTTGTTCATTGACACCAAACTGAGCGTAAAAGGCGACCTGAACAAGCCTGTCGTTGACGGAACGATCAAAATCAACAAAGACACAGACCTGACCATCGTCCTTCCACAATCCGACCCTTCTATTGCGGATCGTGAAGGCATCGTAGAATTTATCGATCAAGATGCCGTGCAGATCGACCAGCGATTTACCGCACAGACAGACGCCATAACCCAGACACAATTTAAGGGAATGGACGTTTCGGTAAACATAGAAATCGTAAAAGAAGCCGAACTCACGATGATTATCGACAAAGGAAACGGCGACTACCTGAACCTAAAAGGAGAAGCGCAACTGACTGGAGGAATCGACGAATCAGGAAAAACGACGCTTACAGGCAGGTATGAATTTAGCGAAGGAGCTTATGAAATGACGTTCAACCTCCTCAAGAGAAAATTTGACATCAAGGCGGGCAGTTATATCCTTTGGACCGGAGAGCCTACTTCTGCCGATATCAACATTACCGCCGTATATGAAATAGAAACCGCGCCTATTGATTTATTAGATGCCCAGTTGAGTAACGCCTCGCCTGCTGTCCGAAACACCTATAAACAACGTATTCCGTTCCAGACATTATTAAAAATGAATGGCGAGCTGTTGAAGCCCGAGATTAGTTTTGACATCGTATTGCCCGATGGCAATTACAACGTCGCGACAGAAATCATTTCCTCTTCCAAAACAAAACTGGCACAGCTGCGCCAAGAGCCTGGAGAATTAAACAAGCAGGTATTTGCCTTGCTGTTATTGGGTCGTTTTATTGGCGAAAACCCTTTTGCCAGCGAAGCCGGAGGAACTAATGCAGGAGCTATTGCACGACAAAGCGTGAGCAAGATCCTTTCCCAACAGCTAAACAATCTTGCCAGCGATTTGGTACAAGGCGTAGAACTTGATTTTGACCTAGAATCCAGAGAAGATTACACCACCGGCACTAGAGAAGACCGTACCGATCTTAATGTAGGATTATCAAAACGATTGCTTAATGACCGCCTTAAAGTGACCGTAGGAAGCAGTTTCGGTATCGAAGGGCCGCAACAATCCAATGAAGAAACGACCAATATTGCAGGCGATATTTCGGCCGATTACCAATTGACAAAAGACGGCAGGTATATGGTTCGCGCCTACCGAAAAAACCAATACCAAGTCGCCTTGCAAGGACAAGTTGTTGAAACCGGAGTCGCCTTTATCATCACGATGGATTACAACAAATTCCGTGAGCTTTTCCACAGGACCGAAGAAGAAAAGAAAATGATACGCGAAACCAGAAAACGCGAAAAAGAACTAAGAGAAAAACAAAAAGAGAAAGAAAAATTAGCCGAAGAAAAAGAAGAAAAAGAAATTGACAATGACTAATACTGTAAAATATACGCTCTTTTTTGCCCTACTTTTTTTGTATGGCTGCAGCAACTTGAAATACCTTCCAGAAGGCGATGCTTTGTATGTAGGCGGAAAAGTAAAAGTAGAAGACACCCTCCTATCCCGAAAAGAAAGAAAAAATCTTGAAAAAGAACTCGAGCCTTTATTGCGTCCGCTGCCTAACAAGACTTTTTTGGGACTGCGCCCGAAATTATATTTTTACAATATTGCAGGAGAGCCTAAAAAAGACAAAGGATTCCGCTATTGGCTTCGCAATAAGGTCGGAGAGCCGCCGGTGCTGTTCAGCAAGGTTGATTTAGAATACAACGAAAGTATTCTTCAAAATTATGCTGAAAATAATGGCTATTTCAAGGTAAGAACCGAGTCCGATTCGACCGGAAGAAGCCGTAACCGAAAAGTAACTGCAGAGTATATTGTCCGTCCGGGCAAACAGTACAAGATAAAAAGCGTTACGTTTCCTTCTGATTCTTCCGAACTGTCAAAAAATATCGCCCGACTCCAACGCAGGAGCCGCTTAAAAGTCGGCAATGCCTACAGCCTAGAGGTCATCAAGGAAGAACGAGAGCGTATCGACACCCGACTCAAAGAAAAAGGCTATTATTTCTTCAATCCCGATTTTATCTTGGTGCAAGTGGACAGTACCGTTGGCAAGCAAGAAGTCGACCTGATTGTCAAAGTAAAAAACGAGACTCCAGAACGTGCTAAAAAAGTCTATACGATCAACGAAACCTATATCTATCCAAACTATTCGATAACAACAGACAGCATCAGCAACGACAAGTCTTTTGCTGAAAAATATAAAGACCTTACCATCATTGACACCGTCAAGACCTTCAATCCTCGAATTTACGACAGGACATTGTATTTCAAAAAAGGCGATGTGTATAACCGCACTGACCATAATCTTTCTCTGAACCGCTTGGTCAATTTGGGAACTTTTAAGTTTGTAAAAAACGAATTCCGCGTTTCCGATTCTGTCGAAAAGGCGCTGGATGCTTATTACTACCTGACGCCGCTTCCAAAAAAATCCATCCGAGTAGAAGTGTTAGGAAAGACAAACTCTGCCAATTATACCGGAACCGAACTAAATGTCAACTGGCTGAACCGAAATACATTTAAAGGCGCCGAATTGCTTACGATTACAGGCTTTGGCGGTATGGAAGTGCAAGTTTCTGGGCAAAACAAAGGCTATAATGTGTTCCGCTTTGGAGGCGAGGCAAGTATTGTCTGGCCGCGTTTTATTGCTCCGTTCCAGCTAAAATCCGGTAGCGGCTTCGTGCCTAAAACCAGAGCCTTGATCGGTTACGAACATCAAGAAAGACAGCGTCTTTATACCCTGAATACTTTTAAAGGTTCTTTTGGCTATTTATGGAAAGAAAATGCCCGAAAAGAACATCAATTAAACCTGACGGAAATCACCTATGTAAGTTCCGGAAATGTTTCTGCCGAGTACCAAGCACAAATTGACGGAACCGATGAAACACCCGGAAATCCGTCATTGCAACGCGTCATCGACAAACAGCTGATTTTTGGTCCGACCTATTCCTATACGTATACGAACACGATGCGCAGAAGAAGGACAAATACTTTTTACTACAAAGGAAGCATCGATCTTTCTGCCACAGCAACCGGATTGATTATGGGCGGCGATGCAGACAATCCAAAGCAAATTTTAGGAGTGCCTTTTAGCCAGTTCGTAAAATTAGAAAACGAATTCCGCCATTATTTAAAACTCGGAAAAGATTCGCAATTGGCCAGCCGAATTATCGTGGGTGTAGGAATTCCATACGGAAACTCCAAAGAATTGCCTTTTATCAAGCAGTTTTTTATCGGAGGAACCAACAGTATCAGGGCTTTCAGGGCACGTTCGATTGGACCTGGTACTTATAATCCGAATGTAGAAGAAAGTTCTTTCCTGCCGGACCAATCAGGAGATTTGAAACTAGAATTCAATACCGAATACCGCGCCAAGCTATTTAGCATCGTGCATGGTGCTGTTTTTGTCGATGCCGGAAACATATGGCTGATGAATGACAACGAAAATAAGGCCGGAGCGCGATTCTCAAGCAAATTCTTAGACGAGCTTGCAGTAGGTACTGGTGCGGGTCTGCGATTCGATTTGTCGTTTTTAGTACTGCGATTGGACTTGGCTTTTCCTTTGCGTAAGCCTTATCTGCCGGAAGGCGAACGCTGGGTCTTAGATAAAGTACAATTTGGAAGCCCAGAATGGAGAAAAGAAAACTTAGTCTTTAATTTGGCGATTGGCTACCCTTTCTAGGAATTAATTTACCTCCTCATTTCGCTTTTTCTTGCTAACGAGCCTGATTTTTATTTTTCCGTCATCGCCATCAGAAGCCAAAAGATGGAGTACGATGCCTCTATTTCTTCGTTCTTCCAGCTTTTCCTTATCGGTGATGTCTTTGTCGTTTTTAGGATTTCGAAGCGGTACGTCGAGCGCTATGTTCGTGCCTTTTCCGAAAGAATAGACTCCTGCAATATCCATATTCAATACGCTGGAATTGATCTGCATTGGCTCGATGGTTATCTTTTCGCCTTTGATATCAAAGCCACCTTTCAGATTGCTGAACGTGATATTGTCCAAGTCCCGAAAAGGAAACGCAAACTTTCCGGCACTTTTGATCGGCTCAAAACCAATCAAGGCCCCTTTTCTAAGTGTAAATCCGACCGTTCCGTTCATAGAATTCGTTACCAAATTGCCATCGTTTGAGATATTTCCAGAAATAGAGGAATTGGCTGTAAGATAGCCTTTCAGGTTTTTCGACGTTAGGGACTGCATGTCAAAATCATTAAACGCATAGAAGAATTTTTCAATGGCAACATTCGCCACATTTGCCTTCATCGAAAAATGATTCTTTGCTTTCCCCTGCTCTATCGAACCGTTAAGGGTTACTTGTCCGCCGGCATGATTGACTACCGCATTCTGAATTGTAATTCCTGATTCCGACAGCAGGATAGCCGCCTTTGCGTTGGTAGCCGTAAATTTTTTATAATAAAACTTATCGACTTGAACCGTTAAGGCGACGTTGCTTTTCTCGAAAAGAAAATTCAGTTTATCATTTACATTGCTCTTTTGGGTTTTCGGAATAGGCTGTCTTGTTTTACGGCTTCCTAAAAACCCGAGAAATTCGCCCATATACAATTGCGGACTAGTCACTTTCCAGTTGAGTACCAGCTTTTCAGGTTCTGTGTAATAGAGATTCAAGAAGTTTTTGATACTGCCTTCCATATTCACGATGCTCCTGCCGCTTTGTAGTCTTATGTTGCTAATAAACAAATCCTTTTCTGTAAAATTCAAGGCGACGTTGGTGTTTTTGAAGGACAGATTTCTCGGTACATAACGTATGTCACCTTCTTCTATCTTGACCAATCCAGAAACAAATGGCTTGGTAATTTCAAAATCAACAATATCAGCTTTGAAGTGAAATTCTACATCAGCAGTGCCTTTGGAGAATACCAGCAGCTCCTTGTCAACGGCATTGCCCAGCTTCTCCAACGGAAATTTAGACTTAAAGACGCCCGAGGCAATCGGCTTGCTAAAATCATTGATTATCGCTGAGTCCATCACAAAAGGAATTTCTTTATACTCGCCTTTGAAATCCATCAGTTTTACAACAGAATTCGGGTCGTCAAATCCTTTGCCTTTGACAAATTCATTCGTGAAAACTCCATCAAAACTGCACTTATCGATAATCCCGTCAGGAATGTGGAGTCGGTTGTTATTAATGGCCGCTTTTACTAAAAACAACGGATCGCCAGCCGCATTCAAATCGCCTACGATATCGCAGGTCACATCGATCGGCTTTTCCAAATCGAAGCGGTTGAGCTGTCGGCTGATATTGTTTGAAAGTAAATTAGAAGCATTTTTCCAAAGAATTTTGTCGGCTTCGATACGCAGCGAAAAATCAGAATTGGATTTGCCGATGTTGAACTTTCCGCCAATGTTGAAGGTGTCGTCGCCTATTTCTAAATCGTTAGGTTCAAAGACAATGGTTTCGGCTTTTTCATTATACGTGATATCAAGTTTTCCGTTGAGCTTTTTGTCTTTGATAAAACTGCCGTGCTGGGTATTAAAAGCAAGGCTTTGTGCCGAAGCCTCTAGTTTTACAGCTACTTTCCATCCCTCAGAATCATAATCAAGCCTGCCTTTGAGATCATCAATCGAGAAATTGAAAAGCTTTTTGCCCTTGAGATTGTTTGAAATAAAGGTTACCTTATGCAGTTCAAACGCTTTTATTTCGGCAAAGGAACTGCTTTCGCCAGAGGCTTCTTTTTCTTGTTTTGACTTGAAAATTGCCGAATTGCTATAGCCGTTTTCTGCAACGAACAAATGAATCGTCGCATCGCTGATGTCGATCTTTTTAATTTCTAACGTTCCGCGCAGGAAAGCCAATACGTTGATCGAAATATTAAAGTCTTCGGCTTGCAGCAGCGTATTTTTGTGGGAAGCCCAGAGGCTGTCTTTTAAAACGGCGTTTTTTATTCTTAAGGAAACACGGGGAAATCCCTGCAAGAAAGTAGGTTCCATGCTTTCGGCCGTAAATTTCCCATTGATATTTTCATTGATCTTTTGAGTGATGGAAGCTAAGATTTCTTTTTTATGCGTATTGACATAAAAAGCAAGTCCCATATAAGCAAGGATCGTAAAGAGAAAGACTCCTGACATTATTTTAAGCGAAAGCCTTACCCAACGAGGCAGGCCGCGTAATTTTTGAAGAAATTTAGAGTTCGTAGTCTTTTCTTGCATAGATTGTCATTAGTGTTGGCGGGCAAACAATACCTAAATTTACAATAAAACGTTGGAGATGAGCCTAAATATATTAAAAATAAAAAGCTTCCCGATCGGAAGCTTTTTATTCTTGCTGTCTAGATTGTGCTTAGACAGAAAGTTTTCCTTCTATGCTGTCATCTAATGGCTTCCCTAGTAGAGCTCCTACTGCGGTTTTTAGCATTGCGACCATCTTACCGCTTTTGGTATCCCAATAATAGACATAGTCTGGCTGGATACGGATTACGGTAACATTCGGATCGTCCTTTCCTTTAGAAAACCATGCTTTTGCAATCGGGTTCCATTTGTCTTCGATCGTGGATTTATCTTTGTAGATAAAAGCTTTTCCATAGATATTCAGGTATTCCGAGCTTGAATTTTTTGCAAAAAGCAATTGCACGTTTTCGTCTTGTTTTATTTCGAAGTTCTTATTGCTGTCGGCACCGCTGAGGAACCAAATATTTCCTGCTTCGTCGACTTCCTGAACGCTCATCGGGCGCGTGGAAAATGGACTGTGCGATAAATCGGTACAAAACATGCAGACTCGTATGTCTTCAGCTAGCTTTTTCAGTTTTGAAATCGCGTCTTCGTTGCTGAGGTTTTTAAAATCTCCCATAATATTTAATTTAGTTGGTTATTCTTCTACGTCAATTTTTTCTGAAGTCCAGTCGATAGCACGCTCCAAATCGTTTTTATGAAAAACTTTGAATTCACCTGGCATAATCTTGCTAAAAAAAGAAGTGAATTTGTCAACCATTTCCGAATCGGAGATAATCGCGGCCCGGTTCCATTTGGTTATATTTTTAATTCCGAGCAAAGCATCTTGAATCCAAGCTCCGAAAGTAAAATCGGCTGGAGAATTTTCTAAGTAAAGTAAATAGTTTAGCTTGCCTGTCTTTTGGACAAGCTCCGAAACCTTTGTATTTACAAGCTTAAAATCGTCTTGGGTGACTTCGCCGCTAGAACGAAAACCGACCATATTGTCAGGCAAATTGTGAATCTGTTCTATCATAACATTGAGTATTTTGGTTGGTTCATACTCAAATTTACGCCTTATAAAATGGGCACTATGTTATTGATATCATAATGTTTACACAATAAAACCCTAAATAGTTATAGCTTTTTTTCCATGATGTAGTCTTCCATTAAATAGCCATTCCCAATATCAATGTCTTCATCTCCTATTTTTTCGAATCCGAGCTTTATATAGAACTGGAAGGCATTGTTATGACGGTTTACGTTTAAAGAAAGAGCAGTATTTTGATTGGCTACAGCCTTATCGGCTATGAAATCAATAAGCTTCTTTCCTATTCCTTTGCCCTGGGTTTCAGGCAGGATGTAGATCTTATGAATTTTGGTCTTGGGTTCTTCATTATAATTCAACTCATAGGAAGCGAATCCTAATGGAATTCCGTCTTGTTCTGCCAAAATAAAATGATGTTTTTTTACAGTGGCTTGGCTTTCCAACGCACTGATATCATACATCATGGCAAACATATAGTCGATTTGTTCGGAAGAAAGAATAGGACCGTAAGTTATTGGCCAAGTTTTTCCAGCAATATCCCTTATTGCTTGGTAGTTAGTGGTATTCGTTATAGAAATCATTTTTAATATTTATGCTTTACGTAAGGTATTGATGGCTTCCACCCATTCGGTTTTTTGGCAGATTTGGCAGCTGGCTTTTCCTGCTTTTACTTTTTGCGTATGGGCACAGAACGTGCAGGAAAACAGACCGTCTTTGGGTATGGCCACATTCTTTTGGTTGAATAACTGCGGCAAGATAGGCAATCCGTATTTTACATCCTTATCATCATAGAAAAAAACGCTGACTTCACCGGAAGTTTCGAGATAGGCATTTTTCACTTGTCCGAGATGCTCTATAGAACGCAGGCGTAATTCCGAAAAGAACTCGTCTTGTGCCAAGCCTTCTCTTTCAAAGCTGGAAATGGAGAATTTTCCCTCTTCGATAAGGCACTCTGTTTTTCCTTCAACCAGATTTTCAAACCATTGGAATTTTCCGATCAGCATCGTTACAAAACGATACATCGAAATAATGACAATAAAAACGGTGATAGCCGGAATGAGCCCAACATCTTCATAAAACATAGGATCTCCCGCGGCGGAGCCTAGAGCGATAATGATGACGGTTTCAAAAATAGAAAGCTGCTTTACGCCTCTTTTTCCGGTAAAGCGCAAAGTAATCAGCAGGACGATGAACATTACGACAGACCTGAAAACTACTTCGAAAAGAAATTCAAGCGGGTGGTTGTTAATGAGGACTCTTTCCCATTCAAAAATATCGTGCATTTTAGGGTGTTTATTTTTTATTGAATTTACTAATTAAAACATAGTTATAGTGAAGATTTAAGAGAAATTTAATATTGTTTTAGAATAACAAAATTGAATTATATCGTAACTTTATAATCCGAATTATATTTGGATGTTGCTTTTTACTTTATTCCATAGCGAAAACAAGTTGCAACTATAATAAACCAAATAGATTTTGAAATAACACGAATTGCAATCACGTTAATTTAGAGTAGCTTGTAATTCATGTGCAAGGCTTTAGTACCAGTTGGTGTTGAAGCCTTGCTTTTTTTTGGAATTTTCTTAAATAAATGTAAAAATGTTTTGGATTTTTTATAGTTTTAGCATCCATTAAAAACATACATCCTCCTACCATGGGACACCAAAAACTAAGAGAAGACAAGACCTGCCTTAACTGTAGCTATGTAGTCGAAAATAAATATTGTCCCAATTGCGGACAAGAAAATACTGAGACACGACAATCTTTTCATTATCTGTTTACCCATTTTGTAGAAGACTTGACGCATTATGACGGCAGTTTTTGGAAAACGATAAAGAATCTTTTATTCAAGCCGGGCTACTTAACAAAGGAATATCTAGAAGGCAAAAGGAAAAAATTTGTGCCTCCTGTTAAGCTGTACATTTTTATCAGCTTTGTGACATTTTTGCTTCCCACTCTATTGCCGGATGTTTCCTTTTTTGGCGACACCAAAGAAAAAAAAGAATTTATAAACATAAACGATAAAAAAGACACACTAGCTAAAAAAGAAAATAGAGGCATCAGAATTAAGGATGATGTATTTGTAAAAAGCATCAAGGAACTAGATTCCCTAGAAAATATACCTACCGAAAAATTGTCCTACCTTGAATATGGGATGTATAAAAACTTGTTGAAAGTCAAACAAGAAAAAAATCAAAAAGAGTTTATGAAAAAAGTGATTGAGTCCTTTTTCCACACGCTTCCGAAAGTTTTATTTTTATACATGCCGATTTTTGCTTTTTTCCTTTGGCTTTTGCACGACAAAAAAAAGCGGTATTATTTTGATAGCGGTGTGTTTACGCTCCACTACTTTTCATTTCTTTTACTAACGATCACGATTGGCGTACTTTTCGAATGGATTTTGCATCTCTTTCTTTTAGACGACCTTTCAGGCATCTATAATTTTATCTCATTGGGATATTGCTTCTTTTACTTTTTTAGAGCACATAGCAGATTTTTTGGCGAAGAAAAAATTATTTCACGATTAAAGAGCTTCATTTTGTTTTTCATAAATATGTTTTTGATATCCATCTTTTCATTGGCTTTATTTATGTATAGCATATGGCACATCCAATAAAATTATTATATTTATAAAAATTTGAAAATGAAGAAAACGCTTATAACTGGCTTTTTGCTCTCGCTTTTTTTAGTAAGCTGTTCTACAGTAAAACCTACAAAATATATAGATTCGATATCGGCGGCAGATTTGAAAACAAATCTTTATGTAATTGCCAGCGATGAAATGGAAGGCCGCAATACGGGTGAGCCTGGTCAAAAAAAAGCAGGAAAGTATATTATCGACCAATATGAAAAAATGGGCGTTTCTTACCCGAAAGGCGCCACTGACTTTTATCAAAAAGTCCCTTCGGAGTTTATGTCAAAATCCTTCAGTCCGAAATTAAACGATTCAGAAAATATTTGGGCCTTTATTGAAGGCTCTGAAAAGCCAGATGAAATCTTGGTTATTTCTGCCCATTACGACCACGTTGGAATGAAAAACGGCGAAGTTTATAATGGTGCCGATGATGACGGTTCAGGAACAGTAGCTTTGATAGAGATTGCCAAAGCTTTTATGCAGGCTAAAAAAGACGGACACGGTCCGAAACGCTCTATCCTTTTTCTTCATGTAACTGGAGAGGAACATGGCTTACACGGTTCAAGATATTATGCTGAACATCCTTTATTCCCTTTGAAAAATACTATTGCTGATTTGAACATTGACATGATTGGTCGTCGAGATGAGAAACATAAAGATAATGGAAATTACGTGTACCTCATAGGCTCAGACCGCTTGAGTACCGACCTTCATAAGATATCAGAAAAAGCGAATCAAGACTATATTAAACTATTGCTGGATTATAAATACAACGACAGGAACGATCCTGAAAGAATTTATTATCGTTCGGATCACTATAACTTTGCGAAAAACGGAATTCCGTCGCTATTTTATTTCAACGGTGTTCATGCTGATTATCATAAGTCGACAGACACGCCTGATAAGATCGAATACGACCTACTCAAAAAAAGAGCTCAGCTTGTTTTTGTGACAGCTTGGGAATTGGCAAACCGAAAAGAAAGACCTGTTATTGACAGGGATGGCAAATAATAAAAAAGCTCCGAAATCGGAGCTTTTTTATTTTATAAATCTTCTTTTACATCTGCATCGGGAGCATTCTTCTTTACCGATTCAATTCCGTTATCACGTCCAGAAGTCGAAGCATACATCTGGCTCGAGCCAATAATCTGTCCGTTAGTAGCTTTTAGATTGAAGTAAGCCTTTCCGTTTGAAGCCTCCTTTTTTTCAAACTTTGAATCGTCTTGAGAATTTTTTCTCACCGATTCGATACCGTTTGTGCAATTTGCTTTGCTTGAATACCCTTCGCTACTCAAGATAACTTCTCCGTTTCCTGCTTTTAATACAAACTGAAACTCGTCGTTTTTTCTTTTAGAAATCAAGAATGTCCCCATAAAATTTAATTTTTTAAGTTATACTAATTTGGTTCTTATGCAATTCTTAGAAATATATAAGCCAAAATATAACAATTTTATCAAATTTTATAACAAATCTCTATTATTTTTTATTAAAGCAATTACGAATTGAGATTTTCATTCTTTACAATCTGAATTTTTCCAAGTTCGACGCTATCGTCTTGGAGCAGCAATACGCCAAAGACATTAATCGGAATTTCAAATGTTTCTCCGGCAGAATGTTTTATTTCCTCAATAAGGCTTTTAAAATTCAACGGATTTAAAACAATAGAATCACCTTTGTTAATCTTATGATCGAATATATAATCTCTGATTGATTTGAAGGAAAGCGGATTTCCTATGAATATTTGCTGTGACATGATGTTTTTCTTACTAATTTAAAGAATAAAGCCCACAGAAGCAGTTCCTTTAAGTTTTAATTAGCAAAGAATAAGGAATAAAAAAGCCTTGGAAGTTTCCAAGGCTTTAAAATGGGTGGCAGACCGGGTTCGAACCGGCGACCCTCGGCACCACAAACCGATACTCTAACCAGCTGAGCTACAACCACCATTTGTTTAACGAGTGCAAATATACTGCAAAAGTTGATTTCTGCAAACAAAAAAATTAAAAAATTATATCAAATCTCCTAAGCTATTGACAGCCAAATATCTTTCTACGGTAAATCCTTCTGCATATTCTGAGTTAATCAGCCTTCCCAAGTCTTGTGCACGGTAGAGTATGCTGTCTTTAAAGTTCTTTGTCGCTATTGGCGTCGCTGGCTCATTAGAATTCGGATCGTAAAATTGAGATTTGTATTCCATCAAAGAGGCAACTTTCTTATCCATAAAGCCGCTGACATCAACTACAAAGTCTGGCTTCAGGTCTTTCCATTGAATGTAATGGTAGACAAGTTTCGGCCGCCAAGCCGCTTGGCTTATACCATCAATTTCCGTCTCAATCTTAATCAAGCCTGATAAAAAGCAAGAATCAGAAACGAGCTTGCTGCCTTTGCCATGATCGATATGCCTATCATCTACTGCGTTGCAGATTACGATTTCTGGCCTGTATTTTCGAATCATTTTGATGACTTCCATCTGATGTGCTTCATCGTTAGTAAAAAAACCATCGCGCATTCTCAGGTTTTCGCGAATTTCGACACCTAAAACCGAAGCTGCATTTTTAGCTTCTTCGTCACGAATTTCTGCAGTTCCTCGTGTTCCAAGCTCACCTCTTGTAAGATCGACAATCCCCACATTTTTGCCTAATGAGACTTCTTTAGCAATGGTAGCGCCACAGCCCAGTTCGACATCATCTGGATGAGCACCAAAAAAAAGTATATCTAATTTCATGTTCTTTATTTGTTGTTATTCGTAAAAATACGAAGAATAGCGACGCGCTACCCTAGTATGTTTTTCATAGTTAATGATTTGTTCACGGTTTCCAAAAACTCTTTTTCGGGAATGCTGTCTTTGGTGATGCCGCATCCTATAAATAAATTAGCTGTTTTATTTTCCACCTTCATACAACGAAGATTTACAAATAGGTCGGAATCCTGCTCCTGCCCTTTTGCAAAGTCCTTGTTTAATTCCCCTAAAAATCCTGAATAATATTCCCGGTCGTAACCTTCGTTCTTTAGGATAAATTCTTTCGCTTCTTTCTTTGGAAGACCGCATACCGCTGGCGTCGGATGCAGTATTTTTATAATCATACCTAAATCCTCCTGATTCTGCAGACGGGCTTCGATATCCGTTTTTATATGGACAATATTTCCTGCTCTGAAAGTATATGGTTCCGAAATAGTTTGTTCAGCAACATAGCTTTTCAGTCCGTCGAGAATAAACTCAGTGACAAATTGCTGTTCTTCTTGCTCTTTGTTTTCCCATGTAATTTCACCTTCATGATATACCTGCGTTCCTGCCAAGGCAACAGTTTTTATACGATCGTTTGAAACTTTTAGCAACTGTTCTGGCGTAGCGCCCAACCACAATCCTATTTTAGGATGAAAAAAACAATATTTGAAGGCCGCCGGATAGGCCGAAAGTAATTTTTGAAAAAGAAGAAAAATATCAATCTGTTCCAATACAACCGATTCTTTTCGCGATAAGACGACTTTTTTGAAATCGCCTTCGTGAATTGTATCAACGCCTTTCTGTACCAGTTCTTCAAAATTTTCTTTGGCACTTGTATTTGCTTCAGCTAGAAAATTAGCAGTACTTTTATTAGGAGTTAGGGCGTAATTTTCAATATAAGTCTTGGACTCTTTTTCAGGCAGCACTACAAAATCTTTTCCTTCAAAGGGTGCAAAAACAAAACCTATTTCCGTAAAATCTGTTGCAAAATGCAAAGAATCGTCTTTTTGGAAAATCCCGACAGCAACTGTCTCATTCGGTTTCGAATACAGCACAAAAGGAAGCTTGTTTTCGAAATGTTTTTTTGCTTGTTGGTATAAATCAGACATATTATTTGGTTCTTTCCAATACGATATTGGTGATTTTGCAGAGTGAGATCAGCATATCGTTTTCGTCAGTAATCTTAATTTCCCATAGGTGCACCATTCTTCCTTTGTGGATGATTTTTGCCGTTCCGTACACCATTCCGGCACGTTTGCTCTTTACATGGTTGGCAGAAATCTCTATTCCTCTCACTTCGTGAGTTTCTGGATTGATGAACATTAAGGATGCCGCGCTTCCCACGCTTTCTGCCAACGCTACCGAAGCACCGCCATGAAGCAATCCCATTGGCTGGTGGACTCTTGGATTTACTGGCATCTGGGCTTTTAAAAAACCTTCTCCAGCATCAATAAATTCTATTTCTAAAGTCTGCATTAGCGTATTTTCGCACCACTTTTTGCAGTTTTCAAGCATTGTATTTTTATCGAAAGCCATCGTTTTAATTTATTTTTCCAAAATTACGGAAATTAATACGGAACATAAACGTTCGGATTCTATCAGAAAAGTTAAAAAGACTATACTAATTTTAACATTTTTGAGTTTACAAATCAATCATCGTTCAAATTTGCAAATTAACCTATCCAACAAATCAGATTTTTACTATTTTTACCAAAATTCAAACCAATGCGTAATTCATTTTTCTTTCTATTTATAATTGCTGCTATTTCCTTGACTTCTTGTCGAAAAGATTTTGATTTCGAACCAAGCAATGGCAATCTTGGATTTTCAAAAGACACGGTCTATCTGGATACGGTCTTTACCAACATCGGATCCAGCACTTATACTTTGAAAGTGTACAATAGAAGTAATAAAGACATCAACATTCCTACAATCCAACTAGCTAAAGGAATGAATTCAAAATACAGAATGATGGTGGACGGAATGCAAGGGACTGAAGGGAAAATTTTCAATAACGTTGAGCTTTTGGCTAAAGACAGCTTGTTTATTTTTATAGAAACAACTATCGATTACGATGATTTTGCCAATCCAGAAGCAGAATACCTTTATACAGACCAAATCCTATTCGACGCTGGAACAAAACAGCAGAAAGTGGAATTGGTCACGTTAGTCAAAGATGCTGTATTCTTATATCCGACACGCGATAATGAAGGCAATTATGAGCAGATTCCGATTGGAGTTGATGAAGAAGGTAATCCTATTACAGGTCGAGGCTTCTTTTTAGATGATACTGAAAGGCATTGGACTAAAGACAAACCCTATGTCATATATGGCTATGCTGGCGTGCCCGCAAACAAAACGCTTACCATAGATGCCGGAGCGAGAGTACATTTTCACTCTGGTTCAGCATTAATCGCTTATAATGGAAGTTCGATCAAAATAAACGGAAGTCGATCCTTTACCAACCAGCTCGAAAACGAGGTTATTTTTGAAGGCGACAGACTAGAACCTGGTTTTTCTGATTCGCCAGGACAGTGGCTGGCCATTTGGCTGACCAACGGTAGTACTGGACATGAATTTACCAATCTTACTATTAAAAATGCTACCGTGGGGATTTTAGTTTCAGGGAATGCAGGAATCAACAATCCTGTTGCCGATTTGAAGCTGAAAAACGTGCAAATTTATAATTCGTCGAATGCCGGAATACTTGCACAGACAGGACATATACAAGGCGAAAACGTAGTCATCAATTGGGGCGGCTCTTCCAGCTTTATAGGAAGCTATGGCGGAAAATATGATTTCAAGCACTGTACCTTTAACAACAACTGGTCTGGTTCTAGAAAATATGCCGTTGCACTTGATAATTTTATTGATGGAGCAACGCCAGAAACACAACCCTTAGACGCCAGCTTTAAAAACTGTATCATTTTTAGTTCCAACCAATCAGGATTATTGCTGAACAAAAAAGAAGGAAGCGACAATTTCAATACCGTATTTACAAAATGCCAGATCAAACTCAGCACATCAATCAATACGACCAATAACTTGTATTCTTTCGTGAATGATGCTACAAATATTGTTAGAAACGGAAATCCAAATTTCTTGGATATCAATAATAACAAATTAGCAATTGGTGAAGAATCAAGTGCAAATGGTTTTGGAGACCCTACTGTAGCGGCACAAGTTCCAGAAGATATAAAAGGAACAGCAAGAAATCTGACAAGCCCTGATCTTGGAGCCTACGAATCCATCACTTTTGAAGAAGAATAGAAATTCTTAAAAACACCTCCTTAAAATACGATTAAATACATTTTTTTCATAATTTTATACGAATCAAACAAAATCAATACAATTATGAAAACAAACTACATTTATTTAGGAGCACTGCTTTTATGCCTGACAGCTTGCAAGAAGGAAGTCAAGGTAGAAGAAAAAGTAGTGGTTGAAAAGGATTCTGTACCAGCAGAAGTCGTGAAGTCGGAACCAATGGATTCTATTGCCATGCAAAAGGCTTGGGAAGAGTATATGACTCCGAGCGAAATGCACAAAAAAATGGCTGCTGATACAGGAACTTGGGAAGAAGAACTTACTTTCTGGATGGGTCCTGATGATACAAAGCCGCAGAAAAGCACGGCAACAGCCAATACTAAAATGATCTTGAACGGACTCTACCAAGAATCAGTTCATACCGGAAACATGATGGGAATGTCTTTTGAAGGACGCAGTACTCTTGCGTATGACAATGCTGCGAAGCAATATGTCTCTACTTGGATCGATAATATGGGATCGGGAATTATGGTCATGAGAGGAAACTATGACGAAGCTTCAAAAACAGTAAAAATGGAAGGCGAAGTTACCGACCCAATGACTAAAAAAGTCAAAAAAATACGAGAAGTAATCACAGCTATCGATGCCAATACGCAAAAGATGGAAATGTACGATATGTCTCCTGACGGAAAAGAATTCAAGAGCATGGAAATCATGATGAAAAGAAAAAAATAATCCCGAAAACAATACGAGAAAGACTGTCGAAAGGCAGTCTTTTTTATTTTAGTACAATGTTTTTGAACTTTTGACTTTAAGACTTTTGACTTTAGACTTTTTGAACTAAATTTGCATCACAACAACAACTAAAATAAAAACAATGATTCATTTCTTCGGAAACGAAAGCAATACCGTTTTTGCAGTACAGACGCAAAACGAGCTTTCTGCGCAAGACATTTCAAAACTAAACTGGCTTTTTGGCAACACTCATAAAATAGAAAAATCCGTACTTGCGGATTTTTTTGTTGGCCCTCGTGCCGCAATGATTACTCCGTGGAGTACGAATGCTGTTGAGATTACCCAGAATATGGCCATTGAAGGCATCATCAGAATTGAAGAATTTCAAAAAGTAACCGAAGCTTTTTCTGATTTTGACCCAATGCTTTCTCAGAAATATCCTGAATTAAATCAAGACATTTATACCATAAATATTCAACCAGAACCGATCCTTGAAATTGATGATATTGCCGCTTTTAATGCAAAAGAAGGTTTAGCTTTGAGCAAAGAAGAAGTTGAATACTTAGATAATTCATCAAAAAAACTAGGCAGAAAACTAACCGATTCCGAAGTTTTTGGGTTCTCTCAAGTCAATTCAGAACACTGCCGCCACAAGATTTTCAACGGGACTTTCGTCATTGACGGAGAAGAAAAACCTTCTTCCCTATTCAAATTGATCAAGAAGACATCTTCTGAAAATCCAAACGATATTGTTTCAGCTTATAAAGACAATGTGGCTTTTATCAAAGGCCCAAAAGTGCAGCAATTCGCACCAAAATCAGCTGATAAACCCGATTTCTACGAAACAAAAGACTTTGATTCTGTTATTTCACTTAAAGCGGAAACACATAATTTCCCAACAACAGTGGAGCCTTTCAACGGCGCTGCAACGGGTTCTGGTGGAGAAATTCGCGACCGTTTAGCGGGCGGACAAGGTTCGTTGCCATTGGCTGGAACTGCTGTTTATATGACATCCTATTCCCGTTTGGAAGAAAATCGTCCTTGGGAAGAAGCAATGAACGAAAGAAAATGGCTGTATCAAACTCCGATGGATATTTTAATCAAAGCTTCAAATGGAGCTTCTGATTTCGGAAATAAATTCGGACAGCCTTTGATTACAGGTTCAGTTTTGACTTTCGAACACGAAGAAAAAACTACAAATACTAACTCTGACAGGGTTTCAAGCCCTGTCAGAGCCGAGACTTCAAACCCTGCCAGAGTTGAAGACAGAAAATTAGGTTACGACAAAGTAATCATGCTGGCTGGAGGAATTGGCTACGGTAAACAAAGCCAAGCCATCAAGCAAAAACCAAAAGAAGGTGACAAAGTCGTTATTTTAGGTGGAGAAAATTATAGAATCGGAATGGGTGGTGCTGCAGTTTCTTCAGCAGATACAGGCGCTTTCAGTTCTGGAATTGAATTAAATGCAATTCAGCGTTCCAATCCTGAAATGCAAAAACGTGCTGCCAATGCCATCCGTGGATTGGTAGAAAGCGACAACAATCCGATTGTTTCTATTCACGATCACGGTGCTGGCGGACATTTGAACTGTCTTTCAGAATTGGTAGAAGAAACAGGCGGCTTGATTGATTTGGATAAATTACCAGTTGGCGACCCGACGCTTTCTGCCAAAGAAATCATCGGAAACGAATCACAAGAAAGAATGGGATTGGTTATCGGCCAAAAAGATATCGAAACTTTACAAAAAATTGCCGATCGTGAACGCTCACCAATGTACCAAGTTGGGGATGTAACGGGTAACCACCGTTTTACTTTTGAGTCAAAAACTACAGGTGCCAAACCTATGGATTTTGCTTTGGAAGACATGTTCGGAAGTTCTCCAAAAGTCGTGATGTCCGATACTTCTATCGATAGAAAATATAATGATTTAGACTATACTCAAGAAAACTTCAAAAAATATCTTGACCAAGTGTTGCAATTGGAAGCCGTGGCTTGTAAAGACTGGCTGACAAATAAAGTGGATCGTTGTGTGGGCGGAAAAGTAGCCAAACAACAATGTGCAGGACCGTTACAATTACCTTTGAATAATGTGGGCGTAATGGCGCTGGATTATTTAGGAAAAGAAGGGGTTGCCACGACTGTGGGCCACTCACCTATTGCCTCTTTGATTGATCCTGCTGCAGGAAGCCGAACCGCAATTGCTGAAGCATTGTCAAATATTATCTGGGCTCCAATCAAAGACGGCTTGAAAGGCGTTTCGCTTTCTGCCAACTGGATGTGGGCTTGTAAAAATGAAGGCGAAGACGCTCGTTTGTACGAAGCCGTTCAAGGTTGTTCCGATTTTGCTATTGAATTGGGAATCAACATTCCGACAGGAAAAGATTCGCTTTCAATGAAACAGAAATATCCTGATGGAGATGTAATTGCTCCTGGAACTGTAATTATTTCTGCGGGTGGAAACTGTACAGATATTCAAAAGGTGGTAGAACCGGTTTTAAAGAAAAACGGCGGTAACATTTACTATATTAATCTTTCAGAAGACGATTTCAAATTAGGAGGTTCGTCTTTTGCACAGGTTTTGAATAGGATTGGAAACGAAGTTCCTACGATTAAAAATGCAGCGAACTTCAAGACGGCGTTCAACGTAGTTCAAGATTTGATTAAAGCTGATAAAATCCAAGCGGGACACGATATCGGAAGCGGTGGCTTGATTACTACTTTATTAGAAATGTGTTTTGCTGATGTAAATTTGGCCGCTGATTACGACTTGAGTTCCTTACGCGAAAGCGATACTATAAAAGTATTATTTTCAGAAAATATCGGAATTGTTTTTCAAGCGGATGCTTCCGTTGAAACGGTTTTGAATGACAATAATGTAACGTTCTTCAATATCGGAAAAGTAAAAGAAGGCGATACAGTTACCATTAAAAACGGAGATAAAAACCTTTCGGTTAATGTAGCAGAAGCTAGAGATACCTGGTACAAAACTTCGTATTTATTAGACAAAAAACAATCGGGCGAATTAAAAGCGAAGGAACGTTTTGATAATTTCAAAAACCAGCCTTTGCGTTTTGAATTCCCAAGTCACTTTACAGGAAAGAAACCAGAAATTAATTTTTCCAAACCAAGACCAAAAGCGGCGATTATCCGTGAAAAAGGAAGTAATTCAGAGCGAGAAATGGCCAATGCCATGTATCTAGCTGGTTTTGATGTAAAAGACGTCCACATGACTGATTTGATTTCTGGCCGTGAGACTTTAGAAGATATTCAATTTATCGGAGCAGTTGGAGGTTTCTCTAATTCTGATGTTTTGGGCTCTGCAAAAGGTTGGGCTGGTGCCTTTTTATACAACGAAAAGGCAAAAACGGCTTTGGATAATTTCTTCAAAAGAGAAGATACTTTGTCTGTCGGAATTTGCAACGGAGCACAATTGTTTATGGAATTGGAATTGATCAATCCAGAGCATGAAGTTCATGGAAAATTAAGACATAACGATTCTCACAAACACGAAAGTGCATTTACCTCAGTAACCGTTTTACAAAATAATTCTGTGATGCTAAACACTTTGGCAGGAAGCACTTTAGGAGTCTGGATTTCTCATGGAGAAGGAAAATTCGACTTGCCTTACACAGAAGACAAATACAATGTGGTTGGAAAATATGGCTACGAAAATTATCCGGCCAACCCAAATGGTTCTTTCTTTAACATTGCCATGATGTGCGATAAAACAGGAAGACACTTGGCGATGATGCCTCATATCGAGCGTTCGACTTTCCAATGGAACTGGGCGAATTATCTTGAAAGCAGAAATGACGAAGTTTCTCCTTGGCATGAAGCTTTTGTGAATGCGAGAAAATGGGTGGAGAATAAAAAATAGATTATTTTTAACTATTTAAGAAAAGGCTTTCAGAAAACGGAAGCCTTTTCCTATTTTAGCAAGACTTAAACCTTATTATTTATGGAAAGCCCCTATTGTTTAAATTGTCAGGAACCTATTGAGAAGAATTATTGTTCTAACTGTGGTCAAAAAACCGATACACACAGAATCAATTTTAAACATTTTATTTTCCATGACATTTTGCATGGGGTATGGCATTTTGAGAAAGGTATCTTCTTTACGGTTAATGAGGCCTTCACGCGACCGGGAAAAGCTGCTTTGGATTATATTAGCGGAAAACGAATTAAGTATTATAATGTATTCTACCTAACCGTTTTATTGGTCGGACTTAATATTTTTTTAGCAAATTATTACGACCATCTTGAATTAAAATATTATCCTGAACTACACGAAATAAAGCTAAATAAAGACCTTAAATCAGGCGATTTTTTATCCGATTATGCTAAAATATTAATTCTTTCCCTGATTCCTCTTTTTGCATTGACCAGCTTTGTCCTTTTTCGCAGAAAGAAATTAAATCTGAGTGAGCATTTTATACTTTCAGGAATGACTTTTTTAGGCGTAATGCTAATCAGTACATTTAGCATATTTCTTTCCTTTTTAGGCTTTTTAGAAGGTTTCTCAACAGTTGCTTATGTCATTGATAAAATAACTCCAATAGCCTTATTGCTGTATATTAGCTTTGCTTACTACAATGCTTTTCATTTGATGTACACCAAATTAAATATAATCTTGAGAGTAATTGCTTTTGACATTTTATTATTATTAGAAATAGCCCTCTTTATTATTGGTACTTTTTTCATCTTTAAATAAAAAAAATCCTTTCTAAAATTTAGAAAGGATTTTTTTCTATCGTTTCCCTTTCATCATAACAGCACCAACACCTGTCACAATACCTGAAGCCGCAAAAGCAAACATTCCGGAAGCAATCATTTCCTGTCCTGCAAATAATGCATTCTGTGATATTTGATTGTTAAATAAGGCACCGCCGGCTATGCCTGCAATGATTCCGATTACTGATAAAATCGAAAAGTCTCTCCAAGGTTCAGGATCCGGATGTGGAGGCACCGGAAAACGCCACCAGCCTGGAAATTTTGTTCCGCACCATCCCATCGCTAAATAAAATAACATTCCCATAATAGTAAGTTTTAGTTGTTGCCTACTCTTTTGCTTTTCGGCTTACGCATTAATCATAAGCCAAATGTAGACACAGCTATTCACATACATTCAAGGTCATTTCCTGTTTTTTCTAGAGTGAAAATACCGCTTTTTATAGGGTATAAATTAGTATGTTTGTCAAAATTCCATACTTCTTCCCATCATGAGAAACAATAGAATTCTCTACTTTTTACTTTTTATCAGCATAATTGCTTTGGGAATCTTGTCGCGAAAAACGGAGATTATACCCTTAGTTGTAGGCGATATATTGTATTCCATAATGGTTTATTTCTTGATACGATTTTTGTTCCTGAAAACCAAACTGCAAAAAATAGCCTTTGTTTCGTTGCTAGTATGCTATGGCATTGAGACTTTACAGCTTTACCAAGCAGATTGGATTAATGAAATCAGGCATACTATTTTAGGTCGTTTAGTCTTAGGACAAGGCTTTTTATGGAGCGACCTACTTGCTTATACCTTTGGAATAACGATTGCTTTTCTAGGAGACATGTATCTGATTCAGAAAAATAAATCTTAAGCATTTTGTCTGTTCTCAAGCCTAGAAAATCTTAATTTACGAAATGATAAAAACATTGCTGATTTATTAATAATTTCCTATTTTGCAGGGAATTTAATCTTCAATAAAATGGCTTCAATTACTAGACTGTTTGATTTTCCATATCATCAGCAAGAAAAATATAGCATTCCTGATTCATTAGTTACGAAACAAAATGGCGAATGGGTCAAGACATCTACTGATGAATATATTTCAAAAGCCAATGCCATATCGAGGGCGCTTTTGAGAATGGGAATACAGAAAAATGACAAAATTGCTGTCATCTCTTCCAATAACAGAACAGAATGGCACATTATAGATATTGGGATTCTGCAGACCGGAGCGCAAAATGTTCCTATCTACCCGACTATTTCTGAAACAGACTATGAATACATCTTAAACCATTCCGAAGCAAGTTATTGCTTTGTTTCAGACGATGTCGTATTGGGCAAGCTAAATGCGATCAAAAATAATGTTCCGAAATTAAAAGGAATCTATTCTTTTAATCAGATTGAAGGTTGTAAAAATTGGACGGAGCTATTAGACTTAGGAAAAGATACAAGCAATCAAAGTGAAGTAGAAGAACGAAAAAACAACGTAAAACCACTTGAACTTGCTACCATAATTTATACCTCTGGAACAACCGGAAAACCTAAAGGAGTAATGCTTTCGCACAATAATATAGTTTCTAACGTATTAGATTCTGCCAGTAGAATTCCGTTTGAAGCAGGGAAAAGCAAAGCGCTCAGTTTCTTACCTATCTGTCATATTTATGAACGAATGGTAACCTATATCTATCAATATTATGGTGTTGCTATTTATTTTGGAGAATCGATCGAAAAGATTTCTGACAATGTAAAAGAAGTACAGCCAAACGTAATGACCGGCGTTCCGAGGCTTATCGAAAAGGTATATGAAAAAATTATTGCCAAAGGTTCTGAACTGACCGGAATTAAAAAGAAACTGTTCTTCTGGGCGATTTCTGTTGGTTTAAAATACGAACCAGACAATGCAAATGGCTGGTGGTACGGATTTCAATTAATGATTGCTAGAAAACTTATTTTCAGTAAATGGAAAGCCGGATTGGGCGGAAAACTAGATCTAATAGTAAACGGAAGCGCCGCACTACAACCGCGATTGGCACGCGTATTTGCAGCAGCAGAAATCTATGTAATGGAAGGATATGGCTTGACAGAAACATCACCCGTAATATCAGTAAATGATACACGCAATGGAGGCTTCAAGATTGGTACGGCTGGGAAAATCATCGATAATGTAGAAATAAAAATTGCCGAAGATGGAGAAATCTTGTGCAAAGGTCCAAACGTAATGATGGGCTATTATAAAGATGAAAAACTTACCAGCGAAGTTATTGTTGACGGTTATTTTCATACAGGCGATATCGGCCTTATTGATAAAGACGGCTTCCTAAAGATTACCGACAGGAAAAAAGAAATGTTCAAGACATCTGGCGGAAAATATATCGCGCCGCAGCTCATAGAAAACGCCATGAAGCAATCCCGTTTTATTGGCGAAATCATGGTTATTGGCGATGGCGAAAAGATGCCTGGTGCCTTTATCCAGCCTGATTTTGATTTTGTAAAACAATGGGCTTCTAAAAAAGGACTCTCAATCGGAAGCACAAATAAAGAGATTGTTGCCAACGAAGAAGTCAAAAAACGCTTCCAAGAAGAAGTAGACGATATCAACAAAAAATTCGGACACTGGGAAATGATCAAGCGCTTTGAGCTGACTCCAGACGTCTGGTCTATTGATGGCGGAGAGCTCACTCCTACCCTAAAACTGAAACGTAAAAACGTCAAGGAAAAATACCAAGACCTATACGACAAGATTTATAAAGACGCATAAAAGACGAAACCACAAACATAATGTTTGTGGTTTCGTCTTTTTTATACGATACTGTCGCTAATTTTTCTTTATCAATACCCCTTAACAAAACAGCCACAGATTCAATGAATCCATGACTGCTTTTTATTTAAGGAAGATATCTTTCAATTGAGTGATGACGTTGCCGCCGCCAGAAATGGTGATTTCACCGATCCTATCTGCGATTTTCTCGACATATTCCATCTCTTTCAATTTCCACAACATTTCGTTTTCTTCCATCAATTTTGCCGTATTCAGCAAGCTTCTGGTCGAAGCCGTTTCTTCACGCCTCATGATGCTGTTCGCCTGTGCTTTTTTCTCGGCTACCAGCACCTGGTTCATGATTTCCTTCATATCGCCAGGCAAGATAACGTCCCTTATACCTGCATCAGAAACTGCCAAGCCCAAATCCTTGATTTTTGCTTCCACGTTTTCCAAGATTTCTTTGGCAATCGTATCTTTCCTGTTCAACAATTCATCCAATGTCAGGCTTCCGATAAAAGCCCTTAAGGCCAATTGCATTAAAACATACAATTGCTTTTCAAAATCCTTGTTGTCGACTAAAGCCTTGTAGATGTCCGAGACTTGGTACCTCACAAAAAAGTTGATTCTCAAGCCAGCCTTGTCTTTAGTCAGCAATTCTTGTCCTGAGATTTCCAATTGCTGCTGCCTTGCGTCGATAGTCTTCACTTCGACAGAAATGGCATTGTTCCAAAAGTAATAAGCGCCTGCTGTCAATTCCTTAACAAAAGAACCGGTGACAAACAACAATCCTTTTTCATAGCTGGCTACCTGAAAGCGCCTTACATACATTTTCAACTTGGCCGTTTCCAATAAAGCAGTCGGAATCTGTTCGGTAATCTCTGTTTTTGACAAGTCTGCCTTTACGAATTCGTTTTTGACATAGCCTTTCCAGAAAGCATACCTTCCAGTGACCAAGACTTCTTTAAAGATACCGTTCACAAAATACAAGGCAATTTCGGTATCGGCAATCTCAACAACTTCTAGCAACGAAGCCAGGGCTTCGTTCTGCAACAAAAGGTTCAGTTCTACTGGAGCCACAAAGGTTTGTTTCTTTTCAAAAACCATTACCTCTTTGTTTCCGAATACCCATGCTGTGCCTTCTTCCAAGACATCCACTAATTTTCTATTTTCAAATACCAGACCTATTTGGTAGGCATTAATACGTACTTTTCTAATCATTTTTATACTTTTTAAATTCAACATAAATAAGAAAACGAACCTTCTCCATCCTTCTTCAAAAACGGGAGCGCTGGTCGGTCTTTTTTTAATCAGGATCTGTTTCTGTCCATTTCCAAAAGAAATCCAGCAAATGAAATCTTTTGTCAAGCCAGAAAGAAAAACCAATAGTCCAAAAGACGCTTCCATGCTCGCAGGCCCTGTCAAAAGTGCAAGAACCCAGACATTGCATACGGGAATTGCTGATAGAGACAGGCTCCTTCTCTTTGGTGGCATTATTTTTAAGAGCAATGCGACTCTTGCTTACAGATTGATAGTCTGCGAAGGCGACAGCCACTGTCAAACCGAAACGAGCTCGGTGCAGGATTCGAACCTGCGTAACTTCTATTGTTCTATCCAATTGAACTATCTGCCTAATGCAGAGCGGGACTCGAACCCGCAACACATAGAGTGGTGATGGTTATTTGGCAAACCACCCAAGCCTCCAAATCAAGTTGCATAGAAAAACATGATGCTTTTCGGCAAAGTTCTCTACAATGGTGCCATACAGAAACACGCAACAGGACTTGTTTGATATTGTTGTTTCAATGAACTTGTCTTATTCCTCTACAAAGATTTTAAAACCACTGCGCAATTATTCTGCGCAGTGAATTAAATTATAAAAGCCCCATATTTTTCTGGTGCTCTCGGTCTCTCTGTTCGATTGCCCCAAAGGGACTTCCTTTGAAATAGCCTATATTCACGAAGCCGTTTTCTTCTGTTATCAGCGACTCTTTTTTAGTGACTGCTCCAGTATATTTAGAACCATAACTGCCCGTCAGCTTTTTTGTCGCCGGATCCACGTCGCCCCATTCGGGTGTCTTCCCGTTATAGATGGGCTCGACAAAATAAACAATACCCGTCAGTCGCGACTTCATCAAGAAGCGGCCCGTCTCATCCGTATTAGTCAAAAACCTTTTTAAAATGTCTTGTCTCATGATCCTCATTCTTTTTAAATTAAACACTGCGGAACAGATTCGAGTCGAACGAATACCTCTAGTGCTTCAAACTACCGTGCACACCTCATACACCACTGTTCCTTTTCGTACAGGAAGAGAGACTCGAACTCTCAAAAAACAGATCCTAAATCTGCCGCGTATGCCATTCCGCCATTCCTGCATTTTGGTGGAAGTAGTAGGAATCGAACCTACTCCGTACTTAAACAGCAGATTTACAGTCTGCCCCAACCCTCCAACTTTGGCGTACTTCCTTACTTTGTCTGAGAAGCAGGATTCGAACCTGCGGCCTCCCGCGTCCAAGGCGGACAAACAACCTCCGTTATCTTCCCAGTTTTAGGGTGCTTTCGGGAATCGAACCCTGTTCTTCAGAACCACAATCTGAGGTTTTACCAAATAAACTAAAAACACCATTCGCGGCTCATACGGGGATCGAACCCGTTTCTCCCGAGAGACAGTCGGGAAGGTTAGCCAGTAACCCCAATGAGCCAGTTCCTTTCTAGAACTCGTGTGGCCTCGACTGGATTCAAACCAGTAACCTGCTGCTTCGTAGGCAGATGCTCTGTTCTGTTGAGCTACAAGGCCATTGCGGAGAGCAAGAGAATTGAACTCTCATTGCCTTTTGAACAAAACCGATTAGCAGTCGGTTGCAACAAACCCCTATTTGCCTACTCTCCTTTTGGGCATAAAAAAAGCACCTCGTTAAAGGTGCTTCAAATCATAGGGCAGGATATGCTTATCCTATCAGCCTGTAATGTTCATACACCTGTATCTTATAAAATCTGCGATCGAGACTCGGGCTAGCCGGCTGCCCGTTATGTGATCTAAAATAAATAGCCATCGCTTCTGTGTTTTTATATAGTGAATTCATTGTCATCATTTGTAATTCGTAATTTCTAATTCCTAATTCTAAAATTTCTTCGGCAAAGATAAAGTCAAAAAAATCAAACCTCCAAATTATTTTTAAATTTATTTTATTGATAATCAGTTAGTTATACTTATGTTTACGCATAGAAAATCCTGTCCGTTATACAACAGATATCCTTACAATATTCAAATGACTGTCTCTCATTTGGTTAGCTTCCAAGTCTTATTTTCGTTTTTTTATACTAGGCATGAAACATTTTTTCGCTTTTTTTTAAGCCGTATTTGCTACGGCGCTTGTTTTTATATCATTTCTGTTCTTTTTTGCTTTTTATTTCTTCTCTAAAACCGCTCTTGCTCGTTCCCATTCGTTTCCAAATAGGGTGAAAACAAAAAAAGCGCCCCGATGTCGGGACGCTTTTGCTATATAGTTTCAGATTACCAGTTACAAATCCTGCTTGAAATCTTTACGATACCTACCACATCCATGACGTTCCGCCAGAAGTTTTGCTTCATGACGATCGCTTATTGGTCCAAAAGACGGTGCGCTATGTTTGTATGTATTTTTCATTTCGAGGGCAAATGTAGTTGATTTTTTTAGAACCTTAAAAATAGTATCCAAAAATAAATTTGGAATTTAATTTTTTTAATCTATAACTTTGCGCCAGATTTAAAACTTAATTATGTTATTTAACAAAAAACATATCATCTCTTCTAACAGTGCCATTAGAGCAGTGCTTTTTGGTAGCACTAAATTTGTATCTAGATAGTAGCGTATTTCATTATAAAATATGAAAGCCTTTCTATTTAGAGAGGCTTTTTTTGTGCTACCTGCTTTTTGGGAAAATCTATCGGTTATTGAAATCGGTAGCTAAAAAATTAGTACACTTATAAAATATTAAAAAAATGAAAAACATACATAACACCCGCAATATTGGAATCATAGCTCATGTCGATGCTGGAAAAACTACCGTAACAGAAAGAATACTTTATTACACCGGATTGATTCATAAAATTGGAAATGTAGATGAAGGAAATACGACAATGGATAAAGATATTCAGGAAAAAAATAGAGGTATTACTATCTCTTCTGCGGCAATTTCTACGGCTTGGAACTATCAAGAAAACGAGTACCATATCAATCTCATTGATACACCCGGACACGTTGATTTTATCATTGAGGTAGAACGTTCACTGCGCGTTTTAGATGGAGTCGTCGCCTTATTTTGCGCTAGCTCTGGTGTAGAACCCCAAACCGAAAATGTTTGGCTGCAATCAGAAAAACACGGCATTCCAAAAATATGCTTTGTAAACAAGATGGACAGGCAGGGCGCAAACTATGCTGCAGTAGTCGAAGAAATCAAAAACCGACTGCAGGCTGTTCCTTTGCCTTTGCAAATTCCTATCGGAAGTGAAGATGATTTCGTTGGAATCATTGACCTCATAAAACAAAAAGCACTGGTCTGGGATGACGCAAACGGAGAGCTATGGCATGAAGAAAGCATCCCTGCTTCTTTGCTGGAAGAAAGCAACGAGGCTAGATATTACCTGCTGGAAACGCTTGCAGAACATGATGAGGAATTTTTCAATCTCTATACCGATGCCCCTTTTTCTTATTCTGAAGAGGATATAAAAGAGGCCATCCGAAGAGTCACGGTACAGCGATTTGTTGTGCCTGTCCTGTGCGGAGCAGCATATAAGAACAAGGGAGTCCAGCCGCTGCTGGATGCCGTTGCCGCCTATCTGCCTTCTCCAAGAGACCAAGAGATTCTTGAAGGCATAAATGCGAAGACAGGAGAAAAGGTAGTTTTGAAAAGAACAAATAATGAAACCTTTTCTGGATTGGTTTTCAAGGTGGTTACAGACAAGTACATGGGCAAGCTTTCTATGATCCGTATCTATTCAGGCAAGATTGAATCGGGCGACTCTATTCTGAACGTGCGTTCAGGAGAAAAAGCCAGAATAACCCGTGTCTTGCAGATGCAATCAGACAAGACGGTCCAAGTCGACGCAGGAAAAGCAGGCGACATCGTAGCGATAATCGGCATAAAAGATAGTAAGACCGGAGATTCTTTGGCAACAGTCGAGAACCCCGTCATACTAGAATCGATTGCCATTCCTACTCCTGTCATCAGCATTGCCATAGAACCAAAGACTAAGAATGATGAGAAGTCGTTTGGCTTGGTACTCGCCAAAATCCAAGAAGAAGATCCTTCTTTGATTATTGAAAAAGACAACCAGACCGGACAGACATTATTGAGCGGTATGGGCGAGCTTCATCTCGAAGTTACTTTAGAAAAAATCAGGCTGTCTCACGGAATCGAGATCAATCGAGGAAACCCTAAAGTAGCCTATAAGGAAATGCTGACTGAAACGGTAACGCATAGAGAAAAGTTTGTAAAACAGAACAGCGGTAGCGGTCAGTTTGCAGACATCACTTTTTCTATAGGCCCGAGAGACGATGATCAAACTGGATTGCAATTCGTAAATCAGATCAAAGGCGGTGTCATTCCTCAAGAATTCATGCCGTCTATTGAAAAAGGCTTTAGAGAAGCTATGGAAACAGGTGTATTCAAAGGATATCCTCTAGAAAGCATGAAAGTCACCGTGCTTGACGGAGCAACGCATACGGTTGATTCGCACGCCCTTGATTTTGAGCTGGCTGCCCGTCATGGCTATAAAAACGCAGCCAGGCTGTGCAAACCAAAATTGCTAGAGCCTATCATGGTAGTTGAAATCCTGAGCTTAGATGAATATACCGGAGTCATAACTACCGATATCAATAAGCGCAGGGGCGTTATCCTAGCGATTGAAGATAAGGGTATGCGAAAGACATTTGTGGCAAAAGTACCCTTGAGTATGACTTTTGGTTATATCTCTGATTTAAGGACACTGACCAGCGGAAGAGCTACGATAAGCATGAGGCTCTCGCATTACCAGCAAGTATCTGACAGTATCGCAGATACGGTCATTTCTTAACTAATTAAAGTTGCTCCAAAAGAGCAACTTTTTTTTATTTATAGATTCTTTTAAGCAGAAATAAATAAAAAAGGTGCTTTATAAATCATATCATTTCTTTTTCTCTATATTATCTCCAAAAAACAATCGCAAATACACTCAAAAAAACAACCTCTTTTTGAGCAAAATTTTAGGGGTTTTGTTCGGGTCTCGTTCGGGTCTTGTTCGGGTCACCTTCGCAAAAAAACATCTTTTTCCGAACAAGACCCGAACAAGACCGCAACAACACTGGGATAAACCCAAAAAAAACGCCTATTTTTATCAAAAACAAGCCAAAAAAAGAAACGATAGCTCCCTATAAACAAATTTATTTATAGACTGCCCCGCCACCTTCCTTACTAAACAGGATTCCAGCCTATTAAAAACGGTCTGGACAAGACTGCGAGGGTGGTTCAGGCTGTTGCCTGCGCCCAACAACTCACTTCCTGATAAAAATTATCAATTACAAAACGCAATATTTAATTTATTAGCCTAAGTTTGCAGTAGTGGCCTTATAACCAAGCTGCTGCCTGCCGTCTACCGCCCCTCAAATCAGAATCTGCCACACAGACCGTATGCCCCAAACAAGGCGGTTGCAGTACAAAAAGAGCGCCACCCATACCACAAAACCGACCAACACGAGCAATGCTTATGAAAAAAATTACCCTCTGGACAGCGGGCCTGCTGTTTGTATTTTCCTCAGCCTATAGCCAAAAAGAACTCTGGAGCTACCGAATGACTTCAATCGGTATGCCCGGCAGCAATGACGGCCAGATTATCAAGACTCCTCTTTCAGGAACCGATACCGAACCGGAAACGGTGTACTCTTTTGATCCTACGGGACTGACAGGACGGTATCCGAGAGGCAAGCTGTTTCAGGCATCTAACGGAAAATTATACGGTGTTACGAGCTACGAGACTACCGTTCCCGCACCGGGAGTGCCTTCGGGCGTCTTGTTTGAGTACGATCTTACGACCGACCGCTACAAGCTTCTTTATAGCGGCCTTGTCAATGCCATGCATGCCGTAATCGAGCCGCTTCCGGGTGTGCTGTATGGCGTGACCAACGGCGGCAGTTCGGTGTTCAAGTACGTTATCGATTCGGAGCAGTTCAGCATCGTGGCTACCCTGCCTCCCTTTATATACAACGGCAGCAACCAGTACCCGAAATTGATAGCAGGAATGATGAAGGCTTCTGACGGAAATCTCTACGGCGTCACGTCTATGGCACCCTCTACGCAAAATATTCCCTATCCGGGCGGCATCTACAGGCTCAACCTTGCTACGGGACAGCTCGTCAAGGTCTATGTCTTTGGCGTGGGCGGCTCTGATATCATGTATCCTATGTATGAGAGCGGACTGGTAGAAGGCGCAACCGGAAAACTTTACGGCACGGCTCTAGGCGGCGCACATATAGGCCCTCAAGGCGTGGCTCCGCTGGGAAGCGGCACGCTCTATGAATTTACGATAGCCGGCGCTACTATGGCCAAAAAGTTTGATTTCGACTATGTAGTCAACGGGGCCAACCCAAGCCCGCTCGCCAAGAGCGCAGACAACAAGCTCTACGGTACCTTGGGCGGAAACAACAACAGCGCTCTTGCCAACGCAGACGGTCTGGTCTTTGAATATGATCTTGCCACAGGATCCTTATCGATGCCTCATATTTTTTCTTATGTTGCAGATGATCTGGTCCGGTCGCCCTACGGCGCGGTGCTAAAGGGGAGCGATAATGCTATCTATGGCAACAGTCCGCAAGGAACCTTCAAGCTCGACTTAGCCAACAATACGGTCATCCGCAAGATGATTGCCAGCAATACGTCTGAGCTAAAAGATCTTATCGAGATCTGCCGCAAGCCGTCGTACCGATTCTTTGATACGGCCTCGTTTATCGTCTGCCAGAACAACCCGTTCGTGTTCGACGTGCACAATACGAACGCCACAAGCTACGTATGGAGAAAAGGCTCTACGGTGCTGCCCTTGCAGACTACCGGAATACTCAATATTGCCAGCCTAACGCTGGCCGACAGCGGCATCTATACCTGTACCATGACCAACGCCTGCGGCACTACCGTGACCATGCCTTTGCAGCTTACGGTTGACGGCTGCCTAGGACTGGACGAGGCTATCGGCCTTAAAAATGCCATCAAGCTGTATCCTAATCCTGCCGCGAATGTCTTAAACCTAAAGCTTCCGGAAGCGGCCGATTTTGCCATACAGCACATTTCGATTACCAATATGCTGGGGCAGCTCGTCTATAGCGGCGCTTATGACAGTCCGGCTATAGAGATCAGCTTCCTAAAAACGGGACTCTACCAGTTGCTGTTGACAACGGACAAAGGCGACTGGAACGGCAAATTTGTCAAGGAATAATTTCCATACAAATTAGCTTCGTATCAAACTTATAGGCTATCAAACCAACCCAGAATAACAAACCGACCATGAAGATAAAATTACTATTCTTTGCAGGCCTGCTGCTCTGTTCTTTACAGAGCTTCGGGCAGTTCATCACCGAATGGAACACGGGCGCTTCGACCACTATCACGGTTCCGACTACCGGAACGGGCTATAATTATACGGCTACCATAGCGCGGCTGGATACTCCGGCCGTCATCCTCACCACCCTGACCAACGTAACGGGCAATGCTTCTTTTACGGGATTGGCTATAAATACGGCCTATCAGGTCAAGATTACGGGTGCTTTTCCGCGCATCCATTTTAACAATGCGGGCGACAAGACCAAAATAAAAAACATCACGCAGTGGGGCACTATTGCCTGGAGCAGCTTTAGCAATGCTTTTTATGGCTGTACCACGCTAAATATCACGGCTACCGACGTGCCCGTGCTTGCGGGAGTGACCTCTATGAGCCATATGTTCCAGTTTTGTACGGCCTTGAACGGCCCTGCCAATATCGGCAGCTGGAATACGGCTTCGGTTACCGACATGAGCTACCTCTTTAGCGGGGCTTCTCTTTTTAACCAAAATATCGGCGGCTGGAACACCGCTGCAGTGACCAACATGAGCAATATGCTGGCCAATGCCACTGCATTCAACCAGCCTATCGGAAGCTGGAATACGGGTGCCCTAACGACCATGGATTATCTTTTTTATGCAGCCAGGGCCTTTAACCAGCCTATCGGGAGCTGGAATACGGCTAGCGTTACAAATATGGACAGCGCGTTTTCGCAAGCTTCTGCCTTCAACCAGAATATCGGCAGTTGGAATACAGGAGCCGTGACCACTATGCGCAGCATGTTTACTGGCGCGACGGCCTTCAACCAGCCTATCGGGACTTGGAATACGGGAGCCGTGACTACCCTAAGCGGCATGTTTAACGAAGCAACGGCCTTCAACCAAAATATTGGCAGCTGGAATACGGCTGCGGTGACCGACATGTCTACTCTGTTTTCTGGCGCGACCGCCTTTAACCAGAATATCGGCGGGTGGAATGTCAGCGCTGTTACCAACATGAACGCCATGTTCCGTCAGGCTGCGGCTTTTAACCAGAACATCAGCGGCTGGAACGTTTCTTCGGTCATCAACATGCTGAATATGTTCCTGCAGGCGACCTCTTTCAACCAAGACATCAGCAGCTGGGATATTTCCTCGGCACTTTATATGGATTCCTTGCTTAAAGATGCTACGGCTTTTAACCAGAACCTTGGCCCTTGGGGAGAACACTTGAATCCGAATGTCATCTTGGGCAGCTTTTTCGGCGGCTTTTTAGAGAACTGCGGCATGAACGTCGCCAATTATGACGCGACACTGGTGGGCTTTAATACGCACGGTCCAAACGGCATTACCATGGGAGCCTTGGGAATGTACTATTGCAATGACGGCGCGGCTGCCCGTGCCAACCTGATCCTGCCGGTTGCAAGCGGCGGAAAGGGATGGAACATTTCGGGCGATACGTCGCTGGCGGCTTCTACCCCGCTGCTGGCTACGGCCGGTACTACCGTGACCTTGACCTATGCGGGCTGCAATTACGACTGGTCGAATCCGTCGAACCGTGCCCGAAAGATGCTGACGCTTAACCCGAACGGCAATAGCCTGGCACCGACTGGCGTATCCATCAACCATAACAGTATCGGTGTGCTTCCGGCGGGAATCGCTTCTTCCAGCGGCTACTACCAGATCAGCAACGGCACGAACAGCGCCAGAATCAGCAACCGCCTGGTAACGGTTATCGATGCCGGAAACCATACCGCCAATGGGGGCGTCATCGCAAGAGTCTATTATTCGACAGCAGAATATACCAATCTCGTCATCAATACCCCTCCAGCGGGAGAAATCGTAGATGCGGGATGGTTCTTGTCTAGCACGACTACGGCTGCGGGCGTGGTAGCTGGCTTGTCTGCCGCTGCCTATGCGCTACCAGGTGCCGAAAAGATCGTTCCGTTCAATTCGGGTTCTGAAAACGGCATTGCTTTCGTGGAGTTCAAGCTTTCAAAGATGGGAACTATCGGGCTGTACGCCAAGACACAGGATGGGCCGCTCTCGCCTGCCTTGTTTGTGCCAGACAATGGCAAGAACAGCCGGCTGGTACTGTACCCAAATCCTGCAAAGAACCTGCTACACCTGAAACTGCCAGACAGCCAAGACGGACCTATACGAAAAATTACGATAACTAATTTGCTGGGACAGGCCGTGTACAGCACTACCCAAAATATAACGGATATCGATATCGCTAGCTTGGCAGCCGGAATGTATCAGATTGTGCTTTCGATCGACCAAAGGCATTGGAGCGGGAAGTTCGTAAAGGAATAGCACGTCTGAGCCATTACTTCAGTTCAAAAAAAGCTTTTGCGTTGGCTGTCGTCTGCTGGGCTACTGCATCTAAGGTTATGCCTTTAAATTGTGCTACGGTACCCGCTACAAAAGGCAAAAAAGCAGGCTCGTTACGGCGTTCGTGGTATTGGGTCAACAGCGACTTGGGTACGTTTTTAGGCATCATAAAAGGCGCATCGGTCTCGATCATTAGGCGGTCGAGCGGCACATACTGCACGACTTCCTTTAATTGGGCAAAGCGGTTCGTATCGCTTACAGCTCCGGTAAAGCCAAGATAAAAGCCTTTGTCCAAGTAAACCTTTGCCTCGTCTAGCGTGCCTGTAAAACAGTGCACTACGGCTTTGGGCAGTCTCGGCAGATAAGCATCTGTAATAGCAACAAAACGTTTAAAAGCCGCTCTTTCGTGAAGAAAAAGCGGTAGCTGCATTTCTATAGCCAGTTCCAGATGTGCCGCATAACATTGCTCTTGCTTGTCGCGGGGCGAAAAGTCCCGGTCAAAGTCCAAGCCGCATTCGCCAACGGCAACTACCTGCGGTTTTTGCAGCAGTGCCTTGAGTCGGCCGATGCTCTGCCCGTCAAAGGTCTTGGCATCGTGCGGATGGATGCCTGCCGTAGAAAAAAGGGTGTCTTTGTAGCGGGCTGCTATTGCCGCAGCTTCTTCACTACTTCGTACGCTGGTTCCCGTAAGCAGCATCTGCAACACGTCGGCCTCCAGCGCATTTTGTACGATATCGTCTGTATCGTTTTGGAATTGCCTGTTCGTCAGGTTGATTCCTATATCTATGTATGTTTTCATTTTTTGGTTATTTATGCAATCCGCATTTATATGCTGTTATTACTTATTGTTATTCTTTTTAGGTTCGGTCGCTCGGCTATAAATGACTCAAGCTCTGTGTGGTTTATTCCTTGCTCTGTAGGGTACCAAAATCATTAAAGATTTTCTGGCTGTTGGAATCGGCTGATTTCACAATCGGCTGAACGGAAGCATTAATATCTTCATAAGGAAATTGCAAGCCTACTGTACTCCATCCTGAACTGTAGTACAGAATCACCTCATCCCAATACGGAATGGGCTTATAGGCTTTTCTTCGTTCTTCGAGCCATTTATTTCGTTCTTCAGTTGCTTGCATTACAGATTGCTTACTTTCTTCTTCATCTTCTACCGAGTCTGTGAGGCTTTTGATAGCACTAGATAGGATTGAGGGCGGTGGATTTAGGACATCAGTATCATCATACTCTCTTATATCCAAGCCTAAATCCCACTTTAATTCATAGAGCAAGTGTTCTTTTAGGTTGATGCCGTACAGCAGCGTATCAAATCCATAAGAAGAGAGTACATGGCTCTCTTCTCCTTCTCCTGCAGCTACAAGATAGCGATGGGTGTTAAGAGGAATCAGTACAGGGACTTTTTGGCGCCAAGCCTCAATAATCTTGATACACTCATCTTTATTATCAGGCTTTATACCCCATGATTTTAGCCATGACGGCTGCTCGCTTTCAAACACATCAAAGCGCATGCATTCAAACGGCCATTCAAATCGTTCCTTGATAGCTGCATCGTCGCGCCAGTCATGGAATAAAGGAAAAGGATTGAGGGTTATCTCGCCTGTTTCATCATCTTCATATTCTATAACTTCTTCCTTGTCTACTTTGTGCAGTATCTTTAGGAAGCTCCTATGGCTTGGGGAGAACTTGATATTCCATTTCGATTCTAAAACGTCGATTTCTTCATCGCTAAGCGGATCTGTCCACCGAGCACCTTCAAAAAGGTCATGCCTTTGGTTCCACCAATTGCCGTCTTTTTTGCTTTCTGAAAAATCAGCCCATCTTTTTTCTGTCGTGTCCTTGACCCAATATAAAAAGGATTCAAAATCGGCTAGTCCTGTATTCATCTTATTACTTTTTCGCTATGCTTTTTTCTTCTTTCACTCTATAAATGACTGTTCTCTTAACAGCGCTTGCTAATCTTCTCGGCTTCCGTCATCGGCCATTCGCACCATCTTGGGCGTAAACTTGGCAACCACGTCTACCAATTCTTGCTGCGCGGCCATGACCTGGTTGATGTCTTTATAGGCCATAGGGGCTTCGTCTAGTCCGGCACCGATTAGGGTCACGCCATGCTGTTTAAGGATACCCTGCATCTCGTTTTTGGTAATCGTCTTGATGGCTTTGGTACGGCTCATCTGTCGTCCGGCACCGTGCGAAGCCGAGTTGATGGCATTTTCCTCTCCTTTTCCTCTCACCAGAAACCCAGGCGCGGTCATACTTCCGGGTATGATTCCCATCACGCCCTTTCCGGCCGGAGTGGCTCCTTTTCGGTGTACGATGACTTCTTCTCCGTTCCAGACCTCTTTCCACGCAAAATTATGGTGGTTTTCGACCTTCGCCAAGACCGTAGCACCCAGCGCCTGCTCCATCTTGTTATGGATAATCTCGTGGCAGGCAGAAGCATAATCGCCCGCCAGGTTCATGGCAATCCAGTATTCTTGCCCCAGTTCAGAATCCATATCCAGATACGCCAGGTTTCGTGCCGCTTCAGGCAGTCGGCAAACTTCTTTGGCGATCTTTGTATAATGTCCGGCAACCGTAGCGCCAAAACCTCTGGAACCGGAATGCGTCAGCAGCGCGACGTATTTTCCTTTGGGAATGTTCAGTACCGCATCATCGGCTGCAAATTCCAAGATTCCGAATTCGACAAAGTGGTTTCCTCCTCCAGACGAACCCAGCTGCGACCAGGCTTTGTCTTTCAGGTTCTTGATAAACGGGTTGGTCTCAAAATCGGGGCTTTCCAATACCGCATGATCCGATTTGTACTGTCCGTGGAAACCGTGTCCGGCTCCAAATTTAGAGTGGGCAATCAGCTCTCTCTTGAATTTGTCTTCGTTCTGGTAATAGAAATCTTCTGGAATATCGTATACCGACAGCGCCATACGACATCCAATATCCACGCCTACTCCATACGGAATGATGGCATTTCGGGTCGCCAGTACGCCTCCGATAGGCAGTCCGTAGCCTTGGTGTGCATCGGGCATCAGGGCACCGGCAGCCGTAACGGGCAGCTGCATTGCTACCTTCATCTGCTGGATAGCGCCTTCTTCGATATGGTCGAGTCCGTAAGACGAAAAGGCCTTTGGCTGTGGGTTTAGTAATATAAAATCTTCTGGCTTTTCATTTGCTTTTTCGATCAATGCCGTGGCCAGCTTTCCGAAAAGCGCATCGTCTATATAGTTTTCTGGAGCTTCTAACACTTTTTTATAGTAGTCGAGCATCTGGTCTTTGGTAAGTCCATTTCTCTTTTTGTTTATCTTTAAGGCCACACCGATGATGCTTCCTTGCGGGTATCCTAATTCTAGAAGGTCGGTACCGTTGATTGGTGTTTTCATGTCTTTTGTTTTTTGATGGTACAAAGATGCAACCACACCTACGCAATTATTTTGCGCAGTTATTTTTTATTCTGAAATCGACACTTTAAGCAAATTTATGTAGTATTGTATATAAATAGCTTGAAATGGATTCTTATGATATACTTTTAAATTCTTTAAGGCAGATTACGGCACTTGAGCCTGAAGAAGAATTACTATTCAGACAGGCTTTCAAGCCGTATGTAGTAAAGAAGAATGATTTCTTTTTGCAATCGACCGAAATAAACCGTCGATTAGGATTCTTATGCAAAGGACTCGTACGTTATTTTGTTTTTAAGAATGATGAAGAATCTACTTTAGAATTTACTAAAGAAGGCGAATTCATTGCAGATTATGGCAGTTTTCTGTCCAAAGAGCCTTCGCTTCAGAACATCCAGGCTCTCGAAGATTGTGAGTTACTGGTAATTGAATATGAAGAATTGCAAAAATTATATAAGGTCTCCAGAAACGCCAACCTGTTGGGCAGGGTCATTATTGAGCATCGCTTTATTATTATGGTCAACCAGCTACTGACTGTTCATCGCTATACTCCCGAAAACCGATACCGTTATTTTTTAGAGCACTATAAAGACCTTGTACAAAGAATTCCCCAATATATTATAGCTTCTTTTGTAGGCGTAAAGCCGCAATCCCTCAGCCGGATAAGAAAGAGAATTTTGTGATGATTTGTTAACCCAGGTGCATCATTTTTAGTAGAGTACGCCATTACATTTGTTTTGATTACACTTTAAAAGAATTGTAAACCCGTGCGCTGTCAAAAAACACCGTACCTAAATCAAATCAAAATGACATTACTCATCATCTTTATCGTATTTGGATTTTGCTTTTTAATCGAGCGATTGGTACCCGGCTGGAAATTACCCGAGGTTCCAACTTGGACTATCAGGGTTCTGGCTGTAAATTTTATCCAGCTCGGCATTGTGGTATTGGCAGGATATACTTGGGAAGTATGGCTGGCCAAAGTTTCTTTATTTAAATTATCAGAATTTGTAAGTCCCTTTTGGGGAGGGCTGATCGCTTACTTTATCGCTACCTTTATTTTTTATTGGTGGCATCGATGGAGACATAAGATTGATTTCTTGTGGACGCATTTCCACCAAATACACCACAGTCCCCAGCGCCTAGAAGTAATTACCTCTTTCTATAAACATCCTTTAGAAATGACAGTCAATTCAATTATAGGGAGCTTGTTGGTTTTTACTACGTTGGGACTGAGCCTCGAAGCAGGCGCCATATATACGCTATTTACCGCGCTGGGAGAATTCTTTTATCATACCAACGTCAAAACACCACAATGGATAGGCTATATTTTTCAGCGTCCGGAAATGCACAGGATTCATCATGAATATGACAAGCATACTAATAATTATGGCGATATTGTTTGGTGGGATATGTTATTCGGGACTTATGAAAACCCCAGAGAGTTCAAATCGGCCTGCGGCTTTGACGACGAAAAAGAACAGCGGTTGGTTGACATGCTCAAATTTAAGGATGTGCATAAAGAATAAAATATGCTTTCATTTTTTAATCTGATTCTAAAAAGCCGGGCCAATCATGGGAATTGGCCCGGCTTGCTTTTGTAACCCTGATGAGATTCGAACTCACATTCCCTCTCGGGCATTGCGGCTGTAAATACGCTTCCCTACTTTCCCTAACGATTTCGGTGCTTCTGTAAATTCTACCCATTAGTCCGCGCAGGTCTAACCGGAATATCCGCAAACACTATGGTAAGTAAATTTTGCCATAGGCTTTTCCTTTTAAGCTACAAGGCCGTAGGACTGTCATTCTTGACAAAACAAAGATGATTGCTCTTGTACGCAATTATTTTGCGCAGTAAAAAAGAATTTCTATTTTTGGCTGTAAGGCTTTATCGAGCCTGCCTATCTTGCATCTTAAAGCTAAGAAAAAATGTCTCAAAACAAAAATGCGCTTATCCGGTATAAGACGATTGACAAGTGCCTGCAGAACCAATATCGAAAATGGACTTTGGAAGACTTGATGGAAGCCTGCTCTGATGCCTTGTTTGAATATGAGGGCAAGGAAAACTCCGTGAGCAAGAGAACGACCCAGCTCGACATCCAGCTCATGCGCAGTGAAAAGCTGGGTTATAATGCGCCCATAGTGGTCTATGACAAGAAGTATTACCGCTATGAGGACGAGGAGTATACGATTACCGATATTCCTTTGACAGAAACGGACATCAACGTGCTGACGGAGACGGTTTCTATGCTCAAGCAGTTCAAGGATTTTTCTCTTTTTAGCGATGTGTCCGACATCTTGCAGCGGCTCGAAGATAAGATCTATGCCGAGAAATCGCATACCAAGCCGGTCATCTACCTCGACAAGAACGAGAACTTGAAAGGACTGCATTTTTTGGATACGCTATACCAGGCCATCATAAAAAAGGTGGTCGTGCTGCTCACCTACCAGTCGTTCAAATCCAAAGAGCCGCAGCAGTTTGCCTTTCATCCGTTTGTGCTCAAAGAATTCAACAACCGCTGGTTTTTGGTCGGCAAGAAAAAAGCATCGCTGCCTGTCGTCAATCTTGCCTTAGACCGTATTGTTGCTGTTGATTTTGATTTTAACCTTCCGTATATCGAAGAAAACTTTGATGCCGAAGATTTTTACAAAGACATCATCGGGGTCACGGTCAACCAAGGACTCAACGCTCGAAAAATCAGCCTTTGGGTCGATGCCGATAATGCGCCTTATGTACTGACCAAGCCGTTTCATCCATCGCAGACTATTGAAGAGCAGCGGGAAGACGGAAGCATCGTCTTCTGTCTGAGGCTCAAGGTTAATTATGAGTTCGAAAGGCTGCTGCTGGGCTTTGGCGAAGGCATCGAGGTCTTGGCACCCGAAAGCCTAAGACAGCGCATCAGGGAAAAGCTGAAAAAAGCGCTGAGAAATTATGAATAGGCCGTTAAACAAATCATAATGGCCTGCATCCGTATCAGATAAAAACAGAACTTCGCCAAATGCAATTACAGTACTTCACGCCTAAAAGCAAGCTTCTTGCCCGATACCTTGAGGGGTATTATTTCTTGGAAAAAGAAAGGGATGAGCCTGCGGTAGAATACCTGACGTTTCCGAACAATTTCAGCATCGTATCGCTGCTGCAGGATACGCAGCTGACCTTGGCTGGTAATAGCGTGCTTATTGAAGAAAAAACAGGGGGCGATTTTACCTCGCAGCTTATCTGCCATTACGAGAAGCCTATCAAGATCCGCTACGAAGGGCGTATCCGAGAGATTACGTTCTATTTTAAGCCGCTGGGACTGAATGCTTTTATCGAAAAGCCGCTGCAGCAGTATCTGGGAGATTCGTTCCGTTCGTTTCTGCCGTTCGAGGATTATGAGGCCGCAATGAAGTCGGTATTGGCCGAAGAGAGCCTGGACGAACAGCGGAGCAGCATCGAAAACTATTGGCTGTCAAAGCTTTTGGGATTTGAGCACGAACTCTTGCAGGATATCTTGTCTGACCTTACAGACAAGACAAAAGACTATGCCATAGGGCAGCTGGCGGAGAAATACCATACCAGCCGGCAGAATATCAGCAGGCAGTTTAGCATCCATATCGGCAAGACGCCGTCGGAATTCAAGAAGACGCAGCGCTTTCGGCAGACGATGGCAAAAAACATGGAGGGCACGAACCTGACCACCTTGAGCTATGACAATTCTTTTTATGACCAGTCGCACCTCATCAGGGACTTCAAGTCGTTTACGGGGCTGACACCGAAGGCGTTCTTTAAGTCGATATCGCTGCAGGAAAACGCGACCATAAACTGGCTGTTCTTATAGCAGCGCAGATTGCTGTGACTTCTTTTACTTACCGTTTTTTCTTGACGAGCTTTAGGGTATGCTGGAGTGCCTTGGGACTGTCCCAAGCAAAATGTCCGGGTATCACATAGCTCGGCTTCGGGTATTTGTTGATGAGCTTTTTCATGGTTCCTTCCCAAGCATCGATGTCGGCATCGCCAGTATATCCGAGATCATTGTTTTCGGTACTTTTTATAAGGCATCCGCCATACAGTACTTTTTCCTTTTCGAACCAAACAACGATATTGTCCTGAGTATGGCCTGCACCTGGATAAAAAGTCTCAAATTTCTTATTTCCGACAGTAAAGACGGTGTCCTTTTCAAAATGGTAGGCTGCCTTGGCATTGCCCTCTTGAACGGACAGCTCATGTGTCAGCTTGGATGTATAGGTCGGGATGCCGTGCTTTTTATAATAATCAAGCCCTGCCGAACTGTCGTCATGAAAGTGCGTAGCGATGCAGAGCACTACTTTTTTCTGGTGCCTTTTGTAGATGCTGTCTAATAGCGACTGAAAGTCGGATTCGTCCCAAGGGGTATCGATCAAGATAACGCCTTTGTCCGACACCACATACATGCTGTTGGATGGGAAGGGCTTGCCGTCGAGGTCTTTGTAGGTCGTATAGACGTAAAAGTCATCCGTCAAGGGCGTGATCGTAAGCTTGGGTGTTTCTGCCTGCCCGAAAAGGGTATTGGAGAACAGCATCAGGATAGCGAATGCTGCTGTGACATATACGGGCTGTTGGGTGCTGGTGTTGTGTTTTTGTAGGATCATTTTTGATTTTGGATTTTTGATTTTGGCGGGGTGTCTTGTCAGGGTTCTAAGAGGTTATGGGCATGATTACTCGTTTCCTTTAGGAATCCATTTGCCTACTTCGGGAGCTTTATAAGCTTCCATCTTCTGGAAAAGTGTTTCGGCATCATCGCTCACAAGAATCATCTGCTCGTTGATGGGCTTTAAAAAGCCTTTCTGGGTCATGTTGGAGACAAATTCGAGCAGCAGGTCATAAAAGCCCGCCACGTTCAGTATGCCTATCGGTTTTTTATGGAGTCCGAGCTGGGCCCAAGTGAGCATCTCAAAAAATTCTTCGAGGGTACCAAAGCCGCCCGGCAGGACAATCACGCCGTCGCACAGCTCGTTCATCTTGGTCTTTCTTTCGTGCATGCTTTCTACAAGAAGCAGTTCCGTCAGTCCTTGGTGTGCTATTTCCTTGTCTTTCAGGAAATACGGCAGGACTCCGTAGGCTTTTCCGCCCTGCCCTAGAATACCGTCGGCTACGGCACCCATGAGTCCTACATTGGCACCTCCGTAGACCAGTTCGTAGCCGTGTTTTGCCATAGCTTCTCCTAGGCCGAAAGCTTGTTTTTCAAAGGCCGCATCGGTACCGAAGCTGGAACCGCAGAACACTGTTATTCTTTTTATGCTCATAGCATTTCTTTTTTTGTAGGGTTCAAATATACGAAATGGGCCCGAGAGCCCATTTATTATTTGTTTGTATACGACTGTTAGACTGGCTTTGCCAATTCCTTAATGTCTTCTATTTCGAGTATGGATTTTGGATAGCCTTTCTGCACGGCATGAATCATGGCCTGCCCTACTTGCTGCATCGTGAGCGATTTTTTCGGAAACAGAATCGGAATTATCGGTATGATGATCTTAAAGATAGCCTTTATGTTCTTTTGTTCTTTGAAGGGCTTCATGAATCCGGGACGGAAATTGTATTCGCCCCTAAACGGCAACTTTAGCAGCGCATTTTCGGTCCTGCCTTTTACTCTTGCCCACATGATACGGCCTTTTTCAGAACTGTCGGTATGGCTGCCCGAAACGAAAGTAAAGACCATGTTCGGGTTGATTGCTGCCAGAACTTTGGCAAAAGCGAGGGTCGTATCGTAGGTGATGTACGTATAGTCGGCTTCGTTCATCCCTATCGAGCTTATGCCGGCGCAATAGAAACAGGCGTCGTATCCGGCTAAGGCAGCTGCATATTGTTCCAGCTTCATAAAATCCGGCACGATAAGCGCTTCTAATTTTGGATGGCTTAGGTGCGATGGCTTGCGGTTGACCATCAGTACTTGCTTTACGGCTGGGTTCTGCAGGCATTCTAACAGGACTCCTTCTCCAACCATGCCTGTCGCTCCGGTAATGATTACTTTCATATCGTATTGGGTATTTGCTGTATGCTAGTGATACAGTCGTTATCTTTTCTGGCAAAATTCGGTATTCTATACGCTTTCAGCTTTGCTGTAAGGTTCAATTGTGCTTTGTTGTGAAGTCCACAAATGCATTATGAATTGGGAATTACGAATTATGATTAGAAGACAGGATTAAGGATAGAGTGCCTTGGCATGTTTTGTCGAGGCGGTGATGAGCTGTTTCATGATGTCGATGTCGATATCTGCCAACTTTTTGATATAGACGCAGACCTTTCCTGTCTTGTGTTTTCCGAGTTTCTGCAATAATTCTTCGCGGGTCTCAAATTCGTCTATATACAGCACTATCGAATCTTTTCTTGGCGAGAAAGCGGCATAAGGCATATCGCCTTCATGGCCGCTGTTGTATTTGTAATGGTAGCTGCCATATCCGATGATACTGCCTCCCCACATTTTGGGAGGATATCCTGTAAGTTCTTCATAGATAGCGGCTATCTGGAAGCAGTCGTTTCGTTTGGTCTCGTCTGGAACCGTGTTGATAAAATCTGTTACGCTGGATTGGGTTTCTGTCGTCTTGTTTTTTGCCATGGCCTTTGTGTTTCTTTATTATTGGAACCTGTTGCAATGCACCGCTAATATACAAAAAAGCTGCCCTGCATGATAGCAGGACAGCTTGATAAATAATTGTTTTCATGGAAGGAATCAGGATGCTAAAAGTGCATCTAGATTTTCTAATCCGGCTGTAAATCCTTCCTTGAAGCCCATTTCGAGGATCTGTTCTAGGTCAGCCAGCTCTTTGTAGCTGATTTCGATAGTCACGATAGTCGAATCGGCTTGCTGCTTGAAGGTGTTGTTCCACAGCGATCTAGAGAAATCCGTATTTATAGTACCGTTCTCGTCGCAGAAAGCGTCATAGGCCGAATAGCTTTGTGAAACTTTGATGTCTTTATAGTCGGCTCTCGCCCAATGTTGCGTACCATCAGGGCCTATCATGGCATAGAGCCAGGTTCCGCCTTCGCTGAAATCCATCGATTTGGTTTTGGCTTTCCATGGTTTTGGCGCCCACCATTGGTCGAGCAGTTCGCTCGTGGTCCACGCAGCCCATACCTTGTCTAGAGGTGCTGCAAATTCCCTTTCTACTTTGATTTTCTTATTTTCCTTGTCAACAGAAAAATTCATTAAAAGATTGTTTCTCATTTTTTTTACTTTAAATTACTCAATACTATCGAGTTGACAAAATAGTTTCCTAAAAAAGTGATTTCAGAAACGTTCAATGCGCAACTTATCAGTTGCAAATATATGCAACTTTTTGGTTGCACAAAATAATTTAGTGTTTTTTTTAACTTGTTGGATTACGATAGCACCAAAAAATAATCCGTGACAGCCTACCACACATACAGAATAGAATAGATGTCGGGTCCGGAACCGACATAGAGTAAATTGAGCTGATCTGCAAGATAGAGGCCATTGACGATGAATTTATAGCGGTATTCTCCTTTGGGCAGCGAAACGGTACAGGTCCACCTTCCCTTTTCTTTTTGCATCGGAAGGATTGCCCAATTGGAAAAATCGCCCGTAAGGGAAACCAGCTCGGCTCCTTCAAAATCATTCATCGTGAAAGTAACAGTCTGGTCGTGCTGCTTCCCGAAGAGCGTGGCGGCGTAATTGTCGGGGTCGGCAGCAAGCACTTTGGCAAAGTACCGGTCGCTTTCGGCAATCCTGCCTTCTTTGCGGTAGGCTGTCGCGAGCCAGGTGTCGATTTCGAGTTTTTCTGGGTCATACGCTTTCAGCCGTTCTAAGAAACGGATACCGTCTTTGGTATGGCCCATAGCTATTGCCTGTGCGGCCAGCTCAATGGCATCGTTGTTCTTGAAGTTGTAGTCATGGGGATGGTATTTTCTTAATGAATCATAGGCGGTCAGGGCACTGACTATGCCTCCTGCTGTGTATTTTTCTAGTATCACCGGAGCAACACTCTTGGGAAAATAGGCCTGCATGTCTTGAAAATGCTTGCCTTTTTTAAGCTCTTCGTGTAAAGAAATAACGACCGGAAGGGCAAAGTCGTTTTTATAATACAGATGGATGGTTTTCTTTTTTAATTCTGCTGCCATGGAATAATTGGAAACGAGATTGCTTGGCTTTTTCTGCGCTGTCTTTTGCAGGATCTCTACAATGTCTTGCAACTCATAGTTTTTTTCCTGACGTAAATATTCGCTGGCAAGATCCCTGCGCCAGCAGGCTTCATGGTGCTGGTTGTTGATGCTGTAGTTGGTCAGCGCAAAATTCTTTGTGGCACGTCTTACAATATAACTGCCGTGTACGGTAGCATAGTCGCCGCTGGCATCGCTTATAAAAAGCTGGGCTCCCGTAAGGCGCACCAGATTAAACTGGGAGATGAATTGCAGGGCTTCGTCTACGGTCTTGCATTGCTTTAGGATGTCTGTAGCTACTTCAGTTTCCCTGTCTGCCTTTTTAGGGTCGCGGGTGGCGGGAATTTCGTCTATGGCAGTATAATCTACAAAGAGCCCTTTGGTATTCATGCCGCCTTGAGGGTTCTTGTACATCTGGCTGTTGGTGTTTTCATCGGACGAAAGTTCTGTCCAGATCATATAGCCATAGGATTTTTTGAGGGCAGGAAAATACCAAAGCCTGTAATTAAGAGAAGGTGTTTCGTCTTCGTTATTGCCGATCCAGACATGGCGCCCGTCGTTCGCAATAAATATCGTGCAGGCATTGGAAGCCGGCAGGCTGAAAAAGATAGAGAATAGGAAAGCAACGAAAATTTTAAGGTAAGTGGTCATAGGTACGCTGTTTTTAAAGGCCAAAATTAGCCTGAAAAACAGCCTTGTTTGTTCGGGTGGATATTTCCGAACAGGTTTTATTGCCTGTTATTGCTCTTGGCATATTCGGAAGGTGGCATTCCGGTCCACTTTTTAAAAGCAGTATTAAAGGCCGTCTTTGAATTAAAACCGGAAGCAAAGGCAATGCCGACCATGTTGAGGGCTTCTACTTTATCTGAAGCCAGCAACCGTTTTGCTTCTTCTACTCTTTTGCTGTTGATGAAGTTATAGAAATTGCCTCCCGTAGCTTCATTGATCAGATACGAAGCATCGTGTATGCTGATTCCGAGCTTGTCTGCCAAAACAGGAAGGCTTAGTCCGTTATCTAAGAAAATCTTTTCTTCAGTAACCAGCTTGTCTAGCTTTTCTGATAACAGGGCCAGCTCGGCTTTGTCTAGCCGTCCTGTTTTTTTGGGCTGTTTTGGTACGGGAGCTTCAAAAAGCGCGGTTATGTCTTGCAGTTCTTTTGTGTCGAATTCAAAAATAGTACGCTGCCGGATGGAAAAATAGGATAGAAAAAAGACAGCGCCTGTATATACGATCGGCATGATATCTAGCATCTGCGGCAGGCCTATCAAGGCGTCATTGATCCAGAAAAGCAGCATAAAAATCAAGATGAGTAAAAAGTACCGAAGCCAGTCTAGGCTTATCTCTGAAGTCGCTGCTGCTATGAGGCGCAGGTTCTTTTTGTGCCGAATCAGGGCAAGATAACAGAAGATTATGTAGGCTGCCAGCTGTACGGGTACTATATCGCGGACTAAAAAATCTGCGGAACCGATGCTAAATAATTTTACGAGCATCAGGTTAGTGCTTCCTGAAAATCCTAGAAAGGCAATACTCGTATAGATCAAGAAGGGCAAAAAATGTAATACGTCTTTCTTTGCAAAAGATTTGGTGGGATTCACAAAATAGAGCGTGCTTAGCCAAAGGCTGGGCACCATGATAAACTGCAGGGCATTGAGCCATAGGCTAAGATTGGCAAAAGGATATTCTCCGCTTCTAAGGCTGACTTCTAAAAAGGAGCTTCCCATCAGAAAGACAAACAGGGCAAGCCATCTGTTGGCTTTTAGGTTCTGTCCCAGCGGATGGAAAAAAAGCATAAAGCCCAAGAGAAGGCAGGCTCCGGCAGAAAAGCACATTAGGAAGACGTTCATCGGCAAGCGAGATTTAAGAGGAGTGGCACAATGCCCTCTAAATAAATTCAATCTTCAAATCTAAGGAAAAAACAATTCACGGTATCACTATCTAAATACGATTGCGATGGAGAACATCGAGCTACAGAAAAAATCTTAATGCTTTTTTTCTATGTTGGACGAAGAAAACCAGATACTATTTTCGTATTAAGACATTCCTTTACGTCATTGCAAAAGACTCGTCCAAATTTATATATTTGTATCTAAAATTATCCTATGCTGCACCAATTTCCTTTCTATCTGGCTGTTATTCTGGCCATTATTTTTCTGGTCATGCTGGCCAACAAGATCAAGATTGCCTACCCTATCTTATTGGTATTGGCGGGCTTGGCTATCAGCTTTATACCGGGCATACCTCCGGTCAAGATAGATCCTGAGTTGATATTCATCATCTTCCTGCCGCCGCTGCTTTATGAAGCGGCCTGGTCGACCTCTTGGAAGGAACTTTGGCGCTGGCGCAGGATTATCGGCAGCTTTGCCTTTTTGATCGTATTTCTTACGGCTTTTGCCGTCGCCTTGGTATCTAGCCACTTTATCCCCGGATTCACGCTGGCGTTGGGATTCCTTTTGGGCGGCATCGTATCACCTCCTGATGCGGTGAGCGTAGGCGCCATATTAAAATTCGTAAAAGTGCCGAAAAGGCTGGCCTCTATGCTGGAGGGAGAGAGCTTATTGAATGACGCTTCGAGTTTGATCGTCTTTCGATTTGCGTTGATTACCATAGGTACGGGACAGTTTATCTTGCAGGAAGCCGCACTGAACTTCGGCTGGATGGTCTTTGGAGGAATAGGCATCGGAGTCCTTATCGCATTCGTATTTTTTAAAGTGCACAGGCTATTGCCAACAGACGTCAACATGGACATCGTGCTTACGCTAGTAGCGCCTTATATCATGTATATGGTTGCGGAAGAACTGCACAGTTCGGGAGTCTTGTCTGTCGTGAGCGGCGGCTTGTTCTTGGCCACGCGAAACCATCGCTTTTTGTCCGGAAGCAGCAGGCTCAGGGCCGTAAATGTATGGGAGTCGCTGGTATTTGTGCTGAACGGACTTGTATTTATGTTTATAGGATTGGAACTTCCGGAAATCGTGAACGGCTTGGAAGGCGTGAGCATAAGCGCTGCCATGGGCTACGGGGTATTGATTACGGCTGTATTGATTGTAGTTCGTATCATATCTGCGTATGGGGCGGTTATCTTTACGCTGATTGTCCGAAATTTTATCGCGGTAGCCGACACCCGAAATCCGGGGATAAAAGGACCGTTTGTTTTAGGATGGGCGGGCATGAGAGGCGTGGTATCCTTAGCAGCGGCACTGTCCATACCAGTACAATTAGACAACGGGGCTGCCTTTCCACAGCGCAACCTCATCTTGTTCATCACTTTTGTTGTCATCTTGCTGACGTTGGTCGTGCAGGGCTTGACGCTTCCTTTTATTATCAAGAAATTCAACTTGCCGGAATACGACCATCTACTTAGTGACGAGGAATCGTATCATCATATGTACAAGCAGCTGGCCCAGCAAAGTCTGGAACATCTAAAGACCAAATACTCTAAAGAGCTAAAAGAACAGCCTGTCTTGCAGCAGATAGCCCGCAAATGGGAAGACAGCAGCGTTTTGCTGGATGATGCCTCGATGGCTTCGGAATGCAAGACCGTCTATCTCGCGATGCTCGACCAGCAAAGGCATTGGCTTCGTACCTGGAACCATGACCATCATGTGAATGAAGAGGTTGTCCGAAGGCACTTGCGCCGTCTGGATATTGAGGAAGAAAAGATGCAGTTTCAATAGACCGACTAATTTGTTTTTAAAATAAAAAAAGAGTGCCTTAACATACAGGGCACTCTTTTTTATTATTCTCTTGAAGCATATTGGACAATGTCAATCCCTACTCCATTCGGGTCTTGGATAGCAAAGTGCCTGTCGCCCCAGGGCTCGTCTCTCAGGTCAATCTTGATAGCGACGCCTTTCTTTTTTAATTCTTCATATCGGCTGTCGACATTTTCGACTTCGATGGTCAGGTACATCCCGTCGCCCAAAAAAGGCTTGTGGAATAGCGGCTGCTGCGAAGGATGATTCGGCAATAGAAAGCTGATCTCTGCTTCATGGTTGGGCGTGTGCATAAGCAGGTAAAATTCATTTTCGAAGGTGACTCCAAACCCTAGTATATCGGTATAGAATGCCTTGCTTTCGGATAGCTTATTTGTTACGATTCCTGCGTTTAGTTTCATGGGTTTTGCGGTTTTAAGGGTTAGACTTTTTTGAGCATAAAAATGTGCTGATGTGCCAGCCAACAATAAAATTAATAGTGTTTTTTTCATAATATTGCTTTTTTACATTACAAATTTCTCAAAACACGATTGGATTAGATTGTAAAAAATAGACATAATTACCTTCCGAAGGCTTTGCTCGGCGTCACGCCATAAAAGTTTTTAAAGTCTTTGATAAAATGGGATTGATCGTAATAGCCTACGTCATAAAACAGCTTGTTCTCCCTAAGGCTCTGGCTGGAAGGCTTGGCTTTTAATATATTTTGGAATCTCACGACCTGGCTGAAGGTCTTGGCACTGGTCCCGACATAAAAATCAAACAGCCTATGGAGCTGCCTCGGACTGATTCCCGTATCCAGATCATTTTTGATGTCGACCACGCCATAATTTTTAAGGATAATCTGGATGGCATCGTAGAGCCTGTTATCATAACTCAAGCTGGCTTCTTGCAAGTAGCCTATAAAAAGGGAATCTAGCAAATCTGTAATCCTGCTAAAATCCATAGTCGCGTCGAACCGGCTTCTGATAAACGCGGCAACTTCGGGCAGGACCAATTCTAATTCTTGGGAACGGTTGCTCAGTTCAAAGGCTGGGACAGAAAATAATTGCGTGAACATGGTCGGCAGGAATCGTATGCCGATATAATGAAAGTTTTTATCGAGAATAAATTCGGTATATTTTTTGCAAAAGCCCATGACAAAATTTTCTTCGGGCCTGTGCAGCTCAAAAAAGATATCAATACAGCCGTCGGCCACAACCCGATAGACGAATTCGTTTTCTAGCGGCGCATTTGTCTTTAATTGCCAATAGCAATAAATAGTATCCTGCAATGCCAGACTTGGAGCCTTATCTTGATAGAGCACTTCAAGATTATAAGGCGTAACGGTAGGCTGCAAAGGCGTGAATAGCTCTCTTATTCTCATTCATTAATTATAAGGATTATACAAATTTAAAATTATTTTATTGCTGCTCTAGGAAATCTATAGCCTGAAACCGCATTTAGGTACCGGATAAAAAGCAACGGAAGTTATCAAAAGATAATTATTCTGTTAAAAAAACAAATTACTATGCATGCATAATATTTTATTTTGTACATTTGGAATAAGCTAATACTTATGAAAGACAAAACTATAGACTATATTTTGAGAGCGACATGGCAAGCGGTCTCGCGCATGTATAATGAAGAAGCCGCCAAATACGGTGCAACTATGGCTACGGGATTCGCGTTATTGAGCCTTGATAAAGACAAAGGGTCGCCTTCGACCACGCTAGGACCTAAAATGGGAATGGAAGCTACCAGCCTTACCAGAACATTGAAATCCATGGAAGACAAAGGATTGATTACACGCAAGAAAAATCCAGTTGATGGACGCGGCGTATTAATACACCTTACCAAGTTCGGAAAAGAAAAAAGAGAACTCTCTAAAAATACGGTACTGAAATTTAACGAGACCATCCGAGAGCACATCTCCGAAGAAAAGCTGCAGCACTTTATTGAAGTGGCAGAAACCATCAACAATCTCATTGCAGACAAGCATATCTTTTCGGATATCGAAGAAGAAAAACAGATACAAACAACAAACAAATAATATAAAGGAATGAAACGACTCATTAAAAAAGTTGCTGTCATTGGTTCGGGAATCATGGGATCGGGCATTGCCTGCCATTTCGCAAATATCGGCGTAGAAGTACTGCTGCTCGATATTGTGCCTCGTGAATTGACCGAAGCAGAACAGAAAAAAGGCGTGACGCTTGAAAGCAAAGCGGTCAGAAACCGAGTGGTAAACGAACATTTGGCGAATGCGTTAAAATCAAAGCCCTCTCCTATCTACAGCCTGAAATTTGCTGACAGAATCAAGACGGGAAATACAACCGACGATTTGTCTAAAATAGCAGAAGCCGACTGGATTATTGAAGTCGTAGTCGAAAGGCTCGACATCAAAAAGCAGGTTTTTGAGCAGATTGAAAAATTCAGGAAGCCGGGCACTTTGATTACTTCAAATACCTCGGGAATTCCGATTCACTTTATGAGCGAAGGAAGAAGCGAAGATTTCCAGAAACATTTCTGCGGAACGCACTTCTTTAACCCTGCACGATATTTAAAACTCTTTGAAATCATTCCGGGACCAAAAACTTCGACAGAGGTATTGGATTTCTTGAATGAATATGGCGAAAAGTTCTTAGGCAAGACATCGGTCATTGCAAAAGACACGCCTGCATTTATCGGAAACCGTATCGGTATCTTCGGAATCATGAGCATGTTCCACCAAGTAAAAGAATTGGGACTCACTATAGAAGAAGTCGATAAATTGACCGGACCGGTTATCGGCCGACCAAAATCGGCAACCTTCAGGACAGTAGACGTTGTTGGATTGGACACACTGGTGCACGTAGCCAACGGATTGTATGAAGGCGTTCCGAACGACGAAGCACACGAACTGTTCAAGCTGCCAGAATTCATCAGCAAGATGATGGAAAACAAATGGCTAGGAAGCAAGACAGGCCAAGGATTCTACAAAAAAGTAGACAAAGACATCTTGTCGCTTGACCTCGATACGCTAAAATACAGAGCGCCGAAGAAAGCTTCTTTCGCAACATTGGAGCTCACTAAGACCATAGACAAGCCGATTGATCGTTTCAAGGTTTTGGTTAAAGGAACGGACAAAGCGGGAGAATTTTACAGAAAAAACTTTTCTGGTATATTTTCGTATGTTGCCAACAGGGTACCAGAAATCACCGAAGATTTTTATAAGATAGACGATGCCATGAAAGCGGGCTTCGGATGGGAAAACGGACCGTTTGAAATCTGGGATGCGATTGGCGTTGAAAAAGGAATCGAATTGATGAAAGCCGAAGGCTATGAACCTGCTGCTTGGGTTACGGAAATGCTATCATCAGGAAACAAATCTTTCTATACTATCAAAGACGGAGCTACCTATTTTTATGACAGGGCTTCGAAATCACAGAAAAAAGTACCGGGACAGGATGCGTTTATCATCCTTAACAACATACGCGAAAGCAAAAAAGTATGGAGCAACAGCGGCGCCGTAATCCATGATTTGGGCGACGGAATCTTAAATCTGGAGTTCCAATCAAAAATGAATACGATTGGAGGCGATGTGCTGCAAGGCATCAACAAAGCCATCGATTTAGCTGAAAAAGAATACTCTGGTTTGGTTATTGGAAACCAAGGCGCTAATTTTTCTGTTGGCGCTAACATCGGAATGATTTTCATGATGGCCGTCGAGCAAGAATATGATGAGCTTAATATGGCTATCAAACTGTTCCAAGACACGATGATGCGTGTGCGCTACTCTGGAATTCCTGTGGTAGTCGCTCCGCACGGAATGACCCTAGGGGGCGGCTGCGAAATGAGCATGCATGCCGACAAAGTAGTTGCGGCAGCAGAAACGTATATCGGTTTGGTAGAATTTGGCGTAGGTGTTATCCCTGGCGGTGGCGGTTCGAAAGAAATGGCACTCAGAGCATCTGACTTGTTCCGCAAAAACGACGTGGAGCTAAACGTATTGCAGGAATATTTCTTAACGGTGGCGATGGCAAAAGTATCGACTTCTGCTTACGAAGCGTACGACTTGGGCATCTTGCAGCATGGAAAAGACGTCGTAGTCGTCAACAGAGACCGTCAGATTGCAGAAGCTAAAAAACATGCCTTATTGTTAGCAGAAGCCGGATATACGCAGCCTGTGAGAAGAAAAGACGTCAAAGTCTTAGGCAAACAAGCCTTGGGAATGTTTCTGGTAGGAACCGACAGCATGGAAGCCGGACACTACATCTCCGAGCACGACAAGAAAATCGCAAACAAGTTGGCCTATGTAATGGCGGGCGGCGATTTATCGGAACCAACCTTGGTCACAGAGCAATATTTACTGGACATTGAAAGAGAAGCCTTTTTATCCTTATGTACAGAAAGAAAGACATTGGAGAGAATCCAGTTCATGCTGACTAAAGGGAAACCATTGAGAAACTAATCGAGACATTAAAGAAACTAGAAATGAAAACAGCATATATAGTAAAAGCATACCGCACAGCCGTCGGAAAAGCACCAAAAGGAGTCTTCCGTTTCAAGCGTCCTGACGAGCTGGCCGCAGAAACCATCCAGTACATGATGAATGAGCTGCCTGATTTCGACAAAAAACGAATCGATGATGTCATGGTCGGAAACGCCATGCCAGAAGCCGAGCAAGGATTGAACGTAGCCCGTTTAATTTCCTTAATGGGACTAAAAATAGACGACGTTCCTGGAGTGACCGTAAACCGTTACTGCGCTTCGGGATTGGAAACTATCGGAATGGCGACTGCAAAAATCCAGTCGGGAATGGCCGATTGTATTATTGCTGGTGGTGCCGAAAGCATGAGCTTTATTCCGATGGGAGGTTACAAACCTACTCCAGATTATGCCGTAGCCAAAGAAGGCCACGAAGATTACTATTGGGGAATGGGACTGACAGCTGAAGCAGTTGCTAAGCAATTCAAAGTGTCTCGTGAAGATCAAGATTTGTTCGGTTACAATTCGCACCAAAAAGCATTGAAAGCACAGGCCGAAGGCAAATTTGACAAACAAATCGTTCCTATCACCATCGACCAGATTTTTGTAGATGAAAACGGAAAGAAAGCTACCAAATCGTATACGGTAACGAAAGACGAAGGCCCAAGAGCAGACACCTCATTGGAAGCCTTAGGAAAGCTAAAACCTGTTTTTGCTGCTGATGGAAGTGTTACGGCAGGAACCTCATCGCAAATGAGCGACGGTGCCGCTTTTGTAATGGTCATGTCGGAAGAATTGGTAAAAGAGCTAAACCTGGAGCCAATCGCAAGACTGGTAAGCTATGCCGCTGCAGGTGTCGAGCCAAGAATCATGGGAATCGGTCCCGTAAAAGCCATTCCAAAAGCATTAAAGCAAGCGGGAATGTCGCTAAACGATATCGAATTAATCGAATTGAACGAAGCTTTTGCATCACAATCATTGGCCGTTATCCGTGAATTGGGTATCAATCCGGATATCGTAAACGTAAATGGAGGCGCAATTGCATTAGGCCACCCGCTGGGTTGTACCGGAGCTAAGCTTTCCGTGCAATTATTTGATGAAATGAAACGAAGAGGCAACAAATACGGTATCGTAACTATGTGTGTAGGTACTGGACAAGGAGCTGCTGGGATTTACGAAATATTATAAGCAGAGAAAAGACGATAGATAAGAGATAAGAGACGATGGCTGATTTTAAGAGACATAATTTTAAAAAGCTTAAAATTTGGCAAATGGCAATGGATATTACGAAATTGATTCTCGACTTGACGGATACTTTTCCTGAAAGCGAAAAATTCGGATTAAAAAGCCAAATGGACAGGTGTAGTGTTTCTATTCCTTCTAATATTGCTGAAGGTTCAAGCAGGACATCAAAATCGTTTAGCCATTTCTTAGATATTTCTTTAGGTTCTTCTTTTGAATTACATACACAATTATTGCTTGCAAATCATAGAAAATATATCTCAGATGAAGTGACAACAGATTTGGAAAATAGAATTGAAGAGTTTCAAAAAATGACAATGGGTTTTCAAAATTCCTTGCATTCCATTTAAAGTCTTTTATCTATTCTCTATCATCTAATGCCTATCATCTCAAAAGTCTAACAAAAAACAGAAAAAACAATGGCAGATACAATCGAAAAAGACGTTACCCGTGGCGGGCAGTTTTTGGTAAAAGAAACAAAAAGTGAAGACATTTTTACTCCTGAAGATTTTTCGGAGGAACAGTTGATGATGAAGCAAACGGTAAAAGAATTCGTAGATAAAGAAATCTGGCCGAACAAAAATCGCTTCGAGAATAAAGATTATGCCTTTACAGAAGAATGCATGCGCAAAGCTGGAGAACTAGGGCTTCTTGGCGTTGCTGTTCCAGAAGAATACGGCGGGTTAGGAATGGGATTCGTTTCTACCATGCTGGTTTGCGACTATATTTCGGGCGCTACAGGATCATTTTCTACGGCATTTGGGGCGCATACCGGAATCGGAACCATGCCGATTACTTTATACGGAACCGAAGAACAAAAGAAAAAATACGTACCAAAATTAGCTTCTGGCGAATGGTTTGGCTCGTATTGCCTGACCGAACCTGGTGCGGGATCGGACGCCAATTCTGGAAAAACCAAAGCAGTTTTGTCTGAAGATGGAACGCATTATAAAATCACGGGGCAAAAAATGTGGATTTCTAATGCGGGATTCTGTAGTCTTTTCATCGTATTTGCTAGAATCGGCGACGATAAAAACATCACCGGATTCATTGTAGAAAACGATTCGAATAACGGAATCTCAATGAACGAGGAAGAACATAAATTAGGCATCCGTGCCTCCTCTACCCGTCAGGTTTTCTTTAACGAGACAAAAGTTCCTGTAGAGAACATGCTTTCAGAAAGAGGAAACGGCTTTAAGATTGCCATGAATGCCTTGAATGTGGGCCGTATCAAATTAGGCGCTGCCTGTCTTGATGCACAAAGGAGAGTGACTTCTGGCGCTGTAAAATATGCGAACGAAAGAATCCAGTTCAATACGCCAATCGCAAACTTTGGGGCCATTCGCTCTAAATTAGCAGAAATGGCTACTTCTTGCTATGCAGGAGAAAGCGCTTCCTATCGCGCTGGAAAATCCATTGAAGACCGAATTAATGCACGTGTTGCCGAAGGCGTTTCTCACCAAGAAGCAGAATTGAAAGGAGTTGAGGAATTCGCTATCGAATGTTCTATACTAAAAGTGGCTATTTCTGAAGACGTACAAAATTGTTCAGACGAAGGAATACAGATTCTTGGAGGAATGGGATTCTCTGAAGACACACCAATGGAAAGTGCCTGGAGAGATGCGAGAATCGCAAGAATCTATGAAGGAACGAATGAAATTAATAGAATGCTTTCTGTCGGAATGCTTGTCAAAAAGGCAATGAAAGGCCATGTGGATTTGTTAGGCCCTGCTATGAAAGTGGCTGAAGAATTGATGGGAATCCCGGATTTCAATACACCTGACTATTCTGAGTTATTCGCTGAAGAAAAAGAACTGATAGCCAAATTGAAAAAAGCATTTTTGATGGTAGCTGGAAGCGCCGTACAAAAATACGGTCCGGATTTAGACGCGCACCAACAATTGCTGATGGCTGCGTCCGATATCTTGATTGAGATCTATATGGCCGAATCTACCATTTTAAGAACCGAAAAGTTGGCAAAATCAAAAGGTGCCGAAAATGTAAAAGAACAGATTGCGATGGCGCAATTGTACTTATACAAAGCTGTAGATATCGTAAATGCTAAAGGAAAAGAAGGTATTGCTTCTTTTGCAGAAGGCGACGAACAACGAATGATGCTGATGGGATTAAGACGTTTCACGAAATACACCAATCTGCCAAATGTGGTTGCCTTGCGTGAAACTATTGCTTCAAAGTTAATTGAAGAAAACCAATATTGTTTTTAGTTAAGTTTAAATAGTTGGTCAATGAAAAAGCCGCCGCAATATATTGCGGCGGCTTTTGTTTTTGCTTTTGGCGGGATTAAATTTCTTATAAAGGCTTTCTCCCTTGAATAATTCTAAGCAAGATAATAATGACTGCGATCACTAATAAAATGTGGATCAAGCCGCTGGTAGCAATTCCTGTTCCTAGCACTCCGAAGAATCCTAGTGCCCAGATAATTACCAAAATAACTGCAATTGTATAAAGCAAATTTCCCATAATGTTTTGTTTTTTATTGGTTAGACTATTTGTTTATAAATTATTCTAAAGGCTTCCTTCCTTGTATTACTCTTAAAAGTACGACAATTATTGCAATTACAAGCAAAATATGAATAAGATTGCTAGTAACCATTCCTCCTAAAAAGCCTATGGCCCAGATAATTATCAGGATTACGGCGATTGTATAAAGTAGATTTCCCATGGTATATGAATTTGATTGATAACGATTTTATAAGGCTTATTTTTTAACAGTGGTGGATTGCAACTGCTGGATGGCATCATGATGGCTTTTTAAAGCAATTACTTTTCCTTCAAGATAGGCTTTGATTTCTACATCTTGTGTTTTCTGTCCATCTTGCGTAAAATCTTCTATAGCTTCGTGATGGTCTTTATAAATACGGTCAAGGTATTCTTTGTCGAAGTTTTTGGCATCGACCTTGTTTAGACGGTCATATTCTTTTTGTCCGTCTTCTGTAATTGCGGAAGGAATTGATATCTGTTTTCCTTTGGCCAACGTCGCTAATTCATTAAAGGAATCGTTATGATGTTTCTCCATCATCTTTCCTAAATCTTTTACGGCTGTCGAAACTCCTTTGACTTGGGCTAATTTCCCGAGCTCTCTCTGCTGCAAGTCGAATTCAGCGGCATCGACAAGGATTTCTGCATCTTCTTCGGCTTTTTTGGTATCGTCAAACTTGGCTTCATTTTCTTCTTCTGCAACTTCTTTCGGGTCTTCTGTTTTGGGTTCGTTTTTACAGGATATCATTCCAAAACTTAGTGCCAAGACAGCCAGGCTTAGTATTGCTTTTCCAAAAATTGCGGGCTTTTTCATAAGATATAGATTTTAGCTGGTTCATAAATAATTTTCAGTTTATCTAAATTACCCAATAAAAAACCCATCCTACTTATACAATTAGTCTTTTATGTTATACGATTTTGCTGACACGAATTTTAGTATAAATCAGACTCTATCAAAGGAAAAAATTGAGGCATCCTTGTTCTTCTTGCCAAGAATTAAGTCGGTAATAATTTCTGCTGCAATAAGACTGAAAGTAATTCCGTTTCCTCCAAAACCTAAAGCAAAATAACTGTTCGGAAGCTTGTCATACGTGCCTATAAAAGGAAGTCCGTCTTTTGTAGAACCAAAAGTTCCAGTCCAACTGAACTCAGGCTTAAAATGCAAATGAGGAAAAAGAGTATTGACGTCTTTGGTCAGCTGCTTAGTTTTTTTATTGATAAGCTTATTTCTCTTATCAGGATCGTGGAAATCTTCATCCCTGCCTCCTACCAAAACCCTGCCGTCTGGTGTTGTCCTTATGTACAGATACGGATCAGCTGTATTCCAAATCAAGACCTCGTCCTTCCAAAAATTCTTTTTGTTATATTGTTCACTAACGACGGCATAAGTAGATTTTAGATCGACTATCTTTTTATCGATAAACTCCACAATTTCATAACCTGTGGCATAAATTACTTTTTTTGCCTTTATCGTAAAACCCGTTTCGGTCTTCAGCACAGCTCCGTCTTTTTTTGTCTTAATATCGACAATAGGACTTCTGTCATAAATATTAAGCTCCTTCCCTGTTTTAAACTGTAATAAGCGATGCGTTAGCGCATAGGCATTGGTCTGGGCGCCATGATTGGAAAGAATTGCCAGCGGAGCCTTGAATCCGTATTGACTGTAAATCTGTTTTTCGTTGAGCAGTTTTACATCAAATCCGGCTTGTTTTCTGGCTTCAAATTCTTTTTCCAGCATCGGAATGTCTTTTTTATAAGCAGCATAGTAAAGGCTTTTCTTTCTTTCAAATTCTTCCGCCTTGACATTTTTTGCAATCTTTTCCAATTCATCAATGGCATAATCGCAAAGCTGATAGGCTCTTTCTGCAGGTTCCTTTCCAATCATTTCAATCAATTTATGCAGCGGCGTGTCAATTTCATACTGAAGCAGCGAGGTACTGGCTGATGTACTGCCTAACCCGATAGTCCGGGCATCAATCATCGTGCATTGTATTCCGGCATTGAGAAGATAATAACGAACTAATGCTCCAGAAATGCCAGCACCAATGATGACCACATCGGTTTCTATGTCTTTGTCCAGTTTTGGAAAAGTAAACGGCAGGCCGTCTTTGATCAGCCAAAAAGGCATTCCTGATTTTAGGTTCATGGAGATTATTTTAGGATTATGTCTATTAAAAATAAGTATAAAGCTTCAAAAGTCAGTTTCAATTGTGACTAATTTAAGTTTTGTTCAACACACTTTCTAAGGATTTTAATGTCAACCGACAGCGTAAAAGGCAGCCTTTAAATATTTTTTGTCTTCTTAATAAAAAACATAGCTTTGCATCAGAAATTCAAACCATGATCAACCCATCGGCACACGGCTGGATAGACAAGTTTTTTGCAGAACAGAAACATCTGCAGCTTCCTGTCGTGGGCTATCCTCTGGAGTTTTATAAAAATACAAGAGCGACCGGTTTTATCTACGGCCATGTGGTTTCTTTCGATACACCGATGCCGATTGATACTAAAGGATGGATTTCTGAAGAATACTCTAAAGTAGCGCTCTTGAATACGCTTTATGGCGTTTACGGTTTGGTCTCCCATGAATCTAATTCAAAAGACTTTATCACAAGAGCTATCGCTTTTTACAAAGAAATGCATCCTAAAGGGTTTACGCTTTTGGATAAAATGCTTCCGGAAAGCCTGCCGTCGCACAATCTTGAAAAGATTATTGCCGAACGAGTTCAAACCAACGAAGACATCATCAGCAAGAACTTTTCGCATATCTTGACGAATGCTTTGTTGTTTATGGATGTATTGGCTTTTCAGCAGTATCTGATGAATAATGCTATTCCTGAAAATTACTTAAAAAAACTGGAAGAAACTATTGTCAGCATTATCTCTTTGGCTTTGAAGACTAAGCTTAAGAAGTCACAGTATGACGATTTGCTAATCAAGCTTTTTGAAGCTTCAGTCCGTTATACGAAATTTTCAAAAGTGAATGTCCAAGACCTTGAAGCTTTGGAATTACATTTTTTCACCCAGCAGCTAGAAAAACTGTACTTGATAGACATGGCTGGAATGGCACTCTGGAATGATATGGAAATGGAGAGCAACGAGGCTTACTTTCTTTACGAGCTTGCAAAAACTATGAATGTTCCTGATAATTTTGTTACCGAAAGTATTGTCTCGACTGACAATTTTATCAATAAGTATAAAAAGCAGATTCCGTATTTTAATTATTCGAATCCTGTCAAGCACTTTTACGATCAGGCCACCCAGAATGTAAAACTACTGATTACGCGAAATAAGTCGCGATTGGCAAAAGAATTGGCTAACAACGGCGATCTGATGCTTTTACTTACACATTCCACACACCGCAGCTTAGATGCAAAAGAGAAGAAAAAAGTAAAAAAACAGCTTTTGGAAATCTGCAAGACGATTCCATCGCTGACAATCTTTTTATTGCCTGGAGGGACTTTACTGCTGCCGATACTTATAAAATTTATCCCGCAATTATTGCCTTCCACTTTCAACGAAAATCTAGAATCCGAAGAATAAAAAAAGCCTCTTGAATTAAGAGGCTTTTTTTATTTAGAATTTTAGCTGGTAGACGCTGTCAAGGTCTTCATTACCACAAAGGTTTACTTCTAGGTCTTTTACGATACCTGAACTCAACCCGTATACCCAACCATGGAGGCATAGTTCCTGTCCGTTTTTCCAAGCTCCTTGTACGATTGAAGTTTTAGCCAAGTCATACACTTGTTCTTTCACGTTCAATTCTACAAAAGAATCAAAACGTTCTTTTTCATCCAAAATTGAATCCAAATAGTGGTGGTGATGTCTGTAAACGTCTTTAATGTGTCGAATCCAGTTGTCAATCAAACCAATCGAATCGTTGCCCATAGCTGCTTTTACGCCGCCACATCCGTAGTGTCCGCACACAATAACGTGTTTCACTTTCAAAACGTTTACGGCATAATCCAAAACACTAAGCATGTTCATGTCAGAATGCACGACCATGTTGGCAATATTTCTGTGAACAAAAACTTCGCCAGGCTGTGCTCCAATTACTTCGTTGGCAGGAACACGGCTGTCTGAACATCCGATCCATAATAATGGTGGTGACTGTCCTTCTGCTAATTTTTCGAAATATTTTGGATCTTGGCTAATTTTAGATTCAACCCATTTTTTGTTACCGTCTAATATCTTTTTATAAAAATCGCTCATTGTTTTTAGTATTATAATTTTAAAATTACGTCGGTTATACCGACTCTTTATTGTTTCTTTCGTTTTCGACTAATGCAATACATCTGTCATAATCGGCTTTGGCTTGTTTTCTTAGTCTTGCTTCTTCGTAATTTTCGAAGAAGACATGATTGGCTTTATCGTCGATATCATCCAATTCATATGCTCTTTTAAAGCCTTTTAGTTTTACCTTGATATTTTCTTCGGCCGCCTTAATAGTTGCAAATTCTTGAATCAAGTCCAATACGTCGTGGGCAATATATACCGTATCCGAAGCATTGATTACGACTTTAGAATTTTCTGGTATTTCAGCTAAAGTTGTCTTGATGGCAGCCTTGTTCAAGAAAGAAACTTCTTGTGCCAAATCAATTCGGATCACGTCGCCATCTTCAAATTTCTCTTTTCTAAAGCGATAGGCTCTTTTTAGATTTCCTCTCAAAATAAAGATGATACTGATGATGATACCCAGGGCAACTCCTTTTAGCAAATCTGTGAAAACTACTGCTAATGTTGTTGCAAAAAATGGAAAATATAAGTATTGATTGCGGGTTATCATTTTTCTAAATTCGATAACATCTCTAAATTTATAAATACTGTAACCTAAGATTACTACTGAAATAGCAGCAAAAACGATTACTGCAGTACCTACTGTTTGAGTTACATCATAAGCAATCTTGATGGCAACTAATGAGATAATCAATAAATTAATTGCTTTTGGCATGTAAGAAGCAAAGTGCTTGATATTGGGAACTGCTAGTTTGTAACCTACCAATAAAAGTACTGCTGCCAAAGTTGCTAAAGGAATTTTATTAAGCAGAAAAGGTATCGCCAAAACGCTAATCAGTAATAAAACACCATGAATGATGGCCGACATTTTTGATTTTGCGCCTGCGTTATTATTTGCAGAAGTTCTTACTACAACCGAAGTCATTGGCAAACCTCCAAGAAGAGCGCTCAACATATTTCCAATTCCTTGTGCTTTTAATTCAACATTAGTATCGGTATATCTTTTCTGAACATCCATTCTGTCTGCAGCTTCAATACACAAAAGTGTTTCAATTGATGCGACAATTGCTATTGTAGCTCCCACTATCCAAACTTTCGGATTCAGGAATCCTGCAAAATCTGGTAAAACGATTATGTTTTTAAAATCTTCTAAACTCGAAGGAACTGGTAGAGCAACTAAATGTTCCTTAGAAATGGCAAGTGAGCTTCCCGAAGTTATAAAAAACTCGTTTAATAGAATTCCGACAATTACAGCCACCAATGCTCCTGGAACCAATTTTAAACGTTTTAGAAAACTTAGCTTGTCCCAAGAAATAAGAATAGTCAGCGATACGAGGGTTATGATAATTGAACCGATTTGGATATAATCCAAAGCTCCTAATAGCGATGAAAATGTATTACCACCATCGTTCTGAAGAAAACTTTCATCTCCTTCAAAATCAGTGTCGTATCCAACAGCATGAGGAATTTGTTTTAATATAATGATGACCCCGATACCGGCAAGCATTCCCTCAATTACATTCGTCGGAAAATAATTGGATATGCTTCCGGCCTTGATAAATCCAAGAATCAACTGAAGCAATCCAGCGATTAGTACAGCTGTCAGGAATATATTAAAGGCTCCCAAATCTGTAATAGCAGTCAAAACAATTGCAGTCAGGCCGGCTGCAGGTCCGGAAACACTGATGTGAGAACGACTCAAGAAGCCTACTACTACACCACCTACGATTCCAGCAATAATACCTGATAGTGGCGGTGCACCAGACGCTAAGGCGATACCCAAACATAATGGAAGCGCCACCAAGAAAACCACTAAACCAGAAGCAAAGTCTGATTTAAGGTTAGCAAAAAGATTGATTTTTTTTGTCATACCTAAAAAAATTTAATACAAGAATTTAGATCACATTAAAGAAATGCAACCGTAGATTTTGAAGTATTCAAAATCTTAAATTGTATTAAACCTGTTCGGGCGGTGGAGAAAAAATGCTTGAAGCCGCATTATCGTGCTTCAAAGTGTGTTGTGAAATGATAAGACTTGATGAACTTTCTGTATAGTTTGAGAAAGTGATATAGTCTGTCGCTTTTAAAGCGGCTTTTAATTCTTTACAGCAGTTATGGTTGTGCTGTTCTTCTTCTGACATGCTGTAAACCATAGACGTATCAATGTCTTCCTTTATCAGACTCACAACTGTGGGTGTGACGATAAAAGTCATAAACATTAATAAAACTAATTTTACTGCCAATTTCATAAGCGCGAAAATAGAAATTTCAATCGTTATTTTAAAACATCCTAAATTAATTTAATCAAATTTTAACAACAGAAAAAAATGCAACAGCTACTCTATCGTAATTGTTGCATTTTTCATAAAAAACACGGAATTAATTTCCGAAATTCTAACCGACTATATTTTCTCTTCAAGCCAAGCTTTCATCATCCAGATTGTTTTTTCCTGCTCTTTGATAAAGTCGCTCATCATCGAATTTGTTCCTTCGTCATTTGCTTCAGCAGATTTTGTCAGAAGATCTCTTTCTATTTTTAGCAGATCCGATAAGGATGTTACGATCAAATGTACCGCTTCTTCATCTACAGAAATATTTTTCCCTACTTTTAATTTGTTGTTTTTAACGTAATCTTCGAACGTGTGTAACGGCTTTCCTCCTATCGTCAAAACTCTTTCAGCAATCAAATCAATTTTGAGCTGAGCATCGTTATACAATTCTTCAAATTTCACATGGAGATCAAAAAAACGCTTTCCCCTAATATTCCAATGTATTCCTCTTAAATTTTGATAATATACTTGAAAGCTCGAAAGCAGTATGTTTAGATCATTTGAAATTTCTTCGGTTTCTTTAACTGGCAATCCTAAAATATTAGTTTTCATTGTTGGTTGATTTTATAATTCTTAAAAATTCTCTATCATAAAATTACAAAAAAATAGCCTATTTAAATCATAAATAAATCTTATAGTTTTTATATTTGCATCATAAATTATTATAGTAATGACAATCACACAATTATATTATGTCTTGGCGGTCGCCGAGAATAAAAACTTCACCCTAGCAGCCGAGAAATGTTTTGTAACACAGCCAACGCTGAGTATGCAGATCCAAAAACTGGAAGATGAGCTAGGCATTTTGATATTCGACCGAAGCAAAAAACCAATCCAGCTGACAGAAATTGGACAGAAGATTGTGACTCAAGCGAAAAATATCGTTAATGAATCAGACCGTATACAGGATATTGTAGACCAGCAAAAAGGATTCATCGGCGGTGAATTCAAACTAGGAATCATTCCAACGATAATGCCTACCCTCTTGCCGATGTTCTTGAATAATTTTATAAAAAAATACCCGAAAATCAAGCTGATAATCGAGGAACACAATACGGAAGAAATAATTACACGTCTAAAAAATGGACATCTGGATGCGGCAATAGCGGCGACTCCGTTGGAAGATGAAAAGATAAAAGAGATTGTTTTGTATTATGAGCCATTCGTCGCTTATTTCCCAGAAAACCATCATAGTTTTCAAAAAGAAGAAATAGAAGTAGACGATATTGATGTGGATACTTTATTATTATTGCAAGACGGACATTGTTTCCGCGACGGTATCTTGAATTTGTGTAAAAACGTCAATAACTCTGAAGCCTCTCCTTTCCAGATTGAAAGTGGTAGCTTTGAAACGCTTATCAAACTAGCTGATGAAGGATTAGGAACGACGCTTCTTCCTTACCTACATACTTTAGACCTAAAAGATAAAGACAAATTAAAGCTTCGTCATTTTAAGGAACCCAAGCCTGCCAGAGAAGTAAGCCTTATATTTCCGAAAAGCGAACTGAAAATACACATTATTGATGCGCTCCGTCAAGTCATTGCGGGCGTGGTCAAAGGCGCTATCGTCTTTCAGAATGTACAGATAATAAGTCCGCTGTCAAAGAAAACACAATAAAAAAGGAGCCGATTGGCTCCTTTTCTTTATCTGTTAACGATTAATAAACATTCTTTTAATTCTGGTTTTTCGACTGTGTAGCTTAAAAGCCATTCCGTTAGTTGCTCAATTTCATAAGGAAGCAATGATCGTATTGCTTTTTCAAGCTCTTTGCAAAACAACAAAGGATCGAAACTCACTCTTTCAAGAATAGATTTCGTATAAGCAAACATAGGTCTTGTCATAGTGAAAATTTAATTTGGAGGTTACTATTGTTGTAAGAACGTTTGTAAATTTACAGAAATTAAATACTGCATTTCCATAAAAAAACGTTAATTGATATAAAGTATTGTATTAATTAACATTTTTCTTTCCGATTTGTAAAACTTAAATCTAACTTAACTTTCTAGCTCTCAGCATTTCTCTCTTTCCAGGAGGGCCTGCTAATTTTTCTACTGCAAAACCAGCTTCGACCATCGCTTTTTTTATAGAACTGCGACAGGCATAGGTAACCAAGATTCCTTCTCTTTTTAAAGCCTTGAACATGATTTGGAAAATTTCTAGGCTCCACAGCTCAGGTTGGACTCTATACCCAAAAGCATCAAAATAGATTAGATCGTATTTATTTTCATCTGCAATTTCTTGAAACTTTATGTTTTGCTTTTCTAATAAAAAATTAGGAGCTAGAAATACTTTTTCGTTCCATTCTGACTGATGCATTTTCAGAAAAACAGCTTTATCCTTTTCTGCATCGAGTTCCGAGACATAATTCATCTTTGAAGCATCTTCTTCTGAAACAGGATAGGCTTCAATTCCGGTATATTCTATTTTCTGCCTAAAATCTTTAGCTTCCAAATACGTTATGAAGGCATTGAGTCCGGTTCCGAAACCAATCTCCAAAATAGAAACGGACTGACCTTGAAATAAGGAAAGTCCGTTTTTTATGAATACATGTTTTGCTTCTTGTATTGCCCCAAACTTTGAATGGTATGTCTCATTCCACTCAGGCAGCAAAATCGACGTCGAGCCATCCGATGTCTGGATAATTTCTCTTTTCATTATTCAATAAATAACTTTTTAATTCTTGGAATCGGCCCGCTGCATTTTACTTCGTGACAGGTAACACAGGCAGAAACTGCTTTATTGAAATGTGCTTTTGCATTTTTAGGATCTTCATAGATTAGTTCTTGAGCCTTGATAAAAACGGCAGCCTGTTCTTTGAAAAAGACATCATTTTCAGTTTCGTCAGTCATTGCTCTTTTGTGGATTTCTAAAAAATGTGAAGGAAACCTGCCTATTGTATCGCCATTTTTGATACGCTCTTTCAGACGCTGGTTGTCGACATACATCTGTTCCATAAGCGCCGCCATTTCTGACATCTCATACATTTCGAACTCTTTTGCATCTGTTTTTGCAGGAGCTTCTTTTTTAGCGACAGGCTTTATTTCTTCCTTCTTATTACAGCTAGAAAGCACAATGATTCCAAAGAAAATTAAAAGGTAATTCTTCATTATTTACTGATTAAAACCCCATCGGCTTGGAAAGCATACGTAATTTTTGGCTCTGTGATTTTATCAATTTCTGCTTGAGATTTTCCTCCGTCTTTAGCATAGTGCTTCAATTCGGCAACAGAAACCTCGTCAACGAAAGCTCTTCCGCTAACAACCGCCTCTTGGCTATCTGCGTTCAATGGAACGAAAAATCCATAATCTTTAAAACGCACGAAAGATTCCGCTTGATTAGGCAATTCCATTTTCATCCAGCATCCTTTTTTCTTGCAGACAGAGTTGATTTTTGACTTGAACTTTACTGCAATGGTATCTCCTTTTTTCATGGATTTGTATTTTTGAAGCATCTGCTCTTTGGTCAATGCTTTATCTGCCGCAATCTTATCACCAAAAGAAGCATACTCTACTTTGACCTCTTTGGCAGGAACGACTTCAATTTCTTTTTCAGGGCTAGTGTTTTTTTCAAGATCAGCAACCTGCTCAGTTTCAACTGAAGCTACAGCGACTGAATCGGTTTTAGGAGTGCTATCTGTAGGAGTCTCCATTGTTTCCTCTACTTTTTCTGTTTCATTTTTTTTGTCAGCACAGCTTGCCAAAACCATCAGTGAGCAAGCCAAAACGAATATATTCTTCATGTAGGTATAGATTTTAATTTCTGCTACAAAAATAGCGATTTCACTATAACATGAACCCTCATAATTAATAAATTTTAGGTTTTGTTGCTAATTATATAAGATTTTAAGCCGTAAACAATTAATTTTAGAAAAGTGGCAATTCTGAGGAAGATAATTCCTTTTTTACACCAAAACTTTCCAAATTTTATTAATTTAGCAACATTAAGATTTATTGAAAATTAGCATCAAACGAAAACCATTCAATATTTTGATTTTCAATATTTTACAACCTAAACTAACCTCAACCAAATGAATCTAAGCACCAATAACGAAATCGATATAGTTAGAGCTTCATCTACAAAAATTAATGATATTGATTTTGACAATCTTGTCTTTGGAAACATCTTTACAGATCATATGCTGATTTGTGATTTCAAGGACGGAAAATGGCAAAAACCGACTATCAAGCCTTATGAGCCTTTTCTTCTTGATCCTTCTGCAAAAGTCTTCCATTACGGACAGGCCATATTTGAAGGCATGAAGGCTTATAAAGACAATAATGATGATGTCTGGCTTTTTAGGCCAGATGAAAATTTTGATCGTTTCAACAAATCCGCCAAAAGAATGGCCATGCCTGAAGTTCCTGAGGAGGTATTTTTAGGCGGACTGCATGAAATCTTGAAAATCGAAAAAGACTGGGTTAAAAAAGGGAAAGGAAATACCTTATACATACGTCCTTTTATGATTGCAACGGGAACTGGCGTTGTTGCCGCTCCTTCTTCGCAATATCGTTTTATGATTATCCTTTCGCCTGCAAAAGCATACTATTCTGGCGAAGTGAAGGTAATTATTGCAGAACATTATAGCCGTGCCGCAAATGGCGGAATTGGTGCTGCAAAAGCAGCAGGAAATTATTCTGCCCAATTTTATCCGACGAAACTGGCAAATGAGCAAGGTTTCCAGCAAATTATCTGGACCGACGATGCCACGCATACCAAGCTGGAAGAAGCAGGAACAATGAACGTTTTCTTTAGAATTAATGACACTTTATTTACGGCTCCGACAAGCGAAAGGATTTTGGACGGTGTCACTCGAAAAAGCATCATAGCGCTGGCAGAAAAAGAAGGAATCGACATACAAGTTCGTTCTGTTTTGGTTTGGGAACTTGTAGAAGCTGCAAAAAATGGAACTTTAAAAGAAATTTTTGGTGCCGGAACCGCAGCAGTAATCAATCCTATTGTTGGATTCTCTTATAAAGATGAATATTTTGAGCTTCCAAAACTAGAAGATTCGGTTGCTCTGAAATTGAAAGACAAATTGACCAATATCCAATATAAATTGGAAGAAGATACTTTTGGCTGGACCGTTAAGATTTAAAAACTTTTAAAAATATAAGAATATGTTGTATCCATTTATTACCATCGGGCTTTTAATTGTGTTTGTTGCCTATCTTTTATATTTAGCTTTTGTAAAGAAAAATTTAAAACAGAATTTAAGCACAGTCGTTTATCCTGGATTGTTTTTTATTTCAGTTTGGGCGGGCTTATATTTCCTAGTTTTTGTATAATTCATAAAAAAATCCCGAAAGTGTTTTCGGGATTTTTTTTATTTCAATATTAGGGAAAAATCAGGCTTGAAGTAATTCGGACCTTTCATCACTTTTCCGTCTTCGCGGTAGATTGGTTTTCCGTCTTCTCCTAATTTGCTCATGTTGCTGCGCTGGATTTCGTCAAAAACTTCTTCGATTTTATGCTGTAGTCCGTGTTCGATTATCGTGCCGCACAAAATATAAAGCATATCGCCTAAAGCATCGGCTATTTCAACCTTATCGTCATTCTGTACTGCTTCAAGATATTCCTCGTTTTCTTCTTTCATCAAATTGTAACGTAGCATGTTTTTGCTTTCGCCTAGATCTCCTTTGGGAGTTTCACTAACTCCAAGCCCAAATGCTTGGTGAAATTCCTTTACTGCGTTGAGTTGTTTCTGCATAATCTTCAAAAATTAAATGGTACTGCAAAATACTGACTTTTGAGTACAAATAACTACTTTTGCATAAAAACTTATACACTATGTTTACTCAAGGTCAATGGACTTTTGCCGGTTTCTTTGTCGTCGCTTTTATAGTGGCAATGATTTACGCCTACCGAAAAGATCTGAAGCTGCACAAGATATTTTACAAAAGAAGCTATTTAGTTTTATTAGGCTTTTTAGCTTTCATCGGATTATTATTTGTCATAAAAGTTTATCTCAAGCATTAAAAAAAACGCCTCGATTTCTCGGGGCGTTTCTTTTTAAACTTCTATTTCTTTTTTAGTTTTCTTCAGGAAGGAAACCATACGTTTTAGAATAGTAAAGCATCTGTTCTGCAAAAGTTTTTGGCTGTTGGATTTCAAAAGAAGTGATTTCTCCTTTGTCATCCATCTTAGGAACCAAAACAGGATTTACGAATCCGCTATACGGAGCCGATTTGAATTTCTTGTTTCGATCCAAAACTTCTTTGTGTAATTTCTGGTCAACTTTTACGCCATAATTTTCTACCAATGCTTTTCCAGCAGCAAAATCTCCTTCTGATTTAATTCGCTGAGTTTCTTTCAAAAGCTGTCCAAACAATTCATGAAGTTTTTCATAATTCGTAATATTGAAATAGGTTTTTCCGTCACGGGTAATTTTTTCGATTACATTGTCTTTTTTGCCTTTTTCAAAAACCCAAGCACTCACCCACTGACGGTTTCTCATGTGCGCTTCTTCGATATCAGCTCCCGGCTCTAAACGAATCAATTGAGTCATTAATCCATTACGGATGTAACCATCATAAGCTGCCGTTCCGACTTTTTTCCAATCGTCAACCAAACCTAATTCTTGTAGTTTTGGATTGTACAGATAAAACAAACCAACTAGGTCAGCTCTTCCTTCTTCTAGAGTCGAAGCATAACTTTTTAGCGTTTCTTTTGGCGTTCCAACATCCGGATTGATTTGCCCAGAAGCATGTCCGACAACTTCATGCAAAGCCGTATGCAGCTTATCTGCCACTTCTCCATATTTCTCTTCCAATTCGATTTCTTCTTTATCGTTTGCAAATTCCTTCAAACGATCAGAACCTCCAGCATGGTTATACGAATCTACGATATTTCCTAATGAAACTGATTTTGAGCCATGTTCAGCACGAATCCAATCTGCATTTGGAAGATTGACTCCAATCGGAGTACTAGGCGAAGAATCACCCGATTCACCAGCCACGACAACAACTTTATAAGAAACTCCTACAACATTTTTCTTTTTATGAGCCGGCATAAGCGTCGAATTGTCTTCAAACCACTGGGCATTTTTAGAAATTACTTCCATCTTTTTAGACATGTCGAAGTCTTTGATCTGCACGACAGATTCGTAAGAACCTCTGTAGCCTAGCGGGTCATTGTACACTTCTACGAAGCCATTGATATAATCGATGTTTCCTTCTGTAGCTTCTGTCCAAGCAATGTTGTAATCGTCCCAAGTTTTTAAATCACCCGTTTTGTAATATTTGATCAGTAACGCAATGGCATCGCCTTGTTTTTTATTTTCCGCAACTCCTTGCGCTTTTTCTAACCAATAGATAATCTTATCGATTGCTGGTCCGTACATACCGCCGCTTTTCCATACTTTTTCTTCAATCTGTCCGTTGGCATTGCGAACCAATTTAGAGTTTAAACCAAAAGAATACGGTCTTTCAGCATCAGGGCTTTTTTTAGTTTTGTAAAAAGCTTCTGCTTCCTTATCAGTGATTCCTTTATCATAAAAATTGACAGCCGAACCCGCAAGCAATCCTTTTGATTCGTCAAGGTTTACTTTTTTGGCATCTTGATCGTTAAACAAAATTTCTACGACTTCTGGAGCCAGTGTGGTTTTAGTTTCTGAAAGCAATTTTTGGAAATAGTCTTTTGTAAAATCAGGCTTGATTTTATCGCTTGAATAATGGTGGTGGATTCCGTTAGAAAACCAAACTCTTTTTAGATAGATTTCGAAATTTTTCCAATCTTCAGAAGCCTTATCACCTTTGTAGTTTTGGTAGATATTTTCTAGCGCTTTTCTGATTTTTAGATTGTGCTTGTAGTTTTGGTCCCAGTGAATATCGCGGCCAGCCATACCTGCTTGCGTCAGGTAATACACTAATTTTTGTTCTTTCAGGGTAAGGTTCTCCCAACCCGGAACTTGATAACGCAATACTTTTATATCTGCAAACTGCTCGACTTCATACTGAAAATCCTCTGTGTTTGCTGCGACTTCTTTCGACTCTTCTTTTTCTTTTCCGCAAGAAACAAGAAATGCCGATGCAAGAAATATCCCTGCAATGGTTTTTAATTTCATATTCTAAATTTTGGTTATTTACTATTAAAAAAACAAATATAACGATTTCTTCATGGAACTAAATGCAAGGCTTCGGATCAATTGATTGCAAACAATTTTTCTTACTTTTGCATAAAGGAAAAACGCCTAAAAATAAATTTTTATGAGAATACTGAAATACATATTGCTGTTACTGCTTCTTGCTATAATCGGACTGACTGTTTATGTGGCAACACAGCCTGGAGAATTCGAAACAGAGCAAAGCAGGGTTATCAAAGCACAAAAGTCAGTTGTTTTCAGCTATGTCAATGATTATAAAAATTGGGAAGATTTCGGAGCATGGAAAGATGACGATCCGAACATGCAGTTTACCTATTCAGATACTACGATTGGAAAAGGAGCTTCCTATTCTTGGAAAGGCAGTTCTGGCGAAGGAAAAACAGAAACAATATTTGAAAAAGAAAATGATAGCATCGCCCAGAAAGTATTTTTTTCTGGCAATGAAGGCAAAGCTTACTTGACTTTTAAGGATACTGTCGGAGGCACAAAAGTGACATGGCATTCCAAAGGAAAATTAAGTTTCATGGCAAAAGCTTATGCAGTCTTAAAAGGCGGCAGTGCAAAAATGGTCGGCGATATGCAGGAACGAACTTTAGCCAAACTAGACAAGGTCATCTCATATGAAATCAATACATATTCTATAAAAGTAGACGGCGTTGTCCAAAAGACCGGAGGCTATTACTTCCAGCAAAAAATAACTTGCAAAATTCCAGAGGTCCAAAAAAATGTAAGCCTCGTCCTGCCAAGCATGTTGCGCTTTTTTAAAGAAAATAATATCACGCTGACTGGAAGTCCTTTTGTATTATATGACACTTATGACGTTCCTAATAACAAAGCAAGCTTTTCTGTATGCCTGCCGATGCGCGATGAGATTTTTACTGCCGAAGGAAGCGATTACACTAGCGGAAAACTAGAGCCTTTCCAAGCTTTAAAAACAACATTGAATGGTGACTATTCACACAGCAAAGAAGCTTGGGATAAAGCCTTTGCTCATATCAAGAAGAACAATTTGACGGAAAATAAATCAGGAAGCTATATTGAAGTATATTCAGTTTCTGCATCGCAAGTCAAAAACCCTTCAAAATGGGCTACCGAAATTTACGTACCGGTTGGAAGCTCAGCTCCTGCAGAAGCTACAACAGTTCCTGCTCCTACAAGCGAGTCTACTACTTCTCCTGTGACTAAAACTCCAGCAACGACAACGACAACAACAACTACTCCAAAGGCGAAAACTCCAGCACAACCAGCTGCCAAACCAGCAGTTCGAGAAGCTAAAGTCATCGAATAATTTATACCATTTTATACAAAGCCCAGCATTGTCTGGGCTTTTCTTTTTAGCAAAAGTGAGCTAATGCATATTGTGATTAAACCTTTTCGCTTATCTTTAGTCTTATCAATAAAAAATTGCTTTTGCTCGACGAACAGGCTTTCATAAAAGATCTTTTGAATCCAAAAACGCAGAATAAAGCGTTTCAGTTGCTGTTATCTACTTATCAAAAACCGTTGTACAATCACATCCGAAACATTGTTCTGAATCATGATGATGCTAATGACGTGCTGCAGAACACTTTCGTAAAGGTTTTTCAACATCTGGCGAATTTTAAAGGAGAAAGCAAATTATTCTCATGGCTTTATCGGATAGCGACGAACGAGGCAATAACGTTTCTGAATGCTAAAGCCAAGCGCAATGGGATGACCAGCGAGAATTTTCAGCAAAAGCAGATAGAAAGCTTAAAGGCCGATTCTTATTTTGAAGGTGATGAGATTCAACTGAAGCTTCAAAAAGCAATCGCAATCTTGCCCGAAAAACAGCAATTGGTTTTCAAGATGCGGTATTTCGAAGAACTAAAGTATGAAGAACTGTCGGAAATACTGGGAACTTCGGTTGGCGCGTTAAAAGCTTCGTACCATCATGCCGTGAAGAAAATCGAAGAATATATGCTTAAAAATTAAACCTTTTTAGATTTATAAAGTCAAAAGAACATGAACTCATTTAATTTAGAAAACTCGCCAAAAATAAAGTCCGGATTCAAGACGCCCGACGGATATTTCGAGAATTTCTCGGAACAGATGCTTGCGAAAATCGCTCAGGAGGAAAAACCTGTAATTTCAATTTTCCAAAGAAGGAAAAATTGGTTTGTGGCTGCCGCAGCGGTTTTAATTTTAGGAATCTCAATTCCTTTCTTGGACAAGACCGACACAGGCAACACATCAGTTGATGAGGAAACTATGGAAAATTATCTGGCTTATCAATCCACTATCAGCCAATATGACTTGATCAATCTGCTGGACAAAGAAGATATTGAAGCGTTGGAATCTGACTTAAAGATTGATGATGCTGTGGTCGAGAGTGCCTTGTCTGACAATACTAATTTAGAAAACTACTTAACAGAATAATTATGAAAAATCTATTTACGCTTATTTTGCTTGCTTTTGCCTTATCCGCTTCTGCGCAAGGTAACGATAAAAGAGAGCAAATCAAGGCCTTAAAAACAGCCTTCATAACTACCGAATTGTCTTTGGCTTCTGATGAAGCTGCAAAATTCTGGCCTGTTTACAATGCTTTCGATGAAAAACAATTTGAATTAAAGCATCAGAAAATGCGAGCTTTAGGTAAAAAAATCGAAGGAATTGACTCTATGTCTGATAAAGAAGCATTAGTTGTAATCAATCAGATGGAAGATTATGAAGAAGAACTATTCCAAAATAGAAGAAAGCTTGTCAGCAGTCTGAAATCGATTATAAGCCCTGTAAAAATCCTGAAATTAAAAAAGGCAGAAGATGATTTCAACAGAAAATTATTAAGACAATACAAAGAAAAAGGCCCGAGAAGATAGGGCCTTATTTTTTAAATTGAATCTTGATGATTTTGTTTTTTCCAGCAGCAATCGCAGTATGGTTATCGATAAAGCGGATTGTGTAAAGATCTTTGTCTTTAGAAAATTGCTTCCAGGTAGATCCGTTGTCTGAAGAATAATACAATCCCGAATGCCCAACGGTCACGATTTGTTTTCCGCCCGATTCCGGAACAAACTGAACACAGGAAGCATAACCAAAACCTGTGTTTTCTCCAATGAGCGTCCAAGTTTTTCCTCCGTTTATAGTTAGTGCTTTGTTTTTGGAATTCAATTCCGGCTTTTCATAATTACCTCCTACGGCAAATCCTATATTCTCGTCATAAAAATCGGCTGAAAAAATCCCAGTCATAGCTTCGCCTTGGACAATCGGAGTATTGAAAACCTCCCAAGAATCTCCCTTATCAGAAGTATAAAAAATTCGAGCTTTTTTTCCTCCCGAAACAATCCAAGCAATATTATTCTTTACGACTAAATTAGTATTACTTGCTGCAAAAGCCGCTTCGCCTGACACAATTTTAGGAAGCTTATTGCAGGGTATCTTATGCCATGTATTTCCAGAATCTCTCGTGATAATTACCGAAAAGCAGCTATCTGTGGGATCCCCTATCGCGATACCATCTTTATCATTCCAAAACTGCATGGAATCGAAGAACGTTTTTTTATTATCGTCTTTATAAACAAGTTTTGTTTCGGAACCGCCTTTCGCTACTTTATAAAGCAATCCTGGAGTACCTACACTCATCATAAAAATAGAACCGCTGTTTTTAGCAATGCTTCTAAATTCTGGATTGATGCTGTCTTTTGAAATCGTTTCTTGAAATTTTTCTTTAGTTGCAATATCGTAATACCCATACCTTCCTTTATCGGCAGCATACCAAATCTTTCCATTGTCAGCAATAATCGCTCTAATGCTGATCGTGTCCAGCAAGAGAGTATCTATAGCTACGCTTGAAAAATAATCACTTTTCTCTGATTTTATTTCATGCTTACATTCTGAAAATAGTAGCGGCAGCAATAAAATATATAGTATGTTTTTCATGGTATTTTTGGTTATAGGTTGCAAAGAAACAAAAGAAATAAACAGCTTTTTTAGAAATTATTATTGGTAATCAGTCAACTGCAAAAAAATCCGATTAAATACAAATCATGATTATTATGCATAAAAATAAACGCTATAATATTTCCAAACATCCAAATCAATATAAAAAATAATTAAGGAAATGTCTGAACTTTTTCTATCACATTGTAGCTAAAAAAAGGATTATCATAATTCTTATCTATATTTTTCTTTCAAACGATAAATCGTTTATTTTATTTGTATTAATTCTAAATAAGTCTTGCTTGCTTGTCTTTTGCGAATTACTTTTGCACAGCATTTAAATCTAATCTAAATCTTATTCAAAATGAATAAATTAATAATGACATTACTTGTCAGTGTCTTTTTCAGTACGATTTCATTCGCACAGAACGGCATAGTAACTGGCAAAATTGTCTCAACAGACAACACGCCGCTTGAATCGGTTACCGTTACTGTAAATGGTACTAGATTCGGAACCCAAACGGATTCTGAAGGTAAATTTGAAATAAAAAATATAAAAACCGGCGACTACGTCTTGAAAGTTACTTTCGTGGGATATACTTCTAAAGAGGTTCCTTTTACTATCGTAGAAAACCAAACAACTGCTTTAGAAAACATTTCGCTGAACAACAAGAATGAGACTTTGGCAGAAGTCGTGATTACAGGAAACATCAACAGATATACAAAATCTGAAAGTAATTATGTTTCAAAAATGCCCATCAAAAATCTTGAAAATTCTCAAGTGTATAGCGTGGTTACAAAAGAATTGATGAAAGACCAATTGGTTGTCAATCAAGATGAAGCTTTAAAAAACATTCCTGGATTGTACCAATTATGGGCTTCGACTGGCCGTGTTGGTGATGGAGGTTCTTACTTTTCTTCACGCGGATTTATTACGCAAAGCCTATTGAGAAATGGTATTGCAGGAAAAATCACGAATAACGTTGACGCTTCAAACCTAGAAAGGTTAGAAAGTGTCAAAGGTCCTTCAGCTACACTTTTTGGCAGCTTGCTTACTTCCTACGGAGGTTTGATCAACCGAGTAACAAAAAAGCCATATGATAACTTTGGCGGAGAAATTTCATATCAAGCAGGAAGCTACGGTTTAAACCGCGTGACTGCCGATATCAACACTCCAATCAACGATGACAATACCGCTTTATTAAGAGTAAATGCGGCTTACAATAATGCGAATACCTTTCAAGATTACGGACATACAAGAAGCTACTTTTTTGCTCCGTCATTCTCTTATCAGGTAAACGAAAAGCTTTCTATTTCTATTGACGCTGAACTGTCAAATGTAGACGCTTCTTCAATGCCTCTGATTTACATTCCGTTTGGCCAGACACCAAACAGCTTAGGTCTTCACAGTGCAGATGATATCAAGATGAACTGGAAAAGATCATTCGTAGGTGATGAATTTATGATGAATACAAAAACAGCCAACATTTTCGCACAAGCTAACTACCAAATGTCGGATAACTGGAAATCTCAGACGGTTTTTAGTACCAGTTCGAACCAATCTGTCGGGCCTCAAACTTGGTTCTACTTATTAGGAAATAACGAAATGTCGAGAAACGTATGGAACATCGACGGAAGAGATAACATTATCGAATTTCAGCAAAATTTCAATGGAGAATTCGAAATTTTCGGAATGAAAAACAGATTCTTGCTTGGCGGTGATATCTACCGCTCAGAAAGCAAAGTTGGTTATGGTTATCTGCCGACCTTCTTCTATTTTGATACCGTAAATTACGCCGGCGCAAACGACAACTATTATAATTTTACGCCACAAGCAGCTGAGGCTTTGTTTGCCCAAGGAACGCATTACAAAACACACAGTTCTTTGACAACATACAGTGCCTATATTTCTGACGTAATTAATGTTACAGACCGATTAATCCTTTCGGCTGCATTGCGTTTTGACCATTACAACAATGAAGGAAATTTTGACCCGGCAGCCAATACGACTTCTGGAGCTTTTTCTCAAAATGCCTTGTCTCCAAAATTCGGTGCCGTGTACCAAATTATAAAAGACCAAGTTTCTGTTTTTGGGAACTACCAAAATAGCTTTAGAAATATTGGTTATCAATTAGCCGATGTAAATGGAACGCCTCAATTGAAAGCTTTCGATCCAGAACAAGCCAATCAGTTTGAAGCTGGGGTGAAAATCAATACATTCCAAAACAAAGTAAGCGCGACTTTTAGCTATTACAACATTGAAGTAAAAGACATTCTTAGAACCGGACAGTTAGCAAACACTAGCGTTCAAGACGGAAACCAAACCAGCAAAGGTTTTGAAGCTGAAATCACTGCCAATCCAATACCTGGCTTAAATTTCATCATCGGTTATGCGTTCAATAACAGCAAGCTAAACAATGCCAATGCAGATGTAAACGGATTAAGACCAGAAACGGCAGGTCCTGAAAACATGGTCAACTACTGGATCAGCTACAGCTTACAAGCCTCAAAATTAAAAGGTCTAGGCTTTGGTTTTGGAGGAAATTATGCCGACAAGACATTTATCTATAACAGAAATCCATTAAGCTCTGGCAATAGCGCCGATGTACAGACTTTTTCATTGCCATCCCATGCAGTCATCAATGCGGCATTGTATTATGACCAGCCAAAATACAGGCTTTCATTAAAGGTAAACAACCTTACTGATGAATTGTATTTTAATGGTTATACGACAATAAATGTACAAGCGCCAAGAACTTTCATGGGAAGCGTGTCGTATAAATTCTAGATGAATTTCAAAAAAAGCATACGATTTTTACACAAATGGCTCGGACTCACCTCCGGGCTTATTGTGTTTATAGTGAGCATCACCGGCTCTATCTTTTGTTTTCACGACGAGATTAAAGACTTGACAAGAGACTATCGAAAAGTGAAAGTTGAAAGCAAATCGTATGTTTTAGCTTCAGAATTGCAATTAAAAGCAAAAGAACTTTTTCCAACAGCTACCGCAGACATGATTGTCTTTTACGGAAAAGACAGGCCTGCAATTGTGTATTCAAGCATTAACGACAAACCCTACAATTTATATTTCAATCCGTATTCAGGAAAATTTTTGAAGCAGGAAAGCATCGAAGATGATTTTTTTGCCATCGTAGAAGACCTACACATGCACCTTTGGCTGCCGCCAGAAATCGGAAAACATGTCGTGGGAATCTCAACTATTATTTTTATTGTGATGCTCATCTCCGGAATCATATTGTGGTGGCCGAAGAAACGCAAAGACTTAAAAAACAGAATAAAAATCAAGTGGAAAGCCAAATGGCGCCGCGTGAATTACGACTGGCATAACGTGACTGGATTTTACATCTCGCTGTTTGTCTTGGTCATCGCTTTGACAGGCCTCACTTTTTCTTACGAATGGATGCACAAGACGATGTATTTTGTCGGAAATCTTGGGCAAGACAATCCAAAAGACGATTTTTCTCCAGCAATTGATGCTACGCTGACCACTTCTTCAAAAGCAAATCCTATGGATATTGCACTTTCACAAGCATTCAAGATTAAGCCTGATGACGAAATGTTTTTTGTCTGGTATCAAGGCGAAAAAGCAGCAATCATAACAGGTTCGTATCCCGATGCGATGGACTTTGACCATCAGTCCAATTTAGATTTCCATCCTAAAACCGGTCAGCTTTTAAGTTCGAATTTATATGAAAATAAAAATCCTGGAATGCAGCTTCAAGAAATGAATTACGGATTGCATACCGGACAGTTCTTCGGAATAACCGGAAAAATAATCGCTTTTATATTGAGCCTATTTGCAGCAGCTTTGCCTGTAACCGGATTTATAATTTTCTGGGGAAGAAGAAACAAAAAAGCAAAAAAATAAATCATTGGCAAAGAAAAACAAATACGGCTTCAAGCATTGGATTGGAAAAATACACCTCTGGCTCGGAATGGCTTCTGGCTCGATTGTTTTATTATTGTCCGTTACGGGATGTATTTATGTTTTTAGTGTCGAGATTACAGAAGCACTCCGCAAAGACGCAATGTACGTTTCGGAAGTAAAGCCGAATACGATTCCTATTTCAAAACTTTGGGACGATACGCAGCAAAAAATTGGTACCTCAATTAAAATTTCTAACGTAAAAGTCTCTAACAATCCTGAAAAAGCATGGATTTTTGGTTGCTACAAAGGAAATGACGATGCTATCACCTACTTCGGAGCAATCGACTATTACAAATCAATTTATGTAAATCCTTATTCTGGAGAAATTTTGGCTATTTACGACGAAGAAATGGACTTTTTCAACATCGTAAAATACATCCACTGGAGCTTATTGCTAGAAATAGGTCTTGGCCAGCAAATTGTAGGCTGGTCAACCTTTATTTTTGTGATAATGCTTATTACAGGAATCATTTTATGGTGGCCCAAAAACAATGCGGCTCGTAAACAGCGTTTTAGATTCCAATGGAAAGAAACCACGCAGTGGAAACGAAAAAACTATGACATCCACAACATCTTCGGATTTTATATCGCTACCATTGCATTGATTATCGCCTTTACAGGAATGGTCTGGGCCTTCTCATGGTTTCACGATCTTGTTTATGTTGCAGGTTCTGGAACTACTAATCCGCCAGAAATAGTTGCAAAAGAAGCAGACAAAAATCTTCCAAAAATTTCCAATGTAATGGAAACTGCTTTAGAAAAAACAAAGCTGGCTTATCCGGATGCCGATGCTTTCAGTCTAGGAAAACCCGCGGATTCGTTAGCAACTGTCGATATTTACGTACAGCAAAATGAAAACAGTTACTATGTTTCGCATCAGATGCGCTTTGCTCAAAAATCAGGAGAAATACTGCTAAACAAAAATCATGCTGACAAGAATTTCGGAGAAAAACTAATCACCGCCAATTACGACATCCACGTTGGCGCGATACTTGGATTTCCTGGAAAAGTCTTAGCATTTATAGCTAGTTTTATCTGCGGACTGCTTCCTGTTACTGGCTTTTTAATCTGGTATGGCCGAAAATTCAAGAAAAAAACAGCAAAGCCAATCAGACATTAGCCTTGCTATCAAACATATAAATCCAAAGCAGCCTTGAATACCTGAAATTAATCGTGCACAGCAAAAAAGCAGCAGCAACGATAAACAAAAGGCTATGAACCAGACTCGTCACAAATAATCTTGAGATAAAAAAAGTAGCAACCATTTCGGCGACAGCAAGGCCGTAACTAACATACATCGCACCAAAGAAATATCCTGGTTCTTTCACAAACTTATGTCCGCACTCTGAGCATTCAGGGTGCATTTCAGGCATTTGGAATAAAAATGGATTCCCGTTGGTTTTAAAAACTTTCCCTTTTCCGCAATTCGGACATTTATTCTGAATTACATTTTTTAAAAATGACATGGCTTTATTGTTTTATTAGGACAAAGTTCAGAAATAAGACAAGCTTTCACAATAGAGTAAATACGCTAAAATTTGTAGTATTCGGACATTTTAAAATTTATTCGTATATTTATTCCATGGAAATGATTAGCGTTTTAGACATCAGCCAGCTCAAGCTGGACGAAGGACAAAAAGATTTTTTTGTCAATAGAATTCCTCCTCACATTTTAGAGAATCATAGCAAGATAACACGACCGCACAAGCATAATTCTTACTTGGCTATTCTTTTTACGAAAGGTTCTGGAAGGCACGAAATTGATTTCAATTCTTATGAAATCAAGCCCGGAAGCGTCTTTCTTTTGGCACCAGGAAAAACCCACCATTGGGAACTTTCAGAAGATATTGACGGTTATATTTTTTCGCATACTTCTGATTTCTATGATTTGCATTATTCACACAACAGAATGCACCAGTTCCCTTTTTTTTATTCGATTCAAAACACTCCTCATCTAGCTTTGGATGCAAAAAACAGCAAGAAAACGGAAGCTTTATTCCAAAAGCTTTTTGAAGAATATCACACCAAAAACAATTTTCAGCAGCAGCTTATCTTGAGCTATATTGATATTATTTATGTAGAATTATCGAGATTGTATCTTGAGGAAAATACGCAGAAAATAATCCGATCCAATTCTTATTCTGAAAAATTCCAGCAATTTGAAGATTTGATTGAAAAAAATTACATCACAGAAAAGTCGCCTTCGCAATATGCTGACTGGATGAATATTAGTCCGAAACATCTAAATAGGATTACAAAAACCGTCATCGGAAAAACAGCTTCTGAGGTAATTGCAGACCGGATTATCTTAGAAGCAAAAAGAAGATTCTTGCACACAAAAAATAGTTTTTCGGCCATTGCCGAATCTTTGGGTTATGAGGATTATGCTTATTTTTCAAAATTATTTAAGAAGAGCTCAGGCCTTACTCCTACTGGGTTTTTAAAACTTTACTGATTACCCTAAAAAATCTTGGCACAGATATTGGTTATTATAAATCAAAAGAAAAAAACATCAGTCAAGAACACTTAAAATAATTAGAAATCATGAAAACGAAATTAATAACATCTGCCCTCTTTGCATTTTTATTTGCAATTCAAATTCAGGCACAAGACAGGACAACCGTTACTGCCAACAGCAATGACATCAGTGACAACCTCGACTTAAAAGCCGTAGCTTCTATCTTTGGAGATTCTGAAGATTTGGCTGATTTTGAAAGAAGGCTGAACGACCCAAAAATACAGATTTCTAATCTTGACTTGAACGGCGACAATCAAGTAGATTACCTAAGAGTCATTGAAACCGTAGAAAACAATACCCACTTGATCATTATCCAATCGGTATTAGAGCGCGATGTGTATCAAGACGTTGCAACTATCGAAGTGGAGAGAGACGGCAATAATAACGTGCAAGTCCAAGTTGTAGGAGATGTGTATATGTACGGTACAAATTACATTTATGAGCCTGTATATGTTTCAAGACCCGTAATTTTTAATGTCTTTTGGACAAATTATTACAGACCTTACTATTCTCCTTGGTATTGGAGCTATTATCCGACTTATTATCATGCATGGAATCCTTATCCTGTTTACAGATACCACAGACATGTGCACAACCATATCAACGTGCACAACCACTATAACTATGTAAGCACGAGAAGAAGTTCAAGAGCAGAGGCCATGTACATTACGAGACGTTCTAACGGATATGAAAGACAACACCCAGACAGATCGTTCACTCAGAGAAATAACAATGTGAGCAACAGACATGAATTAGTTCAAACCCGTCAAGGATCAACTAGAAACCAAGCTGCTACAGGAACTAGAGCTTCAAATGTAACTCGAAATACAACTACATCTGGAACTAGAAATTCTACAACGACGACAAGAAATAGTTCAAACACAAATAGGACATCAACTCAAACCAGAAATAATGATACACGTACTTTGAATTCTTCAACAAGAAATACGACACGTTCAGAAAGCACTCCGGTTAGAGTAAACTCAACAACGAGAACAAGTCCTGCCCGAACAGAAGCTCCAGCAAGAGTCGAAAGCAATACGCGAACCAACGCAACGCAAAGAACGCAAGCACCGACAAGGACAAACACGTCAAGAGCGGAAGCGCCGTCTCGAAATATAGCGCCTACAAATGTCAGCAGAGGCAATTCAGCACCTAGACAAAGTGCACCGCAACAGTCAAGAAGCAATGACGGTGGAGGTTCAAGGGGCAACTCTAGCTCTAGAGGCGGAGGCTCAAGAGGCTAAACCCTAATTTCACAAATAACAAAGGAGGCTCCAAAAGGCCTCCTTTTTCATGCAATACCTCCGCATACAAACACATTGGCAAACAAGCAAAAAATGTGATACCTTTGCACATCAATTACATAAAATGAGATTACACAGAAATTTAGTTTATACAACTATCGATTCATTGAGCGCTATTTTCAATGACGGAGAATATGCAGATAAAGTCGTGGCAAGAGCTTTAAAAAAAGACAAGCGTTGGGGAAGCAGCGATAGAAAATTTGTAGCCGAAACCATTTATGATATCGTCCGCTGGAAAAGACTCTACATGGAAATCGCAGAAGTTAGAGAACCTTTTGACAGAGACAACCTTTGGAGAATTTTTGCAGTCTGGGCTGTACTTAGAGGATATCCGATTCCAGATTGGAGACAGCTTGAAGGAACTCCAGAGCGAAAAATAAAAGGCCGTTTTGATGAGCTTTCTAAAGTCAGAAAATACAAAGAATCTATTCCAGATTGGATGGACGAATTGGGCGTAAAAGAACTTGGCGAAGAACTATGGGCTAAAGAAATTGCGGCACAGAACCAGCCAGCAAAAGTAATCTTGAGGGTTAATACACTAAAAACCACAAAAGAAAAGCTTCGTGCTATTTTAATGGACCAAGATATAGAAACAGAATTCTTAAAAGACCAGCCAGATGCATTGGTATTGAAAGAAAGAGCCAACGTTTTCTTGACAGATGCTTTCAAGGAAGGTTTTTTTGAAGTACAAGATGCCAGTTCGCAATTAGTCGCTGCATTCTTGGATGTCAAACCTGGAATGAGAGTGGTCGATACTTGTGCTGGTGCAGGAGGAAAAACGCTTCACATGGCTTCATTGATGGAAAACAAAGGGCAGTTAATTGCTATGGATTTATACGAAAGTAAGCTGAAGCAGTTAAAACTGAGAGCGAAAAGAAATGGTGCTTTCAATATTGAATACCGCGTGATCGATACGACAAAAGTGATCAAAAAACTACATGAAAAAGCAGACAGAGTCTTGATTGATGCACCCTGCAGTGGTTTAGGAGTGCTAAAAAGAAATCCTGATGCCAAATGGAAACTACAGCCAGAGTTTATTGATAATATCAGAAAAGTACAATCGGAGGTTTTAGAAAGCTATTCTAAAATTGTAAAGCCAGGAGGAAAAATGGTGTATGCTACGTGTTCTATCTTACCCTCTGAAAATCAAGAACAAGTTAAACGTTTCTTAACAACGGATATAGGGAAAAACTTTACCTTTGTCAAAGATACAAAGATCTTGGCGTCAGAGTCGGGATTTGATGGATTCTACATGGCGTTGTTTGAACGAAAAGAAGAAAAAAAATCATAACATGAAGAAAAATTACACTTTCTTATTCCTGCTCTTTGCCGCAATTGGATTTGCACAAGCTCCGGCAGGTTATTATAATTCTGCTACGGGTACTGGATATACTCTAAAAACACAGCTTTATAACATTATAAAAAATCACAATGATCGTGGTTATGCTGGTTTATACACGACGTACCAAACTTCTGATGTAAAGCCTAATGGCAAGGTTTGGGATATGTATTCTAATTGTGATTTTACTTTTGGTCCAGTAACTGAAGGCGGAAACCAAGATAATGGAACAAATCCTGCGGGAGAATGTGTCTTCTTTAACCGTGAACATACCGTTCCACAAAGTTATTTTGGCAATTCTACCCTGCCAATGTATGCAGATGCGCATTTCGTATTACCTACAGATAAAGTTGTCAATGCAAAAAGAGATGATTATCCTTTTGGAGTTGTACAAAATGCATCATGGACGTCTATAAATGGATCAAAACTAGGAAACAACCTAAATTCTGGGTATTCTGCAGGATATAGCGCTACTGTTTTTGAGCCTATTGATGAATATAAAGGTGATTTTGCTAGACTTCTCTTTTATTTTGCTACACGATACGAAACGCAACTGGCAGGCTTCTATACTTCCTCTTCTTCTACATCAAAAGTAATGTTTGATGGTTCAAGCGGAAGGGCCTTCTCTCCTACTTTTTTAAACATTTTGCTAACTTGGAATCAGCAAGATCCGGTTAGCGCAAAAGAAATTGCTAGAAACAATGCCGTTTATGCGCGCCAAAATAACAGAAATCCTTACATCGACAATAATGCCTATGTAACTGCGGTTTGGGGAACTCCGTTGTCCATTCCTGCTTATGAATCTTTAGCAGCTATTGCAGTATATCCAAATCCTTCCAACAATCACAAGATCAATATTGATTCAGAAGTACAATTGGACGAAATACAGCTCATAAACATCAACGGGCAGATCATGCAACAAATCAAGAATCCGTCGTCGCAAAGCAATACCTATACTTTAGAAAATCTTCCTTCTGGATTTTATTTCTTGAAACTGACTTCTGATAGCCAATCGACAACAAAAAAAGTAATCATAAACTAATTTATTTTTACATATAAATCTTACAAAATGCCTGATTGTCAAAATTTCAGGCATTTTTTTATTTGATTATTGCGTTAAATTTTAAAATTCTATTGACAAACAAATTACATTTGTCGTCCAAAATTTAATTTAATGAAAAACTTTTACGCTTTTGCACTATTGCTTACAGTGGCCCTTGGCTACGGCCAAATCCCAACTGGATATTACAATAATGCTACAGGTACAGGCTATGCCTTAAAAACCCAATTAAAAACAATCATCTCCAACGGCCACAATCCCAAATCCTATGATGCCTTATGGACATTATACCAAAACACGGCATATAAGGATCATTACTACGAAAACGACAATACTTTGCTAGATGTCTATTCTGAGAAACCGGGAGGTACAGATTCTTATACTTTTTCAGTGCCTTCTGATCAATGCGGAAGTTATACTGGCGAAGGTAGCTGCTATAATAGAGAACATGTTATTCCTAAATCTTATTTTGCTTCTGCCGCCCCTATGTATTCTGATGCGCACCATCTTTTTCCAACAGACGGATATGTCAACAACAAGCGCGACAATTTCCCTTTTGGAAAAGTCGGAACTGCAACATGGACATCTACAAATGGATCAAAATTAGGCCCTAATCTTAATTCTAGCTATTCTGCAGGATTTGCCGGAACTGTTTTTGAACCTATAGACGAATTCAAAGGTGATATTGCAAGAGCTTATTTTTATTTTGCTACCAGATATGAAAGCAACATGCCCAACCTTTATACAAATGCTCCGTCAACAACAGAAGTAAAGGCAATGTTTGACGGTTCAAGCAATAGAGTTTTTTCTAGCACTTTTTTAAACATTCTACTGACATGGCATCAGCAAGATCCTGTAAGCCCACGAGAAATTGCTATCAACAATGCAATCTACAGCCACCAAGGAAATAGAAATCCTTATATTGATCATCCAGAATATGTCAATACAGTTTGGGGGAATGCTCTTTTTACTCCTTCTTTTGATGCTTTATCTATAATTGCTGTATATCCAAATCCATCCAACAATCATAGGATAAATATTGATTCTGAACTACAATTAGACGAAATTCAATTGGTAAACATCAATGGGCAGATCATGCAAGAAATTAAAAATCCGGCGGCACAGAGCAACACCTATACTGTGGAAAATATTCCTTCTGGGTTTTATTTTTTGAGACTGACTTCTGATAGCCAATCGACAACAAAGAAAGTAATCATAAACTAATTGCTTTTTACATATAAATCTTACAAAATGCCTGATTGTTAAATTTCAGGCATTTTTTTATTCGATTATTGCGTTAATTTTAAAATTCTATTGGCAAAACAAATTACATTTGTCGTCCAAAATTTAATTTTAATGAAAAACTTTTACTCTTTTGCAATGATGCTTTCCGCTTCATTTGCATTTGCGCAAGCTGGTGGCCCTGCCTCTTATTATAATGGAGTCGATTTCAGTCAGACTGGAAATGCTTTGAAGACAGCTCTTGCACAAAAAATTACCACTACCCACACCAAGACGCTAAGTTATGACGATGCTGAACAAGCCATCCAAATAATTGACCTTGATCCGCAAGACGCTACAAATACCAATGTCTTGCTTCTGTATGGATTCAGCAACAACATATGCCCTTCATCACAAGCAGACGATAACGACCACAGACGAAGAAATAAAAATAGTGATGGCGGTGGTGCTACCTGTCAATGGAACAGAGAGCACACGTATGCCAAATCTTTAGGAACACCAGCTTTAGGAACTTCCGGACCTGGTGCAGATGCTCACCACTTAAGAGCGTCTGATGTACAAAGAAATGGCGATAGAGGTAGTGAAAAATTCGCAGCAGGTTCTGGAAATTCACGTGATATAACTTCTTCGACATGGTATCCTGGCGACGAATGGAAAGGCGATGTTGCCCGAATGATGATGTATATGTATCTTAGATATGGCAATCGCTGCCTGCCAAAAAATGTTGGCGTTGGCACAGCTGTAGCAAGCGATTCCAACATGATTGATTTGTTCCTTCAATGGAATGCTGAAGATCCTGTTTCGCAATATGAAGACAACCGTAATACTTATTTAGGCAATGCGAGCAATGCTTATGGTCAAGGAAACAGAAATCCTTTTATTGACAATCCGTATTTGGCAACATTAATTTGGGGAGGTCCTGCAGCTGAAAATCGTTGGCCATCGCTTTCTACTCCCGATTTCAACCCACTTTCTGCTGTTGCAGTTTATCCAAATCCATCAAACGACCACAAAATCAATATCAATTCTGATGTGATTCTGGATGGAATCCAGCTGATAAATATCAACGGACAGATTGTGCAGGAAATTAAGAATCCAGCACCTCAAGGAAATACATATACTTTAGAAAACTTACCTTCTGGGTTTTATTTCTTAAAGTTAGCTTCTAATAATCAGTCAGCTACCAAAAAAGTAATTATAAACTAATTTTTTTAGCTTTAGAATACAAAGCCTTTCTGATGGTTCAGAAAGGCTTTTTTTATATATTTATGCGAAATAAATTTTACGATGGAAGAAAATTACTTAGATATAAACAGAGAAACTTGGAATGAAAAAACAGACATCCACATCGATTCTGAATTTTATGACCAGAAAAGTTTTTTAGAAGGAAAGAACTCCTTGAATTCGATTGAGTTGGATTTGCTGGGAAGTCTTAAAGATAAAAAAGTATTGCATTTGCAATGCCATTTTGGTCAAGATACCCTATCATTGTCAAGACTGGGTGCCAAAGCAACAGGTGTTGATTTATCAGACAAAGCAATTGCTAGAGCAAGAGAAATGGCAGAAAAATTAGGCATTGAAACTCAATTTATAAACTGTGATATCTATAGCCTTCCTGATCATCTTGATGAAGAATTTGATATTGTTTTTACCAGCTACGGAACCATCGGTTGGCTACCTGACTTAGATAGATGGGCAAAAGTCATCCACAAATTCCTGAAACCTAACGGCAAATTTTTATTGGTAGACTTCCATCCAGTTGTATGGATGTTTGATGATGATTTTGACAAGATTGGGTATAATTACTTCAAAGATGAGCCTATAATCGAAACCGTAAATGGAACTTACGCGGATAAAAATGCGCCTATAGCCCTAAAGACAATCAATTGGAATCATTCCATCAGTGAAATTCTCAACAGCCTTATCCAAAACAAGTTAGAAATAGGTTCTTTTGACGAATACGATTACTCACCTTATAACTGCTTCAACAAGACAGAAGAATTTGAGCCCAAGAAATATCGTATCCAACACATAGGAAACAAGATCCCTATGGTGTATGCTGTAGTCGCAACCAAAAAACAATAGGCATAAAAAAACTCCAATTCGCAAATTGGAGTTTTTTATTATTTAAATTTTGACGAATTAGTCATTCATCGAAATCAGGAATTCTTCATTATTTCTTGTCTTCTTGAAACGATCGTTGATAAAGTCCATCGCTTCAACCGGATTCATGTCAGCCAAATACTTACGCATGATCCACATTCTTTGAATCGTTCCTTCATCCAAAAGCAGGTCGTCTCTTCTCGTACTTGAAGAAGTAAGATCGATTGCTGGGAAAATACGCTTGTTCGCAATTTTTCTATCCAATTGCAATTCCATATTTCCAGTTCCTTTAAATTCTTCAAAGATCACCTCGTCCATTTTAGAACCTGTTTCGGTCAGAGCCGTTGCGATAATACTTAGAGAACCGCCATTTTCAATATTTCTTGCAGCACCAAAGAAACGTTTTGGTTTCTGAAGTGCATTAGCATCAACACCACCGCTCAATACCTTTCCTGAAGCTGGCTGTACCGTATTATAAGCTCTTGCTAAACGCGTAATAGAATCTAAAAGAATCACTACATCATGACCGCACTCTACCAACCTTTTTGCTTTTTCCAAAACAATATTGGCTACTTTTACGTGCCTGTCAGCTGGTTCATCAAACGTAGAAGCGATAACTTCTCCTCTAACACTTCGTTGCATATCAGTTACCTCTTCTGGTCTTTCGTCAATCAGTAATACGATTAAGTATACTTCTGGATGGTTTGCAGCAATCGTATTGGCAATGTCTTTCAAAAGCATCGTCTTACCTGTTTTTGGCTGCGCGACGATCATACCTCTTTGTCCTTTTCCGATTGGAGAGAACAAATCAATAATTCTTGTAGAAATAGAGCTTTGTTTTCCTGCCAGATTGAATTTTTCTTCTGGGAAAAGCGGCGTCAGATGCTCAAAAGAAACTCGATCTCTAACAACCTGCGGATCATGTCCGTTAATTTTTAGGACTCTTACTAACGGAAAATATTTTTCTCCTTCTTTCGGCGGACGGACGACACCTTTTACCGTGTCCCCTGTTTTCAATCCAAAAAGGCGTATTTGTGAGGTAGAAAGATAAATATCATCAGGCGAAGCCAAATAGTTATAATCTGATGAACGCAAAAATCCATATCCATCAGGCATCATTTCTAGAACGCCTTCACTTTCGATTATTCCATCAAATTCAAAATCAGCATCTCTAAAATTGACTTTTTTATTGCCTTTGAAATTTGGATTTGTATTTCCGTTCGGATTCGAATTTGGGTTTTGGTTAGGATTTTGGTTCCCGTTAGGATTATTTTTTTGGTTCGGATTCAGCTTTTGGTTTTGCTGTTGCGGTTGTTTTGCCTGTTTTTCAATATTCTTTTCAACAGGAATATTTTCTGTCTCAACAGCTGGCTGTGTCGCTACAACTGTCTCGTCTGTATTATTTTCAGCGATTTCCTCAGAAATGGCTTGCGGTTTATCAAAATTATTTTTCTTGAATTTTATCAGCTTTCGTTCTTTTTGAACTGGCGGTACTGCCGCATCAGGAGTAGTATTAATAGCTGGTTTTGGAGTAATTGCAGGTTTTGCTATAGGTTTCCTTTTTTCTTGAATCGGTAATTCTTCTGCTGGAGTCGGATTAGGTTCAGAAAAAAGAGTAGTGTTCTCTTCTTTTACAATTTTCGGTTTCTTTTCCGGAAGTATTCTAGTTCTTTTTGATTTAGTTTCTCCAGTTTCAGCCGACGGAGCAGGAGAAATAACTTCAGGGTTTGCCGCTTGATAATCCAGTATCTGATAAATCAAGGCTTCTTTTTTTACTCCGTTAATCTTTATTTTTTTGGTTGCTTTCGCAATATCCTGAAGCTCAGACAGCTTCATTTCTTTTAATACAGAAATATCAAACATGAATGTTATTTGAATTAATTGTTTGGAATCTTTGAAGAGTAGTTGTGATTGTAATTTTTTTCGAAATGGATGATCCGCTAAATGAAGTGCTTACGGATTACTTATGCAATAATACGAATAAATTTTTATCATGCAATAGTATTTATGAAAAAGAAAATATATTTTTGTGGGACAAAACAAAGAATAATGATTCAGAGAATCCAGACTATTTATTTACTGATTGCCTTTATTATTATGGGAATATTGCCTTTTGTCTTTCCATTAGAAATTTCTTCTGCTGGTCAAAAAACATTTGCAATGGATCACATGTCGGATATGATTTTGTTTGGCCTGAGTGCTGCTCTTTCCCTAATTACTATTTTTTTGTTTAAAAATCGAAAACTGCAATTTGTCTTGGGCAGATTGAACATCATATTAAATTTAATTTTATTAGGATTATTTGTATATCATTCGCTAAGCTTATCCGGAGAGGTGGCGACCTCAGAGAAGGGTATTGGGATGTTTCTACCTATTTTTTCTATCGTTTTTTTAGTGCTTGCAAACAAAGCCATAAAAAAGGATGAAGATCTCGTAAAATCTGTGGATCGATTGAGATAAACCTATAAACTTAGTTTTATTTAGTGCGTAAAAAAGCCTGGACTATGTTCAGGCTTTTTTTGTATTTCATCGATTTTTATCGCATTTCGTAAGGTAAATTAAATTCTTGTGGCATTAGTTCAAAAAAAAAGTTAAATTTGGTTAAGCCAATTTCCCCATAAATGGACACAAAAATAAGAATATATCTAGCTGACGATCACCAAGTTCTGATTGACGGAATGCTTTCTATGTTGAAGACAAATAAGAGATTTGAGGTGGCCGGATACTCCCTAAACGGTGAAAATCTAGTTGAAGATGTCTTAAAAAACAAGGCAGACGTACTTGTTATGGACATTAACATGCCTAAAAAAGACGGCATTGAAGTACTGCGTGAATTTTCTGTAAAAGGTTTTTGTTGCAAGGTCATCATCCTTTCCAGCTATGATGATGTGAAAATCATAAAAGAAGTATTAAAGCTAGGCGCTAATGGTTATCTTAGTAAACAAAGTGCCGGAGAGAATATTATTGAAGCCATAAATGCAGTCGCAAATGGCGAAGAATATTTCTCGCAATCCATACGCGACCGAATTTTTGACTCGTTTTCTAAAATCCCGCAACAGAGTTACATTAGCGAAGCCATGCCGCTTTCTTCAATTACAGAAAGGGAATTGGAAGTACTGAAACTTATTACAATGGAATATAGTGGAACTCAAATTGGAGAAGAGCTGAATATCAGCACCAATACAGTTGAAACACATCGCAAAAACTTAATAAAAAAACTCAATGTGAAAACCACAATTGGGTTGGTAAAATATGCCTTGAAACATAACTTAATTAATTAATCTATAAATCAGTAATTATGTCACTATTTTTAAAAAACTATGGAGTTGGAAAAGATGAAGAATCTTTTAAAGTAGCTTTTCAAATTCCAATCAACTGCGAGTATACCACTTATTTAGACCCTTATGATGTCAATATTATTGCAGTTACCTTAAAGCCATACGAAAAAGATCCTTCACCAGAGTTTGTACTTTATGAAGAGTCTTATACTTGTATTGACAATGTATTAACTGTAGATTTCGAGCTACCTGACAGCGGCCCAGATAGCGGTGGACTAGGTGATCCTGTAACAAAAAAACCAAGACTTAGAATAGATGATCTTAAAATGTACTAATTTTATTTAATTATGTCAGATTATTTAAAAGATTATGGAATAAACAAAAAAAGTGGAAATTTTAAAGTTGCTTTTGAAATTCCAGACAATTGTGATTACTCAGTTTCTATTGATACTGATGATGTGAATATAATAGCCGTAACATTAAAACCAGCGCAAAAAGATCCTTCTAAAGATTTTGTTGAATATATAGAATCTTTTGATGCTATTAATGATCTTGTTTTAGTTGATTTTGAATTACCCGATACAGAAAATTCCAAAAACACATTAAAATGGCCTAGAAAACCAAGACTTAGAATTGATGATATTAAAATGTAAGATTTTCAAATCCTTTTGGATATTATCTTTACTTTTCTCCTTGACTAGTTTCACTATTAAAAATAGTGAGAAAACAGATTCTTTATATTATTATATAGAAACTAAAGATTACATTAAAGGATTAAAATATTCAAGAGAAAGATCAAAATTTTACCTAGAAAATAAGGATTATAAAAAATATTGCGATGTCAGCCTCCAAAAGGCTGACATCTATTTTATGCTTAATGATAATCAAAAGTCTTTTGAAACATTATTTAAAGCACTAAAAATTGCTGAAAAACATAAAATAATCAAATCAAAAATTGAAATTTTAGAAAGTATTGGCCACCGTTACGCATCCATCAGAAATTTCAAAAAAGCGAAGAAATATTATGAAATATCTTTAAATTTAAGAAAAAGGAATAATCTTCTAAAAGATGATTTATTTGTTTACCAGAGACTTTATAAAGCACATTTTTATTTAAATTCAGATAGTGCAGCATATTACATGAATAAAATAATGAAAAGTGCAAAAAAATCTGGTGACTTTTCTAGACTTTCATTGAGCTATAATAATTATTATACATATTATTCAAATAAAAAAGAATATACATTAGCAAAAAAATATCTTGATAGTTGCGCTCATTATGCAGAAAAGAGTAACAATATAGAACGTATTGTTACTAGTCTAAGTAATCTTGGCTATCATTCTCTTACCATTGAAAAAAATTATAAAAAAGGAATTAAACAATATCTGAGAATATTAGAAATAAATCCAACTGATACGATTTCTCAAAATGTTAGTGATACCTATCTCAATCTTTCTTATGGTTATGAAATGATTGGAGATTATAAAAATGCCATCGATTACATGAATAAATATTTTCATGTCAACGAGACTATTTATGAAGACAATATAAAACGAGCTATCTCTGACGTTGAAACAAAGTATAAAATTGAAAAAATCGAAAATGAAAACAAGGAAAAGCAGCGGTTACTAGAGGAAAAGCAAAAAAACAACCAAAAGATAATCTTGATTTTTATTGCGCTTTTTGCCTTCAGTACTATCCTATTCTATTTTTTCTATCAAAACTTAAGGCTTAAGCAAAAAAATAAATTTATAGAATTTGACAGGCAGATCAAGCAGAATATAATTAACGCAACAATCGACGGACAAGAAATCGAGCGAAAAAACATTGCTACTATATTGCATGACAGTATCAGTGCTCTCTTGTCATCTGCCGGACTTCATCTTTCTGCCTATAGTGCAAACAATCCTACTGAACACTCGGAAGAGATAAAAAAGACAAGAGCCATCCTGAAGGAAGCACACGATAATGTAAGAGACCTATCGCATGAATTGATTCCGCCATTGTTGGCCAAATTTGGGATTTTCCATGCTTTGCAGGATTTATGCGAAAAGAATTCCAATTCGATTCTCCAATTCGAATATTCAAGCTATGTACCACAAGGAAAACGCTACAATGAAGAATTTGAAATGCGCGTCTATTTTATCATCGCAGAGCTTTTCAATAATATCATGAAACATAGCAAAGCTTCAAAGGCGTATATCACTTTAGAAGAAAACGGCGACCAGCTCTTGATAACGATTGAAGATGATGGTAAAGGATTCGACACCAGCAAAGAACTCTCAAGCGATGGTTTCGGACTTACACAGATAAAATCTAGGATAAAACATTTGAAAGGCAGCATTACTATCAACTCAAAAATAAATGCAGGAACGCTGATTTATATCAAGATACAGATATCGAAAGCTTAAGGCTTCTTCCCTATCTCAATCACTTCTAAATCTTTGATTTTATCGCCTTCAATTACAAAACGAAGCATTGTCCGTACTTGATGAAAACCATGGATTCCACAAGCGCCGGGATTCATATGGAGCAGGTTTAATTTTTTATCAAACATTACTTTCAATATATGAGAATGCCCAGTAATAAAAAGCTTAGGAGGATTTATTGCAATCTCGTTTTTGATAGCAGGGCTATATTTTCCTGGATATCCTCCGATATGCGTAATCCATACATCGACATCTTCGCATATAAACCTATTGTGGAGCGGAAATTCCATTCTTGCTTTATCACCGTCTATATTTCCAAAAACTGCACGCAAGGGCTTATGCTTTTTTAGAGTATCCGTCACATTCAAATCTCCGATATCACCTGCATGCCATACCTCATCAGCCTGATCGACATACTTTAGGATTGTATCGTCAATATGGCCATGCGTATCGGAAAGCAAAAGAATTTTTCTCATCAATTTTTAAATTATATCTGCGTAAAATTACAAAGTTTCCGTTTCTAAAGCCGAAGATCCGATGTTTTAGTTCATAACTTTTAAGAAAAAATTGAAACTTTGCATCCCAACTTATAACTATCTTTGTTCTTCAAAAACTTTGGATTTACTTCACCTTGAGATATTTCATCGAATTCGCGTATAACGGAAAAAATTATCACGGATGGCAACAGCAGCCGAATGCTCCTTCTGTTCAAGAAACATTAGGCAAGGCGCTTTCTGTGCTGCTTCGGGATAAAATAGAAATCATGGGAGCCGGAAGAACCGATACTGGCGTTCATGCCAAGCAGATGTTTGCGCATTTTGATGTTGAAAACTCCTTAGATTTGGACTTTTTAAAAACAAAGCTGAATTCTTATCTTCCAAAAGACATTGCCATCATCCATATTCATTCTGTAAGTGACGATGCCCATGCTCGTTTTGATGCTGTGAAACGTACGTATGAATATCATATCAATACTATAAAGGATGTCTTTGAGGAACAGCACAGCTGGTATTTCCACCAAAAACTGGATATTGAAAATATGAATCAAGCTGCAAAAATTCTTTTTGAGTTTAGCGATTTCCAATGTTTTTCAAAAGTAAATACCGATGTCAAGACGTTTCAATGCAAGATCATGGAAGCTGATTGGAAACAAAATGACAATAAGCTAATTTTCACGATTGCAGCAGATCGCTTTCTCCGAAACATGGTCCGCGCTATTGTAGGCACCTTGGTAGAAGTCGGAATTAGAAAAACAAGTCTGGAAGATTTCAGGAAAATCATCGAAAGTAAAGATCGAAATCAAGCAGGGCCTTCTGCTCCGGCACATGGCCTGTTTTTGACAAAAGTAGAATATCCTTATATTTACAGCAACGAGCCTGCTGACAAAAAATAGCCTCAAATAAAGCAATGAAAGCATCAGATACCAAAATATTTAAACGAATAATGGAGTACACAAAACCGTACAAATCCCGATATTATTGGGTTATTGTGTTTGCGGTTACCTTGTCTATTTTTGCGGCACTCCGTCCCTATTTATTAAAACAAACAGTCGACAGCTACATACAAAAAGAAGACGCCACAGGTTTGCTATACTTCATCCTTTTGATGACAGGAGCCTTGATCGTAGAGGTTGTCTCTCAATTTTATTTTGTCTTTCTTGCCAACTGGCTCGGACAAGACATCATCAGGGATATTCGCGTAAAGCTTTTCAACCACCTGATGAGCTTTAAGATGAAATATTTCGACAATGAACCTGTCGGAAAGCTCGTAACTCGCTCCGTTTTTGATATTGAATCTATTTCTAAAATTTTCAGCCAAGGATTGTTTATGATCATAAGCGACCTGCTGAAAATGGTTGTCGTACTACTCTTTATGTTCTACATGAACTGGAAGCTTACGATTATCGTCATGTGTGCTATGCCTGTTTTGGTCTATGCGACACGTGTTTTCCAAAAAAAGATGCAGGTTGCTTTTGAAGAAGTACGAACACAGATTGCCAACCTGAATACATTTGTACAAGAGCGCGTGACTGGAATGAAAATCGTACAGCTTTTTTCAAGAGAGGACATCGAATATGAAAAGTTTAAGATAATCAATGATAAGCATAAAAAAGCATGGATTAAAAACGTTTGGTACAACTCGATTTTCTTCCCGATTGCCGATATTGTTTCATCTATTTCGCTAGGATTGGTCGTATGGTACGGCGGATTGAACATTTTGGCAGGAAATGGTTCGACAACGTTTGGAGACTTATTTTCGTACACTATGTTCATTGGAATGCTTTACAATCCTTTGCGTCAGATTGCAGATAAATTTAATGAGATGCAGATGGGAATGATTGCCGCAAACCGCGTTTTTGAAGTTTTAGACACCGAAGGACATATCCAAGACAAAGGAAAAGTTACAGCTCCAACTTTCAAAGGAAATATTGATTTTAAAGATGTGCATTTCAGTTATACTGGCAAAGAAGATGTCTTAAAAGGCATCAATATTCATGTAGAAGAAGGCGAAACTATCGCCATCGTTGGGGCCACTGGAGCAGGAAAATCAACTATCATAAACCTGCTGAATCGTTTTTATGAAATCAATGGAGGCGAGATCCTTATCGATGGTACCGACATACGAGATTTTACACTAAAAAGCCTTAGGAATCAAATTGCTGTCGTATTGCAAGATGTTTTCCTTTTTGCAGATACGATACATAACAATATCACTCTCGAAAATCCGAATATTTCTAGAGAAGATGTTATCAAGGCGGCAAAAGAAATCGGAGTGCATGATTTCATCATGACACTGCCGCACGGCTATGATTATAACGTAAAAGAACGTGGCGTAATGCTGTCTTCTGGTCAACGTCAATTGATTGCCTTTTTAAGAGCTTTTGTCAGCAACCCGAGCATTTTGATTTTGGACGAAGCCACATCATCTATCGATTCGTATTCAGAAGATTTAATCCAAAGAGCAACCGAAACCATCACCAAAGGCAGGACATCAATCGTAATAGCGCATCGTTTAGCAACTATCGTCAATGCCGACAAGATTATCGTCATGGAAAAAGGAAATGTTGTAGAACAAGGAACGCATTATGAATTAATCAACAAAACGGAAGGTTATTATAAAAATCTCTACTACTCACAATTTGCAGTAGAAAGTTAAAAGAAAGCCATGAAATTATTTTTCAAACTTCTTTTTATAGTAATCGTATTAGAGATTATAATCACGATATCCTGTACGTTTATCATGGAAGAGACTTCCAGTCGACTTCTAAAAAGTATTTGCAGTTTGCTGATTATATTTCTAAGCTTTCCGATTTATATTATTGATAAAAGTTATCCATTTTATGTGCAAGGTTCTGCTAATTTCGGCATGATGCTTATGCTGATCAATGTAGTATTGCAGACATTAATTTTATACGGGTTCATTAGAATCGTATCTAAAAAGAAAAACGGATACTAACAAGGCTTGTGGAAACTTTGCAACTCCGAAACTTTTCCATGACCAAATAATTAACTATTTTCGTACTCTCAAATAACAAGAAAAAATTATATTCTAATGAAATACGATATTATTGTTTTAGGAAGCGGTCCTGGCGGTTATGTAACAGCCATCAGAGCAGCGCAATTAGGCTTTAAAGTTGCCATAATCGAAAAAGAAAATCTGGGCGGTATTTGCTTGAACTGGGGATGTATCCCAACCAAAGCGTTGTTAAAATCAGCACAGGTTTTTGATTACCTAAAACATGCTTCTGACTATGGCTTGACCATTGAAAAATTTGACAAAGACTTTAATGCCGTAATCTCACGCTCGCGCGGCGTTGCCGACGGAATGAGCAAAGGCATCCAGTTTTTGATGAAAAAGAACAAAATCGACGTTATTGAAGGTACTGGAAAAGTAAAAGCCGGAAAGAAAATCGACGTTGTTGGCAAAGACGGAAAAACTACAGAATATGATGCCGACCATATCATCATTGCAACTGGAGCTCGCTCTCGCGAATTGCCAAACTTGCCACAAGATGGCAAAAAAGTAATCGGATACCGCCAAGCGATGTCGTTGTCTGAACAGCCAAAATCAATGATTGTTGTAGGTTCTGGAGCAATTGGAGTTGAATTTGCGCATTTTTACAATGCAATGGGAACTGAGGTTACTATTGTTGAGTTTATGCCAAATGTAGTTCCTGTAGAAGACGAGGATATCTCAAAACAATTTGAGCGTTCTTTGAAAAAAGCAGGTATCAAAGTGATGACGAATGCTTCTGTTGAAAAAGTAGATACTTCTGGAAACGGCGTAAAAGCTACCGTGAAAACCGCTAAAGGAGAAGAAATTCTTGAAGCTGATATCGTACTTTCTGCTGTCGGAATCAAATCGAATATTGAAAATATCGGTCTTGAAGAAGTTGGAATTGCAACTGACAGAGATAAAATCTTAGTAAATTCTTACTATCAAACTAATATCCCAGGTTACTATGCTATCGGAGATGTAGTTCCTGGACAAGCCTTGGCACACGTTGCTTCTGCAGAAGGAATTCTTTGTGTTGAAAAAATTGCTGGCCTTCACGTAGAGCCTCTAGATTACGGAAACGTACCTGGCTGTACGTATGCGACTCCAGAAATCGCTTCTGTTGGTTTGACAGAAAAACAAGCTAGAGAAAAAGGCTATGAATTGAAAATCGGTAAATTCCCTTTCTCTGCTTCTGGAAAAGCTAAAGCGGCCGGAACTCCTGATGGTTTCGTTAAAGTAATCTTTGATGCCAAATATGGCGAATGGTTAGGATGCCACATGATTGGTTCAGGCGTTACCGATATGATTGCCGAAGCTGTCGTAGCTAGAAAATTAGAAACTACAGGTCATGAAATCATCAAGTCGATTCACCCACACCCAACTATGAGCGAGGCGATCATGGAAGCTGCTGCCGATGCTTATGGAGAGGTAATCCACTTATAAAAATTCAGATTGCAGATTTTAGATTTGCAGGAAGAACAAAATAAAAAAAGCCGTTTTGAAATTCAAAACGGCTTTTTTGTGTTTTTATATGCTATTAATAAAGTAAGAAGTTGATTCCTACATTGAAAGCACTTCTTGAGTTGGTAATTTGGTCTCCATCATTATTTTTAAAAACTTCGGCAATCCCGCCCTGTCCTTCATATTCGATAAAAAACTTAAGCTTGTCCGATACTGGAATTTTTACACCTATTCCAAAGGCAATACCGCCATCCACTGTATTAAAACTATCCTTTAGGTCAGAATCAAGCTCCGTATCTTTTGCACTCATCAAAAAGCCAATGTAAGGCCCAAAGTTTAAATACCAATTTCTCTTGCTTCCGAAATGCCATCCAGCCATTACCGGAACCGTAATATAATCTACATTGATGTCTGTTCTCACAAATCTAGATCCACCTGGATCTACAACTGGAATAAGATCATTATCCCATCCTTTTCTGTCATAGATGAATTTAGCTTTGATGCTCCATCGGTCAGAAAAATAATAATCTGCCGTAGCCCCTAAATTGAAATTGATGCTTGGATCAGCTGAGTCATAAGTTGTGCTGATATTGGAACTGTTCAAGCCTATGCCCAAACCAAATTCCAGTTTCCCTTTGTCTTGTGCTGTGGAGGTAAAAATGAAGCCCAAGATAGCCATTGAGGTAATTAATGTTCTTTTCATAAAGTTTGTTTTTACGCAAACATAGAGAATAAATTAGAACTGTATATCAAATAACTATGAAATTTATCTCCGAAAGTTATACGGTTTTCAAAGCCTCAATCAGCAGATCGATGTCTTCTTTTGTATTAAAATGGCTCAAAGAAATCCGCAAGCTAGGCTTTTTAATGTCTTCTTCTGAAAGCATTTCTTTCAACACATGCGAAGGTTTGATACTTCCTGACTGGCAAGCGCTTCCTCTTGAAACAGCAATTCCTTTCATGTCGAGGCTAAAAAGAATCATAGCCGTTTTTTCTTCAGAAAAAGGCAATAGCACATTGATTATATTATAAAAACCGTCAGGATTTCCATTAATTTTAAAATCAGGAAAATAAAGCTGCAGTTGCTCAACAAAATAGTTTTTGATGGATAAAATGTGCTTTCTTTCCGCATCTAAATTTTCATACGAAAGTTCCAAAGCTTTTGCCATTCCAGCAATATTATGGATGGCCTCTGTTCCGGCGCGAAGTCCTTTTTCTTGTTCACCGCCAAAAATCATCGGCTGTAATCCTGAATTTTTTCTGATAAAAGCAAAGCCAATTCCCTTCGGTCCGTGGAATTTATGAGCGCTGGCAACGATAAAATCTACTTCTGTCCTTTGCAGGTCGATTTCTGTTTTTCCTATAGACTGTATGGTATCGGAATGAAAAAAGGCCTTATATTGTTTACAAAGTCTTGCCGTTTTTTCGATATCGAGAATAGTTCCTGTCTCATTATTTACGTGCATCAATGAAACTAACGTCGGAATTTCTTGCGAAAGCAATTCTACTAAATGATTGATATCAATCTCTCCATTCGATTTCAGATTGACATAATCTACTTGAATAGCATATTCTTCCTGCAATGCCAAAACAGAATTCAGTACCGCATGATGCTCGATTTTGCTTGTGATAATTCTTTTTATTTTTAAATCTTCGACTGCAGAACGAAGAATCCAATTATCGGCTTCTGTGCCGCCAGAGGTAAAAATAATTTCCTGAGCCGTCGCATTGAGCTGTTTTGCAATTGATTTTCTTGAAGATTCGAGTATGTTTTTGGCCGTTCTTCCAAAACTGTGGGTTGATGAAGGATTTCCATAATCTTCCTGCATCACGCGAGTTATTTCTTGGATAACTTCTGGTCGCAAGGCTGTTGTGGAAGCATTATCGAGGTATACATTTTTCATGATACAAAAGTCGTGATATAAAATGAATTACAAAATATCTTTGGCTTGCAGTTCTTTTGGCTTTGACTTAAAAATATGCTTGCTGTTGAAAACAATAATAGAAAGCAATATCAGAGAATAAGCTATAATCTGAAAAGGGGTGATTTCTTCTTTGTAATAAAAAATGGCTAGGAAAAAGTTGATCAGCGGATTGATATAAAGCAAAATCCCTACTGTAGAAGAATTAACTCCTTTCAAGGCATATAAGTTCAGGAATAGCGGAATAATCGTAAACAGGACAACGATAATTACCAAAAAGAAATAAAAATCAAATGCTGTGGGAACTTCGGAACTGTAAAAAGGATAAAACGGCAAAAGAATGATGGCCGTGGTCGTTAATTGCAACGTTAGCAATAAAAACTTATCGATTGCCGTATTTTTTCGCTGTGAAACAAGATACAAAGCATACGTGGCAGCTACAATCAAACTGTAAAAAATGTCCATAAAATGATTAAACGACAGCAGAACACAACTAAAGATACTCAAACCAACAGCTGTCCATTGCCATTTGTTTAATTTTTCCTTCAAGATAAAATAGGCAAAAACAGTCGTCAGTATCGGACATACGAGATAGGCAAACGAAGCCGCCTTCACACTCACATGGTTCATTACGTAGATAAAAAAGAACCAATTGGCAGATAAAAGCAAGGAACCTCCCAATGTGAGAAGGACAACGTTTCTTTTTTGAACCGGCGACATGAGTTTGAAGTTTTCTTTCGTTTCTTTCAAGGTTTTTCTTCTAAAAAAAAGATTGATTCCCATCATCAAGACGACACAAAGGAATACCCTATAAAACAAAATATCTAAGGACGGATAATTATGTAATGGCTTTAAAGCCAGACTGAAAAATCCCCAGATTATAAAGGCTGTAATCGCCGCCAAATAGTATTTTAAAAGTCTCATGTAGAAGTAAAAAATCCGAAGCAAATGTAGGTAATACAATCTGCTCCGGATTCTTTATTATGAATTCGTTAAGATAAATTAATGTGCTCCTTCGGCTTCGATAGCATCTACATCGATGTTCTGTCTTTTTAGGATTCCTTTTACCGCAATCGCGAAGAAAGTCAAGTAAGCAAAACAAATCACAGGCACAACATACGAAGCGTGTATTCCGATGATATCAGACAATTTTCCTTGGATTGGAGGAATGATTCCACCACCCAAAATCATCATGACCAAGAATGCAGAACCTTGAGCTGTGTATTTTCCAAGACCTGTAATTGACAATGTAAAAATTGACGGCCACATGATACTGCAAGCTAATCCACCTGCAAGGAAAGCGTAAATCGCTACAGTTCCTGTTGAGAACAATCCGATTAGCATAGCAATAACGCCCATCATTCCGAACAAGATTAATGTTCTTGCTGGTTTGTTTTTACTAAGGAAGAATACTAAAACTTGCAGCAACACGCAAATTACATAATAATACAACGGCGTCATATCTTGCTGAGCAATCGTATTTACTCCAATGATTACTGAAAAAGCAATCAACGGAACGATAATCAAGGCTAATTGTCTTTTGCTCGCACTTAGGTTAAAAACGCTGATAGCTCCAGCCCAACGGCCGATCATCAAACTTCCCCAATACATTGAGATATACGGTGCAATTTCTGAAGATTGGAAACTTCCGAATTCTGGCAGTTTCAATAACTCTCCTAAGTTACTTCCTACTGCCACTTCTACTCCAACATACGTGAAGATCGCAAGCATACCCAAAACCAATTGAGGGTATTTCATGGCACCCCAGCCTTCGTTTTTCTTTTGTGCGCTTCTGTTGGCAAATAAAAGCCCGCCCACAATCACTACCAGAGCTCCAGAAAGCCAGTACATTCTATATTTTTCAAGAGGATGTCTGATAGCTTTGATTTCTGCATGCTGTGGCTCTACGCTTAATTCTAAAACTTTGATTTCATTTTTGATTTCTTCAGAAGTGGTAGTTTTTTGCTCTTCAGTAAGTACTTTGTCTTTCTTGATTTTTACCAAATTGTCACTCAACTTCTTGATTTCTTTTGTAGTAGGTTCAATTGATTTTTCAATTTCTACTATTCTTATCGCTTCTGGCGAATTGTAGCTGTTAAAAACCGGCGCAAACATAATTGCCAATAATCCCGTCATTATGATTAATGTCGTCAAAGCTTTGTTTGCTTTTTCCATCGGCTCATCAGAGATTCCCGCTGGTAATTTTTTTGAGAAGTAAAATACGCTGGCCGCAATCAAGAATAAGATTCCTACGCCTACGTATAATAAAATTACTTTATCTAAACCTAAACCTTTAATCTGGTCGTCGCTAACTGCTGCTGCCGTTCCGAATAAAGCGAAACCAACGATGATAGGTCCGATTGTAGTTCCAAATGAGTTGATTCCTCCCGCCAAATTCTGACGGCTCGTTCCAGTTTTTGGATCACCCAATAAAACTGCAAAAGGATTGGCCGCTGTCTGTTGTAACGAAAAGCCTAGGGCCACGATAAACAAACCAACAAGCATTCCGGCATATACATTCGCTTCAACCGCAATAATCATGGCTCCAGCTCCTAAAGCAGAAAATAACAATCCGTAAACGATACTTCTTTTATAGCCCCATTTTCCAACTAAGTCTTTTCCATTTACAGCTCCAAATATAAAAAGCAGCAACGCTCCTAAATAATAAGCCGTATAAAAAGCAAAGTCAATCAGCTGTGACTGAAATTGGTCTAGCGAAAAATAGCTTTTGCAAAAAGGGATGAAAATACTGTTTCCAGCAGCAATAAATCCCCAAAAGAAAAATACTGTAATCAAAGTATACAGCGCAGGATAATTTGTTTTAGTTTCTGAACTCATTTATTAAGATAGTTTAGTTAAAGCAATAAAAAATAAGATTGTATTTAAAAAAAAGATTTAATTTTTGATAAATATACATTTATATGAAAACATCGAGCAACAGATTACAAGATAGTTATTAACGAAAACGATTTCTTAAGCTGTTTTTTAATCAAAATACAACGTTTGCGAAACCTTTTTTACGCGTTTTTTTCTATTCTGATTTTTTAACCTCTGATTTTGGTCCAATGCCGTTATTATTAAAAGCTTCGATTTGGAAATAATAGGCATCCGAACGATCCAATCCGTTAAAATAATATTCATTTTTGCCATAGACCATGATAGAACCGTATAATTTCTCAGGCGATTTTCCAAAATAGATTACATATCCGTCAGCATTTGGTTCTTGCTGCCATTTGAACCAAACGTTTCTCCTTTCGCCTTTTTTCTTAGCTTCTGCTCTTAGAGGTGCGAAATTTTGCACTGCATTTGGCTTTGTACCAGAGCCTTTTCCAAAAACCCTAAAACCGCTGATTGCAAATTTCCCTGTCGGCATCTGTATATTTTCTAGCTTTAGATATCTTGCCGTAATTGGCTTTTCTAATTCGATATAATCGTGTGGCACGTCTTTGGTATTTTTGCTTTTATCGACAGCTATTTTCCAGCTTTTTCCATCATTCGACGAATAGATAATATACTTGTGTCCTGTGGTCGTTTCCGGCTTCCCCATCAATTCTACATCCTGATCTGCATAATTAATCTGGATGGCATTGATTGTAGACTTTTCGCCTAAATCCGAAATCAGGTATTCTCCTTTATTTGAAGTTTTTGCCGACCAATAGGTCTTTATATCTTCATCTGTCGTAAAATTAGCTTGGAAGCCGCCCAAAGTCGACGAAACTTGGACAGGCTTATTGTAATTCAAAAGCATCCAGCCAGAAAAGTTTTCATTCAAATGATTCTTTTTCTGCGATGGCAGGTACGTTGGATAGTCGCCGTAGGCTGTGTTTGAGTACATGATTCCGTCTTCATCAAAACCAGCGGGCCAGATTCCGATTCTTCTTTCGAAATTATTTTTTGTAGAAATTACGATGGTTGAAACATGCCAATACTCATTGTTAGTGTCCTGATAAGTTGCCCCATGCCCGGCTCCTCTTGCAAATCCGCCCGGCTTATAGGAAAACGGATTGTGCGATTGGTATTCAAAGGGCCCAAGAGGATTGGAACTGACATATACTCCATCTGCATAACCGCTAAATTCTGTCCCAGGCGCACCGTATTGCAGGTAATATTTATTGTTATGTTTGGTCATAAAAGCACCTTCGGTAAAAGGTTGCAAAAAGGTATTGTCATTGTATTCTCCAAATCGTTCCCAGCCGTGCTCGTCATCATTTAAGGCTAAAACAGGAATACGCTCACCTTCGGGCTGGAAAGTCTTGCGGTTCAGTTTCATTCCATATAAAGGATATAAATTGCTAGAACCATAATACATATAGACTTCGTCTTTTTCTTTATCCCAGAAAATCTGCGGATCCCAAGCACCAGCTTCTGATTTATGTACCAATTCTTTCCAGTCGTCTACTTTGGGATTCTTGCTCATCCAGATTGGAAATTCTTTGGTATGCGTCGAACCGATTACCAACAACGTATCATTGACAAAAGACAGAGACGGCGCGCAGAGCTCGTCATACACTTTATGCTCCGGACGGAGGAATTTTCTTGGAATGAATTTCCAATCAAGCATATCGGCGCTATGCCAATAGCCCCATTGGTTCGTAGAAAACAAATAATATTCTCCCTTGAAATTAGTGATTACCGGATCAGCTGTTGCTCGGTGTTTTCCTTGGGTTACAAAATTAGGAATCGGGCAATAGCCGTAATCTACATTTATCGGATTGCAATATGTTTTTTGCTGCGAAAAACTTTCTCCAAAGGAAAGCAGCAAAGCTCCTATCGCAATGGTTTTGAATGTATTTTGCAGGTTTCGTTTTTTTAAAAAATTCATCGTACTGATTTTATGTCTGGCTTATTTTGCTGGAAAAATACTGATGGCTGTTCCTCCGCCTGAGGCTAAATTCAGTTTCAGCTTGCTTTTTGAGGTAACTTCGATAGTCTTGATTTCGTAATTGATCGGGTTTTTCTCCCAATGGGCTGTCTTTCCATCTTGATAAATGGTTGCCTTGTATTTTTTTCCTGGCGTTAAGAAATCAAGCGAAATTGTCGTATTCCTAGGATTTTCATCTGTAATGGCTCCAACAAACCAATTTTCGGTTCCTTTTGCCTTTCTGGCAATGGTTAAGTAATCTCCAGGTTCAGCTTCAAGGTATTTACTTTCGTCCCAATCTAAGGCCACGTCTTTGATGAACTGAAAAGCATCGAAATACTTCTCATAGTTTTGCGGCAAATCGGAAGCCATCTGCAACGGAGAATACATCGTTATGTACAATGCTAATTGCTTAGCTAAAGTCGTATGGACCTGTTCTTTTTTATTCGGATCGTAATGACTCATCTTGATTTCGAAAACTCCAGGCGTATAATCCATCGGGCCACCTAATAACCTCGTGAAAGGAAGTATAGTTTCATGTACAGGCGGATTTCCGACACTCCAACCGTTGAATTCATTACCTCTTGCTGCTTCTGCTGCGATATAATTCGGCCATGTCCTACTTACGCCTGTCGGTCGAGAAGATTCGTGAGAGTTGACCATAATCTTATATTCCGCGGCTCTTTGCGGTACATAGTTGAAATGATTTACCATTGCCTGTCCGTCATGAAATTCTCCTCTTGGAATAATTTTTCCAACATATCCTGTTTTTACCGCCGGATAGCCGTATTTTTTCATAACGTTATAGGCTCTATCCAAGCGTCTTTCGTAATTAGCAACAGAACCTGAAGTTTCGTGGTGCATGATCATTTTTACGTTTTTAGACTTTGCATAATCGCTAATTTCCTGAATGTTAAAGTCTGGATAAGGCGTCGTAAAATCAAAAACTTCTTCTTTCCAATTCCCGAACCAGTCTTCCCAGCCTATATTCCAGCCTTCGACCAAAACGCCATCAAAACCATGCTTTGCTGCAAAATCGATGTATCTTTTTGTGTTTTCAGTAGTGGCTCCGTGTGGTTTTTTGCCAACACTCTTTTGCGAAGCATCTTGCGTACCGCTCAAATCCCAAGTAGAGATTCCAACGTGCATTTCCCACCAAACACCAACGTATTTCATCGGTTTGATCCAAGACGTATCGTCAATTTTTGAAGGTTCGTTCAGGTTCAAAATCATTTTGGAACTGACAATATCTCTTGCGTCATCGCTGACCATAATCGTCCTCCAAGGCGAAACTGCCGGCGTTTGAAGATAGGCTTTATCACCGATAGCATTCGGTACCAAATGTGATTTCATCTTGTAATTGGCAACATTGACATCTAAATGCATTACTGGGTAATTGACCACAGCGGCTTCAAAAATATTGAGATAAAGATTGTCAGCCGATTTCATCATCAATGGCAACTGCACGACATATCTTCCTCCAATCGATTTGACGGCAATACCATTATTGAGATTTAGCTTGTCATTGTCAATTTCTGATAATTTTGTCTCGTTGTAAATATATTCTTGGCTATCGTAATCGCCAGGAATCCAGAAAACTTTGTGATTGCCTGTCAAATTAAACTCTGTCTTTTCATCAGAAATAATAAAATAGTTGAGTTTTTCTTGTTTTGGGAATTCATATCGAAAGGCAACGCCTTCGTCATAAACCTTAAAGACAATATCTAATTTTCTTCCTGTATCTTTTTGAGCCAGCGAAAAAGTGGCTTGGTTGTATTTGTTTTGGATTGTCGACTGCTCGCCAAGAACGGGCTTCCAGCTTTCGTTGACACTTTTATTTTCAGTATTTGTTATGGTGAATCCTGTGTCTAAAGCTTCGGTATCTTTCAATGCAATTCCTAATAAGCTTTCATTTACGACTTGCTTGTTTTTGTAGGTTACTGAATACGATGGTTTTCCTTCGGCAGTCAGTTTAAATGCTACCGAAATTTCTTTGGAAGGAGATTGAATTGTCTGGGCGTTTAGGATTCCAGCCAAAAGGAGAAGGCATAAGGTAAGGGTGTTTTTCATACTATATAATTTATCTAAAAGCAGCTAATTGATTTTTTAGAAAAAAGCCCTTTAGGTTTCTCTAAAGGGCCATTTCAAAACTCACAAAAAAAATTATTTAACTAACTCAAACTCTAATTTCATAGTTGTTGCAGAAGTACCTCCGACAAAAACTTCAAAGTCGCCAGGTTCTGCAGCAAATTGCATATCGATTCCGTAAAATTTCAAGTCTTCTGCAGAGATTTCAAATTCTACAGTTTTCTTTTCTCCTTTTTTCAAGAAGATTTTTTGGAAACCTTTTAGTTCTTTTACTGGCCTAGTCACAGAACCGACTTTATCATGGATGTATAGTTGGACTACTTCTTCTCCATCATAATTTCCTGTATTTGCTACTTCAACGGTAGCTTTTAATTTTTGGCTGAAATTGATTTGGTTGGAAGATACTTTAAAATTAGAATAGCTGAATTTTGTATAGCTCAAGCCATATCCGAATTCGTATAAAGGAGAATTGTCTACGTCGATGTAACGGGATTTGTATTTCTGCTCGTTATCTGCTGTTCCCAAATAAGGACGTCCAGTATTTTTATGGTTGTAATAGATTGGAATCTGACCCACATTTCTAGGGAAAGTCATTGGCAATTTGCCGCTTGGATTATTGATTCCATAAAGCGTTTGAGCAATGGCATCGCCACCTCTTGTTCCAGGCCACCAAGCTTCAAGGATTGCGTCCATGTTTTTATCTTCCCATTCTAAAGTCAGCGGTCTTCCGTTTAATAGAACCAAAACGATTGGTTTGCCTAATTTTTTCAATTCTGCTAGAAATTCTTTTTGGATTCCTGGCAAATCAATATTGGTACGAGAAGCTGCTTCGCCGCTCATGTTTTCGAATTCACCCATCACGGCTACAATAACATCTGCATTTTTGGCATTGTTGATAGCATTCTGGATCATGTCTCTTTTTGCATCAACAATCTCTACACCTTTTGCAAAATTGATTTTGCTCTTGTCCGTGATGATTTTGTTTACGCCTTCTTCAACGCTCACAGCAAATCCGTTTCTATCGCCAGAAGCTGCCCAAGAACCAATGATGTTAAACTCATCGCTTACCAAAGGTCCGACAAAAGCTACTTTTTGTTCTTTTTTCAACGGAAGTACATTGTTGTTGTTTTTCAGCAACACTAACGATTTGTTAGCTACGTCCAACGCCGCATCTAGATATTCTTTTTTGTAGATGACTTCTTTTTCTCTTTTTGCATCGTTATATCTGTACGGATCTTCAAAAAGACCTAGATCGTATTTGGCTTCCAAGATTCTACGGCAGGCATCATTGATTTGAGCTTCAGTAACTTTCCCTTCTGACAATGATTTTTTCAATTGTTTCATGTAGATGCCACCTACCATATCCATATCGACACCAGCGTTTAAAGCCAATTCTCCGGCATGCTTTTCATCTTTTGCGAATCCGTGCGGAATCATTTCGTTCATTCCTGTATAATCTGTCACTACGAAACCGTCAAATTTCCATTCGTCTTTAAGAATTCCGTTGACCAAAAATTTGTTTCCTGTAGCCGGAACGCCAGAAATTTCATTGAATGATGTCATGAAAGTCCTAACACCAGCATCAACTGTAGCTTTAAATGGAGGCAGATAGGTTTCTCTCAACACTCTTTCGGACATATCTACTGTATTGTAATCACGTCCGGCTTCTGCAGCTCCATAAGCAGCGAAGTGTTTCGTACAGGCTAAAATTGTATTATTTAAAGAAAGGTCGGTTCCTTGAAAACCTCTTACTCTTGCAAACGCTAATTTTGAACCTAGGTACGTGTCTTCGCCAGCGCCTTCTGAAACTCTTCCCCAACGCGGGTCACGAGCGATATCTACCATTGGAGCAAATGTCCAGTGGACACCTCCTGCTGCAGCTTCGGCCGCTGCAATTTTAGCTGAAAGCTCAACCGCTTTTAAGTCCCATGAAGCCGATTCTCCTAAAGTTATTGGAAAAATAGTTCTATAACCATGGATGACATCATAGCCAAAAAGCAACGGAATTTTAAGTCTTGAATTTTCAAGATTCATCTTTTGAAGCTCGGCCGTATATTTAACAGTTGTCGCGTTCAAAATAGAACCGACATTCCCTTTTTTAATTTGCTCTATATAATTATCTCCAGAAACAGGTCCGGTAATAGTACCATCGGCTGTAAATTGAACCAACTGTCCTATTTTTTCATCAATGGTCATTTTTGCCATAAGTTCAGAAATGAATTCTTTCCTTGGCTTAATCTGGCTTTTTTTCTTATCCTTTTGGGCATTTACCGTAAGGGAACTTGCTAATAATAATAGTAATACTGCTTTGAATTTCATTATGCTATTTATTTGGGAAATTTGTTTATTGTTTATGCTGTTTCATTATCCATTCATAAATCTCTTTGTTGTCATATACTCTGGTCCAGCTGTCATGATTGGCATCGTCAAAAATGGTCAGCTCGATATCTTTGCTGCACGATTTTAGCTTTTTATAGATTGAGATTGAATAATTCACATCGACTACATCATCTACCAATCCATGAAAGATTCGCGTTGGTATGTCTTGAATCTTGCAATTTTCCATCATCGGAACTCTATCCACAAAACCGGCAATAGGAACAAGAGCGGCAAACATTTCTGGATGCAAAAATGCCAAGTTCCATGCTCCCCAAGCTCCCATGCTCAAACCGGTGAGATAGATACGGCTCGAATCGATATTGTTTTCTTTTTGGACTTTTTGTATCAATTTATATAAGACTTCTGCATCCCAATATTCATTTTCAGGGCATTGAGGCGCAAGAACGTAACTGTCTAATTCATTATTTTTTAAATATTTGAAAGGGCCGTGTACTTTTACTTTTTCGATATCTGAACCTCTTTCTCCAGAACCGTGCAGAAAAACGAGCAGCGGTTTCTTTTCTTTTGTATTTTTCGGAATATGCAATGCATAGTTCAATTTATTCTTTTTAATAATTTCGGTTGTAATGGTTCCGGTAATGTCTTTCTGCGCAAAAGAACTACCGGAAACCAATAAACCTAATAAAGCTAACTTTATTCTCATCTTTTAAAATCCGTATTTTCCGGAATGAAATCCAAGATTTAATAAGCCTTGGCGTACTTCTGGAGCATTCATGAATAGATTCCAGAGCAAGCCTGAGCGGTAATTTTCAAGCATAACGACAATAGGCCCTTGATCAATTGCAAGGTATCTGTTTGCCGTCCAATTGTAATGTTTGCTGTGGGCATCATAAAAACCTGCCGGACCCCATAGCTGTCCGCTATAATTTTCATAAAAATTTCGCATCGCGGCCAATGATTCTGCCGGAGTATAGACAATCGAGCTAATAGCAGCTGTTGGAGAAATAACTCCTATATCATTGCTTGGCATGTGCGCATTATATCCTATACTTCCGTTTGGATTTCTAGAATACGATGCTGTCAGTCCCCAATAATTAGGGCCGTATCCTGCAAAATTTCCAGTATTTTCAACACAGTACTGGTAATTAATTTTAGTGTGGTTTACATTCACATTCCAATAATTTGCATATTGGTCTGTCAATTGTGTAGGATCTAATCCTAAATACGAATAGTGTGCCCAAAATAAAGGACCTCCAGCCTGCTCCGCACCGTTGTGCTTCAGCAATAAAGGAATTCCGTATTTTGTCGCTGCAGAAACGATACCTCCATTTCTTGCCCAACCTTGATGGTAGGTCGTTGGCGCTATCGAATGTGTTGGCGAAGCACTGGCTAGCACATAAGTAATCAGGCATTCGTTGTAGCCTTCTAAAGGAAAATTCATTTCCCAAGCATAGTCAGGCGACCAATGCCAATACAAGACATTTTGATTGTTTCTGTACCAATTCCAATCCACACCTTTCCATAGGGTGTCAAATTTTTGGGCCAATGCTTTTTCTTCTTCGGAACCGTTTTTGAAAAATTCACGAACGCAGATAATACCTTGGCATAAAAATGCAGTTTCCACTAAATCGCCGCCGTTATCTTTTTGTCCGAAAGGCTTGACACGACCTGTATTGCCGTCCATCCAGTGAGGCCAAGCTCCATGGAATCTGTCGGCATTAGCAAGAAAATCAGCAATGGTATTTAATCGAGATACTGCTTCACTTCTGGAAACATAATTTCTTGAAGTTGCCGCAATGATAGACATCAGGCCAAAACCTGAACCTCCAGTTGTTACGACATTGGAATCGTTTTCTGGGTAGTTGCCATCAGGATGGTATCTTTCTCTTGCGAGCTTTGAATTCGGCTCTGCAAAATCCCAAAAGTATTTGAACGTTTGTTTTTCCACTACATCAACCAATTGCTCATCGGTTAATGGTGTTGGAGTTGAAGGTGTGGGCGAATCGTCTCCTTTTGGAGACGATTCGTTTGAACCACAACTTGTAATTATTAAAAATATGAAAAGAAGGTATTTCATTAATCGGGTTTAAATTACCAATTCAGGTTTTGTCCCATCGCTGGTGTTTGTATTAATTGAGCGTTTGGTATTGGAAATAATTCGTGTTTTCCAACTTCGAACGGCTTCCCGTTTGCTTGCATAGCTTGTGCCGCTTGGCCAGTTCTTACTAAGTCAAACCATCTGTCGTGTTCAAAAGCCAATTCTAGTCTTCTTTCTTTCCAGATAAGAGTTCTCAACAAAGCTTGGTCTCTCGTAGTGATTTCGCCTAAGTTTACTCTATCACGAACTTCTTTCAATGAAGACAAGGCTACATCTTGGTTATTTAATTCATTAGCGGCTTCTGCGCGAATCAAATATATTTCTCCAAGCCTCAATACTCTGATGTTTTTATCGCCGTCTCCTGCGCCTGCATTTGCGCTAGAGTAAGCTTTTTCATTATACATAGGGTTTTCTACAGCATTGCTTACTTCACGTCCATCATACAAGGTTTCTCCTCTGAAAATGATTGTCGCATCTCTTCTGATTACATCTCCTTCGGCATTAAAAGCGTCTAAAAGGTTTTGAGACGGCGTATTGAATCCCCAGCCCCAGCCGCTTGGGCCTCTAGCTCCTTGTGTTTCAGAATATTGCTGAACGCCATGCGCTAATGCTACACCACGGGCTTGAACTTCAAAAATGGACTCTACACCGTTTTCTGTATTGGCTCTCCAAATTTGTGCATAATCAGGCTCAAGACCATATTCTCCAGAAGTGATTACTTCATCAGCATATTCATAGGCGTTCTGCCAGTCTTTTTGATAAAGGTATACTTTAGCCAATAAGGCTTTTGCAGCACCTTTGGTTGCTCTTCCTAAATCAGCTGGCGCATATTCGCTTTTCTCTGGCAATACTTGAATCGCTTCAAGCAAGTCTTGCTCAATAAAATCATAAACTTGGTCTTTTGGAGCTCTTACGATCAAATCGACATGTTGCAAAGGCACGTCACCGAAAGCTCTTACCAAGAAAAAGTAGTGGTACGCTCTAAGAAACTTAGCTTCACCGATAAGTCTGTTTTTGTAGGCAACATCAGTAAGTCCGTAATTTTCGGTATAATTTATTGAGTAAGAAGCACGGCCGATCGCTTTGTACCAGTTTGTCCACATGGCTTCGATAGAACCTGCCGTAGCCGTGAACGTAAGTCCGTCAAGCAATCCTTTATCTCCTCCTGGATCTCCAGGCGAGCTGCCTTTATCAGCATTGTCTGAAATAATTTCAGTAATTCCTAAATATGAGAAAGCATAATCCCAGCTGGTCATCATCCCGTAGATACCGTTGACAAACTGTACCGGCTCAAAGTTCTGGTTGCTATCCTCTTCTGTCACGTTTTCTCTTGAATCAACATCAAGGAAATCGTCACATCCCACTAATACAGCAAAAGCAAAAGTGAGGCAAGCTATTTTTTTATAATTTATTTTCATAGTATTTTTTCTTAAAATTCAATGTTTACACCAAAAATGAATGTCTTGATATTTGGATAGGCATCTACTTCAATTCCTGCAGTTTCTCTAGGAACACCACTGTTGTTAAGTTCTGGAGTGAATCCTGAATATTTAGTAAATAGGAAAGGATTTTGTGCCGTTCCGTAAATTCTAAGTCTAGAAATCTTAAACATATCTTTGAAAGTATATCCTAACGTAATGTTATTGATTCTAAAGTAGTCACCGTCTTCTAGGAAGTAGCTAGAAGATAGCGCGTCTCTATTTGCACCAGGATTTGTGTTTGTTGATCCTGGACCTGTCCAACGACCGTTGAAAGTATCTTCTGCGATATTTTCACCAGCATCGACACGTTTTCCTTTCAGTCCGTTATAAACTTTGTTTCCGCCTACTCCGAATCCATCTACAGATAAATCGAAGTTTTTGTACATCAAGTTGATGTTGATACCATAGCTGAATTTTGGAATGTAAGAACCGAAGAATTTTTTATCTCTATCGTCAATCACACCATCGTTGTTTTGATCTTTGTAGCGTAAGTGTCCAGGTGCTGGCGATCCGATGTGCGGATTAGCATCAATTTCGGCTTGAGTCTGCCAAACGCCGTCAGCTTCTAGCAACCACCAAGAATATAAAGGCTGTCCTTCTTGAATTCTTTTTGTGATTTGTCCGTCACCAAGGCTTCCTCCTGTCATTCCGTCGTAAGCTGGCTTAACGCTTTCAAGCGTGTTTTTATTTCTAGCATAATTTACTCCGATGCTATAAGAGAAATCATCTGAAATATTATCTTTCCAGTTAAGCGCTAGCTCATACCCTTCATTTCTAACTTCTCCTCCGTGATCAAAATAATTAAGTTCGTTTGGAGAGTTTAATAATGGCGTTATGTTAAGGATTGCATTTGTGTTCAGCCTGTTGTAGTAGTCAAAGCTTCCTGATAATCTTCTGTCAAGCAATTCGAAGTCAAGACCTGCATTGATTTCTTTAGTAACCTCCCAAGTTAAGTCGGTTACTGGAGTTCCTGAACTGGCACCAAAAACCAAGTCTTGGTTAGGTCCGAATACGTAGTTGTTATTGTTAATACCTGCGCCACCATCTGTTCCAGGAGAAGTATTGATTGTTGTTGCGTTAAAAGGAACGTTCGCATTTCCTACTTCACCATATCCTACTCTAAGCTTAAGGAAATCTAGGTTTTTCACATCGCTTAAGAAGCTTTCGTTAGTCAATACCCATCCTGCACTTACAGAAGGGAAAGTACCCCAATATTTTGAATTTTGCTTGAAGATACTGTTACCATCTCTTCTGATTGTTCCAGAGATATAGTATCTCTCGTCGAAATTATACTGCAATCTTCCAAAATAAGACAATACTTGTGTTGGAGTTGAATAAAATTGGTTAACTGACTTTTCATAGTCAGAGGATGCATGTTTTATACTCCAATATTGTTCTTGGCTTGGTACATTATACCCCAACATGAAAGATTCATAAATATCATTCTTTCTTTCTTGAGTCACGCCTGCTGTTGCATTAAGATTATGCTTTCCAAATGATTTATTGAAAGTCAGATAAGTATCCCAGTTATATCTAAAGCTCTCCACATCTTTATAAGAAAGTGAATTATTAGCATATAGCGTTGATGTTGGATTTAATTCATGTAAATTATCGAAAGAAGCGTTAGTATTAAGACCATCGGCATTAATAAATCTATTACGAATGTCATTAAATATTCTTGTCTTAGAATAAGATTTAGTAGCTCCGAATCTTGAAGTAGCCGTCAACCAATCTGTAATTGCATAATCTGCCTGAATAAGGCCTTGTAATTCTACCATTTTATTTTTTTCATTTTGGAAAAAAACGTTTGCAAGTGGGTTTCCAATTGAATTTAATTCACCTCCTGTTTCTCCTGGCCCAATTATATAGCCAACTTGTCCAGTCGTTTTATTCCAGTCGCTGGTTGCAAACCTTCCATCAGGATAATAAACAGGAATAACTGGCGCTTGCTTATAAGCTTCAGTAAAGGCCCCGTAAGGTTTTGGAGTTGATTTTGAAAAAGATGCACTGAAATTTTGAGTGATTTTTAATTTTCCATCAATCGCTTTAAGCGTATTGTTAGATCTCAAGGTGTTTCTAGAAGCTTCATGTCCTTCTAAAAGCCCATCCTCTGTATAATTATTGAAGCTGAAGAAGTAAGTTGCATTTTCTGATCCTCCAGAAAAAGAGATATCATTGCTTTGCGAAAAGCTTACGCCTGTCAATTCATCATACCAATCTGTATTAAATGGCTGGTTAGTACTAAGCCTATCCGGTGAACCAGTCGCTACTTGATTTTCATTAAAGAAAGTAACGTATTGGCTTGAATTGGCCATTTTTACAGGGTTCAATGTCGATTTTGCGCCATAGAAAGAATTTACCTTAATAGTAGTCTTTCCTTGTTTTCCTTTTTTAGTTGTAATAAATACGACTCCGTTGGCAGCATTCGATCCGTAAATAGCAGATGAAGCTGCATCTTTCATGATATCAAAAGACTCAATGTCGTTTGGATTCAGATTGGCAATGCTTCCTGTGATGACACCGTCTACCACAAACATTGGCGATCTTCCTGACTCCGCAGTTCCTAGACCTCTGATGATAATTGTTGGTGTAGCACCAGGTGCATCATTTGCTATGATGTTTACACCCGCGGCCTTACCTTGTATAGATTGCAAGGCGTTGTATGCAGGCTGCTTTGAAATCTGGTCTGATTTGATTGTAGAAATAGCACTGGTAAGGTCTGTCTTTTTCTGCGTACCGTAACCTACGACCACCACTTCTGAAAGTTCTGTGCTTGCCACTTTCATGGACACGCTCATGTTAGCCGCCGCATTTACTGTCTGGCTTACGTAACCCAAAAATGTAAAGGTAATTGGCTCGCCTTCTTTAGCATTGATTGAAAAATTTCCATCAAAATCCGAAACCGAACTTGATGTAGAACTTAAAATGTTAACTCCTGGGAGCGGAATTCCATTTTCATCCAGTACCTTACCTTTTATATCCTGGGCATGGAGATGTCCCTGAAAAAAAAGAAGTACGAATACCCCGAAAATAAAGTTTTTCATTTGTTTATATTTTGTTAAAAGTTAGTGATACCAAAGTAACGAATTACAACGTTGTAGTAAACTTATGAAAGTCACTACATGAATACATCATTTTTACTTAAAAAGAAAATAAAAAATTGAATACCAATAATTTATAAAAAAAGACACTACATTTAAAGAGGCATTAAAAACGGTTAATGATGTAGTATTGATGTGTTGTTATTTAATAAAAATATTACGCCAATATTTTATTATTATTAAAAAACAGGTCTTTCTTATATATTAATCATAAACTTAGAAAGATTATCATCGGAAGTAAGACCTAATTTCTTTCTTAATCGATAACGATGTAGCTCTACGCCTCGAAACGAGATATTCATTAACGGAGCGATTTCTTTGGAGGATAAATTCATCTTAAGATAAATGCAAAGCTTAATATCTTTTGAAGTAAGCACTGGAAATTTATTAGACAGCTTGTGAACGAATTCTTCATGGCTTTGCATCAAGTTATGCTCAAAACTTTCCCATTCATTTTTATTCAGGGCATTGATCTTGATTGACTTTTTAATCTTGCTTTTGATCTGGTTGACATCTGTCTCTGTTTCAAGAATTTCCTGAATGCTGTCGATCATTTCGCTTTGCTTGGCAATCGAAAGCGACTTTCCAGCTACTTCATAGGCTTTGTTTTGCACTTCAATTTCTAAAATGTGCTTTTCATATTCCTGAAGTTTCAGCTTATTCTCTGTATTCAGTTCCAGCTCGAGGATTTCTTTTTGGTGCTTCAATTCTTCTTCTTTCAGCTTGATTTTTTCCAGATACCTGATCTTATTCCATCTATAATAGAGAAAGAAACTGCCGGAAATAATAAGCACATAAAACACTATCATCCAGACAGAAAAATACCACGGCTTTCTGACATTAAAATTATAAGAGGCGACTTTTACAAATTTTTTGCCGTCATTATAATAAAATTCAAGCTCTTGCGTGCCGCTGCTCAAGTTATTTAGAATCAGATGTCCTTTTTTTATTGGAATAAATCCGTTAGAATCGTTGAGCTTGTAAAACAAATCTGGACGATTGTATCCCAAATATTCTGTTATCACATTAACTTCAACAGACTGGTTGTATTTAATGCGCGTATTTTCGTCAATAAGATTGCCTTGATAATAGGCTTCTGCGTAGATGCCCTGTATTTTTCTTTTGCTTTTGTTGATCTGGAACGAAATAAAGCCGTCGTCCAAGTTCATCAGATACTGATCACCGTCTTTATATACTTTTATATTTTCGATGATGATTCGCCCTTCATAATACTTTTCAGGAATCAGCTCCCAAACAAATTCATTTTTTACTTGAGAAACAACATACAGAAGGCCATTTTTTAATACAAGGAAATTTTCGTCATCAATAGGTATTATATCTGATATATTTTTAAAAGAAGCATTAAAAAGCTCATCTTTTACCAACTTTCCTGAAATAGAATTGTACACATACCAATAATTGTCAATCAAAAAAAGTATTTCGTTTTTGTAGCTAAAAAGCTTTACGCCGTAATCATTTTTTATCTTATTAAGCTGTGAAATGTTCTCGACTTTTTTGACGCTGAAGTCTTTATTATAGGTAATCCTATATAAGCTCCTGTAATTGTCTGCTGCCCAAAGTTCTCCTGGCTTATTTTGCGCGATGTTTTTGATTGGTTTTTTTAGCCCATCCAAGAATTTGAATTTCGACAAGTCGTTTGTGTCTTCATAAACAACAATTCCCGCATAATTCCCCTGAAAATATACATTCTCAAATTCGCCTTTCAAGAATTTCCAGCCCCCATTTACCTGACTCACTTTTTGCAGACGTGCTGTCCTTCCATCATATAAAAATGTTCCGTCGTTGTGGCCAATGATAAACTCGTTGTCTCTTTTATAGATATCCCACACCTGACCTTGCGAATTAGGCAAGACTTCCAGCATTTTATTTTTGCAGGTGAAAATTCCATGATTGGTCACAAAAAGATAGCCGTCATTTATTGTTGAAAGCGAATATACTGAACCCAAAATACCCGAATTATCAGAAAACACGCGAAGCGGAGAATTAATTTCTACATGGCAGATTCCGTTGTCCAACCCAAGCCACAAATCTTTTTCTTTATCGATACCAATAGACAATATGGCGTTATTTTTAAGTGCGTTCTGCCTGTTCAGGTTCTTATAACTGTTATTATTTAGGTTTATGATATAGAGCCCTTGCAAGCCGCTTCCTATAACCAGGGTATTGTCATCTACAAATTTTGCCGAAACCAATACCTCGCTCTTAACCACAGAATTTAACGGATGATTCCATGGAACCAGCTTATCGTTTACTACGACAAAAACACCTTTATTTTTTGTAAAGATATAAACCTGTCCGTGATGCTTTTCAATATTATGGATTACATTTTCTTCTAGAATTTCCCAATTCTTTTTCTTGATGAATTGAGTTCCTTTCATGATATAAATGCCTTCACGAACAGTCGCGACATAAATCTCATCATCGACGAGATAGCAATAAGAAACCTGAGAAGGAAATTCTACTTTTTTAATCGTATTTCCGTCATAAATAAAAATTTCATTAAACGTCTGAAAATACAATTTGCCTTTGTATTTAAAAATTTTCCATATCTCTTCGTTATCGGAACTGCCATAGAAAATATTTTTGCCGTTGGTGAGCGAAAAATATTTCATCTTACCACTGATTCTTTTCCAATAGCCAAATTCTTTATAAGAACCTGAATAGACTTTGTCTCCGTCAATAAATATAGAGCGGATTACGGTCTTGTTCGGAAGTGCATACTTTTCCCATTTGACACCATTGTATCGCAAAAAATAATGGTTGTTTGCAAAGTACATGGCATTATCTTCTCCCTGAGTTACATTCCATACCTGATTGTCTCCATTATAATCAGACTTGGTAAAATTTTCAACAAAAGGCAGAAGTTCTTGTGCCTGAGAACACAATGAGAAAAGACAAAGTAATAGAATCTGTAGGGTTTTAAATTTCACGGTTTAGTGATTTGCTTTCCAAATATAAGAACATATTCGATTTTAAGCGTTCTATTCCGAAGCTTAAATAAAAATTAATGTAGCCTGTCAGAATAATAAAAAAAACTATTTTTGCTATAAATTCTATTGAAATGAAAAAGTATTTTGGAATACTCTCTTGCTTGTTTTTATTAAGTGCCTGCGATGATGGCGACCTGACTTTTGATTCCTTCGATTTTAGCAATGCGACAGCTGCGAATTGCTCAACGAATGGCGAAGTATTGAACTCCGTTTTTAAGCTGAATAATAATGAAGCATTGCTGATAAAATTTCCGACAAACGTTTTTCCTTTCAGAAATCTAGAAGGAACCAGCAATCTTCAAATTTCAGCAGCAAATAAGATTATTTATCGCGTTTTTAATGGTGAAGTTCCAACTGATTATTTTTGCTCCTTGATCCCTCCTGTATCTCCTAATGTCATCGACGAATGGAGTACTGCAGATCAATCTAGCGGCAAAATAGAAATCAAAACAACCCCTGTAGATAATACGACTACTATTGAAGCAGCAAAATATGACCACTCTATTGTTTTTAGAGACATTACCTTGTCTAATGCCAGTAGTGGAACGGTAACCTATACAGAATATATTTTCGGGAAATACCAAACTAAATCAAATATTACTTTTGCTTTTGGCGCAACACCTATCCAAAAATGTACAGATGGCAGATTGTTTAAAATATTTGATTCCAATGTAGGAAATGCAGAAAACAAACAAAATCTCAACGAGGTGATAATACTAAATCTTCCTGCTTCTGTTTTTCAAGGGCCAGCAGGCTTGGCAACTTATTTGGTAAACGACACCAATCAGCTTACTTATAGGATATATGGCGGAGATGTTACTCCTACTTCTTTATGCAACACAGATGGCGCAGGATTGCCTACTTTGTATGAAGAATGGCAAGCTGAAGATGGCGTGGCCAGCAATGGTATTATCCCAGCGACTGGTGAAATTAAGATCGAGACTTTAGTAGACGGTGCAAATCTTGTCCACACGATTACGCTCACGAATGTAAAATATAAAAGAGTCGGAGCTACAAACAATACCTTTGTACAAAGCATCCAAACGTTTGGAGATTATAGGACGGCAAATTAGTCCTCTAGATAAAAAACAAAAAAGCCCAATAAATTTTATTGGGCTTTTTTATTATCTATTAGGATTCTGCTTGATGTAAACTTCTGTAGCGCCTAAACCGTATTTTTGGTAATCGGCATCTTGAAAAACAATTTCATCGTAACGACCCAGCAAAAAATCAAGTTCCGATTTTAAGACACCTTCACCGACACCGTGTATAAAAACAATTTTCGGTATCCTGTTCTTGATCGCAAATTCAATATGTCTTTTTGCCGTTTCAGTCTGTAAGGTCAGGATATCATAATTGGACATTCCTCTTTTATTGGGAACTAGTTTTTCAATGTGCAAATCAAATTCTGGAGCAGCTCTTTCGTCTTTTGGTTTCTTTTCTTTTACAAAACTTCTTGGTTTTGGGATTTCCTTTTCTTTTAAAACCTGACTTAAATTATGACTTCCAATTCCAAAATTAAAATCACTGGAATTCTGAATCTTAACCAATTCATTGACAAAATATGTCAATTGAAATCCATCATCAGTTTCTATCGTCACTTCGTTATTTTTAACTGACAGAACAACACCATTAACTGCTTCATCGAGCACCGTCACCCTATCTCCTTTAGCTAACATCATCATCAGAATTATCTTGGTTTTTACTTGGCACTTTAGCTGTCAGTCTCATCATTCCATACATAAAAATGATGATTGCAAGAATCATAATATACACATTGGGATGCGGCTTGCTCTGCTCGTATAAAGCAAAAACTCCAGCAAGGGCCATTATGGGAACATATATTTTTTTCATAACAATTTTAATTGTAGTCTGCCAAAAGTAGTAAACTTTAAAAATAATTATCTGGTTAAGAACAAACTTTATGCTTTTTTCGTAAAATTGTACAATCAAATCTATACGACCATGGAAGAATATATGATTCCCTGCATGAACAAGAAAATTTTCGGAATAGACTGCCTCGGATGCGGTACGCAAAGAGCCTTGGCCTTGATCTTAAAAGGTGAGTTTGTCGATGCCTTCCATATGTTTCCAGCCATTTACACTACAATCTTGTTTTTCATGGTTTTAGGGCTGAATTTTATCGATAAGACAAGAAATTATCATAAATTAATAATTTCTTTAGCCATAATCAATGCTACAATAATGGTAATTTCTTACATTTACAAAATAACCAGCTAATAACTAAAACCTCTTTACTCTTATGGAAAAACAAAAATTACCTAATGCTCAAGCCGTTCTTATTCTTGGAATCTTATCTATCCTTACTTGCTGTTGTTATGGCGTAATCGGTCTGATTCTAGGTATCATAGCAATCGTGCTGGCAAAAAAAGACACAAAGCTTTATCTGGAAAACCCAGAGTTGTATTCTAACTATTCGAATATCAATACAGGAAAAATTCTTGCGTATATCGGAATCGCGTTGAGTGCAATTTATCTGATTGTAAACATTTATTTCTATGTGGCTATCGGACCAGAAGGAATACAAGAAATGCAACAAGAATGGATTCGCCAGATCCAACAGAAATAATTATCACGAAGAACCAATAACAAAAAAGCCGCTGTAAAGCGGCTTTTTTAATTTCTATTTCTCAAATTCTCTGAGTGTCTTGATGATAATCGAAACGCAATCCAAGAGCTGTTCTTCGTTCATGACCAAAGGCGGCGCAAAACGAATAATATTGCCATGCGTAGGCTTCGCCAAAAGTCCGTTATCACGCAACGACATACAGATATTCCAAGCCGTGTCGCTTTCTTCTGTATCATTAATTACAACGGCATTCAGCAATCCTTTTCCTCTAACCAACGTCGCAATAGTACTAGTCTTGATATACTCGCCTAGCTTTTCACGGAAAATATTTCCAAGACGAGTCGCATTCTCAGCCAATTTTTCTTCTTTTACAACTTCTAATGCCGCAATAGCAACCGCAGCCGCTATAGGATTTCCTCCAAAAGTAGAACCGTGCTGTCCTGGCTTGATTACATTCATGATGTCATCATTGGCCAACACTGCCGAAACTGGATAGGCGCCTCCTGACAATGCTTTTCCTAATATCAATATATCTGGCTGTACATTTTCATGGTGAACCGCCAATAATTTTCCTGTTCTGGCAATTCCTGTCTGTACTTCATCTGCAATAAACAGTACGTTATGTTTTTCGCAAAGCGCTTTTGCTTTCGCTAGATAACCTTCTGATGGTACGTAAACACCCGCTTCTCCTTGAATCGGCTCTACTAAAAAACCTGCAACATTTTTCTGGGTTTTCAGCACATTTTCTAAAGCTTCTAAATCATCGTAAGCAATACTGATAAAGCCAGCAGTGTAAGGACCAAAGTTTTTGCGCGCATTTTCATCATTTGAAAAAGAGATAATCGTCGTAGTTCTTCCATGGAAATTTCCATCACATACGATAATCTGCGCTTCGTTTTCTGGAATTCCATTTTTTTCGTAAGCCCATTTCCTGCAAAGCTTGATAGCCGTCTCGACCGCTTCTGCTCCCGTATTCATCGGCAATACTTTATCAAATCCGAAATATTGAGTTACGAATTCTTCATATTTCCCAAGCTTGTCATTGTAAAAAGCCCTTGAAGTCAGCGTCAAGGTTTGTGCCTGATTTACTAAAGCTCCTATAATTTTTGGATGGCAGTGCCCTTGGTTTACCGCAGAATAAGCCGAAAGGAAATCATAGTATCTTTTCCCTTCTGTATCCCAAACATATACGCCTTCTCCTCTGCTTAAAACTACAGGAAGCGGATGGTAATTGTGTGCGCCGAATTTATCTTCTAAAGAAATGGCTTCAGAAGCATTGTTTTTTTCTAAAACTGACATTGTGAAAGTATTTTAATTCTTCAAAAATCAATTCCTTCTTGTGGAGAGAAATCATCCATATCGCATTGCAAAATTAGTGAATCTAAATTGATTTTCAATCGTTATAGTAAACGAATACAAACGGAAATCCCATTTCTCCAACTGACTTTTCAGATGCAAAAATGGGATTCATATAGTTTTAAATAGGCTATTTATCAAGGAAGTACCAAAGTAGCATTTGATGTGATTTTCGTATTCAGCAATCGTGAAATCGGACAAGTTGTCTCTGCTTTTTTTACCAATTCTTGAAACTTATCTGTTGAAATATCATCGACTCTTGCCAAAACCGACAGATGTGATCCTACAACACTTCCGTCTTGGAAATCAACATCGCATTTGGTTTCGATGGATGCCACTGTAAATCCTGCTTCGTTTAGATAAGCCGTCAATTGCATTGTAAAACAGCCTGCATGCGCTGCCGCAATCAATTCTTCGGGATTAGTGCCATTTCCTTGTTCAAAACGGGTTTTGAATGAATATTGTGCATTGCTCAAAACTGTACTTTGTGTAGAAATCTTTCCGTTTCCTTCTTTTAATGAGCCTTCCCAGACTGCTGTAGCGTTTCTTTTCATAACTGTTATAGATTTGTTTTACCTAAAATTACGAAAAGCAAAAGCGGAAAGGAATTAAATTTCATAAACTTTAACAAAAGAATCTAAGCACTGTCTCTTTCTTGAAACAGTTGCAACAGCTTTAACGTCGTATTCCAATTTCTGGCCGTTGCCTTTACTTTGAGCTTGCTTTCGATCAGCTTGTTCGTAAGTTTTGAATTCCCAGCCGGATTGTTGTATTTCATAAAAACAATACGGTCTTTAATGACAATCTCATCAGGTTCAAAATTGGCTTTTTTCAGCAGTTCTATATTTTCTTCGGTAGGGTTAGAACCTAAAAAAGTGATATACAGCTTTTTCAAATCGATCTCTTTTTCTTTCAGGTAGGGATTATTTTTAGAAACTGATTCCAAAGTTTGTTGGTTGATAACAACAACGGAAACATCGAATCCAAAATGCTTTTCGATAAGGTCATGGATTTGGTTTTCTACTGCTTCAGGAGAATTTTCTAAAGAATCAAACAAAATATTTCCACTCTGTATATATGTTTTAACATTTTGATAACCATTATCTTACATAGCTTTTCTTAAAGTTTCCATTTTAATCAGTTTTTGACCGCTGACATTGATTCCTCGAAGAAGAGCAAGGTGAGATTTCATAGCTTTTTGTCTTTTAAATTCCTTTCAAATTTATGAAAAAACAAGCTTGTGCAACGTCTCAAATGACAATGGAAAAATTTTCTTAATTTCAATTCAAAAAACAGAACAATCGCTTATTTTTGCCGTATGGGAAGAAAGAAGACAGACAAGATCGTTTTTGAGAATATAAAGGTGCTGGATGCAGGCGCTAAAGGAGTTTCAGTTGCAAAAGCACCAGACGGAAAAGTAATTTTTATTCCGAATGTAGTGCCCGGCGATGTGGTAGACGTACAGACTTTCAAGAAAAGAAAGGCGTATTATGAAGGAAAGGCCGTAGCCTTTCATGAATTTTCTGAAGACAGGATCGAACCAGTCTGCCAGCATTTTGGAGCTTGCGGAGGCTGTAAATGGCAAAACATGACGTATGAAAAGCAGCTGTTCTACAAAAACAACGAAGTCTTCAACCATTTAAAAAGAATCGGTAAGATAGAACTGCCAGAATTCGAACCGATTTTAGGTTCTGAAAAGCAGTTTTTCTACAGAAATAAGATGGAATTTTCTTTTTCGAATGCGCGTTGGCTGACAGACAAAGAAATCGAAAGCGATGAAGATTTAGGAAATCGAAATGCCCTTGGCTTCCACATTCCAAAAATGTGGGACAAGATTTTGGACATCACGGAATGTCATCTGCAAGAAGATCCGTCTAATGCCATCCGCAATTCGATTCGTGATTATGCAAACGAGCACAACCTTGCTTTTTTTAATCCGAGAAACCACGAAGGCCTTTTGCGTACGTTGATGATTCGTACGGCTTCTACTGGAGAAATCATGGTGCTGATTCAGTTTTTTGAAGAGAACAAAGAACAAAGAGAAGCCTTATTGGATTTCCTTTTGGAAAAATTCCCAAATATCGTGTCGCTGCAATATGTTATCAATGGCAAGCCAAACGATACGATTTACGACCAAAACGTAATTCTTTACAAAGGGAGAGATTATATCCTGGAAGAAATGGAAGGGCTAAAGTTCAGCATTAATGCCAAATCTTTTTACCAGACCAATTCAGACCAAGCGTACGAACTGTATAAAATCACACGTGATTTTGCTGGATTGACAGGAAACGAACTGGTGTATGATTTATATACGGGAACGGGAACCATTGCTCAATTCGTCTCTAAAAAAGCGAAAAAAGTAATTGGTGTCGAGGCTGTTCCTGAAGCGATTGCGGATGCTAAAGAAAATGCAAAGCGTAATAATATTACGAATTGCGAGTTCTTCGTCGGCGATATGAAAGTTGTCTTTAACGAAGCTTTTATCGCCCAACATGGCAAGCCTGATGTGATTATTACCGATCCTCCAAGAGACGGGATGCACAAAGACGTGATCCAACAGATCTTAAAAATTGCTCCAGACAGAATCGTTTACGTGAGCTGCAGCTCGGCAACCCAAGCACGCGATCTGGCTTTGATGGACGAATTCTATAAAGTTGCAAAAGTTCGCCCTGTGGATATGTTCCCGCAGACGCATCACGTTGAAAATGTTGTACTTTTGGAAAAAAGATAAAATTGATGAAGAAATTCCACACTATAATTGCGTCACTTTTTATAGCCGTTTGTTTTTTCGGATGCGAGAAGGACGATATTTGTTCGGGTACCACTCCCACTACTCCTAGATTGATTATCGAATTTTACGAAAAAGACAATCCTTCGGTCTTAAAAACGGTAACCAACCTAAAAGCTGTAGCTGTGGATGGATCGCCAAACGGAGTTGTTTTCAATGACATCCTGCTATCGACAGATCCTAACCGTTATTTGGCCAATTCCAACAAAATAGGACTGCCTCTAAAAATCAATGGCGAGACGACAGAATATACGCTTACGCTAAATTCGACCAGCGTAAATCCTGCTATCCGAAACGCAGATAAGATTACCTTCAATTATACGACTAAAGAAATCTACGTTTCCAGAGCTTGCGGTTATAAGACTAATTTTGACCTAACGGGAAGTCCTATTCAAGAGCCAAATGCCGTTGACAGTAATAAATGGATCAACAATATTATTGTCGAAACACCTAATATAGAAACCGAAAATGAAATACACATTAAAATCTATTTTTAATCTGGCTTTAGTGCTGATTTCATTATCCGCTGCTGCTCAAGAAAAGAAACCCGATACGATTGTTCCGAAGATCGAGCGCTATGGCTTGCGTGTCGGAGCCGATTTGTATAAAATAGCAAGATCGATCTACGATAAAGATTATAAAGGTTTTGAAATTACGGGAGATTATCGCCTGACGCAAAAAATCTATATTGCTGGCGAAATCGGTAATGAAAACAAGACAACAGACGAGCCTCAATTAAACTTTACGACAAAAGGAACGTATTTCAAGGCAGGTTTTGATTACAATATCTACAAAAACTGGCTGGACATGGAAAACATGATTACGCTTGGCATGCGCTATGGCGTAAGCTCGTTTTCTCAAGAATTGAACAGCTACACCATCTATAACCCTAATCCTTATTTTGACGAAACGGATGTGGTTACCGTATCTCGCAAATACAATGGACTTTCGGCGCATTGGATAGAATTCGTTGCCGGCGTAAAAGCAGAAGTGTTCGACAACCTTTTTATGGGCTTTACGCTTCGCATGAACCGCTTGGTTTCAAATAAAAAGCCTAGCGATTTTGACAATTTGTACATTCCTGGTTTTAACAGGACGTATGATGGTGATTTTGGCGTAGGTTTTAATTATACCATAAGCTACTTCATTCCGATCTACAAAAAGCAAAACCTACCTAAGGTTGAGGAAGAAAAGAAAAAGGAAGAATAATTATTTTAGTTGCTTGATTCCTTTCATGAAAATCCACTTCATAAAAAGTTTTTCTCCGTCATTCGTTTTTATAGCTTGAAATTGAGGCGAAAGGATCGTGCCTACCACAAATGCCGTTAACGGAATCCAAAATCCTTGCAAGTTAGTATAAGCAGCTACTAAAAAGCGCACAAGAATAAATAAAGCGGCGAAGCACAATAATTGGTATAGGAATGCTTTTGTTTTTAAAGTCATTATATGAATTCGTTAGATTAGAGATATGCTCTGTTGAATAATCGATGCAAAGCTAATTATAAAATTATTTTTCCGAAAGTTTATAGATAGAAGTATTTGCTTTGGAATTGCTAATCAAAACAGCATAATCAATAAAACCAGCCGTCGATTTTTTACTATAGTCGATCTGTTCTTTAGGTTTGGGCGTCAAAATAACTTCCATTAGATCAGAAGTACCGATTTGTTCATAAGGGCTACCCTTTTGGTTGAGCCTGAAAATGGTCATGTCTGAAATCTTCTGTTTTTTCAATTCGTCAATTCCCTTAAAGTATTCTTTTTTATAATCGCCAATACCAAAGCCTCCTTCGGTTGTTGATTTTTTATAATTGCCTTTTTTATCATAAATGACATCCCAAAGCACTCTTGATTTGGTCAAATAGCCTAGAATTGAAACTATTTCTTCTTTTTTATAGATTTTATTTTCAATCAACTGCGTGAAAAATGAAGGAGAATTATCATCTTCTCTAATTTTCATCAAATGTGCAAAACCATATCTAAAAAATTTCAACTCATTGTCGTAATTATAGATTTTTGACAAGGCAATGTAGTTATTATAAATAGCTTTTTCTCTGGAACTTTCTCCAAAACTTTCCTTTATAGTCGCAATCAAATGATGAAAATGGTTCTTATCAGTTATAAATTTCTCATAGGATTTTTGATCTGCTTCATAATCCGCTACAAATTCTCTGAGCATTTTCTTAGCATAGTTTTCTTTATAGGGAGAATAGTTTGCCGTATCTTTTTCGACCATCTCCTTCAAAACGGCCAATTTCTTCCAGCTTCCTATTCCGCTATTCGCTAATGACAGCAAATGCTTACAGGTATATTTGTAGCTCACAATAGGGTCAGCGCCTAAAACTTTTATTTTCTTGTCTGATGCCAGATCGTCATTTATCTTTTTAAGGTTTTTCCATTTCATGAAGGTTTCTACAGAACGCTCTTGAGGCACTCTTACGCCATAGGTTTCAACCAAATCTTTCAACAATTTCTCGTCTCCATTTTGGAGGTATTCGTTAAAAAAATACGCAATGCTATAGTCGGTTTCAGGAAAATAGAATCGGATAGTATTGTTCTTTAATACCGATTTCAAAAGCAATAGTTCTGCTTCCTCTGTTTTGGCACTTCCATGATAGGCTCCAAATCCTATTATTTTCATCTCCGTTTGCGGAAATGCTGCCAGCTTATTTAAGTCAAACTTATTATTTGACAAATAATCCTGCTTGCTTTCTTGTGAAAAAGCCAGATGCAAACAGAACAAACATAAGAGCAACAAAATTTTGGATTTCATAAGCGCACGTTATTACTTTTATAGAATTATGAAGTAGGCGGCGCGAATTTGGCTCTTTTACTCCCCTCATACATTTCATATTTTACCAATCTAGCCTCTAGGCTTCCGTTGAAAAGCTTAATTTTTCTTGACGGTTTTAGCCCCACAAACTTCAAAGCTTCGAGATTTGCGGTAATAAACCAAGCATTTGTACCCGGATAATTCTGTTTTAGGGTATCGCCAATATTTTTATAAAAACGCTCCATTTCGATATCTAAACGTTCACCATAAGGCGGATTAAAAACCATATGCAGCGGGCCTTGCGTCGTTTTTTCGGTATCGAAGAAATTCTTTTCTGCGATAGAAACATATTCGTCTAAATTGGCATTTCTTATGTTGTCTTTTGCTTTTGAAACTGCCGACGGGGCTTTATCATAGCCTTGAATCGTGTAATGGAATTCTTTTATCTTTTTCATCAGCGAATCGATAATCTGGTCGAAAAGCTCATTGTCCCAATCCTTCCATTTCTCAAAAGCAAATTCTTTTCTGTTTAGATTGGCCGGAATATTGCAGGCAATCATTGCGGCTTCCGCCAAGATGGTACCCGAACCGCACATCGGGTCTAAAAAATGTCCTTGTCCGTCCCAGCCAGAAAGCAACAGCATTCCTGCCGCCAATACTTCATTGATAGGCGCTATATTGGTCGCTGTCCTGTAGCCTCTTTGGTGAAGCGAATTTCCAGAAGTATCTAAAGCAACCGAAATCTGGTCTTTATCGATATGAATATTGATTCTCAAATCAGGGTAATCCTTATCAACACTAGGCCTAGCTCCTGTCTTATTTCTAAATTGGTCCACAATCGCATCCTTGCTTTTCTGAGAAACGAATTGCGAATGCTTGAAGTAGTCCGAATGTACCGTCGTATCGATTACAAAAGTCTGGTTGGAGTTCATATACTGCGACCAATCGATTCCCGAAATTCCTTTGTACAAGCCTTGCTCGTTTGTAGCTCTGAAATAGTAAATCGGCTTCAAGATTTTCAAGGCAGTTCGCAGCGAAAGATTGGCTTTATACATAAATCCTTTATCACCCACAAAACTCACCATCCTCACGCCTTGTTCTACGTCTTGCGCTCCTAAAATCTGCAATTCTTTTGCTAATATTTCTTCAAAGCCAAAAAAGGTCTTGGCTATCATTTTAAAATTTTCCATATGGATTTTACCCTCTAAAATGGGCACTACTTATAGTTATATTCTGCAAAAATACACTAAATTTGTGGCTTAAATAAATACGATGCAAAAAGAAAAAAATACTTGGTTTGCCTCTTGGTTCGACACTCCATATTACCACATACTCTACAAAGACCGAGATTATGAAGAAGCCCAAGTGTTTATGGACAATATCACGAATTATCTCAATCTTCCTGAAGACGCAAAAATATTAGACCTTGCTTGCGGAAAAGGCCGCCATTCGGTCTATCTCAACCAGCTTGGATATGATGTCACGGGCGCTGACTTATCTGAAAACAGCATTGCAGAAGCCTCTAAATCTTCAAATGCTAAATTGCATTTCACAGTTCACGACATGAGGGTTTCGTTTGATGAGAAATTCGACGCGATTTTCAATCTGTTTACCAGCTTTGGCTATTTCGAAAACGACGAAGACAACCTTACGACTTTAAAAGCCATAAAAGAAAGCTTGTCTGAATATGGTTTTGCCGTCATCGATTTTATGAACGTGCATCACGTTATCCAAAATCTGGTTCCGGAAGAAACCAAAACCGTAGAAGGCATCGATTTTAAGATTAAACGCTATGTAAGGGACGGCCATATCTTCAAAGAAATTGATTTTGAGGACAAAGGCGAGAAATTCCATTTCGTAGAAAAAGTCCAAGCCCTGACATTAGAGGATTTTGAAGAGATGATGGAAGAAGCAGGCATTTTCCTCCTAGATACTTTCGGGGATTATAAATTGAAGAAATTCTACAAGCACGAAAGCGAACGATTGATAATGGTTTTCAAATAATTTAGATCGAACCACCACTACTAAATTTCTAAGTGTCACTATGAATAACATTTTGCCTTATATACTGCCCCTGCTTTCCGTTTTAATCGGCTATGCCATCGCATTATTCCTAAAACCAAAGAAGAAGACCAACCTGAAACTATTGATGGCTTTTAGCGGTTCATTCCTGCTTTCCATTACGGTGATGCACCTGCTACCCGAAGTATATGAAGCCGAACATCATGCCCATCACGACCACGGTCATGAGCATTCTAATGTTATAGGGATTTTTATCATGCTCGGAATCTTATTCCAGATTATCTTAGAGTTCTTCTCAAAAGGAGCGGAACACGGACACGTTCACGGCCATGAAGAAATCCACAAAATGCCTTGGCTGCTGTTCATCAGCCTTTGCATTCATGCATTGTTAGAAGGTTTTCCTGTAAGCCATCACCATGACCTGGCATTAGGTATAGCCATACACCACTTGCCAATTGCCATTATCCTGACCTCTTTTTTCGTCAATGCAAACCTCAACAAGACGGCTATTTTGCTATTTATGATTGCCTTTGCAATAATGACGCCTTTAGGAACCGTGCTTTCAGAATATCTTCCTTTCTTGACCGCTTATTATACCGAAATCACTGCAGTCGTAATCGGAATATTGTTCCATATTTCGTCTACGATTATTTTTGAAAGCAGCGAAGGGCATAAATTCAATCTTGCTAAGCTGTCGATGATTGCGATTGGAATTGTAGCGGCTTATTTTATATAAGATCAAACTAAATTCAAAGCCTAGCCTCCTGCTTTAGTAGGCAAAACTTTGTAACTTTGAAACTAATTCACTTTGCACTTTAAAAAATGAGCTTCATAAAAACCACAGAGCAATCTTCAAAATACGAGCATTTAGAAAAAATGCCTATTGCAGAACTGCTTCAAAACATCAATAACGAAGACAAGACCGTTCCGCTTGCCGTTGAAAAGGCACTGCCGCAGATTGAAAAATTGGTTGAAAAAGTAGTCGAAAAGATGAAAAACGGTGGCCGATTATTCTACATCGGAGCCGGAACTTCTGGAAGATTAGGAATCGTCGATGCTTCTGAATGTCCGCCGACATTTGGCGTTCCATTTGATTGGGTCATCGGAATTATTGCCGGAGGCGACACTGCCATCCGAAAAGCAGTAGAATTTGCAGAAGACGATAAAGAACAAGCTTGGAAAGACCTGCAAGAGTGGAATATTACTGAAAAAGATATTGTTATCGGAATCGCTGCTTCGGGAACTACGCCTTATGTTATCGGAGGCCTGCAGAAATGCAATGAAAATAACATCGCCACAGGAAGCATTTCCTGCAATGCCGGAAGTCCGCTGTCACAGACATCTAACTTTCCGATTGACGTGGTAGTCGGACCCGAATTCGTAACCGGAAGCTCCAGAATGAAAGCCGGAACCGCCCAGAAATTAGTCCTGAACATGATCTCGACGGCAACGATGATCCAGCTCGGAAAAGTCAAAGGCAACAAGATGGTCGATATGCAATTGAGCAATCACAAACTAGTAGGGCGAGCTGTAGGAATGATTATGGAAGAACTTTCCATATCAGAAGATGAAGCAAAATCATTACTCGAAAAATACAAGAACGTCAGGAATTCTATAGAGAATTATAAAAAGTAACCTATGAATACTGATAAAAAAATACTCCAAAAAGGAATCTTATACCTTTCCATCGCAATGCCCTTGCTTTTTCTAGGTCCTGTCATCATCCACAGTGCTTTTAAAAACCAGAGCCATCCGTGGTATGTAGTTGTTTTGGGCTTTGGTATTTTAGCCTGTTTGGGAGCCATGATGATGATGTTTTTAGGTATCCGAAAAATCATGAACAGCCTATTCAAGAAGCGATGAAAGAAACGATTCACATAGGCAAGACGTTTACCAAAGTAATCCATACCGAAGAATCGGTTACCCATCGGGAATTTGAAAACTGTACTTTTATAGACTGCGACTTCTACGGCAGCAACTTTTCACAAAGCCAATTTTTAGACTGTACTTTTAAAGGCTGTAACCTTTCAATGATAAAGCTGAATGCGACAAGCCTAAAAAATGTCGAATTTGAAGAATGCAAAATGATGGGCATTGCCTTTGAATATTGCGATGATTTCCTATTCGAAGTAAAGTTTAAAGACTGCATGTTAGATTTTTGTTCTTTTGCGAACAAGAAAATGCAGAAGACTAAATTTTCAACTTCGTCCATGCAGGAAGTCAATTTCTCTGGTACCAACCTCACCAAAACTATTTTTGATGACGTAAATCTAAATGGTGCCTTGTTTGACAAAACCATCCTGATGGAAGCTGATCTGTCAAAAGCCTATAACTTTTCGATCGATCCCGAATTAAATTCGATAAAAAAAGCAAAGTTCTCGCTGAAAGATGCGGGCGGCTTATTAGAAAAATACAATTTAAAACTCGTTTGATATGGAAGCAAATTCTCATTTTTTAGAAAGTGCGAAAAAGCAGTTTTTGTACTACAAGACCCTAGGCGAAAAAGCAATACATCAATTAGAAGACGAACAGCTTTTTGTAGCGCTAAACGAAGATACCAACAGCATTGCCACAATCGTAAAGCACCTGCATGGCAACATGCTTTCGCGCTGGACCGATTTTCTTACTTCAGATGGAGAAAAAGACTGGCGCAAGCGAGATGATGAATTTGTAGACACCTACCAATCTAAAGAAGAACTGCTAGAAAAATGGAACGAGGCGTGGGACTGCCTTTTTAATGCGCTAAACCCGTTACAGCCGGAACAGCTTACCGACATTATTTACATCCGAAATGAAGGCCATACCGTCGTGGAAGCAATTAACAGGCAGCTGGCGCATTATCCGTATCATATCGGCCAGATTGTCTTTTATGCCAAGCTATTAAAGAAGACCGAATGGGACAGCCTTTCTATCCCGAAAAACAAATCGGGAGATTATAACGCTGCCAAATTTTCAAAAGAAAAGTCCATTAAAAATTTTACCGACGACGAACTAAAAGGCTTAAACTCTAAATAAATGAAAAAAACACTCCCTTTCGCATTACTTTCACTAGGACTGTTGTCCTCATGTTATACGGTAGAACGCAACTGCAAAGACTTTAAAACCGGAGAATTTGAATTTGCATACGAAGTCAATGGTGTAAAAAAAACATCTCATTTTGTAAGAAACGATACACTAGAAATTGATACATTTGAAGGAAAGACCGACAGTTCCTCTGTCCGATGGATTAACGATTGCGAATATGTCTTGGAAAAAATAAATCCAAAGAATATGGCCGAAAAGCAAGCAATCCACATGAAAATTTTGAGTACAACCGAAAATTCTTATACATTTGAGTTTTCAAAATTAGGGGACGTAAACAAACAAAAAGGAACAGTAACCAAAATCAATAAATAAACATCAAAATGGAAGTATTTTTAAATCCGGACGCTTGGATCGCTTTGCTAACCCTTACCTTTCTGGAAATCATCTTGGGTATCGACAACATCATCTTTATTTCGATTGTAACCGGAAAATTGCCTGTTGAAGACCGCAAAAAAGCCACAAGAATAGGTTTGTTCTTGGCCATGTTTATGAGAATCGGATTGCTTTTCGGAATCACGCTTCTTATCGCCATGAAAGCGCCGTTGTTTTCTTTTGATTTTGGATGGTTTAGTGCCGATATTACCGGACAAGCCTTAATCTTATTACTCGGAGGATTGTTCTTGATTTATAAGAGTACCAAAGAAATACACGAAAAAGTAGACCATAAAGGCGAAGAAGAAAAAAGCTTGGGCAGCGCTGCTAAAAAATCATTCTCCAATGTTATACTTCAAATCTTGCTTATTGATTTGATTTTCTCGGTTGATTCCATCCTAACAGCTGTCGGAATGACCAACGGCCTAGAAGGTGCCTTATATATTATGATTACGGCTGTAGTTATCTCTGTCGGAGTCATGATGCTTTTTGCAGTTCCTGTTGGAAATTTTGTCAATGCCAACCCATCCATCCAGATTTTAGGATTGGCTTTCTTGATTCTTATCGGTTTTATGCTGATTACAGAAAGCATGCACCTATCTGGCGCACAATTGGCCGGACAGCACGTAGGTGCCGTTCCAAAAGGTTATCTGTACTTTGCCATTGCCTTCTCGCTTGCGGTAGAATTCATCAATATGAAAATGCGCAAGAGAGCTTCTAAATAAGCTTACAGTACATACTATATAAAACGCTTCCAGATTTGGGAGCTTTTTTTTGAGCAGTATCTGTCTTACTCTATCCTAGCTCTCTAAAAATGACGCTCCAAACCCCACGCTTGACGTTCAATCATCCGCCATTGGCGTTGTAAGTCCCGCGTACGGGGTTCTTAACTCCGAGCGACACGTTAGTAACCCTAAAACTGGCGTTCGCGACCCAATTTTGGCGCCCTGAGATTGGATTTTGAGGTTCGGAACGCCAAGCGCGGGTGTCGCGACGTCAAACACGGATGATTGAACGTATCGGACGGGGTATTTTCATGCGTTGGCGGGTGTTTTTATCGGGCTCTCGGGTGTTTTTCATAAGCTTGTAGAGAAATTAAGTACTTATACCCTTCTCATACACATAAAATAACATTCCGTTGGTTTAAAAAACAATTCCTTTACCTTTAAATATACTTTTAAAAATCATTCCTTAATTTAGTGTTAACGTCTCATAAATAGCTTTGTGTCAAACAAAAAACCAACAAAATGAGACAACTAAAAACAAAAAACTTCGCTTTATTGGCGACATTGAGCCTTGTGATGGCAAGCTGCCAGAACGATGACAATTCTAACGGAACTCCCGTAAACAAGGACATCGATTTTACATCGCATTCCTCAATACCGCCTTTCGTTTTTCCGATGGCCGGATTTGAAGACATGCAAATCAGCACCTTGATCACGAGTGCCGACCAGCTTTCGCAATCGCCAACCTTCGTCTATGGCGCACAGCCGGATGGTGCCGGATTGATGAAAAATCCTTCTGGAGAAGGCTACATCTTGATTTCTAACCACGAAATCCTACAGGCGGTTTCTAGAGTATACCTAGACAAGACGTTCAAGCCTGTCAAAGGAGAATATATTGTTGACGGTGTTGGAGGTATGACGCGTTTGTGCTCTGCCACATTGGCTGTTCCAGAAATCCACGGATTTGGACCGATATTCTTGACGGCTGGAGAAAGCGGCGAAGAAAGCATGGTTCATGGTATCGACCCAATGGGACTGACGAACGACAGAAGCAGAACCGACAGGGTACTTCCTGCTTTAGGAAAAGCAAGTATGGAAAATGCCGTGCCGCTTCCAAAAGAAGCGTACCAAGGCAAGACTGTTATCTTGATAGGAGAAGACCAATCGTATGCTACGTCTCACGCCAGTGCCGGACAGCTGATCATGTACATGAGCAATACCGTAGGCGATTTGTCGAACGGAAAATTATATGCCTTAAAAAGAACGGATGGAAACCAAGTAGAAACGGCTATGACTTTAAACAATACGTATAATGTTTCGTTTGTTGAAATTCCGAATGCCAAAAACCTTACAGGCGCTGTAATCAACACGACGGTAAACAATGCAGGTGCTATTCGTTTCTCAAGAGTGGAAGACGTAGATTACAGAAAAGGTGGAGGCAGCAACAGCCGCGAGGTATATTTTACAGCAACAGGTCAGGCGACATCAAATGCTCCTGTAGATGGCTATACGATGTGGGGACGTGTGTACCGATTAAAAATGGATGCCAACAACCCATTGGCTGGAACTCTTGAAGTAGTAGCCGAAGGCGACAGTACTCCTGGAACGGGATTAATCAATCCTGACAACCTTTGCGTTACCGAAAACTTCGTGTACATCCAAGAAGATGGCGACAGCTACTATGCTGCGGCACAACACGATTCTTATATCTGGCAATACAACATTGCTACTAAGCAAAACAAGCCTTGGCTGAACATGAACCACAAAAGAACGGATGCTGCTTGGAACTCTTTATACAACCAGACAGGTGAAATGCGTTTCGGAAGCTGGGAATTTGGAGCCATGATTGATATTTCTGATGTCATCGGCGTTCCGGATACCTTCATGGTCAACGTACATCCGCACACTTGGCAGAAAGATGCTTTCTTGAATGCTGACGGAAGCGGCAGAAGCACAAACAAAGAAGGCGGCCAGACGGTAATCATCAGAAACGTACAGCGCTAATTTTCAATTTAGATATCCATAACCGACAACCCTTATCCTTCATAAGGGTTGTTGCTTTTATTCAAATTACATGAAATTGAAATACTTTGCCCTTCTCTCGCTAGTGTTTTCCTTGCTCCTTTCTAGCTGTAAAGAAGCCGTGCCTGAGAAAAATATAAAGCAGGAACTTTTGGTCGATCTTACAAAACTGAAAAATGAGATTATCCTTTTTCAAGAAATCGTGTTTAAGGAAGCTTCCCAAAAAGAAATCGTAGAGCAGTTTAAAAAATCAAGGCTGCAATACAAAAGGATTGAATGGGCCGTAGAATATTTTGTACCAGAAACAGCGCGATTTATGAACGGGCCAGCATTGGACGAGATGGAATTGGAAGAAAACAAATTTTTCGTGCCTAACGGCTTCCAAGTCATCGAAGAACTTATTTATCCTGAATATAATCCTGAAAACAAAAAAGAGGTCATCCGCGAGCTAGACATACTGCTCTCGAATGCGAAACAAGTAGAAGCTACTTTTGAAGCCATTACCATCAGCGACGATTATGTAGTAGATGCTGTACAGCAAAATGTCTTTAGGGTCCTGACGTTAGGAATTACGGGCTTTGACAGTCCGATACTCAACTCTTCTATCCCCGAAGCCAAACAAAGCCTGGCATTAGTACCCGAACTGCTTTTGCTTATCAATCCAAAAAGCAAGACTTTGGCCGAACTACAACAAATCGTTGCCAAAGCAAAGGCCTACTGCGATTCAAACCCTGATTTTAATACGTTCAACAGGGCTGAATTTATCACGCAATACCTGAATCCGATTTCCAGAAAACTAAGTGCTTTCCAGAAAGAAGAAATGATACCGTCCGTTGAAAGAAATCGTCCGCTAAAAGCGACGGCTACGACTTTATTCGATGAAAATGCTTTCGACGTGGATGGATTTGTGGCTTCCAACGAATACAAATATTCTAAAGAAAAAGCGGCTTTGGGCGAGAAACTGTTCTATGACAAAACGCTATCCAAAAACAACGACAGAAGCTGTGCCACCTGCCATAATCCCGAAAAAGCATTTACCGACGGATTGAAGACCAATATTTCTTTAAAAGGCAAGAACCTAAACCGCAATACGCCTACTCTCACCTACGCTTCGCTGCAAAATGCCCAGTTTTGGGATATGAGACAGCTCGACTTAGAAAAGCAGAGCGTTGATGTTATTGAAAATGAAGACGAAATGCACGGGTCGCTGGCGGACATTCATTCAAAAGTTTCGGCAGCTACAGAATACCAAAAGCTATTTAAGAAAGCCTATCCGAAATCCGAAAAGTCAGAAGCCTGGCAGATTCAGAATGCCATTGCCAGCTATGTCCGTTCGCTCAATTCGTTTGATTCTAGGTTTGATTTGTACATGAGAGGTGATACAGCCAAGATGAACACCGAAGAGCTTCAAGGCATGAATGTTTTTATGGGAAAAGCAAAATGCGCTACCTGCCACTTTACGCCTTTGTTTAACGGAACGGTGCCTCCGAATTTTGCAAAAACAGAACACGAAGTTATCGGCACGCCAGAAGACGCTTCCGGAAAACACCTAAGCGATGATACTGGAAGATATCTTTTCAACCAATTGCCACAACTCAAAGGAGCCTTTAAGACACCGACGCTCCGCAATGTTGCGGTAACGGGGCCTTATATGCATAACGGCGCTTATAAAACGTTAGAGGAAATTGTAGAATTCTATGATTTGGGAGGCGGAACGGGATTAGGCCTTTCGGTAGAAAACCAGACGCTTCCGACTGACAAACTAAACTTGACGGCAGCAGAGAAAAAGGCCTTGGTTGCCTTTATGAAAACACTCACCGACAAAAGGTATGAATAACGAAAAACGGAATGCAATTGATTGCATTCCGTTTTTTATTTTAGTCTAAGCTTAACGTAATCTGTCCGTCGTCATCCAGCTGTATGTCTCCTGAAATTTCGGTATCGCCAGACACTTCAATTTCTTCTGGGACTTCTTCTTCCGGAATTTCATACGGCAATGGTTCCAGCAGATTGACTTGTTTTAATTTATCAGCTGTCAGTTGATTACCGATTGCCTTTATTCCTTTCACGGCAATAAAGCTTTCTAAATCAACCGTCTGATTTTCTTTCTGAACACCTTTTACCTTGGCGAATACTACCTCAGCTACAGGGCGATAATCCGTTGCAACAATTTCTAATTGTGATTTCGGATGTTCTGTAATAAAGACTTCTTCTTTGTTTTCATTTTCAATCAAGAAACGCTTCACATAATAGCGTTCTTTTTCTCCATCATAATAAATCGCAGAAATCGGTTTTTTAGGAATCCATTTTTCCAAAACAACCATATCTTCATCAAAATGCGTCGTCAGTTCCGGAATAATGGTTTTTAATTTTCCAGACTGATTGATAATCAGCAGCCTGTCATTTGGTCGGAATTCGCCTAGCAATTCGCCTCTTCCGTCTACATTTAATTTCTGTACCGTATCGTCAAACCAGATTCTTCTTGGCTTTAAGGTCGAAATTCCTTTCTCCTTCAATTCGATTTTTTTGATTGGGTATTTGGTCACCAGATTTCCTTTAGAAGCCCTGCCTTTGATGGCCAGCGTCGCAAAATCAATATCGAATTTCAGTTTTTTGATGCTTCCTACCTGGCGCAATAAGATCGTAATGACTTCGGCCTCGCCATTCGGATTATGGGAGAAATACAGTACTTGCGAGCCTGCTTTTTCTTGGGTCAGGTCATACGCTTTATCACGTGTAATTCCAGAAACGTTGAAGCGTTTGATATAAGAAGGTCCGGATTTACCATCGCGGTAGATCATGTTATAAATCGTGCGCTTGTCGTTTTTATCGAAAATAGCGACATGGATAATATCTTTTCCAACGAACTTTTTGTCATCGACTTTAGAAACCATCATGGTTCCGTTTCGAAGAAAAACAATAACATCATCAATATCAGAACAATCGGTAACGTATTCGTCTTTTTTCAAGCCGGTTCCGATAAAGCCTTCTTCCCTATTTACATAGAGTTTCGTATTTCTCAACACTACTTTTGTCGCTTCGATATCATCAAAAATTCGGAGTTCGGTCTGGCGTTCTCTTCCTTTTCCGTATTTCTCTTTTAGCTTCGTAAAAAAGGCAATGGCAAAATCAATAATATGCTCTAAATCGTATTTTACTTGCTCGATATCGCCTTCCAAAGCTTCAATCTTTTCTTGTGCTTTGTCAATATCAAACTTAGAGATTCTCTTGATTCGGATTTCTGTCAAACGGACAATATCTTCTTCGGTTACGGCACGTTTCAAATGCTGTACATACGGTTTTAGTCCTTCATCGATGGCTTTGATAACGCCTTCCCACGTTTCTTCTTCCTCAATCAGGCGGTAGATTCTTTTTTCAATGAAAATACGCTCTAGAGAAAGGAAATGCCATTGTTCTTCTAACTCGTCAAGCTGGATTTCCAACTCGCGTTTTAGCAAATCAACAGTTCTGTGTGTCGATATTTTCAACATATCAGAAACGCCGATAAACAAAGGCTTATGGTTCTCGATGACACAGCCTAGCGGAGCAACAGACGTTTCGCAGGCTGTAAAAGCAAACAGCGCATCAATCGTCTTATCAGGAGAAACCCCTGGAAAAAGATGAATCAGGATTTCTACCTCAGCGGCTGTATTGTCTTCAATTTTTTTGATCTTGATTTTCCCTTTTTCGTTCGCTTTTAGGATACTTTCAATCAACGTCGACGTATTCGTGCTGAATGGAATCTGGGTAATCACCAACGTCTGCTTGTCCAATTGCCCGATTTTAGCACGAACACGGACACGTCCGCCACGCATTCCATCGTTATAATTAGAAACATCGGCAATACCCGCAGTCGGAAAATCAGGGTATAGTGTAAAAGGTTTTCCTTTTAATATTTTTATGGAACTATCAATCAGCTCATTAAAGTTGTGCGGTAGTACTTTTGTGGAAAGTCCGACGGCAATACCTTCGGCACCTTGCGCTAATAACAGCGGAAATTTTACGGGAAGATTGATCGGTTCATTGCGTCTTCCGTCATAGGAAGCCTGCCACGATGTAATCTTTGGCGAATACAAAACGTCATGCCCAAACTTGCTGATTCGTGCTTCGATATAACGAGAAGCTGCGGCACTATCTCCAGTAAGGATGTTACCCCAGTTACCCTGCATGTCGATAATCAAGTCCTTCTGTCCGATCTGTACCATGGCATCGCCGATACTCGCGTCACCGTGAGGATGGTACTGCATGGTATGCCCGACAATGTTCGCTACTTTATTGTAACGTCCATCATCCAACTCTTTCATGGAGTGCATGATCCTGCGCTGTACAGGCTTGAAACCATCTTCGATAGCAGGAACGGCACGTTCAAGGATTACGTAGGAAGCATAATCCAAAAACCAGTCCTTGTACATTCCTGTTACCTTGGTAATAGTATCCTGGCTGTCCTCTTCTTGGTTGTCGTAAAAATGCTGTCCTGTTCCTTCTGGCTGACCTTCTATTGGCTCTAAATTCTCTTCTTCGTCCATTTATTCAAGTTCGTTCCTTAAATTATTTCGATTGTAAATTGTATTCTATTTTTCCACCACATCCAATTCTACCTTCAAGTTATTGATGATGAATTCTTGTCGGTCTGGCGTATTTTTGCCCATGTAAAATGACAAGAGCTGTTCGATAGAAGTCAGCTTGTCCAACATAATCGGGTCTAATCGGATATCATCGCCTATGAAATGCTTGAACTCATCAGGAGAAATCTCTCCCAAACCTTTAAATCGCGTGATTTCTGGCTTCGGTTTTAGCTTTTCGATGGCGTTTACGCGTTCTTCTTCGGAATAGCAGTAAATCGTTTCCTTTCTGTTTCTAACCCTAAACAAAGGCGTCTGCAAAATATACAAGTGCCCTTCTTTGATTAATTCTGGGAAAAACTGCAGGAAGAAGGTAATCAGCAGCAATCGGATGTGCATACCGTCGACATCGGCATCGGTTGCGATTACGATATTGTTGTAACGCAGGTCGCCCATATCCTCCTCTATATTCAAAGCCGCTTGGAGCAGGTTGAATTCTTCGTTTTCGTAGACAATCTTTTTGCTCATGCCATACGAATTCAGCGGTTTTCCACGCAAGCTGAAAACGGCTTGGGTATTAACGTCACGCGATTTCGTAATGGAACCCGAAGCCGAATCTCCCTCGGTGATAAAAAGCGTGCTTTCTAAGCTTCTTGGGTTTTTAGAATCGGTCAAGTGTACGCGGCAGTCGCGTAATTTTTTATTGTGAAGACTGGCTTTTTTAGCGCGGTCTTTGGCTAATTTTCGGATTCCAGATAATTCTTTTCTTTCACGCTCCGCCTGCAATATCTTGCGTAAAAGCAATTCGGCCGTTTCTGGATTTTTGTGAAGGAAATTATCTAATTTATTTTTAACGAAATCATTGATAAACGTACGAACCGATGGTAAGTCCGGACCCATATCTGTCGAACCTAACTTTGTTTTGGTCTGCGACTCGAAAACAGGCTCCATCACTTTGACACTAATGGCGCTGACAATTGATTTTCGTACATCTGAAGGTTCAAAACCTTTGTTGTAGAATTCACGAATCGTTTTTACTAGCGCTTCGCGGAAGGCAACCAAATGGGTTCCTCCTTGCGTCGTATTCTGACCGTTTACGAAGGAATGGTATTCTTCTGAATATTGTGATTTGCTATGCGTAAGGGCTACCTCTATATCGTCTCCTAGCAGGTGGATGATCGGATAGACCATATCGTCTTCGGCAATATTTTCTTCTAATAAATCCTTAAGTCCGTTATCGGAATAAAATTTTTCGCCATTGTAAATTATCGTCAAGCCCGTATTCAGGTAGCAATAATTTTTCAGCATTTTTAGGATGTATTCGTTCCTGAATTTATAGTTCTTGAAAATGGCTTCGTCTGGAATAAAGGTAACTTTCGTTCCTTTTCGCTTTGTGGTATCGATTACATCTTCTTCAAGCACTAAATTACCAGCCGAAAACTCAGCCGCTTTCTGTTTGTCTTCACGAACCGATTCTACCCTAAAATAATTGGATAAGGCGTTTACGGCTTTGGTACCGACACCATTCAGACCGACCGATTTCTTAAAGGCAAGCGAATCGTATTTACCACCCGTATTCATTTTCGAGACCACATCGACTACTTTTCCAAGCGGAATTCCACGGCCGTAATCGCGTACGGAAACCGTCTTGTCCTTGATGGTCACCTCGATAGTTTTTCCGGCGCCCATAACGAATTCATCGATACAGTTGTCTAAAACCTCTTTTAATAAAATATAGATACCATCATCTGGTGAAGAACCGTCTCCTAATTTCCCGATATACATTCCCGGACGCATTCGGATGTGCTCTTTCCAGTCGAGAGAACGGATATTGTCTTCGGTATACTGATTTTGTTCTGACATTTGAAAATTATGGATTTTGTGCTAATATACAGTATCGACAAGAAAAATGAAAGTCTTGCAAGGTAAAGTTATCAATAGAATATTGACAAAGGAATTGGGGATTTGTGATGGAAGATTTATGATTTTTGCTTTGCTTATCTGTTAGATTGCGGTCGATTTTCCACGTATTATTTTGTACATGGAAACGGCTTTCTGGTTTACAAAAATAGTCAAATAACAATCTGAATTCGGAGCTACATGAACATCAAATTCTGTATTATTTCCGTTTCGTTTTAAGATGGCGTTTTGAGCTTTATTGTCTGAACTCAGGACATAAAATATTTTATCATTTTCTCCTAGATTTTCTAACTTAAATGGAATAATGTTCGATTTTTTAAGAGACAAAATTCCGTTTCGAGGAGCAATAAATCGAAAATCAGACTTTATATAATCGGCATAATAAAAAGGAAAGTTGGCATACTCTTTTTCGGAAAAATTGCCTAGAATCCAATTCTTTTCGTCTGGAAAATGATTCAAGACAAAGAACTCGGGCTCGGTAAAAAAATAGCCTGAATTGAACTTCGGAACAAAAGTTCTTTTTTGTTCGTTCACGACGCCTGCACCCCACGTTACATCGAGCAATTTCCATTTGCCATTGACTTTTACAGCATTCCATGCGTGCGTACTTTCTGTTGGCAATTTCCCGATGTCACTCGGACTTGTTTTTGCATTTCCGGTCACGACTGCACTTTCTAATCCTGACAAATTAGCAAGATGCTCATAAAGCAAGGCATAGCCTTGACAGAGCGCTACATTCGTCTTTAACACTTTATTGATTTTATCCAGCTTGATCTGCTTTTGCTTCTGCAATCTTTCTTCTTCTGTTCGGTAGCGATAGGCAGTTACGTTTGTCCCTGACCTAGAAAAAAAACTTTTTACATCGTATTTTACATTGAAAGCAATCCACGAAAAAATTGCGCGTGCTTTGTCTTCTTCCTTCGAAAAATCACGGTTAATTTTTGAAGCTAGTTCTTCTGGTTTTGAAAATGTTTTGGGATAATTGGAAACAATGGCATCCACTTTTGAAAAATCCTGCGCAAAAACAGGCAGGCACAAAAAAAGCATCCATAAAAATGCCTTTTTTAAAACGCTTACATATACCTCTTTCATAGCATGACAATTAGCAAGAATCTTGCCAAAAGAAATCTATAAATATTACTATGACTGAGACAAGCCTATTGAATTTCAGGTCACACCATTCGAGCGTATTAAAATAAAATCCTTTATCGACTCACTAAATAGGTTACCATAATTTTTCGATTGACATATATCGTCAAATAATCGCCTGATTTTCCAGATAGTGGAATGTCAAATTGGGTTTCTTTATTCTCGTTATTTAGATAAGTAAGCTTATTATCGCTACTAAAAATATATTCAGCATTATCATATTCACCTAGATTTTTAATTTCTAAATGAAAATTTGTTGCCGAAGAAGAAATAATTCCAAGTTCTGGAGATATCTTATAATTACCTTTAAAATAATCTCTGTAATACACAGGCAACTTTGAAAAGTCTTGTTTCGACTTATTAATCGTAATCCATTTTTTATCTTCTGGATAATGATTTAAGAATAGATCATCTGCAGAAATAAAAAAGTATGAATCATTAAAGTCTGGCTTAAAAGAATCGTCTTTTTGAGAAACATATCCAGCCCCAAGCGTCGTATCGACAAATTTCCATACATTATTGATTTTTACTGCATTCCATGCATGATCCGTAGCCAAATTCACCTGACCAATTTGTGATGGATCGGACTTTAAATTTCCAATTATTATCTCGCTTTCTAGTCCTACTAGCTTGCTTAATCTTTCAAATAACATTGAATATCCATGACAGATAGCTTTACCTGAAAGCAAAGCTTTAGAAATGATTGTTTCTTTGAACTTTATTTCCTTAGCCTTCTTTTCTTTTTCATCTCGATATGAAAATACCATGTCAGACGGGCCTTTCATTGAAAAAGCAGCAGCAACATCAAATTCAATATTAAAAGCTATCCAAGAATACACAGCTCTAGCTTTTTCAGAATCGTCAGTAAAATCCTTTTTTATCAAATTACTTATGGTTTCTAAGTTTTGGACTTTAGATGGATATTTTTTTACAATTTCATCGACTTCCAAAAAATCTTTTGAAAAAGAATTTGAAATACAAAAAAACACTAAAAGAGTAATTATTTTTTTCAAGGCTTAAATAATTTAGTTAAACAATTTATCTATAATGACAAAATATTCCAGTATCAGAAGGGGTCCAAACTGCGGCTTTTTGATCTGCACTTTTCAAGGCATTATTTGCCCATGTATTGCAGGTATAGAATAGGCTGTATTTGCGTTTGGCTTCGTAAAAGCTGTCATTCTGCCCATAAGTCGTCGCATGAATCAAGATTGGATTTCCATCTGCATCATACTGAAAACTATCTTCAATGTATTTTATCAGCTTTGCATATTCTTCTTTGCTGATATTGATTTTTACGCAATCTTTATTCTCTTTTAATTGCTTAAAAAAAGTCGCATGCATCGCTGAAGTTCCGAGATAAAATGCGGCATTGAACGCAGTACTGAATTTTAAATCAGACCATTCTGGCGTGTTCAGATAAAATCCTTTGTCGCCCCAACCAAAACCAATAAATTGCATTGCAGCATCTTTTGAGGCGATGTGGTCAAATTTAATTTTCTCGCTCCAGTCTTTATATTCTGTCTTAATCGGAACTACAATATCGGTGTGAACACCATTACTTTTGATATAAATCGCTACATCTTCGGTCGGATTCTTGTCTTCAGAATTGACTGAAAATCTTGGCAAAACCAAGGCAACAATTATATATAGAACAAAAAAAGCTAAAATCCCTAAAAGGAATTTCAGCAGTAGGCGCAGTATTTTTCTTAAGGGTTTCAAAGAGGAAAGTTTTTTACGATTTCTTTCAATTGATTGTCATATTCTGGATTTGAAATGATTCGCTTTTCAACATCGAAATTAGTATAAAAGCTTGGCAACGAAAAAAGGGCTTTGATATTTCCACCATGCCTTGGAAGGTTGCCGTTTGCAAATTCCAGAACACCTTTGCCTCCTCTTCCGCCTGGCGAAGTCGCCATCAGCAGCATTGATTTTTGCTGGAATACTTCATTTTCTATCCTAGAACACCAGTCGTAAATATTTTTAAAGGCAACCGAATAGATACCGTTATTTTCCGCAAGCGAAATAACCAAAATATCGGCTTCTGCTAATTTTGCCAAAAACTTTTTTGCGATTTCGTGCTGTCCGATAACTTTTTCTCTATCTACCGAAAAAAGAGGCATTTCATAATCGTTGAGATCTAAGATTTCTACTTCCGCTTTTTCAAAAAGACCGGTAGCATAGGTTGCCAGCATTTTATTAATAGAGGTCGAGCTATTGCTTCCGCCAAAGGCAATTATTTTCATAGTTTGGATTTGGTATTCGTTTCCGCGTCTGTAATTTCAAAAATCTCTTTTTGAATTTCTACAGAATATTCATTCGGACTGATGCTGCCGCCAAAAGCTTTGGCATAGACCTTAGTGAATTCTGCACCAAAGTAAAGAATTATTGCGGAATAATATACCCAAAGCAAAATAATTATCACCGATCCTGCGGCTCCGTAGACTGTTGCCACTGCTGAACTTCCCAAATAAAATCCAATGGCGAATTTGCCAATCATAAACAGTATGGAAGTACTTGAGGCTCCAATAAAAGCGTCTTTCCATTTTATATTTCCGTCAGGCAGTGTTCTAAAGATTATGGCAAAAAGTATCGTAATTATAAGAAATACGATTATTAGATTTAAGACATAAAACAAATAAACCGTGCTTTCTGGAAAATAGAGCTTGAGCCTTGCGCTTAATAAATCCATGACAGAATTGACCAACAAACTGACCAATAAAAGAAATCCCACAGAGGCAATCATCGAGAAAGACATTAATCGATTTTGAATGAATTTTTTAATTCCTTTATTCGGTTTTGCTCGAAGTCCCCAAATAAAATTAATAGAGCTTTGTATCTCTGCAAAAACTCCTGAAGCTCCAATTAAAAGCATGACACCTCCAAATATCGTTGCAAAAATATTACTATTGGAAAGCTCTACATTTTTGATCGCGTTTTGTATTTGAATAGCGGCATCATTTCCGACCAGTCCATTTATTTGCCCATATAATTGCCCTGTAACCGCGTCTGTTCCGAAAAAGAAACCGCAGATAGTGATGATAATAATCATTAAGGGAGGCAATGCGAAAATGGTATAATAGGATAATGACGCGCTTAATTTGATGGCGTTGTCATCGTTAAATTCATTAAAAGTAGTCTTGAGCAAGTACCATGTTTTTGAAAGCAATCCTTTGGTTTTCATGATAATTTTTGGTTTTGGTTTACTCAAATATAACGTATTTGGGGAAGTTTAAGAATTGGTTTATGGGATTTTTAACGTTATCGCTAATTGCTCAGAATTTTTAAAAACTATTGCTTCTTATATAAAAATCCGGAGTTCATTTTTTTTCTCAAGATCTTTTTAAACTCTCTTTTAGAAGGCTTTAAAACATAAATGCTAGAATCGATCATCATAGATTTTTTTGCCATAATTGAATCTATCGTAGGTAAATCATCAACAGAAAGATACTTGAAATTTAAAAAGTCATTTTCTAAAGAAAGTATATTTACCTGCCAATAACCGTCATTTTTGAAATTTAAAATCAAATCTCCATTACTCCTTTTTGCTTTTTGGGCATCTGAAAACTGAAATATTGTATCAATATCCTTATTAGATAATTCTAGTGAATCCCCTACTTTTCTCATTTCAAAAGCAGCTTTTGTTTTCCTGTCAATCAATTTCCCATTTATGAAATCAAATTCTGTTTTTAATGAATCAAATTCTGTTTTGTGAATTCTGACTTTTCCGAATCGGTATTTCGTTATTATATCTTTGTCTATTTTTAAAAAAACTGAATCTTCATCCTTATATAACCCTAAAAATTTATTTGGAATGCTATTTAATTCGGAGTCATTGATTGGTTGCGGATTTTCAAAATACAAATCATTGCCTTTGACAGCTTCTTTGCATGAAACCGCGACGATAATTACTAAAAGAAAAATGACTTTTTTCATGTAATTTTTTTTTTTAAAGGTATTATTTTTTCATAAAAAAAGCGACACTTGGTGTCGCTTTTTAAAATTTGTTTAAAAACATTAAACGTTGAATCTGAAATGCATCACGTCTCCGTCTTTTACAATATATTCTTTTCCTTCTACACGAAGTTTTCCTGCTTCTTTTACTTTCGCCTCTGAACCAAAAGTTACATAGTCATCATAAGCGATAACTTCTGCACGGATGAATCCTTTTTCGAAATCGGTGTGAATAACGCCTGCCGCTTGCGGTGCCGTAGCTCCGATATTAATCGTCCAAGCACGAACTTCTTTCACACCAGCTGTGAAATACGTCTGTTGCTTCAATAATTTATAAGCTGCACGAATCAAAACAGAAGCTCCTGGCTCTGTTAAGCCCATATCTTCTAAGAACACCTGACGCTCTTCGTAGCTTTCTAATTCTGTAATATCCGCTTCAGCTCCTACTGAAAGTACAATAACTTCCGCATCTTCGTCTTTTACCAATTCGCGAACTTGATCTACATATTTATTGCCGCTTACAGCAGAGCTTTCGTCAACATTACAAACATATAGTACTGGTTTAGCCGTAATCAATTGGAAAGATTCCATCAAAGCTTCTTCGTCATTATTTTGTGGCGTTATCGTTCGTGCCGATTTGGCTTGCAAAAGCGCTTCGCGGATTCTGTTCAACAATGCTTGCTCAACCTGCGCTTCTTTGTTTCCTGTCTTTGCCGCACGGTTTACTTTCTCAAGACGTTTTTCAACAGTCTCAAGATCCTTTAGCTGCAATTCAATATCAATAGTTTCTTTATCGCGGATAGGATTTACATTTCCGTCTACGTGAACAATATTATCATTATCAAAACAACGCAATACGTGGATGATAGCGTTGCACTCGCGGATGTTTCCAAGAAATTGATTTCCTAAACCTTCACCTTTGCTCGCTCCTTTTACCAATCCTGCGATATCTACAATATCTACTGTCGCCATCTGAACGCGTTCTGGCTTTACCAATTCTTCCAGCTTGTTGATTCTCGGGTCTGGCACATTCACGACTCCAATATTAGGCTCAATGGTACAAAACGGGAAGTTCGCGCTTTGTGCTTTTGCATTCGATAAACAATTGAATAATGTTGATTTTCCAACATTTGGCAATCCTACAATTCCTGCTTTCATTATGGTATAAGTATGATATTGATAATTTTAAGGGTGCAAATATAAGCTTTTGGATTTGAAATTAAGCGCTATTTGCATTTCTATTTTGATTCCCAAAAAATTAAAATATTCCTAACTAAAACAATATTTTACAAATACTTTATGATTTTTTATTAATTATTTTAACATAAAAAACTTAAATTTGTTAAAATAAACACTCTAATTCAAATCACTATGAAAACGATCTTATTAAGCAGTGTAGCCTTATTAGCTACAATCGGCCTTCAGGCACAGAATAAAAATGTTACTGATGTTTCCAAAACTACTGTAACCACGGTGAAGGATTCAGATGGAGAGAAAAAATATTTAAAAACTCAAGAGGTACAGGAAGTTCAAAATATCGAATTCCAAAATGCAGATTCTAAAGCGTTAAACAAGGACATGAAAGAAACGCCTGTTGAAGTAGTTTCAAAAACCAAAGTAATGAATCCTGACGGAAGCACAAGAACAGTGGATATTGACCGTTCTTCTTATTATACTTCAAATGGAAAAACATATCAATTGACTCTAGATCCTGCCGGATATGTGATTTCTACGCAAGACAAAAAACGATTGGGAATCTTGAGAGCAACAACCACAAACAGTTATATCTATAGAGGAAAAAATCAGACTTCTGTAGGCTATTTCGACACTAACGGAAATTTAGTTGTTGAAACGTATGATGACAAGTCAGATAAAGTAAGCATTGAAACGTACGTTCGTTCGCAACAATAAGCATTTATACAAAATCACTTCATAAAAAAACCTGAATTAATAATTCAGGTTTTTTTTATTTTATGTTTTAGAAGAAAGCTATTCGCCATGCAAGAATGCCTGCCTGTTTAAAAGAATTTCTTCGCTTTCTACATGATTATCATCCGGAACGCAACAATCTACAGGACATACTGCAGCACATTGCGGCTCTTCGTGAAATCCTTTGCATTCTGTACATTTTCCTGGAACAATATAATAGATATCGTCCGAAAGTGGCGTCTGCGCATCATTCGCATCAACTTCTTCGCCGCTCGGAAGCACTATTTTGCCGCTTAATTTTGTCCCGTCTTTATATCTCCAGTCGTCCGCACCTTCATAGATGGCGGTATTCGGACATTCTGGTTCGCATGCACCACAGTTGATGCATTCGTCTGTTATTATGATTGCCATTTTTTCTTTTTTTTGCTGCAAGCTATAGGCATTCTGCTTTAGGCTTGCCTACTGCCTAGAAAAGGTTTATTTTTGTGCAAAATTACGTCCAAAACAATTCATAAGCAAATCAATATGACTTTAGAACACAAAAAAAATATTTTTGTTGAACTTTGCAAATTTCTTAGCCAATTTTCTGAAAATGAAAGTATTAAAAAAGAAAACGTTTTATATAATGATTTGTTTTTCAATGATTTCCTGGATCTGATTCAATTATCGCAATCGCATAATGGCTGGTATACTCCTGAACAGGTCTTTTTTGCCGTAAATTCTTGGGCAGAAGCGTTGACAAAAGACAATCTCGATCAATGGCTTTCCAGCTATAATTTGGAAAACACAGGAGGCAAAACCGTCGTACTGATTTTGGCCGGAAATATTCCGCTGGTAGGCTTTCATGATTTTTTATCCGTACTCATCACTGGACATAGGGTCTTGATAAAAACATCTTCAAACGACCAGCATTTGTTGCCTTTCTTGGCGAAATATCTCATCGCCATAGAACCTAAATTAGTCGAATACATCACTTTTGTAGATGGAAAACTAGAAAACTTTGACGCCGTTATTGCTACTGGAAGTAACAACACGGCACGTTATTTTGAATATTATTTCAAAGACAAACCGTCTATAATTCGTAAAAACAGAAATTCTGTAGCTGTCTTACGCGGCTCCGAATCCAAAGAAGATTTCATTGGACTGGGTGAAGATATTTTTAGGTATTTTGGCTTAGGATGTCGAAACGTTTCCAAGCTGTTTGTTCCTAAAGACTATAAATTTGATTCTTTTTTTGAAGGGATTTTCGAATACCAAGACGTTATCCACTACGAAAAATACGCTAATAATTATGATTATAATAAAGCTGTCTTCTTGATGAGCAACTTCAAATTGTTAGATAACGGATTCCTTACGATCAAAGAAGATACCAGCTATTCCTCTCCTATTTCAAGCGTTTTTTATGAATTCTACGACGATTTAGAAACACTAAAAAATCGACTAGAAGCTGACAATGAACAAATTCAGTGCATCGTTTCAAAAGGAATTGTCGACAATAGCATTCCATTCGGAAAAACACAAAAACCAGAGCTTTGGGATTATGCCGACAATGTCGATACTATTGCATTTCTTTCATCAATTTAAACAAAACATTGTATAAACATAATCTTACTATATCGTTTTCGTTAATAACCTTGTGAAATTATTACAAAAACGTAAAGGAATCTTTAATGCTAATTTCTGAAATTTGCTTTTCAGAATTTTAGACAACACTTCCTAAACACACACAATGAAAAAACACAATTATAGCGCAGGTCCTTGCATTTTACCGCAAGAAGTCTTCGAAAAATCAGCACAAGCAGTTTTAAATTTCAATAATTCTGGCTTATCGATTTTAGAAATTTCGCATAGAAGCAAAGATTTCGTAGCCGTCATGGAGGAAGCCCGAGCTTCAGTCTTAGAACTTTTAGGCCTGGAAGGAAAAGGCTACCAAGCTTTATTTTTGCAAGGCGGCGCCAGCATGGAATTTTTAAGAGTCCCTTACAACTTGCTAAAAGAAAATGGCAAAGCGTCTTATCTGGATACAGGTACTTGGGCCGCTGGAGCCATTAAAGAAGCTAAGGCTTTTGGAGAAACAATCATAGTCGCTTCTTCTAAAGGAGAAAACTACAACCATATTCCGAAGCAGTATGAAATTCCTGCTAATGCAGATTATTTCCACTGTACTTCCAACAATACGATTTTTGGAACGCAAATGAAGGACTTTCCGAACACGAATATTCCTATCGTCTGCGATATGAGCTCTGATATATTTTCACGCCAGTTAGATTTTTCAAAATTCGACCTGATTTATGCAGGCGCTCAAAAAAATATGGGACCGGCAGGTGTTACGCTTGTTGTTGTCAAAGAAGAAATTTTAGGCAAGACAGGCAGAGCTATTCCAAACATATTAAATTACCAGCAGCATATCGACAAAGAAAGCATGTATAATACTCCAGCGGTTTTTGCAGTCTATACCTCGCTTTTGACCTTGCAATGGCTAAAAAACCTTGGCGGTATTCCTGCAATTGAGAAAATCAACGAAGCCAAAGCCAAGCTTTTGTACGCAGAAATCGATAGAAACCCTTTATTTATAGGAACTGCCGTAGCTGAAGATCGTTCTACTATGAATGCTACTTTCCTTTTAAAAGACGAAACCCAAGCTGCTGCTTTTGACAAATTATGGAAAGATGTCGGAATTTCGGGCTTATCAGGACATCGTTCTGTCGGAGGCTATAGAGCCTCAATGTACAATGCATTACCGCTAGAAAGCGTCCAGGTATTGGTTGATGTAATGCAAGAATTTGAAAAGACAATTTCTTAAATAGTAAAGTAAAAAACATGAAAGTATTAGCCAATGACGGTATTTCTAAAAGCGGTATCAAAGCTTTGGAGAAAGGCGGATTTGAAGTCATCACTACAAAAGTAGCTCAAGAACAGGTAGCCAATTATATCAACAAGAATGAAGTCGCTGTGCTTTTGGTTCGCAGCGCAACAAAAGTGCGTCAAGACATCATTGACAATTGTCCTTCGTTGAAAGTAATCGGCCGAGGCGGTGTCGGCATGGACAATATCGATGTAGATTATGCCCGTGAAAAAGGCATCCATGTCATAAATACTCCAGCCTCGTCGTCAGAATCTGTGGCTGAATTGGTATTTGCTCATTTGTTCTCCGGTGTACGATTTCTTCACGATGCCAACCGCAACATGCCTCTTGAGGGCGATTCTAACTTTGAAGGTTTGAAAAAAGCCTACGCAAACGGAATTGAATTAAAAGGCAAAACACTTGGAATTATCGGCTTTGGAAGAATCGGAAAAGCAGTCGCCAAAATTGGCCTCGGTCTTGGAATGCGCGTTATTGCCTCTGATAAATTTGTAGGCAATGCTGAAATCAAGGTCGATTTTTATAATGGGCAGTTCATTAATGTAGACATCGTTACCGAGCCTATGGAAGATATTTTCAAACATTCTGATTTTATTTCCCTCCACGTCCCTGCCCAAGATGGCTATGTAATCGGAAAAGAAGAATTTGAGCTGATGAAAGATGGCGTAGGAATCGTAAATGCTTCGCGAGGTGGCGTAATTAATGAAGTAGAACTAATTGAGGCTTTGGATAGCGGAAAAGTTTTATTTGCAGGCTTAGACGTTTTCGAAGAAGAACCGACACCTGCTGTACAAGTTTTGATGCATCCAAAAATATCATTGACACCCCATATCGGAGCAGCTACTCTTGAGGCGCAAGACAGAATTGGCACCGAATTGGCAGAACAGATTATAAGTTTATTAAAATCAGACATATAAATTTATTCTTTCTGTTAAATTTAAATCTTTTTTACATAGATTTGTTTTAAACTTTAAATCTATAGAAGATGCTAGAACAATTATCAGATTTAGTAAAACAATATGGAAATGAGGCAGTTGTAAACAACAATGCCGTACCAAATGAGCTGAATGAAGGTGTGATGGACGAAGCCAGCACTTCTATTTTTTCTGGACTGCAGAAAATTATTTCCGAAGGCGGTGCTGATAAAATCGGTGAATTATTTCAAGGCGAGAATGCGGGTTCTGCTTCAAATCCTGTCGTAAAACAATTGACAGAGCAGTTTTCTGGCAATCTGGGTGAAAAATTCGGACTTAGTGGCGAAGCAGCTTCAGGAGTTGCTGGAGGATTAATCCCAAAGGTATTAGGATCGTTAATTGGGAAGGCAAAAAATCCAAATGATAAAAGTTTTGAAATTTCCGACATCGTAAATTCACTTTCTGGCGGCCAAGGAAATTCTTCTGTCATGGACGCTATCCAGAAATATGGCGGCCAATTTGGTCTAGACCAAAACAATGACGGTAAAGTGGACATGAGCGATGCTATGGCTGCTGTCAATAAAAAAGGCGGCATAGGAGGCTTGCTAGGGAAATTATTCGGAAGATAAAAATCTATTTCTATAAACTTAGAGCCAGGCAATTGCCTGGCTTTTTTATGTTAAAAAAATAAAAATCAATAGAATGGTCTGTTCAGAATGAGTAACTTTATGCAAACTTCCCGATATGAAAAATCTGGTTTATATAGGAATTCTCTTCATCGTTATTTTTGGATGCACTGCAACTAAAAACAACAATGCAAAGACTTTTAAACAAAACGACAAAGCTGTGCAAAATGACACGGTCAGGATTGCTAATGACGAACTGGAGTATGAAGTAATTATCATCGATCCAGGCTTTAACAGCTGGTTTTATACCTATGCAAAACCAAGAGATTATTATTCACAACAGTATCTAGAAGCTCGAAACCGCACCTGGGTTATCGAATGGAATGCTAGAGCTAATCGAGGCGATAGGCTTATCGACATGAGCATCGATTACCAAAACAATATCGATTATGGTTACGAAGTAAATTATATGCTCTACAATTACCTTACTTATTTTCAACTTACCAATAATATAAAGCTGGGAGGTTTTGTCCCTCGAATTTAAAATTGTAGTTTTGCATTATATTTATTAAGTATGAATAAGCTTAAAAAACGCTGGGGAATTACATCCAATTTCCAGCTTGTCATAATATTTATTGTCTTTGCTATTAACGGTTCGCTTTCTGCCCGAATTTCTTATTTTTTGATGGGACTTCTGGGAATTACAAAAGAAAACACACACTGGTCACTTTATTACATCATCTTATTGGTTTTGGTACTGCCACTCTACCCTTTTATGCTGATGGCATTTGGATATCTTTTCGGCCAGTCAGGATTTTTCTTCCCGTTTGCCAAAAGAATGATCCGAAGCATGAGATTGGGATTTTTATTGCCAAAGGAAAAAGTTGATACCGAAAAATAAATAAAAAAGCCAGAATTAATTTCTGGCTTTTTTATGCTAATTTGCTAACTTTATTTCCTTTCCTTACTGAAATAGTACGTATAAATCCAAGTTAGGGTAAATGTCGGCAGGATATCAGTGAAAGGAAAGAGTTCTTCTAAAAAAGAAATAATTCCACCTACAGTTCCAACAGTTCCTTTGTACATCCTTGCCAAGATAAATCCTGATATAGGAGCCCAAGCAAAATCTGCAAATTCTCCTAAAAAAGGCAATGCATACGAAAACATTCCAATAGCATCAAACAAAAGGCTCAGCATAAGCTGTTTCTGCTTTTTATCTGACGCGGTCTTTATCTGAACTTGTTCTGTCATTTTCAATCGTTTTTAGTTGCTTGTATAACGCAAAACTAATGCCAATTATTTTTTCAGCTTCTCAGAGTACTGCTTTCTTACTTTTTCGACTTTTGGCGTAATGACATAACTACAATAGGATTTCTCTTTATTCCTTGCATAATAATTTTGGTGATAATCTTCGGCAACATAAAATTTAGTCGCTGGAGAAACCTTTGTCACGACCGGCTTACCGAAAGTATTCTGAGAATCAAGCAGCTTGATATAGTCTTCTGCAATTTTCTTCTGTTCATCGCTATGATAAAACACTTCGCTTCTGTATTGCGTTCCCACATCAGCGCCTTGACGGTTCAAGGTTGTTGGGTCATGGGTAGCAAAAAAGATTTCCAGCAATTCTCCAAAACTGATCTTGCTTGGGTCAAATGTAATCTGTGTTGCTTCGGCATGTCCTGTAGTTCCTGTAGAAACTTCCTCATACGTCGGATTTGGAGTCTTTCCGCCTATATATCCCGATTCTACTTTTTTAACGCCATCCAATTCTAAAAAGATAGCCTCTGTGCACCAAAAACAGCCGCCTCCAAATGTGGCGACTTCTAATCCTTTTTCTACTTCCATTTTTACGGGTTCCTTAACTTCTGAAATTAATTGTTCTTTTTCTTTTGACTGGCATGAAATTGTAATCAACGTCAGCAGTCCGATCATCTTTTTCATTGTATCATGTTTTCCTCAAAATTAATCAATCTATAAGTTTCATAGACAGCATTAACTAAACTTTATCACTGTATCTACGAAAGAATATAGTACTAAAGACGTGAAATTTTTCAAAAACTTTGTTTCTTTGTAGAAACTGCAAAAAATGATTCAGGCAAAGAATTTACATAAATATTACGACAAGCTTCATGTGCTAAAAGGCGTTGATCTTCATATAGAAAAAGGCGAAATCGTATCTATCGTTGGGGCATCAGGAGCTGGAAAAACTACGTTGCTGCAGATTCTTGGGACTCTAGACAAACCTAGCATCGAAAATGGTACACAGCTACAGATAAACGGAGAAAATATCTTGCAATTAAACGATAAAGCACTTTCTCGTTTTAGAAACTTACAGCTCGGATTTATTTTTCAGTTTCATCAATTGCTACCTGAATTTACCGCTTTAGAAAATGTATGCATTCCTGCCTTTATTGCTGGAAAATCAAAATCGGAAACTGAGGCTGAAGCAAAAAGACTATTAGATTATTTAGGATTATCACATAGAATTAATCACAAACCGGGAGAACTTTCTGGAGGAGAACAGCAAAGAGTTGCCGTCGCACGTTCGTTAATCAACAAGCCTGTTGTAATATTTGCTGACGAACCTTCTGGAAACCTCGATACCGCTTCTGCAGAAAACCTACACCAATTATTTTTTAAGCTAAGAGATGAATTCGGACAAACCTTCGTTATTGTAACTCACAATGAAGAATTGGCAAATATGGCTGACAGAAAACTGATAATGTCTGATGGATTAATTCCTTAAAACAAAATGATCTTATTACTTTTAAGCTGGGTCTATATTTTATTTACCACCATAAACCTAGGTTTTTTTCTAGATAAAATCCTTAAGCTTAAAGTTCAGAATCTTACTTTCGTATCAATTCTTGGGTTATTCTCGACCACTATAATGGCTAGCTTTTGGGCCATTTTCTCAAGGATAAACATTGAGTTTCATTTGGCTGTTTTGTTTTTAAATTGTGTTTTATTCTTAAGCCACAAAAAAGCTATAATTTCTATTTATAAAAACTTCTTTCTAGAATTAAAATCTCTTGACAAAACCTTAAAAATTCTTCTCGGCTTAATTGCTCTTTTAATAGTAGCACAATGTGCCTCAATCCCTTTTATAATTGATAACGAATCCTATTATATTCAAACAATTAAGTGGATTAACGAATATGGCTTTGTAAAAGGCTTAGGCAATTTGCATATTTATTTAGGACAAACAAGTGGATGGCATGTGCTTCAAAGTGCTTTTAATTTCTCTTTTATATATCCTAACTTTAATGACCTGAGCGGATTTTGTCTGCTTTTAGGAAATATTTTTTCAATCCAAAAACTTGACAATTATTTCAAAACAAAAAATAAAACAGACCTGATTATTGGGTTATTTCCTCTTTCAAATATTTTATTTTTCCAATTTATAAGTGCTCCTTCACCTGACCTTCCGATTTATGTTTTCACCTTTATAATTTGTTCACTATTTTTAGATAATTACAGAAAGATTAGTTCCGAAACCTTCAACTGGATTTCAATTTTAGTGCTCTTCTCGCTTTACATAAAAACAACATCCATCGCATTGTCTTTGATTCCGATTCTTATTCTTTTTCAAAATTATAAGAATTTAAAAATCTATAAGATTACTGGTTTAGCTCTCGTCATCTTATTTCTCTTTATCGTTAAAAATTTAATCATCACGGGATATCCTTTATTTCCAATAACTAAAAATTTTGGATTGACCTTTGACTATCAGATTCCAGAAAAAATAGCAGCATACTATTATGATCTGACAAAACATTTCGGCTATTCGTTATCAAAATCAAAATTTCAAGAAATGTCTTTTCCTCAAATTTTCATGCATTGGTTAAATCTTCCAAAACTTCACGGATTTTTTAATAAGATAAGCATTGTCTTAATTGTACTATCTCCAATAATAATTCATAAATTTTATAATAAAACTAAATTTTGGGTTCTTTATGCTGTGATGGTTCTTCAATTTATACTGCTTTTTATGTCGTCTCCGCAGTATCGTTTTTTTATGAATTTCATTCTGATTTTTAGTTTTTTACTTCTATCTTTAATACTAAATAAAAAACAAATAATTCTAATTTCACTTTCAGCTTTCACACTCTTACTAACGATACTTGTTTTTATACCTTTGAATTTTAGCTTATTAACAAAAAACAAACATACGCTAGAATCAAGTAATTTTAATTTTCAAAATTTCATTTTCCCTTATAAAAACACCAAATACCATACCGCTTTTGAATTGCTAAAAAATGAAAATCTAGATTATTATAATCCAAAAAATATTGATTTTTTCTGGGGAACTGGAGATGGTCCGTTACCCTGTTTAAGAAAAAAACAACTCGATTATTTTGAAAAAAAATACCAAGTAAAGCCACAAATGCGAAGTGATACTATAAAGGATGGATTTTATGCAAAAGACACTTCAAAAAAATAAGAAATGACTCAGAAAGAACTAAAGATTTTCCTCGACGAAAAAGTCGAACTATATAACAAGCCTGATTTTATTGAAAGCGACCCGATTCAGATTCCGCATTTATTTTCTCTAAAAGAAGATATCGAAATTGCTGGTTTTTTGAGTTCCATAATTGCTTGGGGAAACCGAAAGATGATTATCAATAACTCCAAAAAGATGATGAATCTAATGGGAAATTCTCCTTATGATTTCATCATGACGCATCAGGAGTATCAATTGGAACGGTTAGAAAATTTTGTACATAGAACTTTTAATGGTCAAGATTTTATCAGTTTTATCAAGGCTTTGCAGCATATCTATAAAAACCACAACGGATTGGAAGCTGTCTTTTTGAAACATCAAGAAGCTGATTCCATGCAGAAAAGCATACATGAATTCAAAAAAATCTTCTTTGAAATCGAACATCAGCAAAGAACCCAAAAACATATTTCAGATCCGCTGAATAATTCTGCGGCCAAGAGAATCAACATGTTCCTAAGGTGGATGGTACGCCAAGATAAAAAAGGAGTCGATTTTGGCATTTGGAAAAGCATTTCGCCTTCAACATTATCTTGTCCGTTAGATGTGCATTCTGGAAATGTGGCGCGCAAACTAGGTCTTTTGACTCGAAAACAAAACGATGCAAAGGCGCTAGCTGAATTAGACCAGCAGTTGCGAAAACTAGACCCTAAAGATCCTGTAAAATATGATTTTGCATTGTTTGGATTAGGCGTCTTTGAAGGATTTTAGCTCATCATCTAATGCCCTAAAAATCAAACAATCCAACGAAGTCCAAATTTTAACGTACCTTTGCACAAAATTTACACATTATGTCCACTTTTGAGCAATTCAACCTTCCTAAATCCTTACAAAAAGCAATTGATGACTTAGGATTCACATCGCCTACTCCAATTCAGGAAAAATCTTTTTCTGTGATTGCATCAGGCCGTGATATGATGGGAATTGCACAAACTGGTACAGGTAAGACTTTTGCGTATCTTTTGCCTTTATTAAAACTATACAAATTTACTCCCACACATACGCCAAAAATCGTAATTCTTGTCCCAACAAGAGAATTGGTCGTGCAAGTTGTAGAAGAAGTCGAAAAACTGACAAAATACATGTCAGTCAGAACATTAGGTATTTACGGTGGCGTAAACATCAACACCCAAAAAACGTCTGTTTATCAAGGAATTGACATTTTGGTCGGTACGCCTGGCCGTGTGATGGATTTGGCTTTGGACAATGTTATCCGTTTTGACGAGACTCAAAAGTTAGTCATTGACGAATTTGATGAAATGCTGAATCTTGGTTTTCGCGTACAGCTGACTTCCATCTTGGCAATGATGAAACCAAAACGCCAAAACATACTATTTTCAGCTACGATGACAGATGAAGTGGATGCTGTTCTTGAAGATTATTTTGATTTTCCAGAAGAAGTTTCGTTGGTTCCATCGGGAACGCCGTTGGAAAAAATCAAGCAGATCAAATACGCTGTTCCGAATTTCAATACAAAAATCAACCTCCTGAAATATCTTTTGTCAAATGATGAAAGTATGTCGAGAATCTTGATATTCGTCAATAACAAAAAATTTGTAGACATGGTTTATGACCGAATCACAGACGATTTCGGTGACCAATTTGGCGTAATCCATTCTAATAAATCTCAAAACTATCGTTTGACAACGATGGAAAATTTCCAGCAAGGAGCACTTCGAGGAATCATCACCACAGACGTCATGGCGCGAGGTTTGGATATTTCGGACATTACCCATGTACTGAATTTTGATGTTTCGGAAGTTCCAGAGCAGTACATCCACAGAATTGGAAGGACTGGACGTGCTGATAAAGACGGAATCGCTATCAGTTTTGTAGGTCCAAAAGAAGAAGAGTTCTTTATCGAAAGCGAAGTGCTGATGAATAAAGAAGTGGATACGGAACCAATTCCTGAAGGAGTCGAAATTTCGACAGTCTTGATCGAATCGGAAAAAGTACGACAGCCTATAAAGCTTCTGATGAAAAAAGTCAAGAAAGAAGGCGGTAGCGCTTTTCATGAAAAATCAGACAAGAACAAAAAAGTCAATCTTGGAGGTCCTGGAAAAACAAAACCTAGAAAAACAAAATCCAGAAATCGCGGAGTTGAAAGAAGCCGAGATAAAAAAAGAAAAGACAAGGATAAATAGAATTCGCTACATTTTTGCAAAAACCAAACAAACGGGAGCGCACAACTCAATTCGTTTTCCCGTATCTAAAAGTTTCCCTGTAGTTTTGTCAATCTTAAAGATTACGATTTCATTGGTATACTGATGTCCTACCAATAAAAATTTACCGCTAGGATCAATCGCAAAATTTCTCGGGCCTTTTCCTTTTGTAGTAACCTGATTGACTAAATCCAATGTCCCTTTTTTGTTAATAACAAACGTATTTATCGTATTGGCATCGCCCCTATTCGTAGCATATAAAAACCGTCCGTTTGGTGATATATGAATATCGGCAGCACTATTTTCTCCTTTAAAATCTTTCGCCACGACAGTTGTTTCTTCAAGTTGCTTTAAAGAACCGTTCTTATATTTAAAAACGGTCAGCGTTCCATCCAATTCTTGAAGCAGATAGGCAAATTTTCCATCTTTACTAAATGTCAAATGACGCGGTCCGCTGCCTGATTTTACGGCAATTCTTTCTTTTAATTCTAAAACTTTTTCAGGAGCATTTTTATCGTATTTGTAGACAGAAATCAGATCTGTTCCCAAATCATTTGCAAAAACATATTTCTTGTCTGGCGAAAAATAAACCATGTGCACGTGGGCGCTTTCTTGACGCTGGGCATTGATTCCTTTTCCTTCATGCTGTATGACTTGTTTCGCTTTCTTCAAGCTGCCATCAGCATTTTTCCCAAAGACAGAAATACTTCCACCCGAATAATTAGCTACAATGACATTTTTTTCGTCATTGATAATATAACAAGGATCAGCTCCATGGGAATCTTGGGAATTCAAGAAATTTAATTTCCCGTTTTTGGAATTAAATCCAAAAGCACTCACTTGGCTGTCGGCTCCATTTTCATTTACGCTATACAAAAATTTCGTATCGCCAGAAATAGTCAGATAGCTTGGATTTATTATTTTATCGGAAGTACTTTTCAAAGAAAAATCACCCGTATCGGTACTAAAATCATAGACATAAATTCCGTTGCTCTCGCAGGAATTAGTATAGGTACCCACAACCAAACTATAGATTTTATCCTGAGCGTTGGCCGTTAGTACTAAGAAAAAGGCAGAAAGTAGAAACCCGATTTTTTTCATTTTCAAGAATTATTTACTGCAAAAATAAGGCTTCGAGCCTCAAAAGCATCTGCAAGAACTGTTAATTTAATAGTTCAAAAAAATCACAAAACTAGCAATGACAACTGCCAACTAATTTGTATTTTTGACAAACTTTCAATGAATGCAGTTCAAACACCCTGAAATTCTTTACTTCCTTTTCTTATTGGTCATTCCAATTCTGGTCCATTTGTTTCAATTGCGACGCTTCAAGAAAGAATATTTCACCAATGTACATTTCTTAAAAGAGCTTGCCATACAGACTCGAAAAAGCTCAAAACTAAAGAAATGGCTTTTGCTGCTCACCCGTCTGTTCCTTTTGGCCTGCTTGATTATTGCTTTTGCACAACCATTCTTCCAAGCAAAAGACAGCAAAGGAATCACAAACGAAATGTTTATCATTCTGGACAACTCGTTTTCGATGCAAGCTAAAGGAAAACAAGGCGAACTGATGAAAAGGGCTGTACAGGAATTATTAGAAAATGCTCCGGAAAATCAGACATTTTCACTGGTCACAAATTCAGAAATTTTCTGGAATACGGATATAAAATCCATCCAAAGAGAATTGCAAAATCTAAAATATAGCGCTTCGCCATTTGCTTTAGACAACCTGATGGCGAAGATAAAATCTAGAAAATCACCTTACAACAAAGACATTGTCGTGATTACAGATGCTGTCGGTTTACAGCCAAAACAGCTGAAAAGTATCGATTCTACTTTCAACACGTATTTTATCATTCCAAAGGCCGAACAAAAAAACAATATTTCTATCGACAGCGTATTTATCCACCAGACATCAGACAATTTTTATGATATAGGCGTAAAACTTTCTTCGTATGGCGATAATGCAAACGACATTCCAATTGCCTTATACAATGATAAAAAGCTTATTGCCAAGACTATCGTAAATTTTGAAGGCAAAAAAAAATCCATCAATTTTACGATTCCAAAAGAAGATTTTAACGGTTATGCTTTGATTGAAGACAATGCCTTGCAATACGACAACCAATTGTTTTTCAGCATTTCGAAACCGCAAAGACTGAATGTCGTCAGCATCGGACAGCCCGAAAAAAGCAACTTCTTGAAAAAAATATATTCCGACAGCGAGTTTGTATTCAATAATTTCGACTTAAAATCGCTGGACTATAATATTCTGGAAAAGCAAGATGCTATTGTCTTGAATGAACTACCAGAAATACCACAGGCTTTGCAGACCACTTTAAAATCTTTTGTAGAAAAAGGAGGCAATCTAATTGTAATTCCATCAGCAGAAAGTAGTGTTTCAAATCTGAACAGCCTAATGGGTAATTTTGGAGGAATCCAGTTCAAATCTTTAGAAAACAAAGAAAAATTAGTCACAAAAATTGCTTTCAATCATCCGCTATACAGCACGGTGTTTGAGAAAAAAATCGACAACTTCCAATATCCGAATAGCGCTAGTTCATATGGAATGTCAAGCGCCTATCCATCCATATTGAGCTTTGACGACCAAAGCGCTTTCCTTACGGCTGTACAAAATCCAGTCAGTTCCGTATATGTATTTTCTGCTCCTATGAACAAGGATAATTCTAATTTCCAAAACTCTCCGCTGATTGTACCGACATTTTACAACATGGCACTCAGCAGCCAGAAAACCGGAATAAATGCATTGACAATCGGTGAGAACAGTCCGTTTTTGATGGATGCTTCCTTGTCAAAAGACGAAATCGTCGAAATCAGAAGTCTTTCCGAAGATGCCAATGAAAAGTTTATTCCGATGCAGCAGATACTGAATAACAAAGTAAAATTGACTTTTAACGATTTCCCTCAAGAAGCAGGAAATTTTGGAATATACAAGCAAGATAATTTACTAAAGAAAATCAGCTTTAACTACGGCAGGACCGAAAGTGACTTGAGCGCTTCTAACGAATCCTTATTATCCGATTATAACGTTATTGAAAGCATCGACAGCGTTTTTGATACTTTACAGACGGACCGAACCGACAACGAAATCTGGAAATGGTTTGTGTTTTTGACCCTGCTGTTTCTAGTCACTGAAATATTGATACAAAAATTTGTAAAATGAACATAATCATCCGACAAGCTAAAATTATCGACCCTAAAAGCCCGTACCATAATGAAATTGCTGATTTAAAAATTGAGGGCGGCGTCATAACCAAGATTGGAAAGAAATTGCAGAACCCCGACAAGCTACAAGAAGTATCTCTCGAAAATCTGCACGTATCTCAAGGCTGGTTTGATTCTAGCGTCAGCTTGGGCGAACCTGGTTTTGAAGACCGAGAGACAATTTCTAACGGATTAGATACTGCTGGAAAAAGTGGCTTTACGGCTATTGCGATGCAGCCGAATAGCTTTCCGATTCTAGACAATCAATCCAGCATCAGTTTTGTAAAAAGAAAATCGGAAGGCTTTGCTACGGACTTATTCCCTATCGGAGCTTTGACCAAAAATAGCGAAGGCAGCGATCTTGCCGAATTATTCGACATGAAAAATTCCGGTGCTGTTGCTTTTGGAGATTACAACAAAAGCTTGTCAAACGCCAACTTGCTAAAAATTGCGCTGCAATATGTACAAGATTTTGACGGATTGGTTATTACCTATTCTCAAGATTCCAATATCAAAGGAGCTGGCGTGGCGAATGAAGGAATTGTAAGCACCCGATTAGGCTTAAAAGGCATACCGGCCTTGGCGGAAGAATTGCAGATTTCAAGAAATTTGTTTATATTAGAATATACTGGAGGAAAATTGCACATCCCTACCATTTCGACAGCAAAGTCGGCACAATTAATCAAAGAAGCAAAAGCTAAAGGCTTGAACGTGACGTGCAGCGTAGCGGTTCACAATTTGGTCTTGACGGACGAAAAGTTAGATGGTTTCGACACGAGATATAAAGTAACGCCTCCTTTAAGAAGCGAATCGGATAGAAAAGCATTGGTTAAAGCAGTAAAAGACGGCATTATCGATATGATTACTTCGGATCACAATCCGATAGACATCGAGCATAAAAAAATGGAATTTGACATGGCTAAAAACGGAACCATTGGATTGGAAAGCGCTTTTGGAGCTTTAACAACCGTTTTGCCTTTAGATAGTATCATTGAGAAATTGGTAGCCGGAAAAGCAATCTTCAGCATTGAGAACCTTGAAATTAAAGAAGGCAATAAAGCCAATATCACGCTTTTTAATCCAGAAGAAAAATGGACATTTGGCAAAGAAAATATTTTGTCAAAATCAAAAAACTCGGCTTTCTTAGGACAATTAATGAAAGGAAAAGCCTATGGAATATACAACAACCAAAAATTAGTTCTAAACGACTAGATTATGAAAAATACAGTTGAAGAAGGAAAAAATACGGCAATCATCGCCCATCTTACAATTTTAGGAACGATTATAGCGGCAGTACTTAACGGCGACAAGAAAAATGCTTTTGCAGGCTTTTATATCCGCCAGACCTTAGGAATATTCCTTTTGTTTTTTGCGTTAGGCTATCCCGTAGGATTGTTCGACAGCTGGATGATTTCCTCGGCATTGTATCTTTTTATTTTTATACTTTGGGCTTATAGCTTTGTGAGCGCGCTCCAAGGACAGATGAACATGATTCCTCTTCTAGGAAGCTTTTTCCAAAAAGCATTCAAAAATCTTACTTAGAATAATGAAATCAAACATACAATACCTCATTCGAGAACCCAGAATAAAAAAAGAAAAAAATCCTTTATTGTTGTTGCTTCACGGCTACGGAAGTAATGAAGAAGATTTATTTTCCTTTGCACCAGAACTACCAGATGAATATTATGTAGTTTCAGCCAGAGCGCCTTACAATTTACAGCCATACGGCCATGCTTGGTATGCTATAAATTTTGATGCCGACGAGAACAAATTTTCAGACAACGACCAAGCAAGAGAATCAAGGGATTTGATAGCAAGACTTATCAATGAATTGGTTTCGGACCTGCCTATTGACTTTCAAGGTGTTACTTTAATTGGCTTCAGTCAAGGTACAATCTTGAGTTATGCCGTTGCGCTGAGCTATCCTGAAAAAATCAAAAACGTTGTAGCATTAAGCGGTTATCTAAATCCAGACTTGCTGGTTTCTGGTTACGAAAAAAAGGATTTCAGCCATTTAAAAATGTTTGCTTCCCACGGAACTGTAGATCAGGTCATTCCTGTAGAATGGGCCAGAAAAGCTCCCGATGCGCTAAAAAGCTTAGGGATTGATGTGACTTATAAAGAATATCCTATCGGCCACGGAGTTTCTCCACAAAATTTTTATGATTTCAAAAATTGGCTCGAAAACCATAAATAAAAAAGGATTCCAATATGGAATCCTTTTTTTATCATTATTTAAATTTTAGTCGTCTATTCTGTCGCTTCCCGTTATAACTTCTTCATTAATCAACGCGCCAGCATATAATAATGAATCGCCTTTCATAAGTTTATACCCTTTGGTAGTCTGTAGTTTCCAGTCGTCCTTCACATAAGGTTTTCCTTCTGATTCTCTTACGAGCATCAAAGGTAATTTTTCGTTAGGTATAAAAAGTTCGGCTCGGTCGCCATTCTCTTCCAAGATAGCAAAAGCACTATAAACGGCATCGCCTTGCTTTATTTCTGTAGCAGGATTCAGACGGATACCGACTTCAAACGGACGGATGCAATTCTTTTTCAGCTCAGACCAAGTATAGCCTGCCGAAGCAACACAGCCTTTGTCATCCTTGTCATTTCCGACCACAGTTCCCAAGCTGTCCTTTTGGATCGTCATATCAGAGCCGTTGCTTAAATCCTTGCAAGAATAAGCAGAAATGACAACAAGAGCCAGCAAAAATATTTTTTTCATAATCGATTGAGGGTTTAGGCTTGACAGTCTATAAAATTATAAAAAAACTTTTATTTAAGAGTCTTCGGATAAATAAAAGTATCCATCGTTTCATATTCTGTCGGCTTGCCCTCTTCTTTAAAATATTTGATCATGACTTCGCCCCAAGCCCCGCCAATGTTAAAATCGGCTATAATCCAGCGGTTGTTCAAGATTTTTATTTTGTTAATGATTGCTTTGTTATCATTAATCTTATCATATTTTGTAAGCGGATTGCCTTCTGGCTTTTCATTCAAAGAGCTGATTTCATCACGGATTTCTGCCGCCAACTGATTCACATCAAAGTTTTCAAAATATTCTATCGCATTGTCATTATATTCTAACGAAAAATAATTGGCATCCATGACCTGACTGTTCAGCGCCGCAATAGAATCTTTTTTTGCTTTAGTTTCTTTTTGGAAATTAGCAATCCTATCTTCTTCAAATTTTGTCTTTTTAGTAAAATACATGTACGTGAAAATATTCAACAAGACCGATAATATGAAAAGATAAAGCAGTGGTTTTTTCATAGTTTATTTTAATTTAAATAGTTATTTGCAGGTTGTCATACGCCAAAAACACATTCTCAGGAAGCTGTTTTTGTACTTCCTCATGGAATCCCATTCGGTGGCTGATATGAGTCAGATAGGCCTTTTCAGGCTGTAGTATTTTGATAAAGTCTAACGCTTCCTCAAGATTAAAATGCGAATGGTGCGGTTCTTCTCTCAAGGCATTTACGACCAATACTTTCAATCCTTTTAGCTTTTCAATTTCAGACTGTTCAATAGTCTTGACATCCGTCAGATAAGCAAAATCATCAATCCTATAGCCAAAAACCTGAAGTCCGCCATGCATGACATTAATCGGAATTGCTATTTTATTTCCGATAGTAAAATTTTGTCCATTGACAACTTCTATCGGTTCTACAGAAGGAGCTCCGGGATACTTATCGACCGTTTCAAAGACATAATCAAACCTTCTCTTTAAAGACTCTAAAACGCGCTTGTGGAGATAGATAGGAATATTGCCTTGCCTGAAGTTGAACGGCCTAATATCATCCAGTCCAGCAGTATGGTCTGAATGTTCATGCGTGAACAAGATTCCGTCTATTTTTGGACATTCGGAAACCAGCATCTGCTGCCTAAAATCGGGGCCGCAATCAATGACAAAAGAGTGATTTTCCCAAGAAATCCAAACCGAAACACGAAGGCGCTTGTCTCTTGGATCATTGCTTTTACATACAGGGTGACTGCTTCCGATTACTGGAATGCCTTGCGAAGTTCCTGTACCTAAAAAATATACTTTCAATTGACGTTAATTTTTTACAAAAATAGGATTAATTCCCTTTAATAAAAGCCCTATTTTGTTAACTTTGCAAAGTATTATCACTATTATGAGAAACGACGAGAACGAAATCAAACTTAAAGGAGATAAGGTCATCGAGCAAATTCCTTCTATAAAGGATAAAGCCCTCCGTATTAACTTGAACGAAAATATTTATGGCACTTTTGCAGAGATTGGTGCCGGACAAGAAACCGTAAGACATTTCTTCAGAACTGGCGGTTCTTCTGGAACTATAGCAAAAGCTATGTCTGCTTATGATAAAGATTTTAGCGACGCTATTTATGGCGCTGAAACCGACGGAAGATATGTTACTGAAGCTAGGCTTAAAAAAATGCTTTCGCACGAAGTCAAGCTTGTAGAGCAGCGTTTGAAAAGAGACAAGCATCCGAGCAAGATGTTTTTTAGCTACGCAAATACAGTAGCCACTATCGACTTCGCGAAACAATTCAAAGGCCACGGCTGGGTTGGAATCAAATACCAGATCGAGCCAGACGAAGATTATAACGAAATCGTACTGCACATCCGCTTTAAAGAAACTGACGCACGATTACAGCAAGAAACACTTGGTATTCTTGGTGTTAATTTGATTTATGGCGCTTTTTATAAATACAACGACCCGAAAAAACTGTTGCGTTATTTGTATGACCATTTGGACAAAGACCAATTGGAAATCGATACGATAAACTTTTCAGGGCCTCGTTTTGCTGATGTAGACAACCGTTTGATGAGCCTTCAATTGGTCAAAAACGGAATGACAGATGCCGTGATGTTCGATCCGGAAGGAAAAAACGTTTTGCCGGCTGCGATATTGTACAAGAAAAACATCTTGGCATTAAGAGGAAGCTTCCGACCTGTTACGCGAGTCAACATGGACATGTATGAGAAGTCGCTAAAAATGTTTCTTGAAGAAAATAAAGTAGAAAAGGAAAACACGCTGGTTGTTTTTGAAATTACGCTTTCCAATCTTCGTTCTGACGGAGAAATTGACGAAAGAGATTTCATGGACAGAGCAGAGTTACTTTGTTCGTTAGGACAGACCGTAATGATTTCCAACTTCCAAGAATATTATAAAGTTGTTGAATATTTCTCTAACTATACCAAAGCGAGAATGGGACTCGCCATGGGTGTCAACAACTTGGTAGACGTTTTTGATGAGAAATATTACCGTCACTTGAGCGGAGGTATCTTGGAAGCTTTCGGTAAATTATTCTACCGCGATTTAAAAGTTTTCTTATATCCGATGAAAGATGAAGACGGAGTAGTAATCAACTCAGAAAATCTGAAAGTTCATCCGCGTATGAAGGAATTGTACAAATTCTTCAAATTCAATGGAAAAGTGGTCGATATCACAGATTTTGACGAACATGACTTAGAAATTTTCTCTCGAGAAGTACTAAAAATGATCAGCAAAGGAAAACCAGGCTGGGAAAGCATGCTGCCGCAAGGTATTGCCGAATTGATCAAAAGAGACAATCTTTTCGGATACGACCCGAAGAAACTCATGGAAGAAAGCACGAATTAAGATTCGGCAGATAAAAATAAAAAAGCAGTATTCAGATAAAATTGAATACTGCTTTTTTTATGAATTCGTATAAATTACTTTAAGATCTGATTGGCATGCGTTTTAGTTTTCACATCCGAAATCACTTCATCGATACTACCTTCTTCATTAATCACAAAAGTAGTCCTGTGGATACCGTCATACGTCCTTCCCATAAATTTCTTCGGTCCCCAGACTCCAAATGCCTGGATGACTTCTTTATCTTCGTCTGCTAGCAACGGGAACGGAAACTTAAACTTATCCTTGAATTTTCCTTGTGCTTTTTGCGAATCGGCACTGACACCAAGAAGTTCATAATTATTAGCTTTAAAACGCTCGAAATTATCGCGCAAATCACAAGCTTCGGCAGTACAGCCCGGCGTATTGGCTTTTGGATAAAAGAAAACTACCAATTTCTTTCCTTTATAATCTTCTAATTGACGGAATTTTCCGTCTTGATCAAAGCCAGAAAAATCCGGTGCCTTGTCGCCTGCTTTTAATGTTGTCATATTTTGGGTATTGGGTTTTTAGAGAATCAGTCAAGGAAAACTAAATATTTATCCTAATTTTACAAGTATAAAAATAGCTAAAAATGACCAAAAAAGAACGTGCAACATTTGTTATTAATACGTTAAAACAACTATATCCAACCGTCCCTGTTCCTTTAGACCATAAAGATGCTTATACGCTACTGATAGCTGTGTTGCTTTCTGCCCAATGTACAGATGTAAGAGTCAATCAAATCACGCCTATCTTGTTTGCAAAGGCCGATAACCCTTACGATATGATAAAAATGTCAGTCCAAGAAATCCAAGATATCATACGTCCCTGCGGCCTATCGCCTATGAAATCGAAAGGAATTTACGGACTATCACACATCCTCATTGATAAATACAACGGCGAAGTTCCGCAAAGCTTTGAAGCGTTGGAGTCGCTTCCGGCTGTAGGTCATAAGACCGCAAGCGTAGTCATGTCGCAAGCTTTCGGAGTTCCTGCTTTTCCGGTAGACACGCACATCCATAGATTGATGTATCGCTGGGGATTGTCAAGCGGAAAAAATGTAGTAGAAACCGAAAAAGATGCCAAAGCGATTTTCCCTAAAGAATTATGGAACGACCTGCATCTTCAGATTATCTGGTATGGAAGAGAATATTCGCCAGCAAGAGGTTGGAATTTCGAAAAAGATATCATCACCCGTACTATCGGAAGTAAAAAAGTATTGGCCGAGCTGACCAAAAAGTAAAAAAAATATCCCGATAAAAAATTATCGGGATATTTTCTCAGTTAGCAATTGACTCAAATTTTAGCCCTTTTACTTTAATATAGCTCAAGGCTTTAGAGTAACTTAATAAAAACGATATTGTTTCTTTCTTAGGCTGCATTGGTTGTGTTGCTAATGATTTTTTAGAGTAGATTTTTGCCATATATTTATTTTATAGGTTCTTTCTACTACAACGCAACAATTATATGAATATTGTTAATTGGTCAAGATAATTTGATGCTTGTCGATAACTTTTCTCAAGTTCATCAGAGCATAGCGCATCCTTCCTAATGCCGTATTGATGCTAACGCCCGTCAATTCTGAGATTTCTTTAAAACTCAGGTCTTGATAGATTCTCATCAACAGTACTTCTTTCTGATCTTCTGGAAGTTCTTCGATTAGTTTTCTCAAATCATTTTCTACTTGTGCCGTAATCATTTTGCTCTCGATATTCGGGCAGCTGTCAGACATAATCGAAAAGATAGAAAAATCTTCAGTCTCTCTAAACATTGGCATTTTTTTATTTCTTCTGAAATGATCTACGATAAGATTATGAGCAATCCTCATTACCCATGGAAGAAATTTTCCTTCTTCATTATAAGATCCTGATTTTAAGGTGCGGATTACTTTAATGAATGTATCTTGAAAAATATCATCAGTAATATCTCTGTCAGAAACCTTGGAATAGATAAATCCATAGATTTTTGACTGGTGTCTTTCGATAAGTGAAGCAAGGGCGATTTCTTCACCTGCTACATATCTCTTTACCAACAAAGCGTCTGGGGTTTGAACATTTGCCATAGTATTACCTTTTAGTTTTTGGTTGTAAACGAAAAATAGAATTTCTAAAAAGTAATTTTTTGTAATAGGCAAGTGTTAAATTAAGATTAATTATGAACCAAATGTAGTATTATTTTTTTTATAGTACAAAACAAAATATTGATTTTTAACATAAATCGTACAATAAAATAAATTTTAACAATGATTATGCACTAAAACATAGCAATTTTCGACACAATTATCACTCCTTTAACATTGAAATACACACATATTTCTCAATTTTAAACCGTCAACAGCTTCCCTAAATTAATTATCTTTGCATCTCTCAAAATTTGCTATGATTACTGATATCACAAAAATAGAACCAAAGACAAATATTATCATCAAAGGCGCTCAAATTCACAATCTTAAGAATTTAGATGTCGTCATTCCTAGAAACAAACTCGTAGTAATTACGGGGCTTTCGGGCTCGGGAAAATCGAGTCTTGCTTTTGATACCTTATACGCCGAAGGACAACGAAGATATGTCGAAAGCTTATCGTCGTATGCAAGGCAATTCCTTGGGCGTTTAGATAAACCTAAAGTAGATTATATCAAAGGAATTGCTCCTGCGATTGCTATCGAACAGAAGGTCAACACCACAAATGCGCGTTCGACTGTAGGTACTTCTACTGAAATATACGATTACCTGAAGCTTCTTTTTGCCAGAATCGGAAAGACCTTTTCTCCTATATCCGGACAAGAAGTCAAGAAAGACACTATTACAGATGTCATCAATGACGTAAAATCGTTTGAATTAGAAAGCAAATGGCTGCTCCTCGCTCCTATTCATCTTGAAGAAGGACGTGCGCTCGAAGACAAGCTGAAAGTGCTTTTGCAGCAAGGTTTTGCCCGTATCCTGATCAATAACGAAATGGTGCGTCTCGATGAAATCGACGGCCATACCTTAGACAACAAAGATATTCTTTTGATTATCGACAGGATTGTCGTTAAAGATGAAGAAGAATTCTATAATCGTCTTGCCGATGCCGTACAGACTGCTTTTTATGAAGGAAAAGGCATCTGCTACCTGCAAGAGCTGAATACTGAAAAACGTTTTACCTACAGCAATAATTTTGAACTAGACGGTATCCAGTTTTTCGAACCAAACGTACACCTTTTTAGCTTCAATAATCCCTACGGCGCCTGTCCTACTTGCCAAGGCTACGGAAATATAATCGGGATTGACGAAGAGCTAGTTATTCCAAACACGGCCTTGTCTATCTTCGAAAATGCTATTTATCCATGGCGCGGCGAAAGTATGAGCTGGTATCGAGACGAGCTGGTGAAAAACGGCTATAAGTTTGATTTTCCGATACACAAGCCCTACTACCAGCTTACAGAAGAACAGAAAGCATTGGTATGGAAAGGTAACAAAGATTTCGTAGGATTGAATGAATTCTTCAAAGAACTCGAAGTCAAAAATTATAAGATACAAAACCGCGTCATGCTTTCCCGCTATCGCGGCAAGACCAAATGTCCGGATTGTCGAGGAAAACGTCTTCGCGAAGAAGCAAATTACATCAAGATTGGCGGAAAGACGATTTCTGACTTGGTCGATTTGCCAATCAAAAGACTGGTTGTCTTTTTCAAGGAATTGGAACTATCTGAATACGACCTAAAAGTAGCCAAACGATTGCTTTTAGAAATCAATAACCGATTGGCCTTTTTGACAGAAGTTGGTTTGGATTATCTTACCTTAAACCGAAATTCTGCCACATTATCAGGCGGTGAATCACAACGAATCAATCTGGCCACTTCTTTGGGAAGTAGCCTTGTCGGTTCGATGTATATTCTGGATGAGCCTAGTATCGGACTTCACCCAAAAGACACTGAAAGATTAATAAAAGTATTGCTTTCGCTTCGCGATCTAGGAAACACGGTTATTGTAGTCGAACATGACGAAGACATCATGAAAGCGGCCGATATGATTATCGACATCGGTCCAGAAGCTGGGACTTTTGGAGGTGAATTAGTTGCTCAAGGTACTTTTGACGAAATACTTCAATCGACATCGTTGACCGCTAAATACCTAAACGGGCAGGAAGAAATCAAAACGCCAAGAATCCGCAGAAAATATAAAAACTTTATCGATATTAAAGGGGCTCGCGAGAACAACCTGCAAAATATTGACGTGCGCTTTCCACTCGAAGTGCTTACAGTAATTACAGGAGTTTCGGGAAGTGGAAAAAGTACGCTCGTCAAAAAGATCCTTTTCCCAGCCATGCAGAAAGCGTTGGAAGGCGTTGGAGAAAAAGCCGGACAATTTACAGAAATGACCGGAAGCTACCAGCTTATCAAGCATATCGAATATGTAGACCAGAATCCTATCGGAAGAAGCTCGCGTTCGAACCCAGTAACATATATAAAAGCGTATGATGATATTCGTGATTTATTTGCCAAGCAAAAACTGTCGCAGATACGAAATTACCAGCCGAAACACTTTTCCTTTAACGTAGATGGCGGACGTTGCGAAACCTGCAAAGGTGAAGGAACCATCAATGTAGAAATGGTTTTTATGGCCGATGTGCAATTGGTCTGCGATACCTGCAACGGAAAACGCTTCAAGAAAGAAATTCTGGAAGTTACGTACGAAGGAAAAAATATAGATGATATATTGACTTTGACTATAGACGATGCCGTAGCCTTTTTCAAGGAACAGAATCAGACAAAAATCATTCAGAAATTACAGCCGCTCCAAGATGTGGGATTAGGTTATGTACAGCTCGGGCAATCTTCTTCGACGCTTTCGGGCGGAGAAGCACAGCGAATCAAGCTGGCGACTTTCTTGGTCAAGGGTGCGACAAAAGACAAGGCGTTGTTTGTTTTTGATGAACCGACTACAGGCTTGCATTTCCACGATATCAAAAAGCTCTTGGCTTCATTTGATGCGTTGATAGACAAAGGGCATTCGATCATTGTCATCGAGCACAATCTCGATTTGATAAAATGTGCCGACTATATTATTGATATCGGTCCAGAAGGAGGCGAAAATGGCGGACACCTAATTGCATCGGGCACTCCAGAAGAAATCGTACAGAATAAAAAATCGATTACGGGAAAATACCTCAAAGAAAAACTATAGCGCTGTTTAACACTAATTTATCACTTCAGGAAGCATGACATTTTAACTTTGGCATGGAACTTGAATATACTATGATATAAAAGTTAGTTGGTTAACTGATAAAATATTTAAGAGTTTAATAATTTGGTTGATTATTAAAATTGGTTGGTTAGGTTTGTTATAAATCCCGTTGTACTGCAAAGTAGGCGGGATTTATTATTTTGAGCCCTTGCCTATTCTATTCATCACATTTTTTAATACCAAATTAATATCCGAAGAAATAGCAAAAACATAATTCAGATATACATATGCAATCGTAATCAATATTGATTTCAAGATGATATTCACATACGGATTAAAAGGAAAATCCCAGAAATAGAAAGCACAGAACAATACGATTATAATCCCGAACGATTTTAAGGTATTTCTAGTAAACGGATAGAGATCCATCTTTTTTACCACAAACAAAAGCTTGATGGTATTGTAAACGAAGATTGAAATAAAGGTAGCCAAGGCCGAACCTGTAATGCCATACATCGGTATAAAAAGCATGTTTAATCCGATCATCATTATAACCAATAACAAGCCGAAAAGCAGGACCATACGATAGTATTTCGTATTGAGAATGATGGCGTTGTTATTTCCCAAGATTACATCATAAAACTTTCCAAGGCCAATCAAGAAAACGCTTAAAATTCCGGCTTCATAATTCCCTGGAATTACCAGATAGAGCTGTTTGATATTCAAGAAGATTCCCAGCATCACCAAACCGCCAAAAACCTGCAGGCTTATGGCACTTTTTTTATACAGCTCGTTCAATTCCTCCATCTTTTCTTCGCTCATCAGGCGCGCCGTGATCGGGTAGATAATCTGCAGCATGGCTCGACTCGGAACTGCGATAACCGTCGCAATATAAATAGCAACAGAATAGACTGCATTTTTGCTGATTTCTTCATATGCCGGAATCATTACCTTATCAAAATCAAGCAATAAAACCGCAACACTGCCCGATAGTATGATAAAAAAAGAATAGCCAAAAATGTCCTTTACGTTTTCAGGAACCTTGACATGGAACGTAGGCATCTTGACATACATCGCATAAATAATCATGGCCAGCATCTGCAAGCCATAGGCTCCGGCAATGCAATAAATAAACGTGTCCTTGTCAATCCATCCTAAATAAATAGAACACAAAAGAACAGTCGTCAGGATTCTTACCAAGACTTCGCTGATAAAATTCCCAAAAACAGACTTCATGTGTACTTTTACCCACGCATAAAAAATCTCGAAATAGCCCATAAACAAGCCAACGACAGGAATCAGCCATAGAAAAGGCTCGACTGTAGGGTTGTCCTCCACAATCCAAGAAGCAATCTTCTCGTAGCCGAAAATAGTAATGATGCTAATCGGAATAATCAGCAATAACGGCATGAAGAGCATAAAGCTCAAGAAACGCTCACGTTCTGTTTCATCTTTGTATTTCGCATAAAACCGAATCAGCGTGCTATGAACGCCAAACGCCATCAGCGGCATCATGATATTGGCTGCCGAAAGCAAAAACGAAACGATTCCGTAATGTGTTTTGCCTAAAAAGCTGGTGTAGAGAAAAAGTGCATTAACAGCGCCAATACCAAAACCAAAATAGGTAACGGCAATGTTCTTGGCAGACTGATTTAATACGATTCCCATGTGAAGATTTTAGATTTTTGATTTAAGATTTTTGTTGATCTTATTACACTATTTTTGAGAGCTTTTCTGTCAGGCTTTTGCGACTGTATTGCTGTAATCCTACTGCGTAGGTTTTTAATTTTCCTTCTTTGAAAAGCGCATAATTGGCCAAGATGTTTGACTTTAAGGCATCGAACTCATCGTAATTAAAAAATGCTCCTGTATTCGTTTCCTTAATAATTGTGGCAAAGTCAGAACCTTCTGGACCAATAGCCAAAATAGGCCTTTCTGAAGCCATATATTCAAATAATTTTCCAGGGATAATACTTTTAGTGTCTTCGGAATTAATTTCAATCAGCAAAAGCATTTGCGACTTTCTCTGATGTTCCACTGCCGTCTTGTGTGAAACATAGCCCAGATTGCTCACATAATGATCAAGTCGAAACTCCGATATCGCATCCAATACTTCTTGGCTCACGGCTCCGATTAATTTCAGCTCAAAATCTTTTTTGAAGTCTGGATTTTCCTTGATGATTTCTTTCAGGCATTTCCATAAGATTCTCGGGTTTCTTTCGGACAAAAAAGAACCGATATGCGCTAGGCTGAATTTTTCATCCAGCGGCTGTTTTTCTACTTTTTCGACATCAAAACCGTTCGTAATCACTTCGATAGGTCTTGAAGTCAGCGCTTCAAATTCCTTTTTGGTGGTATTGCTGGTCACTAAAATCGTATCGGCACCATTCAAGACAATCGATTCCAATTCCTTATGTTTTCTTGAAGCCGAAGCCGATAGTTTCAATTGGGAATGATAGCCTATAGTCGTCCACGGATCGCGGAAATCGGCAAGCCATTGCACTTTTGTTCTTTCTTTCAGCGCCAGTCCGATCAAATGAAGGCTATGTGGCGGACCCGAGGTAATTATCGTATCGATTTCGTTTTCCTTAATGTATTTTTCCAAAAACAATACCGATGGTTTTACCCAAAACACCCTCGCATCTGGAATAAAAACATTGCCACGAATCCAAAGCAAAAGTTTTTCCAAAAGTGACTGTTTCTTTTGATTTGGGATAATGCCTGAACTGATTTTCTTGGTCTTTTTCTTCGAAAAAATAGAAGCAAAGCCATACGGTTCAAAAATCTTGTTCTTCAAAATGATTGCCTTGTCTGAAACTTCGCTAACCAATCCTTCATCGATAATCGGATAAGTCGGATTTTCGGGAACATACACTATAGGCTGTATGCCAAAGTCTGGCAGGTACTTCACAAACTTCAGCCAGCGCTGCACTCCGGGTCCTCCGGCGGGCGGCCAATAATAAGTTATGATAAGTACTTTTTTCAAAATTATGAGTTATGAATTAGGAATTATGAGTTATAACTCGATAACTTAATTTTTAGGTTCGGATTTCTTCCTTTTGTTTTCGAAATAGATGCCTCCCGCTAAAAGCAATAGCATCAATATCGAGCTGATTAACGTAATCGTGCTTCCTGTTTTTACTACTTGAGGCTCGAATTTAAACTCAATCGTATGTTTTCCTGCAGGAACTTCCAATCCTCTTAAAGTATAGTCTACCCTAAAATGTTCCACAGCTTTGCCATCAATCGTCACTTTCCATCCTTTTGGATAATAGATTTCAGAAAAAACGGCCAAGCCTTTATTGGCGTTATTAGAAGTATATTTCAAATGGTTCGGCTTGTAGCTGTTCAGCACGATCGTTGCCGTGCTGTCTTTTTGATACGTTTTTGAAATCGGATTCTTAAAGTCTTTCTGGTTAAAAACCGCTTGATTTTTAGTATCTAATTTATCCAAAGCTTTCATCTCCTCGTCTGGCGTGTTTACGAATTTTACTTCTTTTACAAACCACGCATTACCGTTGGCATCAGGATTTATAATCGGATACTCCTGCCCTTTTTCATCAACTTGGATGACGTATTTGGTATTCAGCATATTCAACACGTTCAAGTTGTTTTTGCCAATCTGATAGTCAAAAAGTTGCTCTATTCTTCTCGGCCTTACGGCGCTATAACCCGACAATGATTTGTGGAAATAAGATGTTCTGGCCTGCAGTCTTCCTGCAATTTCATAGACACGGTATTGGGTCGTATCTTTTAAAATCTGCAAATCAGAATGCGTCGGCTGGAACGGTTCGTTCACTTCTCTTGCGCTTACAAAACCAGTGCTGTCTACATAGTTTTTGTCAATAAAAAACAAATCGCCGATCATAAAAAGACCGACCAGAATAACCGCAAAAGTCTGCGATAATTTATTTTTCACATGAAGCCATAACAAGCCAGCAGTTACTAGGATCAAGAATCCAGAACGTAGCAGGTCTCCATTATACATGCTTTTTCTATCTTCTCTTAACGCTTCCACAAAGCCAGAGCCGAAAGCATCGCTTCCTTGTGCTTGGCTGAACATCTGCTGCATTTGGGCATCATACGGTCCTGTAAAATCAAACATACTTTTAGCTACAAAAAGCAATACGATGATTCCTAAGCTTACGCCTGCAGCTAATTTCAAGGATTTCCACTGTTCGTCCTTTTCAGATTTGAAAAAACTTTGTAATCCCATAATAGCCAGAACCGGAATACACAATTCAAGGATTACCTGAATCGACGAAACCGCCCTGAATTTATCGTACATTGGAACAAAGTCGATGAAAAAGTCCGTCATGATTGGAAAGTTCTTTCCCCAAGAAAGCAACAGCGAGAAAATAGCTCCTGCTAAAAAAGCATATTTTATTTTTCTTTTATCGTGGAACAAGGCCAAAATGCATAAAAAGAAAACGACAGCGCCAATATAAGCGGGAGCCGCCACGATAGGCTGGTCGCCCCAATAGGTTTTGGCGTAAGCTTCTGTAAAGCCTTTCGCTTCTTCTGGAGTGGCTCCTTGAGCAGAGATAAACTCGTATACTTTAGATTCGCTTCCCAAGTGTTCAGAATTAGATCCTCCAAACAATCGTGGCGCAAATAAATTCAAGCTCTCAGAGATTCCGTAGCTGTATTCCGTGATATAGTCATACGACATCGATGATGTCGTGCTGTTTTTAGAACCATCAGGATTGTAGGTCAGCTCGCTTTTGCCACGCATACTGAAATCCGCATATTCTGAAGTCGCCATCAAGCTGGTCGCATTCGCTCCAATAGCCAGAATTCCTGCCACTGCAAATACTCCAAGGGCATATAAAAATCCTTTATAATCTTTTTGCTTAATGTATTTGTATAGAAAAAAGAGACCTAATATCAGCAATAAAAACAAAAGGTAATAGGTCATCTGGAAGTGGTTCGCGTTGATTTCCAAAGCGCCGGCTACCATTGTAAGCAGACCTCCCAAGATATATTTTCGCCTAAAAACCAAAACCACACCGGCTACAACCAGCGGCATATAAGCGATAGCATGGGCCTTGGCATTGTGCCCTACACCTAATATGATAATCAAATAAGTCGAAAAACCAAAGGCGAGAGCCCCGAAAAAGGCCTTAAGCGGATCGACTCTAAGCACTAATAGCAATCCGTAAAAACCGAGGAAGTATAAGAAAAGATAATCAGCAGGACGAGGCAGAAAACGCAACGCATCATCCAGCGCACCTACAAAATCATTCGGGTATTTGGCTCCTAATTGGTAAGTCGGCATTCCGCCAAAAGCAGCATTTGTCCAATACGGCTCTTCTTTTTCTTTAGCACGGAAATCGTTCTGCTCTTTTGCCATACCTGTATACTGCGCAATATCAGACTGGTAAATCTGCTTGCCCTGCATCACAGGATAAAAATAAATTAGGGAAACCAAAACAAAGCCTAAAATGGCCAATAAGTGAGGATAATACTTGCTGATTATTTTCATACGGTGTAAATTGAAAACAAATAAATAAAGGCGTGAAGATACGCTTTACCGCAAATATATTCAAAGAAAAGTTTAGTCTATTTCTTCGTAATCGATGTACTCGCCTACTTTTTTAGTCTCACGAGGCCTGTCTGATCTTCTGTTGGTATTGGTGTTGCCGTTTACAAAATCATCTTGGCTGTTCTGTCTTTGGTAATTTTGCTGCTGTTGGAAACTCTGTTCTGCTTTTTGCACTACAGTTCGTACCATGATTGGGAAAAATATCCTAGCCAACAGCTTGAAGCCGTAATAAATACAGACAAGGATAAACAAGGTTTTCAAAACTCCGTTAAATGAAGCGAATTGCATAATCTAAAATTTTAAAGCGTAAAATTAGCAAATAGAACGCTTAAATTTAAAATATCCTTCTTAAATAAATAATAAATTATAGTACTTTTGGGTTATACTAACCATTGCTAATGAAAACCACAGAGAATATGTCAAAATTAAGATTTGCTTCCTTACTGTTCTTCGCCTTCTGTTCTTCTGCGATTTATGCCCAATTTACTGACGATATCAACTCCAACCGACCTGGAGAATCCATGTCTGGATTTTCAGTCGGAAAGACCGTATTTCAGGCTGAAGCTGGAATTTATGCTTTGGCAGAAGACCATGACCTTCTAAACTACGATGCTAAAGGATTTGGCCTTGATCTGGCACTCCGTTATGGCGCTTTCCTAGAGCAGTTGGAATTCATCATGAACCTGCAATATCAGGCAGACCAGTACAATACTGTTTTAGGATCAGAAAACAGAAACGCAGTCAAAAAACTGACGCTTGGTGCCAAATACCTCATCTACGATCCTTTTAAAAATTACGAAGAAAAAGTAAACATCTATAGCTGGAAAGCCAACCACCGATTCAAATGGAGACAGTTTATTCCTGCCGTGGGCGTATACGCCGGAGCTAATATCAATTTCTCTAACAATCCATATACTTTTCCGACCGACCCTAAAATCAGTCCTAAGCTGATGGTTATTACGCAAAACCATTTCGGAAGCCGATATGTGTTCGTCATGAATATTATTGCCGACAGGATTACTACCGATTATCCAAGCTACGGTATCATCGCGACCATGACCCGAGGATTTAACGAAAAATGGTCTGGGTTTTTAGAACTCCAAGGCTACCAAAGTGATTATTATTCTGATGCCATCGGGCGTGTAGGTGCCGCTTATCTTTTGCAACCTAACTTGCAGGTCGATGCTTCTATCAGCAAAAACATCAAGGATACGCCTTCGATTTTCTACGGAGGAGTCGGTGTTTCTTGGAGATTCGATGGCTTCTACAAAGACATCATGATTCAAGGTCCGGACAAGAGCGACAAAAAAGATAAAAAGAAAGACAAGAAAAAAGAAGAAGAGAAAAAACGAATTGACGAAGTCGGAGGAGAAAAAGAATAACAAGCAATGATAACAATTAAAGAAGCGAATACCAAAGCCCTGCTTTTGAACTACGTAAAATTTCCATTTTCACTATACAAAGACAACAAATATTGGGTACCGCCCATCATAAGCGAAGAATTAGAAACCTTCGACAAGACTAAAAATCCGGCTTTTGCCAGCGCCGATGCCAAATTCTATCTGGCTTACAAAGACAATACTATTGTCGGAAGAATCGCCGCCATCATCAACTGGAACGAAGTCAAAGACCAAGGCAAGAAAAAAGTACGTTTCGGCTGGTTTGATGTGATCGACGATATCGAAGTCACCAAAGCGCTTTTAGAAAAAGTGCACGAATTCGGAAAAGAAAATCAGCTTGAGTATGTCGAAGGTCCGGTAGGCTTTTCCAATCTCGACAAAGTAGGCGTGCTTACGGAAGGCTTCGACCAGATCAGTACCATGATTACGTGGTATAATTTCCCGTACTACAAAGAACATTTCGAAAAACTTGGAATGACGGTCGAAAAGGAATATGTCGAAAGCAAATTTCCGTTCAGCAACGTAAAGCCTGAATTTTTCCTCAAGGTGAACGACCTTATCATAAAAAGATACCAGCTCAAGCCGCTGAATTTCAAATCTACTAAAGATGTGATGCCGTATGTAGACAAAATGTTTGACCTGTTCAACAAGAGCTATGCCGACTTGGCTTCTTTTGTGGCGATAACGGATATCCAGAAAGAATATTTCAAGAAAAAATACATCAGCTTTATCAATCCAGAGTTTATCAAGTTTATCGAAGATAAAGACCAGAACATCGTTGCTTTTAGTATCGTAATGCCTTCCTTTTCTGAAGCGCTGCAGAAAGCCAAAGGAAAGCTATTCCCTTTCGGATTCTTGCACCTTCTTAAAGCCAGGAAGAACAGCAAGGATATGATTTTCTACTTGATCGGCGTTGATCCGGAATACCAGAACAAGGGCGTAACAGCTATCATCTTTAATGAATATTACAAGACTTTTACAGAAAAGGGAATCCAAACCTGCTACAGAACTCCGGAACTGACCGACAATACGGCCATCCACAACCTTTGGAAGCACTTTGAGCCTGTGATCCATAAAAGGAGATGCACCTATGTAAAAAACCTATAACATAAAAAAAGTTCCAGCACTTTCGTACTGGAACTTTTTTTATACTTAATTAATTCAATCTATTCGCAGGCTACTTTTTTCAGCGCCATCTTCTCATCGAATTTTACCGATTTCTTATCCTTAAAAACCTGCTTGTTATCTTTTTCGGTTATGTCACCAAAGCCTTGCAGCAAGGCATCGCCTTTACGCAAGAAAACGGCTTCTCTTACGGAAGTCATGCCTTCCGACTGGAACGTATAATCCGCATACAAAGTATCGCCTTTAAACATACCCGTAAACGTGCCTGTATTGCCGTCTTTTTCAAATAGAGCGTACTTGAGGTCGCCCGATACATTATTGCCGTTGGTTATGGCCAATGATAGACTAATCGTGTCTTTTCCGTTGGCATATTCATAACATTCTTTTGCAGGAGCCGTTATTTCCGGCTGTTCCATTTCAGGTTCTGTAACAACTTGCGTATCTTCTGCTTTTTTATTGCAGGCGGCCAAGCTGATAATCATTCCCAATACTAAAAATCTGGTCTTCATAGGTGTTCTTTTTGTGGTTAGCAGTCCTAAAGGTAAAATTTTTAAGCGAGGCTTTTGTTAATTAAGTCGTAAAGTTGGAAAGCCTGAAAGTTGGTAAAGAGCAAATACTAAATAAAAAAAGCCACTCTTTTCAGAATGGCTTTTTTGCAATGTTTTCTATTTTATCGTTCGTCGCTTACGTCAACCGTAGTCTTGGCAGCGATTTCTTTGTAGGTTCCGTTTACCAGTTTTTCGCGTATCGCTTCAAAAGCAGACAGCGTTTCTTCGATGTCTCCAAGAGTATGCGAAGCCGTTGGAATCATACGTAGCAAGATAATACCTTTAGGGATAACCGGATATACCACGATAGATAAGAAGATACCGTAGTTTTCTCTCAAGTCGTTGACCATTACCATAGCTTCAGGGATGCTTCCTTCAAGATATACCGGAGTGATGCACGTATTGGTATCGCCAATATTAAAACCTCTGTCCTTCAAGCCTTTTTGAAGCGCGTTTACGTTTTCCCAAAGCTTGTCTTTTATTTCAGACGAATTGCGCAGCAATTCTAGACGTTTCAATGAACCGATGGTTTGGATCATCGGAAGCGCTTTCGCGAACATTTGCGAACGCAGGTTGTATTTTAGGTAATCGATAATGTCTTTATCTGCAGCCACAAAAGCTCCAATATTCGCCATTGATTTGGCAAACGTAGAGAAATAGACGTCAATTCCATCTTGACAGCCTTGCTCTTCTCCGGCACCGGCACCTGTTTTTCCAAGCGTACCGAAACCATGCGCGTCATCTACCAAAAGACGGAAATTGTATTTTTCTTTCATCGCCACGATCTCTTTCAGCTTTCCTTGCTGTCCTCTCATCCCAAAGACACCTTCTGTGATAAAAAGGATTCCTCCACCTGTTTCGGTAGCCATTTTAGTGGCACGCTGCAGGTTTTTCTCCATGCTTTCCAGATCGTTGTGCTTGTACGTAAAACGCTTGCCCATGTGAAGACGGACTCCGTCAATGATACACGCATGCGAATCTACGTCATACACTATAATATCGTTTTTAGTCACCAAGGCATCAATGATAGATACCATTCCTTGGTAGCCGAAATTCAAAAGATAAGCCGCCTCTTTCATTACGAAGGTAGCAAGCTCGTTTTCCAATTGCTCGTGATACTTGGTATGTCCGCTCATCATACGGGCACCCATAGGATAGGCCGCTCCATAAGCTGCTGCTGCTTCCGTATCTGCCTTGCGTACTTCAGGGTGGTTGGCCAGTCCCAAATAATCGTTAAGACTCCAGTTCAAAATATCCTTCCCGTGAAATTTCATTCTCGGCCCTAAATCACCTTCCAATTTAGGAAACACATAATATCCTTCTGCCTGTGAAGCCCATTTTCCAAGAGGCCCCTTATTTTGCTGTATTCTTTCGAATAAATCTTTTACCATAATATGATAGTTAATTTTCTTTTATTGGAATCGAGTCTTTTAGACTCGCGTGCAAAAATAAATATTTATACATTATTACGCTCCCGAAAGCTGATTTATTTTACCTGCAAATGTATTCTTTCCGTCTACAGCCTGAAAGCTTCAAAAATAAAACCGCTCCTGTGCAGGGGAGCGGTTTTCATTAGGGTTGGGTCAAACTTGTGGTATAAATGGAAATTTTTGGTTATTCTCTCTTAATGATCAATCTTCTGCAGATGCTGTGTCGAGCCCATGCATTTCTGCTTTCAGCAGCTTGATTTCGTCTTTCCAGACTTCTATTTTTTTATTGGCAGCTTCTATTTCTTGCTGTCTGACATCCGACATCCTCAAAAACTGAAAGTACCTGGCTCCCATAAGCTCTTGCTCTGCCGCTGCCAGATTTTGGTCTGCTATAGCAAGCTCAATCTCAATCTGCGCTATCCTTTTGGTTGATGCCTTTTTCTCTGCCAGCAACAAGGGCAGCTTTTCGGGCAAGGCTTGTACCGATACCACACGCTCTTGCATAAACAGCTCTTTTGATTCTTGAAGCTCGTTATGGCTTCGCTGCTCGTCTTGCGTGATGGTGCTCGTAATGTAAAAACTATAAAACAGTATGCCAAAACCTAATAACAATCCCGCAGCTACAAAAAGCAGCAGGCGGTCCTTAAAAAAAGAAGCTGTTTCGTCATCTACCGATTCGCGGAACCCTCCTTCCCTCCTCTTCAAGCTTGTCCGAAACAGCTCTTTTAATTCTGGAATGCTTCTGGCTCTTGACCAGCGCTCCAATCCAAAAAACCAGACTAGAGTATCCCTGTCAATTCCTTTAGATTTCAAATCGTTGAGATCGAAAGGACCCAGATTTTGCTCCCCATTATTTATGTAATACTTTTTCATAAAAGAATAGTGACTTCAAAATTGCAACCTGAGGCAGGCAACCTACATCAAATGTACTATCACAAAAACCGATTTCCTTACGGGTTTCCGTAAAAAGGCTTCTTTTTTGAAAAAATTATTTCTAGTAATGCCGAAAAGCTAGAAAGTACTGCTAAATGCTGCTTGTTCTTTTTATTTATTTTCTCTTTTTCAATGCGAAACGTATAGTTGCATGATGTACAGCAAGAACAAAAAAACCGCCCGAAGGCGGTTTAATCTGGATTCGCATCACTATTATGGCAAGCTCTGCGTGTCCCAACTGTTAATCAAAATATACTTAACACCAAATATAAAGTCCCAAGTTGCTCTTTCCTTACGGCTATCCGTAAAAGCGTTTCTTTTTTGATAAATAGTTTGACAGAAGGGAAGAATACGTATTTATTGAAGTCCAAAAGACCTGTATTTATAAGCTAAGGCGCATGAAAAAGAAAATAATCGTACCCGCAAATACCAACACAAAGAGCAGTAAAAATTTATCGATATGTTTTAAGAAAAAAGATTCTTCTTTTTCCATCTTGGCAATATAATAATTCTCCAGTCCTTGTCGGCCCGTCAGTTCGTGACGCGGCAGGCTGTTAAACAGTACATGAAGTTCTCTGATGTCTTTTGCCGGCGTCCAGCCGTCTAGCCCTATAAACCATACCATCGTTTCCTGCGTAATCTTATGGTCTTTTAAGTCTTCGAGGCTAAAGGGGCCCAGATTTTCGTCACCCCTGTTCAGATAATACTTCTTCATGGTTTACAATTTACAATCTATATCGCTTTTTGTTACATAACGCCAAAAATAGCCGTCAAAAAAACAATTACCTTACGGATTCCCGTAAATCTTATTATTTTTTTTATTTGTGTTACAAATTAGTAAATAAAAAAACCCGAAGCAATGCTTCGGGCTATTATTTTTCTTAAAAAAGTAATTATTTTTTTCTTACTTTAACACATGGTGTGCCAATACTTTTTGTACTTCATATACATTCACCGACTTGTTGAACTGCTTCTTGATACTCGGGTTGGCTTCGCTAGATACCCAGATTTTTAATTCGGCATCCAATTCAAAAGTACCTGCCGTTTCTACGCTAAAGCGGCTGATGGCTTTATAAGCGATTGACTTGTATTCGGTCTTGCTTCCTGTAAGCCCTTGTTTGTCAATCAAGATCAATCTCTTGGTCGTAAAGATAAAAGTATCGCGGATCAGCTTAAAGCCCAGCTCGATGTTCTCGTCGTCTGTTAGCAGCTGTCCGTATTTCTTTTGAAGTTCCTCTTGGCTCACCGCACCTGCGTTGCCCAATAAAGCAGAAAATAATCCCATTGTTGTATGTATTTGAGTTACGTTAAATTTATTCTGTTACAGTCATCAGTGCCTTCTCGATCTTTTTGTCGGCACCAAATTCATCATGATAGGCTTTCGTAGCGGCATCAGGAGCATCGGTTACCGTAATTCCGGCCTTTTCTTCTTTCAGGCCTTTTGGATAGGTGTCATAGATAATGCCTCTTGATTTTTTTCGTAGCTTTCCCTGCGCATCAATCACGATCGTGCCAATATAATACGACTTGCCTGCTTCGGGGACCGCAATGTTCGCATAGCCGATCGGAAGGTTGATCGAGCCATAAGGCGTATAGATGTATTTTACAAAATGATTGCCTTTTGGCAGCTTCATGACCAGCAGTCCGTCTTCGGACAGTTTATACGACAGCACTCCTTTCTCATTTTCGTCAAAATAAATCTTGGCATTTTTGGTCACGTCCTTGCCTTCGTTTAGGATCTTGATTTCACCCAAAATGATAGTTTCGGATTCCGAAAGCGCGTCCGATTTCGACAGTCTTCCCGTACTGCAGGAAGCCAGCAGAGCGGCAAAGCACAGCAAGAGGATGTATTTTTTCATGGCAGAATATTTCCGCTAAGGTACGAGTATTTGTTTACAATTCCTCCTTTTTCAGTACCCTCTAGGCTATAACTTTGTCTTCCTGCCGAGGTCATCAACAGCATATTCTTTCCCTTGTTCCACAAGCAGTCCTAGGGTCTTGCCGCTGCTTTTTTCGGTTCCGTGCTTTACGTCAATCTTAAAAACCCTGCCCTCATAATCGGCGGTAATCTCATCGACAACCGAATGTCCGATGACAAGCTTTTCGCCACCATAATAGCGCAGCACGCCTTCCAATTCTTCTTGCGAAGGCTTGTGCGTAGGTGCATTAGAAGGGTCGTTAAAGAAATAAACTGCACGGTACAACATAGTGAGTGACAGGCTCCTGTCCCAATACGGACTGTAATACGAACTCAGCACCAGCGCCTCGCGTGGGTTCTCCAGCTTTTGGTCAGGATAGATTCCATAGTATTTTCTGGCAATGGCGTTCATTTCCGAAAACGATAGCTTTTCAGCGACATGCTTCGTATTCAGTCCGGCGTGTACAAAAAGATAGGGACCGATCTTTTCCGCTACGTTTTTGGTACGGAGCCACTTTCCTAATTCCGAATCGGCAGAAAACAGCCGCCGCAATCCTTGGTCCCAACGGGTCGTACCGGCAATGCGCTTGGCGGCTTCCATATATTTGAAATCGCAGTACGATACGTCGCCGTAAAGATTCATGATTTCGTGGTTGCCCAAGATATAATGCACCTTGCCGCCCGCTTTTTCAGCTTCCTGCTCCAGCCTGTAGATCAGCCACAGTACCTGCGTGGTATTCTTGCCGCGGTCTACAAAATCGCCGTCGAGTACCAGATGTCCTTTGCCAAATGTCCAGCGGTACTGCTTGTCCATCACGCCGTTGGCCATCAGAAAGCTATAAAAGCCGTCAAAGTTGCCCTCAATATCTGAAATAGCGAGCAGCTTTTCGGGAAGCGGAAACTGATCCGGACCCGTTGCATAATTATTCCGAAGGCTAACGCTGAATTCATCATGGTCTGCATTAGCTGCTTTTATGATCACGCTGCGCGAACTGTCAAGCGGTTCTACATACAGGCTGTTCGTGCCATCCACTCGATAGACGGTGTCGCCAAACACATAAGGTCCGTCTTCGCCGTCTAGCTTGGTCTCGAAGATTTCGTTGTGCTTAAAGCCGAACTCCTTGTCGTCGCGCCAGAGCGCATTCAGTCCCGACCAGTAATAGACATAGGTCCCTTTCCGCTCGTCAATGTCAGAATAGCCAAAGTAGAGCGTGGTACCGACCCAGTAGCCCAGCACGACGATAGCCGTCCATTTTATAATTTTTTTTGCTCGTTTTTTGAATTTTGATGATAGCATGATTGCTAATTTCTAGGGTTATTTTTTGGACATACGAATCTTGTCCGAGCCTTTGGGACTCAGCAATTAGTACGACAGTACGGTGAAGGATTAGTCTTCCTGGTATTCCAGCAGGTCGCCGGGCTGGCAGTCAAGTGCCTTGCAGAGCGCTTCCAAGGTCGAAAGCTTTAAGGCCTTGGCCTTGCCCGTCTTTAGCACCGACAGGTTGCCCTGCGTGATGCCAATCTTTTCGGCCAGTTCTTGCGACTGCATCTTGCGCCTCGCCAGCATGATATCGATATTGATAATGATGGCCATCCGTTATATGGTTAGTTCGGTTTGAGACTGCAGCTCGTAGCCTTCTTTAAAATAGGCCAGCATAAAATAGATCACGATGCCCAGCACAAGGTGCAGCACTATATAGGAGTCGTTTCTCGCATAGGCTTCGTCCTGAAACTGCCAAAAGCCGAGCAATAGCAGTAAAGGCACTGCTAGCACGTTAAGCAAGGCAAAGCGCTTGAGCCAGGCAATGACCTCTTGATTAAAGGTGATTTCGGAACTCATGCCGTGGAAAATCTTGCACAAGAAAAACGTAAAGACGGCATAGAAAGCCAAATAAAACAGTGCCATCCCCAAGTTGGCAAAGTTGGCGCTGGCAACCAGCGCGCCGCCCTTAAACGGAATCTCGATCTGCTTTATGCCCGTAGCTCCCGAAAAGTAGGCAAAAGCGGCATAACCCAGGTTCAACAATTGCAGGGCAAAAGCAATAAAGCAGCCGTGTACCAGCAGCCGCGAAAGCGAATTTTTTCCGATGAGTTTCATTTACGATAGAATTTATTACCGCAAAATTAGAATAATTTACCGTAATACGGTAAATTTATTTCGTATTGGAGTAAAATTTAACATTTTACGCTTACTAAAGCGCTTCGAGTAAAGCTGTCATTTCTTGCTGTACTTTAGGGTCTTTTGATTTGGAGATTATGGTTCGCAGTACGGCTTCTATAAAAGCGATTTCATCTTCGTGCCTATCGTCCAATTGATCAAGGTTTATCGTTTTTCCGTCGTTCGTATGGGCTTCGATAGACGACAGCATTCCGTTACCGTGCAGCGTGCGTTGTTGCGGAGCCCTATCGATGGCATTAAAAAGGTTCAGGATTTCCGTAAGCGAGGTTTCATCAAGAGGCACGGTTTGGCTATCTGACGGATGGTTCTTCGCATCGGCAGACGCTGCTACTACGCTATTCAGATTCTTAAACTCGGCAACCCCTTTTTTACTATTGATAGTAATCTGTTTGGGATATTTGGCATGGCTTAGATTGATGATAATTGTTGAAACGCTGGCGCGTTCTTCTTTTCGCTGTTCTTTTTGGGAGCAGGAAATAAAGGTTAGTAATAAGAGGAAAAGTAGGTTTTTCATTCTATTCATATATTCTAAACTGGTTTGGCTGTATAATATATTAATCCTCTGAGTTATTTTATACCTAGATGACACAAAAATATAGCAATTAGAATGTGCCTAAATTATCTAAAAACAATTATCACAAACACTTAATTTATGATTTCTATAGTAATATAAAAAATCACCTCTATTTATTAGAGGTGATTTTTCGGATGTTTTACGCTCCTTCATTTGGTCTGTCAGTATCAGACTCATTATCCTTTTCTGAAGCATAAGTAGATTGTCTAGTAGCTGTCTTAGAGCCACTAGCATAAATCTTTTTGATATCCTTATTGTAAGGTTCCCAATTCCATTCTGATGGGTTCTTTACAACTTCTCCTTGTGGTTTTTCTAAAAACCCTGTTGCGAAAACTTTCATTTATAATAAATTAATTGATTACTAAATAGTTTTTAATTGAATTTGTAATTTCAAGGCCTGTCAAGTCCTCTATCCATAAATATTGACCACTAGGATTAATCTCTAAAAAGTACCACGAATCATCTTCTGATACTATAAAATCCAAAGCACCATAAACAAGATTAAATTCTTTCATCATTTTGTTAATACTTCTCTTAATTTCTTCTGGAGGCTGAATTATCGAATGAGGAGTATTTTGCAAATCGTATCTACGCCAATCAATTTTTGAAATTTCTGATTTTTGAGAATCTATTTTACAAACAAAATGTTCTTTATCAACTACTGTATACCTAACCTCATATTTTTTATTTATATACTTTTGTAAAAAAATTGGATTTTCTTCATCATCTGAGAAACCCTCCAATTCTTCTTTAGATATTATATTAACGTAAAATCCTTTAAATTCATTTTTAGTCGTTTTATAAAAATCTTGATTCATCAACTTCATAACAATATTGTCATGTCTATTTGAAAAATCTAAGATTTCTTTTTTATCATTAGAAAGTAAATAATCGGGAACATTAAATCCCAAACTTTCTGCTATAGACAACTGGTAATATTTATTTTCAGCTTTATGATTATTCCGATAATAATTAAGCCATTTTACATCTTTTAAATAATAGTAAATTCCTAAAAGAGTTTTATTCCATTCATTTTTCCATATATTAAATTCATATCCCATATCTTGTTGATCAAGCATTAGTTGCACAAATGTTTTTCGATTCCAAACACAAGATATTTTTTTTAAGTTAATAGTTCCATCTGCTGAGTCTATTAACCATTCTTGATTTTTAAAAGTTATCTTTGTTCTTTCTAAAGAAAAAGTATCTAAATTTAATCTAAAATATTTCAACTTTTCTTCATCGAGCTTTTTAATTAGAATATCGGCATGCACATCATTTCTATCAGTAAGTATTAATATCATTTTTAATAAATTTTAAGTTATTTTGAATATTTCAGTATAATAAACTAGTCCACTGAAACTGCACTTTTTACGACAATATCAAACCCATTCGTATCTTCAGGTGGTTTAACATATAGCATAAATGATTTTTCACTATTAGGCTCATAAAACTCATATAAAGTATAATCATTTTGTTGAATCACTGTTTTTGTTTTTGAAAAAAAGGCAACTGTTACTACTAAATCTTTGAATCGTGCCAAAGTAGCCGTATTTTTAATTACCCCTTTTATATTTTTCCCAACAACCTTATATTCTGCATCATGAAAAATTCCTGCTCTTCGCGTCCGAACTATACTATCAAACATCTTACAATTAACATTTATGTATTTTGCAGGACTTTCTTGCTCCAGCATCTCCAATTCCATTTTCAATTCTTCTGGACTTTTTGGGGCTTCCTTTTGATTGCAATTAGAAAAAATGTGCCCCAAAAAAATTAGTACAAAAAGTATTTTTATTTTCATCTGTCAGTTATTAATTCTTATTCAATTTTACTAAAAACAAATTATTAAAACTCACATCCTGCGAGCTTTTCGACAAACCGCCAAAAAACCTCCTCAAACGTAAACCATTTAAACCCCAATCCCTTACGGTTTCCCGTAATCTCCCTAAAAATCCCCACCAACCCCTCAAAATACCCCGCTCGACACGTTCTATCACCCGCGTTTGGCGTTATACAACGCCACGGATGGCGTTCCGAACGTAAAAATTGGCGTTCCGAACGCCAAAATCCACGTTAGGTAACGCCAAATTTGGCGTCGGGAACGTGTCGCGCGGGGTTCCGGACGCCGCGCACGGGGTTCGGAACGCCAAACGCGGGCGATAGAACGCCATCCGTGGCGTTCCGGACGCCAAATGTGCATAAAAAAACCTGGAAGCTTTCGCTTCCAGGTTCACTATATATACGGTTTTAGGGGTAATTAAGAGCTATTCAGACTTAGTGCCTAAATCTGGCTGGCCTGTAGCAGGGCCGCCACCTTTAAAAAACTGCTTTAGTTCTGATACTTTAGCCTCAAAACCTCCCATACCCGACGCCACTTTATATTTGGTGTAGTCGTAGTCGGTAAGCGCAGCTTGATAATTGTCCCAGTCATGAAGGATTTTCGAGCTGTCAAGCCCGATCTTCAAGTTGTCCAGTCGCATCAGCAGTCCCTGAAGGAACGAACGGCTGTCAAAATCCCTCTTGAACTCTACCCAGTCCACATCCGGACTGGCTAAACTACTCTGGGTGTCATAAAAGTCATTGACCTTGTTAATCACGAGCTTGTTTTGCTCGTTTACGCTTCCGTACAACATACGTTCTTGTGGCGTCAAGGCTGACAGTTTAGGGGTCAGTACTGCCTCCATGGCAGCAAGCGCATCCATCACCGCCGTCTTTTCTTCGGGGGTGAAATGCTTCGAATTTAAATTTACAAACGGCATTGAAAAAAAGTATTAAGTTATTACTACCACATGAACGCACAAAAACAACAAAAAGTATAGTTATAGTTAAATTTTACTACATTTAATTATAAATTAACAATTATAAAAACAAATACACACTAAAAAAGCAGCATACACAACATAAATCCCAAATCAAAAACCCTAAATCAAAAAATCACCAATCCTAAATCCCTCCATGTAACAAAACATAACAACCCACGACATATACCTTTGAACGGCAGCACCTTGTACGGCTTCCGTTTTTCTATTACCGTTCAACCTTAAACAACTAAATCATGATCAAAAAAACAACAGTGATGCTGTCACTATTGGCCCTGTCGGCAGCCCATGCCCAGACCCAAGACAGTCAGCCGGGCAACAAGTCCCTGCCATCGAGCAAAGAAGAGCTTGCCAAGCTCGCCGCCTTAGAAACAGGCACCTACGGCTATTCTGTAGACGATTATTTCAAGAGACCTGCACAGAGCAGCTTCCAGTTTTCTCCAAACGGACTTTATTTTTCGTATAAGGAACGCGACGACAAGGGCAAGAACCATGTCTATATCAAGAACACCGCTACCGGCAAGGTTGTCAAGGCCATCGAAGAAAAAGACGAGCTGATCCGCGGCTACGGCTGGGCGAACAACGAGCGCCTGATCTATGTGCAGGACAAAGGCGGCAATGAAAACTTCCACATCTATGGCGTAGACCTTGACGGCGGCAACAAGATGGACCTTACTCCTTTTGAAGGCGTTCGTGCCGGCATCATCAAGATACTGAAAGAGCAGCCTGATTATATGATTATCCAGATGAACAAAAACAATCCGGAAATCTTCGAACCTTTCAAGCTTAACATCAAGACTGGGGCGCTGGTCAAATTGTTCGAAAATAAAGATGCCGCCAATCCGATTGGAGGTTATGATTTTGACAAGGACGGCGTGCTGAAAGGTTATACCAAACAGCACAACGGTACCGAGAACGAAATCTATTACAGAACTGCCGAGGACAAGCCTTTTGAAAAGATTGCCACGACTACATGGAAAGATCAATTTTCGATCATTGCCTTCGACTATACGACACCGAATCCGCATGATGCGTATGTATTGAGCAACTTGGAGAGCAACACGGCCGAAATCATACTGTATGACTTTGCTACCCGCAAGACCCTCAAGAAAGTATTCTCGAATCCTACATTTGACGTGGGCGGCCTCAGCACTTCCCGAAAAAGAGGCTATGAGGTAGACTACTACAGCTATACCGGAGAGAAAAACGAAACCGTGCCCGTGAGCGCGACCTATAAGAAATTGCATGCCAAATTCGAAAAACAATTCAGCGGCAGGGAATTCGGCATCAGCGGCGTGACCGACGATGAGGACAAATTCCTGCTGTATGTTTCCAGCGACAGACTCTATGGCAGTTACTACTTGTATGATGCTAAAAAAGACAGCTTTAAAGAAATCATGAACTTGATGCCGCAGCTTAAGGAAGCCGACATGGCCGAGATGCGTCCGATTAAATTCAAATCCCGCGACGGACTTGATGTGTATGCGTATCTGACGATTCCGAAACAAGCCACATTGGGCAAGAAAGTACCATTGATTGTGAATCCTCATGGCGGACCTTACGGCGTAAGAGACGAATGGAGCTTTAACCCAGAAACACAGCTGTTTGCAAGCAGAGGTTATGCTACGCTGCAAGTCAACTACAGAGGTTCTGGCGGCTATGGCAAGAAATTTTTCTTGGCAGGCAACAAGCAGATCGGACGCAACATGCTGAACGACCTTGAAGACGGCGTGGCTTATGTCAAGTCGCTTGGATTGATCGACGACAAAAAAATAGCGGTATATGGTGCCAGCTATGGCGGACTGGCTACTTTGGGCAGTTTGGTAAAAACACCCGATTTGTATGTCTGCGGCGTAGACTATGTGGGCGTATCCAACCTGTTTACCTTCTTCAAGTCGTTCCCACCGTATTGGAAGCCTTTCTTGGCACAAGTATACCAACAGTGGTATGACGAGAACAGCGCCGACGACCAAAAGATCATGCGTGAGGTATCTCCAGCCCTGAATGCGGACAAGATTACCAAGCCGCTCTTTGTCGTACAAGGCGCCAACGACCCAAGGGTCAACATCAACGAATCCGACCAAGTTGTCGAAAACCTAAGAAAACGAGGACTGGACACACCGTATATGGTAAAATATAACGAAGGTCACGGCTTCGGCCGCGAAGAAAACCGCATCGAGCTCTATAAGTGCATGATGGGCTTCTTTGCCAAACATTTGAAATAAAAAAATCCCGCTATAAAAGCGGGATTTTTGATTTGGGATTTTTGATTTTAGATTTAGGAGCTGATAGTTGATAGTTCAAAATTCGCAATTCCTAATTCAAAATTCGTAATTCTCAAAAATCAAAAATCCCAAATCAAAAATCCCTAAATCCTCCTCTGCTCCTCCGTCTGCTCCTTATTTCTTTCCTTTAATTTCTGATTCCCGAAACTATAACGAAAGCCCAGCCTGAAATTCTGCGTGTCGCCATAAGAATCAGACGAGTTGTATTGGTTGCCGTAGTTGGTCGTTATGTTAATCTTTTCGCCGCGGTAGATGTCCGAAAAGATACCATACACCTCTCCGTTGCCTTTTAGTATCTTTTTGCGCAGTGCCAGCGACAGGTTGGTCGTAGACGTAAAGACAAAAGTACCTTGTACCGAAGACGAATTGTAATAGAAGTTGATCTCGCCATTAAAATCTTTCTTTTTGTTCAGCGCAAAACGATTGTTGATGCTGGCATTATACGTAGGCTTTCCGTTTTTATACAGCTTGCCATCTATCCCTTGAAAACGATCCTCTACATAGCTCAGCCCAGACTGGATTCCCGCATCCCACCAGCCGGAAAACGCCAGATTGGTATTGAACTCCAAGCCAAAAGCATAATCCTTGTCGATGTTCGTAAAATGATACACAACGGTATTCGTTTCGTAATCCTGATACGAAATCTCCATCGACGGGTCTTTCTCCAATCGGTAGAACAAGTCGAAATTATACTTGCCTTTTAGCGTATACAGCAAATTCAGGTTGTGCGTGATGGTCGGCAACAATTTTGGATCGCCCGTGAAATACGAATAATTATTGTTGTAAACGCGAAACGGATTGAGCATGCTGTAGCGCGGCCTGCTGATTCTCTTGCCGTACGAAAACCCGATCTCATGATTTTCAGAAGGCTTATACATCGTATAAAACGTCGGGAAAAGCTTGAAATAATTCTGGTCGTTCACTTCAGAAGTGGTAACCGAGTTGCCTTCGAGCGAGGTATATTCGCCGCGCAGTCCTGCCTTGACGCTCCATTTGCCAAATTCCCTGCCATAGCTTACATAACCCGCATAAATCCACTCGTCATATAAAAACTTGCTTGTGCGCCCTTCATTCGGCACCAATACCCCGTCGATAGCATCGCGGTAATCTAAGTTGCTGTTGGCCGATACATTGCCGTATTTGATTCCTGCCTCTAACGCGCCGTTTGTCTCGTTGCTGTAATCCGCCTGTGCCGAGAACAGCTTGATGCCTTGGCGGCTCTTGCTCACAAAACGCACATCGCGGTAAGGGGCGCTGTCTGGCAACGAAAAAGTCGTGTTGATATCCTGATTGTCCTTAGACAAATAGTTCGTGAAATCGGAATTGAAGACCAGCTTCGATTTTTCCGAAAGCTTGCGTTCGTATAAAAAATTGTACGCCGCATTACGGGCCGGATTCTTGCGGTTGTTCATCGTGACATAGAGCGAATCAAGCTGTCCGTCGGCACCCGTGATAGAAGTCGGGGCCGCATACTTCCCGTGCTGTTCTGGTGCTTGGAAACCCGTAGTACCGATAGAAAATAAATTCAGCGAATCCAGTTCATACGATGCCTCCAAACGGTACGAATGCTGCTCGAGCGATTTGCTCTTGCGGCGCAGCAAGCTCTTCCATTCCGATGCCGTGTTGCCGTTTTCGTCATAATAGCGCACAATGTCGGTACTTTCGTCAACATATTCGCCCATCCCGAAACTGTAGCGTCCCATCAAAGACAGCTTCTTGCCTTTGTAGATATGCCCTGTAGAAGTTATCGCTTTCGGATACATCGACTGTACGTAGGCCGTATTGATAGATCCTTTGTAGCCTGGGGAAATCGCTTTCTTGAGCTTGATGTTGAGCACCGCACTGCCCTGCGCATCGTATTTGGCGGGCGGATTCGTGATAACCTCAACCGACTTTACGTCTTCTCCGCTCGTATTTTCAAGATATTGTTTCAGCTCGTCTCCCGACATGTATACTTTTTTGTCGTTGATGGTTACCAGTATGCTCTGGCTGCCGCGAATGGTAATGCCCCCGCCTCCCGAAGTAGTCACGCCTGGCGTTTTGGAAACAATCTCCCATGCATTATTAGACGCCAGCGACGAGTTTTCGACCGTAAACTCCATACGGTCAACCAGCCTTTTTACTACTGGACGCTTGGAAACGATCTCTACGCCTTCCAGCATTTCAGCCGCACGGGCCAGCACGATATCGCCTAACTCCATGTCGCCTGTAACCTCTATATTTTTGTAGGTAGTAGACATTCCTACGGAACCCGCCTTTACAATGTAATTTCCTTTTTCGACCGCTCCTATCTCAAAACGCCCCAGCTCGTCGGCAAGCGCCGTCCTGTAGGCAGAAGAGTCCTGTGCTTTTAGCAACGCCATGTCGGCAAAAGGCACTGCCCTGCCCTCGGCATCCTTAACGGAACCCGAGAGCCTGTGCTGTGCTGTGCTCCCGAAAGGAAGCAGTAATAAAAAAATAACTAACTGTTTCATGATTTGATTGATGATTGAAATTCGGTTGATTGACTTGATTGATGATGATTGAAACTCGATGATTGATGGTGCAAATCTCTGCAAACCCTTTCTGCAATCGGGTTAACGAAGGGTTAATGAAGGGTTAAACACAAAAGCGCTGGCTGCTGCCTATTTAACAAAGTAAGCTATCTCGTGACACCCTGCCGTGTACGGCGTGGCATGGCGCAAGGCTGCCCTTTCAAATTTGGTTAAAGAACGGTTAACGGTTTGTTTTTTAGCACAGCCAAGCCAAGAAACCCCTAGCTTTGTCCCAACAAACCAGCTTTGCCATGAAACGAAAAATAATGCTATTGATAGGAGCCTGTATCTTTACGGTAGCTGCACTGGCAGCCATCCAGGGGTATTTCATATACAATACCTACCTGCTGACCGAAAAAGAAGTAAGCGCCAAGATCAAGAAACAGCTGATAGAATTAGAAGATACCGAAGAATGGTATGAGCTGAACGACAGCTGGATGAACCAAGCGGGCCAGTTTGTCAGAAACTATGCTTTTGAAAGGCTCGAAAAAAAGGACTTTGTCGAGTTTATGAAAAGCAAATCCGATTCGCTGTCTACCGTAATGACAGCGTATATGAACAAGTGCAAGCGACCGGGCGATTTTGACATCGGGTATTCCATCTACATCACCTCGGCCACCATCAAAAAAGACAATAAAATTGACAGCCTCTATCGCGGAAAATTATTCGTGCTGGGCAACAACGTAAAGAACAAAGACGAAGTGGTAGCTTCTACCGGACGATGGGAAGGCGAAAAAGAATATGTAGACGACATGGCAGCTGTGCCCATCAAGAAAGCAGTCGATTTTGAAATCAAGAGCGAACGCTATTACAGCATTGCCAACTGGGAGCAGACAATCATCCGCCAGATGGCAGGATTGCTTATCTTTTCATTGCTGCTGATGGTCTTTGTGGTCTATCTCTATTACCTGTCGCTTAAAAACCTTATCGGCCAAAAAAGAATCGCCGATATCAAGACCGACTTTGTGAACAATATTACGCACGAGTTCCAGACACCGCTTGCTACGATGGACATTGCCATCAAGACGCTGCAGCGCAAGGAAAACGAAATGACTCCAGAGCACTACAGGCATACGCTGTCGATGCTGGAAAGACAGAACGACCGATTGCAGAAGCTGTTCCGACAAGTAACCGAAGCTTCGCTGACGCCTACCGTAAGCCGCAATGCAAAAATGGAAATCGGCTGCAGCGAGATTCATAACATCATTGATGATTTTAAATTGTCGCATCCGGCTACGGAAATCCGCTGCCATCAGGAACAGGAAAACATCACGGCCAAGATCGATCCTTTCCACTTGAACACGATTATCGTGAACCTTATGGAAAATGCCGTAAAATATGGCGCGACAGAAATCGACATACGAATGGAAAAACAGCACGGCCGCTTTGTCATGGGCATCAAAGACAACGGAAAAGGCATCGCGACCAAAGAACAGACGGCTATTTTTGATAAGTTTTACCGTATCGAAAAAGGAAACATACACGAAACCAAAGGACTCGGCCTCGGGCTGTTTTATGTAAAGCAGCTGGTAGAGTCGTATAAAGGAACCATCAAGGTAGAAAGCGAAGAAGACAAAGGAGCTTTATTTTTAATCACAATTCCCTCATGAAAAAGCACATCTTATTAGCAGAAGACGATTTTGATTATGCTTCCATACTGAAGCAGTATCTTGAATTTTCAGGTTTTACGGTCACTTGGGCCAAAGACGGCAAGGAAGCACTCAAGCTCTTTCCTGATGCCCAGCCCGACATCTGCGTCTTTGACGTGATGATGCCGCAGATGGACGGCTTTACGCTGGCCGAAAAAGTCGTTGACGCCTATCCCGAAACGCCTTTTATCTTTTTGACAGCCAAATCGATGAAGGAAGACAAAATCAAGGGATTGAGGCTCGGGGCCGATGATTATGTCATCAAGCCTTTTGAAGTAGAAGAACTGATATTGCGGATCAAGAACATCTTGAAGCGAGTGCAGAAAACGGCGCCACAGCATGTGTCTGAAAAGAAATTCAAGATCGGACAGTATCTTTTTGACAGCGAAAACTATCTCTTAACGCATGAAAAAGCGACGCACCGCATCACGGAAAAGGAAGCCCACCTGATCCAGTTCTTGTATGCCAGCAAAAACAAGCTCGTTAAAAGAGAAGACATCCTGAAAGAAATCTGGGGCAACGACGATTTCTTTTCCGGCAGGAGCATGGATGTCTTTATCAGCCGACTGCGCAAGTATTTCAGCGAAGATCCTGCCATAGCTATTCCAAGCGTGAGAGGCTTGGGCTTTGAGTTTAACATTAAAGAATAAAACATTATGAGACTATTTATCATCATCGCATTTATTGTCTGCAGCCATCTGGTTAGCGGACAGGTCAGGACTACACCTCCAACGCCTCCTACACCTCCTACACCGGCAACGCCTGGTACCAAAGTGACGGTCAATTCGAACACTAGCGTAACGATTAACGGAAAGACGTATGTGTCTAGCAGTTCTTCTTCTGGAAAAGGAGAAGCTTCCAGCTCGAAAGTAAAAATCAAGCAGAACAGCTCGAGCAGCTCTACTTCGGTATCTATCGACAATTCAGACATCACCTACAGCATCAGGGCGAGCTTTGACGACCACAAGACCGAAAGAATCAAAAAACTCTTGATGGAGAACCTTGAAAAGGAGCACCTGACTGTAAAAGGCGATTCTTATGTCTGGAAAAGAATTGAAGACGAAGACATAGCGTACAGCTTTGCATTGTCTGACGGAAGACTGAGAGCCTTCGTAAACAAGGAACTCAATTCTAAAAGCTCTATCGAACGTTTCGTAGCACTGGGCGAAAAGATTTCGGATGCGCTCTCTGAGAAATAAGCATAAAAAAACGGCTTGCTGATAATTAGCAAGCCGTTTTCAAACTAACAAATGAATCAAATCAGCTTACAGCGTTTGACGTTTTGTCGTTTAGTCCGGCAGCGGCATCAATAGCCTTACCGGCAATGTTTTTACCTTCTTGGATAACCGTATCTGCTTCGGAAACTGCGGCCTCTTTTATCTTGCTTAAAGAGCCTTTTACTTTTCCGGCAATGTCACCCGCTTTGTCAAGCATCGATCCAAAATTGATATATCCTTTTTTGTTGCAAATAATTCCTACTACTGCTAGGGCAGCGACTCCGGCCGCAATCCCTATAATCAGATTCTTGTTTTTCATAGCGCTGTTTTTATATAATTTGATTCGAAATTGTTCTTTTGTTATGCCTAGATGAAAAGCGGAAAGCCATATTCCTCATCCTGACCGTCTAGTTCTTGATCTTCTTCCTCTTCTTCATTAAAGATTTCCATTCTGTTCATTACCGTCTTTATTATAGTCACCAGAGAGAGACTCACGATTCCGATTAGCAAAAGGCTTTTTGTTTTCATTTTGGTTGCGATTTTTGAGTTTGTAATTATTAATTCGTCATGAAGATACGACAAAAGACCCAATGAGAATGCGGATTTAATATAATTTTAATACAAAAACAGTGCATTTTGTAACCAAAAGGAAGAAACGTGTAATGAGATTTTTTTAGGAAACGTTGTGGAATTTCGGATTTATGATTTATGATTTTTGATTTATGATTTCGGTCTTTCAAACTTTAGACTTTCCAACTTTCGACTTTCGACTTTCCAACTTTCGACTAAAAAAACTAAAATAAAACTTGCAGTTCTACTAAATAAGACTACTTTTGCAGCGAGAGACCTGGAAACAGGGTTACGCTCTCACCGCTAAAGTCGATCGCTCCAGGTCGGCTTTTGCATTTTTTAGGAATTACGAATCTTGTTCAAATTCTAATTCCTAATTCGTAATTAATCAATCCCTTCCCACCATTTTTTCCTGCTATCTAAAGCATCTAAATCCAGCGCTTCACCAATCATCGGGTGTACGATAGGCTGTCCGGCTGCTTCGGCTGCGGCTACGGCTCTCTTGATAGGCTCGTCCCAAGCATGCAGTGCCAGCGGGAACTTGCCCCAATGCACCGGAAGCAATACCTTGGCGTTAAGATCTTGCGCTGCTTGTACAGTCTGTTCAGGCATCATGTGGATAAACTTCCAGCTCTTGTTGTATTGTCCGCATTCTAGTATGGCCAAATCAAACGGACCAAAAGCATCCCCCGTTTGCTTGAAAAAAGTATCATAGCCAGAATCACCGCCTACATAAATCCTACGCTGCGGCGTGTCTACTACAAATGCCAGCCATACCGCTTGGTTTCTTTTGAAACCTCTTCCGGAGAAATGGCGCGCGGGAACCGTATTGATCTTGAATCCCGAACCGAGGTCGAGCGATTCGTGCCAGTTAAGCTCATCTACAATATTTTTATCAAAATTCCAGCGTTCGAAATGTTCGCCGGTTCCTATGCCCGTGATGATTCTTTTCACTTTTGGTTTCAGCTTGAGCATCGTATCATAATCCAAATGGTCCCAATGGTCGTGGGAAATCAGCAGGAAATCAATCTCTGGCATGTCGTTGGCCGAATACACATTGGCACCCTTGAACGCGTTTACCGTAAAAGACAACGGTGAGGCATGATTGCTGAAAACTGGGTCGACAAGGAATGTCTTTCCAGACAATTGCATGAAATAAGACGAATGTCCGAACCACACCAACACATCTTTGCTGGGATCTAGATTTTTAAGATCTGTCTTTTGAGAAGGAATGCGCCCTGCGGGAATATTTCGCTTGCTCTTCCCGAAGAAAAAATCTTTGAGTACTGTATAATAGTTCGCTCCATCAGTCAGGTCGGGCGTGTTTGAAATATTTTGGAATTGTCCTTGTCCGTAATTAGGCATTTTTTTGATTCGTTCGAGTCTTCCGTTAGACGGCCTTCTCCCAAACTTAGGATGGTTGAAAAATAAAAAGACATAGAATGCCAGCAGAATGCAGAGTATAACCGTAAAAGTCATTGTTGTAATTTTAGCTTTGCCAAAGCTATTGATAAATTAAATCCAAAAAATAAAAGCACTGCTAAATATAACTTAAGAAAGCTATTGGGGTGGCAATTTCATTTTTAAATCGTATATTAGTAAGGCAATTTTATACATCCGATACCATGAACGATAATTTCAAGACCATCATCGAATCGCTGATTATGAACGGTTTCATAGAATCAGAACAGCACGTCAAGGAACTTGGCGGCAAGCTTGATTTTAAGATTACGCAGTATTCCCTAAATACGCCGCTAAGTTTCAAATTCCATAATAGTGAGGAATTTATCACCTTCCTCAACTTTTCAAGCCCGGAAGAAATCGACGAGGAAAAAATAGGACTCATCAATGCCGCTATCCTCGAGCAAGGACTAGATCCAGATGATTTCTTCTACGTCAACTTTTATAAGAAAGAAGTCAACGAGTTATAGGATTTCTGATTTGGGATTTTTGATTTTTGATTTGGGTTATATTTGCAGACACTATTTACATCATAAATCTCAAATCAAAAAGCCTAAATATAAAGCCTAAATCTAAAATCACAAATCTAAAATAAAATGATTCAGCTCGTTTTCGCTTCCAACAATAAAAACAAGATTAAAGAAATACAAAGCCTGCTTCCGGATGATATACAAATCCTAAGTCTGGAAGACATTGGCTGTCATGAAGATATACCCGAAACTGCCGATACGATTGAAGGCAATGCCATATTAAAAGCAGATTACGTGACCAAAAACTACGGTTACGATTGTTTTGCCGACGACTCCGGCCTCGAAGTCAATGCCTTAGAAGGTGCTCCGGGCGTCTACTCTGCCCGCTTTGCTGGAGAACACAAAAATGACCACGACAACATAGACAAACTGTTGCGTGAATTAGAAAATACGACAGACAGGTCTGCCAACTTCAAAACTGTTATAGCGCTGAACCTTAACGGACAGCAAAAATTATTTACCGGAAAAGTATTCGGAACTATCCTTTTTGAAAAGAAAGGAACGAACGGTTTTGGCTACGATCCTATCTTCCAACCTGATGGATTTTCTTACACGTTTGCACAACTTTCGCTCGACGAAAAGGGTGCTATAAGTCATCGAGCTAAAGCAGTGAAGCAACTCATCGCTTACCTAAAAAACTAACTTTCTGATTTTCAATTATTCATAAAAAAATAAACTTCCAATTCGGATTAGTTTTAATGGTTTTTTAAACGTACCTTTGCAGCCTATTTTAAATACATATATGAATAAATTTGAACAATTAGGATTGAGTGAGTCGCTACTGAGGGCGATTTTAGATCTAGGATTTGAAAATCCGACCGAGGTACAGGAAAAAGCGATTCCCCTATTATTGGCACAAGACACAGACATGGTTGCGTTGGCTCAAACAGGGACAGGGAAAACAGCAGCGTTTGGTTTTCCGCTTATCCAAAAGATTGATGCCGACAACAGAAATACTCAGGCGTTGATTTTATCACCGACACGCGAACTTTGTTTGCAGATTACAAATGAAATTAAAAACTACTCAAAATACGAAAAAGGTATTAATGTAGTTGCGATTTACGGCGGTGCCAGCATTACAGAGCAGGCTAGGGAAATCAAGAGAGGAGCACAAATTATTGTGGCTACTCCGGGAAGAATGCAAGACATGATCAATAGAGGTTTGGTGAACATTTCACAAATCAACTATTGCATACTTGACGAGGCAGATGAAATGTTGAACATGGGATTCTATGAGGATATCGTGAACATCCTTTCTACATCGCCAGATGAAAAAAGCACATGGTTATTCTCGGCTACAATGCCGCAAGAAGTTGCCCGAATTGCAAAACAATTCATGAGCGAGCCATTGGAAATCACTGTAGGAACTAAAAATTCAGGTTCGGCTACAGTTTCACATGAATTTTATTTAGTAAACGCTCGTGACCGTTACGAAGCCTTGAAAAGATTGGCAGATGCAAATCCGGATATCTTTTCTGTTGTGTTCTGTCGTACCAAAAGAGACACGCAGGCAGTTGCTGAAAAATTAATCGAAGACGGATACAGCGCTGCAGCTTTGCACGGAGATTTATCTCAAGCACAAAGAGACGGCGTAATGAAATCGTTTAGAGGAAGACAAATCCAGATGCTTGTAGCGACAGACGTTGCAGCACGTGGAATTGACGTTGATAACATTACACACGTTGTAAACTATCAGCTTCCTGACGAGGTAGAAACTTACAACCACCGTTCTGGTAGAACCGGACGTGCCGGAAAACTAGGAACTTCTATCGTAATCGTTACTAAAAGTGAATTGCGAAAAATCTCTGCGATCGAAAGAATCATCAAGCAGAAATTTGAAGAGAAATCAATTCCTTCTGGAATCGAAATCTGCGAAATCCAATTGTTGCACTTAGCGAACAAAATCAAGGATACAGAAGTTGACCACGAAATCGACAACTATCTTCCAGCAATCAACAATGTTCTTGAAGATCTTTCAAAAGAAGAATTAATCAAGAAAATGGTTTCTGTAGAATTCAACCGTTTCATCAACTATTACAAGAAAAACAGAGATATTTCTGCTCAGTCTGCTGGCGAAAGACGCGAAAGCGACGGTGCTCCAAGAGACAACAGCGGTGCAGTACGTTATTTCGTGAACATCGGTTCTAGAGATAACTTCGACTGGATGTCGTTGAAAGATTTCTTGAAAGAAACACTAGATCTTGGACGTGATGACGTTTTCAAAGTAGACGTAAAAGAAGGTTTCTCTTTCTTCAATACAGATGCAGAACATTCTGCTAAAGTAATGGATATCTTGAACGGAATCGAATTGGAAGGAAGAAAAATCAATGTAGAGATTTCTAAAAACGACGGTGGCGGCAGAAGCAGCTCTAGAAGAGACCACAACGGAAGAAGCGGTGGTTTTGGCGGAGGCAGATCTGGCGGCGGAGGCGGTTTTAGAAGCGACAGAAGCTCGGCTCCAAAAAGAGAAGGCGGCTTTAGAAGCGACAGAGGCGGATCATCTGACAGACCAGCTCGCAGAAGCGAAGGTTTTTCATCGGACCGACCAAGAAGAGAGGGCGGATTTTCTGAAAGAGCTCCACGTCGTTCTGAAGGAACAAGATCTGAAGCTCCAAGAGCAAGAAGACCGAGAAGAGACTAAATCTTTTAGTTAATTTTCTTATAATTATAAACAGACTGCAAAATATCTTAAAGAGTTTTATTACTTTTAACGCTTCTAACAAGGCTATGAGATATTTTGCAGTTTTCTTTTTCTTATTCGTAACCTCTTTTGCTTTTGCACAGGATACAAAAATTTCGGCTACAGTAATTAACGACAATACTTTGCTCCCCCTCGCAGACGTCAGCATCATCAACCTCAACAAGGTGAAAGGAACGACGACAAACGCAAGCGGCTACTTTGAATTGGTTGCCGAAGTAAACGATACTCTTCACATTTCGACTCTAGGATACAAATCCATCAAAGTAAGAGTCACCAACGACTGGTTCAAGACCAAAAGCACAAAAATAAAAATGACTGAAAAGGCCTATGCCTTGGAAGAAGTTGTCATTAACCAATACAACCTGACCGGATATCTTGAAATCGATTACAAGATCATTCCGATTAAGGAAAACTTCAGATATAGCATTTCCGGATTGTCGCAAGGCTATGAAATGGGAAGATACGCACCTGGCGCTTTCTCAAGGGTCGTAGGATCTATCTTTAATCCTGCCGACATGCTTTATAATTTCTTTGGAAAAAAGCCTACAGAGCTGAAAAGACTGAAAGAAATGAAAAAAGACGATGCGGTAAAAAACCTTCTTTCGTCTAAATTTGACCGAGAAACTTTAGGAGCCCTTCTAGGTGTCAGCCCGAACGAGATTGCTGAAATCTTAGAGCGTTGCAACTACTCAGAAACTTTTATCAAAACCGCTAATGACCTCCAAATCATGGATGCCATTAACGAATGCTATGAAGAATACAAAATCTTAAAAGGCAAGAAATAATCTTTACAAGAGATTATTAATTTCTTTATAGCGCTGTTCAATCCGCTTGATATCTTTGATCGAATTTTTGGTCCAGGCCAATCTCCTTGAAATTGTTTCCTCTTCCGTAAGCTTCCAATCCACATCCGATTTTCGCAATCGGCTCATGATACTTTGTATGATGATAGCCGCAGAAACAGAAATATTCAGGCTTTCCGTAAACCCAGCCATTGGTATCTTTAAAAAGCCATCTGCTTCGTTCATTACCTCGTCCGAAAGTCCGTTCTTTTCCGTGCCGAAAAAGATAGCCGAAGGTTTTGAGATATCAAAATCATCGAGCAGGCAGGAATTGTCATGCGGCGTTGTCGCAATAATCTGATAGCCTTTTTCTTTTAAAGCCTTGAGACAATCCATATTGGAATTATAACGGCTCACATCGACCCATTTCTGCGCCCCCATCGCAATTTCCTTATCGATTTTCTTTCCGTATTTTTCTTCGACCACATGAAGATTCTGGATGCCGAATACTTCGCAGCTGCGCATGACGGCACTCGTATTGTGCAACTGAAAGACATCTTCTATAGCGATGGTAAAATGATTCGTCCGCTGCTGAAGGACTTTTATGAATTTTTCTTTTCTGTTTTCTGTTATAAACTCTTCTAAATAGGCCAGATATTCGACTTCGGAGGTTTTTTCTTTCATGGATGGATGGATTTATAAAATAGTTTCCTTAAATTGGCTTACCTAAAATTCGGCTATGACTCAGGAAGAATTACTACCACAAATTTATAAAAAAGACGACAGAGCATTCACTTTGATGTATGATATGTATTCTAAAAGTCTCTACAGCGTGATTTACAATCTGGTACGCGACAATGAAGAGGCCGAAGATATCCTTCAGGAAACTTTTGTGAAAATATGGAAAAACATTGACAGCTACAACGAATCTAAAGGAAGATTCTATACGTGGATACTCAATATTGCTCGCAATACTTCTATCGATAAGCTTCGTTCTAAAGGCTTTAACAACCGGCAGAAAAACCTTTCGTCTGATAATTTCGTACATCTACTCGACGACAGTAACAAACTGAGCAATAAGATTGACACGATCGGAATCAAGGAATTTGTCAAGAAATTAAAACCTAAATGCATCCAGATTTTAGACCTTTTGTTTTTTAAGGGATACACTCAGCAAGAAGCCTCAGAAGAATTGCAGATTCCGCTTGGGACTGTAAAGACCCAGAACAGAAACTGCATCAATGATTTAAGAAACTTTTTAAAAGTATAATGGACAAACAAGAATACATAGAGTCAGGTATTTTAGAACTGTACGTCTTTGGGCAATTGGACGAGCCGGAATTCAGCGAAGTCACAAAAATGGCCGAAAAAGACGAGGACATACGCAATGAAATTATTTCTATAGAAAAAGCGATTATCAATTTTTCAGAAAGCGTTGCTCCTTTCCTATCGTCAGGAAACTATGAAAAAATACGCGAAGCATTGATGCTCAAGCACGGAGTTGTCGATATTAAGCCGAAATCGAGCATCTATCTTTATTTAGGATGGGCGGCTTCTATTTTACTGCTGATTGGCGTAGGATATCAATACGTACAGCTAGAAGACAAGAAAACTAAAATAGAAACGGTAGAAACCGAAAAAAGCAAACTGCAGGAATCGGTAGTAGACTTGACCCTGCAAAATAAAAACAACGAGGCTACTTTAGCCATCATTCGCGACAACAGCAATACAATAGTAAAGCTGGAAGGGCAAGAAGTTTCGCCGCAATCGTATGCAAAAGTATATTGGAACAAGGATACCAAAGCTGTCCATATCGATGCCGCTGGACTTCCAGAACCGCCTGAAGGCATGGTCTATCAGGTATGGGCTTTAAAACTGAATCCTCTGACACCGACAAGTATCGGACTTTTAGAGAATTTCAAAGGCAATGCAAAACGAATCTTTACAGTTGAAAATGCCAATGAAGCCGAAGCTTTCGGAATCACACTGGAACCAGCTGGAGGAAGTGCATCGCCTACATTGGAACAATTATATACTTTAGGAAAAGCATAACCAAACACTATTTTTAGAGCGGAAATGGCATTAGTAATGTCCGTTTCCGCTTTCTATTTAATTCTATGAAAAAGAAACTTGTAGTCCTTACTGGAGCCGGAATCAGCGCCGAAAGCGGTATCAAGACCTTTCGCGATTCAGACGGCTTGTGGGAAGGCCACGACGTCATGGAAGTCGCATCGCCAGAAGGCTGGAGAAACAACCCTGCTTTGGTCATGGATTTTTACAACAAGAGAAGACAGCAATTAAAAGAAGTCGTGCCTAATGCCGCACACTTAATTTTGGCCGAACTGGAGCAACATTTCGACGTACATATCATTACCCAAAATGTAGATGACCTTCACGAAAGAGCCGGAAGTTCAAATGTGCTTCACCTTCATGGCGAGCTGCTGAAAGTACGAAGCACCAAAAGAGAAAATTATATATTAGATTGGGCAGACGACTTAAATTTCGGCGATCTTGACGACAACGGACACCAGCTCCGCCCGCACATTGTGTGGTTTGGAGAAGCCGTCCCTGCTCTAGAAGAAGCGATCAGCATCACCAACGAAGCCGATTTCTTTGCCGTAGTAGGAACATCGCTCCAAGTCTATCCAGCAGCGGGACTAGTTGATTTTGCAAAACCTGGGACTCCCTTGTTTTATGTCGATTTAAATCCTGCACGTATTCCAAACCTCAGAAACGAATTAGAAGTCATTCCAACAACAGCTTCCGAAGGGATGAAACTGCTAAAAGAAAAGCTGCTGGCCCGTTTATAATCCAAAAAGGCTATAAAGCAGGAAGAAAAAGCAGTACAAATCGCATTTATCTTTTAATACTTCAGACATATAAAGTATATTTGCGCTTATCTGAATAACAACACAAAATGACAACTTTAACTGAACTGAACGCTATATCTCCAATTGATGGACGGTATAGAAACAAAACGTATTCTTTATCACAGTATTTCTCTGAAGAAGCCTTGATAAAATACCGCGTACTTGTTGAAATAGAATACTTTATCTCGCTTTGCGAAATTCCGCTGCCGCAGCTAAAAACGGTGGATCCTTCGGTTTTCGAAAGCTTGAGAAACCTCTACAAAAATTTCAGTGCCGACGATGCGAAAGCCATCAAGGAAATCGAAAAAACAACCAACCACGATGTCAAAGCCGTAGAATATTTTATCAAGACTGCGTTTGACAAATTGGGCTTATCAGAACATAAAGAATTCATCCACTTTGGACTGACTTCTCAAGACATAAACAATACCGCAATTCCATTATCGACAAAAGAAGCTTTTCAAGAAGTGTATTTGAAATCATTAATCGAATTGACTTCAAAGCTTAAAGATTTAAGCACAGAATGGGCCGACGTGCCAATGCTAGCCAGAACTCACGGACAGCCTGCCTCTCCTACCCGTTTAGGAAAAGAAATTGCCGTTTTTGTAGAAAGATTGGAAGAACAAATGCGTCTTCTTTTTAATGTTCCTTTTGCTGCCAAATTTGGAGGAGCAACCGGAAACTTCAATGCGCATCATGTCGCTTACAAGCAAATTGACTGGAAACAATTCGGAAAAGATTTCGTAGAAGGAAACTTAGGCTTGCACCATTCTTTCCCGACTACACAGATTGAACATTACGATCATTTTGCAGCATTTTTTGATGCGCTGAAAAGAATCAATACCATCATCATCGATTTGGACAGGGATATCTGGACTTATGTATCAATGGATTATTTCAAGCAAAAAATAAAAGCTGGCGAGGTAGGTTCTTCTGCCATGCCGCACAAAGTCAATCCTATTGATTTTGAAAACTCGGAAGGAAATTTAGGAATTGCCAATGCTATTTTTGAGCATCTGGCCGCCAAATTGCCTTTATCAAGACTCCAGAGAGATTTGACAGACAGTACCGTTTTGAGAAATATCGGCGTGCCGATGGGCCATACGATTATCGGTTTTGAAGCTACTTTAAAAGGGTTGAACAAGCTACTTTTGAACGCTCCAAAATTCGAGGAAGACCTTGAAAGAAATTGGGCTGTTGTTGCCGAAGCCATTCAAACCATCTTGAGAAGAGAAGGCTACCCGAATCCGTATGAAGCTTTGAAAGGCCTTACGAGGACCAATACCGTGATGAACAAAGAATCCATTCATGAATTTATCAAGACGCTTGAGGTTTCTGAAAACATTAAAGCAGAACTATTGCAAATTACGCCAAGCAATTACCTAGGAATTTAAAATAGTCCTTTGAATACAAAATCAATCTCGAGCAGGAATAGAACAGCTTCCTTCTCGAGATTTTTTATTTTTGGATGGCCTTGATTTTTTTCCGATATTAGTTAACAAAATCCTCTAGCCTTGTAACATACCCTCGAATTCAAATTAAAATTGATGTCGAAGAACAAAATACTAATAGTGTTTGCCCATCCCTTATTCGAAAAATCTTTTGCGAATAAAATTTTAGCGGAACATATACCACCCTCAAAAAACATTACCTTCCACGACTTATACGAAATCTACCCTGAATTCGACATCAATGTCAAATACGAACAAGAATTGCTAAAAAACCACGACATTATCATCTGGCAGCATCCTATGTATTGGTATAGCTGTCCGCCCCTGCTAAAACAATGGATCGACATGGTCTTGGAATACGGCTGGGCGTATGGCAAAAATGGATTGGCGTTACAGGATAAACTTATCTTCCAAGCTATAACTACCGGTGCCAACATGGAAAATTATTCCACAGAAGGAGACAACTTGTTTACATTACCTGAATTATTGCGTCCATTCAGCCAGACTGCAAAAGTCTGCCGAATGGAATACCTGCCGCCTTTTGTAATCCACGGTACGCACAAAATGGAAGAAGAGACCTATTACGAGTACGGGGCTTCTTATGCAAGGCTTTTGAACTATCTTGAAACTAATGAAATAGACGCCAAAAAAATACAGCAGTTTTTTTACATGAACGATTGGATGCAATCTAAAAATATTTGACATGGAAAATAGTTTTTTTCTTCAGGCAATAATTTATCTGGCCGCTGCGGTAGTCTGCGTTCCTATCGCGAAAAAGATCGGACTGAGCTCTATTTTAGGCTACCTTTTTTCTGGAATCATCATCGGTCCTTTTGTATTAGGATTTATTGGCTCGGAAGGCCAAGACTTGATGCATTTTGCCGAATTTGGCGTTGTGATGATGCTTTTTCTGATCGGACTGGAACTCGATCCTTATAAGTTCTGGAAAATGCGACGGTTTATCTTAGGAATGGGCTCGCTACAAGTCGGGATTACTTCATTAGTACTTTTCATCTGTTCATCGATTATTTTCGATTGGAACTGGCAGACAGCCCTGACCATTTCTCTGGCATTATCGCTTTCTTCAACAGCTATCGTATTACAGACGCTCAAGGAAAAAGGAATGCTTCAGACTTCCGTGGGACGTTCTTCTTTTGCCGTATTGCTTTTCCAAGATATTGCCGTCATTCCAATCCTGGCTATCATTCCTTTGCTTGTTTCGAGTTCTAATATAATTCCTGATGAAGATATTCACCATTCGTTGATTTCAAATTTAGACGGCTGGCTACAGACCTTAATCGTAATCGGCGTCATTGCTGTGATTTATTTTGCGGGGAAATATGTAATTGTTCCTATTCTACATGTAGTCGCAAAAACAAGGCTGCAGGAATTGTTTACCGCGTCGGCTTTATTATTAGTATTAGGCGTGTCCTACCTTATGCAATTGGTCGGATTAAGCCCTGCTTTGGGTGCATTTATGGCTGGAGTCGTCTTGGCCAATTCTGAATTCAGGCATGAACTGGAAGGCGATATCGCCCCGTTTAAAGGCTTATTGCTTGGCTTATTTTTTATAGGTGTCGGCGCTTCAATCAATTTCAGGCTGATTATCGACAATCCTGCCTTTATCTTGATTTTTGGATTTATACTAACCATGATCAAGTTCTTTGTCTTCTTGGGAATCGGAAAGCTTTATAACAAAAAAATAGACCAGAATTTTATCTTTTCGATTGGCTTGAGCCAAGCTGGGGAATTTGGGTTTGTGATCATGAGTTTTTCTATGGAACTGAATATTATTCCGAATATGCTGGCCAATCAGATCATGGCAATCATCGCGATAAGCATGATTTCGACTCCTTTCTTACTGCTGATTAACGAGCGGTTGATCGATCCTTATTTTGGAGTAAAAGAAAAAGAGTCCAAGACGTATGATGAAATCAACGAAAACAACGAAGTCATCATCGCTGGTTTTGGAAACTTCGGAAGTACCATAGGCCGTTTACTAAAGACCAACAAGATTCCAGCTACCATATTAGATTTGGATTCAGATCGCGTGGATTCTTTGCGAAAAATGGGCTTTAAGGTATATTATGGTGATGCGACTCGTCTGGAGCTATTAAAAGCTGCCGGTTGCGAAAATGCCAAATTGTTTATTGCCGCCATCGATAACCCGACCGTGAACCTAATCGTAATTGAGATGCTGAAAAAACATTTTCCGCACCTGAAAATCTTGGCTAGAGCCAGAAACAGAAATGATGCTTTTGAAATTATCGACATGGGAATAGAAAATATCTACCGTGAAAATCTATATAGTGCCGTGCATTTAGGCGTTGATGCTTTGGTTTATTTAGGCCATCGTCGTTATTCGGCTACAAGGCAGGGACAAAGATTCATCAAATATGATGAGGATGCTATTTTCAGGCTGGCCAAGAAACGACATGACAAAAAAGCGTTTATGATTTCGGCTATGGAAGAAATCGAAATGCAGGAACAGCTTTTTAAAAGCGACCTTTTCAATCCTATTGGCCCGGGAGATCATGCTTGGGACAGTGAAAATTTGAAAAAAGATACTTCCACATAACAAAAAAGCCGAAGAACCTGAAAGAACTTCGGCTTTTCTTTTATGAGTAAGAAGCTTATCTTGAATAGTTTGGCGCTTCTTTCGTAATTGTAACATTGTGGGGATGGCTTTCTCCGATACCGCTTGCAGTAATTCTAACAAAACGTCCGGTTTCTTGTAACGTCTCTATATTTTTTGATCCGCAGTAGCCCATTCCTGCTCTCAAGCCTCCGATAAATTGGAGCATGCTTTCAAACAATTCGCCTTTGTATGGAACACGCCCAACAATTCCTTCTGGAACTAATTTCTTGATGTCGTCTTCTACATCTTGGAAATAACGGTCTTTGGAACCTTCTTGCATCGCCTCAACCGATCCCATACCTCTATACGATTTGAATTTTCTTCCTTCAAAAATGATAGTTTCACCTGGGGATTCTTTAGTACCTGCTAAAAGAGAACCTAACATTACACAGTCAGCACCAGCAGCGATCGCTTTTGGGATATCTCCTGTATAACGGATTCCACCGTCAGCAATGACAGGAATTCCAGAACCTTTGATGGCCGCGGCTACTTCTAAAACCGCAGAAAATTGCGGGAAGCCAACACCAGCCACAACTCTAGTAGTACAAATTGAACCAGGTCCGATTCCTACTTTTACGCCGTCGGCACCATTTTCAACCAAATATTTAGCCGCTTCTGGTGTCGCGATATTTCCGACGATAACATCTAAATCTGGGAAATTTTTCTTTACGTCTTTCAAAACATCTACAACGCCTTTGGTATGTCCGTGAGCAGTATCAATAATAACAGCATCTACTCCAGCGGCAACTAATGCGCCTGCTCTTTGAACGGCATCAGCCGTAACACCAAGTGCAGCCGCTACTCTCAAACGTCCGAACTTATCTTTGTTAGCGATTGGTTTTTGCGTCAGTTTTGTGATATCTCTAAAGGTAATCAGTCCGACTAGCTTATAGTCAGAATTTACTACCGGCAGTTTTTCAATTTTGTTTTTCTGAAGGATACCTTCTGCGACTTCCAATGTAGTTCCTTCACCAGCAGTGACAAGCTTTTCAGTCGTCATAACTTCTAGAATAGAACGGGTGTTATTTTTTTCGAAACGCAAATCACGATTTGTGACGATTCCTTTTAAAATTTGATTTTCGTCTACGACAGGAATACCTCCGATACTGTATTCCCTCATTACTTGTTTTGCATCGCCTACAGTCGCTGTCAAAGGCAAAGTCACAGGATCAATGATCATTCCTGACTCGGCTCTTTTTACTTTTCGCACTTCAGCTGCCTGCTGTTCGATGGTCATATTTTTGTGCAGTACGCCGATACCGCCTTCTTGAGCCATAGCAATCGCCATAGCGCTTTCGGTAACTGTATCCATTGCTGCAGAAACAATAGGAACGTTTAATGTAATATTGCGGGAAAATTTAGATTGAATGCTTACTTCGCGTGGTAAAACTTCAGAATAATTGGGGATCAGGAGGACATCGTCGTAGGTAAGGCCTTCTCCTATAACTTTAGTTGAGTGTGCTTTCATTGTTGCAATTTGTAGTTAAATTGCGTGCAAATGTAATCATTTTTAGGGAGAAAAGGAAATCTACAGCTTTATTTAGAAATATTTAGCTTTTGGTAATGAGGCAATAAATTCCGTCCCGCCTTCTTGATGGTGGACAATATCGAGCTGTCCATTATTATCTGATAAAAATTGCTTTACCAAAAGCAGTCCAAGACCGGTACCTTCTTCAAAACCAGTTCCTTTTTCGGACACTACTCTTTTGTCAAAATTCAGGATTTCTTCAATCTTGGCTTGAGAAATACCTTGGCCCGAATCATTGATATGCATATGGATAAATGTTCCGTCTTCAGAATACCTGATTTCAATAGTTCCGGCTATAGGAGTGAACTTGATTGCATTAGACAGCAAATTATTTAGTATGATTTGGACATGTCCTTTATCTGCATCGACAACGGTGTCTTTTTCTGAATTTGTATGGATAAACTTTATTTCTTTAGCTTTCGCCATAAGGTTCAATCCGGCTATAGAATCTCTGACCACTTTTTCTAAATCAATATTCTCTTTATTGATTTTAGCTCCATCGAGCTGTGTCATTGACCAATGCAATATATTATTTAGCATGATCGAAGTACTATCGACTTGAGTAATCAAATGTTCGGCCAACACTTTTAGTTCTTCACTGCTGATTTCGCCTTCACGTAGGAGTCCGAGAACTTGCTGAATAGAAGCAATCGGGGATCTCAAATCATGTGACAATATAGAGAACAATTTGTTTTTTGTCTGATTGAGTTCGCTCAAATTGTGGTTCTGGGCAGTTATCAGCATTTGCTGGCTTTCGATATCTTGATTTTTAAGCTCTAATTCTGAATATAGTTTCTCTCTTACCTTATTATTCTTGGTATACTGATATATGATGGTCAAAAGATACAGCATGAAGAGAATTACGGATACTGAAAATAGTCTTGTGTTTTTGAGCTTGTGCTGTGCCGCTTCATTTTTGGCAACGAGTTTTTCGTTTTCGGCTTCTTTTCTTTTTAACTGCAGCAGGTTGATTTCTTTTAATTTTGCGTCGTTAAAAAGTGAATCATTATAGCTTTTGCAGATGGCCAGATACTTAAAAGCCAGCTCATAGTTATGGTCATTTTTATAAGCAATCGATAAGATTTCCGCAGCCCTGGCAATATCCCACTTGGCTTGTGTATTTTTTGCGGCTTCAAAACCTTTCAAGCCATACTCTTCTGCTTTTTTATAATCGCCTTTTTTAATATAGACTTCTGAAAGTCCCGTGTTTGCAAACGACTTTTCCCATGGATTGGCTTGACTGGCATCAAGTACTTTTTTGTAATAATAGACAGAAGAATCTAAATCGTTCCGAAGATAATGGAGGTTTCCCAACCTGTTTTGGGAAAGATGTTCCATGTTGGAATCTTTATTTTGGACTGCTAATTTTAAAGATTTATGAAAATTATCATACGACTCATCTATTTCCTTTAATTCAATTTGGGAAATGCCTATATTCAGATACACCTTGCTCTCTAAGACCGTATCGTTTAGTTCTTTGATAATCGTATTTGCCTTTTGGAATAACTTTATGGCTTCTTTATTTCTGCCAATTCCTTGTTGGATAAGGCCTTGGCCTATAAGACATTTTGCAATCCCGAGCTTATTATCGGTTTCTTCATACAACGATAAAGCCTCCATAAATTTCTGCAGGGCTACATCATACGTTCCAACAATATAATAGCTGGCAGCATAATTATGGGCAACATCTGCAATCAGATTAGAGTCTTTGGATTTTTTTGCAATAGCTTCGGCTTTTACAAGCGACTTTTTTGCGGCTTTAAAATCGCTGTATACCTGCTTTTTAGATTCTTCAAGGTAGTAACGGACAGAATCTTTCTGGAGATTAAAAGAATAGCTCTCGGTTTTTGGCAAAACCAAGCAAATTAATAAGGTAAAAAAGCTTATTATAGAACTGGGCAAACTATCGTTACGTTAAAATTACTCCGCGATAAAGATACCAAAATTTGGCCGGAATTAGTGGTATACCGTAAAAATCTTTGTCGCTTCGTTATAGGCACTCTCAAAACTCATGGGGCTAGTTTCTGTTGAAGCTTTTTGCGTCGTGAAATACGAAAGCATCTTTTCGGTCGGCATATTTCCTGTCAAATCGTCTTTAGCCATAGGACAGCCGCCAAAACCTTGGATAGCGCCGTCAAATCGTCGACAGCCGGATTTATAAGCTGCATCTACTTTTTCGAACCATTTATCTGGCGTAGTATGCAAATGCGCTCCGAACTCGATATGCTTGTATTTCGGAATCAGGTTCGAAAAAAGATAATCGATTACCTCTGGCGTTGAAGAACCAACGGTATCTGAAAGTGACAATATCTTGACGCCCATGTTAGACAATCTTTCTGTCCATTCGCCAACAATTTCAACATTCCACGGATCACCATATGGATTTCCAAATCCCATAGAAAGATAGGCCACGACTTCTTTGTCAGTAGCATTGGCGATATCCAGAATTTCTTGTAGAGTAATTAAAGATTCGGCTATGGTTTTATGAGTATTCCGCATCTGGAAATTTTCAGATATGGAAAATGGATAACCTAGGTACTGTATTTCTTTGTGTTTTGAAGCCATTTCTGCGCCTTGCGTATTGGCAATAATTGCTAGAAGCTTACTTCTTGTCTGAGAAAGGTCAAGCTTGGCTAATACCTCAGCCGTATCGACCATTTGAGGAATGGCTTTTGGCGAAACAAAACTTCCGAAATCTATGGTATCAAAACCAACACGCAATAAGGATTGGATGTAGTCCACTTTTTTTTCTGTCGGGATAAATGCCTTGATTCCTTGCATTGCATCCCTCGGACACTCTATAATTTTAACTTGTTCCATAGAAGTCCAAAGATAGGAAAGAATTCTATTTTACGAAATCGTTTTTTCCTAATTTTATACTAACGAACTATCGAATTATCTTACTTTTCTTTTAGTATCTTTTGGTTGATTTTTTTAATCAGAGCCGGGCCTTCATAAATAAATCCGGTATACAGTTGCACTAAGCTGGCACCTGCTTCTAATTTCTCAAGCGCGTCTTCGGCAGAATGAATTCCTCCTACTCCAATTATCGGAAAGGATTTATTGCTTTTTTCGGAAAGAAAGCGGATTACGTCTGTAGAACGTTTTGTCAGCGGTTTTCCAGACAAGCCGCCTGTTTCTTTTTTGTTTTCGGATTTCAGCCCTTCTCTAGAAATAGTCGTATTCGTAGCAATTACGCCTGCAATTTTTGTGTCGTTTACGATGTCAATTATATCCAAAAGCTGTTCGTCTGTCAGATCAGGTGCTATCTTGAGGAGAATCGGTTTCTGTTTTGGCTTTGTGACATTCTTATCTTGGAGAGATTGCAACAACTGTGTCAGTGGTTCTTTATCTTGTAATGCACGAAGATTTGGCGTATTTGGAGAACTTACATTTACGACAAAATAATCTACATAATCATATAAAGCATCAAAGCAGATTTCATAATCTGAAGTCGCTTCTTCATTTGGAGTCAGCTTATTCTTCCCGATATTTCCTCCAATCAGCACGCCATTATTTTTTTTCAGTCTTTCGACAGCTTCAACCACGCCACCATTGTTAAACCCCATCCTATTGATGATTGCCGAATCTTCTTTTAGGCGGAAAAGGCGTTTTTTAGGATTTCCCTCCTGTCCTTTTGGCGTGAGCGTACCGATTTCGATAAAGCCAAAACCAAGATTCGAAAGTTCTTTATATAACTTTGCATCTTTATCAAATCCGGCGGCCAAGCCAACAGGATTTTTAAATTTCAAGCCAAAAACCTCACATTCCAGTCGTTTATCTTCTATTTGATAAAGCGATTTGAAAATTGATTTCGAGCCTGGAATCTTGTTTAGAAAACGCAGTGTTGAAAAAGTAAAATAATGGATTTTTTCCGGATCAAACCCGAAAAGAAGTGGGCGGATTAGTGATTTGTACATTTTAGCTGTGTTGTGTTTTGCAAAAATAGAATTATCAATCCGATTATTAAATGTTTGGCAGATTTTTTTGTAGATGTTATCAATTGTTTATTTTATATTTAGCCTACAAAATCTCTTCTGTAGACTCTCAGAATGAGCATTGATACTTTCTAAATTTAGATATGTTACAACAAAACTTCAATAGTCTCTTTCAAAAATACAGTCAAGATTTTTCTTTACAAGAGAAGCTTTGGCTAGAAATCAAGAAAAATCATTCCTCTAAAAAAAGACATTATCACAACCTGTCGCATTTGGAAAATTTGTTCGAAGAATTAATTCCTATTAAAGAAGAATTTGAGGATTGGGATACCGTACAGTTTTCGATATACTATCACGACATTGTTTACAAAACGACACGAAGCGACAATGAAGAAAAAAGTGCTCAGCTTGCTGTGGAAAGATTGCAACAGATTAGCTATCCTGAAGACAAAATTCAAAAATGCAAACGCCAGATTCTTACCACAAAATTACATGCTGTCGCCGATCCAGATACGAACTTATTTACCGATGCCGACTTATCTATTTTAGGAAAAAGCTGGGAAGCTTATGCAACTTATTACCAGCAAATTCGAAAAGAATACAGCATCTATCCTGATTTCATGTACACTAACGGCAGGAAAAAAGCGCTACAGCATTTCTTAGACATGGAATATATTTTCAAGACAAGTCATTTCCAAAACAAATACGAAAGTCAAGCTAGAAGGAATCTAGAAAAAGAGCTTCAGATTTTAGGCAAATAATCGTTAAACCTTGCGCTAAAAAAGGGAGAAAACTTAAATAAATTGTAACTTCGCGTCACATTTTAAACATATATTATGCAACATATTATTGACCGTTTTATCAGTTATGTTACTATTGATACGGAATCGGACCCAAATTCAAATACAACTCCAAGTACAGCAAAACAGTGGGACTTAGCGAACAAATTAGTTGAAGAGCTAAAAGCAATCGGATTAGAAGAAGTTACGATTGACGAAAATGCGTATATCATGGCGACTTTGCCTAGCAATGTAGACCATGAAGTTCCAACCATCGGATTTGTTTCGCATTTCGATACGACACCTGATTTTACGGGAGCCAACATCAAACCACAAATCGTAAAAAATTATGACGGTGGCGATATTATCTTAAACAAAGAGCAGAACATTGTTCTTTCTCCAAATTATTTCAAAGATTTATTACAATACAAAGGCCAGACGATTATCACGACAGATGGCACGACGTTACTTGGCGCAGATGATAAAGCTGGAATTACCGAAATTGTGACGGCTATGGAATATCTGATCCAGCATCCAGAAATCAAGCACGGAAAGATCAGAGTCGGATTTACTCCTGATGAAGAAATCGGTCGCGGTGCTCATAAATTTGATGTAAAAAAATTCAATGCCGACTGGGCTTATACAATGGACGGAAGCCAGATTGGCGAGCTTGAATATGAAAATTTCAATGCTGCTGGCGCTAAAATTACCTTCAAAGGAAAAAGCGTGCATCCAGGTTATGCCAAAGGAAAAATGATTAATTCTATGCTGATCGCGAATAAATTCCTTTCGAAATTGCCAAAAGATGAAGTTCCTGAAAGAACAAAAGGCTACGAAGGATTTTTCCACGTACACCACTTAAACGGAACGATCGAAGAAACTACATTAGAGCTGATCATTCGTGACCACGACAAGAATAAATTTGAAAAAAGAAAGAAATTAGTCGAAAAAATCACGAAAAAAATCAACAAGAAATTTGCGGCTCAATTTGGCGAAGATATAGCAACTGCCGAAATCAAGGACCAGTATTATAACATGAAAGAAAAGGTCGAGCCAGTGATACATATTGTTGATATTGCTGAAAAAGCAATGAAACAGCTTGGAATTAAGCCAATTATCAAACCGATTCGTGGCGGAACTGATGGCTGCCAGCTGTCTTATATGGGACTCCCATGTCCTAATATTTTTGCAGGCGGACATAATTTCCATGGAAAATACGAATACGTTCCTGTAGAAAGCATGCAGAAAGCGGTAGAAGTTATTGTGAAAATTGCCGAGCTGACTGCAGAAAAAAAATAAACTTTTTTTGCCGATGGAAGAAAAACATACATGGGACAAGACCAATCAACGGGAAGAGGAATTGGAGTATCTAAAATCGATAATTATCAAGACAGAGCTTGTTGAAATGGTAAAATGGGGAGCACCGGTTTATACCTTAAACAACAAAAATGTATTGGCAATCGGAGGCTTCAAGAACTTTTTTACCATCTGGTTTTACAATGGCGTTTTTCTGAAAGATCCAAAAAAAGTGTTGGTAAATGCTAATGAAGGTGTTACCAAAGCTTTAAGACAATGGCGTTTTCAATCCAAAGAAGAGATTGATGAAAAACTCGTTCTTTCTTATATACAAGAAGCGATTGAAAATGAAAAGGCCGGAATTTCAAGCAAACCTGCGAAAAAAGAAGCCATCGTTTCGAAATTTATGGAAGAGCAATTTAAATCAGATATGGCGCTGAAAAAGGCTTTTGAATTGTTCACTCCTTTTAAGCAAAGAGAATTTCTAGAATATATCGAAACTGCCAAACAGGAAAAAACGAAAATTTCAAGGTTTGAAAAAATCAAGCCCATGATTTTAGAAGGAATTGGCTTGAATGACAAATACAGATAACAAAAAAGTCCCGATAAATCGGGACTTTTTATTTTATAGAAAAGCTTATTATTTAGCTTCGTTTGCCATTTTGCTCAATTCCAAAGAAATTGCAGAACGCTCCATTTTTAATTTTCCAGACATCGTTTCAAGAACAATTGTTCTTTCTGCCAATTCAGAAATTTTTCCGTGAAGACCACTTTTAGTAATGACTTTGTCTCCTACTTTCAGTGCTAATTCAAATTCTTTTTCTGCTTTTGCTCTTTTTTGTTGAGGCCTGATCATGAAAAAGTACATGACCACGAACATTCCTCCAAATAATAATATATTTCCGTATTGTTCCATGATAATTTTAGTGATTTGTTACTCCAATGCCACCAGCTTTTGGTGTCACTTCTGCTTTGATTGTTAATAATTCGTTTCCAGAAGCCGTATTCGCTGTAATGTTTACAGATTTTTGTTGTTTTCCAGGTTTTCCAGTAGAATCGAAAGTTACTTTCATCGTGCTGGTTTCACCCGGCTTGATTGGTTCTTTCTTAAATACAGGAACTGTGCAACCACAGCTTCCTTTAGCATCTGCAATGATCAAATCTGCATCGCCTGTATTAGTGAATGTAAAAACGTGCTCTACTTTATCTCCTTCTTTAATTGTTCCAAAGTCGAATTCTTTTTCTGTAAAGCTCATCACAGGAACTTTTCCAGTCGACTCTTCGCGCATTGCTGTTTCTTGAACGTTAGAAGCCTCTACTTTTGAAGACGCATTGTCTTTGCAAGAAACGGTTAAGACTAGCGAGGCAATTGCCAGCAAACCTACAGTTTTTCTAATCATAATTACTAGTATTTAAGTTACATCAAACCTCTTCCGGTTTTGTTAAGTTTATTTGCAGTTTGGTAATCTTTTACAAGATTATCTAAAATTCCGTTGATAAAAATACTGCTTTTTGGCGTAGAATATTCCTTTGCAATTTCTAAATATTCGTTAATAGTTACTTTTACAGGAATAGACGGGAATTTCAATAACTCGCAGATAGCCATTTTTAATATAATGGTATCGATTTCTGCTATCCTGTCCGAATCCCAATTAGGTGTCTTGTCGATAAATTCTTTAGATAATTCTGGTTCGTTTAAAACTGTTTTACGGAATAAGTTTTTCGTAAAATCTTTATCTTCAGAATCTTTATACACTTTCGGGATTGAAAAATCTTCATCTGTAGATTTCAATGCTTTTAGTTGTTTTACGATGTGCGTATTGACTAACGGAATATCATCTACCCAGGTCAATTTGTTATCTTCAAGGTATTCATACAGTTTTTCGTTAGGAGCAATTAAATCGGTAAAAACAGAAACGATGAATCGTTTGTCTTCTTCAAAATTGTTCACGCGATTGCTCATGTAAGTCTTATAAAGATCGCTGTTCTTGATTTCTTCTAACAGGATTCTTATATAGTCTTCATTCAAATGCCAGTCATTGATTTTTCGATTCTCTAAGGCCATGCTTAAAGAATTACTTTCTACCAACAGCTGCAGTACTGAATTATTGATAAATTTTTTGTTTGGATTTCGTTCTTCGGCTGTCACGAGATGTTTCTTGCTTGATTTATCAAGAAAATCTTCTTCTCTTTTTTGGATTTCTATCAGCGAAGACAGCATGATAAGGTATAAATCTTGAATATTTTCGATACTGTAGAATAAGAATTTTTCTTCTTTTTCAAGATTATCAGAATTGTTTTGATGCATGGCATATACTGACTGCATTACTTTCACACGGATATGTCTTCTATTTAACACCTTATAAGAACTTTTAAAAATTAACAAAGCGAAAGAGATTTTCTTTCGCTTTGCAAAAATAAGAATATTATTGAAACCCTAAATTATTTAGCGTTTTCTTTTTTTCTGTCGTCAATACGTTTTTGAGCAATCGATAAAGCAGCTTGGTGCGTAGTGATTCCGTTCGTTTCAGCAAAACTGAAGATTTCCAATGTAGTATTGTAGATGTTTTCAGTTCTTCTTAATGCTTCAGCACTGTCATAACCTACGATTTCAGCATATACATTGATGATTCCACCAGCATTGATCAAGAAATCAGGAGCATAAGCAATACCTCTGTCTTTCAAGATTTTTCCGTGGATTTCTTCGTTTGCCAATTGGTTGTTAGCCGCTCCAGCAATAACTTTAGCTTTGATTTTATTTACAGTTTCGTCATTGATAGTAGCTCCAAGTGCACAAGGCGCATAAATATCAACATCAGCACCGTAGATATCACCAGTATAAATTTGAGCGCCGTATTTTGCATTAATTTCTTGTAATCTAGCTTCGTTTATATCGGTCATTTGAACCAAAGCACCTTCAGCAGTCAAATGCTTGATAAGTGTTTCTCCAACGTTTCCAGTACCTTGAACTAAGATTTTTTTACCGCTAAGATTATCAGAACCGAATTGGTATTTTGCAGCAGCTTTCATTCCCATGTATACACCATAAGCCGTTACAGGAGAAGGATTTCCAGAACCGCCTCTAGCTTCAGAGATTCCAGTTACATAAGGCGTAACGTCTCTAATCAAGTCCATGTCTGGAGTTGTAGTCCCTACGTCTTCTGCCGTAATATATTTACCGCTTAATGAATTGATATATTCACCAAACTTTGTGATCATTTCTGGAGTCTTGTCCACTTTTGCGTCACCAATGATGACCGCTTTTCCACCACCAAGGTTTAAACCTGAAATAGCAGATTTGAAGGTCATTCCTCTCGAAAGTCTCAAAACGTCATTAAGAGCTTCCCATTCGTTGGTATATTGCCACATTCTCGTTCCACCCAAAGCTGGTCCTAAAACTGTGTTATGAATGCCGATTATTGCTTTCAAACCAGTATCTTTGTCATTACAAAATACGATTTGTTCGTGATTGTCAAATGATAATTGTCCAAAAACCGGGTCGATTTTGTGAAGCTCACTTGCTTTTGCTACTTCTGTTATCATACTATCTTTATTAAGTGGTTAATTATGATTTCATCAAAAAGATGTGGCAAAATTAAGATTTAAATCAAAACTTTGCAATGAAATTAACTTTTATTAGCAATCCACTAATGAGATTAGCGTTTTTGCATTTTAAATAAAAAATCATTTTAGACATATTTTTAACATATAAACACACTTATTTCCCTATTTTTTACACAATACAATGAAAGAACTTCAATATTTAAACAAATATTTCGTCAAATATAAATACCATTTTTTATTAGGAATTGTTACCACAATTATTGCGCAGATATTTTCCCTCTATACTCCTAAATTAATCGGAAATTCTATCAATGCTTTGACTAGTAATGAGTTTGATGCAGAAACGACAAAAAACATCCTGCTCGAAAATATCTTATGGGTATTAGCAACCACATTTATTGCCGGAATACTTACTTTTTTAATGCGCCAAACGTTGATTGTAATGTCACGCTATGTAGAATTCGACCTTAAAAACGAGGTTTTCAGGCAATATGAAAACCTTTCGCAGAATTTCTACAAAAGAAACCGCACGGGCGATTTGATGAACCGCATCAGCGAAGATGTCGGAAAAGTAAGGATGTATGTTGGTCCTGCCGTAATGTATACGCTGAATACCTTCATCCGTTTTGCAGTTGTAATTGTTCAGATGTATATTATTTCACCGAAACTTACCTTATATACTTTGCTTCCGCTGCCGATATTGTCTTACCTTATATTCAAGCTGAGTAACGAGATTAACGTAAGGAGCGGTATTTTTCAACAGAATCTTTCTCAGCTTTCGAGCTACACACAAGAAATTTTCTCTGGAATCCGCGTCATAAAAGCCTACAGCTTGGAAGAAAAATCACATAATGAATTTTCGGACTTGTCGGAAGAGAGCCGTGAAAAGAGCATGAAATTAGCCAAGACCAACGCATTGTTCGGACCCTTGATGATCTTGCTTATTGGAATGAGCAACTTGGTCGTAATCTATGTCGGAGGTATGATGTATATCAACGGTTCGGTAAAAAGCATCGGCGTTATTGCGGAGTTCATATTATATGTAAACATGCTGACTTGGCCGGTAGCCTCGTTAGGATGGGTATCTTCGATGATTCAGGAAGCCGAAGCTTCACAAAAAAGAATCAACGAATTCCTTAAAATACAGCCTGAAATCAAAAACAAGACTTTAGAAAGTTCGGTAATCGAAGGAAAAATCACTTTCAACCACGTGAGCTTCACATACGAAGATACTAATATAACAGCGTTGAACAATGTAAGCTTCACAATACAAAAAGGAGAAACGCTGGCCATATTAGGAAAAACAGGTTCTGGAAAATCGACGATACTAAGCTTAATTAGCCGACTGTACGATATAAAGGACGGCGAGATTACCATAGACAATCATAACATCAAAGGACTCAACCTTCATGATGTCAGAAACAGTATCGCTTTTGTACCGCAGGATGCCTTTTTGTTTTCAGATACTATAATGAACAATATCAAGTTCGGGAAAGAAGACGCGACAGAAGCAGAAGTTATGGAAGCAGCTAAAAAAGCGGTAGTCCACAACAACATCATGGGCTTCAACGATAAATACCAGACGGTTATCGGCGAAAGAGGAATTACATTATCCGGCGGACAAAAACAGCGTGTTTCAATTGCTCGAGCTATCATCAAGGATTCAAAGATTTTATTGTTAGACGATTGCCTTTCGGCCGTTGATACAGAAACAGAAGAAGCGATTTTGAACAACCTTCTCGAGTTCTGCAAAGACAAGACGACAATTTTGGTGAGCCATAGAGTATCATCAGCTAAAAACGCTGACAAAATCATTATTCTAGAGGATGGAAAAATCATCCAACAAGGTTCTCATAATCAATTGGTAAACCAAGAAGGATATTACAAAGACCTGTATCTAAAACAGCTTTCTGAAAAAGAAATCCTATAAAAATGTTGTTTAATTCAGCTATTTTTTAGATTTTTGATTCAAGATAACACACAAACCATTTGAAAGAAGGATTATGAGAGAAAATGACATGCTAGAAAAAGAAGAGATTTTTTCTAAAGTATTGAGAGCCGGAAGAAGAACCTATTTCTTCGATGTTAGGGCTACAAAAGCTGACGACTACTATATCACAATCACAGAAAGCAAAAAATTCACTGAAGAAGACGGATCTTTTCATTTCAAGAAACACAAAATCTATCTTTACAAAGAAGACTTTGCTGCATTTTCAGAAATCTTAGAAGAAATGACTTCGTATGTCTTAAACCACAAAGGCGAAGAAGTAATCTCTGAAAGACACCAGAAAGATTTCAAGAAAGAATTCTATGCAGAGAAAGCGCCAGTTGAAACCACCGCGACAGCAAGCTTTACAGATATTGATTTTGACGATATTTAATCGATTTATAATACCAAAATTCCCGAAATAACCTTTCGGGAATTTTTATTTAGAGAAATAACTAATTTTCTTTTAGCTATATGAAATACCTAATCATCTGTCTTTTGCTTGGGAATTGCCTTTTGGCGCAAACTAAAATTGCTGGCACATATGACACGAATACCCAAAAATTCACAACAACCGACAATACGTATAGCATAAGGTTCTTTTTACACGGGTTTGCTCCTGTTTCAAACGGCAAATCTTTCGGACTGATTGACAGCACTGGCACTGTTGTTATTCCGATCATCTATGACGGAGTCGGAAATCTTAAAGAAGGACTCGTAGTCGTTACAAAAGGAAACAAATCTGGTTTTTTTAATAAAACCGGAAAAATGGTTGTCCCTTTTATTTATGATATTGCCGATGATTTCAAAGGCGGTGTGGCTATCGTTAGAAACAATAACAAATGTGGCATTATAGACAAAAAAGGAAAAGAAGTAACTCCACTTATTTATGACGGCATGGATAATTTCAACAATGACACGTCCGGATTTGCACGAGTCCAAAGAAACAAGAAATGGGGCTTTATCAATAAAAGCGGTAAAGAAATTGTTCCTTGTATTTATGATAAAGCAAATTTCTTCAGGAAAGATATAGCATTTGTTGTCAAAGATGGAAAATGCGGCTATGTAAATACATCAGGCAAAGAAATAGCACCCTTAACCAAAGAAGATTGTTCAAAAGCATATTAATCTTTCAAATCTGCTTTTATCCAATCCTCAAGCCATTCTCCACTTTTAAATCTGGAGACAACAAAACAACCGATCCTTCTTCGCCTACAGCTCCCAAAACCAAACATTCGCTCATGAATTTTCCGATCTGTTTTTTAGGAAAGTTTACGACAGCAACAATCTGTCTTCCAACTAAATCTGCTTTTTCATAGTTCTTAGTAATTTGCGCCGAAGTTTTTCTGGTTCCAATTTCATTGCCAAAATCAATAACTAATTGGTAAGCTGGCTTTCTGGCTTCAGGAAAATCATTAGCTTCGAGAATAGTCCCGACACGCATTTCGACTCTTTCAAATTCGGTCCAAGATAAATTGTTCTGTGCTTCTGGGTTCATAATTTTAGTTTTCTATACTGATTGGATTGTCCAAAGTTCGGAATTTTCTGCTTATATTTAAACCTCAATTTCATTTCAACGCGCCATGTCAAAAACTCCATCCAATATGCTCCCGCTGGGGACTGCCGCTCCACAATTCAGGCTAAAAGATACCAATTCCAATTTCTATTATTCTTTTGAAGACCTCAAAGGAAGCAAAGGAACCTTGGTAATGTTTATCTGCAACCATTGTCCGTATGTTATCCATGCTTTGCCGGAAATTTTGATGATTGCTAATGATTACAGAGTACAAGGAATCGGAATCATCGCCATCAGCAGCAATGATGTAGAAAAATATCCGCAGGACGGACCGCAAATGATGACTGAGTTTGCCTTTAAAAACAGTTTTGATTTTCCTTATTTATACGACGAAACGCAAGAAGTTGCGAAAGCCTTCGATGCAGCTTGTACGCCAGACTTTTATCTTTTTGACGCTCAGGAAAAATTATTTTACAGAGGACAGCTGGACGATTCAAGACCTTCAAACGGAATTCCTTTAAGTGGAAGCGACCTGAGAAATGCTATCGACGCGCTGATCTACAACAGAAGCCTTGCTGCCATCCAAAAGCCAAGCCTGGGCTGCAACATCAAGTGGAAGTAATTAAAATTATTACTTTTCCAACACAATATCTATCGGGCGGTTCATTTTTGGACCGAATTGTACCTCACGGGCTTTGCTTGAGCACAAGACATACATATTAAAGCTGTTCAGTTTTACGACCTGCGTCTTGAAATGCCCTCCATTTTCATCGCCATCAATATCCTCGATCTTTAAGCTGAAATCATCCGCAGGAAAGGTACTTTTTATGGAAAGCAGGTAATTGTCTTTTGCAAACGGAAAAAACCAGCGTTCTTTTGACACTTGAGAATCTGCCGTTATCTTATTTCCTTTGTCATCTACTTTATAATTAGCTGTAAAAACCAAAGGCTTGCCGCTGTTGGTCCAGCTGTACAGATTATTTGCATTGAGCAGGTCCATGCCCAATCCGTTGATAATAGTAATTTTCAGTCCAGGGATGTTCTCTTTTTTGCCCGATTCATGGACATTCAGCACAAAATACGAAGTAAAATCATAACCGCAATGCTGTGCAACTTGGGCTTTTGAGGAAAACGAAACCAGAAAAAGTATAAAAACTAAATAGCGCATCAGATCAATTTATAGAGTGGCAAAAATACAAAAGCAAATAGCATTCCAATAAAAAAGCACCCTGAAATAGAGTGCTTTTAACTTTATAGGCAGAACGCGATTATTTCACGTCCATCAATTCTACATCAAAAATCAAGGTAGCATTTGGAGGAATCACGCCGCCTGCGCCACGAGAACCATATCCTAAGTGCGATGGAATCACAAAACGTGCCTTATCGCCTACTTGCAACAAAGCAATTCCTTCGTCCCAACCTTCAATAACATTGCCTCTTCCTAAAGGAAATTCGATTGGTTTTTTTCTTGGATAAGAAGAATCGAATACTTTTCCATCTTCCAATTGTCCTGTATAATGCACAGAAACCGTCTTGCCGTTTTCTGCTTTTTTACCATTTCCTTTTTGGATCATTTTGTAACGAAGTCCGCTTTCTGTTTTGTCGAATCCGGCTGCTAATTTTTCCATCTTAGCTTCTGCTTCTTCTTTTGCTTTAGCTTCGCGTTTGGCACGAGAACCTTCAAATACCCTGAAAGCTTCAATAGCGTTCCATTTTTTTGCTTCTTCGCCTTCGCGGATGATTTCGATACTTTCAATTTCATCGCCTTGAGCGATAGCGTCTACCACATCTTGTCCTTCAACTACATGTCCGAAAACCGTATGCTTGTCATCCAACCAGTTCGTAGGAACGTGCGTGATGAAAAACTGAGAACCGTTAGAACCCGGACCTGAATTAGCCATTGACAATACTCCTGGCTTGTCATGCTTCAATTCTGGGTGAAACTCATCATCGAATTGGTACCCTGGGCCGCCTGTTCCTGTTCCTTGAGGACATCCTCCTTGGATCATGAAATCAGGGATCACACGGTGGAATTTCAATCCGTCATAATACGGCTTTCCTTGCGGTCTTGATTTGTTTTCTAAATTTCCTTCTGCCAATCCAACAAAGTTGCCAACCGTTCCTGGCGTTTTATCGTGAGTCAATTTCACTAAAATCGAACCTTTTGGAGTATTGAATTTTGCGTATATTCCGTTTTCCATCTTATTTGTTTTATTTTTGAATTGCCAAAATTACGAATTAAAATGTGAAAATAAATACAATTTAATGACCTATGTCAAACAAACAAGCTTGGTATTTGCTTAAATTTGCATCACAGAAAAAAAGACAATTATCTGCTTTGAAAAAATAAAACCGCCGACCACATGAACAGTATTTTTCATCCAGAAGGAAATAAAAAATTAATCGAGCGTATCGAAACGCTTACGCCGATTACGCATAACGAATGGGGAACGATGAACGTGAGCCAGATGCTTGTGCATTGCCAGATGCCTATCAAAGTAGCTTTTGGAGAACTAAAAATCAAGGCAGGACTTATAGCGATATTCTTCGGAAAGCTAGCAAAGAGGAACTTGACCAGCAAAAATCCTATCAAGAAAAACCTTCCTACAGCCAAAGAATTTATCGTAAAGGGACATCCTGATTTTGAGCAGTCAAAAGCCGATCTAGTCTCTATGATTACACGATTTGCCCACGAAGGCCCGAGCGTTATAAAAAATACCAAGCATCCTTTTTTCGGACACCTGACAACCGAAGAATGGGATTATATGCAATGGAAGCATTTGGATCACCACCTGAAACAGTTTGGAGCTTAATTCATTTGTTATTTTTGATTTAAGATTTTAGATTTTAGGACTGTCTGAAATCTTAAATCTCAAATCCAAAATCATAAAACCCTAATTTCCCAAGATGAGAATCGACATTATTACCGTACTTCCCGAATTATTAAGAAGCCCATTCGAAGCCTCAATCATGAAGAGAGCTATTGATAAAGGACTCGTAGAAGTCCATTTCCATAATTTGAGAGACTATACTACCAACCGACAAAAAAGCGTAGATGACTACCAGTTTGGCGGCGGTGCGGGAATGGTAATGATGATCCAGCCGATTGACGACTGCATCGCAAAGCTGAAAAGCGAACGCGAGTATGACGAAGTCATCTATATGACTCCCGACGGAGAAACTTTAAATCAAGGCATGGCCAACAAGATGTCGTCTTTAGAAAACATTATTATACTGTGCGGCCATTACAAAGGCGTGGATCAAAGAGTACGCGACCATTTTATCACCAAAGAAATTTCTATAGGCGATTATGTACTTTCGGGTGGCGAATTAGGAGCGTTAGTTTTATCAGATGCATTGATTCGATTGATTCCCGGCGTATTGAGCGATGAGACTTCGGCCCTGACGGATAGCTTTCAAGACAACCTGCTCTCTCCTCCTATCTATACCCGCCCTTCAGAATACAAAGGTTGGAAAGTGCCCGACATATTGCTCAGCGGCCATTTTGCCAAAATCGATCAATGGCGCGAAGAAAAAGCCTTTGAGCATACGAAAAACAGAAGGCCGGATTTGTTGGATCGATAATTTTAAGATTTCGGATTTGAGATTTTTAGATTTCTGTGTGACGTAATTCGTAATTTTTAATTCCTAATTCTTTTTTTTTCTAAAAAAGAAAAAAATCCCTGATTCATAATTCATAATTCATAACTTTTTATATCTTTGCACCCACTTTGGACCAACCTCTGGCGAGAACCGTGAATGTTGCTCTGATAATCAAATACTTAAATCAAACAAAATGGCAGATTTGATGAAATTCGTTAAAGACGAATTTGTAACAAAAAAAGATTTCCCGGATTTCGGTGCTGGAGACACAATCACAGTTTACTACGAAATTAAAGAGGGTGAAAAAACAAGAACTCAGTTCTTCAAAGGAGTTGTAATCCAAAGAAGAGGTTCTGGAACGACTGAAACTTTTACAATCCGTAAAATGTCTGGTGCTGTTGGAGTTGAGCGTATCTTCCCAGTAAATATGCCAGCTTTGCAAAAAGTTGAAATCAACAAAACTGGTAAAGTTCGTAGAGCTAGAATTTTCTACTTCAGAGAACTTACAGGTAAAAAAGCTAAAATTAAAGACAGAAGAAGATAATCTATTATCTCTTATCTATAAAAATCCCGAATTGCTTCGGGATTTTTTTTTGCCTTTTTCTATCCTTTCAGTCCTAAATGATTTTCGGAGAAAACATACCTTGAATATTTATAGATTGATATAAACTAAAAAATTATACCTTTACGTTCAAGTAGGCAAACCTCCTTAAAACCAAACATTATGAAAAAAATAGTTTTATTATCCAGTCTTGTGGCACTTCTATTTTCATCTTGTTCTAGCGATGACTCGCCGTCACACGAGGACACATCGAATGTGCTGCTGCAAAAGACCATAACTTATGGCATTGATGGGAGTTACGAAACTCTTTATAAATACGATGGTAAAAAATTGCTGGAAGCTCGAAGCAGTAAAGAAAATAAAAAGTTCAGCTATCAAGGCGAGAATATCTCAAAAATCAGTTGGTATGACAATCCGGATACCGACAACACCCTTTCTCAATATGTAGATTTTGAATATACTGCCGACGGGAAATTAAAAAAATTCAACCAGCACAGCAGCTACCCTTTAGCTGTTGACTTTACCTACGCTGGCCGCGATACCGTAAACTTTGTCGCAGTTGCTGCAAGAAGCACTTATAATTTCACAGGCTATTTCTTGGTAAAAGACAATGAAATCACAGAATATGTCTACTTGAACGGAGGGACGCCTAGGCCATCTGTACGTTATCAATACGACAACAAAAACCATCCTTTGAAAAATGTAACAGGATACAACAAGCTATCCCTATTCCATTACTTTTACAATTCGGCGCATTTTAATGGCTTTACGACAAACATCGGAAGCTCCAAAAACTGTATCAGCAACAGCCTGATTGCCAATCCAAACGTAGTTGAAATCATGAATACCTACGAATACAACGACAAAGGATTCCCTAAAACGATCAATAAAGACAGTAATACAGCGGCTGACCATCTGTTTTATTAAAAATACATCTTTACAATTCCAATAGCAGCTATAGGTTCTTTCCTGATAGCTGTTTTTTACTTTTAAACCCAGCTACCTGCCACAGCTTGACTGACCATTACCGTTACTTTCAAGTGCTAAAATATTTTCATCTTATAAAATATCCACGTTAAAACTTTCTACTTATTTGTCGATTTCGCAGTAATCAATCTTTTAATTATCAATTCCTTAAATCAAACGTTTTCGCTTTCTCCAAATTCTTAAATTCGCGTTGCTTTTCTTATATTTGCAATCCTTACAAGTAAAATAAACAAAACAAACTTTTCCAAAATGTCAGATAAAGCAACCATTTTTTATACGATTACGGACGAAGCGCCGATGCTTGCCACACATTCCTTTTTACCTATTGTAAAATCCTTTACGGCTCCGGCTGGAATCACCGTAGAAACCAGAGATATTTCCTTAGCAGGAAGAATTATCGCGAATCTGGCGGAGTATTTGACTCCAGAGCAAAGAATCAATAATGACCTGATCGAATTAGGAAAGCTGGCAACGACTCCTGAAGCAAACATCATCAAATTGCCTAACATTTCCGCTTCGGTTCCTCAATTAAAAGAAGCCATCAAAGAACTTCAAGCTCTAGGATATAAGCTTCCTGAATTTCCTGAAAATCCGCAAACTGACGAAGAAAAAGCCATCAAGGCAAGTTATGCAAAAGTTTTAGGATCTGCTGTAAATCCAGTACTTCGCGAAGGAAACTCTGACAGAAGAGCTCCGAAAGCCGTGAAAAACTACGCTAAAAAACACCCGCATTCTATGGGCGCTTGGAGTGCAGACTCTAAAACGCACGTGGCTAGCATGAGCGAAGGCGATTTCTACGGAAGTGAAAAATCAGTAACGGTAAAAGATGCCGATACTTTCAAGATTGAATTCGTTGGCAACGACGGAACTACAAAAACATTAAAAGATACCTCTCCACTTAAAGCAGGAGAAATTATAGACAGCGCAGTCTTGAGCATGAAAGCACTAAAAAGCTTCGTATCTAAAGAAATTGAAGATGCAAAAGCAAAAGGCGTATTGTTCTCAGTACACTTGAAAGCTACGATGATGAAGGTTTCCGATCCGATTATCTTTGGAGCAATCGTAGACGTTTTCTTCGCCCCGGTTTTTGAAAAATACAAAACACTATTTGCAGAATTAGGAATAGACACTAAAAACGGTTTAGGCGATGTGTATGCTAAAATTGCAGGACATCCGAAACAAGCGGAGATTGAAGCTGACCTAAATGCTGTATACGAAAACGGACCAGCCATCGCCATGGTTAATTCAGACAAAGGAATCACGAATCTTCATGTTCCTTCAGACGTAATTGTTGATGCATCGATGCCAGCAATGATCCGTACCTCTGGACAAATGTGGAATAAAGACGGCAAAGGCCAAGACACCAAAGCAATCATTCCAGACCGATCGTATGCAGGCGTATATGTAGCAACGATCGATTTTTGCAAAAAGAATGGCGCTTTTGACCCAAAAACTATGGGAAGCGTTCCAAACGTAGGCTTGATGGCGCAAGCTGCTGAAGAATACGGCTCGCATGACAAGACCTTCCAAATGACTGCTGACGGAACTGTAAAAGTTATCAATTCTAAAGGAGAAGTCCTTACAGAACAAAAAGTTGAAAAAGGCGATATTTTCAGAATGTGCCAAGTAAAAGACGCTCCGATTCAAGACTGGGTAAAATTAGCCGTGAACAGAGCAAGATTGTCTGACACTCCGGCTGTTTTCTGGTTGGATGAAAATAGAGCGCACGACAGACAACTGATCGAAAAAGTAAAAGTATATCTAAAGGACCACGATACGAACGGATTAGACATCCGAATCATGAATCCGGTAGACGCTACTAATTTCTCATTAGAAAGAATTAAAGCCGGAAAAGACACGATTTCAGTAACAGGAAACGTTTTGCGTGATTATTTAACTGACCTATTCCCTATCCTAGAATTAGGAACTTCAGCAAAAATGCTTTCTATCGTTCCATTGATGAACGGCGGAGGCTTGTTCGAAACCGGAGCAGGAGGTTCAGCACCAAAACATGTAGAGCAATTCATTGAAGAAGGCTACCTACGTTGGGATTCGCTTGGCGAAGTATTAGCTTTAGGTGCTTCTTTGGAGCATTTAGGACAGACTTTAAACAATTCAAAAGCTTTGGTATTATCTGAAACTTTAGACCAGGCAACAGAAAAATTCTTAGATACCGACAAATCTCCTGCAAGAAAAGTAGGCCAAATCGACAACAGAGGCTCTCACTTTTATATTGCCTTATATTGGGCACAGGCTTTGGCGGCGCAAGACAAAGATGCTGAATTGAAAGCTACTTTTACTGAAATTGCAAAAGAACTGACAGAAAACGAAGCTAAAATCAACGAAGAATTGATCGGCGCTCAAGGCAAGCACCAAGAAATTGGTGGCTACTACAAGCCTGATTTTAAATTGACGGACAAAGCCATGAGACCAAGCGAAACGCTTAACAAAGCTTTAGCTAAATTAGCGTAAGGCTTTAATGTATTTTATAAAAAAGACGACTGGAAACGGTCGTCTTTTTTATATTTTTACATCTCAATCCTCGCAATTCCTAATTCATAATTCATAATTACAAAATGTCAAGCCACCACATTGTCCGAGACGACCAAGAACCTGCCTTAATCATTGCCAACGGTGCCGCCTGTAGCAACGAATTGTTAGGGCAGTTGCTCGAATGGTCGCCTCTAGTAATCGTATTAGATTCTGCGATTGAAAGAGTTTTGGAATTAGGCATAAAGGTCGATGTGCTGTTAGGCGATTTTGACTATGGCTTTGATCCGGAATATTACAGAAACCTGCAGTTTCCGCTAGAAATCGTCTATACTCCTGACCAAGAAAAGACCGATCTAGAAAAAGCTTTTGATTATCTGATCGAAAAAGGACATAAGGCCGTTAATGTAGTCTGGGCAACCGGACGTAGAGCCGACCATACGATCGTAAACATGACCAATATCGTGCGTTTCCAAAATAAGCTGAAAATTGTCATCTTAGATGATTATTCCAAAATTTTCCAGCTTCCGAAACGCTATGAAAAATGGTACCCGAAAGGCTTTCCGATTTCACTGATTCCCGTAGGAACCGTAAACGGCGTTACCTCTACCAACCTTGACTATCTATTGCATGACGAGACGCTGACCATGGGCTACCGCACCGGAAGCAGCAACCATGTAGCACAAGACGGCATAGTAATTATCGAGCATAAAGAAGGCGACCTATTGATGATGGAATGCTTTGACTAATGGCTCCACCCAAATAAATACAGTATAAACCAACCCTAAAACGAAATGACAAATCCTGCTATAAAAATCAAGAGTTCAGAAATTCTTTCTGATAACTGGTACATCCTCAAGAAGATTGTTTTCGATTACCAGAAAAAAGATGGCAGCTGGGAAACCCAGTCCCGAGAAGTTTATGACCGTGGCAATGGCGCGACCATTCTGCTTTACAACAAAATTCAAAAAACCGTCATCCTTATCCGTCAGTTCCGCATGCCCACTTTTGTAAATGGTAACGAAACCGGAATGGTTATCGAAGCCTGTGCTGGTCTTTTGGAAGAAGAAAATGCAGAAGAATGCATCAAGCGCGAAACGGAAGAAGAAACCGGCTACAGCCTGACCGAAGTCAGAAAAGTATTCCAAGCCTATATGTCGCCTGGTTCCGTTACTGAAATCATACACTTCTTCGTGGCAGAATATTCCAAAGACATGAAAGTAAGCGAAGGCGGCGGATTGTCGACTGAACATGAAAATATCGACGTGCTGGAAATTCCCTTTGAAAAGGCCATGCAGATGATTGAGACCGGTGAAATCAAAGACGCCAAGACCATCATGTTGCTGCAATATGCCAAAATCAATAACCTTTTGGGTTAGACAATCCATAGAGAAAGCTTTAAATTTTTAAGTTTTCCTAAAGTCTTTTTTCGTATTTTCCTTTGTAACTTTGTTACTTAAACTTCTATCTCCAAATGAAATTTCAAGTCGTATCAGATTACAAACCTACTGGCGATCAGCCACAAGCCATTGAAAAATTAAGCAAGGGCATCAATGACGGCGAACGTTTTCAAACGCTTTTGGGAGTGACAGGCTCCGGAAAGACTTTTACGATGGCCAATGTCATCCAAGAAGTACAACGGCCTACCTTGGTGCTGGCGCACAACAAGACGCTGGCGGCACAGCTGTATTCTGAATTCAAGCAGTTTTTTCCGAACAATGCGGTAGAATATTTCGTTTCCTACTATGATTATTACCAGCCGGAGGCTTTTATTCCCGTAACCGGAACGTATATCGAAAAAGACTTGTCTATTAATGAAGAATTGGAGAAGATGCGACTGAGTACGACCTCTTCGCTCCTTTCAGGACGTAGGGATATCATCGTGGTTTCTTCCGTTTCCTGCTTATACGGTATTGGAAACCCTGTGGAATTTCAAAAAAATGTAGTCTCAGTAGCCAAAAATCAGATTATTTCTAGGACAAAACTATTGCACCGACTGGTCCAATCACTATATGCAAGGACTGAAGCTGAGTTCAATCCTGGAACGTTCCGAATCAAAGGCGATACGGTCGAAGTTTTCCCAAGTTATGGCGACGAGCCCTTCCGAATTCACTTTTTTGGAGATGAAATTGAAGAAATAGAAGCCTTTGATGCCAAGACATCATTAGTCTTAGAAAAATATACAAACCTGAACATCTACCCTGCCAACATGTTCGTGACTTCGCCTGAAGTTTTGAACGGCGCTATCTGGGAAATTCAGCAAGATTTGGTAAAACAAGTCGATTATTTCAAAGAAATAGGAAAACATCTCGAAGCAAAACGTTTGGAAGAACGAACCAATTTCGACTTAGAAATGATTCGAGAATTGGGCTATTGCTCCGGGATTGAAAATTATTCACGATATCTCGACGGGCGTTTGCCAGGCACAAGACCATTCTGTCTGCTCGATTATTTTCCAAAAGATTACCTTATGGTCGTTGACGAAAGTCACGTAACCGTTTCGCAAGTTCATGCCATGTATGGGGGCGACCGCTCAAGAAAAGAAAATCTGGTAGAGTATGGTTTCCGTCTTCCAGCAGCTATGGACAACCGTCCGTTAAAGTTTGAAGAATTTGAGGCTATGCAGAACCAAGTCGTCTATGTTTCTGCAACGCCAGCCGATTATGAGTTGCAAAAATCAGAAGGAATATACGTAGAGCAGATCATACGTCCGACTGGGCTGTTGGATCCGATTATCGAAGTACGCCCGAGCCTCAATCAAATCGACGACCTGATTGAAGAAATCCAGCAACGTGTCGAATTGGACGAAAGGGTACTAGTCACCACGCTGACCAAAAGAATGGCGGAAGAACTTGCAAAATATCTTACCAAAGTAGCTATCCGCTGCCGCTACATCCATTCCGAAGTCGATACGCTGGAACGCGTAGAAATCATGCAAGATTTACGAAAAGGATTATTTGATGTGCTAATTGGCGTAAACCTCTTGAGAGAAGGATTGGATTTGCCTGAAGTATCTCTTGTGGCCATATTAGATGCCGACAAAGAAGGCTTTTTGAGAAACAACCGTTCGCTGACGCAGACCGTAGGTAGGGCCGCCAGAAATATCAACGGCAAGGCAATCATGTATGCTGACAAGATTACGGCAAGCATGCAAAAAACAATCGACCAGACGAATTACAGAAGAGAAAAACAGATGAATTATAATACGAAGCACAATCTTTCGCCAAAAGCGCTAAACAAAAAAATAGAAAGCACTTTGGCAAAAAATTCTGTTTCTACACAGTACTTCGAAAACCAAGCCTTAAAAGCTGCCGAACCCGAAAGCAAATACCTGACCAAGCCCGAAATCGAGAAAAAGATTCGAGAAGCCCGAAAAGCAATGGAAAAGGCTGCCAAAGATTTAGATTTCATGCAGGCAGCGAAATATCGTGATGAAATAAAAGCGCTGCAGGAGAAAATATAGAGCTTTTTAGTTTAGCTGTTCCCTAAAAATTTCAATCAATACTTCGGGTGCTATCATGCCGTTAGGTGATTCTTCCATAGCTTTCAAGATTCGTTTGATGGCAAAAGGATTCAGTCCCATATTGACGCCCATCTGTTTAATGGCTATTTCCTCCTTTTCATGAAGGACACCGTCGCAATGCATCAACAAGGCCAGCCTGTAGAATTGCTGTATGCGTTGTTGTTCTGATTTTATAGGAATAGCAATTAATTCTTGGTGGAAAAGATTCTTGAAATCTTCTTTAGTAACTTTTAATTCTTGGGCAACGATGCTCAAAAACTGGTATTCTCTATCATGGAGCTTCCCATCGACGATTGCAAAAGTAATCATTTCGGCAAGGAGGCTTAATTTCTGTTTGTAAGTATTCATTAAATCCTTATTTTTAGCTAAAATATTCTTTTTTGTGCAATCCCAAAAATCATTCGCTTGAGATATTTATTCACAATTTTCTTGTTCTGCTTTTTTCTAAATGTAAAAGCACAGAAAAGCACGGCCTCGCCGCAGGTCAGTACTTTTGAAATAGAAGCCCCTCAATTAAAAACCGTCAAGAAAATATGGGTCTATCTTCCGAAAAACTATGCGACTTCTGAAAAAAAATATCCTGTAATCTATATGCATGATGCACAGAACCTGTTTGATGCAAAGACTTCATATGCTGGCGAATGGAACGTAGATGAGACGCTGGACAGTCTCAAAACACAAGCCATTGTCATCGGCATCGAGCATGGAAATGAAAAACGTATGGATGAGCTGACTCCTTTCCCGAACAAAAAGCATGGCGGCGGCAAGGCAGATGATTATTTAGATTTTATCGTCAGCACTTTAAAACCCTATATAGATAAAAATTACAGGACAAAAACCAATGCCAATAATACTATAATTTTCGGCAGTTCTTTGGGAGGATTGGTTTCTTATTATGCCGTCCTGAAATATCCTGACGTTTTTGGAAAAGCAGGTGTTTTCTCGCCTTCGTTCTGGTTTACGGATGAAATTTATACGATGACAGCAAAATCAAAAAAGATCAAAGCCAAGATTTATTTTTTATATGGCGATTCTGAAAGCGACGACATGGTCATTGATGCCCAAAAGATAAAAAAGCTTTTAGACGAAAATAGATGCTACTGCCTGAAGCTTGACAAGACTGTTGTTGTAAAAGGCGGACAGCATGGCGAAAAATTATGGCGAGAAGGCTTTGCCAAAGCAATTTTATGGTTGTTATAAGTAATTCCAACCCTGTCAGAGTTTTCAACTCTGACAGGGTTATTCATAAAATAAATCTATCTTTGCAACAAATCAAGGATATGAACAATAACGATATTTTCAAAAAGCTTCGCGTAGCGTTGCAATTGCGTGATGACCAAATAGCAGAAATAATGCAATTGGTAGATTTCAGGATTTCTAAAGCGGAATTGGGCGCTTTTTTCAGAGCGGAAGACCATCCGAATTATATGGAATGCGGCGACCAAGTATTGCGTAATTTCTTAAACGGACTGATCATCCACCTACGAGGCACAAAAGAGAATCCAAAGAATGCGATGGATGTTATCAATGAAAATAGAGCCCAATTAAAATCGGCTGCTAAAAAAATTGTTCCGAAAGAAAATGTAAAAAAGCCCGCGCCTAAAGCTCCTGGAAAAAACTTTAAGCCTAAAAAGGTCGAAAGCAAAGTCAATCCGGTAGAAAAAGTACGTTTTAACAACGGAAAGAATAAAAAAGCGTAAGGTTTGATTGATTTTCTGACCTTAGACTATCTCAAATCAGGAAACGAAAGACAACAGCAGGCCTTTGAAATCTTGATAAGGCAAGCAGTTTTTGAAAAGCTTTCTGAATTTTCTCCTGTGTTAGTCGGGACTATTCCTATCAATATTGACATTGCTTCTAGCGATTTAGACATTGCCTGTTATTGGAATGATAAAAAGTATTTTACAGCTCAAGTCACGCAAGCTTTCGGAAATGAAATTGATTTTGAAATTACCGAAACTTTAATTTCTAACAGAGAAACAATTATTGCCAGCTTCTTTGTAGACAATTTTGAGATTGAAATCTTCGGACAGAATATTCCTGTGATACAGCAATATGGCTATCGCCACATGCTCATCGAAAATAAAATTTTAGAACAAGAAGACGAAGAATTTCGAAAAAAAATAATAGCGTTTAAAGAACAAGGTTATAAGACTGAGCCCGCTTTTGCCTTACTTTTAGGTTTACAAGGAAATCCTTACGAAGCACTTCTGGAACTTGAATAAAAACAAAAAATCCTAATCTTTCGATTAGGATTTTTTTATAGAATATATTCTTTTATTATTTGCTCAAAGCTGCTTTCACTTGGTCAGCTGCTTCTTGGAATTGTACTGCAGACAAGATCGGCATTCCAGAGTTGTCAATCATTTCTTTAGCAAGCTCAGCGTTAGTACCTTGCAAACGAACAATAATCGGCACTTTTATGCTGTCTCCCATGTTTTTGTAAGCATCGATAACACCTTGCGCCACACGGTCACAACGAACGATACCACCAAAAATATTAATCAGGATTGCTTTTACATTAGGATCTTTCAAGATGATTCTAAAAGCCAATTCTACACGTTTTGCATCAGCTGTTCCACCAACATCAAGGAAGTTAGCTGGCTCAAAACCTGCATATTTAATCAAGTCCATTGTTGCCATCGCAAGACCAGCACCGTTAACCATACAGCCTACAGTTCCGTCAAGATCCACATAATTCAAGCCTGCAGCTTTCGCTTCAACTTCGATTGGATTTTCTTCGCGAACATCACGCATTTCAGCTAAAGCTGGGTGTCTGTACAATGCGTTATCGTCAAGATTTACTTTCGCATCTACAGCAATAATTTTGTTGTCAGATGTTTTTAATACTGGATTGATTTCGAACATTGAAGAATCAGATCCGATATACGCTTTATACAAAGAGTCAACAAACTGAACCATTTCTTTGAAAGCATTTCCTGAAAGTCCAAGGTTGAAAGCAATTCTTCTCGCTTGGAAAGCTTGCAATCCAACATTTGGATCGATTTCTTCAGTAAAGATCAAATGAGGTGTTTTTTCAGCAACTTCTTCGATATCCATTCCACCTTCTGTAGAATACATGATCATGTTGCGTCCTTTTCCTCTGTTTAACAAAACTGACATATAGAATTCTGAAGTTTCGCTTTCGCCTGGATAGTAAACATCCTCAGCAACCAAAACTTTGTGTACTTTTTTTCCTTCAGCAGAAGTTTGTGGCGTAATCAACTGCATTCCTATGATTTGTTCTGCCAATTCTTCAACTTGTTGCAAGTTTTTAGCCAATTTCACACCACCGCCTTTTCCTCTTCCACCTGCGTGAACCTGAGCTTTGATAACGTGCCATCCCGTTCCTGTTTCAGCTGTCAATTGTTTTGCAACTGCTACAGCTTCTTGCGGGTTGTTAGCAACATAACCACGTTGAACTTTCACGCCATAACTGGCTAATATCTCTTTTCCTTGGTATTCGTGTATATCCATATTAAAGTTTTTTGACTTTTTAAAAGTGCCACAAAAATAGCAAATTCCATCTAATCAGCGAAAGGAATTATCTTTTTTATTTGATGCTTGACAAGTGATTTCTGCTGAGCCTTTTTAGATTTTTCAAATCTTCTTTTTGCAGTTAAAAATCTTCTTCCAGAAGCAACCTTTTTACTATTTTAACATCTTTAGTATATATCAAAAAACAAACAGAACACTAATCAAAACAAATAATCATGAAAAATCTTAAACTCTTAAGCTTATTTGCACTATTGATATTGCTCGGCTGCAATGGTGACGACGATAATCGAAATGATGTTTCATTAAGCGGCGAATGGAAATTGATAGAAGTGAATGGCACTATCGCTGGCATAAGACACCTATTTGTGCCCGGAATTATCAAATGGAATTTTAATACTTCAAACCATACGTTTACAGTCGTGAATAACAATACTGATGAAACCAAGCAAGATGTTTTAGAATCAGGCACTTATACTTATTCTATAGAAGGCAATGATGCCACGCCTGAACTATGCAACCAGACTTTAGTCTTAGACGGAACAAATTACGGCTGTTATTCTATCACAACTACCACTTTGCAGATTAATCAAGGTGAAGCGGATGGAATTATCATCAAACTTATTCGTTAGGAAATCTCGTTTATTAGCAAAAATAAGTTATATTCATAACTAATTGTTGTTTTTTGTTATTTTCAGTTATCTATTTTGCATAAGAAGAAATGGAGTGATAGCTTTGCAGAAAGAAATTTAAAGTTATGCAAACCAAAGATTTATTGCATCTGGCAGAAGAATTTGGAAGTCCACTCTATGTTTACGATGCTGCAAAAATCCAATCTCAATACACAAGACTCACAAATGCTTTCTCAAAAGTAGAAAGCCTGCGAATAAATTATGCCGTAAAGGCCTTATCGAATGTTTCTGTCCTAAAACTTTTGAAAGAAATCGACTCTGGATTAGACACCGTTTCCATCCAAGAAGTACAATTAGGATTATTGGCTGGATTTTCGCCAGAAAAAATAATCTATACGCCAAACGGCGTTTCTTTTGAGGAGATTGAAGAAGTAGCGCATCTTGGCGTTCAAATCAATATTGATAACTTATCTATATTAGAACATTTCGGGACAAAATACCCGTCAATTCCTGTCTGTATTCGAATCAATCCGCACGTTATGGCTGGCGGAAATGCAAACATTTCGGTAGGCCACATCGACAGCAAGTTCGGAATCTCTGTACACCAGATGCCGCATATCTTGAGAATTGTAGAGAATACAGGCATGCACATCAACGGAATCCACATGCATACAGGCTCTGATATTTTGGATATTGAAGTCTTCTTATACGCTGCAGAAATTCTTTTTGATACAGCAAAACATTTCAGCAATCTGGATTTTCTTGATTTCGGAAGCGGTTTCAAAGTACCCTACAAAAAAGACGATATCGAAACCAACATCGAAGAATTAGGCAAAAAATTGACCAAAAGGTTTAATGCTTTTTGTAAGGAATACGGACGCGAACTAACATTAGCTTTCGAACCTGGAAAATTCTTGGTCAGCGAAGCCGGTTTCTTTCTTGCCAAAGTAAATGTCGTAAAACAGACAACTTCTACGGTTTTCGCAGGAATAGACAGCGGTTTCAATCACTTAATCCGCCCAATGCTATACGGTTCCCAACACCATATCGAGAATATTTCCAATCCGAAAGGCAAAGAACGATTCTATTCTGTTGTCGGTTATATATGCGAAACGGATACGTTTGCCAACAACCGAAGAATTTCAGAAATCAAGGAAGGCGATATCTTATGTTTTAGAAATGCAGGAGCGTACTGCTTCTCGATGTCCTCTAATTACAATTCCAGATTCAAACCCGCCGAAGTCCTTTGGTACGAAGGAAAAGGACACTTGATCAGAGAAAGAGAAACTTTTGACGATTTGATCAAAAATCAGGTCATTTTGGAATTTGAAAAAACCATGAGTTAGTTTCCCAAATTAGTTTGGTAAATATATTTTGCGTGAAGGCCTCATTGCTGCCGCTTTGAGGCTTTCTAGCGTCTAGAAACTTCTAAAAATAAATAACAGATAGTTAATCTGCATAAAATGATTGTTCATTATCTTTGAACTTTACAAACCCAAAGAAGTATTTTTTCAGATGGATAGAAGGAAATTTTTCAGAAACGGTTCGCTATTTACGATCGGAACAGCAGTTTTGAATCCTTTTCAAGGCAACGCCAATGTTTTGGATTTCGAAACCCTAAACAAGAATAAGAAAGCCAAGAATATCATTTTGCTTGTAAGCGATGGTATGAGCACAGGAACTCTTAATATGGCCGACTTGTTTCTAAACAGAAAATATGGCAAAGGTTCCAATTGGATCCAATTATATAAAGACAATAGAGTTTCGAGAGCTTTGATGGATACGGCTTCGGCTAGTTCTATCGTCACAGATTCAGCAGCAGCAAGCTCTTCTTGGGGCGGCGGTTTTCGCGTAAATAACGGCTCATTGAACGTTGGCCCTGACGGACAAGCGCACTTGCCAATCTGGCAAAAATTCAAAAAATCTGGAAAAATGGCGGGATGCGTAACCACTGTTCCGATTACCCACGCAACCCCTGCTGGTTTTTGCGTGAACAGCAAAAGCAGAAATAGCCAAGAAGATATTGCCGAACAATACCTTGATTTAAATTTCGACATTATGATGGGCGGCGGACTTAATTATTTCGCGCCAGAATTACGAAAAGACAAAAAAGATATGTTTGCCGCTTTCAAAGAAAAAGGATACCAGGTAGCAAAAACACGTTCAGAAATGTTCAACGTTTCAAACGACTCTCCTATTCTTGGTGTTTTTTACGAAGACGGACTTCCTTATTCTGTGGATAGAAATAGCGATGAAAACCTCAAGAAAACGATTCCTACTTTGGCCGAAATGGCACAAAAAGCAATCGACCGCATGAAAAACCATAAAAATGGATTTGTACTCCAAATCGAAGGCGGAAAAGTAGACTGGGCGGCACATGCTAATGATATCGCGGCCTTGATACACGACCAGATTGCTTTTGATGAAGCCGTGAAAGTCGCCATTGATTTTGCCGAAAAAGACAAAGAAACTTTAGTCATTATTACTACTGACCACGGAAATGCAAATCCAGGAGTCATTTACGGAAAAGATGCTAACGATAATTTTGACAGCATCCAAAAGTATACTCAGACCAACGAATGGATCTTGAACCAGATCAAGCCTAGCTTCTCAATTACCGAAGTAAAGGAAATCATTGAAAAGGCAAATGGGCACACTTTAGGTGATGAAGATGCGAAAACCGTATTAAGCTACTACGACGGGCTGCATAAAGAAGACGGATTGTACAATTACAAAAAACTTCCGTATAAAGCATTTTCTGAAATGCAGCAGAAGACAAATTCTGTCGGATGGATCAGCATGGACCACTCTGCAGATTATGTGGAATTGGCTATGTTTGGACCAGGAAGCGAGCTTTTGAAACCTTTCGTAAAAAATACAGATTTGCACTATTTGATGTTGCAAGCTGCTGAAGTTGAAAACAAATTTTAAGAATAATTAAAATAAAATTCAAGGACTGTCTTTTTAGGCAGTCTTTTTTTTATATTTAACATAAAAGTTTTGACTATGGTTATGACCTGCTAAGAAAATGAATGTTCCGAAAATATTACATAAAAGAAAGTATGAATTTTTATTAGCAGCATTGCTGATTCATCTTTTTATTGCAGTATTACTGTATGATTTGGATTTTTACACCAACATTATTTGGCCTTTAAACATGCTCATCCTAGGAATTTTTAGCTTAGGAATCTTTTCAGAAAAATCAAGAATGCAGCTCGTTTTTAAGAATATCCTTCTCGCATTAATCATCTTCCTCCCCATTTCTATTATTTATTTGAAACCGACTCCATTAATGATGGAGCTTATTAATATTGCTCATATCGCATTCTACTGCTATATTTTTATTGAAGTCTTGCGTTATCTGCTAAAGCCAAGCTATATTAATTCTGACATCGTTTCTGCTTCAGCCTGTGGCTATTTGCTACTGATAGAGATCGGGATCTTTTCGATGCAGGCCATTTATTATGGAACTACCAATCCGTTCAAAGGTATCGATACCACTTCTTTCACTACCATATATCTCGATATTGTTTATTTTTGCAGCATTACGGTTACCAGCATCGGATTTGGAGACATTGTGCCTTCTAATCATTATGCAAAACTGGCAACGTCTATTTTGGGAATTGCAGGTCAATTTTATTCGGTAGTATTGGTGGGAATAATGATCAGCAAGTATACTTCAGAAGCTGGAAATTCGTCTAAAAAATAAATTATGCATTCAGGAAAACAATACTCCCTAAAAGAATTTATCATCTGGACCAGAAGAGACATCTATTGGATTTTTCTGCTTGCGGCTATTCCGACTGCTCTTTTTGATTTTTTCGGATTTAAATGGCTCGCCATTCCTTGGGTTCCGATTGCCATGATCGGCACGGCAGCAGCATTTATTGTAGGTTTCCGGAACACGCAAACGTATAACCGATTATGGGAAGCAAGGCAGATTTACGGAAGTATCGTCAATACGAGCCGTACCTGGGGAATCATGGCGAAAGATTTTATAACAAACTCACTTGCTTCAACTGCAACCGAAGAAGAACTTCATTCGATACGCAAGACACTAATCTACAGACATATTGCATGGCTTACGGCACTGCGTTTCCAACTTAGAGAAAAAAGAGCTTGGGAAAACATGGACAAGCCATCCAACAAAGAATACCAGCAATTGTACAAAGTCTTGGAATACGAAACCACACTAGAGGCAGAACTTCAAAAATACCTAAGCCAAGAGGAGCTGAATTATATCGTAAGTAAAAAAAACAGGGCCACCCAAATTATAACCCTACAATCAAAACACCTTAAAGAACTTGCCGAAAAAGGACTCTTAAGCGAATTTAAGCACGTAGCTTTAGAAGACCGACTCAAAGATTTATTCGACCATCAAGGAAGGTGCGAACGCATAAAAAACTTCCCTTATCCGCGCCAATTTGCAAGCATAAATATGTTTTTCATCCGACTGTTCGTCATCATGCTGCCGTTCGGACTCATCAATGAATTTGCTAAATTAGGAGAACATTGCGTGTGGTTTACCGTTCCATTCAGCGTCATCGTCGGCTGGGTATTCAATTCGATGGAACGCGTTGGCGAAAGCACTGAAAATCCTTTTGAAGGAAGCGCAAACGATGTTCCGATTACCGCAATGAGCAGAACCATAGAAATAGATTTAAAAGACATGCTGGACGAAACCGACCTGCCTCCAGCCATAACACCAATCAACAATATTTTAATGTAAACTATTATGGAATTAGAAAAAGTATTCAAAAATAACGAAAAGTGGATCGCTGAAAAATTAGAAAAAGATCCAGACTATTTTGCAAATTTGTCGAAAGGACAAAGTCCTGATATTCTGTATATCGGATGTTCGGATAGCCGCGTTACGGCAGAAGATTTGATGGGAGTTTCTCCTGGTGAAGTTTTCGTACACAGAAACATCGCCAATATGGTCATCAGTATTGATCTGAATGTAATGTCGGTCTTAAATTATGCCGTAAATTATTTGCATGTAAACCACGTGGTAGTCTGCGGACATTATTTCTGTGGAGGTGTAAAAGCAGCGATGCAGGCAGAAGATTTAGGCGTGCTCAATCCGTGGTTGCGAAATATCCGTGACGTTTACCGCCTTCATAAGAACGAGCTTAACGCAATTGAAGACGAAACTCAAAAATACAACCGATTGGTCGAATTAAATGTACAAGAACAGTGCATCAATCTCGTCAAGACTGCTGAAGTGCAAAAAGCGTATAGCGAAAGAGGGCTTCAGATTCATGGCTGGGTTTTCGACATACACTCTGGAAAGCTAATCGATCTAAAACTAGATTTTGACCATATCATGAAAAACATCATGGAAATTTATAATCTTGGGCACGATTAAAAAAAAAAATCCCTTTACGTTTTGTAAAGGGATTTTTTTTTATAAATGAATTGCCTCTTGTTTGGCACTTTCAAATTCAGAAACCATGGTATCTATAATTTCTTTAACCGGTTTTATATCGTGGATGAGGCCAGAAATTTGTCCGATTTCTAATTCGCCTTCAATTAAATCGCCTTCAAACATTCCTCTTTTGGCACGGGCTCTTCCTAACAAGACTTTCAAATCATCTGGAGTCGGACATTTGGCATAAAGTTCTTGGATGTCTTGGTAGAATTTGTTTTTTATCAACCGCACTGGTGCTAATTCTTTCAACGTTACCTGCGTTCCGCCCTCTTCTAAATCAACGATAGTCTTTTTAAAATCATCATGTGAAGAGCTTTCAACCGACGCCGCAAAACGGCTTCCAACTTGCACTCCATCAGCGCCTAAAACCATAGCTGCCAGCATTCCTCTTCCTGTCGCAATACCTCCAGCCGCAATTAACGGAATCTGTATTTTTTCACGAACCATCGGAATCAGCGTTAATGTTGTCGTTTCTTCCCTTCCGTTATGTCCTCCGGCTTCAAAACCTTCGGCAACTACAGCATCAACTCCAGCTTCTTGGGCTTTCAATGCAAATTTTGAACTGCTGACTACATGAACAACCGTTATTCCTTTTTCCTTTAAAAAGCTAGTCCATGTTTTCGGATTCCCTGCAGAAGTGAAAACTATTTTTACGCCTTCTTCAACAATAATATTCATGATTTCTTCGATATTCGGGTAGAGCATCGGAACGTTTACTCCAAACGGCTTGTCGGTTGCTTTTTTGCATTTTTGGATGTGTTCTCTCAAGACTTCTGGATACATCGATCCGGCTCCGATCAACCCTAATCCTCCTGCATTGCTGACAGCACTTGCTAATTTATAACCGCTATTCCAAATCATGCCACCTTGAACGATTGGATATTGTATGTTGAAAAGCTGCGTAATCTTATTCATTTAAATGATTTATAGTATTATTTTATTGGTTTTTATTTGATTCTATCTTGAAATTCAGGGAATTATTTTATGGCTAATTTTCCGGTTTGGTAATTGGTTCCTGCTTTAATTTTATAAAAATAAATACCTGCTACCAAATTTTCAACCGAAAAACTCGGCCTTGAATTTTGGATTTCCGTATACAGAATTTCTTGTCCCAGATTGTTATAAATAGAAACCTGAGCTTTTTCATAGTCATTCGGAAAGGCCAAATTTACAATAGAAGTGGCTGGATTTGGATAAATGGTAAATGTTTTAGAAGAAAAAGTAGGAACTTCCAAAGCATTTGTCAAAGCCAAATTAAAATCCGGAATTCCATATCCGAACTGATCGTTTGGCGTGTTGTATAAATGAGCCGATTGCTTGATCAACTGCATGATTTCTGTATTCGTCTTGTTCGGAAAAGCCTGCCACAAGCAAGCTACCATTCCTGCTATAATAGGTGACGAAAAAGAAGTGCCGTTAGCAAACACAACATTTCCTAACTGATTGGAAACGACTGCTGCTTCACCTTGAGCCATGACATCAGGCTTGACCCTAAAATCTGCAGAAGGCCCGATAGAGCTAAAACTTGCATACAATTTTGTTGATGTCACCGCACCAACAGCCAAAACATTTTCTGCATCGGCTGGAGCACCGATATGCGGCTCTGGGCCAGCTCCTGTATTTCCAGCAGAAGCCACGCAAATCATACCACGAGAATAGGCAATTTCTGCTCCACGAGAAATAAAAGTCGTCGTGCCATTCATGTTAAAATATGCATAGCTATAATCAGGATTGTTGTAGCCGAAATAGCTTAAAGAGGTATTGATTATATCTACGCCCAAACTATCTGCCAGTTCTGCGGCTTCAACCCAGTAGGATTCTTCAACAGGGTTTTCATCCAAAATATCTTCTGTGATAAAAAGATAATAAGAAGCATCTGGAGCTGTTCCTACCAATTGGTTTTCAACATAGCCTCCCATGGTTGAAAGTACCTGCGTTCCGTGCGTGCCGCCGCTATAAAAATTAGCATTTCTGGTAACAAAATCATAGCCTCCTAAAATCTTATTATTGACTAGAAGCCTTTGGAAAGGTTGTGCAGTATTTACATTCGGGAATCCAGCGTCCATAACCGCAATTATCTTCCCATTTCCTGTAAAATTTTGCTGGTGCAACAGATTGCCTTTTAACATCCTGATCTGGTTGCCCGAAGTACCATATCCATAATTCACCTGAACTTCTAAATCTTTTACCCCAACCGAATTGGTTTGGCGCAACGTCCTTCCCTCTCCATTCAATGTTGGATTTGCAAATTGCACACGATCTACAAAAGCCAAATTTTCAAGACCACGAATATCCGTTATTGACCCTCTGATATGCAAAGAATTCAACCATTTGGATTTAGCTTTTACCGTAATTCCGGACGTGGCTGTAACTTGATTGATATAGGAAACTGAAATCGGAACATCTTTATCATCAAGCGCAATATTCTGAGTCGTTCTTCTATCCAAAGCTCTTTGCGAAAGCATTTCTAAAGGATTTGCAAGATAATGAGCTGCATCTGGCTTATCTGTAAAATACACCCAGGCATCTTCTTGGCCTATGGCATACACACTCGAAAGCAAAAGCAGTAAAAGAGTAATTTTTTTCATAAATTATTGTATTGGTTGTCCAAACTTGAACAGATTACCGCTGTCATCGATTATATAAAATTCGCGCATTCCCCAAGGTTGGTTTTTTAGTGCTATTGTATCGCCTAGCACTTTCTTATACCGCTCAAAAACAGCCTCAATATCATTTACGCGAATATAGCAGCTTGAGTTTTCTGCAACTATTTTATCATCGCATTTCCATAAATGAATTTCAATACCATCCCAAACAAAAATCAGAAGATCATCATATTCGTTTGCTAGTTTGCAGCCTAAAATTTCTTGGTAAAATTTTTTAGATTTTTCAAAATTTAAAGATGGAAGCTGGGATATGATTTGTGCAATTTTTGAATTCAAAACCTCTATTGTTTTAGATATAAAAGTCAAATTTACAAAAATGAAATTTTATAAAACGTTTTAGCCGCCAATATTTACAGGAGTCAGACAGCTATATAAAACACTAAATATCAACGAAATAAAAAATATTTTAAAATTTATTAGGTTTTTAAAATATTTATACTCTAAATTTGCACTCAAGTTCTTTAAAAGATTATTCTTATCCAGAAAGACCGAGGGAATTGACCCTATGACGTCTTGGCAACCTGTCCGTTTTCGGATAAGGTGCCACATTCAACCCTTGCTTTGGCAGGGAAAGATAAGCTTAGAAAATAGTACATAATACTTCAAAATATTATATGCTCTTCTGACTTATCGGAAGAGCATTTTTTATTTCTGCTCTCCCGATATCTGGTTTCGAATATTTTTTTTAAAAACAAAAAATATTTAAAAACAATCTTAAAAAGTATCAAGATGAAAGAGCAGACACAAATCTTAAATTACATTCCAGTTGACGAATTAACAGGTTCTATCTCAGTTCCAATTTACCAGACTTCCACTTTTGTACAAGAAGCACCTGGCATTCACAAAGGTTTTGATTATGCACGAAGCAATAATCCTACACGAAAAGTCTTAGAAGATTTAGTCGCAAAATTAGAAAACGGAACTAATGGCTATGCTTTTTCCAGCGGCCTAGCAGCTATTGATGCGGTCGTCAAATTATTATCGGCTGGAGACGAGATCATAGCGGTTGACGATATTTACGGCGGTGCCTTCCGTCTGTTTACGCACATTTATGAAAAATTCGGAATCAAAGTAAAGTATGTCGATGCTACTGATGCTAAAAATGTAGCCGAAGCAATTACAGACAAAACCGCCTTAATCTGGATTGAGTCTCCGACGAATCCTACCTTAAAAATTTCTGACCTTCGTGCTATTGGAAAAATTGCAAAAGAAAACAATATCCTATTTTGTGTCGATAACACTTTTGCCTCTCCTATTGCCCAAAAACCAATTGATTTTGGAGCTGACCTAATCGTGCACAGTGCAACAAAATACATTTCGGGACACAGCGACCTGATTGCAGGCTTGGTTATTACGGCAACTGAAGAATTAGGCAGTAAGATTAAGTTTATCCAAAATGCTTCGGGTGCTATCTTAGGGCCTTTCGACAGCTGGTTGGTAATACGAGGAATCGAGACTTTAAACTTGAGAATTAGACAGCATGCTGAAAATGCGCAAAAAATAGCCGAATTCCTGGCAACAGAAAAGCTAATCCAAAATGTTTATTATCCGGGGCTGAAAACGCACCACAACCACGAAATTGCTAAAAGCCAGCAGAAATACTTTGGGGGCGTAGTAACGTTTGATTTAGTGATTGATGACAAAGAGCTGGCTTCCAGAATTGTTTCGGGAACCAAATTGTTCAAGCTTGCCGAAAGTTTGGGCGGCGTGAAAAGCTTGTGTTGTTTGCCTTGCGAAATGACTCATAAGTCAATTCCTGCAGAAAAAAGATACCAGTCTGGCGTGACCGACAGTTTGATCCGACTTTCTGTTGGCTTGGAAGATGCCGATGATTTGATTGCCGACTTGAAACAGGCTATCCAAAATGCAGTCAAAGAAAATGTTGCCATCGAATTCCATAAAAACTAATACCATCCTACTTTTAATCATCATATAAATAACACTCAAAATGTCAAGAAAAAAATTAAATATAGGATTGTTTGGTTTCGGATGCGTCGGTTTCGGACTGTATGAAGTTTTACAGAAAACCCCTGGACTGAAAGCGAACATCAAGAATATCTGCGTAAAAGACAGAAACAAAACGCGTGAAATTGGTGCAGAAAACTTCACTTTCGACAAGAATGATATCTTTAATGATCCGGAAATCAACGTCATTGTAGAATTAATCGACGATGCCGATGCAGCGTATGAAATTGTAACTACAGCCTTAAAAAGTGGCAAAGCAGTGGTTTCTGCCAACAAAAAAATGATTGCAGAGCATTTTGAAGAACTGCTCGAATTGCAGCGAAAACACAATGTCCCTTTATTGTATGAAGCTGCGTGTTGTGCGAGCATGCCGATTATCCGAAATTTAGAAGAATACTATGATAATGATCTTTTGGAATCCATCCAAGGCATCGTGAATGGTTCTACTAATTACATCCTTACCAAGACGTTCAAGGAAAATCTATCGTATGATGAGGCGCTGAAGCAAGCACAGGAAAAAGGCTTTGCCGAAAGCAATCCGATCTTAGACACGGGCGGTTTTGATGCCAAATACAAGTTGTTGATTTTGCTAGCGCATTCTTTCGGATATATTGCAAAACCAGAGGATTTGCTGAATATTGGAATTAATAATATTGGCGGTTTAGAATTAAAATATGCTCGAGAAAAAGGCTTAAAGATTAAGCTTGTAGCCCAAGCTTTTAAAAATAATGATGGAAACATTTCGGCTTTTGTTATTCCAAAATTCGTAGATACAGAAGATCGCTTGTTTAATGTGGATGATGTTTTTAATGGCGTGATTACGAAAACCAGTTTTGCAGACGAGCAGTTTTTTGTTGGGAAAGGCGCGGGTGCTCATCCGACAGCTTCGGCTGTCTTGAGCGATATTTCTGCTTTGAGCTATGATTACCAGTACGAGTACAAAAAAATTGCACAGCAGGAAAACATAAGCTTGTCTGATGACGTAAATTTGAAAGTATTCTTAAGACATCAGATTGAGGATGCAGTTACTTTAAAGAAGCATTTTTCAACTATTGACGAATCGTATCTAAATCATGAGTCGGGTTATATCACCGGAACCATTTCCTTAGAAAGCTTACGAAATATACACTTTGATGAAAGTTTTGATAAATCTTTTGTTTTGCTGGAAATTGCTAATTAGTGGCTTTTTACTGATTATTTTCCAAGCAGTAAAAGACATCAACTAAGAGATGAAGAATGCTAGCTAGCTAGCTAACTATACTATTTCAATTGTTTGTTTATATATTTTGTTCATTAAAAAACCCGACAATCTCTTGTCGGGTTTTTATCTATGATAGTATTTCAAATTATGCTATAACTCCAGAACCTATAAGTTCTTCTCCTAAATGCCAAGAGACGAATTGTCCTTCTGTAATGGCAGACTGTGGGTTTTCAAAAGCAACATACAAACCGTTTTCAAACTGATATAAAGTCGCTTTTTGCAACGGCTGGCGGTAACGGATTCTTGCCATTACTTCCATAGTTTCACCATTTTTTAGGGCTAAATCTTCACGAATCCAATGTACTTCAGATTTTTCAACAAAGAGTGCTTTTTTGAATAATCCGGGATGGTGGCTTCCTTGTCCGGTATAAATGATATTATTTTCCACATCGGTTTCGATAATGAAAAGCGGTTCAGCTGTTCCTCCAACATTTAGTCCTTTGCGTTGTCCTTTCGTAAAATAGTGAGCCCCTTGATGTTTCCCGACTACTTTCCCCATTTCTGGAGCATATGGAATAGACGCAGCTTCGAACGCTAGTTCTTCTTGCAAAGAATCGAACTCGGTCTTGTCTTTTGTATAAATATCTTGACTGGCTTCAATTTCAAAAATCAGTCCGTCTTTTGGCTGTAATTTTTGCTGTAAAAACTCTGGCAAGCGTACTTTTCCGATAAAACACAATCCTTGTGAATCTTTCTTTTCTGCCGTAACCAGTTCCCTTTTTGCAGCAATTTCACGAACTTGCGGTTTTGTCAGTTCTCCAATCGGGAATAAGGATTTTGCTAATTGTTCTTGCGAAAGCTGGCATAAAAAGTAAGATTGGTCTTTGTTTCCATCGACACCGGCAAGCAATTGATATACTGGCTTACCGTCCACTTCAATTTCTCCTTTTCTACAATAATGTCCAGTCGCTACATAGTCGGCTCCCAAGCTTAACGCAATTTTCATGAAAACGTCAAACTTAATTTCGCGATTGCACAATACGTCTGGATTAGGCGTTCTTCCTTTTTCGTATTCGCGGAACATATAGTCCACGATCTTTTCTTGGTATTGTTCGCTTAAATCGACTGTCTGGAAAGGAATTCCTAATTTTTCTGCCACTAGAAGTGCATCATTGCTGTCTTCCAGCCAAGGGCATTCGTTAGAAATTGTAACAGAATCGTCGTGCCAGTTCTTCATAAAAAGGCCAATGACTTCATAGCCCTGCTCCTTCAATAAATAAGCAGCAATACTAGAATCAACACCTCCAGAAAGACCAACTACTACACGTTTCATTTTTTCTAATTTTATGACGCTGCAAAAGTACGCCAAAATAGAGCATGATTTATGCTCTATTATATTTGTTTAATTTATGAATGTATTTGAGAAATTTATTTGTTGCTCGGAGCGTTTTGCGGCAATTTTCTAGCTCCTTTGTTTTTGCTGTCAATTTTGAACTTTTCTTTTTTTACTTTATTCGGATTTTCTTCTTTCACAAGTTTGCCGTTTTCGTAATATTTCCAGATACCAGACTTTTTACCATTTTTGAATTGTCCTTTTATCATTTTTCCAGCGTCGTCATTGTAGGTTACCGCTCCGTCAAATTCGCCGTTTTTATAGATGGCATCTTCAAGAACAGCGCCTTTTTCGCTGTATTTTTTGTACTGTCCGTTTTTAATTCCGTTTGTATATGTTGCTTCTTCGGCTATCTTGCCGCTTCTGTAGAACACTTTTCGGATACCGTTTAGCTTTCCTTTGGAATAGTTTTCAAGGGTCATTATTTCTTTCGACTCAAGGTGATAGTATTTCCATTCGCCTTCATTCAGCTTGTTGACTTCTTTTCCTTCGCTTACTTTATTTCCTTTTTGGTCAAAAAAAGTGGTATAGGCAGAACCGTCTTTTGCCGTAAAATCTCGCGTCGCAATTACTTTTAATTCTTTGGTATCATCAAAAAACTTAAAGACTCCTGTTTCTTTTCCGTGGTCAAAAGTTCCTTCATAGCGCGGTCTTTTAGACTCGGTATAGGTTCCTTTCCAAAGTCCATGTCGCTGACCTTTATCATCGAGCTTGTTGGTTTCCTGAGAATAGGAATACTGAAAAAAAGATAAAAATGAGAGTACTATTATAATAATTGATTTCATAGTCATGCAATAGCTGATTTATTATTCTTGTTAACTAAAAATATGCCATTTTATTGCTTTCTGCTTTCAAGTTTCCACTATTAAAGAAGCTTTCGCAATAAATCTGTGTGAATTTAAAAAAGCACCCGGTGATGAGTGCTTTTTAAATTTTATTTCTTTTTTCTGTCTTCTAAAGATTTTTTCTTATCCTCTAAAGACTTGCTTTTTTGTTTCTGCTGCTCTTGGGCCTGCTCCATCATATCTTGCATTTTTTGCTGGAAACGGCTTTTTGGCTTCTCTTTTGTCTTGTTCTCTTGGATTCTAGCATGGATCTTTTCATCATTGATGATGTAATTTTTGATGACCAGCATGATTCCAATCGTAATCGTATTTGAGATAAAGTAGTACAAACTCAATCCAGATGCGTTATTGTTGAAGAAAATCATCATCATTAACGGCGAGATGTAAATCATCATTTTCATGATCTTGCCCATATCTGGCATGCCTTCTTGCGGAGGCGCGCTCATGGCTTGATCGCCAGTCGTCATTTTCATGTAGAAGAAAATCGCGATTGCTGCCAAAATCGGGAACAAACTGATGTGGTTTCCGTAGAAAGAGGAAATTACAGGAATGTGCTGTTTCCAAGAAAAAATAGCATCGAAAGAAGATAAATCTTCTGCCCAAAGGAAATTCTTTTGTCTTAGCTCGATTGCCGACGGGAAGAACTGGAACAAGGCATAGAATACTGGAATCTGCATCAATGCCGGAAGACATCCCGCCATTGGGTTGACGCCTGCCTTATTGTACAGCTTCATCGTTTCTTGCTGTTTCTTCATCGGGTCTTTCTTGAATTTTTCATTCAATTCCTGAATTTCAGGGCGAAGGACCTTCATTTTTGCCTGCGACAGATACGACTTATAGGTAACTGGTGACATCACCAAACGAACTAAAATCGTGAAGACAATGATTGCGATTCCGTGCGCCAAGAATAGGCTCAAGAAATCATATACTGGAATAAAAATCCAACGGTTGATCCAGCCAAAGATTCCCCAACCTAACGAAATTACTTCGTCAAGGTTTTTCTCGTAGCTGTTTAAAATTTTATAATCGGCTGGCCCGTAGTACCAGTTCATGTTGTAGTTGACTTCGCCTCCTTTAAAAGCTAAAGGAACGGTTGCTTTGAACGATTTGGTGAAGATGGTATCTTTTTCAACATCTTTAACCAAGTTATCAGATTTCAGTTCTGCTACTTTAAACGGCGTGTCCGTCAAAAGAATCGAAGCAAAAAAGTGCTGTTTAAAAGCAATATACGAAACTTCCTTGGCTTCTTGGCTATCAGAAGATTGTCCTAAATAATCATCTTTTCCACCTTCGTATTCATACACCAATTCAGAATAACGGTTTTCGTAAGAAACGCTTTTTTCGTTTCTGTAGGTTTTCAGGCTCCATTCCATCGGAAGTGGATTCGACGTCTGAAGTACTTTGCTCAATCCTTGCGTTCTGATAGAGAAATCAAGCATATAGTCTTTTGGCTTCAGCACGTAGCGGTATTCCAAATATTGTTCTGGCCCTGCTTTCAAACGCATCGTCAAGACTTGGTTTTCGCCTTCTTTTGTAAGCGTAGGCTCAAAATACAAGTCTTTTGTATTCAACACCAAATTGCCTTGCGTCTTCAGTTCAATATTTAGATTGGCATTGTTATCTTTTATGATTTTGACCAATTTTCCAGAACCTTTGCTGAAAGCTTCGAAATTCTTCATTTCAGCACCAACGATATAACCTCCTTTGTTTGAAAAAGTAAGTTTTACAAGGTCATTCTCGATCGTCTTGGTTTCAAGTTTTGCAGATGGAAGCGTTGCAGCATAAGCAAAACTGCCTAAAGAAGTTTTCAGTTTTTCTAATTGAACTGAATCTTTTGCTGTAGTGTCTGCCACCGTCAATGCGGCTTCTTTTACTGCTGTTGTTGCTGCTTTTTGTTTTTCTGCTTGCTCAATTTTGGCTTTTGCGTCAATTTCTTCCTGTGAAGGTTTATTGATGTACATTACGCCAATAAGGAGCGCAAAAATCAACACGAAGCCAATAATCGAATTACGGTCAAACTTTTTTTCTTCCATTTTATTCTAAATAATTAATTTAATTCCGCATTTATGCGTTATGCTCGGTCTTGAAGGTTTTCTTCAACTACTATTTATTTTTATGTGCTACAGTCGCTTTCACAAAATTCACAAAAAGCGGATGTGGTTTTGCGACCGTACTTTTATATTCAGGATGGTATTGCACTCCGATAAAAAACGGATGGCTTTCAATCTCAATGATTTCTACTAATCCTGTATCTGGATTTACACCCGATGCTTTTAATCCTGCCTTTTCCAAAGCTTCTAAATATTCGCCGTTAAATTCATAACGGTGACGGTGACGCTCTTGGATTTGGCTTTTGCCATAAATTTTTGAGGCTAATGTATCAGGCTTGATATCACATTTCCAAGCTCCCAAACGCATTGTTCCCCCTTTATCTGTAATGGTTTTCTGCTCTTCCATTAGATTGATTACCGGATGTGCTGTCCCGGCATTCATTTCTGTTGAATTGGCATCTTTATGTCCCAAAACATTTCTTGAATATTCTATAACAGCCATCTGCATTCCGAGACAGATTCCGAAAAACGGAATGTTCTTTTCTCTTGCATAACGAACTGTTTCGATTTTTCCTTCGATTCCTCTTTCTCCAAAACCTGGCGCTACCAGAATTCCGTCTAAATCTTTCAGTTTCTCAGACGCATTTTTTTCGTCTAAATACTCTGAATGAATACTCACTACATTTACCTTCGTTTCGTTTGCAGCTCCTGCATGAATAAAGGCTTCTAAAATTGATTTGTATGAATCTTGCAATTCTACGTATTTACCAACCAGACCGATATTTACGATATGCTTCGGATTTTTTAGTTTTTGCAAGAACTCGTTCCATTGTTTTAAATCTGGAGTCGCTTTTTCTGGCAAGTCTAATTTTTTCAAGGCTACTTTGTCAAGACCTTCTTCCAGCATCAGGTTTGGAACGTCATAGATTGTAGAAGCATCGATAGATTGAATCACAGCTTCCCTTTTTACGTTGCAAAACAATGCTAGTTTCTGACGCAATTCGTCTGAAATTTCGTGTTCTGTTCTACAAACCAAAATATCGGCTTTGATACCGCTTTCCATCAAGGTTTTTACCGAGTGCTGTGTTGGCTTAGTCTTTAATTCGCCCGCAGCAGCTAAAAACGGAACTAACGTCAAATGAATTACGATTCCGTTATTTTCGCCTAATTCCCAAACTAATTGGCGAACCGACTCAATATAAGGAAGCGATTCGATATCCCCTACCGTTCCTCCAATTTCAGTAATCACAATATCAAAGTCGCCAGATCTTCCAAGCAATTGCATTCTTTCCTTGATCTCATTGGTGATATGCGGAACGACCTGTACAGTCTTGCCTAAAAATTCTCCTCTTCGCTCTTTTTCAATAACGGAAAGATAAACTCTTCCAGTCGTCACGTTGTTGGCTTGCGAAGTCGGGACATTTAAAAAACGCTCGTAATGTCCTAAATCTAAATCGGTTTCAGCTCCATCATCTGTCACATAACATTCTCCGTGTTCGTAAGGATTTAATGTCCCTGGGTCAACGTTGATGTATGGGTCAAATTTCTGGATTGTCGTTCGGTATCCTCTGGCCTGTAATAATTTTGCTAAAGATGCGGCTATGATTCCCTTCCCTAAAGAAGATGTCACACCGCCTGTAACAAAAATATATTTTGTCTGATTCATTGTGCTGTTGTTTGTCGTTGTAGTTGTGTAAAAAAACGTGGCAAAAGTAGTGAATAAAATTGGAATATTAGAAATTCCATCGCTTAGATTACTCCGAAGTTATATTTTTAGATTTGCAAACCTGTAATTAATCGTACACCTTTTTTTGGGAAGCAAAAAAGCCTGCTTAGGATGGTTTTGGGTATTGTTTCTTTATATTTCTGACCAGTTCTTCTAGGCCGTTTAATTTTAGCTCATAGACTAATTGGAGTTGCTGTCCTAATTCTCCTTTCGGGAAGCCTTTGTTGCTGTACCAAACTATATAATACTCTGGCAGATCAATCAAATGCCAACCTTCATATTTGCCGAAGGGCATTTTTGTGTGGGCTAATTTTATGAGAAGCTTTTTCTGGTCGTCCATTTATTCAGAGAAAAAGATTCTGACTCCGATCCAAAATAAGAAGAAGAACAAACTTACAATCAATATCCTGTTCCCTTGTTTTCTATCGGATTCTGTGTAGTTGTAAACTCGATCTCCGTTAGGCAATGTCTTTTTATGAGTTTTTAAAAACCATCCAATGAAAAAACCGAGAAAGCCTCCTAAAAAGGCAAACAAATAGCCCGCAATAATCCAACCGCCTTGATGCTCTTCGGGTTTAGATAAATCTTCCAGCCTTTGCTTTCTGTGTTTTTCTATTTCTTCGGGAATTATCTCCTGCCCTCTTTCTTTGAGTATTTTCTGTGCCAGCAAAAAATCAAGATGGCTCCATTCATCTTTTTTAACGATGATTTCTTTGAGTTCTTCATCTGTGAATTCGTGCAGATAATGGTCTCTGTCTATAGTTTCAACCAAATTTGAAGAGATCTGCAGCAACAGAACATCTGCTTTTTCAAAATCTTCTTTTTTCAGCTTTATGAGATAGTCTTTTGATAATTCTGAATTTCCAAAATTGCCGTCCAATCCTGAAGAAGTATCTTCAATTCGGTATTCAATTTGGCTTTCTCTTAAAAAGGTAGCCAATTCTACGGCATCTTCCTTTAAGTTGAACTTTTGAAACGTAATAAATTGAGGGTTTTCCAACGATTATTTCCAGTTAAAGGTGATTGCTTTTTCGATATCAGGATTCAAGCTCAAAAGAACCGGACAGTTCATGGCTGTTCTTTCCAAAATAGTCTTGGCTTTTTCATCAACTGAAACTGACATATTCATCACGATTTCAATCTTGGCAATTTTTCGTGGTTCGGCTTGCATAATTTTCGTTACCTCAACAGTAGAGCCTACCAAATCTAGATTCATGTCTTTTGACTTGATTGCCATTATCGAAACCATACAGCTTCCTAGAGCGTTGGCTAGCAAGTCTGTCGGTGAAAAAGCTTCTCCCTTTCCGTGATTGTCTGTTGGTGCGTCAGAAAGTATTTCAGTTCCTGATTGCAAGTGTATTGAAGATGTTCTTAAATCTCCTAAATAGGTTACTTTTGATGTCATTATTTTGCTTCTTTAACCGTTAGGTCTTCATCATAATAAAGGATATACACTCCTTTGTTTGAATAGCCTCCTGATGGATTTCTATTGTAATTGAATTTATTTTCGACCTGTTCTGTAGCTGCATCATAGATTGTTTCTTCGAAACTTTTTTCTTGTGACAATCTGAGCATCGCATCAAAAGTCACATCGAAGCCGCGCGTAGCATATTGATTAGGGAAAATATTGTTTTTCTTTTTGTACACTTTTGAAAAGATCAATGCTTCAGGCGTATCATTATCACGCGTTACTGCCGGATACAGCATTCGTAATTTTGCCAAGTTGGCTATGGAAATTTCATCTGAATCTAAAGCATCATTCGATTCCAAAATCACTAGCTGCAATTGATATTCTGACTGTGCTGCAAGCAAAGCGGAGATAGTCGATTTGATCATCCATATGCTAGCGGTTTCCATCACAACATAGTTCATCTGGTTTTTCACCAACAGCGACTTAAGGCTTTCTGGAGACAAACCGCCTTTATCTGTAAAGCTTGCGAATTTCACATTGCTGTAATTGTCTGAAATGTATTTGCGTGTGCTTGCTTTTTTTGGATCTACAACAGCGACTATATTACCATTTTTACTGTTCATATAATCAAACATGGCGCTTTTAAGATAGTCAACAGTCGGCATTGATTGGTAAAGATTGCTGTACAATTTTCCGCTGTCTTTTGACAAAGGAGAAATCACGGGAACATTGCTTTTGTTAAGCATTTCGGCTGTTTTTTCAGCATGTGCTTGATAAAATGGCCCCACGACTACATCGGCTTTTGTCAAATTATTTTGTACAAATGTGCTGGAAATGCTTGACGAATTTCTGTTTTCTTGCGAATCAAGAATCTTCACGTCGATATTCAAGCCCAACGTTTTTGCCGAATCGATAGCCACCAACGCACCTGAATAAAAATCAAGGGTCATGTTCAGAAAGTTGTCTTTTTTCAATCGTGCCTGAACGCTAGAGGTCGTATCACCTTCAATTTTTGACACATTGAAAGGCAACAGCAGCACCAATTCTTTTCTTTCTTTTGTTGAAATCGATTTGGTCAAATCGGTAAAGTTTTTAGACGAAGCATTTGCTAACGGCAGCGTATTTGGAACTTTTAATATCATTCCTACTTTTACGCCGTCTTTCAATTCCGGATTCAAATCTGTCAAATCGTTTTGACTCAATCCGAACTGTCTCGACAGGCTGTAAAGTGTTTCCTTAGGCTTTACTTCGTATTTTCCAAAACCAGCTTCAGCTGTTTCTTGTTTTGGGGTTTCTTGCTTCGGAGTTTCGGATTTCTTTTCAGCTATTTCAGCTTTTGGAGCATTTCCTTTGATGACGAGCACTTGTCCTATTTTCAAGCCTTCTTTAGCTTCTGGGTTTTTCTTCTCTAGCTCTTCTAAAGTAATGCCATATTTCTTTGCGATCGAGTATTTTGTTTCTTTGGGCTGTACTTCGTGGACGATATTTTGTCCGCCGTTTTTAGCCTCTTTTTTTTCTTCTTTCTCGGCTTTCTTTTCTGCTTTTCTTTCTTCTTTTTTAGAAGGCTTAGTTTCTTGTTTTGGCGTTTCTTGTTGTTTTCCAGGGATTGTCAAGACTTGGCCAATTTTTAGTCCGTCTTTTATTTCTGGATTTGCTTTTTCTAAATCAGCCACAGAAACATTGTACTGCTTTGCTAATCCATAAGCAGTTTCTTTTGGAGCAACAGTATGGGTGTTTACTTTCTTTTGAACCGATGGCGTTTCAACAACTTTCTGTTCTTTTACCGGAATTTTCACTGCTCCTTTTGAAGGAATAAGCAAAACTGATTTTTCTTTCAGACCATTCCTCGCATCTGGATTCAGGGTATAAATATCTAAAGGAGTAACTTTATATTTTTGTGCGATTTGCGTCACGGTCTCTCCACTCGACACCGTATGTTTCACATTCTGCTGTGCCTGTCCTGAAAAAGACACTAAAAACATCCATACAAATACTATAAAAAACTGCTTCATTTTATTCTTACTTTTTAAGGCTATTAAATTTTATAAGCTAATAAGTCGTTACTAATTTAGAGAAAAGCAACGACTTAATTAATTAATTTTTAAATTTCTTATTCCCACTCGATTGTGGCTGGCGGTTTTGAGCTGATGTCGTAGACCACTCTATTCACGCCTTTTACTTTATTGATGATCTCGTTCGAGATTGTCATTAGAAACTCATACGGAAGATGCACCCAGTCAGCTGTCATACCGTCTGTAGACTCTACAGCTCTCAGGGCAACTACCTTTTCGTACGTTCTTTCGTCTCCCATCACGCCAACACTGTTTACAGGAAGAAGAATCGCTCCAGCCTGCCAAACTTTGTCATACAATCCGTGTGACTTTAATCCTTCTACAAAAATATAATCTACTTCTTGAAGAATCCTTACTTTTTCTGGCGTGATATCTCCCAAAATACGGATGGATAATCCTGGCCCAGGAAAAGGATGTCTTCCTAGCAATTCTGGCGAAATTCCGAGCGTTGCTCCTACTCTTCTTACTTCGTCTTTGAAAAGCATGCGAAGCGGCTCAACTACTTTCAGTTTCATAAAATCAGGCAATCCGCCCACATTATGATGCGACTTGATTGTAGCCGATGGTCCTTTTACAGAAACCGATTCGATTACATCTGGGTAGATTGTTCCTTGCGCCAGCCATTTCACGTCTTCTATCAGGTGCGATTCGTCGTCAAATACTTCAATGAACACGCGTCCGATTGTTTTTCTTTTTGTTTCTGGATCATCGATACCCGCCAATTCATCCAAAAAACGTGCCGAAGCATCGACTCCTTTGACGTTCAAGCCCATACCTTTGTATTGTTCAAGAACGTTTTGGAATTCATTTTTACGTAACAATCCGTTATTCACGAAGATACAATACAGGTTTTTACCGATTGCTTTGTTCAGCAAAACTGCAGCTACAGTAGAATCAACTCCGCCTGAAAGTCCGAGAACGACTTTATCATCTTTTATTTTTTCTTGCAATTCCGTCACGATTTCCTCTACGAAAGCATTTGGCGTGAAGTTTTGAGGCACTTTTGCAATTTTGACCAAGAAGTTTTCTAAGATCTGCTTCCCGTCTGTCGAATGGTATACTTCAGGATGGAACTGGATTGCATAAGTTTCTTCGCCATTGATTCTATAGGCAGCATTTTCTACATCTTTAGTACTCGCCAATCTCACTCCGTTTTCCGGCATCTTTTTGATGGTGTCGCTATGGCTCATCCAGACTTGGCTGTTCAAATGCACATCGTCGAAGAAAGCCTCTTCGTCTTTAATAAACGTAAGATTAGCTCTACCGTATTCGCGAATGTTAGACGGTGCTACTTCACCTCCAGAAAAATGGGCTAAGTATTGGGCGCCATAACAAACAGCTAGCATTGGCATCTTGCCGCGAATCTGAGACAAATCAGGATGCGGCGCATCTTCGGCTCTTACTGAAAAAGGGCTTCCAGATAAAATTACGGCTTTATAACTTGATAAATCACTCGGAAAATGATTGTATGGGAAAATTTCGCAGAAAATATTTAACTCGCGAACCCTTCTCGCAATTAGTTGTGTGTATTGCGATCCGAAATCTAAAATAAGTACGTTGTGTTGCATGCGCAAAATTAAGTTAATCTTGTAAGATGTTGTTTGTTAGTAGCTGTGTTTTTTATCTTTTTTGGTCAAAAGGACAATCTCTTCCCACTCTCAATAAAAATAAAGGCGCAAATTTACAATTAAATGAACAAAAAGGAGACACAATAGTGCCTTTTTTAAGTCTAAAAATCGATTTGGAAATTTCCGCTGTAATATTCTTGTTTAAGTCATCAAATCAAGTCGAAGAAAAAAGTAGGCTTTTATAAAAGTCTTTCGTGTTATTGGCTAAAAAGTATAGGATTTCTGCTAATTTGGTGTGCTTTTTTATTATTATAGTCCATAAATACAATACTTAAATTTATGTTAAATTTAAATTCAACGATGTTAAAATCATAACATTATAAATGCTGAACGTAAAAATATACTTACTTTTAAGAAACTTTTAATTAAAACATATACTTATGAAAAGAAAACTACTTTTTTTATTCTTGTTAGCACCTTTATTAGGCTTTAGTCAATTTAATCAAGGATTTGAGGGAGCAACGACTATTCCTGCGGGATGGACAGTAATTAATGGTGGCGATGCAGCCCAAACATGGACTGTAATTGATTTTACGGGAGGTGAGGTTCAAGCACATACAGGCACAAATGCGGCGTCAATTCGTTATGGAGCAACTGCCCACAATGACTTTTTGATTACGCCTAGCATAACTGTAACCGCAGGCGTGAACGATCTAATCTCTTTTTGGGGGAGAAGTAGAGACCCTTTATATCCTGAAACGATTGCAGTGAAGGTATCAACAACAACGCCTGAAGCCGCAAGTTTTACGAATACATTACAAGCTTCGGTTGCACCACCAAGCGGGACTGCCTTCGTAAAGTATTCGTATGATTTATCTGCTTATGTTGGACAAACCATTTATGTTGGATTCCAAAGCACAACGACTGATCAATTTGTATTTGACATCGATGATGTAGTGAGTTCAGCATTACCAGCATGTTTGGAACCTAATGCAGTAGTTGCAACAGGGGTTACTTCAGGAACAGCCAATATAAGTTGGACCTCTGCAGCCTCTGCTTTTGTTGTAGAATATGGCGTTACTGGCTTTACACAAGGTACTGGAACAATTGTAAATGTCACTACTGGAACTTCCACACCTCTATCTGGTTTAGCAGGCAGTACATCATATACAGCTTATGTGAAAGCTGTTTGCAGCGGAACAAGTGAAAGCATATGGTCAAGCGTTGTGTTTGTAACCCCAGTTGCAAATGACGTTTGTGCTGGTGCAGTTCCGTTAACAATAGGAACTACTTTTGATACCAATCCGGTAACTGCAACTTCAGTTGGTGCTACAACAAGCTCGACAATACCGTCGTGTTCAGATTCAGGCGTATATGACGTGTGGTTTTCGTTAGTTGTTCCAGCAGATGGAAATGTAACTATTGAAACAAACGAAGTAGTTGGATCAGAAAATGATGATACAATTATAGCCGCTTTTAGAGGCACTTGCGCTGCATTGGTTGAAGTACCATCTGGATGTAATGATGATAATGAAGATGTAGAAGATACTTTTTTCTCTAAAATATCACTAACAGGCTTAACGCCAGGAGAAACTATTTACGTGGCTGTTTGGCAATATGAAAGTATCTTTGGCCCTGCAGTTAGAGGCGAATTCAAGATTTCGGCATTTAATGCTTCTTTAGGAACAGGTACTGTTGATACTCCTAAATTTTCTTTCTATCCGAATCCAGTTACTGATGTATTAAATCTATCCTACCAAAACGGTATTTCTGAAGTAGCTGTCTTTAATGTATTAGGACAACAAGTAATGCAGAAAACAGTTAACGAAAATGAATCTCAACTGAATATGTCAGCTTTAGAGCAAGGTACTTACTTGGTAAAAGTGACAAGCGGAAATGAGACTAAAATGATTAAAGTACTAAAAAAATAAGTAAATTTATTTTTCCATTTATATAAAATACCGCTCAATGAGCGGTATTTTTTTATGGCTCCTCCGTTAAACCTAACAAACGTTCCTTCTTTTCAAACAAAACATTCTTCGTGTTTTTTCATTAAGTTTGTCATACTAAATACACTAAAAATGATTAAGTCCCTGTTGATAGTTGGCTTAGGCGGCGCTTTAGGAAGCATTTTCAGATACCTTACCTCTTTAGCGATCGGAAAATACATGCCTGCTAAATTTCCTTTGGGAACTTTTACGGCTAATATCTTAGGCTGTTTTATAATCGGATTGCTGTTTGGTTATTTCGAAAAAAATAATCTGGTCAATTCCGATATGAAATTATTTTTCGCAACCGGATTCTGTGGCGGCTACACGACATTTTCTACATTTGGCTATGAAAACATTAGCCTTTTCCAAAGCAATAATTCTCTTCTGGCTTTTGCCTATATCGGCGCAAGTTTATTCTTCGGACTTCTGGCGGTCTGGTTCGGGCTATTTCTTACCAAATAATTTATGTTTCCACATAAAAAAATGTAATTTCGCAATCTATGAAAGAAGAAGAGATTAAAGGAATACTGGAATTATTGGCTTCTCCTAAAAAGATTGCCATTATTCCGCACCGAAGCCCCGATGGCGATGCAATGGGTTCTACTTTAGGGCTGTATCATTTTTTAAAAAAATTGAACCACGAGCCGATCGTAATCGCTCCGAATGAATTTCCTGATTTTCTGGCTTGGCTTCCAAGCTCGGAAAAGGTACTTATTTTTGAAAAAGACAAAGAAAACGTAGCAAAAATTCTTAATGAGGCCGAGCTTATTTTTACGCTAGATTTTAATGCCCTGCACAGAACGGGCGAAATGGAAAACGTGCTCAATAAGCTAAAAGCGCCTTTCATCATGATCGATCATCATCAAAGACCTGATGATTATGCGCTTTACCGCTATTCTGACACTAACTTTGGATCTACTTGCGAGATGATTTATAATTTCATTACGTTCTTAGGTTATAAAGAACTGCTTGACAAAACAATCGCAACTTGCCTTTATACAGGAATCGTAACCGATTCAGGATCGTTCCGTTTTCCGTCAACAACCAGCATGACGCACAGGGTTGTTGCTGAATTATTGGACATCGGAGTACAAAACGGGGATATCCACAATTCGCTATTCGACAATAATTCGTACCATCGATTGCAACTTTTAGGACGGGCATTACAGAACATGAAAGTGCTGCCAGAATACAAGACTTCGTACATAAAGCTTACGCAGCAGGAGCTTGACGAGTTTCATTATGTCAAAGGGGATACCGAAGGCATCGTGAATTATGGACTAACGATCAGAGGAATTATCTTTACCGCTATATTTATTGAAAATAAAGATGAAGGAATCATCAAGATTTCGTTCCGCTCGCAAGGCAATTTTGACGTGAACCAATTTGCACGTGATTATTTCAACGGCGGCGGCCATATTAATGCGGCAGGCGGGAAATCAACATTATCGCTGGAAGAAACCGTAAAACAATTTGAAAGCATTTTATCAAAACAAAATTTTAATGTGTAGGCCTATGAAACTTTTCAAGCTTATTTTGAGTGTCGCGGCTGGCACTATGTTGGTTACAGGCTGTACGCAACAACAGGCACGCAAGCCTCTTTCGCATTCTTCGGGAACTTTTATGAAAGAGTCTGTCGAGCGAAACAAAAAACTGATTGCCGGCGAAGAATCCAAAATCGAGTCCGTGATCAAAAAAGATGCAAAATCGAACTATATCGCTACGGCTAAAGGATATTGGTATAAATATGACGTAAAAAGTACAGCGACTGATTCTATAACTCCTAAAAAGGGCGATGTGGCTTATTTTGATTACGAAGTAAAAGATCTGGACGGCAATGTAATCTATACGGAGCTCGAACTCCGTCCGCAAGTATATCTTGTCGACAAGCAAAACATCATGATGGGAATGCGCGACGGCATCAAATTGATGAAAAAAGGCGAAAAAATCACTTTCCTTTTTCCTTCCCACATGGGATATGGTTATCATGGCGATGACAGGAGAATCGGCCACAATCAGCCGCTGATGGTTACCATTGCGCTGAAAGACATCAAGCCTGAAAAAGAAGCCCGAACAGAAAACGAATCGAAGACACAACAACCTACCGAAGCTCCAAAACCAACGGAAGAGCCGAAACAATAAACAACCAATCTATTAAAATGAAGAAAATAACAAGTCTATTTTTAAGTATCAGCGCACTGTTTTTTTCGTGTAACAACCCGAGCAGCAATCTGCCTGATGGCATGTATGCGGAAATCGAAACCAGCAAAGGAACTATTGTAGTTGAATTAGAATATAAAAAGACACCGGTGACGGTTGCCAATTTTGTATCGCTAGCGGAAGGAAAAAATCCGATGGTAAGCGAAAAATATAAAGGAAAGCCGTTTTATGATGGATTAAAATTCCACAGAGTACTGCCTAATTTTATGATCCAAGGCGGTGATCCTGATGGCAATGGCAGTGGCGGTCCAGGATATCGTTTTCAAGATGAAATTGTACCGGAACTAAAGCATGACAAAGGCGGTATCTTGTCTATGGCAAATGGCGGAAAAGCTACAAACGGCAGCCAGTTTTTTATCACGCACCAAGCAACGCCTTGGCTTGACGGAATTCACACTGTTTTTGGACATGTGATTGAAAACGGCATGGAAGTGGTAAACGCTATCCAGCAGGATGACGTAATCAACAAAATTACCATCATCCGCAAAGGAGAGGATGCTAAAAAATTTGATGCTCCAAAAATCTTCAAAGATAATTTTGCAAAGCAGGCTGCCGAACAAAAAAAGATGGAAGAGGAACAGCTAAAATTAAGAGAACAATATGCTGGCGTTATTAAAGAAAAGGAGGCCTCTTTCCAACAATTAAAATCGCAATCAGTTAAAACTCAATCTGGATTGCAATTTAAGATTCTATCTAAAGGTAATGGCAAAAAGCCTGTTGTCGGAGCACAGGTTTTCATCAACTATGCGGGCTATTTTGAGAACGGCGACTTGTTCGACACCAATATTGAAAGCGTGGCGACAGTTTTCGGAAAGCTAGATCCAAACAGAGCTGCGGCTAAAGCGTATAGTCCAATTCCTTTCCAGATTGGAGTCAAAGAAGGCATCATTCCTGGATTTATTGAGGGAGTCGAACAGTTATCTATTGGCGACAAAGCGGTTATCTTTATTCCTTCGTACTTAGGCTACGGAGAAAGAGGCATGGAAGGTGCCATTCCTCCAAACGCTAATATTATATTTGAAATTGAAATGCTCGGATCAATGCCTGCCAACCAATAGGCAGCTAAAAATAAAGTAGAAAACTTAATCTGTACTAAAATGAAATTAAAATTTATTTGCTTATTGTTTTTGGCCATGACAGCTGGCCTAGGCGCGCAGACAAAAAAGAAAGCCGCTGCTCCAAAAAAAGCTGCAACTACAACCAAAAAAGCAGGGAATTCTAACCAAGAGCCTGGAATTTATGCTCAGTTTGAAACGACCAAAGGAAGAATCGTGGTCAAATTAGAATACCAAAAAGCGCCGATTACGGTTGCCAATTTTATTTCGTTGGCAGAAGGCACCAATACTGCCGTAAATGCAAAATACAAAGGAAAACCGTTTTATACCGGACTTAAATTCCATAGAGTTATCAAAGATTTTATGATTCAAGGTGGAGATCCGCTGGGCAATGGTTCTGGAGATCCTGGCTACAAGTTTAAGGATGAAATCGACCCAAGCTTGAAACATGATACAGCAGGAATTCTTTCTATGGCCAATTCTGGCCCTGGAACCAACGGAAGCCAGTTCTTTATTACGCACAAAGATACGCCGTGGTTGGATGGCAAGCACACTGTGTTTGGCAAAGTGACTAGCGGCATGGACGTTGTGAATGCGGTCGAGCAAAACGACGTAATCATGGAAATCAAAATCATTAGAAATGGTGCCGAGGCTAAGAAGTTTGACGCGGCTAAAGTATTTAATGAATACTTTGCTAACAAAGATGAAGTTGAGAAAAAACAATTAGCTGCCGAAGCCGAGAAAAAGAAAGCGCTTGAAGCTGAATTTGCTCCTGTAAAAGCTAAAAAAGTAGCCGAATTGAACGCCATCAGAGCGACAACAACAAAGACTGCTTCTGGTTTAGAATATAGTATTACCACAAAAGGCAAAGGAATAAAACCAGCTTCTGGAACGGTATATGTTAATTATGCAGGATATCTTGAAGATGGAAGCTTGTTTGACAGCAGCGATTCCGAAATATCTAAGCTATACGGTAAGTTCGACGCTAACCGTGCGGCTCAGAACGGCTACCAGCCTTTTCCTTTCGATATTTCTAACAAAGGCGGCCTGATTCCTGGTTTCCTTGAAGGTATTAATCTTATGTCGTTTGGAGACAAGGCTACATTCTTTATCCCAGCCGCTCTTGGCTATGGCGAAAGAGGTGCTGGAAACGTAATTCCGCCAAATGCTAATATTATTTTTGAGGTGGAACTTTTGGAAGCTCCTAAACAATAATTAATCGCAAGTATTTATACTAAAAAAGAGGTTCATTTAGAACCTCTTTTTTTTATTTCTTAAACTTCCATTCAAATTCATCTTTGTCGTTGATGATGGCTCCTAGTTCCACTTTAACGACTTCATCAAATTCGGCTTGAAGGATGAGCCAGTTGGATTCGTTGAAGAAGTTTTCAAAGGTGTCGAATTCTTCTTTTTCCCACTTTGCCAGTCCTTTTGCTTCTAGTTCTTTTTGAAGCACAGCTATCGGACGGGCTATGACTTTTTTGTCAAACAAAACCAATTCTGGGCTTGACGCTACGAGATATCCGAGCTTGAATCCTTCTTCTTGATAAAACGTCAAGCGGATTTTTTGCTTGTTGTATTGAAAGATGACATTGTCTTCTTCGTCCTTATAAGTCTTGTCTGGTTTGCCGTAAATGGCTTCTACGTCTTTCTGCAGCATCCCGAAGATGAGCTTGTCGATTCCGATTTTTGGGTTTATTTTCATGTTTTATCTGTTGTTTATTTTATTCCTCAATTGTTCTTTTGCGCCTCCCTCCCATTCGCTTTTTAAGATGCTGAGTATGATAGAATCGCGGCGGACTCCGTTTTGGATTGTCGGCATGTGGCTTCGCAATATTCCTTCTACTTGGCAGCCTATGCTTTTCATGGCAGCAATGCTTTTTGCATTGTTGCTGTCAGCCCTAAACTCTACTCTTTCCATTCCTAGCACTTCAAAAGCAAATTCGAGCATCAGGAACTTGCAGTGCTTGTTTAGCCCTGTTCCTTGATAGTCTTTTCCGTACCACGTATAGCCGAGCTGGAGCGTCTTGAACGGCAGATTGATATCATAAAAGCGGGTGCTGCCGGCATAGGTGTTTGTTTTTTTATCGTAGACGATGAAGGGAAATTCGATCTTGTTTTCTCGTGCTTTTAGCGCCAAGTCTATGTAGTTTTCGAGGTTTTCTCTGCCTGCGGCGGGAATAGAAGAAAATGTCCAGATTTCGGGCTCGTTGAGCGAAAAGTGCAGCAAGTTTTCTATATCTGAATGCTGCAGCGGCCGCAACAGGACTGCATCATCTTGCAGTATCACTTCTTTTGAAAAGTCAAATTCTTTTATCTGTGCCATATAGGTAGTAAGTTCTTTTTTGGATATCAAAAATAGGTTTTATGTGGCTATAAATTATTATAAAACTCTTATAAAATGTTTACTACTGTTTTACGAGACGATTGCTACTTTATTAAACACTATTGTTTATTAAATAATTTACTCAGCAGCTCTTTTTAGCAGTAAAATAGGAATAATTTGGTTTATGAGTACGCATTTAGTTTGATGAGTTTGTGTTTTTTTAATTAAAAAATAAATAAATTAGTTTATTTATAAATTATATTTTGTATTATTGTAGCCTATCTAACCTAAATAACGAATTAAAAACCAATGATATGAATCCAAAAAAGCACTTTATCAGAAGCCTTTATTCTACCCGAGGCAAATTGGTGCCTAGCCGTCTGGCTTGTATCGCACCAAAAGAAGAAATCGTGTCTATCGTCTTGACAAAAAGGTGTGAAGGGTCTTATAAGCCTCCTCCTAATATGTAAATAAAGCTTGTCTTAGCTGGAAAGCAGCCCCTGTTTTCTAGACCAGATGGCTTGCAGTCTTCTCATAAAATTTTACCCGCCAAATAATTAGTAATCTAAACCAATCAATTATGAAAAACACTGCATTTTTTAAGAGCCTGCTATATGCGGGTATTGTATTATTGTTTCTTAACTGCGATGACGAAAAGCCGGTGACGGCGCATGCTCATCAGACTAAGAATATGGCGATTTCGTTTAGCCAATTTAAAAAGGAAACGGATATTGTTGATTTTCAGACGGTCTTTAGGGCAAAGGCTTTGCATTTTGAGGAAAATGCAAGAACGGCCGGGCTGACTCAGGGCTTTGTTATTGATACTACTTCTATAGAGAAACGTTCAGACAGCAATCCTACTTACTCTTTTTTTGTATATCCGGTCAATGATAAAATGGCGGGAGAAAATGAAATCTTTAACCTTGTATATTATATGGAAAATGGGAAATGGGAAACCTTCATATTTTCTGCCGAAAGAAAAACCGTAGAGGGCAGCAATAATCTGTATGAAAATATCAAGCAAGTATATTCTAGTAACAGCAAAAAAGCAGTCTGCTGGGGGACAGAATATAAATTTCACTGTACTCGGACGGGACCTTGTGCAGGAGGCAGCTGTGATCTCTGTAATCTTTGCGTTTCTTCAAGTGCTATTACTGTTCCTTGCGGCGGTAGTGTTGTTGACCCTGAAGACCCAGGTTATGGAACTGGCAACCCAGAGGTAGGCATAAATCCTGGAGGAGGAGGCATTCCTGTAAGAGCATTTATGACGGCGTTGCAGCTAAGTTTTCTAGAAGAAGGCTGGCTAAATATGAATCCATTTTTTAAGGCAAGACTTATTGAAAACTATATTGATTTGCCTTCTATAGCTGCTGTTGCAGAAATTAGAGAAGAATTTAAGGCAAAAATGTTATTTCTAATGGACAATCCCGAAATGTGCCAGAGCATCATGACTTTTGTTATAGCACAAAACTATCAACAAGGGGCTCAACAATTTGGATGGGAGCTGGCAAACTTGGCCATGGAACAGCAGTTTGAATTTATACTTAACCCAACAATAGCCACCCGCGATGCTATACAAATAGATCGCGCCGAGAGTTTGGCAACATCTTTAAACCAATTAACATTCAATCCTGCCGAAGCAGACCAGCTGCCAAACCAAAGAAACTCTTTTATAGGCAGTTATAAATTTAGGATCAATACAATAACTGGACTAAAAATGAATATCAAATTTTCTGTTTCTCCAGAATACCATCACACCGTTGCCAACGTAAATACGGAACAATATGGAGTATCTCTAGGGGAATGGGGACAAAGCGACTACAGTGTCGATATATTGCCCAATGGCAATATAAGGGTTGAAGTTATAGGTTCTATGACGTATGATTATTCTATCCAAGGCTGGGGACTCAAAGTTATCAAAGGAATCCGCTTGGTTCTAATCTTAAATCCAGCCGATGCAACCATCATAGGCTCTTCATGGCATTATAATTAACCTAAAAAACAACTTATGAGGGAAAAAGTTTTTGAAACCGAAACGGTCTACAATCTAGATTTTATCTTGGGCTCGATATGGGAGTTCGTGAATATAGCACTGCTTATAGCTATTATCTATTTTATCGTCAAGCTGTACAGAAAACTTATCAAATTTTTGGATAAGAATTCTTGATACAACTACGGGCTTTTAAGTTAAACGGCAAGATATTTCCTTGCCGTTTTTTATTGTTAGTTAGACGTCCTTTAGTTACGAGCGAAATACACTTACACCAAAAAAGTGACCAGTTACGCCTAAAATCGACCACTTATTACTTCTTGTTAGGAAAATATTAAAGTTTGAATGATCTTTGAATTAGCAATTTTTTTAATATGAGATTGATCGATATGAAAAATTACTCTCTCTTACTAGTGGTTTTAAAATTACTCTATATTTGTAAAAAACATATTTTATGAAAAGCAATTTCCTGAAAAAATCATTCGTAGCTTTCTTTATGCTGTTTGCCATTGCAACCTCTTTTGGGCAAGAAAATAAAAAGAACCAAAAAGCGGTAATCAAAACCTCTATCTCTTGCAATCACTGCAAGGAGTGCGAAACCTGCGGGGCTAATTTTCAATCGAATATGCTGAAAATAAAAGGCGTAAGAATGTATGAGCTCGATGAAAAAGAAATGACCATAACGGTATATTATAATGCTACAAAAACCGACCTGCAGACTATCAAAACAGCTATTTCAAAACTGGGTTATGATGCTGATGATGTGAAGGCAGATGTAGCGGCTTATGACAAATTGGATAACTGCTGTAAGAAAGCATAATATTCTTTTAAACTGTAATTTCAAAAAACTGCAAGCTTCAAAAAACTCTTGCAGTTTTTTTATTTTACAGACACAAATATCTAAATTTCAACACGCTACAGATATAAATTACTTAAAGAAGACTGAATAGTAACCAACTTTTAAATTCCAAAATTATATATGATGTAAAACTTACTTAAAACAAAAAGACATGAGAACAATTCTACTTACTTTTTTCGCCACTGCGATTGTTTCTAGTGCTTTTGCACAAGAACCTGACAAAGTTTTGATTCGGGTAAAATATGCCTTTTCGCATATGCATGACATACATAACAGGGAGAATTATTATAAGGAAACTATGGTACTGATTGCAGGAAAAAACGCTTCGGTATATTTGAGCTACGATAAAATTTCACAAGATATTCAGACTAAAGAGGTTTTTGAAAAACAAACTCGTGAGCAGGCCAATGTAAAAACCCCAACCTTTAGTATGCCACCTAAAAAACGACCGACGAACAGCATGGAGATTTTCTATTTTGCCGATGCCCACAAGTTTATAATAAAAGAACATTTGGGCGCTTTTTATCTTTGGGAGGAAAAAGTTGAGAAAATAGATTGGAACATCACATCGGAAACTCGCGTCATCGAGAACCTAAACTGCAAAAAAGCGACAGGTTATTTTAGAGGCCGGAACTGGACAGCATGGTTTGCCGAAGAATTACCTTTTTCTAGCGGCCCATGGAAGTTGGTTGGATTACCAGGACTAATCATTGAAGCCTATGATGAGGATAGCGAAGTAAGCTTTGTATTTGTCGGGTTGGAGAAAATTGATGAAAACGTAAAACCCCTTGCTGATGAATACAAATACGTACCAAGAATGGGAAGCAGCAACGCTCTTTCGGATACCAAAATCCAACTGCCTACAGATGCTCATACCTTCAAAGCAACTCCTGAAGAAATAAAAGAATTGAAAGATTTTCAGAAAAAAGATCCTGAGAAATTTTTTAAAACCCAAATGGAATTGCTAGGACTTGGCGGCCTAAAACCGGTTTCTAAGGGCAAAAGCTCCCCTGTTCCGATTCAAATGTCTATATTTAATAATCCTATAGAGCGTTCAAAGCCTTAACTTAATTGGACTGTTGATATGAAAACGGTAACAATCGTCTTTTTTTTATGGTACCAATATACAACTTTACCAAAATGCTATATTAAAACAAACATATTAAATTTGCTATATTAAATTTAATGGTTATATTTGTGTAGTATTGCGTAATGGTATACAAAAAAAACCACCCGCTCCTGCGGATGGTTCTAAGATAAACCTTGATTGTTATTTCTTATTATCGGGGCTTCGGTATTTAAACCAAAGTTCTGCCACTCTAAGAATAACATCACAGGCAGCCAGTACTAGGAATGTTGGCTCCATATTTAGTTATTTTAAACAATCCGAAGTTGGCGCTTCGGATTGTTTTGTTAATAGCCATAAAGATAATAAAAACTTTGCTATCTAAAAAAATCCTTAAATTTTCTGGAAGCTACTTTAATTTATCTCTAAAATTTATCGTTTTTATCATAAGCTTGTCCCAGTCTGTCATGGGGTGTATGTCTTTAGCCTGCACACCTACGTCCTTGACACCAGCAAAATCTACTGTACGTATCTGGCTGGTGTCTACCTTGTGTTCCGGAAATCTTTCCTTGATGTCTTTGATGCTGAAAAAACGATTTCCGCCGTCGGTGGTATGCCTTACGCCTGCCTTAAGCAGCAATTCTTCTTTCATATTCTCCCCTTGTTAGTGGTTTGTATTTTGTCCGGGTATCTGAATTCAGTATGAGCCAGTTGAATCTGTCGCTCTGCTGTATCTTTCTCATGTTGAACCTGTACACGAATTCGTCGACGTACATCTGAAGGTATTTCTTGGAAACCTTTACGTACATACCGGATACCGATCTCTTGAATACGTTCCAGGCCGATTCTACCGAATTGCTGTGGATCGTATTGTCGTCCAAATTTACGTAATTTTTCTTTGAGTGGTCGACTTGGAAATGCTCGTATTCGGAACCAAGCCCGTTATATGCCTGCCATTCGTCAGAAATAAGCCTGGATCCGGGTTCCACGAATTTTCGTATCAGCGGCTTTATCGTAGCGCCTCTGGTGTTTGGTATCACGATGCAGGTTATGTTGCCGCCGCGCTGAAGCATCCCCAATACGGGCGTTTTATCTTTGAAGGCACGGCCCTGGCACATAGGGACCTTCTTGTCCTTGTGGCGGTTCTTGTTCTTTCCGCCTACAAATGTTTCGTCGACTTCCACGACGCCGGATAATTTGGTTCCGTTCTCGATCCCGAAGCAGGCGCGTATCCTCTGAAGCATGAACCAGGCCGTTTTCTGGGTGACTTCTATCTCTACGGACAGCTGCGTGGACGCTATGCCCTTCTTGTGCGAGGTTATCAGCCATATGGCGTAGAACCATTTCTGCAGTTCTATCTTCGTGTTCTCGAACATGGTACCGTGCATCACGTTGAAATACTTGCCTGTCGTCTTGCATTTGTATCTGTCATTTTTAAGCCTGTAGTATCCGCCTTCTTTTGCGAACGGGCTTTCCGGACGGCCTCGCCAGATTATTTCTTCAAGATATCTTATGCAGGATTTCTGGTCGGGAAATTTCCTGAACAGGTCGGGAACGGACCTTATATCGGAATCAAACATATCGGGGATATTAAATTCGGTTCAATTGTACGAAATTTATTACACATAGGAAATATTTTTTCGTTAATTTTGAGGCGAAAATATATCGTACGATTACGTCTTTTGCCGTCGCTTAAATTACCACATTTCAAGACCGGAAGCAGAAAATGTATGGTGCGCCCTCACGGGCGTGGCCGTGTCTTTGCTTCTGGTGGGCTGTGGTAAGCCTTAGCGATAGCGTGACACGTAGCCACGCTTTTTTATTTGTATAACCATAAATCGCTTAAATTACCATGAATGAAAAGACAAGAACCGCAACAGGGTACAAGACCCTGTTATTTGCAGGATTGGCCTGCGTAATGCTTTCGGGATGCTTCGGCGGTGATTCCGAACAGAAAGACTATAGCAAGACACTTGCCGAAGTGAGGAAAGAGCCTAAGATAAAAGAAGCTTTCATCGATATGGACATCCTATACGTAACCGTAGAAGACGATGGAAATAACAGAAAAGGCTACGCCGAATACTTGTGCAACGTGGCAAATGAGGCAGGATCGCCTGTAAAGCTGGTAAAGGTATTCAAGGTAAACTCCATAGATGACCCGCAGGCAGACAGCCCGTACGGTATACTTCTGGGCGAAAGCAGCTGCGAATTTTAAGATAAAAAACTCCTGATTATGTCAGGAGTTTTTGTTTAGGTAAAATTGTATATTGATACCTTTTTTATTTTCTTGTCTTTGCGTTCGTGCCCAAAACAGGAGCAGAGAACTGGGTTATGAACAGCCTATTTTTGACAACGACACTTACTGCTGGAGGAAACTTGCGAAAAATAATGAATATGAAAAAGCAGGCGATTTGATTGTTTCATATCTCAAAAACAACAAAAAGCAATCCAATATACATGCTCTACATTGGCATGCAGGACAAATATTTGCCAAAGCGCAAAACGATAGATTAGCCGTGCATTACTTTCGAAAAACGTATAATTTCTTATACAAATGGTTTGGCGGCGAAGACGGAAAAACATGGTATTATTATGCCAAAGGAACGGTGGCCTTTATCGAAAGAGACCAAGAAAAATTAAGCAAGGTTATTAAATCTTGGGACAAAAACCTTCCGAAAGACCGCAACTATTCGAGCTTAGTCAGGCTTTATAAAAACTGGGACAGCAAGTATCTGGAAGCAACCGAACCATAGATTTTATAAATAGATTATATTTAGCCTATTAAATAGTGTAACATGACAGCCAAACACAATACCATAGACGAGTACATTTCAGATTTTTCAATCGAGGTGCAAGAGATTTTGGAAAAAGTCCGCGCCACGATACAAAAGGCGGCTCCAGAGGCAACCGAAGCCATCAAATATGCCATCCCTACTTTTGTGCTTAACGGAAATCTCGTGCATTTTGCCGCTTTTAAAAATCATATCGGATTCTATCCTGCTCCTGAGGGCATGGAAGAATTTGATAAGGAGTTTTCGGCTTATAAAAAAGGAAAAGGTTCTGTACAGTTTCCGCTTGACCAGCCGATTCCTTTGGAATTGATTGCTAAGATAACGGCTTTTAGGGCAAAACAGAATTCTGAGAAAAAGAAATAGCCAAGAAATCATTTTTTTAATATTGAGAGCATTGAAAAAGAATCTTATGATTGCACTATTCGTACTCACCTTAGGAGCGTTAGGGTTTTGTGCATTTACAAAAAAGGTATCTTTTAGCGACAGCCGCTTTATCAGTTATGTGGTTGATCCAAAAAAGCAAACTTTAAAACTGTACTTAAAAGACGAAAAACAGCAAAATTTCAAAAGCATCAACAACTTGAAGCTTTGGCTCGAAAAAAAGGGCAATAATCTCGAATTTGCTATGAATGCCGGAATGTATAAAACGGATAACTCCCCTCAAGGTCTTTACATTGAAAATCAAAAAGAATTGTTTCCTCTAGACACGGCCAGCGGTAATGGGAATTTTTATCTGAAACCTAACGGCGTATTTTATATTACTAAAGAAAATATTCCTTTTGTTTGCGCTACTGAAAAAATTGCAAATAAGAACACGATGAAATATGCCACGCAGTCTGGCCCGATGCTGGTAAGTGATGGACAAATTCATCCTAAATTTAAAAAGGGCTCTTCCAATCTAAATATTAGAAACGGCGTGGGTATTCTGCCAAACAACATGATTATTTTTGCGATGTCAAAAGAAGAAATAAGCTTCTATGACTTTGCTTCTTATTTTAAAAGCCTGGGCTGCAAGAATGCACTATATCTGGATGGTTTTGTTTCTCGAACGTATCTTCCAAAAGAAAATTGGCTTCAAGTTGATGGCAATTTTGGCGTGATCGTTGGCGTAACTACAAAAAAGGAAAAGCAATAAAAAACTCCCGAGTGATATCGGGAGTTTTTCTCTATTTAAAATTCTCTAGTTTAATATTCGAAAGTTCCAAATTCGCTTTTTATCGTAAGCTTTTTACTTTCTGAAGCTTCTACCCTGCCGACAATCTGAGCGTCTACATTGAATGATTTTGAAATCGCAATAATCTCGTCTGCGATTTCTTGCGGTACATAGATTTCCATTCGGTGGCCGCAATTGAATACTTGGTACATTTCTTTCCAATCTGTCTTAGATTGTTCTTGTATCAATTTGAAAAGCGGCGGAATAGGGAAAAGATTATCTTTTATAACATGGACATTGTCAACAAAATGAAGCACTTTTGTCTGTGCGCCACCGCTGCAATGTACCATTCCGTGAATTTGTTTTGGAGAATAGGTATCCAAGATTTTTTTAATGATAGGTGCATACGTTCTTGTAGGCGACAGTACTAATTTTCCGGCATCAATCGGAGCACCTTCCACCTCGTCAGTCAATCTAACATTTCCAGAATAGACCAAATCAGAAGGCACGGAAGCATCAAAGCTTTCTGGATATTTCTGCGCAAGGTAGTTATGGAAAACATCATGACGAGCAGAAGTAAGTCCGTTGCTGCCCATTCCTCCGTTGTATGATTTCTCATAAGAAGCCTGTCCGAAAGAAGCCAAACCGACAATAACATCGCCTGCTTGAATGTTTGCGTTATCGACTACTTTATCTCTCTTGATTCTTGCCGTTACGGTAGAATCGACAATTATCGTACGGACCAAATCTCCGACATCGGCAGTCTCGCCCCCAGTGGAATTAATCGTAACTCCGAATGATTTCAATTCGTCTATAAGTTCTTCGGTTCCGTTAATGATGGCAGAAATTACTTCGGCTGGAATCAGGTTTTTGTTTCTTCCGATAGTTGAGGAAAGTAAAATATTATCTGTGGCTCCAACGCACAAAAGATCGTCGATATTCATGATAAGGGCATCTTGAGAAATGCCTTTCCAAACCGACAGATCGCCTGTTTCTTTCCAATACAAATAGGCCAGCGAAGATTTTGTTCCGGCGCCGTCTGCGTGCATAATCAGGCAATACTCTTCATCGTTGGTAAGATAATCGGGAACTATTTTGCAAAAAGCTTTTGGAAATAATCCTTTGTCTATGTTTTTGATTGCGTTGTGAACGTCTTCTTTTGAAGCAGAAACTCCTCGCAGATTATAGCGCTTGCTTGTATCGGAACTCATAAAAATTGGTTGTGTTGTTGTGGCGCAAAGATAATCAGTTTTTTTTAGTTAAGATTGCTGTATGGCTATAGATTTTAGACTTTCTTGCGAGCAAAAAAACGTTAAAATACAAGAAACTAATTTTCTACAATCTCAATCTCTACGCGACGGTTGGAAGCTCTTTCTTGCTCTGTTTTTTCTGGAATAGCGAAAAGCGGCTGCGTGACCCCAAATCCTTTATAGGTGACTCTTTCGTCTTCGATTCCATTTATTTCTAGAAACTTGGCAATGGCTTTTGCTCTTTTGGTAGACAAATCTTGCTTGTCATTCTGCATACAGCAGATGTGTCCTTGGATTTGGATCTTCATCTGCGGATTTCTTTTCATGACCTCCAATAACTCGTACATTTTTGGCCTGGAATCGTTCGTAATCGCAAAAGTATTTAATTGGAAATTGAGGTTGTCAAGCTTTAGTCTTTCTCCCGCTTTTGCAACGGTCAGTTTTTCCATAAAAGCTACATCAAAAACCAGTTCTGTAGAACTCCCGTTAGGATTTTGGATGGTTATCTTTTCTGGGTATTTAGGCATTTCTCTCGGCTTTATGACAACAGGCTGTTCTTTGATTCCAAGAATTTCATTTTCACGAGCCAAGTCTTTCGCTTCGATAAAGTAGATAACAACTTTTCTGTTTTCGGCTTTTATTTTTGAATGCTTGTGCTTTTCGCCAAAGCTTCGGGTCTTGAAGTCTTCTCTTATTTTCAGCTTTCCTTTTACTAGCTCATACACAAAATTAACGCGTTTTTGAGCCAGCGTATCGTTAAATCCAGAGGTTCCGTCCTCATCGGTATATCCATTTATAGCAACAATCTTGATGTCTTTATTGGCATTGATAAAATTCTGAAGCTTGTCGTTTTCTTGTTTTTTAAGTTCGTGCTTATTGCTGTCAAAATAGACCGAGAATGCTTCTTGTGCTTGCGTAGCTACAGAAAAAAGCAAGAAAAGTATATAGATGGCTGTATTTTTCATGGGATAAGTTTATAATTAAAAACGAAGTAACAAATTATTTATTACATAAAAAAGCCTGGCCAAAAGAGCTGGCCTGTAGGCTTATTCGCTTTGGAGCACTAATATTTCTACCCTTCTATTTTCATTGCGTTCCTGCTCGTTCTTTTCGGGTATCGGATGGATCGGCTTGGTGCTTCCGAATCCTTTATATTTCAGCCTGCTGCTGCTGATTCCGTTTGCAATTAAAAAATTATAAATCGCTTTGGCTCGGATTGTAGCGATATCTTCTAAGTCGGTTCCTAATTGGCAGCAGATGTGTCCTTGAATTTCTATTTTCAGGTTTGGTTTTTCTGTCAAAATAGTTAGCAATTCTCTTAGGATAGGTTCTGAGGCTGGGACAATAATTCCGGAGCGGTCATAAAAATTCAGATTCTTCAGCGTCAGCTTATCCCCTGTCTTAAGGGTCTTGATTTCTTCAGAGAGCTTGCTTTTGGGTGCTTCTTTTTGGGGAATTGTATAATAGACTGTTACTTTTCGATTGGCCTCTTGCGCTGTAGCTTGGACGAACTGCTCTCCAAAACCTTTTAATTCAATAGTTTCATTTATTTTTATATTATTGGCTTTAAGCGTTTGAAGGACATATTCTGCCCGTTTTACTGAAAGCGCGTCGTTGTATTCCATCGTACCAACGGCATCACAATAGCCATAAATCTTATCGATTATTGCTGTGGGATTTTCGCTAATCCATTGGGATAGTTTGCTGGAAGATGTTGTGTTTGTTTCTGAAATGTCAAAATCAAAAAAGACCTGGAAACGATTTTCTTGTGAATAAATAAAAGTCGAAAATAGCAGTAGGAAAGCTGTCGTAATTTTTTGTCTCACGTTTTATGGTTTTTACAGCAAACGGAAGAATAAGATTTTTATTACGCCAAATAAAAAGTGAGACAGCCGAAACTGCCTCACCGGTTTTAGAATTAATTTGCTTGGAAAAATTAGAATTTAGGTTACGTCTGATTTTTTTTCAAAAAACAGAATGGGGTATTTCAAATACACAAAATTCTAACAGAGCAAATTAAAATATTTATTTACGATGGGGGTAAATAAATAAGTATAAGTAAAAACTTATGGGGATAAAGTTTCTATTGAAACTCGTTATATCATTACTAAATTAAATTAAAAGAATAAAGATTTCATGTATTTGGTCTTATAATCGACAAACCGCAACATTCTTAGACAAAACACTATTTACCAGCAATTTGTAAAAACAAAATAACAAAAAGCGAAAAAATTGTTCAAAAAAATCACTCCCAATCGGGCATTGATGCATTGGTGAACAAAGTAGTTCTTGAAGCCACAATTCCGATAAGGTATTTTTGCACGTTCCTAGCGCTTATAAAATCATTGGACGTGTTGACAAAAATAACTTCTGCTTCATTTGGCGAGTATCGGGCATCGATATCCACTGTTCCTGCTGGCTTTTCGGTATTTATTTCTGCTGTCGTATTTGTGCTAAAAATATGCTGGAAGATACGCGAATCCAACTGCCTATAATCTGGATTTTCAAAACCTGACACGTCTCTGGTAAAAAGCAATTTTTGTCCTGTTATTGAAAAATTCAAGCTTCCGACAGCACCATTCACGCCCGAAATAACCAAATCTGAAATGGTACCTTCAGCCGTAATCACATATATTTCGGCATTATAACCGCTGGCATCGTTAACTTTCAGGGCAATTTTGGAACCGTCATAACTCCAGTCGCATTCTGAAATAAATTTGCCGTTGGGTGTCTGGAAAATCTGGGTCAATCCGCTGCCATTGCTGTTTATCTTATAGAGCTTGTCAAAACTCGGATAGATGAGCTGGCTTCCGGCCGTATTCCATGAAAAATTAATAAACTCTGAATTGAATCCTGCAATAGGAACTGAATTGGTTACTTTAAATACTCCTGTCCCGTCAAGATTCATCGTATAGAGATGATTTTGGGCGCCATTAGAACGGATAAAGGCAATCTTATTGGACTGGTTGTTTTTTCGAGGCCGCCAGCTGTTGGTTTCAGAACTTGTGAGCTGTATCTGGTTTCCGGAATTGTCACCGGCATATATCACATTATTTTCGCTAAGTTTTTTGACAAACAAGAATCGAGCATCTGGAAAAGAAGTCGTAGTGAAGGATCGCACAGCGCTCAATACCGGAGGATTCAGTCCGTCTGAAACTGAAACCTGCCAAAAATATTTCGTCCCGAAAGCAAGATTCTGCAACGTATAGGTCGGCGCTACAATATCGGAATAAACTACAACATCGCTGTTGGCATCATTTCGGAGCGTTACTTCATAGGTAAGCGAGTCTTCTTCAGGATCAGTCGCGGTCCATGTTAATACTACTTGTCTGTTTTGGTTTACGGCATTATCTGCTGGCAAAACTAAAGCTGGAGTATTGGGTGATCTGTTGCCGCTTGTGGACAGGTCTAATTCAAAAACAATTTCTGTAGTACTGTTGCTGTTGACTGTAGCGGCTTCAAATTTTGTCAAGTATCCATCTTTCTGGGCCTGAAAAGAATATTGCCCGACTGGAACATTAGAAACTGTAAATCTTCCGTCTTCATCGGTAAAAACAATACTCGAGGTCGGGTTCGAAAAAACTTTTGCATTGACTAACGGTTCAAACGTATCGGCAATAACTACCCTTCCGGTAACGGTTCCAAAATCTTCTCCTGCGACCTTTTCTTCGCTGCACGAAAACAGCAGCAATAAAAGAAAGAGGCCTGATTTTATAAGAATATTCTTCATGATTTTTAAAGATTAAAAATTATTGCTTTACAGGGTTTTGGGCTTCTTCAATGATGTATTTCTCATACACCTTCTCTTTTTTCTTTGGAAAATAATAGGTAACGCCAAAACCGAATCGGAAATAATAATCGTCACGGACGCCTCTTTCTAAATAATCTATATTGTCGCTAAAGTTGAGATTGTGCTCGGCATATATTTTTATGCCGACTGTTTTTGAAGCCAGATATTCCAATCCTGCACCATATTGCACTTTTGCATGCGTATTTTCGAAAAGACGATTGGCTCCGAATCCGCCGCCGCCAAAAATATAGGGACTGAATTGTTCTTTTGGAAGCAAAATGATTTCTGCATTCAGATCAAACGTTAGATAGCCTACGTCGAGACGATCTTTGTTGGCGAGGTTGATCACATTGGTAGAAGCGCTCAGGTTAAAACCTGGAGTCAAAAAATATTTTAAAGCACCTCGTCCCATTGGACGAAGTAGGGATTTATCATAATCGCCATCAATAAGCGTTGCGCCTCCTGAGATTTCCATGGCGAATCTTGATCTTCTTTCAGTTTTATGTCGTTGATAAATTCCAGTAGCATCGGCCACTTCTTTTTCCATTTCAAATTTTGAGATGATGGAATCGACTTCGGCTTTATCGGCATCGGCTTCCCATATCTTATCCTTAATTCCTTCGAGCACTAAAGATTGTACGGCTTTTTCGATGGCTTCTGTTACGGCCATGTGTACGGGTTCATTGGTAGAATAACCGGTTTCCACTTCCAGCAATCTCTTAAATTTCACATATCTGAAAAGGCTTTGGTCGACTGCCTGTGACAGAATCGTTTTAGAAACGTAAACTGATTTGAGGATTTTTCCGCTTGCGGTAGAAATCATCCGAAGGTAAATGGTTACTCGGTCTTGTCTGTATTTTGTAGAACCGCCTGCTCCAAAGTATCTTGCTCCAAAACCGCCTGTGATGATATTGGAATCGTAGGAAACAATACCGCCTTCAAGCAATACTCCTGCATACAGCAAAGGCGTGAGCTGCGGATCGTTGGGATTCGGGTTCTTAGAATATTCTTGTCTTGTAGATCGGATCAGGTTGCGTTCCTGCAACAGGTTTCCGATGTTTTCGCGCTCAATGGGAATAAACCATTTGGAGTCTTCTAATGCTTTGATTAATATAGAGGTAGCTCCCTGGGTCACGGCAGTGCTGAATGTACTTCCGTTATCAGAGGCTTTGTATTGTCCGGTTTGGTCCCTAAACTTATAGATACCGACAACAATCGGTTCTTTTGGTTTTGGGAGTTCTCTTAATAGCGTGGTTGCGGGCGTGATTTCGCCTATAGATGCTCTTTCTATTCCGGTCGGCTGGTTATAATAGGCACCACAGCCCGACAGCAATAGCAGCATAGCTATTCCTAAGTAATATTTGATTTGCATAGTGTTATTTTGGGATGATAACTTGGGTTTGTTCTCCAGTGTTGGTATCCAGAATGGTAACGGTCAGTCCGTTTTCTGAGGGAAAAATTTCGACAGAAAGGCTGCCGAATGTATAGCTTCCTTCGGAAATTCCGTTAGTGCCAAATTGCTGCGTGAACAATGATCTGGAAACTAGGTTTAATAGCTGCGAGTTTAGGTTTTCTGTAAAGCTTTCTAATTCTGTTTTTGTCTTAGATGTAGCAGTATTATCCTTTAATTTATTTTGAGCTTCTGCAGAACTTAGAAGCCACTGGTAGTTGAACGTATCACCTCCGAAGTTTGGATTTTTGGGCTTATAGACCAAATCCTGGGCATTTGCGGCATGTGCCAGCAAAATGATAATTGCAGTGGATAGGAGTTTCATAATTTAAGTAATAAATTAATACTGAGTGATGTATTGGCTTTGTTTTTCCAAGTTTTTAAGATAGGCATAGGTTACGTTGACGGCATCTCCAGCGACAAGACTCAGGAATTCTTCGTCTGGATTCACTAAAAATTCGTAGATCACATTGTTCTCTATGCTTATTATAATTTTTGTATTTCTTGCAAAACTCAATTCTTCACTAACAGTAACCATCTTTTTGGAATTTACTTTTAGGTCATTATATCGGTAAAAATATAAGTCATAAAAGTCTTTGCCTGCCTTGGTTTTCGTGTCATCAGTAACAATACCTGACAATTCGAAACCGTCTGCTGGAATCATTCCTTCATCCTTTTTTTTTTCTTCGCCGATAACAATCCTGTCCTTTCCGACAAGTTTCTTATCGCTATCATAAAAAAGGAGCATCACAATAATTTCGTCATCTTTCCCAGAATTTACTTGGGTTGTCGACAGTTTTTTTGTTTCGCTTGGCTCCAAGGTAAAAAGTCCTTCTTGGGCATTATTAGATTGATTATTACTTGTCTTATTCTTTTTTATTACTGATAATTTATACGATAAGCTTTGAACGATATCGGTTAAATTTTCCGCAGTACCGGTAATTTTTATGGTTCCTTCAATTTCTTCTAGATGTATTTTTGCCTTGACCTGAGTATTCGACAGCTGCGAATAGGAAACCGGAGCAAAAAGCAACATCATAAAAAGGCTATATGGAAGATATCTTTGCATTGTTCTAATGGTTTAAAATAATGACTGACGAACCATTGCCCGATTGGGTCACTTTCATATCTTTTGAAAGCGAATTGGTTCCATAGCTTTGGATATTCTGGTTATTGCCCTGCTGGATCATCTGCGTATTTACATCATACCTTGTGTAATAGGTAAAATCTTGTATTGCATTATTTTCTCCAGACTGTACAATTCTTTGTGTTATGGTATTGGCTTGTTTTGTTAAGGAAACGGCATTGTCGTTGCCATTTTGAAGCACAGAGATATCAACATCGTTGGCTTTCAGATTGGCATTGAACAAATTATAATTTCCGATCTGCTGTACCAAAACATCCCCTTTTTGCAATAACACTGAGGTTGATTGTTCAGGATTCATGCTTGAAACCACATGCAATGTTTTTTCTTTTGAATCAAAAATAGACGAGCTATATTGGTCAAATCCCGGATTCTCTTCTTCCTGTGCGAACGCAGCCTGAAAGAAAAGCCCAAAGACAAAGAGCATTATCTTAAATAAAGGTTTCATAAGTTAGTGTTTTATAAAAGATGGGGCTGCCTTGTGTGGCCGCCCCATTTTAGTGTTCAACTAGTTAGATTGAGTAACATTGTTAATGTTAGAATTCCCTTTTTGAACGTTCATGCTAGTTTGGTTGTTGCCGCTTTGCATAACATTAGAATAGTTGTAGTTTCCTATTTGAAGCGTATTGTCAAGATGTCCGAATCCGTTTTGAGTAGTCAAGGCATCATTGTCTTTACCATATTGGTAGTGGCTTGCTTTGTTTGCTCCAGAAACAGCTACAGCTGTACTTGTTTGCGTAATTTTAGAGTCGTTCAACTCACCGCCTTGGCTAGTATAAGCAACGTTAAAGTCACCTACTTGAGTTTGTAACGCATCATTGAATCCGTGAGGCATGAATGGAACTGTAACAGCACTTACAAATCCAAGAGCTTCTGCACTGAAAGGAGCACCTGTTGGCATCTCGTTTCCAGAAGTACCTTGGTCAATGGTAGCTTTGTTGTTGTTTCCTGTTTGTAATTGCTTAGCCCAGTCATTTCCGTTTCCAGCAGTTGGGTTTAATTGGTCTTGCCAGATCGTAGCTTGGTTGCTATTTCCTGTCTGAACTTGGTAAGCTTCATTGTAAAGGTTGTTTTGAGAAACAAATGCATTATTTAAGTTTCCGATTTGCTTCACGTCTGCTTTGTTGTGGTTAGAAGCTGAAGAATTGTTAGGATTGATACCTTGTGTAACATTTGAAACGTTGTTGTTACCTTGCTGTCTTACGTCTGAATCTTGGTAAGATCCTTTTTGATTAACCGACGAATTGTTAGTTCCTCCTAACTGCAACACGTTGCTGTCGTTAAATTGTGCAAAAGAAACTGCACTTACCAGCATCACTGAGATGCTCAAAATCACTTTTTTCATAATAAAAATATTTAATTGGTTATAATTACAATTTAATATTGGGGGTCGAAAAAAGTCCTAGAGGGAGGCCATAGAATAGCCTATTATAATGAAGTATTTTTGGATTGCAATTGTGGTATCTTGCTTTTCAAAGGTATTTCTTTTTTACAAAAAACAAAATCCGAACCACAATAAAAGCGAGGCAAAAATCAATTTTTCTATGAATTGTTTAAAATATCGGACGAAATACATCATTTTGAATACATTTTTAAAAAAATAATTAAAATATTCACACTTACATCATATTAGATTAACTATTTCGTAAGAGATTGTTTGCAAAAAATAGAATCTAAAAGAAAATGTGTAAAATTTTTCTGTCTCGGACAAATAAATATTCTCTTCATAACATATAAATATCTATATATTTGCCAAAATTTTATAAAATTATGAAACAAAAACTTTTATTTATTCTCTTATTACCCGCCTCGTATTGCTATTCGCAATCTGTAATTCAAACCTTGAACTCAGGAAGTATAATCGGATCAGCATCCACTATTTCTATTGGAGAAATTGTTGTCGTCCCCCAAAATCAAAACCAATCTAGTTCTGGAATTATTGGCATTCTCACGGAAATAAACAATCATAACCTAGAAGTGCCTCAATTGGACTTAACTGAAAAAATTACGGTATATCCTAATCCGACCATAGCAAAAATCTTTTTTGACACATCAGAAGCTATATCGAATGAAAGTGTATCTATATATAACAATACTGGACAACTAGTTCTGACAAAAAAAATAGATATTGACCATTCGCTAGATCTGACTACCCTTTCGAGCGGTATTTATTTAATTCAGTTTACAAACAAAACATTTAAAACCTTTAAAATCATCAAACACTAACAATGAAGAAATTAATACAAATTACAGCCTTATTATTTACATTTTTTGCCTCTGCTCAAGTTCCACAAGGAATTTCTTATCAAGCCATTGCCTTAAACACTTCGGGTGCACCTATTGTAAGCTCGAACGTTGGAATAAAGCTCTCTATATTAGACAATACTACCACAGGAACTATTTTGTATACTGAAATACAGACTAAGACCACTAATGCTCAAGGACTCTTCAACTTAGTCATTGGGCAAGGAACTCCTACTACAGGTACATTTTCAGCAATCAATTGGGCTAACAATCCAAAATTTTTAAAAGTGGAGCTAGATATAGCTGGCGGAACAAATTATGTTTTGGTAGGAACAACACAATTGCTATCAGTTCCTTATGCCTTAACCGCTAAAGGTTTGGCTTTACAGGCTGGCGAAGGAATCAAATTAATTTCGCCAAACGGCACTTCCTATCAACTTTCTGTTAATGATAATGGAGAACTTTCTTTACCTACTTCAGACAATAACTCTAATATTCCAGACCTATTATACATGTATGGAACTTTTAATAGCTTTAACCCAACTTCTGCACTTTTAATGCAGATTGACAATTCTTATTTTTTTGGATATAAGTATTTAACCGCTGGGACTCAAATAAAATTCATATCTTCTAACAGTGCTAATGGGGCTGTTTACGGAGTTAACGGATTCCAGGATTTAGTTTTAAATGGAAGTGCTTATACCGTTCCTTCTAATGGTATCTATCTTGTCTCTATCAATATTTACGGCCCATCTTTTAACATTACATCAGTCGCTCCACAAGTGAACGTTACAAATTCTCCAGGACGCGGCATGACTTATAATGCAGGCACAAATACTTTAACAACAACAGTTACAGGCATTACAAACAGTGATAGCTTTTATTTTCGTTTTGCTAGCTCTGATAGTAATTCTAGCGAATTTGGCGACAACCTTGCTGATGGTACAATGGAAAAAAATGGATCCCCAATTTCTTTTCCTGGAGCCACTTCAACTCCAAGAAACTACAGAATTGATTTAGTTTTAAATTTCAACGGTTCCGGTACCTATACTGTTACACCTCTATAATACAGATTAAAAAAGCCTGCTTAAAGCAGGCTTTTTTATTGTTGTGTTGTTGTTTGTAGTAATATTATTTGGTAAACAATAATTCTCTGTATTTAGTCAGTGTCCAGATTTCGTCATCTACCAAAAGTTCTAGCTTATCGCAGTGTTCTCTGATGATTTCGAAATAAGGCTTCACTTTATTGCAATAGGCTATTGCCATTTTTTCTGTATCTGGAAGGTTATTTGCTTTTTTGCGTTCTTCCGTCATTTCTTCTACCTTAGTATTGATGCCTTCGATATGTCCAGAAATTTCTTTGATTAATGAAATCTGCTCTTTAGCAATCGTTTCATATTCTTTACCAAAAATATCTTTCAAGCCTCTTACATTTTCGATCAAAAGGTTTTGGTAACGAATCGCTGTCGGAACTACATGATTTCTAGCAATGTCACCAAGAACTCTTCCTTCAATCTGGATTTTCTTAGTGTACTCTTCCATTTCGATTTCATAACGAGCCTCAACTTCTACGTGGTTCATTACTCCTAATTCTTGGAACAATTCGATTGCTTTTTTAGAAACTTTCGCTTTTAAAGCTTCAGGAGTTGTCTTGAAGTTGCTCAACTTTCGCTTTGCTGCTTCTTTCTGCCAAGCATCACTATAACCATCACCTTCAAAAAGAATATTTTTTGTCTGCTTGATGTATTCTCTCAATACGTTGAAGATAGCATCATCTTTCTTCATGTCTTTACCTTCGATCAAGGCATCGACTTCGTTTTTGAAATCAATCAATTGTTTTGCTACGATTGAATTTAAAGTAGTCATTGCGTTCGCGCAGTTTGCAGAAGAACCTACAGCCCTGAACTCAAATTTGTTTCCTGTAAATGCAAATGGCGAAGTTCTATTTCTGTCTGTATTGTCTAATAATACGTCTGGAATTTTTCCTACCACGTTCAACTTAAGATCGGTTTTTTCTTCAGGAGATAGTTTTCCTTTAGAAACCCCTTCTAATTCTTCTAAAACTTTAGTCAATTGCTGACCGATGAAAACTGAGATGATTGCAGGAGGCGCTTCGTTGGCACCAAGACGGTGATCGTTGCTCGCTGTTGCAATTGCAGCTCTCAATAATTCTTCGTGCGTGTGTACTGCTTTGATTGTATTGATAAAGAAAGTCAGGAATTGCAGGTTGCTCATCGGCGTTTTTCCTGGGCCTAATAAGTTTACTCCTGTATCTGTTGCCAAAGACCAGTTGTTGTGTTTTCCAGAACCGTTTACGCCTTTAAATGGCTTCTCGTGGAAAAGTACTTTAAAATCATGGCGTTCTGCTACCTTCTGCATTACGTCCATCAATAATGAGTTGTGGTCTACAGCTAGGTTGGTTTCTTCAAAAATAGGAGCCAGCTCAAATTGGTTCGGTGCTACTTCGTTGTGACGTGTTTTTACTGGAATTCCCAAAAGCATACACTCGTATTCCAACTCTCTCATATAAGTAAGGACTCTTGTCGGAATCGAACCAAAATAATGGTCGTCCAATTGCTGTCCTTTTGCAGAAGTATGTCCTAATAATGTTCTTCCAGTCATTAATATGTCTGGACGAGAATTAGCCAAAGCTGAATCGATAAGGAAATATTCTTGTTCCCATCCTAAAGTTGCAGTGACTTTCTTTACGTTTTTATCGAAATAGCGGCAAACAGATGCTGCAGCTTCATCGATAGAGTGCAAAGCTCTCAACAAAGGCGTCTTATAATCTAAAGCTTCACCTGTATAGGAGATGAAAACTGTAGGGATACATAGTGTCGTTCCAAAAATAAAAGCAGGAGATGTAGGATCCCAAGCGGTATATCCTCTAGCTTCGAAAGTGTTTCTGATTCCTCCATTCGGGAAACTCGAAGCATCTGGTTCTTGCTGCACTAATTGTCCGCCGCCGAATTTTTCAACTGGATCGCTTCCGTCATATGATGTTTCAAAAAAAGCATCATGCTTTTCGGCAGTTGTTCCTGTCAAAGGCTGGAACCAGTGCGTATAGTGTGTTACTCCTTTTGTCAATGCCCATTCTTTCATTCCAAGAGCAATATAGTCCGCTAGTTTTCTATCAATTTTTTTTCCGTGCTGGATGGCATCTTTTACACCTTGATAGGCATCTTGCGTTAAAAATTGGCGCATAGCTTTGTCATTAAATACATTGCTGCCAAAAATTGTAGATTTTCTTTCCAGTTCTTCAAATTTAACTGGCTTTCTTCCGGCCGTCTGTGCTAATGCTTGAAAACGAAATGTCGACATAAGAGTGATTTTAGATTTCTGATTAATTTGATGCAAAGATATAATTTTTATTACTTGAAATTATTTTTACCCTATTTTTTTTAGGGTCAAATCTATTATTTTACAAAATAATACACCGCACACCCCTAAAATATATCAAAAATACCAAACACACATCCAAAAGGCTATTATTAGTCATTCAAAATTTTATAACTTAATCTAAGAATTATATAATATTCATTAAAAACAAAAACAATTCAAAATAAATACTAAAAAATCAATGATTTGTTAATTATGTTAAACATTATATAACACAAATACACTTTTACTACTTTATAACTAATTTTAGAATCCAAGATATTTAATCACTAAAAAACAATCGTTATGAGCTCAAAAAAATTAGTTTTAGGTATTGCCGTAGGAGTCGCTGCCATAGCTGTAGTCGGACTTATAGTCGCAAAAAAGAAATCCAAAAAGAACAAGCTGTCTGAAAAAGCTCTTGAGGCAAGAGACAACTTCAAAAGCAAACTGAACGAATTGCAGCGCAAGGCAAAAAAAGAATTCAATAGTGCTTTGGAAGATGGTGAAGCTTTGGCTAATAAAGCGAAAGACAGGGCTAATGAATGGGCACATCGAGTTAATCCATAAATCCATCGCTAGAGAACTATACTAATAAGAAACTGCCAAAAACTGAAAAGGAATATGAAAAACCTACCACACAACTCCGCTACTCCTATCTTAAAATCAGACAGTGTTGTCTTTCCATCACGCGTCAATACGCTTGGAGATGACGAGCAATTGCCGGAAATCTTATTCATAACATCCTATCCTCCGAGAGAGTGCGGCATTGCCACCTATTCTCAAGATTTGATGAAAGCATTGAACAATCAATATGTAAGTTCTTTTTCCTTGACTGTTTGCGCTCTGGAAAACGAACACGAAAAACATCTGTATGCCGACGAAGAAGTAAAATATACTTTAAACACTTCTGATCCTGCTTCATTTAGGACTATTGCAGAAACTATAAATAACGATGACAATATTAAGGTAGTCGTAATCCAGCATGAGTTTGGGCTTTTCCAGGACAATGAGAGCTTCAATGCTTTCTTATTAGAAATCGAGAAGCCTTTGGTGGTTGTATTCCATACGGTATTGCCGAGGCCTGATGTTGAATTCCAGAAAAAGGTACAGCATATTCTCGACAGGGCGGATTCTATAATTGTAATGACAAAAAATTCAGAAGCCATCCTTAAAGAAGATTATACGGTAGCTTCTGAAAAAATCAGCGTGATTCCGCACGGAACCCACTTGGTACCGCATACCGATAAAAATGCGTTGAAAGCCAAATATGGCGTAAAAGGCAGAAAGGTACTTTCTACTTTCGGACTTCTTAGTTCTGGAAAAAGCATTGAGACGACTTTAGACGCACTGCCAAATATTATAAACAAAAGCCCAGACGTTCTTTTCTTAATTATAGGCAAGACCCATCCGGGTGTTGTGTTGCATGAAGGAGAATCGTATCGCGATTCCTTACAGCAAAAAATCAAAGAATTGAAACTTGAAAATCATGTGCAGTTCGTAAACAAATACCTACCGTTAAATGAATTGCTGGATTATCTGCAACTGACTGATATTTATCTTTTCACTTCTAAAGATCCGAACCAAGCTGTTAGTGGTACTTTTTCGTATGCCATGAGCTGCGGTTGTGCGATTGTTTCCACACCGATTCCTCATGCCAAAGAAATGCTTGCCGATGGTTCTGGACTTACTTTCGACTTTGGAAATTCCAAACAATTAGCCGAAGCCGTCAATTTGCTTATTTATGATATCGGCTTGCGAAAAAATATGATACTGAATGGTCTTCATAAAATCATGCATACCGCTTGGGAAAACTCAGCGGTGGCACATGCCGTATTGTTCCAGAAAGTTTCAGACGGAAAAATAGAACTGCATTACAGGAATCCGAAACTCAACTTGGATCATATTAAAAAGATGACTACTGAATTCGGAATGTTCCAGTTTTCAAAATTAAACCGTCCTGACCCAAATTCAGGCTATACGCTTGACGACAATGCCAGAGCATTAATTGCTTTGTGCCAAGATTACAAGCTCACAAGAGATATTGAAGACTTAAAATACATCAACATCTATCTCAATTTTATTTCCTATTGTATCGACGATGATGGAAAATTCAAGAATTATGTGGATGTAGACAAAAATTTCACACCTCAAAATAATTCTGTAAATCTTGAAGACAGCTCCGGCCGTGCGATATGGGCTTTAGGATATTTGGTATCATTGGCTCCTATGCTGCCTTCAAATTTTACTAAAAAAGCTGAAGCCCTATTCAGGAAAGCCATGCTGCAAACTGAAAAGATGCACTCGACAAGAGCGATGGCTTTTATCATCAAAGGACTGTATTATTTCAACAGACAGGTGAAAGATCTCGACAATCAAATCTACATCAAAATATTTGCCGACAGGCTGGTGCAGATGTACAAGCATGAAAGCTCTATAAACTGGAAATGGTTTGAAAGCTACCTTACCTATGCCAACAGCGTACTTCCAGAAGCACTGCTTTGTGCTTATGCTGTCACAAATAAAGAAGAATATAAAGAAATTGCAAGAGAATCTTTTGACTTCTTGCTGGACAATACTTTTTCTGATAACAGCATCAAAGTAATTTCTAACAAGAGCTGGCATATCAAAGGGCAAGACAAGCATAGTTATGGAGAGCAGCCAATTGATGTGGCCTATACTATCTTAGCCTTGCGTAAGTTCCATGATATTTTTAAGGATGAAGAATATCTTAATAAGATGGAAATTGCTTTCAACTGGTTCTTGGGCAACAATCATCTAAAACAAATTATTTACAATCCATGTACGGGCGGTTGTTTCGACGGACTTGAAGAAAACAACGTAAACCTTAACCAAGGTGCCGAATCTACTTTGAGTTATTTGATGGCCAGACTGACAATAGCACGCTATTTCGGAAATGCAAATACGATTTACTTCCGCAAAAAATTAAAAGCAACAAAACTTTTGCTTCTAAAGAGTTAATTATTAATTCAATGCAAAAAAGCCAGCTGTTTAGCTGGCTTTTTTTATGGGCATAAAAAAAGAGGCCGAAGCCTCTTTTTTATTTCTATATTATTTTCTGGATTCTAATGTCTTCACATTGCTGTCATTCAATCCGTATGCTTTTATTACTGCATTGTAGTCGCTAAGGTCAACTGCAGGTGCTGCTGTCGCGCCTTTACCAGAATTTGCTGCTTTGTTAGACAGGTAGCCTGGAATAATTACGACACGGAAAACTTGGTTTACAGAAAATGCTGGTTCCTCTTCAGCAGGAAAATTACTATCAATATAAATATTGATTGAATTTACAGTAAAGTCAAAAGTATATTGCAAATACTCAGCTCCAGAACTAAAGAAATATGTTTGTGGAAGTGCTTCCCATACATCTTGTCCTCCTGCAGTACCTGAAAGCCTATATATCATAATCATATCTGAATTGAAAATAGGAGGAAGCAAAGAGTAGTTAATTTTATAACCGTTTCCTGCGTTGAAAGTTGTGTTTTGGTTGATTTCAAAAACCTCTGCAATTGTGTCGTTATCAACACGATCGTCATCGTTAGTACAACTTTGTAATGCTGTCATTCCGACAATAGCTAAAAGTAAAAATATTCTTTTCATAATGTTATTTTTTATTTGTTTATAAATGTATTCCAAAAATAAAGCCAAAAAAAAGTTTTTAGAGAAATTTAATACTTTTTTATTCGATTCTCTAGGTTTGGCTTTCCTTAAAAAGACTGTAACTTATTACATATTAATTAAATAAACTAAAAATATATTTTCTCTTAAATAATCCGTCTTTTTCAAAAAACAGTAAATCACTACTAATTTTCCTTTCTAACTATTTCTTTTTTCTTTTCTAAATATCCTTTCAAAAGACCGCTCAAATCCACCTTGTGGAATTTTTGATGTTTGTTTATAAAAGGCTTTCTGGAGAAATTTTCATTGGTCAGGTAATACTGCAATCCGTTTTCTGTAGCGACTCCCTCTACTTGATGGAATGGCAGCCGCAGCTTGATTCTTCTTTTGTTTCCGGCAAAAAAGTCAGCCCCGCTAAAATCGTATAAGAGATATAAAAAAGGCTTGAGTCGTTTGGTATAGCCGCATAAGACGACCAAATTCTTTGACTCTAAAAAAGTGGCTCCGGTAATCAATCCTCTTACATCGTGTATTGTTTTTAATTTCGCTATGTACTGGCCTGGAAGTTTCGGAAGCGAATATACCGCCGTCTTCTCCGATGTCCATTGCTTGGTAAAAATATAAATGCTGTCTTTTGAAACGATAAAAGCTTCGCCGTCATACTCTGTCTTGTTGGCTCTTGAAGGCGTGAAATCTATCTGGCCGGAATAGCTGAAATGGATCGTATCAATTACTGGATTTACGGAAAGCGAATTCTTTTCAATTCGCAAGATGCGTAGGTCTTTCCTGTTTCCTGCCGAGTTGTTTCCGAAATCGCCTATATAAAGATAACTGCTATCCTGCGAAATCTCCTCCCAGTCTTTATTTGCTACATTTTTCAATTCATACGATTGCTGTATTTCGCCGGAAATCGTGTCCAAGGCATAAAGAGCCGTGTCCTTGTCGTCATTCTGCGTCCACAGTTTTCCATCCCAAAAGAGAAGGCCAGAAGTTTCGTGCAATTTCTTGTCTAGCTTTTTAGAAAAATTGGGTTTTATCTTTGCTTTTTTATAGTCGCAGCTCCCGTCGTTCCATGTGGCTTGCGGATTGTAGTTTTTAGACAGCGGATCTGTACAGCCCGAAACCTGCGCTCTTGCACCTAAAGTAAAAGCAATATTCAGTAGGACGACGAGCCAGCAGAGAGTCTTCATGTTTTTTTATTTACCGCATAAAAATAACGAAAAAGAAATGGATTGTGTTCGGCTAAAAAGTTTTGCCTTCTCTATTTCTTGCACGTTCTATATCTTCTAGCGTGGCACATTTGGTGTTGACCCTGACCTCATCGATTAAAAAAGGCAGGTGTATGCATTCTACTTCTGAAAGGTCTTCATTCAGATAATCTTCTACATCTTTCAGGTCGTAAAACCAATATTTGTCAAACTGTACTTTTTTTATGGAAGCGTCTTTCAGCAGGATTTCTTCTTTTAGTTTTTTGATCATGGTGAGGCTAAAATTCTTGTACTACAAAGTACGGGATTTGAAATAGAGAATCCCCTACTCCATAAGTGTTTTAACAAAAAAAGGCTCTCGGAAATACATCCTGAAAGCCTTTTTGTTATTTCTCAACTAGTTTACGACGTCAAAAAATAATCAATGAGCAACTTGCTGCCTTCTTTCCATCGTATCCAGCCCGACTTCAGACTGCCGCCGCCAACATCGTCGCAATGCGGGCCTGTGAAGATCTGGATCCAATCGCCTTTCATGGTCTTGACTTGAAAACATTCGTCGCCATCAAATTGAATTTCTTTGGCTTCATCGTTGGGCTGTGTCTTGATTTCTTGCGGAAAATCATTTCGCGAAATCATAAACATTTCTTTCAAGAATCCTTCCCAGGTATTGAGGTCGGTTGTTTTGGTTTTCCTGAGCCAGTAGGATTCTCCCGTTTCGTTGTTTACAATTATTTCGACCCAAAATCGTTCTTCCGACTTGCATCTAAAAATCAGCTGGTTGTCTTCTATAGCAAATATCTCGGGTTTCAGCCATTTTTCATGGTTTTCGAAATCTTTTAGGTCGAGGCTTTCTGTGTTTTCATCGTTAAAGAACTCGAGAATGTGCTTGGGTTCTTTGTCATAAGGATCTGCGTATAGTTTCAGTACCGTCTGTCCGTTCAATTTTACAGATACGATTCCGATTCCGATATCGGCTTGTGCCATAGCATTAAGCGATATCAAGAGAACAATTGCTTGTAGAAATTTCATTATGTGGGTTTACTTGTTTTAATAGCGTATAGAAAGAACGTTTTAAAAATCTTTTTATTTTGTCTTTTAAATTACTGCCTCTTATATTATTGTGCTACAGTGCCATTGGCTTTAAAAATTTTTGAAAAGAACAAAGCATGATACGGCAATGCATTCTCCCAATATTCCCAAGTGTGGGCGCCAGGACGTTCGGTATACTCATGAGACACTTTGCTGTAGACAAGCCTTCTGTGCAATTCTCTGTTAGGTCCGATCAAGAAATCATCTACGCCGCAATCAATAATCAGCGACAGGGCGTTTGCCTTCATCTTGTCAACCATATTCAGCACGGCATGGGCTGCATATACTTCTTGGGGCGCTCCTTGCGGCCCGAAAACAGGCTCCATCAGTTTGTCTATTCTTTCTGGCGCGTCTACGCCCATGTTTTTCATGGTTCCCATATCGACGGCACCGCTCATGCTTCCGGCTGCGGCATATAGGTCAGGGTGTTTTGTCGCTAAATACAAAGCGCCGTGTCCGCCCATAGAAAGGCCCGTGATGACACGTCCCTTTTTCTCATGGATCGTCCTATAGGTCTGGTCAATTTTCTGAATGACTTCTTTGGTGATGTAGGTTTCAAACTGGCTTTCTCTGTTTACTGGACTGTCGAGATAAAAGCTAAACGTCTCGCCTTCTGGCATGACGATAATGATATCGTATTGATCGGCCAGGTCTTTGACCGTCATTTTATTCGGCGTGCTTTTGAGCCAGTCCCTAAAATGTCCGTAGGCTCCGTGGAGCAGGTACATCACCGGATATTTCGTTTTGCTTTTTGAATACGAGTTCGGCAAGACTACCGCAGCATTATAGGTTTTTCCCATAGCGGTGCTTGGAATGGCTAGCGTATCTACTTTGGCTGCTTGCGAAATGAGGCCAGACAGCAGGAAGAAAACAACTAAGAGTAGCTTTATATTTTTCATAAGCGAATATATTGATTCAAATTAACGATTTAATTTCAACATCTTGAAGAGAACCTCACGGTGTTTATAGCTCTTCCTTTTTTTTCATGGTCCGTACGTGCTCCAGATAGGTCCTTATCTTTTGCTCGAGTTCTATCGGATAGGGATAGCCGAGCTTTTTTGCCATCTCGATTCCTAATTCTGAGCCGATATCGGCATAGGCAAACAGGGCACGCCAGTTGTCTTCTATGTCGCTGCCAGAAAATGTGGCTTCAATTTTTTTCCATAGAACTGGCGGCAGGTAATTTTTTAAACAGCCTTCCTTTTTTATTGGTCGAGACTTTCCAATCGTGCTCCAGTCCGATGTGCCATTCGATTATTGTGGTGAAGTACTGCGTCCGCATGTTGTCTTCGGACATGAACTTGGCGTAGAACAGGTCGCCGCGCCAAAGGCATTTGGCTACGTAGGTCATGTCCCACCAGAAATCATTAAACAGCGTTGCAAATTCCTGCTCCGTAGGTTTGTGGATCATTACGGCTTCATAGGTAGGCGACTTCATGTTTTTTGTAAGGCCGTCTTTGTCTAAGAGCACTACATAACCTACATCCCAGTCTTCTTGGAGTTCGTCTGCTGCCACATCTTCTAAAAAATTTTCTACGGAATAGATCTTGAAGTCTACCTTGGTATAGTCTTCATAAAAGACCATTCGCATGGCGTGCCTGCCTTCAAAGGCGTCTTCGTTTTCGACAATCATGGCTATCTTTTTGCCGAAGTTTTCAACCCAAGTATCGTCTGATAAAAAGTGCTGGATGTCGCTTATGACAAACTCAATGTCCAAATCGCTGAACGGGTCTACTGGCGCATAGGGATTCACGAGCGAACTGGTCAAGAGTACAGCCCTGATAGCCTCGCTGGAGGCCGCCCAGTCTACAATTTCCATCAATTGGATTTCTCGCTTGTTTTCCATTGCCGGTTATAGGGTATCTAGGGTGCGTTTTGTCAGTTCGCTGTTTTCCGCGTCGCCTGTATTCAGCGTGGTTGCGGGCTCAAAAAGCAAAACAGAGACTTCTTGCGGTGCTACCGGCCGATGCTCTACGCCTCGCGGCACGATCAGGAATTCGTTTTCTTTCAGTTCTACAGTCTTGTCGCGAAATTCCATCTGGAACTGGCCGCTGACAACCATAAACATCTCGTCTTCGTTATCGTGCTTGTGCCAGACAAATTCTCCTTGAAACTTGACCAGCTTGACGTGCTGTCCGTTCAGCTCTCCGACAATTCTTGGATTCCAATAATCGTTGAATAAGGAAAGTTTTTGTGTTATGTTTACTTTTTCCATTTCGTTACCGTGACTTGTTATTGTGTCTTATTCTAAAAGCATCCTGAATCCGTAAACGGCCAGTTCCCTTTGCATAAAATCGAGGTCTTCTGATCTTTTGAATCCCATGCGTTCATACATTTTCCAAGCGGTCTGCATGGCCATTGTCGTATGGATGATGATCTGCCTGTTGCCGTCTTCTCTGGCTTTATTGATGCAGGCTTCGGTCAGCAATTTGCCGATGCCTTTGCTTCTTGCGGAGGGGCTTACGGCCAAAAGCCTGAATCCTGAAGTGTGTTTTTCCTGCGTGGCAGTTCCTCCGGAACCATAGTACTGCATATCGCCAAAATAAACCACGCCACCTTCGATAGTTCCTGCAGGAGAAACGGCTGTCAAAAGCGCTCCACTGGGCTTGTCGGCAAATTCGCCAACGGCAGCCAGCTTTTTATAGTAGTCGGGCTGTTCTGACGGTTTTGGAAAACCTTCGAGCTGCGAATAGGTTGCTACCATCAGCTTTCCGATTTCTTCAAATTCAGAAGGCCGTGCTTTTCGTACGATGTATTCTTTGCTTTCCATACTTGCTATAGCAGCGTTTTCTTGCTGAACACGAAGTTATAAAAAATAAAGCTCGATTGGGCGGTTTACTTACTTCTGTTCTTGCTTGTGGATCTGGTGCAGTATAAAATCTTTCCTTTCTGCAACAGTGCCTTTTGGTACTTCAATGATTTTGTAGCCGTAGGCTTCATAGGTCTTTTTCATCTGTTCAAAGGTAGCTTCGGCCTCGTTCCAGTCCTGCTTTCTTTCGCTGTCGGTTTCATAAATGGCTTTCCAGGGCGGGAAGATAAAAACGGTAGAACTGTAGCGATAGGTTGCGGCTATTTCTTGCATCTCGGGCGTTGGATCTTTGCCTATGATAGCCGCATAACAAAAAGCATCTAAAATACCTCGATCAAAAAACAAAGGCGACAGACTAGCTGCCGCTGCCGCTTCTTTATAGCTTTCTACAGAAGCCCGCAGCATCAGTTCCATATAACGTTCCTTGTTTTTCCATGGGAGCGCCTCTCCTGCTGTGGCTATCTGTTCTTTGATGATCGCGCGTGCGGTTTCGGGCACGGTACTGTAGCCGCTTTTTTGGAGCTCGTCTAAGACAGCGGTCTTGCCTACCCCCGGTCCGCCCGTAAGAATGTAAAAATGTTCGTTTTGGAATTTCATATCAGTCTGTTATTGTCTTTTGATACTGCCTTCAAAGTTAGGAAAAAGCGGCTTTTTGACGCGGCAAGGGTTCCTTGGTTTTCTTTATTCTTCAAACAGGCGCAGCATGTGGTCGATGGCTCCTTCTGAATGCAGGGCATCGGTCTGTTCTAAAGTCATCTTGGCGGTCTGCGAGGCCCTGCTGCGCATCTGTTTTTCATAGTGTGCGATGGCAGTGGTCATGTCTGCACATTCTGGCGACGTGAGGCATTCGCTAAGTTCCAAAGCATCCAGCATGGCCATGTTCACGCCTTCTCCTGCATAGGGCGGCATAAGGTGCGCGGCATCGCCAAGCAAGGTCATATCGGCACGGGCCTCCCAAGTCTGGTCGAGCGGCATGCAGTATTGCGGCCTTGGAACGAAAGAGGTGCCTTTGGCCGTTACTAACTCTTGCCAGACAGCATCCCAATCTGAAAATTCTTTTTGAAACCAGGCGGCTACCGATCGGCTGTCCTTAAAATCGATACCGCTGTCGCGTACCCAAGATTCGTCTGTCCAGCATCCGGTATAGAAAGCCAGACTGCCGTCGCCTTTGGAACTGACGATTAAGGATTTGCTGTCGCCAAACGCAAAGACCTTGCCTCCTTTGACGAGCTCATAGATACGGGGCGCGTTCTTTTCGGCTTCGTACAGCGTCCCTTCTACGACAGTGATGCCGGAATAGAACGGCTTGATGGGCGTGAGATAGGGACGTATTTTTGAATTGACGCCGTCGGCTCCGATAACCAGGTCGGCCGTTGCTGTCGTACCGTCTTGAAAGAGCAGCGTCCAGCCCTTTTCTTCTTGCTGTAGCGAGAGTATGTGGCTGTTCCATACGACCGTTTCGGGTTCTAATGAATTGAGCAGGATGTCGCGCAGCGGCCCGCGGTCGATCTCCGGACGAAAGTGTTCGTGTCCAAAGTCGGTGCGACTGTCTTCTTCTTCATGCTGGTCGTAAGCGATGTGCGCGTGCTTGTCGGCAATACGCATCTTGTCGGCTCCCGGTCGGTAGTTTTGCTTAAAGGCATCCATGAGGCCTGCTTCCTTAAGGGCTTTGAGTCCTGAGTCGTCATGCAGGTCGAGCGTGGCCCCTTGCACTCTTACAAACCGTCCGGCGTCTCTTTCGTATACTTTTACGTTGGCGCCCTTGCGCTGCAAAAGCCTTGCGAGCGTGAGTCCTCCGGGACCGCCGCCTACGATGGCTATCTTTTTGTCTTGTAGTACCATAGTGTTGAAAATTTAAGTTTTACAGGGCAAAACTATTGCTTCTTCAACAGTGAAAATTGTATAAATCGGTCGTTTTTGTTTTGGGATAAGGCTTTGGGAGGCACGCCGGAAAACTTCTTGACGTCGCGTATGAAATGGGCTTGGTCGGCAAAGTCTTGTTCGGGGAACAGCTTGCCTTCTTTGAGGTGGTCAAAAGAGGCCCTGAACCTTAGTATGTCGCAATAGGTCTTGAGCGGAAGGCCGAACTGGCTGCTGAAATAGCGGTTGATCTGCCGGCTGCTCCATCCGGCTGTTTCGGAAAGTTCTTTTACCGTCATACTACCGTTAGAAGCATAGATCTGTTCAAAAAGCCGCAGCTTCCTGCTGTCGGGATTGCTCTGTATCAGGCTTTGTATCTTCTGGGTTATCTTATGGCAGAAAGAATCAAAATTGGACAGGTCGTCTTTTGTGATGTTCCAAAAATCGGCAGGCAGAATACATCCGTTATTCAGCAGCGAAGAAACACTGCCTTCTAGCAGGTATTCTACTGCAAGCAGGCGAAGGCTGACGGCAAACATAATCCGTCCGGGTTCCAGTTCGGTATACGAAGGTTCGGTATCGAGTCCGCGAAGGTTGCCTTCGAAAGGGTCTGAATCGGAATAGGAAAACAATATATCGATCCTTCCATCGGGCAGCACGATGATACTTTTGGGCTCGGCCGAGGTGCTATGAAGCATCCAGAAGCTTTCGACATAATCGGCTATCGAGGGATCGGGCTTGGCAATCTTGTATAGTAGCGGGCTTTCCATTCTTTACTGTATGCTGGCAGTACTATAGCTTCTTGGCCTCACTGCTCTACGAAATTACTAAAAAAAGTCGCCTGCGCAAAGCATCATTACTTCTTGCCGCGCCGAAGCTGATATTTATCATCTTTTAGACGAACAGGTTTGCCCATCTTTGCGATTCTTTTAAATTGTATTACATGACCACTACTCCTTCTATCCATACCTTCCATATTCCTGTCATGGGACTTTCGTTTACGATCGACAGTCCGATACGGGTCGCACAGTACGGAATTTCTTCTGTCGTTTCTATAGTCGATGATGAGCTTATCGAAAAGATGAGCGCGTTTTACAGCCAGAAATTTAGCCTGCCGTATCAGGAAATTACCAAAAAATTTCATGATTATCGTGCGGAACGCATCAAAAGCTACCTCAACTTGATGGACCGTATCGTTGGCGAGAAATTTGAGGCTTTTAAACTGGAGCTTTCGGAAAGCCGGCTGGCCCTCGACCGTTTTCTCGGCATGTTGCCGAACCAATCGGACTTTAAAAAGGGACTGCTCGAACTGCTCGAGAACGGCAACCAATTGGGACAGAGCGTACGCGACTTTCTGGAACGGCATTTCTCGCCAGGGGCTATCGACGTGAACATCATGACGAAAGTTGACAGGGATACTTATGACAAAAATGAACTGCTTCCGCCTGTCTTTAGCGATGCCCATACGGCCCTGCGGGGCTTTGCGATGAGCCGGCTGCAATCGTCGGTCGTATTTTCTGCGGGCATGAATCCGCGGCTCTATAGTTATCTGGAAAGCTTTGGCTGTTTTTTTCCGGATGCGGAGGGGCGGCTCGAGAAAAAAATCGTCTTGAAGGTGAGCGACTACCGATCTGCCTTGATACAGGGAAATTTTCTGGCCAAGAAAGGCTTATGGGTGTCGGAATACCGTATCGAATCGGGACTGAACTGCGGCGGGCATGCGTTTGCTACGGAAGGGCTACTGCTGGGCCCGATACTGGAGGAGTTTCGGCTGAAACGCAATGAGCTGGCAGCGGGAGCGCACGCGCTGTTGTCGAAAGCCTTGGAACAGAAAGGGCTTCCGGTTCCGGCACGGCCGCTGCCGTTAAAGATTACGGTGCAAGGGGGCGTGGGTACGGCGGCTGAGCATGATTTTTTACGGCAGCAGTACGGGGCCGATGCCGTGGGATGGGGCTCTCCTTTCTTGCTGGTGCCCGAGGCTACCTCTGTTGATGGTGAAACCCGAAAGCTGCTGGCTGCCGCCGGCGAAAAGGATTTGTACTTGAGTCGTATCTCGCCGTTGGGCGTGCCTTTTAATACGGTACGGGGCACGACGAACGAGCGGCTGAAACAGCACCGCATCGATTTAGGACGTCCGGGGAGTTCGTGTCCAAAGAAATACCTCGCGCTGGATAAGACGCTTGACGAGAAGGGGCTTTGTACGGCATCACGCAAGTATCAGGAGCATCAACTGGCCTTAGTAGAGCATGAGAAAGACGGGCTTAGTGCCGAAGCGTATAAAAAGAAACGGTTTGACATTACGGAAAAAGCCTGCCTCTGCGTGGGGCTTGCCAATGCGTCGTATCTGGAGCAGGGCATCACGGTAAAGGGCGAAGCGCAGGGCGTTGTGGTCTGCCCAGGACCTAATATGGCGTATTTTGACAGAGAGGTGTCGCTGTACGATATGGTGCGCCATATTTACGGCAACGGTTCGGTAATGGGCTTTCCGGACCGTCCGAATTTGTTTGTAAAAGAGGCGCGGCTGTATATCGATTATTTAAAAAAGGAGGTGCTGCAAAATGGCGCGGCAGCTACGGCAGGGCAGCTAAAGAAATGGGCTGCGTTTCAGAAGAACTTGCTTGCCGGGATTGCGTATTATAAGGAGTTGTTCGAGTCGGTTCCTGTGGTTTTGGGAACGGATGTTGATCCATGGAGCGTGTTACAGGAGGAGATTGAGAGAATTACTATGGAAAACTATACGCCTGCTCTTCCATAGTTTCCTAGAGCACTACCCTATACTATTATACAAGAAGACCTTTCTTTTGAAAGGCCTTCTTGCTAGCGAATCTGCTTATTTGGAGAGTGTCATATCGAGGCTGTTGATCTGCCCTCTTTTGATTTGGAAAGGTCTGGAGCTAAACGGCTGGTACTCTCTGGCTTTGGCTGTCACAATGATCATTCCGTAGGGAATGCTTTTCATCTGATAGTGTCCGTTATCATCTGTAACAGCGGTAAAGGCCGTGCCGTTCAGGGCTACTACGGCATCGGGTATGGGTTTTCCTTGCGTATCGACAATCTTTCCCTTGAGCTGTGTGGAGGTTGAGGAAAGATTAATAATCACCCGGTTGGCTTTGTAGGCCAATACAAAATCGGGATAGTTCTTCTTAAAGCCTACAACGGTCTTGTCGAGGTGTTCTTTTAAAAGGAGGGCGTTCTTCGCAAATAGGTTTTTGATGTTCTCGCGTACTGCTTTTTTGATAGCCGCCGCATTCTTAGGATTCGGTACCTTCTGTTCATAGTCGTCTATCATGGCTTCTAAGGTATCGAGTGCAGACTGGTTGATTCCGTAGTGTGCCAGCCCCGACAGGTGTTCTTTTCCGATATCGCTAATGTTGCGGATACGCGAACCTACTTGTCCATCCTTAGTGCGGAATAGGTCTGAAAATGAAAAACTAACTTTTTCCTTGAGTTCATTGTTGCCTGATTTGGCGGCATAGGCAGAGATCGGCAGGGCGATGTCTATGGCCATCATGGCCAGTGCTTTTTTGGCTTCCACCTTGTCGGTCGTGATTCCTTTGGTAACCAGGTCTTCTTGCTGGAATGCTGCTACTATGGCTGCATTGTTGGCCTTGAGTAACAGAAAGGATTCTTGAAAGGCGGGTACTGTGGCGATAATTACAGCATTGCTGTCTCCATGGGCTTCTACGGCCCTGCTCATTCGCAGGCGTGCTCCTTGTGTCTTGTTCATAATAAGCTGATTTTATGGTTTATACTTTTCCAAATTTAACGAAATTTGTTATATAATATTGTATTTTATGATAATTTATACCAATTATCACAAATATTGATATTATTTATCGATTGTTATATTTAATTGTAAAGATTGTAAAGCCGATTGCATAGTAATTAAAGTGCGTTGTACACACTCTAAAGGCAATTGCTGAACTTGTAAAGACGATTGCAAGCTCTAAAAGCGTATTGCACAGGATACAGAGTCGATTGCAGCACCTAATAAGCTACTTGTAGCGATAATAAAGTGGATTTTTAAAGATAAAAGATGGATTGCATGCTTTTATAAGTGAATTGCATGAAACAAAAAATAGATTGTAGTGATTTAAAAGTCGATTGCACTGCTATGAATTACTGTTGTTTGTTGCTTTTTGGCTGTAGCAGTCTGGTATCTTGCGATGGTACTCTTCCTAGCCTTATTTAATTTTGTGTCTGCCTTAATTTAACGTTCTTTTTGGGTACTGCCGAACTATTAATGACTAGCTTTACAATAAACACATCCAGATGCAAGCTATATCCCACATTCTTACCCTGAGTTTTTCTAAGTGCAAGGTCCTGATAGAGGAAAAAGATATCAGGCAGTTTTTGACCGAGAGAATCGAGAGCGGAGAGGAACTGCCACGGTATTTTGGAAATGAACTGGACGGGAGCATCGAATGCAACGAAGGGGAATTTCTTTCGGAACTCCAGAAGTCAGACCATATCCATTTTTATTTTAACGGCGAAAAAACGGCCAGCATCAACTATAAGGTCGGTGATGAAGACGTGTTTGAATTGGTATTGTCTGCTCTTTCAGAAAACACGGTACAGCAGATTGGGGTTGATGATAAGGGCGTAAGCCTTTATATTGATTAGGTCATACCGAAAAAAGAAAGGTATCTTTATTAAAATCTGCACTGTCGAACTGAAACGAGATGTCTACGATGGACTTGATAATCTTCTTAAGTCCTTCAAAGTCTTTTGGCTTTTTGACAAAGATATTTGCCCGATTATTAAACGCCAGTTCTTGATTGCTTTCTGTAGTGGAATTGGAATAGATGGCAATTGTCAAATCTTTAAGGGTATTGTGGGAACGGATTTCTTTAAGGCAGTCGATACCGCTCATTGCCGGAAAATGGATTTCTAAAAAAATAATATTCGGCAATTGTATATCGGTATCGTTCAGATGCTCCATCACGTCTTCGCAGCTATGAAAACACAAGAGCTTTAGGTTGCGGTCGATTTCTTCGACCGCTTTGCGGAAATTACGGCATTCTTCTATATCTTCATCCACCAAAACTATATTCGTAATAGCATACTCCTTCATTGACCTTCGATATTAATAATCTAATTTATACGTTTTTCGTAAAGGTAGTCAAAAAGCGTGCAAAAGATTTTTTTTGGCTTTTATTTAGGGTATTGTTGGCTTTGGCTTTAATTTACAAAGCTTTCTTTGGTGATCTCTACTTTGGGATCCTTCTTATTAAAAAGCATCTCCTGACATCCGTTTTCTTCTTATCAAATAACGTAATGTTTTTTGTTTATTCGCTGGAGCGTTGCTAGAAATGGCAGATCATTTTCCTTTTTTTAAAGAAAAACTATAAAACGATATAAATTCTGCCTGCAATCGTATAATTTTTAGCTAAATAAATGGAAGTATTTTAAATGCCTGAAAAAAGCCCCTTCTTTTATGATCAAACATGATGACTTAGACGAACGGCATGAAAACGCCGGATGCCTGTCCAGAAATATATTGCTTTTTATTACTGCCGTAACACTTGTGGTTATTCTTGCAGTGCTGGATGTATCATATTCATTGCGTACGGGAGAAAGCACTACGGGAAATTATTAGTAAGGAATAAGAAAATCGTACTTCTGAAGCGATGTTCAGAAGTACAATCCCAGCTTTATTGCAATTGCTCGGCTACAAATTTTCGACTATAGTCTTTTATGAGCTCTCTTGTGTGCCTAAACTGTTCCCTGATTTCATCCTCCGTGCCTATCGCTTTGGCAGGATCGGGGAAATTATGATGGAAACGCAATGCTTTGGTCGGGAAGAAAGGGCAGTTTTCTTTGGCATTGTCGCATACGGTGATGACAAAGTCAAAATCAATATCGAGGTATTCGTCGAGATTGTTTGAGGTATGGTGCGCAATGTCGATACCGTCTTCTTGCATGATAGCAATGGCATTAGGGTTTACGCCATGGGTTTCAACTCCGGCGCTAACGATAACGGCTTTATCGCCCGCGAAGTGCCTGAGATAGCCTTCTGCCATCTGGCTTCTGCAGCTGTTGCCCGTGCAGAGCACTAAAATCTTTTTTGTTTTCATATATTCTTATACAAGCAGCCAGATCAGGTTGATGATGCAGAATTTGGGATCGAATCCGAAAATAAGCTGCAAGACAATAACCGATGTGGTAATAATTATTGGTTTTTTATATCGAATCCATTTTTCTTTCATGGCTAGCAACATCCTGAATTTGGCGCGCATCTGGAAGCGTCTGACGTTGCTTGTAGTCCTGATAGCGCTACTTTTTGTTTTTGGGACGGAATGCCGCACGCTTCTTGCGCCAGGCACGTGGTTGTCTTGTTTTTTAGTACAAATGTTTTTCCGTTAAAGTCTAGATCGTATTTGCCGATCGTGCCGCTCTGGTATTCTACTTCTATTTCTGAATCTTCTATGCCTAGTTTTTCTTCGGACAGCTGGATGATGTGCAGCAGCTTGTTTGGTTTTAGCCGGTGTTCAAAATCATCTGCATTCCAGAGCTGGAAGCTTATGGCTTTTTCATGGCGGACGGTACCGCCGCAGTCGATAAAGTGTTTTTGGATGGTCCCTACTTCTGTAACGTGAAAGTGTTCGGGAACAAATGTCCCGTCTTCTAGCTGAAATTCGACATTTTCTAATGCCGGCAAAATCTGTTTTACGTCTGATAATTTCATGTGTTGTGTACTTTTAATATATTAATCGTAATATTGCGATACATGAATCCAAAAAAAAGCCTAGCAGCATTCTTCTGTTTTGATGGTATCCGCAAAAAAATGGTTCAATTCTATTTTTATCTGTTTCCAGGCTTTTTCGTCTATGCAATAGCAAACGCTGGTGCCTTCAATATTCCCTTTTATTATTCCTATGTTCTTGAGTTCTTTTAGATGCTGGGAGATGGTGGCTTGGGCCAGTCCGAGTTCCTGCACCAAGTCGTTGCAGATACAGGCATCTTGCTTGATGATGTATTGCAGTATGGCAATGCGGGCCGGATGCGCCAGAGCTTTCAAGACTGTTGCCAGCCTGTTCTGCTCTTCATTAAAGATATCTTTTTTTGTAGCGCCCATGTATTGTTTATTATATCGCAATATTACGATATATAATTTATGCCACCAAATTATTCGTGAAATTAATTACAGCATCTTACTTATATCCCCTCGCCTGCAACAAAAACAACTCTGCATACCTTCCGTTTAGCGCGAGCAATTCCTCATGCGTCCCGATTTCGAGCAGCTGCCCTTTGTCTAACACCAAGATACGGTCGGCCAAGCGGGCTGTAGAAAAACGGTGCGAGATCAGCACGGCAGAACGTCCTTCGGTCATTTGGGCAAAACGCTGGAAGACTTCGTATTCGGCTCGGGCGTCGAGCGCGGCCGTCGGTTCGTCAAGAATCAGCACGGGTGCTTCTTTCATATAGATACGGGCCAAGGCTACTTTCTGCCATTCGCCTCCCGAGAGCTCTACTCCATTGTTAAAACGCTTGCCGAGTGCCTGTTCGTACTGATTGGGCAGCTTGTCGGCTATGGCATCTGCCATGCTGCCTTGGGCTGCTTTTTTGATCAGCGCTTGGTTGCCAAGCTGGGTGATGTCGCCTACGGCAATGTTACTGGATAGGGTCATCTGGTAGCGAAGGTAGTCTTGAAAGATAACGCCGATATTGTGCTGCAGCTCTTTGGGGTCGTATTGCTTAAGGTCGATCCCATCTAACAGGATGCGTCCTTCCGTCGGTTCGTAGAGGCGCGCGAGCAGCTTGACCAAGGTGGTCTTTCCGGCTCCGTTTTCGCCGACGAGCGCCAGCGTTTCACCGGGGTGGAGCGTGAAATTAAGATGGCGGTTGGCCCAGTTCTCGCTGTGGCGGTACTTGAAGCCGACGTTCTCGAAGGTGAATCCTTCGCGTATCGGATTCGGGAACGGTATCGGATTCTTGGCAACGGCTATAGACGGCTTGATCTCGAAAAAGTCAAGGAAGTCGTTAAGATAGATGGCGCCTTGCGAGATGACGGTAAAGCGCAGCAGTATGCCTTCGGTAAAGGTTCGCAATTGGCGGAAAGAGCCTGCCAGAAAAGTCAGGTCGCCCACCGTAAGATGGCCTGTAATGGTACGGGTAATGATATAGACGTAGGCGCCGTAGTATCCGGTACTGCCGAGCATGGAAAAGAGCGTGCCCCAGAACGACCTGCGTTTGGCGAGCTTGCTGTTGTCGTAATAGAACTGGTCTGAAAGCTTCTTGAAGCGGGCGATGACAAAATCGGCCAGGTTGAATATCTTGATTTCTTTGGCCGTCTCGTCGCTGGCACCGAGGTAGCGGAGGTAATCGAGCTCGCGGCGCTCGGGGGTCTGGCTTCGGGTAAGGGAATAGTTCTGGCTGTTGAAATAGGATTCTCCGAGAAAGGACGGCAGTATGGTGATGATGAGCAGCAGTATGAGCAGCGGACTGAAAGTAACGAGCCCTGCGATAAGGAAGACCATAGAGATAATGTCTTGCAGCTGCGACATGACCTGCGAGAGCAGCATGGTGCGGCCGAGGGTCTGCTGGCGGGCACGCTCGAGCTTGTCGTAGTATTCTGAGTCTTCGGTTTGTTCTAAATCTAGGTCGGCGGCATGCCGCATGATCTTGACAGAAGTGTGGTTGGAGAAGGTATCTCCGAGCAGGCTGTCGAGCAGCGCAATGGTACGGCTCAGGGCGTCTGATGTGATGGCTAGGATAAATTCAAGGGCAACGAGTTCCCACAGGTAGGTGGTATCGTGCGGCTGTGGGGTGGTGCTGAGCTGCACGACTTGGTCTACGATGAGCTTGCCCACATAGAGCAGGGCTACAGGCATGGCGGAACGGAGGACGCGAAGGACGATGCTGAACAATGTCTTTTTGGGACTGCTCTGCCAGACGAGCTTGAAAAAGGCAGGAAGGTTGCTCAAGGCGCTTATCTTTTCTTTGAAGGTAGGCTTTTTGGGAGCTATGGGCGGCTGTGGTTTTTTCATGCCTTAAATTTACAAATTTTTGCAAGGCCAATGGCAGGCGCCGGACTTGGTTTTCTGTGCTTTGAAACGATAACCACATTTGTTTGCAGGACAAAGGCTGTATTCTTATGGCGAGCCGCATAAAAAAAGACCTCCGATACGGAGGTCTTTCTGCATTCACTTGAATTATAAAAACAGGCCGCACTTGTAATTGGTTATTCTGGAATACCAAACAGGGCACAGATTTCTTCGTAGCTCTTATTTCTATAATTTACTTGCCGTGCCGCAGGAGTGCCGCCTGGGATAATGATATATCGGATGGTCACCAAGGAGCTTATAGGTACTGCTGGGGTTCCTCCATCGTGACGGAACCTGAAGACTTTGAGATTGCCTAGAGCGGGATAGGCTGCAATTGTATTTTCAGTGCCTCCTGCGCGCGAAGTATGCGGCAAGGGAACGGTTTCTGTGCTAAACCGAAGGTAGGCCAATACGGCACCTGTTTCTAAGATGCCTGTCGTAATCTCAGGCGCAGCAAAATTATAGAGAAGTCCAGAAGTACCGTCTATGGTTGCAGGTGCTCCCGCTGGAACGGCAAGCCATTCGCTATAGATTACGTTTGCTGTTCCGGGTTCGCCATTGAGTCCGTCTTCCCCATCTTTTCCATCATCAGAACAAGAAATAGCCAAGGCGGCAAAAATCATCACTACTAGTAAGCGGGTTGATTTTAGGGTTGGTTTCATAACAATTAGGTTTTCATTTATACCACGAAACTAAGCAACCCACGGCAAGCCCAAAAGCTAAAATATACGAACGGCGTTTTTAATCTATGAACAGCAGCTGTTTTGGATAGGGAACTAAAAAAAGACCTTCCAAAGAAGGTCTTTTTGTTTTTTATGAAGACGGCAAAGCCGATTACATATTTCTTCTGTACTGTCCGCCAACTTCAAATAGCGATGCGGTGATTTCGCCAAGAGAACATACTTTCGTGGCTTCCATCAATTGTGCAAAGATATTTTGGTTGTTGATGGCCGCATCTTGAATGATGGCTAGCTGTTCTTTCATGTTCTCGCCATAGGCCTTGTGCAGGTTTTCTAGCGTGTGGATCTGGAACTGTTTTTCTTCTTCGCTGGCACGGATAACTTCAGCCGGAATGACCGTCGGCGATCCTTTAGAACTCAAGAAGGTATTAACGCCGATGATCGGAAATTCACCTGTATGCTTCAGCATTTCGTAGTACATGCTTTCTTCTTGGATTTTAGAGCGTTGGTACATGGTTTCCATAGCACCTAATACGCCTCCTCTTTCGGTAATCCTGTCAAATTCTTGCAGTACGGCATCTTCTACCAAGTCGGTCAGTTCTTCGATGATGAACGAGCCTTGTATCGGGTTCTCGTTTTTGGCAAGTCCCAGCTCTTTGTTGATAATCAGCTGAATGGCCATGGCACGGCGTACGGATTCTTCTGTAGGCGTCGTGATGGCTTCATCGTAGGCATTGGTATGCAGCGAGTTGCAGTTGTCATAAATAGCATACAATGCCTGCAATGTTGTACGGATATCGTTGAAATCGATTTCCTGCGCATGCAGCGAACGGCCTGATGTCTGGATATGGTATTTCAGCATCTGGGCTCTTTCGTTAGCGCCGTATTTGTTCTTTAAGGCTTTAGCCCAAATCTTTCTGGCTACGCGTCCGATTACGGCATATTCAGGGTCAATTCCGTTCGAGAAGAAGAACGAAAGGTTCGGACCGAAGTCGTTGATGTCCATGCCGCGGCTTAGGTAGTATTCTACATAAGTGAATCCGTTGGCAAGGGTGAACGCCAGCTGCGTGATCGGGTTGGCTCCTGCTTCTGCAATGTGGTATCCGGAGATTGAAACGGAATAGAAGTTGCGGACATTGTTCGTGATGAAGTACTCTTGTACGTCGCCCATTAATCGCAAGGCAAATTCGGTAGAGAAGATACAGGTGTTTTGTGCCTGGTCTTCTTTAAGGATATCGGCCTGAACAGTTCCGCGCACTTGCGATAGCGTTCTGACCTTGATTTGCTCGTAGACGTCTTTCGGCAGTACTTGGTCACCGGTTACTCCTAAGAGCATAAGACCCAGTCCGTCGTTTCCTTCTGGAAGCGCGCCGTTGTAACGCGGCCTTTCTATTTTTTTCTTTTTGTAGATTTCGTTGATCGTCGCTTCTACTTCGTCTTCGAGATTGTTTTCTTTGATGTAGATTTCACACTGCTGGTCGATAGCGGCATTCATAAAGAAGCCTAACAACATCGGCGCCGGACCGTTGATGGTCATACTCACCGACGTAAGCGGATGTGCTAGGTTGAAGCCTGAATATAATTTCTTGGCATCGTCTAAACAGCAGATGGATACTCCGGCATTACCGATCTTTCCGTAAATGTCTGGTCGAAGGTGCGGGTCGTTTCCGTATAAGGTCACGCTGTCAAAAGCGGTAGACAGCCTTTTGGCAGGAAGTCCGGCGCTCACATAGTGGAAACGCTTGTTGGTTCTTTCTGGCCCTCCTTCTCCGGCAAACATTCTTGACGGGTCTTCGCCTTCGCGCTTGAACGGATACAGCCCAGAAGTGAACGGGAATTCTCCCGGCACGTTTTCTTGCAGGCACCATCTGAGGATATCGCCCCAGGCTTCGTACTTTGGCAGGGCTACTTTTGGTATCTGCGAGTGCGACAGCGATTCGGTGTGCGTGGCGATCTTGATTTCTTTGTCACGTACTTTAAACGTATAGACTGGATTTTTGTATTTGTTTACTTTTTCGTCCCACGTCAAGATGATTTCCCAATTGTACGGGTCAAGGTCCATCTTTACTTTGTCGAACTGGTTGAGCAACAGGTTCAAGAAGATGCGGGTCTCGTTTTGTTCTTCTAGAGCGCTTGGCAAAACAGAATCATCATTGATTCCGGCTTTGTTGATTTCTGGCGTCTTTCCGGAAACGGTCTCGATCGTCTTGAAAATTCCGTATAATTTTTGGGCTACTTGCTGCTGTGTAAGCGCAGTAGCATCGTATTTGCGGTTATTTTCGGCAATTTCTGAAAGATAGCGCGTTCTGTGCGGTGGAATGACAAAGATTTTTTCGCTCATCTCTCGAGTGATTTCGAAAGTCGATTTTAGGTCGGCTTCGGTCTTTTCGTCAATCTTGTCCATGATCGCTTTGTAAAGCGTATTCATGCCCGGGTCATTGAACTGCGAAGCGATGGTTCCGAAAACCGGAAGGTCATCTGGATTGGCATCCCAAAGGTTATGGTTTCTTTGGAATTGTTTTTTGACATCGCGAAGCGCATCAAGCGAACCTCTTTTATCGAATTTGTTGATTGCGACAAGGTCGGCAAAATCAAGCATGTCGATTTTTTCAAGCTGGGTTGCTGCTCCAAATTCTGGAGTCATTACGTATAAGGATACATCGGAATGGTCCATGATTTCGGTATCCGATTGTCCGATACCTGAAGTTTCTAATATGATGATGTCATATTTGGCGGCTTTTAAGACCTGAATGGCTTCGGCAACGTATTTAGACAATGCTAAATTGGACTGTCTTGTCGCCAACGAACGCATATAGACACGCGGGTTGTTGATGGCGTTCATACGAATCCTGTCGCCCAAAAGTGCTCCGCCTGTTTTACGTTTTGACGGGTCTACAGAGATAAGACCGATTGTTTTTTCTGGGAAATCGATCAGGAATCTTCGCACCAATTCGTCTACTAAAGAAGATTTTCCAGCACCGCCTGTTCCGGTAATACCCAATACAGGAATCTTGCTGGTTTCGTTCTGCTTGTGGATTGTGTCTAAAGTTTCTTTTGCAATTTCTGGAAAGTTTTCTGCTGCGGAAATAACACGGGCAATTGCCGTAGGGTTCTTGTCTTCGAGGTGGCTGGCTTCGCCGTTCAGCTTGTCGCCGATAGGAAAGTCGGATTTCTGCACCAAGTCATTGATCATGCCTTGAAGGCCAAGCTCGCGCCCGTCGTCTGGAGCATAAATTCTAGTGATACCGTAGTCTTGGAGTTCTTTTATCTCGTCTGGCAGGATTACGCCGCCTCCGCCTCCGAAGATTTTGATGTGTCCTGCTCCTTTTTGGTTGAGCAGGTCGTACATGTATTTGAAATATTCGTTGTGTCCTCCTTGGTAGGATGTCATGGCTATGGCATTGGCATCTTCTTGGATGGCGGTATTTACTACTTCTTCAACGCTTCTATCGTGTCCTAAATGGATTACCTCGACTCCCGTCGACTGGATGATACGTCGCATTATGTTGATTGCAGCATCGTGTCCGTCAAAAAGAGCTGCAGCAGTTACAATTCTTACTTTATTTTTAGGAATATAAGGTTTTGCTTGTTCCATTTTAAAATATATGTCAATTTTAGGTGTGCAATTTACGAAATTCCTAAAAATCTGGAAGGATTTATTTGGTATTTTAATTTAACGTTAAGACCCTGTCAGGGTTTAAAACCCTGACAGGGTCTTAACGAATAACATCGTATAAAAAACCCTCCTAGCGCTTGGACGCTAGAAGGGTCGGGGATAAAAACTCTAAATATTGTTTATGGACACAACATTTACAAAACTATTGGGTATTCTGTGGACTGCATTATTTCATCATCGCTGGGTCGATATCAACACCTAATCCTTGCGCTATTCCCATTCCTAGTCTAGGGTCGGCCCTAAACCAGTGGCATAGCTGGCGATTGATGATTTCCATTCGCTTCGGCCCTTCGATTCCAGACATGGCTCCTACGACATTGCTGATTAGGTTCTGCTGCTGTTCTGGCACTAAAAGTCTGAATAGGTTACCCGGCTGGGTATAGTGGTCGTTTTCGCCTTCGGCATTGCGGTCGTACCATGCGGCCACATTGCTTTCTAATGCCCATGCTGGTTCTTTATAGGATTGGTCTACTACAATATCGTCAAAACTATTTGGGAAATAGTTCGGTGCGCTGCCTCCGTTTCCGTCAACACGCATCTGCCCGTCTCTTTGGTAGTTGTTTGTGGCAAACGGACATCTATTCACAGGAATCTGCTCGTAGTTGGCTCCGAGCCTATAACGGTGCGCATCAGGATAGGACAGTAATCTTCCTTGCAGCATTTTGTCTGGAGAATAGCCTATTCCATCTACGACATGTGCCGGAGCAAAAGCGGCCTGTTCTACATCTTGGAAATAGTTATCTGGATTTTTGTTGAGCTCGATGACGCCTACATCGATCAGCGGATAGTCGCCGTGCGGCCAAACTTTGGTTAAATCAAACGGATTGATGTGATACGTTCTTGATTCGGCTTCGGTCATTACCTGTATTTTCATGTCCCAACGCGGGAAGTTTCCTTTATCGATGTTTTCAATTAAGTCTCGCTGCGCAAAGTCCATGTCTTTTGATTTCATTTCTGCGGCTTCGGCATCGGTAAAGTTCTTGATGCCTTGTTTGGTCAGCATGTGGAATTTTACGTAGAAACGTTCGTTATCTTTATTGATAAAAGAAAAGGTGTGGCTTCCGAATCCGTGCATGTGGCGGTATCCGTAAGGCGTTCCTCTGTCAGACATGAGCGTCGTGACTTGATGAAGGCTTTCGGGATTTAACGACCAGAAGTCCCACATCATCGTAGGCGATTTCATATTCGTATACGGATCGCGTTTTTGGGTGTGGATAAAGTCGCCGAACTTTTTCGGGTCTTTGATGAAGAAAACAGGCGTGTTGTTTCCTACAAGGTCCCAGTTTCCGTCTTCGGTATAAAACTTCATGGCAAATCCTCTAGGATCTCTTTCGGTATCGGCCGATCCTCTTTCACCACCAACGGTAGAAAAACGCAATAGCATTTTTGTTTCTTTACCAATGTGGGAGAAAATTTTTGCCTTGGTGTACTTCGTAATGTCGTGCGTTACGGTAAAGGTTCCGAAGGCTGCCGAACCTTTGGCGTGCACTACTCTTTCTGGAATACGCTCCCGGTTGAAGTGCGCCATCTTTTCGTGCAGGATAAAATCCTGTAGCAAAAGCGGCCCTCTTGGCCCTACGGATTGTGAGTCTTCATTTTCTACATAAGGTTTTCCGGAGGCCGTGGTGAGTTTGTTGTGTTCTTTCATAATTTAGTTGATTTATTGTTAAATGCTTTATTTCTAGTTTGTTTTCTCAAATTTAGGAAATTGATTATTATAAACAAAATTGATTGTTTTTATCTTTTAATAGCTTTACATTATAGTAGCAAACGGTATGATGTTTGATTATCTTTGAAATCGAAAATTTAATCTTATGAAGAGACTATTCCTTTTAGCGTTATTTGTTGTGCCAATCGCCAGCTTTGGACAATTAGACGGATTCATTAAAAAGGCATCTGACAAGGTGCAATCTAAAACTGAAAAACTGCAATCTAAAACAGGTTCTAAAAGTTCTGGAGGTATTTTAGGCAGTACCGATATCAGTGCCGGCCTGAAAGAAGCCTTACAGAAAGGTATTACCGAGCAGGTAACTAAACTGACAGCTGTAGACGGATTTTATAAAAACGAAGCGGTAAAAATTCTTTTTCCTGCTGAATTACAGAAAGTCGACAAGACTTTACGTTCTATGGGATTGTCGAGCCTAGCAGATGAAGGCATCAAAGTATTGAACCGCGCTGCTGAAGACGCTGTGAAGGAAGCTACTCCTATTTTTGTAAACGCTATTACGAGCATGAAGTTTTCGGATGCTAAAAACATCTTATTAGGTAATGAAAACGCGGCAACGACTTATCTTCAAGGTACTACTTCTACAGAATTATATTCTAAGTTCAGTCCGGTGGTAAAGACTTCACTAAGCAATGTAGGAGCCGACAAGGTCTGGGAAGGCATTATCAAAAAGTACAATACGATTCCTTTGGTAACGAAAGTAAATCCGGACCTGAATGATTATGTAACCGACAAAGCGATGGAAGGCGTCTTTAAGATGATTTCTGTGGAAGAGAAAAAAATCCGTACGGATATAGGCGCACGCACTTCGCCGCTATTAAAAAAGGTGTTTGCAATGCAGGATTAATTCCGTACCTTTTAAAAAATTAAGAACTATGAAAAAGATTATTGTTTTTGCTTCCTTTATTTCTCTTTTCGGCTGTGCCGAACTACAGCAGGTTGCCAGCCAATACCCGCAATTGGGAACGGCTCTCGGAAATCCGGATATTGCGGCGGGACTCAAGGAAGCCTTGAATAACGGAATCACGAAAGAAGTTTCTAAATTGACCGCAACGGATGGCTTTTTTAAAAACCAGATGGTAAAGATCTTGCTTCCGGCAGAACTGCAGAAAGTGGATAAAACGTTACGCAATATAGGTCTATCAAGCTTAGCCGACGAAGGCTTAAAGGTATTGAACCGTGCCGCCGAAGACGCCGTAAAGGAAGCCACTCCTATTTTTGTGAATGCGGTCAAGAACATGACATTTACAGATGCCAAGAATATCTTATTGGGAGCGGATAATGCAGCTACGACTTATCTGCAGAATTCTACTTCTCAAGCACTGTATTCTAAATTCAGCCCGGTTGTCCAAAATTCTTTAGGAAAAGTTGGAGCTGATAAAGTGTGGAGCACCATCATCACAAAATATAATGCTGTTCCGATGACTGCCGATGTGAATCCAGACCTGACAGATTATGTTACCGACAAGGCTATGGAAGGTGTTTTTAAAATGATTGCCGTAGAGGAAAAAGACATACGCACGAACCTTTCTGCTAGGACGTCTGACTTGTTAAAAAGAGTGTTTGCAATGCAAGACAAGAAGAGTTAAAAAGGACTCGTAAAAAATTAGTAATCAATAACATATAAATAACATTGCCTTAACATATATGCTCCGAAAAAAATTGGACATTTGCAAAGAGATTAATGGTTTTCTCATTTGGTTAGGGTTAGTTAGAAAAAAAATGCCAGTGCTTTTAGGAGCTCTGGCTTTTTTATTTGATGCTGTTTTTTTTATAAGGAATTCAAGAAATCGAGCAACGCATTTCTTTTGGCTGCGGATAGTTGCTTGAATTTTTCTTTTGCTTTTTGGGCTTCTCCGCCATGCCAGAGAATGGCTTCTGTCAAGTTTTTGGCTCTTCCGTCATGTAAAAAAGTAGTATGCCCGTTAACAAGTCCTGTGAGGCCAATTCCCCATAACGGACGTGTTTTCCATTCTCTTCCTGTGGCTAGGAAATCGGGCCTATCGTCTGCAAGGTCGTCGCCCATATCATGCAAAAGCATATCGGAATAGGGATAAATAGTCTGGTATGCCAAAGCCGAAATCGAGCTCGGTCCTGTCACTTGCTTCGGAATATGGCATTTGGAACATTCTAAGCTTTCAAACAGTCTTGCTCCTTCTTTTACGCTTTTACTATTGATATTTCTAGCTCCTGGAACAGCCAATGTCTTGCAGTATAAGACAACTTGATCTACGATAGCTTGCGGTATTTCGGGATCATCATCGCGTCCGTCCTGTCCGTTAGACTGATTGTGCCCCGTTTCGTTCGGGAAGACATAATTGGTAATTCCCATATCTTCTACATATGCAGCAGTGCATTGTACTAATAATGTACCTGTGTTGGCTTTCCATCCGAATCTTCCCAAGACAGTCTGTCTCAAATAGGGATCCCATACATAGTTGGCTTTTCCTGAAATGCCGTCACCATTCGCATCATTGATATCTTGGTTTGCTAAAATATCTTGCTCAAGAATGGCTTCCAGAAGTCCCAAACCGAAAACCGGTGTCGCAATTCGAGGCGACAGCAAGAGTCCGCCCGGAAGGTTGGTATAAGGATCGACCAGAGAAATGACCGGCTTTTGCAAAACAATTACAGTGCCGTCTGCCAATGTTTCTGTTTTTTCTATAAAAGCGGCTTGGTAACGTGCTTCAGGTAGGAATCCAAAAACGGCTTGGTTCTGAATCTGCACGCCAAAACCAGGAACAGGGTTCGGCCCGCCATGTTCGTCTTGACCAAAAATACTGGCTCTCATTAGCAGTCCGCTCCTGCTGTTTAAGTTGGCTGGAAAATTAGGACGTCCGTCATTCGGATGGCACGAAATGCAGGAAGAATTATTAAAGATTGATCCCAATCCAGAGTTTACAAGCGCGGGAGCCGTGACAAAAACCGCTTCGAATTGCGTATCTCCCATAAGATGCATCTGCAAGTCAGCCGCCGAAAGGTTGGGTGCCGGTGTCCTGAACGCAATACTGGTGGCAGAGAATATGGTAGTCTCGCCTCCGGCATACATCCTTTCGGAAAGATCGATATCAATATAAGACTCGTCATCATTTTTATCGCAGGAAAGCAGCGTGAGTCCCAAACTTGCCAGTAAAAATCCTTTTCTGATCATTCTTTTTGTCTGATTTTTATAGAAATGCAAAAAGAATATCCATATCCTGAATATCCTTTTTGCTTTTGATTATGATTGAAAATTGCCTAGTTGTTAGCAATAAATGGTTTCAATTGTGACTGGATCAAAACTTGCAATTCTGCTACTTTGTCTCTTGCATTTTCTACCGCTGGAACATTGTTTGTAACGGCATCGGTGAAAGTTCCGGGGATGGCTTCGATTGCTGCAATAGCGCCGTCGATTTTCGCCTTAATGTTAGCATCCAAAGCGCTGTTTTTTGGAGCAACGATGTCAGTCAGTCCTGAGTTTGTACCTCCATTAAAATCACCTAAATAGATGTTTTTGATACTTCTCATGTTGTCAGCAAAATCTTTTTTAGAGTTGCTGCTGAAACGTGATTCTTCTTGAGAAACGCCTTCGTCAAGAGGTGTTTGGATTTTCCCTGTAGAAACCTCATCAGCAATCGTGATTAATCCGTTGATGATTTCTTCTAAAGCTGCTTTTTGTGAAGCATATCCTTGGTTACCTGTATTTCCAGCATTGATAAAGTGTCTTGCGAAGTTACCTCCTGATTCTTTCCAACCGTCATACAGAAGCTGTGTATTGTTTTGCAAATCAGCAGCTGCGGCTCTCAAATATTCCAATTCTCTAGCTGTCAAAGCGCTTGCTGCTTTGTTTCCGTTGATACCCCATACTAAATATTCGATCAAGTGGAAACCGCGCGCTTCTACGTTTGCTTCGATAGTCGCTGTCGTGATTGGGTTACCGCTGTTCAAGATGTCGTTCATCGCGTTAACGTCAACTGGCCAAGTATCCATCGCAGGGTCGATTCCTCCTGTGTCTACTGGTCCGTATAAAAACCCTTCTGATTGTTCCCAAGGAGATCTTGTCGCTTTCCAAGCTTCTTTTACTGCTGTCAAAGCTGTTTCGTTTCCGATTGTCAGAGCATTTACAGCTGTTTTCAGAGCGATTGCTTTGTTATTCAAATCTTCGTACGTTTTGGTAATTACGTCTTTAGACAAATCTGTAAGTACTTCTGAATATAATCCAGCATTAGGGTCTGTTCCAGAAGAATCATCGTTATTACTGCAATTCACTAACATTACAGAAGACATTGCCAATAAGCTCAGGCTAAAAATTCTCTTTTTCATTATGTTCAAGTTTAAAATATTGGTTAGTAATTATTTTAGAATGAAAATCCGATTCCTGCTGAAAAGGTATTTTCTTGTTGTTTTTTTCCTGTGAAAGCCAATGTGTTTGGATCGAAATTTTCTGAACCTAGCCTTCTGTTTTGGTAATGCGCTTTTAATACAATCTGTGGGTGAACGAACCAGTTGAAGCCTCCCATGATGGCACTTCTTTCCCATCTTGGCTTTTTGACTACGGTTCCTTCCACTTCATTCATGGTATCATAGTAGTCGTAGCGTACGAATGGATAGACTTTTTGTTTTGTCGTCTGGTTGAAGAAATGCAATACTTCGTAACCGCCTTCAAACGAGAATCCTAAAGCATTTTTTCCGACAGGCGTTCTCTTCACGCCCAAATTGTTAGAAAGCGAAGCATTTTTTGCCGTAACGATGTTTGAGTTTTCAAGATTTCCCCACAATACGATGGAATTGAATCGAAGGTAGTCTTCATCATATGTGATATGTCCTTCAAAAATCATCACATAAGCCGATTCTTTCATGTCATTCTTCGGACGGTTAGCCGCTGCATCGTTGATGTAAGCTGAGGCTCCGAAATAAGTGTATTTGTTTTTCCCGAATTTATAATCCAAACGCCCGGTGAAAGCCCAAGAATTTCCGTTTGACATTTCGAAACGAGTCTGGTAGCCTTCTTTAATCCAGCCTCTTGAACTGAATCCTGAAGCATCAAGACCGTTCGTGATTGAGAATTCATATTTTAGCCTTTTTAGGAAAGTTCCGTGAAATTGCACCCCGTTTTCGTACCAACCCAACGGCAGGATTTCGTTTTCCATTTCCTGACGGTGCGTCGTAAAATAAGAAATAGGACGGTCTAAGTCTTGAGCCAATCCGAAGTGTATTTTCATCCTACCCGCCCTAATATTAAAATACGGACGGATGGCAAAATTGATATGGATCTGCTCGATTTTTACTTCTCCTCCTGCTTCAATTTCTTGTTCGTATTCACCGAATTCTTCTTGAGTATCGAGCTCTACTGTAGATCCGGTACCACCATGCTCAAACTCGATTTCTGACTTGAAGCTGATCCAATCGTTAAAATTGTAGCCTAGATACAGGTTCAGACGTTCTGCATCGAACTTGTCTTTCATATTGGGATCCGTATCAAATTTTGTGTAGTTATAGTAATTCACGACTCCGTAGCCGCTCAAGGTAAAGTTGCTCCAATTGAAAAGTGTTTTGTTTTCTTTGGCAAAATCTTTCTTGATTTCTGCTTTTAATTCTTCGCGGAGTTCTTGTTTTATTTCTGTTTTTATTTTTTCAATATCTAACGAATCCGTCTTTTGGGCAAACAAAGCAACTGACGCAAATAAGAAGAAAAATAGTACTGCTTTTTTCATTGGAAAATAGAATTTGGCGCAAATCTATAAAATTATTTAAATACAGTCTAAATAAAAATAGAATATTTTTTAACTTAATTTTAAGAACTTGATTTTGAAATAATTAAAAAATATTTTCAAAAAAATCAATCTATTTTAAATAAGTCTAAATAAATATTAAATACATTTGTCCAAAATTTATTAAGAAATTACGCTCTCCAAACAAATGGTACGCCAATTTATTTACAAGCAAATAGATAATAGCCAGCTAGTTGTATTTCGGATTTTATTCGGAGCTCTTCTTCTATGGCAAGTACTCGATTATGCTTTAGCTGGATGGGTAAAGAACAATTTTGTAAAACCTTCTTTTACGTTTTCTCATATCGGCATGGAGTGGTTGCAACCGCTTCCTGGCAATGGCATGTATTATTATTTTGCTTTGATGGGAGTTTTGGCCTTATTGATTTTGATCGGGCTGCAATACCGTTTGAGCATTATAGTCTTTACAATTTTATGGTCGGGTATTTATTTCATGCAAAAAACGACGTATAACAATCATCATTACCTCATCATACTGATTTGTTTCTTGATGTGCTTTCTTCCTGCTAACGCCTATGCCTCTATCGATTCAAGAATAAATCCCAAAATAAAAAGGCTCACGATGCCTTCTTGGTGTTCGTGGATAATGGTACTGCAGATTGCCATTGTTTATTTTTATGCCTCAGTCGCCAAGCTATATTCGGGCTGGCTGGACGGTTCTTTTACCAAAGGAATGCTGGCAAGGCATGCGCCTGATTTCCTAAAAGATTTTTATGCTCAAGAATGGTTTTATCTTTTTATCGCTTATGCCGGGCTAGCCTTTGACTTCCTTGTCATTCCACTGCTTCTCTGGAAAAAAACACGCAATCTTGCTCTTGTGGCTTCTATCCTCTTTCACATTTTCAACAAAGCACATTTGGGGATAGGAATTTTTCCTTTTTTGGCGTTGAGCTTTATCGTGTTTTTTTATCCGCCAGAAACGATGCGAAAGTTATTTCTATGGAGAAAGCATGAGGTAATCGTGAATGACAATACTACGGAAGGAAAGAAAATCGTCCAATGGATACTCATCCCTTATTTTGTTTTCCAAATACTGCTACCCATCAGACATTATGCTATAAAAGGCGATGTACTTTGGACCGAAGAAGGCCACAGATTAAGCTGGAGAATGATGCTTCGTTCCAGAAAAGGAACTACGAAATTCAAGGTCGTTAACAACCAGACTAAAGAAGTCAAATTCTATAAGCTTAAGAAAATCTTGACCAAAAAACAAATCAAGGGCATGCAGTCCAAACCTGATATGATCTGGCAGACAGCACAAAAGATTCGGGAAAAATATGCCCGAATTGGAAAAGACATCAGCGTTTATGCAGATTCAAAAGTTTCGATAAATCACGGCGAAGCAAGAAGACTGATCAATCCCGATGTCGATTTAGGCAGGGCCAAGTGGAATTATTTCTGGCATAACGACTGGATCTTATTGTACGACAAAAACGGAAATCTTATTCATTAATACAATCACTTTTAACACCAACCTTATGAAAAAAGCAATACATTATTTAGTCGCCGGATTAGCAATCATCCTTGGAGCTTTCTTTGTCTACAAAGGCCTTGACAAGCATTTTCTTTCAGAATGCAAAGTATATGAACCGGACAGTCCGTTGCCATTAAACTATCGAAATCTGATAACAGCACTATGCACCTCTGGATTCACCAAAGTAGTCGGAATTTTAGAAATCACTTCGGGGATTCTCCTGATTATTCCAAGAACAAGATTGCTGGGCAGCATCGTTTTGCTTCCTGTAATCATTACTATTTTTCTCTTCCATTTGTTTATCGACAACCGTCCGCACGAGCTTGTAGAAACCGGAATTCCTCTTTTCGTAGCCATTGTGGTTTTTGCTTCTTATTATGACGTCTGGAAAGTCATTCTTAGCGGAAGAAAAAATTAATCCAATCAAATCCCCCACAATGAAATCATTACTTTTTAGTGCTATCATGCTTGCCACAACGAGCATGATTGCACAAACAATCACTTTAGGAAATGGTACTTCATCAGGTACATCGGCTCCGGTTGCTTCTTGGTATAATTCTTCGGCAACTGAAAGTATCTATACGGGAATAGAAATCGGCACGACCGGAACCATCACTAAAATTTCCTATCAAAAAGCATCAGGTTCTTCCATCATAGAGCCGAATGTGAGAATCTATATGAAAACTACTGAATTGACCGCAATCGGAACAGCGGCATATTCTATTGGCGATAGCAATTTTAGCAATTATACGCTGGTTTATGACGGAACAATTCCAAATGCTACACCTTCAGGTACTATGGAAATTAACTTGCAGTCTCCATTCTTTTTTTCTGATGGTTCAAAAAACCTGTCCGTTTTAGTCGTTGGTTCAACATGCATTCCTTCTGGAAGGCCACAATACCGATACACGACTACGCCTTCTAAAATGTCGGCAGGATTTACGGATGGAAATATCGGCTGTGACGGTAGCAATACTTGGAATTCTACTTCGTCTATGTCGCCAGTTTGGGAACGTCCGAATTTGGTATTGACACTCCAATCTTCACTTTCTGTCGGAGAAACTATTTCAGCGAAAAACAATGTGCAGGTTCTTGCACAAAACGGACAATTACAAGTCTCTTCAGAAAAAACAATTATCTCAGAAATTACGGTGTTTGATCTTTCAGGTCGAAAACTTGCAGCAATCAAGAGCAATTCTGAAACTGCTACCATCGACATAAACTTGACCAAACAGGTTCTGATTCTACAAATCAAGACTGCCGACAACCATATCATCAATAAAAAAATAATCTTCTAGAATGAAAAATATTTTGCTACTGTTTCTGCTTACTGTTAGCTTCCCTGCTTTTTCGCAAAAATGGAACACTTCAATTGCAGAAGCAAAATCAATCGCTTCTAAAGAAAGTAAACCAATCGTTCTCGTATTTTCTGGCTCTGATTGGTGCGCTCCCTGCATCAAGCTTGAAAAAAGCGTCTGGCAATCGGAAGAATTCAAAAAAGAAGCCAATGACAGTTGGGTCTTGGTCAAAGCCGATTTCCCTAAAAAGAAAAACAATACGCAGTCAGAAGAACTGAAAGCACAAAACCGAGGCTTGGCTGAAAAGTACAACAAAGAAGGTTTTTTTCCACTCATAGTTGTACTTGACAAAACTGGAAAAGTCTTGGGCAAGACAGGCTTCAACAGCATCAAAGCCTCAGAATATATTTCTTTGATCAAATCTTTTCTTTCCAAATAATGAAAAAAACGGTCTTACTGATTTTCCTCTTAAGCACAACAATTCTTCAAGCTCAAGTCGTTAGAAAAAGGACAGTCAAGCTAATGGGAAGCCGTTTTGATATTACGATTTCCGCAAAATCAGCTCCTGAAGCCGAAGCTTATATCGATACGGCGATTACAGAAATTGAGCGGATTGAAAACGTAATATCAGAATGGAGAGCAGAAACGCTAGTTTCAGAAATCAACCGAAACGCAGGAATCAAGCCCGTCAAGGTAACTCCAGAGCTTTTTGGCCTGACCGAAAGAGCTTTAGGGTTTTCAAAAATAACAGATGGCGCGTTCGACATCAGCTTTGCTTCTATGGACAAAATCTGGAAATACGATGGCTCGATGACCGAGTTGCCTTCAGAAGAATCGGTCAAGAAATCAGTGCAAAAAGTCGGCTACAAAAACATCATTCTCGACAAAAAAAACAGCACGATTTTCCTAAAATTGCCCGGAATGAAAATCGGTTTTGGTTCCATCGGAAAAGGCTATGCTGCCGACAAGACCAAAGAATTAATGGTTTCTAAAGGCGTAACGGCAGGAATAATCAATGCTTCCGGAGACATGAATACGTGGGGAAAACAGCCTGACGGAAAAGAATGGACTATCGGAATTACGAATCCGATGAACCAGAACAAAGTCTTTGCGACATTTCCTTTGTCTGGAAATGCCGTGGTCACTTCGGGTGATTATGAAAAATTCGTCATGTTGAATGGAAAAAAATACTCGCACATTATCGACCCTCGTACTGGCTATCCCACTCGTGGTCTTTCAAGCGTAACGGTTTTTGCTTCTAGCGCTGAATTAGCCAACGGACTTTCGACTTCGATAATGGTCATGGGAAAAGATGCTGGTTTAAACTTAGTCAATCAGATTCCAGGCATGAGCTGCGTAATTGTTGACGAAAACGGCCAGATTTTTTACTCTGACGCGATTGACATAAAAAAACACCAAAAATGAAATATACGCTATTGATTTTCTTTTGCTTATTGATCCTGCAATCTTGCAAGAGCACGCAAGTTAAAGAATATGAAAAACAACATATTAACGATCGCGAGATGAAGCTTTCTGCCAAAACAGCAGAACGGCACGAAACAAATTTTCAAGTCTATCGTGAAGGCGCTTCGGGTGCGAACGGAGGCAAGACAGGCGGAGGCTGTGGCTGCAACTAATGTATACTATACGAAAAATTATTTTTGTTTTTTTACTGAGTATCAGCGGATTTGCGCAAGAAAACGATTCTACAGAAGTGGTCTATAAAAGGCGTGTCCTTGAAGCATCCGAAATTGAATTTATTAGCAGTTATTACAAGCAAGACGGAAACCATTCTGCTGTTTCGGGAGGCATCGGCACTGAAAAACTGACCGACGTAGCTTCAAACATTGTTCTTACGATACCTTTAAATGCGGATGATATCTTGACAATCGACGCTGGGTTTTCTGCCTACACTTCGGCTTCTTCCAGCAATATAAATCCATTTTTTACGGACGGAAGTTACGTCGATAACGGCAACAATACTGGAGCATCGCGCGGTTATGCCAAAAGCACAAAAGACCTGAATAGAGATAGCGACGATGATGACTACGGAACGACACAGCCCTTGCCGTATGGCAGTCCTTGGATTGAATCGACTGGGGCTTCTAGAAAAGACGTTTTGACTACATTGTCTGCCAACTACAGCCACAGTTCGGATGACAGAAACCTGATATGGAACGCGAATCTGTCTGTTTCAAGAGAATACGATTACCAGTCCTTTGGTTTTGGCGGCGGAATTGCAAAATTGTTCAATGAAAAAAATTCTGAAATCTCAATAAAAGCCAGCGCTTATTTGGACAAATGGAAAGCTATCTATCCTACAGAACTTCATGAATATGCGAAGTATGGCTTCAATTTCCAAAACAACAGCTATTTTGAAAACGTAACGGTTTATGACCAATACGGACTTGAATCTAGCAATTACCTTCCGTTCTATTTCTCAGAATTTGATAATGAAAAAAGAAATTCATACTCGCTATCGCTAGGTTTTTCACAAGTGCTTACGAAAGAACTGCAGGTTTCGATTTTCATGGATGTGCTGTATCAGGAAGGCTTGCTCTCGACTCCTTATCATAGAGTCTATTTTGCAGACAAAGCGAACTATTACATAGGCCAGAAACGCTATATCCCTCTTTATGATACGCCGCAAAATAAGGGTGTTTACAGGCTTGCCGATGATGTAGAACGACTGCCCGATAATCGATTCAAATTGCCGCTTGGAGCAAGGCTGAATTATTACATCAATGACTTGATGGTATTGAGGACCTATTATCGCTTTTATTCGGATGACTGGGGGCTTGTGTCGCATACGGCTAGCATAGAGCTTCCAATAAAGATCTCAAATTCTTTTACGGCTTATCCGATGTATCGCTTTTATACCCAAAAGGCGCTAGATTATTTCGCACCATTTGAACAGCATTATTCCAGCGAAAAGTATTATACCTCAGATTATGATCTTTCTTCGTTTGACAGCCATCAATATGGGGCAGGATTCAGCTATTCGGCTGTATTTTCTCCGTTTAAAATTTTCAAGTTTGGACTAAAAAACATCGATTTCAGGTACAACCATTACAGCCGAAGCGATCAGCTAGAAGCCGATATTTTTACAATCGCCATCAAATTCGTGAACCAATAAACCAATTATATCACTCTTTTAAAAATCAAAACAATGAAAAAAATTACAGCTATTATTTTATTAATCCTTTCTGGACTCATCCTTTCCAATTGCAATAAGGATGACGAAAATGCTCGTGATGGCGGAAATTCAATCATCGGGACATGGAAGCTTATTGAAGAATATACCGACGGAACTGCCGTGAGCCTAAACAGTTGCACTTTGCAGGAAACTTATATTTTTGGAGCGGAGCAATTTACGCATGAGATTTATTCGAATTTTTCCAGAAGATCTGGAGCTTCTTCTGATGATGAGGGTGACGACGATGGCGGCGATGATAACAGCGACGATGAAGATGATGATTCTAGCGATGATCATGGGGATGATGGAAGCGATGATACTTCAGATGATACCTCAGACGACGTGTCTGATGATAATGACGACAATCCGAGCGGAGAATGCTTGATGCAAGATCAAAAAATAGGTTTCTGGACGGCACAGAATAATAATTATGTCCTTACTGTAGATGGCGTTTCAGAAAACCTGACGATTCATTTTTCGGATGCCAATAACAGATTTTATTATGAAAAGACCATAACTGCTAGTGGAGTTCCAAAAGTAAAACGCTACGTCTTCCAAAGGCAATAAGACATTAACCAAACAAAAAAGCTGTTCTAAATGAACAGCTTTTTTTATAGATTTTCGTGTAATTTCTTAAAGTAGTCAAAGGCTTTAAACACACGACTTCCGTACCAAGAAAACATTTCGCCATCGACGAAAATCGTTTTGGCATGATGCGTATATCTTCCCAATTCAAAAGCATGCTCGTCTTTAAACGGGAAAGGTTCTGAAGAGAGCAAGACTAGATCAGGGTCGCCCTGGATTCGCATCTTCTGAACGACAACTTCAGGATACCTGCCTTCGTATTTTGGATTGTTATCGTAGATATTTTCAAACTTATTCAGTTTCAGCAATTCATTGATAAAAGTATCGCCGCCAGCAACCATATACGGATTTGCCCAGATGAAATAGGCTACTTTTTGGACTTCTTTATCTTTGATAAAATGCTGAAAATCGGCCAAAGCAAAATTGGTCTTGTCAATCCATTTTTGAGCTTCGGTACGTTTGTTGAATAACTGTCCGAAATCTGAAATCATCTGAAGATTGTCTTCAATAGTTACAATATTAGTCACCCAAACCGGACAGATTTCCTGTAGTTCTTCAACAATTTCTAGGGTATTTTCTTCTTTATTCGCAATGATAATATCCGGCTGAAGAAGCCGTATTTTTTCATAATGGACTTTTTTTGTCCCTCCAATAATTTTCTTGGTCGATTTTAAATGGTAAGGATGCACACAGAATTTAGTTATTCCGATAATACTTTCCTCTAAGCCTAAATCAAACAGCAATTCCGTTTGCGACGGCACTAATGAAATGATTCTTTTCGGCGCTGTCTCAAAGGCAAACTGATTTCCTAATTGGTCAGTATAGGTTTTCAATGGCTTATTCCTTTTTTTTATTATTAATTCCATTAGGAAACATAATCGCCAACAGTACAAAAATAAGCAGAAAGTTAAATTCCACTCCATTTCTTCCACCGCCGACAACGAACCAGCCTTCGCTAAAATGAACCATGACGATACCCATAACCAAAATAAAAATGGTAACAATCGATGCCAGCTTAACATATTTGTTCCAGAGCAACAATACAGCCACTGCTACATGCGACAATTTAATCAGCCATGCCAGAAAAACTCCGTAAGGCGCAAAACCCACCGTATTCAGATACAGATTGCCAAAATCATTAATGCCATTGTTAAACATGCCCGGCACGCTGTGCATGACCAAAATTACGGCAACGGCAAAACGAAGAATAAAAGTTCTGTCCATAGAGATTTATTTGAGGATGTGTTCCATTTCTTGCTGTATTTTTAGAGCTTCTTCTCTAGCTTTTTCCGCAAAATCTTTTTCTTGCGAAGCATAAATAATTCCTCTTGAAGAATTGATCAGCAAGCCTACATTTTCAGACATTCCGTATTTACATACTTCCGACAGGCTACCGCCTTGAGCACCAACACCAGGAACCAATAAGAAGCTGTTTGGAATTATCTTTCGAATCTCAGTGAAATATTCCGCTTTGGTCGCACCTACAACATACATCAGGTTTTCAGAATTTTTCCATGATTTAGACGTTTCGATTACTTGTTTGTAAAGCTCTTTTCCGTCCACAGATTTGGTCTGGAAATCAAAAGCACCTTCATTAGAAGTCAGTGCCAGGAGTATCGTAAATTTATCTTCCACAGCTAAAAAAGGCTCAACCGAATCTTTTCCCATATAAGGCGCTACAGTTACCGAATCAAAAGCCATATCTTGTAGAAATGCTTTGGCATACATAGCCGAAGTATTTCCGATATCGCCACGTTTTGCATCCGCAATCGTAAAAATCTCTGGATGTTTCTGATTGATATAGGCAATAGTTTTTTCTAACGAAATCCAGCCTTTAATTCCATATGCTTCATAAAAAGCAGTATTCGGCTTATAAGCAACGGCCAAATCATGCGTAGCATCGATTATGGCTTTGTTGAATTCAAATATCGGGTCTTCTGTTGCTAGAAGATGTTGCGGAATTTTATTTAAATCCACATCAAGGCCGATGCAGAGAAATGATTTTTTTTGGCGAATTTGATCTGTTAGTTGTTGTGTTGTCATTGCTTGGAAAAGGTTAATTTATAAAAAAAGCCCCAATAATGAGGCTTGTTTATTTTAGAATACTTCGCTGGCTTCTTTTAATTTTTCGGTATTGCTTACCAATTGAAGCTCGTCTACAATTTTATGGATATCTCCGTTCATGATATTTCCTAAATCGTATAACGTCAATCCGATTCTGTGATCCGTTACACGCCCTTGAGCGTAATTATAGGTACGGATTTTTGCAGAACGGTCACCCGAGCTTACCTGCGAGCTACGCTTTTGAGCATCTTCTTCCTGTTTTTTAGCTAATTCTTGCTCATACAGACGAGAACGCAAAACGGTAAATGCTTTGTCTTTATTTTTGTGCTGCGACTTTTCATCTTGGCATTGCGCTACCAATCCTGTCGGAATGTGCGTCAAACGAACAGCAGATTTTGTCGTATTTACCGACTGTCCTCCAGGTCCTGATGAACAGAAAAAGTCGATACGGACATCATTCATATCGATCTGCACGTCAAATTCTTCCGCTTCTGGCAAAACCATTACCGTTGCTGCCGAAGTATGCACACGGCCTTGTGTTTCAGTCTGTGGAACACGTTGCACGCGGTGTACGCCAGCTTCGAATTTTAAAGTACCGTAAACATCATCGCCAGTTACTTCAAAAATAACCTCCTTGAAACCTCCAGAAGTTCCTTCGTTCATATCTACAACTGAAGTTCTCCAGCCTTTGCTTTCGCAATATTTAGTATACATACGGAACAAATCTCCGGCAAAGATACTCGCCTCATCACCACCCGTTCCGGCACGAATCTCAACCATTACGTTTTTGGCATCTTCCGGATCTTTTGGGATCAGCATGAATTTGATTTCTTCTTCTAGTTCTGGCAATCTCTGTTTGGCTTCATCCAACTGCATTTTTGCCATTTCAGTCATTTCTGGGTCGCTACCGTCAGCAATAATTTCGTTTGCTTCTTCGATGTTGCCCATTATATTTACGTACTCGTCACGCTTTTCAGCAAGCGCTTTCAAGTCTTTATATTCCTTGTTCAATTGAACATAACGCTTCTGGTCGGCAATCACATCCGGCTGGATGATCAGATCCGAAATCTCGTCAAAACGCTGTTTTACAATCTGCAATCTATCTAACATCTTTTTCTTTCCTTTGTTTGGAGTGCAAATTTACAAAAAAATTGTTTACGTTTTATGGAGCAAGGCCATGAGATTTTTTACTTACTTTTGAAATAAAAACTTTGATTATGGAAAATTTCGACTGGACAAAATTTACAAGAAAAATTGCAGTAAAATCAAGCATTTCAAAGCTTTATGACGCCTGGACAAAAAGTTCTGAGATAGAAAAATGGTTTCTAAGCAACGCTTCTTTCTTTGATTTGGATGGAAAAAAGATTCATGTTGACAGCGCTGTAGCTAAAGGTTTTTCTTATGAATGGCGATGGTTTTTATATGAGGATGTTGAAAAGGGAAAAATTACAGAAGCTAATGGTGCCGATTTCGTGCAATTTACGTTTGCCGGAAATTGTCTTGTCGACATAAAACTTTCTCAAGAAAATGATTATGTTATCGTAGAACTGACCCAGAAAAACATTCCGACCGACGAAGGCTCAAAAAGAGACATTCGCTTGGGCTGTCACACTGGCTGGAGCTTTTACCTAGTCAATCTAAAATCGGTTTATGAAGGTGGACTCGATTTAAGAAACAAGGATGAAAACACATTTCCTATGGTAAATAATTAGGATGGATTATAAACTTTATTCGCCAAACAATAGGCTTTCGAAATACATTCGCTGTTATTGGAGTCTCGACAACCTGGAAGATTCTACGCCTCATTCGAGAGAACGGATTTTTCCTGATGGGTGTATCGAGCTGATTTTTAATCATGGCGACTTATTTGTTACCTATAATCCTAAAGGTGAGGCCGAAGTACAGCCGAAAAGCTTTATTCACGGACAGCTCAAAAAATTTATCGAAGTACAAGGAATAGGAAAAGTGGGGATTTTCAGCATCCGATTTCAGCCTGCTGGACTGCAGCCTTTTATTGATTTTCCTGTCAGCAACCTGACCGAAGTCTTCATGGAGGTTTCAAAAATCTGGAAAGAAGGAAGTCTTTTAGAAGAAGACATGAACCGTTGCCAAAGCAATGAGGAGCGCATTACTGTAATCGAAAACTTTCTTGAAAGCAAGCTCGAAAATGCTCTTAACAATGACGACATCGAACGCTGTGTTGAAGAAATCATCCAATTAGACGGAATGATTTCTATAGAAAAACTAACCAAAGACCTCAACACAGGAAAGCGACATCTGGAACGAAAATTCCTTTCTAATGTCGGGTTGAGTTTGAAATTATTTTCAAGAATCATCCGATTCAACAATGCCTTACAGCTGATTGAAAATAAAGATTTTAGAAATTTTACTAATGTCGCACACGACGGCGGTTTTTATGACCAGGCTCATTTTATCAAAGATTTCAAGTACTTTACGGGACTAAATCCGAAGCAATATTTCTCTGAAAATCTGGAAATGGCAAAATATTTCAACTTAGAATAAGTCCAAGTCGCTTTTTTACAATTTTTATCCGTGCCAATTTCCCCATATTTGCATACAAACAAAAACAGAACATTATGAAAAAAACTTTTTATGCAATAGCTGTCTTGGCAGCAATTTCTGCTGTTTCTTGCAAAGAAGCACACGATGCAAAACTGCCCCCTGTTGAACCTGCCGCAAAAAGTTTTGCTGAAATCCAAAAGGCAAACTGGTTCTTGGGACGTTGGGAAAACAGTTCTAAAGAAGGTAATATGTCTGAAATCTGGACCAAAGAAAACGATTCTACTTTTCACGGAGAAAGCTACTTCGTCATCGAAAAAAAAGACACCGTCTTTGCTGAAAGCGTACGATTGTGGCAGAAAGAAAACCAGCTGGTTTATGAAGTTTCGGTAAAAGGCCAAAACGATGAAAAGCCTGTCGACTTTGCCCTGACATCTTCTTCAGACAAACAGCTAATTTTTGAAAATCCTAACCACGATTATCCAAATAAAATCACCTATAACAAGATTACAAATGACAGCCTTGTAGCAGAAATTTCTGGAATGAAAGACGGAAAAGCAAAAGCAGAGCAATTTGCTATGAAAAAAGTTCAGTAGATTTACAAACGAACAAAAACTATAAAACAATCAAAATGGCACAAGTAAATCCTTATCTTACTTTTAATGGAGACTGCGAAGCAGCGTTTCTATTTTACAAATCTGTATTTGGTGGCGAATTTTCATATATCGGAAAATTCAAAGACATGCCTTCAGAGCAACCGCTTCCTGATGGCACAGGAGAATTAATCATGCACGTTTCACTGCCTATCAGCAAAGAAACTATATTGATGGGAAGCGACACAAGCGAAGCTTTCGGACAGCAAGCAGCTATTGCAGGAACCAATTTTTCAGTTTCCATCAATACAGAAAGCGAAGCGGAAGCTCAAAAACTTTTCGACGGACTTTCTAATGGAGGGAAAGTAACTATGCCGCTAGAAAAAACTTTCTGGGGTGCCTTTTTCGGCATGTTCATAGACAAATTTGGCATACTTTGGATGGTGAATTATGATTATGAACAGAAATAAAAAAGATACAGAGCCTCGTTTAAAACGGGGCTTTTTTTTGCCTAGCACTTTAGAAAAGTAAAGTATATTTGCGGCATCTTTTTAAAAACTACCATGAAGCAACAAAAAATAAGAGGACTGCACCGCGACTTAGGCTATTTCTATATCGGATTAATTATTTCTTTTGCCTTTTCGGGCATCCTGATGAACCACCGAGAAAGCTGGCATCCTGAAAAATATACGATTGAAACAAAATCTATTGAAGTAAAATTACCATCAGAAGAACTCATCAGCGAGAAATATGCCGAATCGTTAGGAAAAGAATTCGGAATCGACGACAAAATCAGGCGTCACTCCATAAAAAAAGGAACATTCAAGATTTCTTTCGAAAACCACGACATAGAAATCGATATGGCCTCTGGAAAAGGAGAAATTGTCGCTTTCAAGAAAACGCCTATCATTAGCCAAGCCATGAAGCTGCATAAAAACACTTCGGAATGGTGGATCTACTATTCAGACATTTTTGGAATTTCATTAATCCTAATTGCAGTAACAGGAGCATTGATGATTCCATATGGAAAATTCACGTTCAAACAAAGAGGCTGGAAATTAGCCATTGCAGGCGTCGTCTTTCCACTGCTCTTTTTGTTCTTATTGAGCTAAAATAAAAAAACCTCGTTTATTGCTAAACGAGGTTTTTTATGTTTTAGGAGAATACTACTTTGAATTTTCTTCTGCTGGAACTTCTTCTTTCGCTTTTGGAGCTGGGGCTTCTTTTGAAACCAAACCTTTAGCCTGAAGCATATTGTACCAGTTCAATACTTTTTTGATATCTGACGGATATACTCTGTCTTGATCATAATCCGGCAAAATTTCCAAGAAATAAGCGGCTAATTTTGCATTGTCTTCTTTGTGTGATATAGCAGGACCATTGTCTTCTTTTACGGCAATAGTTCTCATTACTTCAGCCAATGGTTTTTCTTGATCGTAGGTATACATAGAGATTTCTGAAAGAAGGCTCACATTACTTCTTAAACCGACAGTAATTTTCTTTCCGTCAAGCAATGATTCTGCAACAAATCCCGTACGAGTTTGAAGCTTTAAAGCGTATAGACCTGGCTTGCCAGAAATGGCTAATATTTTTTCTAAATTCATTTTAAAGATATTTTTATAATTGAAATTAATTTATGTTCGTGTTATCTGCCTTTTTTGGCAACAAACTTCATTTTATAATCCGGACGCGTTTTTCCATCCATGATGTTTTGAAGTTTTTTCTTTATTAACTGTTTTTTTAGCGAAGATATTTTATCTGTGAATAAAATTCCTTCAATATGATCGTATTCGTGTTGGATTACTCTGGCAATCAAACCATCGTATTCTTCTGTTCTTTTATTGAAATCATCATCAAAAAATTCAATTGTGATTTTTTCATTTCTGTACACGTCTTCACGTACTTCAGGAATACTTAGGCAGCCTTCGTTAAAGCCCCATTCTTCTCCTTCTTCTTTCAGCATTTTTGGATTGATGAAAGTCATCTTGAAGTTTTTTAGTTGTTCTTGTTCTTCAGCATCTAAATCCTCATCATCTGCAAACGGAGAAGTATCAATAACAAACAGACGTAAGCTAAGGCCTACCTGCGGCGCTGCAAGACCAACTCCATAAGCATTATACATCGTGTCATACATATCAGCAACCACTTGCTTTAGGTTAGGATAATCGCTTGGTACTTCCTCTCCTACTTTCCTTAAAACCGGATCACCGTATCCTATAATTGGTAAAATCATTTCTTTTGTATTGAATTATAAAGAATTAGCAGGGTTTCTGCAAAATTCAGAGGGCAAAAATAGTGAAAAAAGATAATAGATGGTAATCTTTTAGTAACATCGAAAGCGTTAAATCTTTATTTTTTTAATTCCGAAAATGTTTATCAATTCCTATCTTTGCTAGGAACCGCTTCGCAATGATTCAGAAAGTCCGAAATTTTACCGACAGCACCAATTTTTCCAATGCCTTAAAAGTAACTTTGGCATCAGCTATTCCTGTACTTTTATTTTCTTATACCGGAAATTTCCAGATAGGATTCAATATTGCCCTCGGAGCTTTTTTGACCTATCCGAGCGATATTCCAAGTAACAGGAAACATCGAATAAACGGTATTTTGGTCGCTGCGTTAATCGTAGCCGGAAATAATCTGCTTGTCAATCTCCTGTATCCTCTGCCATGGATATTGTATCCTGCCATTGCGGTCATGATTTTCTTTTTCTCTATGATTTCGGTGTATGGCCAGCGTGCGACACAAGTTTCGTTTTCTGCGCTACTGTCTATTTGTTTGGCTTTCGGGCACATACACGAAGGGTGGGAAATGCTACAATATTCAGGATTGATGCTGGTAGGCGGCTTGTTCTACCTTGCCATATCATTGACTTTTAATTACATCAGGCCACACCGTTATGCCGAATTGCAGATTGCGGAATGCATACGCCTGACTTCAAAATATATGAAGCTTCGCGGCGATTTATGGAAAGTAGATTCTCCACGCGAAAAGATTATCGAAAAACAATTGTATCTGCAGGTCGAATTGAATACCATTCATGAAAACTTGCGTGAGATTCTGATTCGTAACCGAAGTAATTCTAACGGTACGTCTGACCAAACGCGAAAGATGACCTTAGTTTTTATCTCTTTGATGGAAATTTTAGAGCTTGCTTTGTCAACCTCTTTCGACCACAATAAACTGCATCAAAAATTTGCAGACCATCCGAAAGTTTTGGCAACTTACCAGAATTTGGCCTATAATCTGGCCTCATCATTGAAAGCTGTTTTCAAGAGTATAGAAAGCCATAAAAAATATATTCCTAAACATTCGCTTCTCAAAGATCTGGAAGCACTCGAAAAAGTTATTTCTGATTATGAGCAGGAATTGGGAAAAGAAAAAGCTTCTGAAGGTGTGTGGATGCTTTCGAATATGCTCCATTATGCCGAAAAGCAGATCGAGAAAATCAAGATTGTCGAGCGTGCTTTTATGCCGAACTTCAACAGCAATGATTACAAAGGAAGGGACAAGAATCTGGACAAGCTTTTGACTCCGCAGTATTATCCGTGGAGTACACTTAGGGAGAACTTGAGTTTTTCGTCAACCATTTTCCGCCATTCGCTGCGACTGACGTCCACAATCATGATTGCGTTCTTGATTGGAAGCTTGTTTCCGTTTCAAAATGTATACTGGATTTTGCTGACGATTGTCGTGATTATGCGTCCAGGCTACGGACTGACAAAAGAACGTTCTTTCCATAGAATTATAGGTACTGTAGCGGGCGGACTTATTGCCTTTGCCGTATTATTGTTCGTGCAAAATCACATTATCATTGGAGCCTTGGCCATCACAGCAATGATTTTAGGCTTTACGTTTACTTCTATCAATTATAAGATAGGCGCTACTTTCGTGACAATTTATGTGGTTTTTGTATACGGAATCATTACGCCGAACATCAACGATGTTATCCAATATCGAATTCTAGATACTGTTGTCGGAGCCGGACTGGCTTTCTTGGCGAATTATTTTTTCTGGCCTTCGTGGGAATTCATGAGCCAGCCGATTTACATCAAGAAGTCGATTGAAGCCAACCGCGATTATCTCAACGAAATTTCGCTTTTTTACAACAACAAAGGCGATGTGACGACATCTTACAGAATTGCTAGGAAAAATGCTTTTATCGAAATCGGAAACTTGATGGCTTCTTTCCAGCGTATGACGCAAGAGCCAAAATCCAAACAAAAACAAGTTCAGCAGGTGTATAAGTTGGCTGTCTTAAACCATACGTTGCTTTCGTCTTTAGCTTCTTTGGGAACTTACATACAGACACACAAAACATCTAAAGCTTCGGAAGCATTTAATGTCGTGGTACAGACTGTAATAAAAAACCTGAATTATGCCATAACTTTTGCCGATTTGGAAATTACAGAAAAGATGGCAAACAGCGACACTAACGAGGACTTAGCCATGCGTTTCACTGAATTGAAGAATATGCGCGCCAAAGAATTAAAAGAAGCGCATCTTTCTGAAGATGACGAATTCCAGCTTAAAATGCAGGAAGCACAGCTGGTTATCGAGCAACTGGTATGGCTGACAAATCTTTCGGAAAGTATTGTAAAAGCGTCTAAGCAATTACATCAGACAAAATAGCAAAAGCCCGAAACTCGTAAGAATTTTGGGCTTTTTATATAATTTTTTTACAATTTAAAGTGTATCCAGTTTTAAAACTTGCGCAGAATGTTCTCTTACCTGTTTAAGCAATGCTTCATTTTCATTGAGTGAAATTCCGTAAGAAGGAATCATTGCTTTTAGCTTGTCTTGCCATTCTGTTGTTTTTTCATGTTCTGTAAAACATCTTTGGATCAGATCCAGCATAATTGAAACAGCAGTAGAAGCTCCCGGAGAAGCACCTAATAATACGGCTAAAGAACCATCGCCAGCCGTTACGACTTCTGTCCCGAATTCTAAAACACCACCGCCATTCTCCCCTTTTTTGATAACTTGTACTCGCTGTCCGGCAGTTTCCAAAACCCAATCTTCCATCTTTGCATCTGGCAAGTATTCTTTTAAGGCTTGAAGCCTGTCTTCAGGAGATTGGCGCACTTGATCGATCAAATATTTCGTCAGTGGCAGATTATGGAATCCTGCAGAAAGCATCGGTATCAGGTTGTTTGTTTTGATCGAAAGCGGTAAATCTAGGTAGGAACCGTTTTTTAAAAATTTGGTCGAAAATCCTGCATACGGACCAAACAATAATGCTTTTTTACCGTCAATCATTCTAGAATCGATGTGCGGTACCGACATTGGTGGCGCACCTACAGAAGCTTTGCCATATACTTTAGCGTTATGCTTCGCGATTATTTCTTCGTTTACGCATTTAAGCCATTGTCCGCTTACAGGGAAACCGCCAAAACCATCTCCTTCCGGGATGCCTGCTTTTTCAAGCAACGGCAGCGAGCCTCCTCCAGCTCCGATAAAAACAAATCGAGTTTTTACTTTAGTCTTGTCGCTTTTTTCGAGATCTTTTATTTTTAATTCCCATCCTCCATTGCTTCCTTTTTTCAAGCTTCTTACCTCATGATGGAAATGCATATTCACGCCATCGAGAGTTTTTAGATAATTAAAGATATTTCGGGTCAGCTCTCCAAAATTCACATCCGTTCCGATTTTCATCGAAGTTGCAGCGATTAAAGATTTTGGATTTCGACCTTCCATGACCAAAGGCATCCAAGACTGGATTACTTCTCGGTCTTCAGAATACTCCATCCCTTTGAAAAGGCTGTATTGTTGCAAGGCATCGTATCGTTTCTTCAAGAAATCTACATTTTCTTCGCCCCATACAAAACTCATGTGCGGAATGCTCTTGATAAAGTTTTCAGGATTTGAAATCAAGTTTTTCTCTACTAGATAAGCCCAAAATTGTTTTGAGACTTCAAAAGATTCGGCAATTTTTACCGCTTTTTTAGTCTCGATCTCTCCGTTAGGAAGTTGAGGCGTATAGTTTAATTCGCAAAAAGCAGAATGCCCCGTCCCAGCATTATTCCATGCGTCAGAGCTTTCGGCAGCAGCCATATCAAGCCTTTCGTAAATTTCTATTTTAATATTGGGATTCAGTTCTTTAAGCAGCAAGCCTAAAGTAGCGCTCATGATTCCGGCGCCGATTAAAACCACATCCGTTTCGGTTTGTAAAGTTGTAGTTGTCATCACAAAATTTTTGTCGTGCAAAGATACTTTGAAAGATGCAAAAATTCTGTTATTTATATCAAATTTAAATAGGAAAAAGGATTTTTGACAAAATAAAAATAAAATCTAGAATTTTTTTCTAGATAAGTAATCTTGAAGCATTATTGTTGCCGAAATTTCATCAATTAGTGCTTTATTTTGCCGTTGCTTTTTTTTGAGCCCGCTATCAATCATGGTCTGGAATGCCATTTTTGACGTAAACCGCTCATCAACCCTTTCGATTGGGAGGTCTGGAAAATTAGTTTTGAATTTTTCTACAAATGCTTCTATAATTTTTGTGCTTTCCGATGGCGTATAATCCATTTGTTTCGGTTCGCCAATCAGCACTCTTTCTACTTTTTCTTTTGCAAAATAATCTTTCAGAAAAGCGATGGCAGTTTCCGAAGGAACCGTAGTCAGTCCAGAAGCGATAATCTGCATCTCGTCGGTCACAGCAATTCCTGTGCGTTTTTGTCCGTAGTCTATAGCTAGAATTCTTGGCATTTTAGTTATGGGGTTTATTTGCATCTAGAACTTTGCGCAGTTTCGAGTATTCTCCGTTCATTCCAAAACAGTCTATAATGGCTTTATCATTCGATGCGATACTCAAACTGCAATCAAAGCACAGCTTAATTATTCCTATATTTTTTTCCTTTTTTCGAAAAATAAAAATATCGCGATAAATTGGAGCGCAAGCTGCTATTGAAATGTCATTGCATTTTTTTTCAGAAAATATTTGCTTCATTTCAGTAATATAATTTGGAGCAATTAGATTCTTATTTTCCTTGAACAATTCTATAACCTTACAGAAATTATCTATTTCTTTTGGGGTTTTAGGGCATTCGTCACTAAAAAACAAAGACAACTGTTTTTCTTTTTCAGTCTTGTTTTCCGTCTGCATCAACGTTAAAAATTCAGTTTCTGAAAGCGGAAATTCATAATGCACGACTTCGTCAAAATCAAAAAAAGGTTTGTCCTGCATTATGATAGCATTTACTTCCTGCGTATAATCCCTAGGTTCTTCATCCGATGATTGCTGCTTCTTACAAGAAGTTATAGCAAAGACAATAAGCAATATAAATATCTTCTTCATAAGATTTAAATTGTTTCCAAAATTACATTATTATTTTCCCAATCTCAAAAGCATCAAAAAAACAATTGCTTTTTAGTAAGCTTACGCAAATCTTGACTAATCTTACGAAGCTTTTGTATTATTGCCGGACTTTAGAAAAATCTTACTTCTCAAATCGAAAATCATAAATCCAAAAAAACATATCTTTGTTGAAAATCAAATTTTATGAGCACTTTGCAGACTATTATAGAGCAGGCATGGGAAAACCGAGCGCTGCTGCAAGAAGAAAAAACAACAACAGCAATCCGTGAAGTTATCGAGCTTCTGGATAGCGGCAAGCTTCGTGTTGCCGAACCTATAGAAAACGGTTGGCAGGTTAACGAATGGGTAAAAAAAGCAGTAGTAATGTATTTTCCTATCCAAAAGATGGAAACTCTTGAGGCAGGAATTTTTGAATATCACGACAAGATGCCGTTAAAAAGAGGCTATGCTGAAAAAGGAATCCGCGTTGTTCCTAATGCAGTAGCCCGCCACGGAGCTTATATCTCCAGCGGTGTAATCTTAATGCCAAGCTATGTAAATATTGGTGCTTATGTAGATGAAGGAACTATGGTAGATACTTGGGCAACCGTTGGAAGCTGTGCGCAAATAGGCAAGAATGTGCATTTGAGCGGCGGCGTTGGAATTGGCGGTGTTTTAGAACCTTTGCAAGCAGCTCCTGTAATTATTGAAGATGGTGCTTTTATCGGTTCCAGATGCATCGTAGTAGAAGGCGTGCGTGTTGAAACGGAAGCAGTTCTTGGTGCCAACGTCTGTCTTACCGCCTCTACAAAAATTATCGATGTAACTGGTGACGAGCCTGTAGAAATGAAGGGTGTTGTTCCTGCCCGATCAGTTGTGATTCCGGGAAGCTATACTAAAAAATTTGCAGCAGGGGAATTCCAAGTTCCTTGTGCCTTGATTATAGGAAAAAGAAAGCCTTCGACCGACTTGAAAACTTCTCTAAACAATGCGTTAAGAGAATACGATGTTGCGGTATAATTATGAGTTTGGAATTACGAATTATGATTTACGAATTCGCATTGTGCTTTCGTAATTCTTAATTCGTAATTCATAATTTATGTAACGATGAAAAAGATACTTGTGATTCAGCAGAAAATGATCGGCGATGTTTTGGCCAGTTCAATCCTATGCAATAATTTGAAAGCGGCCTATCCTGATGCGCAGATCGATTATCTGATTTATCCGTTTACAAAGCCTGTAGTCGAGAACAATCCGAATATTGACAATCTACTACTTTTCAAAGAGGAATTTCGCAAAAGCAAAAAGGCTTTATTGCAGTTTCTAGTTTCGATCAGGAAGGCAAAATATGATATCGTTATTGATGCCTACGGAAAACTGGAGAGCAATCTTGTCGTAGGAATGTCTGGCGCCAAAAAGAAAATAGGCTTCCGAAAATCCTATACCAACTTTTTATATACAGATACTTTTAAAGCGCTTTCTAAACCTAAAACTTCAGCAGGCCTGGCCATAGAAAACCGAATGTTATTGCTGGAACCTTTTTCTTCAAAAATTCCTTTTGACAACCGTCCTAAAATCTTTTTGACAAAAGAAGAAATCAAAAATGGCAAAGAGATATTGACAAAAAACAATATCGATTTTTCAAAAAAAGTCTACATGATTGGAGCCTTGGGCAGCGGTAATAATAAGACGTATCCTTTTCCGTATATGGCAAAAATTCTAGATGCGATAGTAGCAAAAACTGACGCTACGCTCCTATTCAATTATATGCCGTCGCAATCTAAAGAGGCACAACAAATATTCAAGCTGTGCCAACCGGAAACTCAAAAAAATATCAAGATTGATATTGTTCCGGGAAGCATCCGTGAGTTTTTATCGATTACGTATCACTGTAACGCTTTGATTGGCAACGAAGGTGGCGCTGTAAATATGGCAAAAGCACTTTACAAACCGACTTTTACAATTTTTTCTACGTGGATCAAAAAGGAAGCATGGAATGCTTTCGAAGATGGCTCAGATAATGTGTCCGTGCATCTAAAAGATTTGAAACCTGAATTATACGGAAAAAAATCGGCTAAAGAGATGAAAGACCAAGCTATGAAATTGTATGATGCTTTTATTCCAGAACTGATTATTCCAGAGCTTGAGAGTTATCTAGAAAAAAATTAGTTGGAATCGATTCCGATTGGGGTCTTTACTACCTTGTTCTTTCTGGTATTTTCGCGGATTGCAAAATTTTTCTTCCAAGTAGCTTCATTTACGTAGCCACGCGCATGATCCAGATGAATGACAATAGCGCTATAGCGGATTTGTTTTGATTTCAGCCCTTTATTAAAAAGCCGTTCTCCCAACTCGCGATCCTGTCCGCCATACTGCATTTCTTGGTTGAAACCGTTAATGGCAACCAAATCATCTTTCCAGCCCGAAGCATTATGTCCGTTCCAAGTCGCTTTTGTAGGCGTAATAAAATTTAGGAATCGAGCCCAGAAACCTGTAGCGGATAATTTTGTGTTCTTGAATGATTTTTTCAAGCCTCGCCCGACAAGCCATTTCACATCAAAACAGTTTTGGTGCAATATATGATTCTTTGTAATGGCCTGCGAAATATTCATCGGGAGCATAAAGTAGCCTCCTGAAAGAAAATAGCCTCTTTCTCTGTAATGAAGATGGGTTTCTACAAAATCTTTACGTGGAATGCAATCGCCATCGGTAAAAATAAGATAGTCGGAATTAGAAGCAACAATTGCTTTATTTAAGATTTGTGACTTTTGGAAACCGTTGTCTTCTTGCCATACATGGATAAGCGGCATCGAAATTTGCGGTCTCAAGGTATCAAGCAGTTCCTTAGTTTTTGGTTTGGATCCGTCATCGGCAATAATGATTTCAAAATCAAGTTCGGTCTGCACGCTAAATCCCCATATGACTTTTTCAAGCCATTCTTCGGCATTATAGGTACTCATTATTACGGATGCTTTCATAGTCAATTGGTAAGAAATATTATTTCCAGAACAGCAGTCTTTTCTTGATGCGTTTTTTTCTGTAGAACCTGTTTCTGAAAGATTCTGTTTCGGCAATCATCATTTCAAGTATTTCTTCATAAGGTTTTCCATACAGCTTAGCGTATTCATCACTCATCACTTCGACCAGTTCTCTTTTGGGCGTCAGTTTTGAAAGATTGACAATGCGCTGTTTCAAGGTCATCGACTTATGGAACTGCATTCTGTTTAGGTCTACTAAGAAGAAATCATATTTTCCTTCGGTTCTTTTCTTAATCAATGTATTTCCTGGCGTATGATCTAAAAATTCGATTCCGTTTTCATGCAAGTTGAACGAAAACTGGGTGAATTGACGAAGAATCATTTCATGATCAGGATAATTCAAATCGGTAGTCAGTTCTCTAAATGTCAGATCAGCTTCCAGTTGCTCGCTGATGTAATAGCTGTCGTAAAGAACATTTTTAAAATTTTCAAAATAAGCGATTGGCTGCGGGGTACCAATTCCTTTTTCCAAAAGTATGTTTGCAAATTCAAAAGAACGACGCGCTTTAGAACGTCTGAAGAATTTGTAAGCAACCTGATTGACGAAGTTAGGAATCTTGAAAGATTTCACATTCAGCGTGATACCCTCTATCTCAAAAAGCCTAATCTTATTACGCTTTCCATCAACAAACAAAATACCTTTAGCCTCAAAATTAGCAATACAGTCTTTTATTGCTTCTTTCTGGTATAAGAATTTTGGATTGTAAACTTCGTGCATCTATGGTTTTCTTATTTTGTTCACAAAAGTAACCATTTTCGATTTTAGAGTTCAAATATTTAATTTAAATTTACAAAAAAATTGCTGAAAAGTAAATTAGAATCTGATAAATGTTTAAACACTATCTTATTACTAGGTTTAATCTGAAAAATCCAGAATGGGACGTTACTAAAAATAACGAAACCTTGCTGACGGATGAATGGATGGAAGACAGAATGTGGCTCTTTGAGAACTTTTGCTTTCCTTCTGTTGCGGCTCAAACCAACAAAAATTTTAATTGGCTTTTATTTTTTGATACTACTACGCCTGAAAAATACAAAAAGGCTATTGCTGACCTGATTTCGAATCATGCGAATATCAAGGCTTTTTATATTAACGGCATGCCTGAATTTTATCCATCAATTCAACAATTTATTTCTGAAGACTCACAAGGTATTCCTTTTTTGATTACTTCAAGAATTGACAACGACGATTGCATCCACAAAAATTTCATTAACGAAGTACAGCATAAATTTAAATCGCAGGACTACGAAGCTGTCGATATTATAAAAGGCTATTCGCTTCAAGTAAAGCCTCGTTTTATATTAGGAAAAAAAGAACATATTTTCAATCCGTTTATCAGTTTGATTGAAAAAAATGAGGAACCAAAAACAGTTTGGTTCAACGACCACACGCTTTGGAAAAAAGAAACCAGAATTACCCAGATTACCAACAAACGCTTATGGATGTCAATCATTCACGAAAAAAATAAAGTGAATGAATTCGATGGCTATGACAATGTAAAGTGGACAAATATTAATAAAGATTTCATAGTCTCAGAAAAAATAAATACCTTAATCGAGAGAGAATTGATTCCGCATAAAAATTGGCTGTTTTTGAGCTTAAAAAACCGTCTATATGTAAAACTGGTTCTCTTGAGCAAACAAATAAAGAAGGCGTTGGGTATTTATAAAATAAAATAATCTGAATGAGGATATTAAATGTTACAACTATGGTTGGCATGAGAGGCGGTGACTTGCAGATGTACACCGTTTATAAGCTTCTGCAGGAAAAAAATGACTTGAAACAATTTATTCTTTGTCCTCAAAATTCTGATTTGGCAAAAATGTGCGACATCGAAAAGATGGGCTGCCGTACTTACAAAAAGAACAAATTCCGCTTTTTTAATACTATCAAGGCGATTATCAAAATCTGCAAACAGGAAAATATCGACGTAATCCATGTTCATGATTCTACTGCTCTGACCTATACATTGATTGCTATTAAATTTTTAGCGAGCACAATCAAGATAGTCTTAAGCAGAAAGAGAAACAATCGCATCAAGGACAAATTCCTAAACCGATATAAATATTCCCATCCTCGAATCGTAAAAATAATTTCGGTTTCAAAAGCTGTAGAGGCAATTTTTGACCACATCATTCCAGACAAAGATCGTCTGGTCACCATTTATGATGCTATTGATGTTGCTTCCTTCGCGAATCGAAAAAACCAAAACCTTCTTCACCAGAAATATGGCATGGACAATGCTACAAAAATTGTTGGAAATATTGCGGGATTATCGAACCAGAAAGACATTTTTACTTTTATCGATACAGCAAAAATCATTCTGGAAACCAAGCCAGAAAGCCTAGCTATTAAATTTGTAATTATCGGAACTGGCGTCTTATGGGATGAACTTCATGAATATACTCGCTCAAAAGGATTGGAAGATTCGTTAATTTTTACCGGCTACCAGAATAACGTTCCGGATTTGCTTCCAGAGTTTGATGTCTTTCTTCTGACTTCTTTAACCGAAGGGCTTCCTTTGACGGTATATGAGGCATTTTCATGCAAAGTCCCAGTTGTCAGTACCGATGCAGGCGGCATCCGCGAAGTGGTTAAAAACAACGAAACGGGTTTTTTGACCGACATTAAAGATTCGAAAACTTTGGCAGAATACACTTTGAAAGTCTTGACAGATAGTGAAGTTGCAAAAAGAATTACCGAAAATGCATTCAGATTAGTGCAAGAAAATCACGATGTCCACGTCATCAAAGAGAACTATTATCAATTTTACAAAAGCCTATAAATTAGCATATAGCTTGTCGAAGTAGAACTCGAAATGTTCTTGAAAATAAAAATCATATGCTTTTTCTCCAATCGGATGTACTACTGGAAATTCAGGATTGGCTTCGAGTAATCTTGGCACCTTTAGTCCATCTGCCAACGCATAAGCAAAAGACTGGTTTCCTAAGAAAAACTTAGACGATTTGATAATCTGTGCCATTTCATAAAAATCTTTTACATCATAGAATTCGAGGTTAGGCACCATTTTTTTCAGCTCTTCATATTCTTCCTTGATTCCGATAAAAAGCAAGTTGTCATATTTAGAAAGAAAACTGTAATCTGCAAAATAGTTCTGGGCTCTTAAGCTTCTTACGATAACAACTTTATCTTTTATGGTGGCATGATCTGCAACTTCCAGATATTTTTGATTTAAGTCGGGTTGGACACCTGCGATATGAAAATACCATCGATGTGATAAGAAACTGAAATCAACCGGAAGATCCCTGAACAAGTCCAAATCAATATCTATTTCTTCGTCTTCCCAAAAAGCAACATGGCTCAAGTAGTTCTGTTGTTTTAGCAACGGCAAAAACTTAGAGATTATATTTTTTGTAAGCATCACGTTTCCAGACGGATGCTTATAATATTCAGAAGTCATTGGTTTGTCAGCTCTTATATATAAGGTACAGTTATGGGTTTTAGAAAGCTCTTTGATGACAGGCAAAGAATAGACAATATCGCCCAAATGCCCTGAATGCCTAAAGCTTAATTTTTTTTGAAGTTGAATTTTATGAAGAATACCTTGAATAACAGAACTATAATCACGGTTGTATCTTTTTATCCTTTTCTCCTGGTTCAGCTTATTTTTCAAGCTACGGTATTTTTTCTTGTTGGTGTATTTATACCAATATTTCGCTAAGCCCATGGATTTAAATAATTTTATACGTTTATAATAAAAGAAAGACACAAATGTAAGGAATCGCTATATCATTTTTAATTGCTAATTTTGCCATAAAAAAGCTGCTATGAAAATTTGCTTAATTATCACAACTTACAATTGGCCTGATGCATTGGAGCTATCCCTGCAAAGCATTGTCAGGCAAAAGAAACAGCCGGATGAAGTAATTATTGCTGATGATGGCTCAAGACAAGAAACAAGAGATTTGATTAATTCGTACAAAAGCAAAATCAAAAATCTAAAACACGCTTGGCATGAAGATACTGGCTATCAAAGAGCCAAAATACTAAACAAATCCATCATGATGTCGGAGTCTGATTTTATCATAACAACAGACCAAGATTGCATTTTGGATAAAAATTTCATATTAGATTACAGCCTTCAAGCCGAAGAAGGCTTTTATATTTCGGGATACCGAATAAACCTGAGAGAAAGGCTTACAAAAAGATTGGTCAGAAGAAAAAGACTGCCTAATCTCCATGAAATTTTCGTAGAAACAAAATGGAATGTAAAGCACCAGATAAGAGCTAGATTCATGTGGAACAGAACGAACCGCTATATATCAGGATCATCTAACGGAACATACGGTTGTAACATGGGATTCTTCAAAAAAGATGTCATGGCCATAAATGGATACAACGAAGATTTTGTCGGCTGGGGACCTGAAGATTCCGAAATGACACAGCGATTGATGAACAACGGTATTGGCTGGAAAAGAGTCTATTATTCAGCAATTTTGTATCACATGTACCATCCTATCCTCTGCCGAAAAAATGCCGATTTCAACATAATGCTATTAAGAAAGGCTTTAAAAGAAAAAATAATATTTGTACCGAATGGTATTCTAAAAACAGCTTAAAAACATGAACGAAGAGGTTCACAAAGCCTACGAAGTTATCAAAGAAGGTGGCATCATTTTATATCCGACAGAAACTGTCTGGGGAATTGGATGTGATGCCACCAATCCTGAAGCAGTAGCAAAAATATATGCCCTGAAACAACGAGAAGAGACAAAATCGATGATCGTGCTGATGAATGGCGAGAAAATGATTTACAATGTTTTCAAGGATATCCCTGAAGTAGCTTGGCAGATTTTAGACTTGGCTGAAAAGCCTACTACGTTAATTTTAGACAATCCAAGGAACATCGCTCCTAATCTGATTGCTCCTGACAAAACATTAGGTATGCGAATCATAAAAGAGCCTTTCTGTTATAAGCTGCTGGAGCGTATGAAAAAACCTCTGGTATCGACTTCGGCTAATATTTCCGGAATGCCAACACCTGTAAATTTCAAAGAAATCAGTCCTGAGATTATAAAGGGCGTCGACTATGTCGTAAATTTGCAACAGGAAAAGATGACCGGAAAACCTTCGGCTATTATCAAGCTGACAGCTGACAGCCAAGTAAAAGTAATCCGAAAATAATATTCCGTTCCCCGTTTATAGTTTCCAACTCTAAACCCTGAACTTTAAGCATAATTGATGAAAGACAAAACTTCATATAAAGAAGCAGTAGACAGTAAAATATTTCATGTAATCACGCAGGCTTCCAAAGAACTCAACATCGACAGTTATGTCATTGGCGGATTCGTTAGAGATCTGTTGCTAAAAAGAAAATTCAAGAAAGATATTGATATTGTTGCCGTTGGAAGCGGTATTGAACTGGCATTGAAAGTTTCAGAGATGCTTCCAAAAAGGCCAAAAGTCCAAGTTTTCAAGACCTATGGAACCGCAATGCTTCGTTTTGAAGATACCGAAATCGAGTTTGTCGGTGCCCGCAAAGAATCCTATAATTTCGACAGCAGGAATCCTATTGTTGAAAATGGAACGCTTGAAGATGATCAAAATCGCAGGGATTTCACAATAAACGCATTAGCTCTGTCACTCAATGAAGCTAATTTTGGAGAACTTATCGATCCGTTCGACGGCTTGTCTGACTTAGAAACCAAAACGATCAAGACACCGCTCAATCCAGATATTACTTTTTCTGATGATCCGCTTCGTATGATGCGCGCCATCCGTTTTGCCGCACAGCTCAATTTTGACATAGAGGAAGAATCGCTCAAGGCTATCGAAAGGAACAAGGAAAGAATCAAAATCATTTCAGGCGAACGAATTGTTGATGAACTGAACAAGATTCTGATGACCGACAAACCTTCTCTTGGTTTTCTATTGCTGCACAAAACAAAACTGCTCGATATCATATTGCCAGAATTAACAGCCTTAGAAGGGGTTGACGAATCGGAAGGTCAAACCCATAAAGACAATTTTTACCATACTTTGGAAGTAGTAGACAACATTGCACCAAACACTGAAGATGTATGGCTGCGCTGGTCTGCCCTACTCCATGATATCGGAAAAGCACCTACGAAACGCCATCATAAAAAAAATGGCTGGTCGTTTCACGGACATGAATTTGTAGGTGGAAAAATGGTCAAGAAATTATTCGAAAGGCTTCATATGCCGCTAAACCATAAGATGAAATACGTTTCAAAAATGGTCATGATGAGCTCGCGCCCTATCGTCTTGTCTCAAGATATTGTGACCGATTCGGCCGTACGCAGGCTTGTTTTTGACGCTGGTGAAGACATTGAAGACTTAATGACGTTGTGCGAAGCCGATATCACGACAAAAAACCCGAATAAATTCAAGAAATACCATAATAATTTCAAAATTGTACGCCAAAAGATTGTAGAAGTTGAAGAGCGCGACCATATCCGCCAATTCCAACCTCCTATTTCTGGCGAAGAAATCATGGAAACATTTGACCTAAAACCTGGGCGAGAAATAGGCATACTCAAAGAAGCCATCAAAGAAGCTATCTTGGAAGGAGAAATTCCTAATGAATATCAGCCTGCTTACGAATTCATGCTGAAAAGAGCGGCAAAGCTAGGCTTACAAAAAACAACAAAATAGCGCTATCCTAAAATACGCAATCCAATAAACAAAAGATGAAAAAATATTTTCCCTCCATTACCAAAATCGCATTAGTCTTAGTCTATTTGGTAATTATTGCAGGCGCCTTGGTCCGAATGACCGGTTCCGGAATGGGCTGTCCCGATTGGCCAAAATGCTTCGGTTATTATATCCCTCCGACAGATATTTCAGAACTGACTTGGTCTCCGGGCCGTGAATTTGAAAAAGGACAAGTAATCATCAGAGGTGAAAAATTACTGGTTGCTCAAGACGATTTCAAATCGGGAAGCGAATTCGATGAAAGTCATTGGCAAGTCTATACAAAACACGATTACGCACTGTTTAACCCGACACATACTTGGGTAGAATATATCAACCGTTTGGTCGGAGCCTTGGCAGGATTAGCCTGTTTTGTCATGGCTATTTTTTCTTTCAGCCTTTGGAAAGACAATAAAAAAATCACTCTGCTTTCATGGCTTGTGGTCTTCTTGATGGGCTTTCAAGGCTGGCTAGGTGCAACGGTAGTGTATTCTGTACTCAATCCTGTAAAAATTACGATCCACATGGTGATGGCTCTGCTCATTGTCTGTGTTATATTGTATATCTTAAATTTGGCCAAGCCAAAAGCTACCTCGTTGAAATTTGACAAAGTGTTTGACAGCGTCCTGATTATTTCACTGATCCTAACCCTGACGCAAATAATATTAGGAACTCAAGTACGCCAATTCGTAGACGAGCAAGTAAAAATTTATGGCTATGATGCCATGCACAAAATTCTTGAAGATCCGATTATTGGGTTTTATTTCCACAGAACTTTTTCCTTTATAGTCCTGCTGATTAACGTAATTCTGATTACCCGAAATAACAAATTAAAGTTAGGCTTCAAAAAAATGAATTGGGTAATGTGGCTGCTGGCTATTGAGATTCTTTCTGGGATTTTGATGTATTGGTATGATTTCCCTTTCGGTTCCCAATCCGTTCATCTTGTCATCGCCTCACTTTTGTTCGGAACGCAATTTTATCTAATTTTAGAAAGCAAAAACAGAGAAATAAAATAAAACATGAAGCAATCCTTTTACGTTATTTGCAGTTGTCTTTTGGTGACAACACTGGCTTTCGGCCAAAAGAAAAGCTCTATTTCAGATAAAGATTTGGTTACAATCTGCAAAACTTGGGGATTGCTGAAATATTACGACCCTATTGTTTCCAACGGAAAAATAGATGCTGATTCCTTATTGATAACGGCTTTAGATCAAAAACTGCCAGCCGAAAAAACAATAGCAGTTTGGATGAATCTTTTGAAAAGTAAAACTGCTGTAAAGACTTCGGAGTTGATTTCTTGCAAAGACCAAGACAACAGAAACGTTTCTACCGCATGGATCCAAAAAGATAAAAATCTTAGTGCTGCACAAAAAAAATATCTTTCAGGTTTGGTTTCGTCCAATCAAATTCCTGGAGGCTACTATTGCCAGAAGGCAGATAATATCCGTTATAATGGCCAGAATGAAAAAGAATATAAAGAAAAAGCACTGGAAGAAGATTACCGCATTCTGAACTTATTCAGAGCTTGGAATGTCATTGAATATTTTTATCCGTATAAATATGGGATTTCCAAAGATTGGGACGCCGTCTTAAAAGAATTTATTCCTTTGGTTAAAAACGCGGCAGATAAGCTTTCTTATAAAAAGACAATGATGGCTTTTTCGGGTGCTATTGAAGATACGCATTCGAGAATCGAACCAAAAAAATACACCGAAATTTTCGGAAACTATGGTGCACCTTTTACGTATCAGATTGCCGAAAATAAAATTGTAGTCACAAAACCCGTAAATGTCGAAACCTGCCAAGCTTTAGGCATCGAATATGGCGATGTAATCGAAACAATTAATGGTGAATCGATTGATAAAATTATCCAACGAAATTCCAAATATATTTCGGCTTCAAACAATTCCGTAAAACCTAGAGATTCTTACCATTATATGTTTTCTGGTGAAAAAGGAAGCAGTTTTACCATCAAAGGTTATGACAAAAACAAAAAACCGTTTGAAAAGAAGATAGAAAGAATCGACAGAAGCAGTGGCGTTTGGTTTGAAGACGGACTTCCAGATAACAATTTATTACGTTATGATGAAGTCGCACAGAAAGCAATCTATTCGGTCATAAACAAAGACAATGTAGGCTTTATAGACTTTTCTTTACTTGAAACTTCTGAGATTGATAGCATCATGAAAGCCATGAAAAACACCAAGGGAATTGTTTTTGACCTAAGAGGATATAATCCAAACGGCGGCGTCATAAAAACTTTCGACTATCTTTTTCCCGAACCAAAATGGTTTGGTATTGTGACCAAGCCTGATTTTGGCAAGCCTGGAAGATTTTGCTGGCAAGACTATATCATTAGAGAAGATTACAAATATATAGGCAAGACAAATCCTGATTATTATAAAGGAAAAATTGTCATTCTCGTAAATGAAAATACACAAAGCCTTTCTGAAATGTGGTCGATGATTTTCAAAATGGCTCCTAATATTACCGTCGTAGGAAGCCAGACTTCTGGTGCCGACGGAAATGAGACTCCAATTCCATTGGTGAACGGCGAAAAGATGATTTTTTCTGGTGTCGGAATTTTTTATACAGACAAAAAAGAAACACAGCGAATCGGAATTGTTCCTGATGTGGTAGTCAAACCGACCATTTCTGATTTGCAGAATAAAATCGATCCGCTTATCAACAAAGGCTTTGAAGTGATCCTGAAAAAATAAAGATGTAACTCTTTCCAGAAATGATGTAATACCTTTTTGATGTGATACAAGTAACTTTACAATACTATTAATCGCAAAACAAAGTGTATGCCGAATTCAAGAGAAATAAAAGGAAACTGGAACGAGCTTAAAGGAAAACTTAAGCAAAAATTTGCCGAACTCACAGACGACGATTTGTTGTATGAAGAAGGAAAAGAAGACGAAATGTGGGGCAAGCTTCAAAAAAAGCTAGGCAAGACTGAAAAAGAAATCAAATCATTATTTGATTAATACGAATCCATTTTTTTTGACCCTTGCAGCCGAAAGTGATTTCATCTAATTCATGTTCATGAATTCAAAATAATCAAATGCTGCTGCAAAATTTAGATTAAGATGCATTCAAGACTGTTTCATTAGCCCGATCAATTTGATTGGCTTTTGAAACAGTTTTTTTTTATCCTATCCAGCTTTTAAAATCGTTGACACGCTCCCGGCTCACAATCACCTCATCTTCTTTATAGGTTGGCAGTATGAGTTTTAGTCTTGAATTGCTGTACACTACAATATCTTTTATGGTTTTCATAGGAACAATGAATTTTCGACTTACTCGAAAGAAATCTTTCGGGTCCAATTCTGTTTCCAGTTGCTCTAAGGTTCCTTCCAAAAGATAGTCACGATTGTCGATGGTATGCAGGTACGTGCCTTTATTTTCACTATAAAAACATTCAACCTCTTCAATATTGATCATTTTCAGATGCTGTCCTGTTTTGATGGTAAAACGTTTCTTATAGCTTTTTACATCCGGACTAACCAGCATCTTCTTTATCATTTCCAAATCAAGAGACATGGGTTCTGACTTTGGCTGGCGTGCCTTAAATTTATTTATAGCAATCTCAAGATCTTCTTCATCTATAGGCTTTAAAAGATAATCGATGCTGTTCAACTTAAAAGCTCTCAAGGCATATTCATCATAGGCTGTCGTAAAAATAATAGCACTCTTGATGTCGATGACGTCAAAAATCTCAAAAGACAGGCCGTCAGAAAGCTGAATATCCAAAAAAATCAAATCCGGATGCGGATTATTCTGAAACCAATTAATCGCTTCTTCTACAGAATGCAGCATGGTATCCGTTTCTATAGCTAATTTTTGAAGCTTTCGCTGTAGCAATCTAGCAGAAGGCTTTTCGTCTTCAATAATTATAGTGGTCATCTTTGGTCGGTCGTTTAAGGTTTAAGACAAAAAATTCAAAATTCATAATTGCAAAACTATTCCCATTTAGCCGTTTTTTCTTTTTCCATGATTTCATTAATTTTCTTTTCTTCCCAGTTTTGTCCCCAAAAGGCATTTCTGCCAAAGACTCCTGCGGCATTAAAAGCCAATCCGATGCCCCAGAAGAAAGCTACTGAAAAATTAGAAAATTTAAAAAATTCTTCGCCTGGCTTAAGATTAAAATAGGCTCTCGAAATTAAAAATAGATTGACCAAGATGTACGCAATCAAATGTTTATAAAAACCCGAAATTGCTTTTACGCGTTTTTGCGCTCTTTCTAGCTTTTGTTGCTCTATGGCTGTCAGATTTTCCATTTTATTTATATTTTTGATTATAATAATGTTGTTTTTGCTTTTCTTCTTCCATAAACTGCTTCAGCTTTTTTTCTTCCCAGTTTCTTCCTAAAAACGGATTGTAACCAAAAGCTGCCATTCCGTGACACAAAAGTCCTGTTCCCCAGCCTAGCATCGAAAACCAAAACCAGTGAAATTGAGGAACAAAAACCAAATTGATCACAATTAAAATCGGTATAACGACACAGTAGCACGTAAGGTTAAAATAGAAGGATCTGATTTCCTTGGCCTTTTTTTTGGCTTTATCATACGCCATTTTTTCAGAATCAAAATTTTCCATAATTTCCAACTTAAATTACTGCCATTTATCCGACTTATCCTTTTCCATCAGTTCCCTGATTTTCTTTTCTTCCCAATCCCTTCCTAAGAACGGCATATAGTTAAAGACCGACATTCCGTGAACGGCCACTCCGATTCCCCAGCCGATTGCCGGATAAAGAAACCACAGGTGGCTTGGAGAGCTGATCAGGTTTAAGATGGCCAATCCGGTAATAACGACAATATAGGAGGTAAGATTGCCGTAAAATCCTTTGATATCCTCTACTCTTTTTTGAGCCTTGAGATACATGCTTTCTTGTGTATTATAATTTGTTTCCATAATTGCTATTTGTTTGGTGAGCATCGGCAACTCAACTTTAAAATGTTTTTCTGTCTGCTCAATTCTTACTTTTCTATTGGTTATGATGGAATAGCGGTCGACAATATTTTGCAATCCTACTCCTTTTCTGTCTTGTAATACTTCCTTTTTTTGGTAATCGTTTTCGATAATCAGATAATCATCCCTTTCATAAATCCTGATATGAAGGGGCTTCATTTCGCTTGCGATATTGTGCTTGACCGTATTTTCGAGAATCAGCTGTAATGACAAGGGAACTACTTTTGCATCAGGATTATTTAAAGTTTCTGGCAATTCATAAAAAACGCTGTTTTCGAATCGCATTTTTAGAAGATTCATATAGGTTTTTGCAAACGAAAGTTCTTCTTCTACGCTTACTAATTCTTTGTCTTTTTGTTCTAAAACATACCGGTAGATTTTAGAAAGCGACGTGGTGAATTTCTGCGCATTATCTGGATTTTCCTCAATAAGCGATGTCAGTACATTCAAGCTGTTAAAAAGAAAATGGGGGTCGATCTGGTTTTTAAGCGTCTCGAATTTTGCCGAAGCCGTTCCTGCAATAATTTTTTGCTCCTTCACTTTATTTTCCTGTGATTTCTTATAAAAATAAATCAGGTGAAAAAACAAGGTCACAATCATCGTTATAATTAGGCAGACGACATAAAACCTGAAATTTTCCTTTTCTAAAAATTCAGAATAAGTACGATTGTTTATGACCAACGCTATGATCATCCTTACGATAAAAATACCTACAAGTGTCAATACAATGCTCCCAAGAATGCTGATAGCTATCCTGTACTTTTTATATTTTCCCCAAACAATTTCGTTGTTCAGGTAGTCAAAATACGTGGAGTTTATAAATGTCAATACAATTCCATAAAGCGAGTAATAGCCCATTTCTTTGAATAACGAAGCATTCACGATAAAATCCCTTCCAAACATAGCCTCGATCACGAACATGATTGCCATGATTGCCATGCTGACAATAACGCCTGTTATGATTGTCTTAAAAATGTATCGGATTATTTCTCGCATGTGGAATAGTATTATTGCTTAGTATTGTAGCTTATTTTTTATTGCACTCTTTTTGTGCTTCAAGCGCTCTGTCCAATCCCCAATTTGGGTGAAAAGGCGTTTCCGGTTTAAATTTAGCAAAAAGTTCTATTGCTTTGTCAATCTGTACACACATTGGCTTCGTGTCGTTTCCGAAATACCTAGCGCCTCCGATTTCAAATTCGGCTTTCGAAAACAACGCTCTTGGGTTTTCTGGCGCAATTTTAAGTGCCTTGTCATAAATTTCAATTGTTTTTGCCGAAAGCTTCATTCCATTGGTCATCGGGTCGGCAACAATCCAGGCCGTGTTGATCATCGCCTGCATTACTAGCAGTTCAGGATTTTCCGGATTTTTGTCCAATTCCGTATTTAATGCCTCTTGCGCTTTTCCCAATAATGCTGCAATCTGGTTTTTGTCTTTGGTCTGGAAAGCCGTCGTCGTATTAACCAAAGCCACATAATAATTAGGAAGCCAGTTGTTTTTTTCAGCTGAAGCGATTCTTTCAAACAAAGCCGAAGCTTCTGTAGTTTTTCCTTCGCCCCAAAGCGCAAATGCTTTTTGCATTCCTTGTTCATATTGTGTTTGTGCGCCTGCTAGCGTAGTGATAAAAAAAGCGATGGTAAGAATAAATTTTGTCATGATCGTGATGTTTTTAAGTTGATAGTATTTTTGATGATTAAAACTCTTTATTGTTTCTGGTACAAATTTGCTTCAGAATCTGCTCTTATAAAAAAGAGACTTTCTGAACTGTCGATTTTTGAGGATGAATTGTTTTTTTGGAGGTGCTAAGGTTCTGAGAAGCTAAGTTTGAATTGTCTTCGCAAAACCTTAGTACCTCAGAACCTTAGTATCTTAGTCCCTTTAAAGATTCTTCAACTGATTCTCCTTCTTATTCTCACTTATCGTCCAAAAGAAGCCCACAAAGAAGAAGCGGTCGGCTGGCTGTCTGATAGCCTGGCGTTGGAATTCGCCATTCATATTTGGATTATCCGCATACTGATAGCCAAAGACATTGTCCGTACCTAGCACGTTGGAAACAGAGAAGTAAAGGATCTTTTGTTGTGAAACCAAGTAAGCCCAGCTAAAACTTAAATTGTTATACGCTTTTGTCTTGCCATTCATGAAAGCCGATTCATTAGGATTGTTGTAAGGTCTTCCTGAATTAAAGCTGTTCGTAAAACCGACTTGAGACCTCAAATCGCTGATCCAATATTTGGTTACGATGGACAACGAATGGTCGGCCACAAAACTTGGAGTTACCTGTTTCGGATAATTTTTATAGTCTCTTTCTGTATCGATATACGAATACGAAATCCAGTATTCCAAGTTCTTAAAAGAGTTGTTGTCTCTCCAGAACAAATCGATTCCTTTTGCGAAACCTTTTCCGTTGTTATTGAACTGCGAATCGAATTGAGAAATCTCTGTATCATATTTTACCAAATCTCTATATTGCTTGAAATAAGCCTCTGCTCGGAATGTTTTTCCTGTCTTATTGTATTGGAAGTTCAAAATATAATGTGCTGTCTTTTCGCTTTCAAACTGGCTGGAATATTTCAAGTATTCTTGCCTTGGCGACTGCACAAAATCTCCATAAGCAAGAGAAAATTGTCCATTTTTGCTTACTTTATAAGCTAGTGAAAGTCTTGGCGAAAGATTTGATTCTTGCAATAAATCAGAATGAGAGAATCGGAAACCAGCTTTTGCAGCAAAGTTTTTCGAAAAAAAGATATCTGTTTCGGCATACGCCGCGGCAATGTTATTGTCGTATCCAGAAGAAAAAGCATCTCCTGCATTTTCTTTAAAATCCTCATCAAATTTTGTCGTGAAATAATCGGCACCTGCAGTAACTCTGACACGTTCAGAAAGATTTTTTCCTATTTTTATTTTCATGTGAGTTGCATGTTCTGCATTTTTTACGTCGTCCAAACCAATACCAATCTTGTTATGCGAATAGCCATAGCTGATTCCTGTCGTAAGCTGATAATTGCTTCCAAAATAACCTTTATACGAAGAATTGAGATAGAGATTATTATTTCGTACATCCACTCGAATTTTCTCAGGTTGGTTGATGTTCTCTTGATTTAGGTCAAAATCTGCAGCATCAAAAGCTATATATGTTTTCAATAAACCGCTATTAAACTGATACCTGTAAACCATTTCGCCAGAAATAGATTGATAAGCTCTGTTCCAATCCACTGCTTGGGGGATAGCTACCTGATAAGGCGCCAGATTCACGTAAGAAGTATTCACGCTTAAAGAGCTTTTTTCCCACTTCTGCGTATTGCCTATTCCCAAACCCACGGACATTAAAGAAATATCCGTCTTTTCATTATCTGGCTCGTCAATCGTATTCAGCAACAGAACGCTTGAAAGTGCTTCTCCGTATTCTGCACTATAACCTCCCGTTGAAAATGCAATACCGCTAAAAAGAAAAGGTGAAAATCTTCCGCGAGTTGGCAGATTGTTTGTTGTTGCTCCATACGGCTGCGAAACACGAAGTCCGTCTACATACGTCTGTGCTTCATCAGCCTCTCCTCCTCTTACAAAAAGTCGCCCGTCTTCACCGACAGTTTGTGTTCCTGGCAGTGTAAGAAGCGCTCCAATAATGTCGCCAGAAGCTCCGGCAGTTGTTACGATATCCATCGGCTTCAATACTGATACTCTTGCTTTATCGCCCGATTCAAAAGTTCCAGCCGTGATTACGACCGCGTCAAGTGTATTGACCGATTCTTTTAATTTTACCGTCCTGCCTTTAAAATCTTCAACAGCAATTTCCTGATTCAAAGTTTCGTAAGTCAAAAAAGTAATGACAAGATTTTGTTTTCCTGCTGCTGTCGTTTGGAAACTGAAATTTCCTTGTTCATCAGAAGAATCTCCGTCGTACGTTCCTTCAATAAAAATATTAGCTCCTGCAATGGGATACCCTTTTTCATCTGTGACTTTTCCAGAAATAGTCTGTTGTGCAAAAGCAGCAATCGAAAAAGCAAGAAATAAAAATGTAAAGATAGTTTTCATGGTCTGTTAGTTTTGATGAGGCAAAGTTGCATTCCCGAAATCATGTTTCATAATAAAGATTGCCGAATTGTATTTTTTTAGGGATGAATTGCAATCCAAATCATAAAACCCTTCGCCATGTGGTTTTGTTTTTATAATTTTAATCTATCGTTAAAACCGCTATCATGAGAATCCCGCAACAATACCTTCCGGTCATGCCTTACCTTATCCTGAATAAGGCGAATGATTTTTTTGAATTTTCAAAAGCAGTCTTCGGAGCCAAAGAACAGCTGATTGTTCCCGGAGAAAACAATTCAATAATGCACGGAGAAATCAAGATCAAGGATGCTGTTATTATGTTTGCCCAAGCGACAGACAGCTGGCATCAAAAAACAGCTGGCATGTTTCTCTATATAGAAAAGGTAGACGATGTTTTTAATCTTGCCATGCAAAAAGGCTCCAAGAGCCTAAAAAATCCAGGCCAGCAAGACTACGGCTATACTGCAGGTTTTGAAGATCCCTTCGGAAACCAATGGTGGATTACAGAACCTTTAAGCGAATAATTTTTATGCTGAAACTAAAAAAAGTACATCACATTGCCATAATCTGTTCCGATTATGAAGTATCAAAACATTTTTACACCAAACTATTAGGCTTCGAAATCATGGCCGAGGCCTACCGCAGCGAAAGAGACTCCTATAAATTAGATCTTGCCTTGAATGGAAATTATTCTATCGAACTCTTCTCGTTTCCCAATCCGCCAAGCCGTGTTTCACAGCCGGAAGCCTGTGGACTGCGCCATCTGGCATTTGAAGTCGACGACATCAAGCAGACACTGCATTATCTTGTCGATAATAACTTAAATCCAGAACCCGTCAGAACAGATGAATTCACGAACAAAAGATTCACATTTATAGCAGACCCTGATAATCTGCCGATTGAATTCTATGAAGCTTAAGAATTGAGTCTTTTTTATAGCCGTATATTAAAAATTCCAAGAACGCAAAATCTAAAAATCAGAATTTAAATTTTACCTTTGGCGTTTCAACAATACATTTATATTATGGTTTATAAATTCAGGGTAATTCTCGATGCGGAAGAAGATGTTTTCAGAGATATTGCCATTCTAGACGATGACAGCCTAGAGGATCTGCACAATGCTATTGTCAATGCTTTTGGCTTTGACGGAATGGAAGTTGCCTCATTCTACACAAGCGATGATCAATGGAATCAAGACGAAGAAATTCCGATGTTTGATACGGGTGACGTTCCTGGCGAGCAAAAAGTAATGTCGGATTTTATGCTTTCCGAAGTCCTAGACGAAGAAAGAACAAAAATCATTTATGTGTATGATTTCATCAATATGTGGACTTTCTTTGTTGAATTGGCAGCAGTCGAAGAACACGTTCCTGGACAAATTTATCCAGACGTATTGTTCTCTCATGGTGAAGTGCCACTTGAAGCTCCAGATAAGGATTTTAGCGATTCAGCCGTTAATGATTTTGACTACGACGAAGACGATTTTGACGAAGACGACCTAGACATGCTAGACGGAGGCGACAATTTTGAAGACTACGGCTTCGAGGAAAACTGGAATTAATTTTCCTGAGCCATAAAGGTAAAAGCTGCTAAGGTTCAAAGGTTTTATTCTAAATTTAGATTATATTTGAGATAATCTTAAATATACACCATGAACAATTTTAGAAACTTACTTATTTGGCAAAAGTCCATGGCTTTGGTAACCGGCATTTACAATTCCACAAAAGCATTTCCAAAAGAAGAAACATTTGGCCTTACATCACAAATTAGAAAATGCGCCATTTCAATTCCAAGCAATATTGCCGAGGGATTTGGCAGAGACAGCAACAAAGAATATCTCCGTTTTCTAAATATTTCAGTGGGTTCTCTTTTTGAATTGCAAACACAATTAGAAATAGCCAAAAATATTAGCTACCTTACAACAGAACAATTTAATAAACAATATGAAGACAGCCGAGAGGTTGAGAGAATGCTTATCTCTTTTGTAAACAAAATAAAAGAACGCAAATAACCTCAGCACCTTAGTCCCTCTTACCTTAGCAACTTATTTTACACATGATCAACTTATTTAACACCCACATCGAGACTCTTTCCATTCATAGAGTCGGAAACAAAAGCCGTAACGAAGCCTTCTTTTTGTCTGAATCCCCATACGGGCTGAACGACGAGATCATGCCTTTGCTTAAAGAATTTTTCTTGAAATCATTTAGAGAAAAAGAAGAAAACTATTTCCAATTTGCACACGATGTAGATTTGGATTATAACGAAATGTACAATCTGGCCAGCGAGATTTTTACCAACCCGAGCAGCGTTCACGAAGTTTCAAAAAAGATAACCAAACATTTGTTTGAGCAGTCCAACCATCCGCATATCAAAAACGGAGAAGTGTATGTAGCGTATCTGACCAACTTGAGTATCGATAACAATGTAGTTGACGCCGTGGGTATTTTTAAAAGCGAACTGCAGTCCGATTTCCTTCAATTTGAAGAAAAAGAAAGCAATCTAGAGATGATCCTGCAGCAAGGAATCAACCTTAACAAGCTCGACAAAGGCTGTCTTATCTTCAACCACAAAAAAGAAGAAGGCTACAAAATATTGACTGTTGACAGCAACAGATATGACGCACGTTATTGGCTGGAGCATTTCCTTTCGGTAGATGCTTTCCAAGACGAGAACTTCATCACTAAAAAATATTTGAAATTCTGCCAAGACTTTGCAAAAGACGTGGTCTTGCCTGCCGAAGACAAAAAAGAAGAAGTCATGTTCATGAACCGTTCTGTGAACTATTTTGCGAAAAACGATGATTTCGAAGAGCAAAATTTCTTAAATGAAGTTCTTGACAATCCAGACCTGATGTCGGAATTCAAAAACTATAAAGTTGACAAAGGAGAAAAATACAGCATCGAAGATGTGACAAGCTTTCCGATTGCCAACGCAGCTGTTTCTGATGCCCGAAAAAAAATCAAGAACGTGATCAATTTGGATACCAACATCCAGATCAAGCTCGATTTCATCAATCCAGAAAGCGCAGAAAAATTTGTAGAAAAAGGCTGGGACGAAGAAAAACAGATGTACTATTATCTGGTTTATTTCAACAAAGAGCAAAAATCTTAATTTTCTAAAATAATCTAAGCATCCCCAATTGGCAACAGTTGGGGATTTTTATTTGCTTATAATTATATAAAAACAATCTTCTTTCGTAGTTGTAATTTTAGGAACTAATCTATTACAAATCAAAACCCTACTAGCTATGAAAACAAAAAACAAAGACATAGAAACTTTTTTCAATCACTACGAAAAAAGAGTCAACGATGCGCTGATAGGCAAAAAAATAGATGCTGATGAAGCAACCGATTCCTTTGCCGACTGCTTTATAGAATCAAGTCCGCTGGGAGTGATTTGTGGAAAAAACGATGCCGAATTCAAAAAGCAGATGCTGAAAGGCTATGAATTCTATAAGAAAATAGGCATTACTTCAATGGATATACTTTCAAAAAAAATCACCGTTCTCGACGAATACCATGTCATGGCGAAAATTTACTGGAGATCGAATTACCAAAAAGACAAAGTAGCAGGAAAAATAGACTTTGAAGTCACTTATTTCCTGAATTTCAAGGACGGCAAACACAAGATTTTTGCTTTTATAACAGGTGATGAAGAAAAAGCCTTAAAAGAACATGGCTTGGCATAAAATCCATAACGTTTTGTTTACAAATCAGTTACATTATGCATTTCGTCGATTATTTTTGCCTTTAATCGGATAAAGTAGTATGTTTATAATCCCAAAACAAACATAACCTACATGAATCCACTAACCTCCCGCCACAATGTGCTTTTTGAAAAAGCATTTTGTCGATTTTTTGGACACAAGTTCAAGACTGTCAGAAAAGTAACCGACCACTTCAAGGAATTTGAATGCAAAGTATGCCACTGCCATGCAACAAACGATGTGAAAGGCAACAAGATTCATCTCTCTGATGAATTAAAAGACATCAACAAGACGTTAAATCAGCTGTATCAGAAAAGGCAGGTCGCCCTATAAATCTTTTCAAAATTCGGTTCCAAAAAAGAGTTTTTAATTCCTTGTAACAAATTGTTGCCTGAAACGTCCTATCTTTAAACCAAACCTCTATATATTTTGGAAACTATACTTAAAATTGAAAATCTTTATAAAAATTTCGGGCTGGTCAAAGCCGTCAAAAACGTTTCTTTAGAAATCAAAAAAGGAAATGTCTATGGTATCTTAGGACCAAACGGAAGCGGAAAATCCACTACCCTCGGAATAGTCCTCAACGTTGTCAATAAAACCTCCGGAAGCTACAGCTGGTTTGGAGGACAGATGGAAACTCATGAAGCTCTGAAAAAAGTAGGCGCAATCATCGAAAGACCTAACTTTTATCCCTACATGACTGCTGAGCAAAACCTACAGCTAGTCTGCAAGATTAAAGGAACCAACTATTCTAAGATTCAAGAAAAACTAGAAATTGTCGGGCTTCTCGATAGGAAAGACAGCAAGTTCAGGACCTTTTCGCTCGGAATGAAACAAAGACTTGCCATTGCTTCAGCACTTCTTAACGACCCTGAAATTCTAATTCTCGACGAGCCTACAAATGGCCTTGACCCGCAAGGAATCCGTCAGATCCGTGACATCATTAAGACCATCGCTTCTCACGGAACCACAATCCTTTTAGCATCACACCTTCTTGACGAAGTCGAAAAAGTGTGTAGCCATGTACTCGTCCTAAGAAAAGGAGAAATTTTATACTCTGGCACTGTCGACGGAATGAACTCCCAGGATGGCTTCTTCGAATTACAGGCAGAAAACCTACAAGAATTAAAAAATGCTTTGGTACAACATCCTTCCATAGACAAGATTGAGGAAGAAGAAGGGCGTCTTATTGCCTATCCAAAAGGCAGTGTGAATGCTTCCGAGCTGAATAAGTTCCTCATCGAAAGAAACATCTTCTTAAGCCATTTGGTGAAACGCAAGCATAGCCTAGAGGAACAATTCCTGCAATTGACCAACAACAAATAACAAACCGAAACAATCCAAAACCCGATACCTTTCTAGCGTATCAGGATAAAACTAGCAACCATGAAACGATTACTATCCATCGAACTTCAAAAAATATGGCAGAACAAGGCAAGCAGAGTACTCACCCTTACTTATTTCATTCTGCTTTCCTTCATTGCCTTGATTGCTTCCATCAACTTTAACTTTTTAGGAATCGACTTCCGTATTGCTGATCAGGGGATTTTCAACTTTCCTTATATCTGGCATTTCAATACCTATATGGCTGCGATCCTTAAATTTTTCCTTGCCGTTGTGATTGTTTCAATGATGGCAAACGAATATACTTACGGAACGCTCAAACAAAATCTTATAGACGGATTGAGCAAAAAAGAATTCATACAGTCTAAAGTGATTACTGTTGTACTTTTTGCACTAGTCTCAACAATTTTTGTCTTTATCATGTCAATAATATTAGGCCTATCTTTTTCTTCTTATGACGAAGCCTCCATTATCTTTTCCGATCTGGAATATCTTTTGGCCTATTTTTTGAAATTGGTGGCATTCTTCTCATTCTGTCTTTTTCTGGGTATATTGGTAAAACGTTCCGCTTTTGCCTTAGGTTTTTTATTGGTATGGTTTTTTGCAGAAAAAATCGGTGTCGGACTTTTGAAATGGCAGGTGTTTGCGAGTTCAGAACAAGCAGACAAAATTACTCGTTTCTTACCATTGGAATCTATGGAAAATCTTATCAAAGAACCTTTTACCCGCTTTCAGGCCTATAAAGCAATTGAAAATCAAGTTTCAGGTAGCGTAGCTGCGAAAGATTACAGCGTCCACTGGTATGAAATTCTCATTGTGGTCGTTTGGACGGTTATTTTTATGTTAATGTCGTATAAAATTCTGAAAAAACGAGATTTATAGTATCTTTGCCGATACTATGAAAATGACAAAACCCCACATTTTTATTTTATTTGTTCTTTGCCTTCCGTTTCTGGCCAAAGCTCAATATATAACAGTCAACGACACCTATACAAAGGAACAGCTGGTCAGAGATGTACTCATCAACAATACCTGCGCCAGCGTTTCAAATATTTCGGTGCTTGGAGGAAATTTTGCTTCAGGACAGCAAAGCTACGGCTACTTTAATGCCGGGAGCAGTACCTTTCCTTTTGCAGACGGAATCGTATTAAGTACCGGAAGAGCCGTCGCAGCACAAGGCCCTAACAGCAGCCTGCTCGATGACGGTCAAGGAATGGACTGGCCGGGCGATACCGATCTCGAAGCTGCCTTGGAAATAAACAATTCTATCAACGCTACCATACTCGAATTCGACTTTATTCCGCTCGGAAACAAGATCAGTTTCGACTATATTCTCTCTTCAGAAGAGTACCATGACAATGCTCCATGCCGCTATTCAGACGGGTTTGCGTTTCTTCTAAAAGAAGTTGGAGGCACGGGAGGTTATAAAAATCTTGCCGTAGTACCAGGAACTACCATACCCGTAAAAGTAACATCTGTTCACCCAGAGATTGGAGGAAACGGCGGCTGTGAAGCCCAAAACGAAGAATATTTCGGAGCTTTCAACGGATTTGAGCATCCGACCAATTTTAACGGACAGACCGTAGCTCTGACTGCTCTTTCAGACGTAACACCAGGAGTACTTTACCACATAAAATTAGTCGTGGCAGACGAAGGCAACTACCGATACGACTCGGCCATCTTCTTAGGAGGCGGAAGCTTCAAGATAGAAACCGATCTTGGCGACGACAGGCTATTAGCCACAGAAAATCCGCTTTGCAAAGACGAAACCTTGACCCTAAATGCTACGAATGCCAATGCAATACGATACGAATGGTACAAAGACACAGTCCTACAGCCCGAAATCACGCCTACCTACCCTGTTACTGTAGCAGGCACTTATGCGGTTCGCGTTGAGCTGACAGGCGGGTGTTTTTCTACAGGAGAAATCAAGGTAGAATATGCTGGAGTACCCACAGTTTCTAATGCTGTTCTAGTACAATGCGACGAAGACAATAACGGCCTTGCCCTGTTCAACCTCAACCAAGCAGATGCTCAAGTCATCGCGGCAGACCCGACTTTAACCGACCCTGTGTATTTTAGGACAAACGGCGAAGCAGCTTCAAATACCAATCCAATTACCAACGTTACAAATTTCGAAAATACCCAGCCGGTTGTTTATGCCCGTGCAGAAAACCAATACGGCTGTTACGCTATTTCAGAAGTAACGCTGAACGTTTCCAATAATAATATTGCCGATCCGCAAGACTTGAAAAAGTGTGATACCGATACCAATCCTACAGATGGTAAGTCGGTTTTTAACCTGCGTGACAGAGAGGCTGATATACTCGCCAACCTGCCATCGGGAAACATTAACTATTATACTTCATACGAAGACGCCCTATCCGGATTAAATCCGATTCCAGCTCCTGATACCTTCCAGAATACAATCCCTTTCCAACAGCGCATCTATGCCAAGCTAAGTTCGGGAATCGATTGTTATGGAATTGCCGAATTTAACGTCATAGTCAATTCTTTCGGCAACAGTCTAAACGACGTACAGGCAATTGTCTGCAGAGGCGGCGATGTATGGCTTAATGCAGGAAGCGGCTTTTCAAGCTACAAATGGAATACTCCAAACAACGAAACTACGCAGACTATCCGAGTAACCGCAGCAGGAACCTATACCGTTACCGTTACTAATTCCGACGGCTGTGAAGGCACTAAAAAATTCATCGTCACGGCTTCCAGCATTGCCACGGTAGCATCCATGAGCATAAGAGATTTCCAAGGAGGCAATAACTCCGCGACGGTAGTCTTGACATCAGACAGCATCGGAACTTACCAATATTCTCTAGACGGTATCGCTTTCCAAGACTCGCCTACCTTTACAAATCTAGATCCAGGCCGATACACAGTCATCATAAAAGAAGCCAACTGCGGTATCATTACCCATGTATTTTACATCATGGATTACCCTAAATTCTTCACTCCAAATAACGACGGTACTAACGATATGTGGAGGATTCCGTACCTGCAGTTCCAGCCCAATGCTACCGTTGCTATTTTTGACCGCTACGGCAAGCTGCTCTACTTTTTTAAAGGAGGACAGCCTGGTTGGGACGGCAAACTGAACGGCTACGACCTGCCTGCAAACGATTACTGGTTTAGGATTATACTTCAAGATAAAAGAGAAATAAGAGGGCACTTCTCACTCTTAAGATAATTCTATATCTTTGAGAGCTAATCGGCTCGTTATGAGAATAAAACTACTTGTCTTTTTTCTATGCTTGTCCCTACAATCCTTCTCGCAAGGAGAAGCCTCCAATTGGTTTTTTGGCAACAAGGCGGGCATTAAGTTCAATAGCGACAATACGATAACCACGCTTTCCAACTTCCCGAATCCTATTCGAATCGTTACCGACGAAGGATGCAGCTCTTTCTCAGATGCTAACGGCAATCTTCTCCTATATACCGACGGAAGAACCGTTTGGGACAGGAACCATATCATCATGCCCAACGGAAACTATAATGCAGGAACAGGACTGCTAGGCGACCCTTCCAGCACACAGTCTGGAATAATCGTACCGAACCCCGCCAATCCAAACCTCTATTATATTTTTACGGTTGATGAACCGCACCATCAAAACGCATCGGTCTATCCCAACCAATTTTTAGGAGACTATGACGGAGGCGGAGGGCGCGTTCCCGCAGCAGACGATGGCTTCAACAACGGACTCAATTATTCTGTAGTCGATATGTCTATCACAGGAGCCAACGGAAGCATCGGCAACATAACCGTTCGCAACACCCATCTCGTTACTTATAATCCCGACCCAGCAGGAGAAGAAATCAAATACAAATGCTCCGAAAAAATTACAGCCGTCAGGATCCGTAATGGCGGCGGCTATTGGGTCATAACCCATTTTATTGACAAATTCTACGCATTCAAGATTGATCCGAGCGGCGTAAGTACCACGCCCGTAATTTCGCAGTTGAATCCTGTAGTTCCCGTTTCTGGCTATAGGAGAAATGCCATCGGACAGATTAAAGTTTCTCCAAACGGAAAAAAGATTGCCATCGCACACGTACAGAACGGACAGATAGCTGGCGGAACTTCTTCGGGAGGGGCGATGTACCTCTATGACTTTGACAACAGCACCGGAATCGTATCAAATGGCCAAGCCATAATAACGGACAGCGGCTGCTACGGAGTTGAATTTTCTGCCGAAACCAAAAAGCTCTACGTTTCTACAGAAAGTGGTGTCGTACAATTCAATCTCGAAGCACCATCCATACCCAACTCAGGACAGCTCATTTCAAGCCGCAGCTATTCTTCATTGCAACTCGGTCCCGACAAAAAAATCTACAAGGCCAACATCAATACCGGACTAGATGATGGCTTCCTCGATGTGATCAACAGTCCCGAACTAGACGGCTCTGCCTGCGGTTACCAAAATGCCGCAGTCAATCTAGGAGCAGGTACATCCCGCTTTGGACTGCCTCCCTTCATCACCTCCGTCTTCAACACCAATATTATTGCAAAAAACCTATGCGCCGGACAAGCTACCACCTTTGAGATAAGTGCCAACGGATTTGTCCAAAGCGCCATTTGGAATTTTGGCGACGGCAGCGTCTTCAGCAATTCTCTATTGCCTTCCCATGTCTTTCCTGGCCCGGGTACCTATACCGTCACAGCAACCGTAGTCGTTGAAGGAACAACCATCAGAAGTACCAAAAATCTGCAGATTAATGCCCTGCCCCTAGCCACGCCTGCAACCCTCGTGCAATGTAGCCCTACTGCAGCCGACACCAATATTCCGTTTAAGCTGTCAGAAGCCACACAATCCATCATAGGAAACGATCCCAATCTGAGTCTTACTTTCTTTCGCTCGTTGCCAGAAGCCATCAACGACACGGATGCTTTGCCAATAAACTACCCGAACACAACCAATCCGCAACAACTTTTTGTCAGAGTAACCGATAATACTACGGGCTGCTTTTCCACTACTACGCTCGACCTCTCTGTAAATGCAATGGCCAACACCCCATTGCAAATTAAAAAATGCGATGAGCTGAATAGCGAAGACGGAATATCCGACTTCACCCTAACCGATGCTCAGATACCAGGACTGCCTCCGACTGCAACTACGCTATATTATGCCAATACCGACGATGCCCTGCTTGAGCAGCATCCCATAGCCGAAAACTATACCAACACGGTTCCTCACCAGCAGACAATCTATGCAAGAGTCGAAGACAACAATCAATGCTGGGGCATCTATCCCATCAACCTCATCGTCAATCCGCTGCCACAGCTCAAGACCGAGGACACCTATTATGTATGTACGAACCTGCCGAACCGCTACACAACGCTTACACCTGGCTTATTGCAAGGAATTCCTTCCGACTATACGTATGAATGGTCTACTGGAGAGCATACTTCGACCATACAAGTCAATCAAGCCGGAACCTATACCGTCAAGGTAACCAATATCCATGGATGCTCAAAAATCCGCACCCTGACCGTATTGCCTTCTAATAATGCCACCATCCAAAAAATTGTCATCGTCGATCTTGTTGCTAACAATACGGTTACTGTGCTGTTGGCGCCGGAAAGTATCGGAAGCTACCAATACAGCCTCGACCTACCAAACGGACCTTTTCAAGACTCGAACCATTTCGAAAATGTCTCGCCTGGATTCCATACGGTCTATATCTATGACATTCATGGCTGCGGCATCGTGAAGAAAGACATTTCTGTCTTGCAGATACCCAATTATTTCACCCCGAACGGCGACGGCTATAACGACACTTGGAACATCATCGGAATCAATTCTATATTCTATTCCGATGCAAAAATTTATGTTTTTGACCGTTTCGGAAAGCTTCTGTCCGACGTAGATCCTAGAGGCGCTGGATGGGACGGAATCTACAACAATCATCCCGCTATCGCGACAGATTATTGGTATCTTGTTATTTTGAACAACGAAAGAACTGTAAGAGGACATTTTTCGCTAAAAAGATAATTGCCCATCTCCTAGCTACTAGCAAGTCAAATCTATCGAATCCTCATTCACAATAGCCATTTGCTATTTAGATATTGCCTTACTTGCTATTAAAAAACTAATTTTTAGCGGATTAAAAGGATTAAAACTCTTAATTTTCAGAAGGAATTAAATTTCAAATACTAAAAATATAATAAATTTGAGCAAACATACGTAACGAATGACTTTAAAAAAATCCCTCATCGCCCTCCTCCTCCTTTTTACAATCACCAAGACTTTTTCGCAGAATGACTGCACCGATGCCATCATCGTATGCGGAAATACTGGATTTGAAGGATTGAGCGCAACAGGAATTGGCATTCAAGAACTCGGATTCAACAACTGCAGCAGCCAAGAAAACAACAGTATTTGGCTTATGCTTTCTATAGACACGGGCGGTACGCTTGGATTTACCCTTACTCCCGAAAGCAGCGATATAGATGTCGATTTCGACTTTTTTATATTCGGACCCAATGCTGACTGTACTAATTTAGGGCAGGCTATCCGCTGTTCGACCACCAACCCAATAGCGGCAAATGCTTCAGACAATCTTACAGGCCTGAACCAAGACGAAACCGATACTTCCGAAGGCCCGGGGGCAGACGGAAACAGCTTCGTGCAATGGCTCACCGTCAACAATGGTGAAAGCTACTTTTTAGTTATTGACAGGCCGGTAGGATCAAGCAATTTTTCGCTCACGTGGACAGGAACAGCCACCTTTAACCAGCCCCCGACATTCCAGAATCCAACAGGTACGGCGCTCAATATTACGAATTGCGACAACGACGGCCTTATCGACAGCAGTACTACTTTTAATCTCGAGCAAAACACCAGCACCATTATCGGCAGCCAGACCTCGGTAGCCGTTACCTATCATCTCAACACCAACGACGTGCTGACGGGAGAAAACGCTATAACACCATCAGGCAGTTTCCCGAATACTATAAACCCGCAACCTATTTTTGCACGAATTACCAATACCATTACCGGATGCTTTTCGACCGCTGAATTTTCTATCGAAGTAATCAACTCAGTCGATATTCCGAACGACCAATTTGCAATCTGTGACGATAATAGCGACGGCGACGACCAGAATGGCCAGGCCACCTTTAACATGAGCGATGTTACCATTGGTATCCTATCAGGCACCAACCAATCTGGAATTACCGTAGGATACTACCCCACTTTCGGAGATGCTATGAATAATACTGCAGCTTACGGAGCCACACATTACAATATGACTCCGAATGAAGAAAACGCCTTTATCAAAGTCACTAATCCAGACGGGTGTTTCAAGATCAAAGAAATCAAGCTCATTGTCAACCCCTTGCCTGCAAGAACGACTGCCACGCTGGTACAGTGCGATTCCGGACTTACTCCAGACGGGCTTACTTTATTCAACCTCAATGAATCCATTCCTTCCCTTACGGGCGGAGACCCCAACTTGGGCGTAGCGTTTTTTAAGAGCAACATCCTGTTACCGACAGCCTATACCAATACTGCAAACCCTGAAACTCTTGATGTAAAAATTACCGACCTTACGACCGGATGTTCCAGTATGAGCACCCTAGACCTTAACGTAAACGTAATCAACAGGACAGTGACCATCGCACCGCAATGCGACATCGCCGAAACCGGCATCATGCCGTTTGACCTAAGTACCACAGACCTTGTGCTGACGCCGACCGAAACAGCCCATTTTTACGCCAACCTAAACGATGCCTTGCTAGAGCAAAACGAAATTACAAATACCGCCAACTATCCGAATGCTACGCCTTATAACGCGACCATCTATGTACGCGTTGAAGAAGCCAATAGCTGTTCCGTAATAGCTCCAATCCAGCTAACAGTAAACCGCCTCCCACAGATTGAAGTGCAAGACACAGGTTATGTTTGCGCCAACTTGCCCAACCGTTATATTACCCTCGATGCAGGACTATTGCAAGGCAATCCGACGGATTATGCCTATGAATGGTCGACTACACCCATACAGACAACTCCCACTATCCGCGTAAACGAAGTAGGAACCTATATTGTAAAAGTCACGAACGCCAACGGATGCATCCAGACCAGAACCATAACTGTCTCCCCATCTAACAATGCCACGATAGCCGAAGTCGTAATTGTAGATTTGGCACAAAACAATACCGTAACCGTTATCCTAGATCCTGCCAGCATTGGCAGCTACCAATACAGTCTTGACCTGCCGAACGGCCCATTCCAAGACTCCAACCATTTTGAAAACGTAGCCGCAGGAGTCCATACCGTCTATGTCTATGATACCCATGGCTGCGGCATCGTATCCCAAAAAATATCCGTGCTAAAGATTCCTGCCTTTTTTACGCCTAACGCAGATGGCGCTAACGACACTTGGGACATTATCGGCATCAACCCGCTATTTTTTGCCAGCTCAAAAATCTATATCTTTGACCGTTTCGGAAAGCTACTTGCAGATATCGACCCTAAAGGCACAGGCTGGGACGGAAATTACAACGGACGCCCTTTGCCAGCCAATGATTATTGGTACTTAGTCAAACTAGAAAGCGGCAGGACCATTCGAGGGCATTTTAGTTTGTTGCGATAAGCCGAACCAAGAATAGAAAATAGACACGATTTAATCAAAAAAATGATCGACTTAGTTTACATCATCCAAGCTCATAAAAATCCACATCAATTAAAAAGATTGATTGAAAAAATAGATTCCGAAAATGCCTTTTTCTATGTCCATATCGATTTAAAATCAGACATAACAGAATTTAAGTCCGTTATACAAAAGCCCAATGTTTTCTTCATCGAAGAACGTGTCGATTGCATCTGGGGTGACTTTTCTCAAGTTGCGGCCACCCTTAACTTAATCGAAATCGTCCTAAAAAAACATGCGAACGGTATGTGCATTTTCTTGAGCGGACAAGACTATCCCATAAAACCGATCGATGCCATAACCGATTTCTTATCTAAAAACAGCGACAAAAACTTTATCGACATAAGGGAAATTGCTAAAATGTGGGACAAAAAAGAATGCAAAAAAAGAACACGACGCTACCGATACAACTTCTCCAACGAACGTGGCGATTTCGCCATTCTCACGCCTCGTATGCGTTTCCTTAAATTAGTATTCAAGAAAAAAATACCCCTTTCCCTTTTTATAAAATCATTCATCCCGCGCCAATTAGACATGAAATTCTATGGCGGTTCCAATTGGTGGGCATTCAATTTTGATACGCTAAACAAAATACACCGTTATATTGACGACAACAAAAAAAAGCTATACGGCCACTTTATTTACACCCACTGTGCCGATGAAATATTCTTTCACACAATCATCAAACACCTCATCAAAAATGATGACACCATAGTCCTTGATGATACCATAACCTATGTCAATTGGAGCCGAAAAAACTGCCCTCTTCCCGTCACCTTCAATCAAGACGATTACGAAGAACTGGCCACTCAGCCCGAAGTCAAGCTTTTTGCTCGAAAATTTGATACCGATTATGATGGTGTCATTTTAGATATTTTAGATCAAAAGATTATTTAGCAGAAGAAGGTGGTGATCTTTTTGCTCTTAAATTCTAATACTACTTTGTTATAGTATCAAACCTTTTTTCCTAACTTAGTAAAACTCAGAAAAAAAGACAACACCATGACAGCAGACCAATATCCAAAGATCTACCTCTATCGCCGGATTGTTCAGGCAAAAGTCTTTATTGATAACTGCTATGCTGAAAAAATCGACCTCAACAATATCTCAGACGAAGCCTATTTTTCTAAATTTCATTTCATACGGCTGTTCAAATCCATCTACGGAAAAACACCCCACCAATACCTCACAGGCGTACGCATCGAAAAAGCCCAGCAATTTCTCCAGCAAGGCAAGCCCGTAACCGAAGCCTGTTCTCTGGTAGGTTTTGAAAGTCCAAGCACCTTTAGCGGCCTCTTTACCAAACTCGTAGGCAAGACTCCTTCCCAATACTTCGATAGTTATAAAGAAAGACAATCCCAGATACAGCAGACGCCTTTGGCCTTTGTACCTGGCTGCTATGCCTATATGCACGGCTGGAAAGAAAATAGCAATTTTGAAGAAGCCGAAAAATAAATCATTGCCCATCTTTGTAATGTGTTCAACATTAAAAAAGAAAAGCCATGATTACAAAAATGACCATTACCAACATCCATGTCCTAGACCAAGACAGCGCCTATGACTTCTACATCAACAAATTAGGCTTTAAGCTCGTAGACGATATTCCAATGGGACCCGAAACCCGATGGCTCACCGTCTCTCCTCCAGAACAGCCCGACCTGCAATTAGTTCTCTTCCCTGTTACCGTAAGCAAGATGTTTCCTAAAGAAGTCGCAGAAACATTAATCGACCTGATCAAAAGAGGAATATTCGGCTGCGGAGTATTAACCTGCAACGACATCTTTGCCACCTACGAAGAACTAAAATCAAAAGGCGTAGAATTCATAAAGCCGCCCACAAAAGAATTCTATGGCACAGAAGCCCTGTTCAAAGACGATTCCGGCAACTATTTTTCATTACAGCCGCTTAACAATTTCGACAATGAAAACAATATTTGATCCAGCAGTGCGAGAGGAATTGATCAACAGGATCAATTCTTTCGATGAAAACAGCACAAGACAATGGGGAAAAATGAATGCCTATCAAATGGTCAAGCACTGCACGATATGGAACGAATGGGTTTTAGGCAAGAAAAACCATGTCTATAAGCAAGAATTTCTAGGCAAGATATTTGGCAAGATGGCCCTCAAGAGCAATACCAAAGACGACCGCCCTTTAGGCAAAAAGATGCCGGCTGGAACAGCATTTACAGTAAAAGAAAAAGAAGGCGACCTAAAAGCTCAAAAAAACATCTGGGCAGAACAGATTGCAGGCTACGGACACTTCTCCAATCTTGGCTTCGTCCATGACTTTTTCGGCAAAATGACAAAAGAAGAAATCGGCATATTCGCCTACAAGCACAATGACCACCACCTGCGGCAGTTTAGCGTTTAGGGCAACAGCTTGTTTCCATGTGTTAAAAAATACCCTTGTTCCAATTATACAAGTTTGTCATCCTTTAAGGAAATATTTTTATCTTTAAAAAAATCATCAATCAAATCAAACACATGAAAAAAAGAATCCCTTTTCAAATCCTCTTGTTGCTGCTTTTCACATTACAAGCATTTTCACAGACAGACAATCCCGAATTGCAGAAAATGGCCGATGACGACCAAAGTGCAAGAATGGCTTCAGACATCAACTGGATGATCCTCAACAAAGAAGACAGCCTTAGGCGCGTGAGGATTTTCGAACTGATAAAAGAAGACAAAGTCAAGACCGCCAAAGACCACTTCAATTCCGGAATCGTCTTCCAACACGGCAACGATACCATCGATTCGCGAATAGCAGTACAAAGTTTCAAAAAAGCCATAGAGCTCGATGCAACCCTCAACAAATGGTGGTATGCCGCAGCAGTCGACAGAGACCTGATGCGAAGAGGACAGCCCCAGATTTACGGAACCCAGTTCGTAAAAAACCAAGCCACAAACAACAAATGGGCGCGATACAAAATCGATACCACAAAAGTAACCGACGAAGACCGCAGCTATTACAGCGTAGAATCCCTTGCCGAGCAAATAAAAAAAGAAAGATTCATGAACCTAAAATCGGTTTCTTCCTACTATGAAAGCAACAATTCTATTGACAAGACCATCAAGTTTATCGAGCAAGAATTCAAAAAAGGAACCGAATCCGAATACAACAGTAGCGAAGAAGAGATCAATAATTTTGGCTATAGCCTGCTGAATGCCAATAAAAACGAAGACGCCCTAAAAATCTTCAAGCTAAACACAAAACTCTATCCAAACGGCTTCAATACTTTTGACAGTTACGGCGAATGCCTGATGAAGCTTGGCCAAAAGAAAGAAGCCCTAAAAGCCTATAAAAAATCATTAGCACTCAATCCTCAGAATGACAATGCTAGAAAAATAATAGAAGAGAATAAATAACCTTTATTAAATTGTATTTTTGAGGTGATGCTAACTTGTTCTGAACAAAACCTAATCAAAAACCATGAGACTAACAGGAATTATTATTATTTTACTCTTAACAACCATGGGATGTAAAAACCCTGACGCTATTACCAAAACGGAGGAAATAAATCATTTATCACGTAAGATTTCTGAACTTCAAAGGCAAAATAAGATTTTAAGAGATTCATTATCTGAATATGAAGAAAATTTTTTATACTCGCAGACATTAGTTGGTGTTCCAGACAAACCTTTTTTAAAAGTCGGCAAAAACAATAATATAGTTATGCTATTTCAAACTTTTGATAAAAAATTACCCAAATACGATATCTATAAACTTGAAGGCGATAAACAAATAAAAATAGGCAGTAACACTAGTACTAGATTTGACTACAATTTTACTCCAAAATCCATTGACGATAAAGAATTAAAACTTTTAGTAAAAATACCATATAATAAAAAGACAATTGAAATTCCAGGTCTTATGATTTTCGATGTCAAGGAATAAAATATTGGCAGCCACAAACAATAAATGGGCACAATACAAAATCAATGTAAAGAAAGCCATGAGACATATAAAAAGGTTTAGTATATTCTTTATTTTAATCCCCATCGCTTTTACACTATCCTGCAGCAACACGAACGACAAACTAAAAGAAGGGTTTTGGAAACATGCCGAAGGATTTTACATAGGCGATATTATCGATTTCAAAAACAAGTCCATCCAAATAAAAAACGATACCATTTTCAAGAACGATACCGCAATAGCTAGAATCGAAAAGCTAGAAACCCGATGGCTAGCAGGAGACAAAGTACTCCATATCAAAGCAATTCCGAGCGGAAAAAGCGCAAGATATGTAGAGAAATAATCCCTGCACTGTCAAGACATCGTTTGCAGGAATTACAAATTATCTCTTTCTTTGTTTAAAAGAAGACCAACCCACATGAAAAAAGCGGCAATCACTCGGCTGAATATCCTCCAGAAAGCCTTTGAACTGATTTACAGCAAAGGCTACCTGACCACCAGCATCGACGAGATTTTGGCCACTACCCATGTTACAAAAGGAGCCTTCTACTACCATTTCAAGAACAAAGACGAGATGGGCATTGCCATCATCAACGAACTATTAAAGCCTACGTTCGAAGCCACATTCCTGAAACCCCTTGCGTCCGGCGGCGATCCTGTACAGATTATCTACGACATGATGCAGGAGATACTCATGGACAACGAATTTCTCAAAGTAGAATACGGCTGTCCGGCGGCCAATTTCACCCAAGAAATGGCTCCTTGGAATACCGATTTCACAAAAGCACTAAACGACCTTTCCGCAGCATGGAAAGACGCCATCATTGCCTGCATCGAAAACGGCAAAAAAGACGGAAGCATTCGCCCAGACATAAAAGCAGACCAAGTCGCCATCTTTATCATGTCAGGCTACTGGGGCATCCGAAACATAGGCAAATTAAGCAACAGCAAAACCGTCTACCTCGTGTTTTTAAAACAGCTAAAAGACTACCTCGAAACCCTCCGATAATTTTTTTATTCAAAAACATACTAATTAGTATGTTTTTTATTTACTTTTGTTCCCGTAACAAACAAATAGTCGTTTTTCGATATGTATCAAGCCCTTACCTTCCTCCATTCCACACTGCGCTGGCTTGTTTTGGTCAGCCTGATTGTTTCACTATACAGAGCCCACCGTGGCTATTTCCGCAAAACAGCATTCACAAAAACAGACAATGCCGTTCGACATTGGACAGCCACCATAGCCCACACACAATTAATGGTCGGCATGACGCTATACTTCCAGAGTCCCATCATAAAATACTTTCTCAACAATTTCAGCACCGCCAAAGAAAGCTTCGACCTGCTTTTTTTCGGAGTCATCCACAGCCTGCTCATGCTGGCTGCCATAATCATCATTACCATTGGTTCTTCTTTAACAAAAAGAAAAACAACAAGCCCTGAAAAATTCAAGACGATGCTCATCTGGTATACCTTGGCCCTGCTCATCATTTTCATTGCCATACCCTGGCCGTTCTCCCCTTTCGCAAACAGACCCTATTTCAGATAATATGCAGACACTTTTAAAAACACCCATCGGACGCCTCCGCCTCATCGGATACATCGAAGGACTTTCCCTCCTCGTCCTTCTCTTCATTGCCGTACCCCTTAAATATGCAGCCGGCGATCCCTCGCTCTCAAAAATCATGGGACCGCTTCACGGAGCCCTGTTCCTGCTCTTTATCTTCAACACCCTGAGCGTTGGAGTCGAACAACAATGGAAGTTCAGGCAAACCACCTACAAGGTCATGCTCGCCTGCATCATTCCGTTCGGAACCTTTTATATCGACCGAAAAATCTTAAGCAAAATATGAAAAAAGCAATCCTCATCGTCGGCATTCTTTTGCTTGCCTATATCGGATACCGCATCTACAAAATCTACACTTTAGACAAAGGACTAGACCAGCTCATTTCAGAAGGAGCCATCATCCTCGACGTCCGTACAGAAAAAGAATTCGAGATGGGCCATATCCAAGGCGCCCTCAACATCTCCTTAGGCGAAATCCGCCACCGCTATACAGAACTCGATACTTCAAAAACCTACATCACCGTATGTTCCCACGGACTCCGCAGTGTCAAGGTCGAAAACATCCTAAAAGAAAAAGGATTTAAAAAAGTATACAACGGAGGCGCTTGGAACGATCTGCAGCAAAGCCTTAAAAAGCACTAATTCTTTTTTACTCCCCGCTAATCCTCACTCATACAGCCCTTTTGCAGTTTTAGAGTATAAAATAGCAAAAATAATTGCCATCTTTGAATAATACTACATTATAAAGATAAGAGCGGAGTATAAAAGTTTAAGAGGCATTGTTGTTAATAGTACTCCGCCTATCTTTATTCCGAAAAGTTCACCACGCCCCTCTGCATCCAGATGCCGACTTTTGTGAGTTACTAAAGAATATGCGACATGGCCCATAAAGAAAAAAGCGACCAAAAAAGAAGTGCCGAAATAACCAGGCGCTATTTCGATTTTATAGACAAGCATACAAACGATGTCAGCAGTGGCCGTGTCTCCGAATTCATGGAACTCAATCAAATAGCACGCGAATTGGCCGTTTCACACAAGCACCTCACAGACAGTGTCCAAAAAGAAACACAACACCACCCCTGTCATTTTTACGACACAAAAATTATCGAAAAAGCAAAACAGCTCATGGCAGATCCGCAGCTCTCTATTGCGCAAATTGCACTAGCGCTTACCTACGACCCTTCTAATTTTTCTAAATTCTTCAAAAAGTTTACAGGAGAGACGCCCGGAGCATTCAGAAAAAAGCAAAAAACAAGTAACACCTAAAGTTCCGAAAAGTTCACCACATTTCAGTCATCAATTTTCCGCTCCTTTACAGTAGTAATAATCGTAAAACAATCAATGACCATGACAAGAAATGATTTAAACGGAAAAGTAGTTTTAATTGCCGGAGGCGCTAAAAACTTAGGAGGCCTATTAAGCCGCGGTTTTGCCGCAAAAGGCGCAAAAGTAGCCCTACACTACAATAGCAGCAGCACCCAAGCAGATGCCGAAAAAACACTGGCAGCCATTCAAAAAGCAGGAGGCGAAGCCTTTTTGTTTCAGGCCGACCTGACAAAAGTCGAAAACATCAAAAAGCTTTTCGAAGCAACCAAAGCCAAGTTCGGCAGTATCGACATTGCCATTAACACCGTAGGCATGGTATTAAAAAAGCCTTTTTTAGACACTACCGAAAAAGAATACGACACCATGTTCGATATCAATTCAAAAGTAGCCTATTTCTTTATCCAAGAAGCAGGCAGGACGCTTAATGACAACGGCAAGATCTGCACCATTGTCACCTCGCTATTGGCAGCCTACACCGGACTGTACTCTACCTATGCCGGAGCCAAAGCTCCCGTAGAGCATTTTACCAGAATGGCCTCAAAAGAATTCGGACAGAGAGGCATTTCCGTTACAGCCGTAGCCCCAGGCCCAATGGACACGCCCTTCTTTTACGGACAAGAAGCCCCAGACGCAGTAACCTATCACAAATCAGCCTCAGCCCTTGGCGGCCTGACCGACATTAAAGACATAGCCCCATTAGTCGAATTTCTAGTAAGCGATGGCTGGTGGATCACAGGCCAGACCATTTTTGCAAATGGCGGATACACAACGAGATAGCAACAAAAAACCAGCAGTACTACTGCTGGTTTTTCTATCAAATCATATCCGTTTAACAATGCCTAAGTAGATTCGTCTAAAATCTCAGACAAGAACCAAGAGTTATCAGAAAGAATAAAGATATACGAAATATAAATCCCGTTGTCATAACCAATTCTTTTATAAACCATTCCCTTTGCAGTCTTTTCAACTTTAGGAGCAAATTTGTCCGTTTCTTTGTTCATTGCCAAAGAATCTCCAGTAAAGTCGATATATTCAGTTTCAGAACTATCTTTCAAATAATGCACAATCTCACCCTCAGTCGGGTCTTCATGATAGCTCGTTTTCAAAGGAAATTTAATACGGCTCTTCTGAAAAACACTATCTTTTGAAAACCTCTCAAAAAAAGCATCAAAATTCTCGACCGTAACTGTAGATATCTTTTCTGTTTCTTTTCTATTTTAGAAGTAGCATTAGTAACCTCTTGCTTATGATTACATGAAACCGCAAAGACATTACACGCTAATACAAAACCAATACAGCCGCGTTTTAATATTCTATCCATTTATAGTATAATTAAAAACAAAAGTATCAATTTCCTCCCAACCTTTCTCAACTTTCAACTTTCAACTTTCGACTTTCAACTTTCAACTTTCAACTCCTCACCTTCCTAATCACAATCTTTCCCTGCCTACGCTCACCTTCACGCTGTCGCCTTCATAAAAGCCGCAGTCTTGGAGCCATTTTCCTTGAATCCTGATTTCCGGAAAAAAAGCGATGCGCCTATACGCCCTTGCAAAACCTTTACTAAAAACCGTAAGGTAACGTTCTTTCCCTTTTTTATTTTTGTTGCTGTTTGGTGTAGAATTTTCCATATCGTTATCATTTAATACGCCAAAGCAACAAAAGACCAAAAGCATAATCAAGTGGGCAAAAGCATACATTATTCTAAAGCAAAGAATATTTCAGAAACAATATTTGTTTATATTTAACAAAAATTTATACATACAGTTATGATACACAACAACATGCCAAACAAAAAAATACACCAAGGCCGAAACATCAAACGCTTTCGCGAAATGCTCGGCATCAAGCAAGAAGCTCTAGCTTTTGAACTTGGCGAAGACTGGAACCAAAAGAAAATCTCGCTCCTCGAACAAAAAGAATCTGTAGAAAAGGATATTTTAGAACAAGTGGCTAAAATCCTGAAAGTGCCTACTGAAGCTATTGAGAATTTTGACGAAGAACAGGCTATCTATAATATCTCTTGTAATTTTTCGGATAATGCTGTAAATAATAATGGTGTCAACATCCAAAATATTGATCCTGTAGACAAAATCATAAAGCTTCATGATGAAAAAATAGCCCTTTATGAGCGTATGCTAAAGGAAAAGGATGAAATGATGGCGAGGTTAGAGAAGCTTATTGAAAAATAGTTATATAATTCGGGATGAACAGAGGAAGAATACAAGCACAAGGTAATGGAACAGAAAAATCTGAATCATGGACTTTAAATACAATCCATTATAAATATATGGGAATTGATAGTGTTGATATCTTAGAGGGAAAGCTAACAAATCCTGAATTAAACTTAAGAAGAGATGCTCTTAATAAATGTAGAAATCGTATTCTATCAACACCTGCTCAGGGTGTGTCTGCACAAATGAAGAAATCTTATTATGATGACTTTCGGAGTAGACATATAAGAATAGATATTGAAGTTAATGCAGGTATAGCATTTATGGACAATCCTAATAATTGATTATGGCTCAAAAATTTTTATTTGAAAAACAAGCAGAAGATAAAAGGATTTATAATCTTAATCAAGGATATTGGAAAAAGAAGCTCCAATCACGTCTTAGAATTAAATTAGATAAAGAATCTGAAATTTTCAAAAATGTAGACGCACGAGGGAAAAAGATTTATGATGCAAATCCAATTTTCACCTTTATTAATGAAAATAAAACCAAGGCTATAAGAATAATACAAGATGATGTAACTCTTTTAAAAGATTTATCAAATTTAGATAATGAAAAATATCTAATTTCAGCTTGGTTAGACAATATTATATATTCTAACAATAGAGAAGTTCCTGAACTCGTAATCGCATTATTTTTAACTAAGGAAACGGTTGATAAAGCTATGAATCTGGTTATTCTATGGCTCCATAATGAATTAACTAGTGAGAGAATAGACGATCTGATTTAAACATACTATATCTCAAAATGAAAGTTTCAGTTGAATATAAAAATTGTGATACTAAAAACTCATACATTATAGATATATCTCCTGAAAGCAGTGTAGAAATAACTCTTGAATTTAGTAGAATAGTGACTGCTCAGTCAAAAAAAATACACCAAGCTTGTTTTATTGAGTTGTTAAAAAAAGAATTAAAAAAATTTGAGTGGCTAATTCTAGGAAAAGTACAAATCGAAATTAATTGGCTTTTAAATGCAGTTGAAAAACAGGAAACAGATAAAGTTGGCGATTTAGACAATATAATAAAGCCGATTATAGACACATTATCAGGAGCAGATGGTTTATTAATTGATGATTCTCAAATAAACTCTATACATTCTACATGGACATCTAAAAATGGTTTAATTCAAGATAATATAGTAAAGCTAACTATTAATTTTAATAATGAGTACAGCATTTCAAAAAAGAATTTACTTTTCCTGCAAACAGACTCTGTAATTTATACTCCTGTAAACTTAGATTTGAATAATAAAAATGAATTGAAAGGTATGAAGCTATTTATTGAAGCCTTTAAAATGAAAAGAACCTTAGCAGGAAAATTTAAAAAAGAACTCAACACAAATGTTGATAGATATTTAGTTTATTCAGAATATGAATTTCATAGAACAAGACTTGGGGGATTTGATAAAAATCAGATTATAAAAGATACTGATTTTGATTATATCTGTAAAGAAAAAGGGATAGACATGGAAAGTATAATTAGTGAGTTTAAAAATATTCTTGATAATTCATCAAAAGATTGAGAGAAAATAAAGTGATTAATAGGTAATTAAATGACATCAGAATTTATAATAATTGCTCTTCAAGTATTAGTCGGACTCTTATCTGCATATCTACTCTATTATGCACAACAAAAAGGAAAAAATCAGGCAGATAAAGAAGATTTAAAAAAATTGACAGAAATAGTTGAAGAAGTTAAAAAGAAGAATAATGAAGAAATAGAGCTACTTAAAGCTAATCTTTCATTATTCACTGATAGGGAAAAGCAAATATTTGGAGAAGAAAAACAGGCAATTGTCGAGTTTTTTACTCAATTAAATAGCTGGATTTGGGATAACTTAAATATCCATCTTTCTGAATATAATCGTAATAATTATCAAACTATTTCTACCCGACTTATTGCAATGCGAGAAGCTCACAACAAAACAAATGTTTTCTTCTCTAAAGTTAAACTTATTGTAACTGATGAAAATTTAATAAATGTGGGATATAATTCAATTCTTAAAACAGTAGATCTTTATTACTTTGAAGAAATGCTTTTGAATCGATTAATTACTGTATTGAGCAAGGAAAAAATGTTAGTCGACCAAATTTTAAGTAAAGAAAATAATTCTGAATTCTTGTCTGAAGAAGTAAAAAATATTTATAATGATCAAATAAAACAAAATAAATTAGAAATGGAAGCTATTGCATATGATTATGTTACAAAATATACGGATCTTTTTTCTCCAGTAAAGAAGGAGGTAAATAATTTTAGCGATAAAGCAAGAGAGTATTTAAGACAAGGAAAATAATTAAATGAAAAAATTCTATTGTATTGAACTAGAATTCAAAGTTCCATTTGCTTCTAATGCAAAATTTCATTCCCATTTATACTATGAAGAAGATCAAATAGCAATTCGAGTTCTTTTAAAAGATGAACCTGAATTCGCTAGAAATTTTATGATATGGTATGGTAAAAGTAATGATAGTGATAAGCTTTCAGATTTTACAATACCAAAAGTTTTTGAAAATCAAAAAGAGTTAATGCTCATAAGTTTTCAACATTCAAAGATAATCAGTATAACTTCTAATCAAACTGACGAAAATGAAAATGAGTATTTTACAATACTTCTTGATCAAATTACTTTGCACAAAAGTCCAACCAATATTGAAAAGGAATTCGGAAAAATATATTTGAATAAAGATGGATTTGATTTGGTAAAAGAATTCTATTCTATTTTTACTGGATTTAAAAACGATGGAAAGGTTGACATTGGTAGAATGCGAGGTATGTCAGGGTTTTATAAAATTGGTAATGTAAAATTTCGTCCTGAATTTGAATTTTCAGTTTCCGATAGTAAGAATCAAATCAGCCCAAAAATCGAAAAAATACCAATACTAAAATTTTATTTTCCGCAAGAAACCAAAGATGAAGATATAGAAAATAGTTTTTCAATTGCCTGTAAAATTTGTTCATTTTATCTGGGGAACAATATTGAATTTGATCGTGGCTTAATCTGTAGAAAATCACACCGAGTAATAATTAAAAAAATACTCCAGACAAAATTTACATTAAAAGTAAGTAGTTTGAATTGGTTGCTTACAGTTCAAGGTATTAATGGTTTTTTAAAATTAAATTGGCAAAAAGGTTATATTCAAAATCAAGATAAGCTCAACGAAGCTATTACAAATTATACCCATTCAAGATTATTAGATACAAATTCAAAATTTATGCTTCTGTATAACATCATTGAGATATGTATGGGGGGTAATAAAATAATTGAAGAAAAATTCACCTCAGTTGTCACGAGAAAAAAGAAAATAAGTATTTATCGTGAAGCTTTTAAAATAATTAAACAAACTGTAGCAGAAGAAGACTATTATGACTTTGAAAAAAAATGGGATACGGTAAAGCAAAAGCTAGTTCATAAACCTATGAAAAGCCCATTAATTCAATTTTTAGAAGCTAATAGGATAAATATCAATAATATGGAAACTTCTATCAACGAAATGAAAAAACTTAGAGACTCTATATTTCATGGTAGCGTTGATCCTGCCACAACAGAGCAAATTAAAAAATCGAATCAACAACTTTACAGCATAACTTCAATATTAATTTTAAATCTTCTTGGAGTAAAACAATGGGAACAAAGGGCATAATTTGCACAAGGTTTAACAATCTAAATTTCACATAAATGACTGAAAAACAAGTGAAAATATACGAGGGATTAAAAGCAATTGGCCCTGAAATAGCACAGTTTTATTTTGATGGTTTAAAACTTATAGATTCTGATTTTGGTATGAAATCAAATCTATTAGCACATACACTTAGAGAAATTGATGGAGGTTTAAGAGATATTTTTGAACCAAAACATCTCAAAAAAGAATTTCAAGATAAACTTAAAAAAGAAGATCTCGAAAAGATATTTGATCAATTTAAAGAAGAATACAAGGAATTTGATTATTTGCGTGATATCACATTTGATGAATTTAAAGATGCAAAAGGGCATATATCCTCGATATTGCTCTCATTTGGTTTGAGTGTTGATCATCCACTATCGGCACAATATATAAAAGCCGTAAGATGGTTAGCTAAATATGCACACAGAAGCGGAGCTTTTAATGAACCAAGAAACCCAAAAGACATTATTAATTTATGGAATGAGTTCGAAGATGTATTATCAAAACTTATCGGTAGTTATTATGCTTTAGCAGATAGAATTGACTCTATAATAAAACTCGAAGAACCTTCTCCAGAAATTCTCAAAACATTACCAAATTTACTCAACACCCCAGTAAGAACAACATATTTTTTTAATCGTTTAAAATTTCGAAAATGGCTATTTCAGTTAGAGCAAGAAGGTTATTTTGATGGTTCAAAAAATCCAGATCTAGTTGAATCAGCAGACTCTCCTGGGCACTACTCTATACCATATTGGTCGGAACTTAGTTATCTTGAAACAGTTGCAGAAGAAAACTTAAAATCTCCCGAAGATGAATCTACTAAAGCTCTTGTTAGAATAATTGATAACATATCTAGTTTTAGAAATGAAAATGGACAAAGAATAGAGAACTATCGGACTGATTATATAATTTTCAAAATAATATGTTCTCTACCTAAAGAGTATCTCAATGAAAGTCATTTTTTATTTATATCTGATGCAATACAAAGTAAAAGGCATGATTTAATAGGACATAGCTTTAAAGAGTTTCTTGATAGATTGCTTTTTTTTGAAGATAAAGTCTTATTATCACGAGGCATAGAGATATTATTGATGCATAGAGTTCAGTATGATATTTTTGATAAAGTATATTCAATCTTTGAAGATTATGAATTACAAAGAATAATATCACAATGTAAGGATAAAATAACTCCAATCTTTGGTTTAGAATTGCAGAAACTTGTAATTAAAAAAATGAAAGAAGTGATAAAGTTGGATAAATCAATTTTTAATAGTATTTCTATTCCAGCAGTTGAAGACCATGAACAAACCTATTTCAAAGAAAAATATGACTACCAACTTGTATATCTTTTAAGAGATACATTAGAAAAATTACATGCAAAAGATATAGTTGATCTAATAGAAGAATTATTAAATGAAGAACATCCAATATTTCATCGGATAGCATTTCATATAATTCGTATAAAATATTCTGAATTGCAAGAGCTTTTCTGGAAAATGGAAAAAAATCCGTTGGATTTACCTTTTACAAAACATGAAGTATATGAATTACTTGATCACCATTCAACAAATTTTAGTTGTGAAGAAATTCAGAAAGTTATTGAATGGATAAACACAAAAGAATATTACATTCCTGAAGATTTTAAAGATGATGAAGAAAGGATTGCAAGATTAATTGCTTATAAAAAGAAAGAATGGCTAACTTCTTTATTGCCTAGTGGTTCGGAGGATGTAAAAAGACTAATTGCTGAAACGCATGAGATTAATGATGCTGAAATAGAACATCCAGGCTTTGATTCATGGCATTCAAGCCAAGTAGGGACAATTTCTCCATTATCAATGGAAGAACTTGAAAAACTCAACGTTAAGGAAATTATAGCATATTATGATGATTTTAATAAACAGCAACATAGTTTCATGGGACCTTCCGTTGAAGGTCTGATTGATATTCTTATATTATCTATTCGTAATAATCCACAAAAATATAATGTAAATTGTAATGAATTTATTAATGCTCCATCGGCAATTTTATATACTTGGATAAGAGGTTTAGAAGAAAGTTGGAGAGATGATAAAAAAGAATTTGAATGTGATGAAATTTTAAATACTGTTTGTCAGATTTTAGAAAGTGAAGAATTTTGGAACTCTCATAATTCAGATGGAGAATACAACAGATGGTTTGTGTCTAATCTAATATCTTTTATTAATCATGGTACTCGGTATGATAACCATGCTTTTGATTTTAAATTATTACCCTTAATAAAAAAAATCCTGTTTATCATCTTAGAGAAAGATTTATCTCCTGTTTTTGATTACAACGATTTATCAATGACGGTTTTGAATAATTCTAAGGGAAAAGTTTATGAGGCTCTATTTCAGTATTCTTTGAGACTAGCTCGTGTTGAGAATAAAGAAAATGAAAGATGGGATAATGAAGTGAAAGAATTAATAACAAAAGAGATTGAAAAAGAAGAAGATAATCCACTTCTCTTTCATGTAATTGGTCAGTTCTTACCTAATATTCAATATTTAGATGAAAATTGGTTGATTGAAAATTTTAATAAATTATTTCCAATAACATCTGAAACCAATTGGTCAGCTAGTATAAATGGTTATTTCTATTATCATAGAAGACTATCAAAAATATTCTTCAAGTTATTTATAGAAGGAGGACATATTCAAAAAGTACTATCAGGTAATTTAATACAAGGCGAACCTTTGAATAGTATAGTTAGACAAATTTGTATTGCTTATTTATATGATTTTGAAGATGCAGATTTAAAAAGTGAAATTGTCCAATTATTGATTAAATCTAAAAATGAGAATATAATTTCAAGCTTAATTTATTTCTTTTGGAATCCTCAAGATACATTTGAAAATGGAGTAATCAATAAAATAAAACCTTTTTGGGTAGAAATTTTTAATAATGCTAGTAAACTTGAAAATGAAAAGATTGATAAAGATATTCTTTCTGGTAGTTGCAAATGGTTAAAACACTTAGATGAAATAGATGAAGAACTGTGTGAAATTTTATTGAATTCAGTAAAATATCTAAATCAGAGTGATAGATATTCCGTAATTGAAATTCTTTCAAAACATATAGATAGTTCCCCTGAAAAAGTTGGTACAATTTTATTAGAATTATTCAAAGCTGAAGTGAATTATGATATATCACGAGGCAATATAAATAAGATGGTTGAAATTCTATATGAAAAGAATTTTAAAGATATAGCAGACCAAATTTGCTTATTGCACGGAGAAAAGGGATTTGATTTTTTGAGAGGGTTATATGCTAAATATAATCCTTAACTTTTGATTTATTCGGCTATGTTCCCTTATGCAAAACTTGCGTGAGGGATAGTAGCGGAAAGCCGACCAGTAGTGTCACACCCTAAAGGATTTTTTTTTAAAGTTGGCAGTTTTTGTGGCTTCACCACTTATTGTGCAACTTTCGGCTATGCTGTCTCTAAATTATTTTGCGAGGCATATTTTGGTCCTTATCAAAAACCTAACATCACACTTCATACAACATAATTAAAAAACTTGCGATTAATGGCACAAAAAGAGCCCATTTATAACTTCAAAATCGCATTTTATACCCCCTTTTACGGCTCCCGTTTTCCCACTTACACCAAAAAAACGACCACTTACGCCCAAAATCGACCACTTATTACTTCTTGCTAGGACTTCTCAAAAAAAAAATAAAAAATTAGCACCAATAAACTTGCTCATAGTTTTAAAATGATTTGGTGTTTTTTGTGATGCACTAGATTGAGGAGAGCGGTGGAGTATCGATTTAAATGGCATAGATTTTTCAGCTCCGCCGTTTCTTTTTTAAGACATAACAAGACACCAATCTAAAAACACACAAGTGCCAAAAAGTTTAAAGATACATCTAGCGAAGCAAGTGAGGCCATCCTCTAGATACTAAGATGTCGGCGGAAGAAATAAGGTTCTGGGCAATGAATAGTATGTAATTCCGCCGCATCTTTTTTAAGATAACATAAATAAGATACACCATGAAAACAAAAAAAATAATTCTATCTATAATTCTCGCAGGTTTGTTTATATATCTAATATTCGTAATAAAAAATGCAATACAGATATACGACGCATCTACATTGACCCCGAAAGAATTTCTAGAAAAATATAAAGATTAAACATTCTAAACAACAAATCATGAAAACCAAAAAAATGATACTCTATGTAGTCTTGGTTTTGCTCGCCATTTACTTAGCTTTTGCCATACCAAACGCAATCGAAAAATATGATTCGACTCGATTGCCTCCAGACGAATTTTTCAAAAAACATAAAGATTAACATTCTAAATAACAGATAATTAAAGCCAAAAAAATAATACTTTATATAGTCTTGGTTTTGCTTGCCATTTACTTAGCCATTGCAGTACCAGAGGCTATCAGAAAATACGACGCTACCCGATTAACCCAAGACGAATTTTTCGAAAAACACAAAGACTACACAAAATCCAAACCCTCCAAAAAAGAAAAAGTAATTTTTTAAAATCTGAGATAGTATGGAAAAACTAACTAGAAACTACAGCGTAAAAGACGTAGACATGATCATCACGGCATCTACAATCATCAAAAATGCCATCAGCCAAAAAAACTTCCTGCTGTCCAAACGTTCCAGCTGGAGCGGCACCTATTTTGAAGACCTCGAAAACAGGATAGACGCCATTGCCGCAGACTACCTTGGGGCAGACAATGCCCGCGAGCTCCGCATCTCGACCGCTGCCATCTACGAAGCCCGCGACAAGGCCCACAAGCTCGCCTCCGAAATTAAGGTACAGATAGAAGAAGACTTCCCGACAGAAAAAACCGAGATGCTCCGCACCCTGGGCTACACCAGCTATTTTGCAAAAGCGCGCCAAAAAGACCAAGAAGCCCTCATCAACCTGCTCTTTCAGTTCAAGGCCAACCTTACGCCCGCCCTCAAGGCACAAATGACAGCCAATGGCATCTTGCCGGCAGACCTCGATGCCTTGGCAGCTATGGGAGAAGAGCTCAAGACTCTCGACACCGTGCAGGAAGCCAAAAAAGGTGCCCGCCCTATCAATACCGAAGAAGCCGTAAGAGCCTTTAACAACATCTACGAACAAGTCATGGCAGTCGCCCGTATCGCCTCCCGATTTTATAAAGACGACAGGCCCCGCCAAGACCTCTTCAGCTTCTCCAAGATCGCAAAAGCCATCAATACCCATAATAACACGCCTAAATAAAAACCATAAATCCCGCCAAAAGCGGGATTTTATTTTGCCAGAAATTCTTTTCAAGCCTTTAGCAACTATTTTACCATCAAAATAATCCTGATACTAAAAGATTCCTTTCAAAATGAATCGGCTAGGCATTATTCCTATTTTACCATCCGTCAGGAATTATATCTTTCGGGTTTTCTCCGTTTTATTAAAACCTAAAACTCATCCGAATAAATAGTGATTTTAAAAGCCGATAATCATTTACTCTGGAAGTTTTGTCCCCGTAATTTCAAAAGGCAGGCTTACCGTTTGTCCTCCATCTACCAGATTATCCCAAGTAGAATTAGCAACAACAAATTGTTTTGCATTATTCACCCGGCTCGGGTCGTGTGGAAGCTGCGGATAAAAATGACCCCCGCTAGAAGTTTTCGATCCCCATTTTATCCAGTAAGTCCCTGAGCTAAGAGTAAGATTACTTGCCTGGATCTTCATTTTATAGATTTTCCTAGTAAGGTCATCGCTCTGCCCTTGCATAATTCTGTACATTTTCGAATCTTCCGCAGACACATATCGGTTGGTAGTAAGATCGCCATACACCTTTACGGCACCTGCAACAGACGGATCTGAAGAGTAAATCTCAAAATAAAACTCACTCACCGGAAACGTAACACCCGAAAAACCAGTCTGGTAGGCATAAAAATAAAAATTCTCAATCGTCCATTTTTCACCCGAAGGAATCTGAAAATCGTCGGTAAGCATTCGGTCATTTATCGTTCCATTTAAACCCCAGCTGGTTTGAGGCGTTTTTACTTGGCTCCAAGTATAACCGGCAGGTGAAGTCGTTCCTGCTATAGAAACGGTTCCCGTACTCATCCCCGTAACAGCTCCATAAGTAAAAGGTTCGGGTTGCGGGCTGTCGTCATCCTTGCTGCACGAAGCAAAAAACAAGGCCATAACTGCTACTGACAATAATTTCATACTAAATTTAGTGTTCATAATATTCTGGTTTTAAAATTTCTATTTGCAAAAAATAATTGCTGTCATCATCACTACAGAAATTGTACAAATGGAGTACAATTCCTGCCTGATAAAGTTTTGATGGTTCACATATAAAAACAAAGATGTTCACATTGTTCTCACGAAAAAAACACCAATAGACGAACAACATTTTAAATAGACCAATTGCAAATCCGTTTCCAAATTTTTATGGACAGCTTTACTATGCAAAAAAGGGCTTGCTCCTTTAGAAACTCTTTTCACCTTTTTAGAAATTCATTTCACGCCTTTAGAAACTTCTTTCACGCCTTTAGAAATTGATTTCATGTCTTTAGAAACTTCTTTCGCACCTTTAGAAATTCATTTCACGTCTTTAGAAACTTCTTTTATGCCTTTAGAAACTTCTTTCATCTTTATAGAAATTCTTTTCACGCTTTTAGAAACTTCTTTCACCTCTTTAGAAATTCATTTCATGCCTTTAGAAACTTCTTTTATACTTTTAGAAATTCATTTCACGTCTTTAGAAACTTCTTTCAATCGAGAAACAGAAAAAATCTACATTGTTTCATTAAGAGAACTGATTGATAACGAAATTACAATGGACACAAAAACGTGTGGAAAAGGAAAGAGAGAGGGTATAATCAAAAAAGTAGATAGAAAAACTCATTATGAATATCTACTATTTACGTCGTACGTAGCAATTTCAATAGGAGTATCTGAATATTATTAAAGTAATAAATCACCTCTACCTATACCCAACTGTACAACGTTAAAAACAATACGTCAAGATTCTTAAAAAATCTTATATTTGACAGCTTTTTCTCGTAAAAATTAAAAAACAATCATGAAAACAATAAGCCTATTATTATCCCTCCTTACTATAAGCATTGCATCAGCACAAAATGCCGAAACAATTAATATTCCAGAAGGAATTGTTTACAATTATGGTGGCGCCAATCTCAATGAAAGAGCCACAAAGCTAATTAATGATAATTTGTCAAATAGCAATTACTATACAATCTTGACAAATAATTTCGTTGTTGGTCCAGAATTATGGAAACGGTTCCAAAAAATAAAAAAATTGCAAAAAATGAAAGGCGATGTTAGTTTGCGTGTAAACCGTGTACAACATAGTGCAAAACTTAGTCAGAATTTAGACGATTCAAAGTTAATCTGGGATGAATTCAGAAAAGAAATAACAGGTCCCTATAAGATAAGGAAAGCCAATGAAAAAGAGTTGAAATATTTCTGGTCAGTGATTTCATTTAATATAGATGAGCCGCTATTGGTTGTGGAAACAGAAAACCACAATTACATCTTAAATCTTTTGCAAAGCAACCTAAAATTATTATGGCTCGATGAAGCCCCAAGATCCGAATAACACAATCTTATAGTTTAGTTTGAACTATAAAAAAAGACAAAAATAAATGATGGAAAATCTGGCTGCTTTTCACATTTACAATACTATAAGCAAAAAACGTTCATGTACATAAAAGAGACTGTAATCAATAAAAAAATGTTAAAACTTACGAGAAGCAGGAAAATTTATACTGCAAAACAAATTTTAACGTTAGATTTCAGTTTAAAAAGTTAGAAAAAACAAAAACAATCCATTTATTTGCAAAAACAATTTTGTCCAAAACATCAATCAAATCAAAATCAAATTAAAAACATGAAAGTAACATTTTTATTAAGCGCTTCTATTTTTGCATTATTTTCAAATTTCGCTCAAGCACAATCAGCTGCTAATACCACTCCAACAAGCGAAATAAGATTTCTACCTAAAAAAGTCGCACCAGACAAGACACCAGGTTCTCAATATTTCAACGAGACCTTCGTACCAGCCAAAATTGGAAACTCAAATGAAATAGTTTTAGTAAGACACAATGCCTATACAGATGAAATAGAGGTAAATATTGATAACGCAATCAAGATTGTCCCTTCCGACATAAGCTTGCCGGTTCGTCTGACAAATAGCCCTATTTCTTATGAATATGTAGAATATACAACTGAAAAAGGTACAAGAAAGGAAGGCTATTTAAAAGCTATAAGTAATAATCAAAAAATAAAAATTTATAAATCCGAATCTATATATCGTAAGCCAGAGGTGGATCCAGATTCAGGATACGGTACCTATAAGCCAGCCGCCTATACAAAATTGAAAGACGAATACTTCATTAAAATGGGCGATGCAGATATTAAACCATTACCTTTAAAGAAAAAGAGCATCATTGCTATCTTGCCGGAAAAAGAAAAAGAAATTGCAGCTTTCATTAAAGACAATGATCTTTCGATTTCAGAAGAAGCATCCCTTGTAATGTTAGGCCGTTACATCAATTCACTTATGTAAGACAAATAATGGTTTGCAAACCATAGAACATTTACAAATACTACTATAATCCCGCCAAAAGGCGGGATTGTTTTTTGTAAAAAATCGTCCTTCCCCCTTTTAGAAGTTCCACTAGTGCCAAAATAATAGGACTGCTTTTTAACAAAGCAGCAGCACCTATAAAAATAATTTGTCCTAAATAACCTCTACCCCTTTAAATTGTTTTAGTAAGTTTGTTAAGCACTCCAAAGAAATAAAAGTGAGCACCCAAAAGCCTGTAAACAAAGGCTATCCGTTTACAAACAACTACAAAAAATAGCATAAAAATGAAAAAAGTAATTTTAGACCTAGCCGTAACCCTAGACGGATTTATCGAAGGCCCTAACGGAGAAATCGATTGGTGTATCCTAGACGACGATATGAATTTTGACGGCTTCTTAGCCAGCATTGATACCATTTTTTATGGCCGCGCAAGCTATGATGCTTGGGGCAACTACCAGCCTGAATCCGGAGCAAGTCCTGCAGAACAAGAACTATGGCAAGCCGTACATTCAAAAAATAAATTCGTTTTTTCCAGCCAGGAAAGACAAGACGATAAGGCCACATTTATAAGTTCTGACATAGCCGACAAAGTAGCAGAAATTAAAAAGCAAGGAGGCAAAGACATATGGCTCTATGGCGGAGCAGGATTAATCAAGACATTCCTACAATTAGGCCTTATTGACATCTACAGAATATCTGTACACCCAATAGCTTTAGGCAGTGGCAAGCCTTTATTTGAAGACCTCAAGCAGCGAGTACCTCTGCGACTGATAAAAACCAATACCTTCAAGTCAGGTGTCGTGCAATTGATTTACGAACAAGCCACATAACCTAAAAACGCTACAAGCAGAAAAAATCATCATCAAAAATACCAAATGAAACAAGCCATTACAATTATCGTAGCCTTTATTATCACGAACGCCTTTTCTCAAAGCCCAAGCAAAATTTTTACCACAGACATCGATAACTTTTGGACAGCTTACGACAGTATCCAAAAGACAAACGATTTTTCTAAAAAGATACACTTTATAGACAAGCTCTATATCGATAAAGGTACCGAAGGACTCAAAACCTTTATGAAAGCCCGAGACTTCAACGACACCCTTTGGGTAAATCTGATAAACGAATATCCAAAATTTTGGAATTCGATAAGGCCTAGTACGCTGACGGCCAAAACCAAAATCCAAGAATTCGACAACGCCATCAGCTCCTTAAGAAAACTCTATCCTGAACTAAAAGACGCAGAAATGTATTTCACCATCGGCGGACTTCGCTCCGGAGGAACCGTAAAAGGAAATATGGTACTTGTGGGTGCCGAAATAGCAACCGGAAATCCTGCAACCGATGTTTCAGAGTTTCAAAACAACTGGCTCAAGAATGTTTTTGCAGAACAGTCGCTAGACAATATCGTTACCCTAAACATCCACGAATACATCCACACTCAGCAAATAGGCGATAGGAACAGAGTACTGAGCCAATCCATAAAAGAAGGTGCCTGCGACTTTATTGCAGAATTAACCATGCAACAGCCTCTACAAAGAAAATATTTCACCTATGGAAGAGCCAACGCCGAAAAGATAAAAGAACGCTTCAAAAAAGAAATGTTCTCCAGCAACTTTTCAAACTGGCTGTACAATGGCGGCAGAAAAGGAGAAAGCGCCGATTTAGGATATTATGTAGGATATGAAATCTGCAAATCCTACTACAACCTTGCAAAAGACAAAAAACAAGCCATTAAAGACATCATTGAGTTAAATTACGACAACGATAAAGCAGTCGAAGATTTCCTTTCAAAGTCTGAGTTCTTCAAAGAAAAGATCAACAAATCGAAACTCATAAAAGAATACGAAAAGAATCTGCCTTACATAACAGAAATAAGCCCTTTTAAAAATAATTCCAAAGAAGTCGATTCAAGTTTGACAACATTGCGAGTGACATTTTCCAAAGAAATGGAACCCGACAACTATTCCATAAACTATTCTAAAAAAGGAAAAGACTTCTTCCCGATAAAAAAAGTAAAAGGTTTTGAAAACAACAACCATACGCTGGTCATATTAGTTGAACTACAAGCCAACAAAGACTATGAATTCATACTGACCAACAGAAGTTTCAAATCAAAAGACGGATACCCGCTAAAAGAAGAATATCTAGTAAAATTCAAGACAAAATAAAGACATAATCTCATTATATTGCCTCAACAAAAAAATTACCTTATAATCAACTTCATGACCTTCTCCTCATTATACTCAGTTTCATTATAATCTTTAATCGGGAATGACCTTGTCGTTTTATATTTCTTTCCGTCGATATTAATTACGGTAAAATCAACAATAAAATATTGAACATTTAAAGCTTTGAAAGTAGGATAAAAACCAAACTCAAACAGGTATTCTATTTCTTCAGCAATATTTTCATCATCTAATTTAGCCCTAAAAGTAGGATCCATATCAGCCCCATTATAATCAATAGTATGAACAACAATCTGTTTTATATTTGAATTGCCATCCTTTTTGGCTTTTACAGTTTGAAAATCTCTATCTCCAAACTCCTCTTGCAATTTGGCATTATAAACCTTCGCCAGTTTATTAATATCGGTAGCTTTTAGCTGTGCAAAAGAACTTGCAGAAACCATAAGCAATAAAAATAGTAGTTTTTTCATCTTTGATTTTTTTGTAAACATACTAGAAATTTATAAATTATCAATATCTATTTCTTTCAACATGACCGAAACTAATTTCGACATGATAGTTGCTATTTCCTACTTGTTATATTAATCAGCCTAATTGGTTTATTATAAATTAGTTTCATCAGCATTACCTCCACAAACGAAGTATATTTTTTAGAGCCACACTCATACCACCAATACGATTTATAAAGAACTCCGTCCTTTTCCATTATATTAAACCATACTTTCTCCTTCTCTTGAGTGATTACCTTAGACTCAATGATTTTATATCCATCGCCCGTCCAGCAAATCAAAGGCTTATGCGACGGCGTTTTGATATACGTTAGCTTTTGAGGCGTTTCAATTTTGAAAACCTGCTCATTCACCCACTTTCCTTTCGTAACATCATAGTCCGCATTTAAATTATATAGCAAATCATGACGTTGTTCATGCTTCATTTCCCAGCTCGTGACAGCAATCAGTGCAAAAGCAAAAAAAACAGGTAACAGTTTCGGTAAGAAAACGGCAGGAACAACTTCAGTATTCTTAGGTTTGAAGTAGCGCATAAGCAATACCATTGGCACTACTTGATACAATGCAAAGCATAGCAACCCAACCGTGTGGTGTAGGATATTTTTCTGAGTACAGTCGAGCAAGACCAAGGTAATAATTCTAAAATAATTAGAAACAATATTCAAGACAATCACCACAAGGCAAAAAGTGACAATCTGAAAAATCCCGAAATACCTTTGACTCTTTCGTTCCTCTAGTGTCAGCAACAAAGCACCCGTGAGCAGACCCGTTTTGAACATAGACAACCCCATGCAGGCAGTATCAATCGTAATCTTTGCTTCTTTCACATAAAAATTCACGCCTTCAATTCTGTCAATCGCCATGAAATTCTTTAATGTCAAGAATACAGTATAACACAGGGTCTGCTTAATTTCTGTCGTCAAATGTTCAAAAAACTTGTTGAAAAGCGTAGAAAACAGCAAGATGCAGATAAAAGCAATAAACGAAAACTTTTTAGTAAAACTATAATAGATTAGGCAAACCAAAAGCATGAGCGATAAAAAGTGTAGCGACTTTGTGTGAAGTCGGTAACTTACAAACTCAAAAATAATAATGAGTCCAATGAGCAAGTAGCTAATCTTAAAGTTCGTTATCCTTCCGCCAATAAAAAATAGCACGACCGAAAACAATATCCCAAAAAAATTGCTATCTATACCAAACGTAACTATGTTATAGTTCACTGCCAAAATAGAAATCAAGGCAAGAACAACAAGCAATTTTTTATTTTGAGATAAGAATTCCATCTAAGCAGTTTGTCTTTTAGATTTTTTATAGTAGAAAAACAATACTGTCAATCCAATGATAATCAATAGCCATTCGTGCGGTTCAGGTACAGCTCCATCGTTATTGATAGAAGCATTGCCAAGCGTATCTACATTTTTTTCAATGCCGTTATTTTCATAATCAGCATCCGTTTCAAGAACGATAAGCGACGAAATTGGCGTCACGATATTCGCATCTTTAGCCAAAGCAACATATTGATTTTCTGCCAAGCTATCTCCTTGAATTTTCACCTGCTCCTCTAAAACTTTTCCAAAAGCATACATTCTATAAATATGATTAGAACCACTGCTTTCTGTTTCCTCAATTTTTGGATTCTCTTGAATAGAAATATTTGCTGGTTCAATATTTACGCTGTTTTCCGCCGTTTTCAAAGACACGAACTGATTTTGTGCCAACAATTTTAAAGCATTTTCTAGATTGGTTTTATAATATTCTACATAATGCTGTTCTTTCACAGTTTGCCAAAAAGGATTTATCTCGTCCGAAATATTTATAACCCGAATTTGTTTCTGCTTTGCTTGCGCTTTTAGCTTTTGCAAATAACGCGAATAAGCCAGCTCTTCAAAATTTGCCGAAACTGTACCGCTTTTAGTAATCACCAAGCTATTTTCCAAAAGCTTGTGAAAAGGCAATAACGAATAGTGCAAATCTTCAAATTGAGACAACACGCTTTCATAATTAGCTCCATTAATTGCCTGCTTTTCATTATTGACAAAGACAAAATAATTTTTCTCCTTTTGATTTACTATAGCCTCTACCTCTTTTGCAGACCAAACACTGTTCAAGTCTAAAATCACCTCACTAGCTACAAATGGAATTGTCTGTTTTTCGATAGCATTGATTTCATATATTTTATCCTTCCAAGCAAATGAACCTGAGGGTACTTGCTTGCTTAACGGCATTACAGCTCCCCAAGAATCTAATCCTTTTGACTCATTAACATAGAAACCTTTTTTAAGTTTAAAATCTTTATCAGTCTCAAATTTAGCGTCCCCAACCATCTGGATTCTTGAAAGCGTTTCCGCATTCGAAATATTCGGCCCTTTGATATCCAAGCTTTGGTATTTCATTTCGTTATTTTCAACCTTCAACGGTGTAGTAAAACCACACTTGAAAGTTCTTGGCAATTCATAACTTATTGGAAAAACGCGAACCACAACCCTATTTCCTTCTCTCCATTGCATTAATGAAGGATCTCGAGCCTCAACCCCAACAACCTGCTTGTATGCTTTTTGAGCTTTCTCTTTAGTAGTCAAAACACCTTTGCGTTCAACACCATTCACCCACAACGATAGCGAAGTAGCAACAGCACCCTCTGGCAGTTGAAAAGAATAAATCGCTTCTTTTTGTCCCCAAGAATCCTTGTCGCAGGCAATATCCATAGTTATTTCAGTATAAGCCAATCTTTCGTCAGCATAAATCTTGATGTCCTCCTTTATATTTTTAGTAATCAAATCTCTGCCACTCCACAATTGTTCTTCGGTCTCCAATCGCTTGTCGAAATTAGATTTCAAGATGTTAATCCTATCGTCAACACTCAAATCCAAATCCTGAGAAAAGAGATAAGCAATATTCACAAACGGATTGTGCGTTCTTCGCTCATTATACTGCCTTCCTCCAAAAGAATCAAAATTCTTAAATGCAAAAAAATCTTCAGTATAAGCATAAACTATTCCTTTCTTGAGTAATATTTCATTAAAGAAATTAGGTTGCAGGTGTTGCGAAATAGTAATATATGAAGGCAAATCATCATTGCTTTCAAAAGATTTTGTAATTGAGTTTTCTCCCAGTTTTTCACTTTCCATATTCAGCATCACAATAAAAACAGACAAGCCAATTAGAATGGATACAATTCCACAAGCAAAAGCCACCATATTCGTTTTATTAGCGGGAAATAATTTGACTAGCATTGTAGCATGGCTAATAAGCACAATCATAGGCACTAACCCATAAAACCCAAGTCCCAATGCTATGATTCCAACAGTTGATATTGGTGCAAAAGGAATGAGATAGATGGCGTAATAAATAATCAGCAGATAAGAAAAACCATTTACGAAATGGGAAACAAGTACCGCAGTCCTATTCTTAACCGCAGAATAGATGAAAAAATTAGAAATGCAGAATAAGAAAGTAACCACATAAACCCACACCGGAAAATTCTCAAAAATATTAATTATCACATTTGTGCAAAAACACCCTATGAACCAATTCAAGAAAAGAAAAGGCACTAGATGGCTGTATTTCTTTTTCTTTTTCAAGACCTTAAATGAGACAATAACTCCATAAATGAGCTCAATAATCAAGCTGAAAAAGCACAATGATTCTAAAGCATCAGCATCATATTGTATTCCTAAAAGCGCAATGACGAGCATTAATGTGCTCAGGAATGTTACGGCTATACTAACTCTCACACCTGCTCTGTCAATAAAGTTTCTGTAATTCTCAAGACTGTTTCCCATAGTAGAATATAATTAATATTTAAAAGTACTTTGAAAAACAAAGTTATTAAAAAAAGTAAATAGTGAAACTTTTTTCTTTATTATTTTTATTCTTCTGAAAAAGAAGGATTTACATAAAAAATAGGAAAATAAAAAAGCCATTCCTTTCAGAATGGCTTTTCAATTATATAGAAAAACGAATTAGAATTTAAAACGTTTTCTGTCTGTTTCAGATAAATAAATCTTTCTCAAACGTAAAGATTTAGGCGTAACCTCAACATACTCATCTTTTTGGATGTATTCTAAAGCTTCCTCAAGAGAGAATTTGATTGCAGGAATAATTCTTGCTTTATCATCAGCTCCAGAAGAACGAACGTTAGAAAGTTTTTTAGTTTTAGTTACGTTAACAGTCATATCATCACTACGAGTGTTTTCACCAATTACTTGACCTTCATAGATATCCTCATTTGGATCAACGAAGAATTTACCACGATCTTGCAATTTATCAATAGAATAAGGAATTGCTTTTCCGTTCTCCATAGAGATTAATGAACCGTTGTTTCTTCCAGGAATTTCTCCTTTGTATGGTTCATATCCAATGAAACGGTGCGCCATGATAGCTTCACCAGCAGTAGCAGTCAAAAGTTGGTTTCTCAATCCGATGATTCCACGAGATGGAATATTGAATTTCACAATCATTCTTTCTCCTTTACCTTCCATTGAAAGCATTTCACCTTTACGGATAGAAACGAATTCAACAGCTCTACCAGAAAGACTTTCTGGCAAATCGATTGTCAATTCTTCAATTGGCTCACATTTCACACCATCAATTTCTTTGATAATAACTTGCGGCTGTCCAATTTGAAGCTCATACCCCTCTCTTCTCATTGTTTCAATAAGAACAGATAAGTGAAGTACGCCACGACCAAAAACCATGAATTTATCAGCAGAATCAGTTTCACC